>Ga0310835_100041_pt1 | contig 220426 bp, 220 predicted proteins | sample SM_ome_3_FD_201308 | JGI IMG/M metagenome (GOLD analysis project Ga0310835, IMG submission 201308) | Sorghum-adapted microbial communities enriched on stacked mutant (SM) sorghum from Joint BioEnergy Institute, Emeryville, California... ...
TCAACCGGGCCGGGCGCCACCCGCCCGGCACCACCCGAAACGCCGAACGGCCGCGCCCCTCACCCGAGCGCGGCCGTTCACGTTTCCGGCTCGTCGCCGTCGTTTATCCGGGGGAAGTGACTAGGCGGCGACCTCGCGCAGCCTGCCGGTCTCGGGCTCGAAGACGAAGCCGCGGATGACGTCGCGGTGCGGCAGCTCCGGGCTGGAGCGCAGGCGCTGCAGGCTCTGCCGCAGCGTCGAGTCGAGGTCCTCGAACGCGCCGAGGCGCCAGGCGGGCAGCACGCCGTCGGCGGCGAGCTGCGCGGCGAACGCGTCCTCGGAGGCGCGGTGCAGGCCGCAGTCCTCGTGCATGACGACGACGATCTCCTCGGTGCCGAGCAGCCGCTGGGACGCGCTGAGCGACCGCAGCACGTCGTCGGTGACCAGCCCGCCGGCGTTGCGGATGATGTGGGCGTCCCCGCGCTGGAGGCCGAGCATCGGGAACAGGTCGATCCGCGTGTCCATGCACGCGAGGACCGCGACCTTGCGGCGCGGGCGGGGGCTGAGCCGCGGGGCGGCGAGCTCGTCGGCGCGGGCGGCGGCGACCGCGAGCATCTCGTCGGCGTTCGGCATGCGAGAGCGATCGTAGGGCAGTCGCGCTCGTCGACAGGCGGACGGGAGCCTCGATCCGTGGCGGACCGCAGATCGGGCGCTTACCCGCCGCGCCCGTCCGGGTACCGCCCCTGCATGGAGACCCTTCTGATCGTGCTCGCCGTGCTCGTCGTCCTGGCGATCGTCGCCTTCGTCGTCGTCCGGCCGCGCATGCGGCGCCGCCGCGAGGAGCGGCTCCGGGAGCGCCGCGGCGAGGCGCAGGCCCACGCCTCGCGGGCGGCCGAGCGCACCCACGCCGCCGAGGAGGCCGAGGCGCGCCTGACCCGCGACCGCGAGGAGGCCGCGAACGAACGCCGGCTCGCCGAGGAGCACGAGCGGCGCGCGGTCGAGGCCGAGAAGCTCGCCGACGAGCGCGCCGCGATCGTCGAGCGCGAGCGCGAGGCCGCCCGCGCCGACCGCCTGCGCGCCCGCGAGCTCGACCCCGACTGACGCCCGGGCCCGCCCGCGCCGCCGCGCCGCGCCGCGGGCCCCGCGCTCACCGCGCCCTCGGCTCGTCCTGCGGCGTCGGGAACGCCCCGCCGTCGATGAGCTCCACCCGGTACCTGTCGGGATCGGCGACGAACGCGATCCGCGGCAGGTCCTCACGGCCGCCCGGGTGGTACGGCGGCTTCTCGGGCCGGACGCCGATCGCGGCGAGCCTGTCGAGGACCGCGTCGAGGTCGTCGACGGTCATCGCGATGTGGTTGTAGCCGTCGCCGAGGTCGTAGGGCTCCTCACGCCCGACGTTGACGGTCAGCTCGAGCCGGTCCTCGTCGCCCGGCAGGCCGAGGTAGACGTTGTAGGCGGTGTCGAACTCGAGCCTGCCGCGCTGCTCGAACCCGAGCGCGGTGTAGAAGCGCAGGGACGCGTCGATGTCACGCACCCGCACACACGTGTGGACGAACTTCGTGGCCATCCTCTGAGGTCTACCCCACCCCGGCCTCGGCGAGCGCCGGGCCCATCCTCTCGGCGAGCGCCATGAGCCCCGACACGGGCCGCACCATGACCGTGAACTCGCTGATCCTCCCGTCCGGCCCGGTCCGGATGTGGTCGAGCCCCTGCAGCTCGCGGTCGCCGACCCGCGCCTCGAAGATCAGCGCATGGGTGCCGTCGCCGGCGAGCTCGTCGACGTAGCGGAAGTCCTCGAAGACCTGCACGACGGTGCGCAGGATCGTCGACACCGTCTCCTTGCCGGTGTAGGGCTTGAACACCGCCGGGCTGCGGAAGACGACGTCGTCGGCCAGCAGCGCCAGCGCGCGGTCCATGTCGCGCGCCTCGACCGCCGCGCGGAACTCGCGCCCGGCGCTCACGCCGCCACCGCCCTGGCCGCCGCGACCGCCAGCCGGTCGGCGCGGTCGTTCAGCGCCTTGTGGGCATGCTCGGCGCCGGTCTCGTGCCCGCGGACCCAGTGCCAGCGCACGCGGGCATGACGCGCGATCTCCGCGTCCAGCGCCCGCACGAGGTCCTGGTTCTTGACCGGGTCGCCGCCGGCCGTGCGCCAGCCCTTGCGCTTCCACCCGGCGATCCACTTCGTCATCGAGTCGAGCATGAGCCGCGAGTCGGTGACGATGCACACGTCGCTGCCCGCCGGGAGCGCGCGCAGGCCCTCGATCGCAGCGGTGTACTCCATGCGGTTGTTCGTCGTGTGCCGCTCGCCGCCGCTGAGCTCGACCGGCTCCGCGCCGTCCGGGCCGACGACGATCGCCGCCCAGCCGCCGGGGCCGGGGTTGCCGCTGCAGGCGCCGTCGGTCCAGACGAGCGCCTCGCCCGGTCGCTGCTCGACGGGCGTCTCGGCGACGCGTGGGCGGCGCCGGCGCGGGCGCGTGGCAGGTGAGGCAGGCATGGCCGGGCAGCGTACGCGGCGGGCCGGTCATGATGGAGCCATGCGCGTGCTCGTCATCGGCGCCGGCGAGGTCGGCCGGCACATCTCCCGGACGCTGAGCTCCGACCGCCACGACGTCACGCTCGTCGACCAGGACCCCGAGCGCGTCGAGGCGCTCCAGGGCGACCTGGACGCGCTCGTCATGGCCGGCAACGGCGCCTCGCCGAAGTTCCTGCGCGACATCGGCGCCGCCGAGGCCGACCTGCTGTGCGCGGTCACCCAGAGCGACGAGGCGAACGTCATCGCCGCGCTCGCCGGCCACCAGCTCGGCGCCCGGCGCACCGTCGCGCGGGTGCGCGACGACGACTACTTCGGCCCCGACGAGGCGTTCGCCCGCGACGTGCTCGGCATCGACTTCATCATCCACCCCGAGCGCGCGACCGCCTACGACCTGGCCGAGTCGATCCTCCTGCCCGGCGCCGTCCACGTCGAGAAGTTCGCCGACGGGCGCGTCGTGATCGCCGAGACGATCGTCACGAACCGCTCGCCGCTCGTCGGCCGGCCGCTCGGCGAACGGCGGATCGTGCGGCCGAGCTTCATCTTCGGCCTGCTGCGCGACGGGCGCGCGATCGCCGCCGAGCCCTACCACCAGCCGAAGGTCGGCGACCACGTCCTCGTCGCCGCGGCCAAGGAGGACATCGGGCCGGTCGTCGCGCACCTGGCGGGTCGCGCGCAGAAGGCCCGCGACGTCGTCGTGTTCGGCGGCGGCCGCGTCGGCCTGCCGCTGGCACGCCGGCTCGAGCGCGCGCCCGACGTGCGCGCGACGATCATGGAGCGCGACGCCGCCCGCGCGCGGTTCATCGCCGAGCGGCTCACGCACACGACCGTCCTGCACGAGGAGGGCGTCGGCAAGGACGCGCTGCTGCAGTACGGCGTCGACCGCGCGGGCGCGTTCGTGGCGTGCGCGGGCGACGACCGGGCGAACCTGCTGGCGGCGATGTACGCCAAGCAGCTCGGCGCCGAGCTGTGCCTGGCCGTCGTCTCGCGCGAGGAGTTCACCCCGCTCGTCGACGCGCTGGAGATCGACGCGGCGTTCTCCCCGCGCCTGGTCACCGCGGAGGCGATCCTACGCGCCGTCCGCGGCGAGAACGTCCACTCGATGTACCTGCTGCTCGGCGGCGCGGAGGTCCTCGAGGTGGAGGCCGACCCGGGCTGCGAGGCCGACGGGTGGACGGTCGAGCAGGCCGCCCAGCGCGCCCACACGCGGATCGCGGCGATCCTCCGCGGCGGCAAGGTGCTCATGCCCGACGCCGGCGAGCGGATCAGGGCCGGCGACCGCATGCTCCTCTTCAACACCCACCGCGGGGTCGCGGACGTGCAATCGACGTTCAAGGCCGCGTGAGACGCCTCCAGGCGCTCTCGCCCGGCCTGAACTGGCAGCTCATCGTGCCGGTCGTCGGCGGCGCCGTGCTGGCCGTGGGCCTCGCGTTCGTCCTCTGCTTCGCGGTCGCGGCGACCGGCGGCGACGGCGCCACCGTCGCGTTCGGCCTGCCCGCGCTCGTCACCGTCCCCGCCGGCCTGCTCGCCGTGCTGTCGGCGCGCCGGCTGCGCGCGATGCCGCTGCGCGCCCGCGACGGGTTCCTCGCCGTCACGCTCGCGTGGCTGGCGGCGGCGGTGGTCGGCACCGCCCCGCTGCTGCTGGCCGGCACGTTCGACCGGCCGGTCGACGCGTTCTTCGAGAGCATGAGCGGCATCACCACGACCGGGGCGTCGCTGCTGGACCGCGTCGAGGCCGAGCCCGACGCGATCCTCCTGTGGCGGAGCCTGTCCCAGTGGCTGGGCGGCGTCGGCATCGTCGTCCTCGTCGTGGCGATCGCCCCTGCGACCGGCCTGGCCGGCCAGCGCGTGTTCTACGCGGAGATGTCCGGCTTCGCGCGCGAGCGCCTGACCCCGCGGATCGCCGAGACGGCGAAGATCATCTGGGCGATCTACCTCGGGCTGACGACGCTGTGCGTGGTGGGGTTCGCGCTCGCCGGGATGGGCGTGTTCGACGCGCTCAACCACGGGCTGACGACGATCGCGACCGGCGGGTTCTCCACGAGGACGGCGTCGCTGGCCGCGTTCGACTCGGTGCCGGTCGAGCTCGTCGCGATCGCCGGCATGGCCGCCTCGGGCGTGAACTTCGCCTTCTACTGGCGCGCGCTGCGCGGCCGCGACTCGCTCTGGCCCCAGCTCGCCGAGATCCGCGCCTACCTGCTCATCCTCGCCGGGTCGATCGCGGTCGTCACCGTGTCGCTGCTCGTCTCGAGCGAGACAGTCGGCGGCTGGCAGGCGCTGCGCGACTCGGCGTTCACCGTCACGAGCATCGTCACCACCACCGGCTTCACGACCGCGGACTTCGACGAGTGGGACGACTTCGCCCGGATGCTCATGGTCCTGCTCATGTTCGTCGGCGCGTGCGCGGGCTCGACCGCCGGCGGCATGAAGGTCATCCGCGTGTTGCTGCTCTTCAAGACCGCCGCGCAGGAGGTCCAGCGCCAGCTCCAGCCGAAGGCCGTGCAGGTCCTGCGGGTCCGCGGCCGCGTGTACTCGGAGGACGTCCGGCGCGGCGTGCTCGGGTTCTTCTACATCTACGTCGTCGTGTTCCTCGTCGCGACGCTCGTCATGGCCGCGCTCGGCCTCGACGTGGTGACCGCGACGTCGAGCGCGGTCGCGTCGCTGAACATCATCGGGCCCGGGCTCGGCGAGGTCGGCGCGACCGAGAACTACGGCGCGATCCCCGACGCCGGCCTGTGGTTCTTGAGCTTCCTCATGCTCGCCGGCCGGCTCGAGGTGTTCACCGTGCTCGTCCTGCTGACGCCCGCGTTCTGGCGGCGGACGATCGCCTGACAGACTCCCGGCCCATGACCGCGCACGCGATCGAGTACGTGAGGGTGAGGACGGCGACCGGGACGCTGCAGCGCAACCTGCCCGAGGTCGAGCAGGCGCTGGCCCGCCGCGAGGCCGACGGCTACCGGCTCGTCAGCGCGGTGCCCGAGACCCACAACGGCGATCTCGTGGCGATCCTCCTGCTGTTCGCTCAGCCGGGGTAGAAGTTGCGCACCCAGCGGTGCGCCTTGAGCTTCTGCACCTGCTCGGCCGGCAGCCCGCGCCCGTCGGCGAACGCGAGGTTGCGCTCGACGTTGCGCAGCGAGCGCATGCCCGGGATCGTCGTGGAGACGGCCGGGTGCGAGAGCACGTAGCGGAGCGCGATCTCGGGCAGGTCCTCCAGCCCGGCGCCGAGGTCGTCGGCGATCGCCTGCGCGCGCTCTGCCACCTGGCGCCTGCGGTCGCCGGCGAAGTACAGGTTGCGGAAGTCGTCGTCGGGGAACGTCGTGTCCGGCCCGATGCGGCCGGTCAGCCCGCCCTCGTCGAACGGCACGCGCGCGATGACGCCGACGCCGTGCTCGGCGCACGCGGGCAGCAGCTCGTCCTCCGGGCTCTGGTCGAAGACGTTGTAGATGACCTGGACGGTGTCGACGACGCCCTCGCGCACGGCGCGCAGCACGGTCTCGGGCTGGTGGTCGTTGACCGACACGCCGAACCAGCGGATCTTGCCCTCGTCCTTGAGCGCGGCGATCTCCTCGAGCCAGTCGCCGGTCCCGATCCACTCGTCGCGCCAGACGTGGAGCTGCTGCAGGTCGAGCGCGTCGAGGCCGAGGTTGCGCAGGCTGCGCTCGGTGCAGCGGCGGACGTGCTCGGCGGGGAACACCTCCTCGACGCCCACGCCCGGCTGCGCCGGCCAGCGCAGGTTCTTCGGCGGGATCTTCGTCGCCACGTGGACGGTCTCCGAGCGGCCGCGCACGACCTGGCCGACGAGCCGCTCGCTGTGGTGCGGCCCGTACGCGAGCGCGGTGTCGATGAAGTTCAGCCCGAGGTCGATCGCGCGCTCGAGCGCGCGGACCGACTCGTCGTCGCGGGCGCCGATCCACTGCGCGCCGCCGATGCCCCAGGCGCCGTAGCCGACCTCGGACACCTCGATGCCGGTCCGGCCGAGCGGCCGCCGGTTCACGTCCCCGTGAGCGTCCCCCATGTCGCGGGCGCATGCTACGGAAACCGGCCGCGCTCAGAGCCGGTCGGCGCGCACGACGCCGGTCAGGCGCAGCGCGGCGGCGACCGCAGGCCCGATGAGCAGCGCGAACGCGACGGTGCCGATCCCGAACCGGCCGCCGAGCAGGACGCCGACGACCATCGCGGTGATCTCGATGCCGGCGCGCACGCGGGCGATCGGCAGCCGCGTGCGGCGGTGCAGGCCGGTCATGAGCCCGTCGCGCGGCCCGGGGCCGAGCTCGCTGCCGAGGTACAGGCCGCTGCCGAGCCCGACGATCGCGATGCCGAGCGGGACCATCGCCGCGCGGACGACGAGCGGCGCCTCGTCGGGCAGCGCGAGGAGCGTCGCGTCGATCGCCAGGCCGATGACGATCGCGTTGAGGACCGTGCCGAGGCCGGGGCGCTGCCCGAGCGGGATCCACAGGAGCAGGACCCCGATGCTCGTCGCGATCGTCGCGGTCCCGATCGACATCGGCGTCTGGACCGACAGGCCCTCGGCGAACACGGTCCACGGCGAGTTGCCGAGCGCGGCCGCGACGAGGAACGCCTCGCCCGCGCCGAAGATCGCCAGGCCGACGAGCAGGCGCGTCAGCCGGGCCGGCGTCGGGCGCCAGCGCGAGAGGGCCTGGGGTTCTGCCTCGGCGACGGTCGCGGTCATGGACGACGCACGGTAGGGCGCCCGTGGCGCGGCGTCGCGGGCCAACGACCCGTCCGCTGGCCTTCACGGCGGCGCGGGCCCGCCGAGCCGCGGCCGGGCATCAGCCGAGCTGCGCGAGGACCGCGTCGGCCGACTCGCGCAGGTGGGCGCGCAGGACCTCGGGGCCGTGCCGCTCGAGCCCGGCGACGAGGCGCTCGTGGTCGGCGGCCATCCGCTCGAGCGTCCAGGCGGGCCGGAGCTGCACGAGGAACAGGCGCGTCTCGCCGGCCAGGGCCCGGTGGGCGGCGGCGATGCGCGGGCTGCCGGCCGCCGCGACGAGCGCCGCGTGGACGTCCTCGTGGGCGTCGACGACCGCGCTCCACGCCGGGTCCTCGGCGCCGCACACCTGCGCGAGCGCCTGCACGGCCGAGCGCACGGCGCCGGGCAGGCGGCCGTCGTGGCGCTCGAGGGCCAGGCGCGCGGCCTCGACCTCGAGCGCGGTGCGCAGCTCGTACAGGCCGCGCACGTCGTCGGCGCCGAGCTGCGCGACGCGCGCGCCGCGGTGCGGCTCGAGCACGACGAGCCCCTCGGCGGCCAGCGCCCGCAGCGCGGCCCGGGCGGTGTGGCGCGCCACGAGGTAGGTCGCGCACAGCTCGGACTCCGGGAGCCGGACCCCGCCGCGCAGGTCGCCGTCGAGGATCCGCCGGCGCAGCGCCGCGGCGAGCTCGTCGACGGCGGAGCGGCGGTCGAGCGGGGTGACGGCGAACTCGTTCACGCGGCCGCCTCCACCGCGTCGGCGCGGACCGGGCGCTCGCGCCGCGGCGCGGCGAGCGCGGCGAGGCCCGCGAGGACGAGCAGCGCCCCGGCGACCGCGAGGGCGCCGGGCCGCTCGGCCAGCACGACCGTGCCGAGCGCGGCGGCGGTGACCGGCTCGGCGAGCGTCAGCGTCGCGGTCTCGCCCGGCGTCAGGAAGCGCAGCCCGCGGGCGAAGAGCACGTAGGCCAGCGCGGTCGGCACGGCGCCGAGGTAGAGCGCGAGCGCGATCCCGTCCACGCTCGCGACGTCGCCGCCCTTGGCGGCGAGCACCGGCACGAGCGCGACGGCGGCGAGGCCGAACCCGCGCGCCATGACCGCCTCGGGCGCGTGGCCGGCGGCGAGCAGCCGCTTCGACGCGACCGTGTAGCCGGCGTACGACAGGCCCGCGCCGAGCGCGAGGACGATGCCGGGCGCCGACACCTCGGCCTCCGAGCCGCTGAGCACGAGCAGCAGGACGCCGACGGTCGCCAGCGCGGTGCAGGCGGCCCAGCGGCGGTCGAGCGGCGTCCCGTCGACCGCGCGTGCGAGCAGCCCGGACATCGCGGGCGCCGAGCCGAGCGCGACGACGGTCCCGACCGCGACGCCGGTGTCGGCGACGGCGGCGAAGAAGCAGAGCTGGTAGCCGGCGATGCCGGCCGCCGCCGCGGCGAGCGCCCCGCGCGACCAGCGCCCACCGCCCGCCGCCCCCCGGACGAGCCAGGCGGCGCCCCACAGCAGGACGGCGCCGACCGCGATCCTGGCCGCGCCGACGGCCAGCGGCGACGCGTCGGGGCCGAGCGCCTGCGCGGTGCCGGTCGTGCCGAACAGGACGGCGGCCAGGAGGACGAGCAGGCGCGGCACGGCGCGGATTGTTCCACAATTCCACGATCGTGGTCAAGCGGACCCTTCGCGCCGCCGCATCCGGTGGACCGTGACCGACGGCGTCGCGCGGTCCCGCGACACGCGCACCTCCCACTCCGCGGCGGCGCGCTCGAGGAACTCGCCGAGCAGCGCACGGCCCGGATCGGCGAGCCACACCTCGCGCCCCAGCCGCGGCAGGAGCGGGAGGAGCAGGTCCAGGTTGCGCCGCTCGTACAGCACGTCGGCGGCCAGCACGAGATCCCACGGCGCGCCGTCGAGCAGCGGCGCGGGCTCCCCCCACGCCGCGCGCCGCACCGCGATCCGCGCCCCGTTGCGCGCGGCGTTGTCGTGCGCGAGGTCCAGCGCGTCGTCCGCCCAGTCGGTGGCCGTCACCTGCGCGCCCGCCAGCGCGGCGGCGATGCTCGGCAGCGCCAGGCCGCCGCAGCCCAGCTCGAGCACCCGCCGGCCGCCGAGCGCGGCGCCGGCGACCGCGCGCGCCAGCGCGACGCCGCTCGGCCACAGCTCGGCCCAGTACGGCATGAGCTCCTCGCGCTCGAACGCCTCCTCGTCGATCAGCGCCTCGGCGTCGCGCGGGCGCAGCACGACGAGCTCGCGATCGCGCAGCGGGATGACCTCCTCGACCAGGTCCACCGCCACGACGCTAGAAGATGGGCATGCTCGCCTACCTGTTCTGGCACCGTCCGGCGGACGGGACCGACCCCGGCGCCTACGAGGACCGCCTGCGCGCCTTCCACGCCGCGCTCGCGCTGCCCGGCAGCCGGACGCTGCGCCTGCGCCGCGCGCCCTACGACCGCCTGGCCGCGCCGGCGTACGAGGACTGGTACCCGGTCGAGAACTGGGCCGCGCTCGGCGCGCTGAACGACCGCGCGGTCAGCGGGCCGCGCCGCGCGCCGCACGACGCCGCCGCGGCGCGCGCGGCCGAGGGCGACGGCGGCGTCTACCGTCTCCTGCACGGGCGCGCCGACGCGCCGGTCGACGAGGCCGCGTGGCTCGCCAAGCCGTCCGGCCTGCCCTACGACGCGTTCCTCGCCGCCCTGCGCGAGGCGGCCGGCGACGCCGCGATCTGGCAGCGCCAGATGGTGCTCGGCCCCGCGCCGGAGTTCGGGGTGCTCGCCCCGGGGCCCGTCGACCTGCCGTGGCCCGCCGTCCGCACCGGGCCCGCGCCGATCTGACCCGCGTCGGTCAGGCCTCCACGACCGCGTCCGGCGCGCGGCCGGACTCGCCCCGGTGGTGGAGGAGCGCCTCCGGCGTCCCCGGCAGGCGCGCGGCGCGCTCGGCGCGGCGCCGGCGGCGGTTCTCCCCGGTCGCCGCGAGACCGGCGCCGATGAGCATGAGCGTCGCCATGACGTACAGGCCGAGCAGCAGCACCGCGAGCAGCAGGAACAGCCGCACCGCGGCGAAGCCCGCCGCCGCGCCGAAGTACAGGCCGACCAGCGCCGGGATCGCCTGGATCGCGGCGCCCGCGGGCAGCGCGCCCGTCAGCGCCGGGCGCCAGCCGATCGTCGACCGCGGCGCGTAGCGGTAGACGACCGCGAACATCGCCACCGAGCCGGCCGCGTTCAGCACGAACACCAGCCAGCCGGGCAGCGAGCCGCGCGCGTCGAACAGCGACGCCACCTCGCCGATGACGGGGGCGCTGCCGCTCGACACGATGAACGCGGCGGCGACGAGCGCGCCGAGCGCGAGATTGCGCAGCCGGCCCGTGATCACGTCGTGGCGCGCGCAGTCGAGGATCCGCGACTCGCAGCGCTCGATCACCCCGATCGCCCCCGAGCTCGTCCACAGCATCGTGCCGATCGCGACCGCCAGCAGCAGCGGCGACTGCGCGCGGGCGTTGACGATCAGCTCCTGCACGTCGTCGTGGACCGCCTCGGGCAGGAAGCGGTTGATCTGCGTGGCGACCTGCAGCGCCGAGACGACGTCCTCCAGCAGCAGCGCCTGCACCGCGGCGACGCCGAGCGCGAACGGGCCGAGGCTGAGCAGCAGGTAGTACGCCAGGGCCGGGACGTCGTCGGCGATCCCGCGACCCCACCAGAACTCGAACACGCGTGCTCCGAGACGCCGCACGCCACCGCTTTCCCCCGCACGGGCCGTCCCGAACCTCACCGGGCCACCCGGAAGCGCAGCGCGTGGACCTGGTCCTGGCCGTAGCTGCCGCGCTGCACCGGGCCGGCGGCGCTCACCCGGTCGCCGATCCGCGGGTCGCGGCGCGGCCGCAGGCCCGGCCGCACGTCGACCGCGGTCAGCCCGGGCAGGCTGATCGACCCGGCCGCCACGACGACGTGCAGATCGCCGTCGCCGTCCGGGTCGACGCGCTCGACGAACACCACCCGGCCGGTCACCTCCGCGCATCCGGGGACGCCGTCCGGGCAGCGCACCGGCTCGAACGCCGGCGGGGCGGGCGGCATGAGCCCCGGCAGCGCCGCGAGGACCGCCGCCGCGAGCTTCATCGCCGCGCGACGAAGAGCGTCTGCAGCGCCATGCCGATCGGCCCGCGCCGGTCGTGCAGCGCCGACCAGGCAAGACCCGTGCCGTCCTGCTCGAGCGCGGTGCGCGCGTCGAGCGCGACCCACTCGCCCTCGGGCTCGCGATGCAGGTGGACGGTCAGGTCGGTGTTGACGAAGAGCCAGTCGTTCCAGTCCAGGACGCGGCTGGCGCCGTTGCCGAAGTCGGCGGCCGCCACCGCCCGCTGCGCCGGCGTGGGCTCCTCGTCGCCGACGAGCGGGCGGGCGATGCGGAACCAGCCGACCGCCGGGCCGTTCTCGTACAGGTGCCCGGAGACGAACCGGATGTCCATACCGGTGCCGCCGAACGACTCGCCCGGGCCCATGTCGAGCTTCGCGCCCTCGTCCGGGCCGGGCACGTCGAGGACCAGCGGGTCGCCGGCCGGGATCGCCTCGTCGCGCTCGCCGCGGCGGAGCAGGACCGCCCGCGCGCGGCAGGCGACCCGGCCTCCCCCGGCCTCGGCGAGCTCGGCCTCCGCGAGCTGGAAGCGCCGGCCCGGCTTGACGATCTGCGCGTCGACGGTCAGCGGCGCGAGCGGGACCGAGCCGAGGAACTCGAGCGTCAGCCGCGCGAGGCGCATCTCCGGCGCGAGCGCCTCGAGCTCGCCCGCGAGCAGCGCCGCCGGCGCTCCCCCGTGCAGCGCCTGCGGATCCCACGGCCCGACGGCGTGCCCGGTCGGCACGAAGACCTGGCCCTCGCGGCGGAAGATCACGTGCGCAGCGCCCTCGGCACGACGATCTCCAGGCCCGCAGATCCCGTGACGGCGGAGATGGTCACAGGCCGACAGCGTAAAGACGCGGCAGCGCGCCGGGACGCCCGGGACGTGCGGCTCAGACGTGCGCGCGGGCGGCGAGCTCGGCGATGACGCGCGAGAGCTGCCCGCCCTGCCAGGCGATCGGCGACCTGCCCGGTTCCTCGACGACGAGCTCGGCGCCGGGGATGAGGCGCGCGTACGTCTCGCCGATCCACAGCGGGTGGCCGGGATCGGCCTCGTCGCGGTCGGCGACGACGACGGTCGGCGCGCTGATCTCGCGCAGGTCGTCGAGATCGTCGAACGGGCGCGAGCGCGGGACGACCCGCAGCGCGTCGGCGACCGCCTCCGGATGCTCGTGCTGCGACAGGCGCTGGCGGATGACCTTCAGGACGGTCTCGCGCCACGCCTCCGGGACACCCGGGTCGCCGTACGCGGCGACGAAGCCCTCCACCCCGCCCTCGCGCAGGCCCTCGGACAGCGCGTCCCAGTGCGCGAGCCGGCTCGGATCGTCCGGCTCGGCCGGGTCGAAGGCGGGCGTGATGACGCACAGCGCGGCGACCCGCTCGGGCTCCTCGAGGGCGAAGCGCAGCGCGGTGTGCGAGCCCATCGAGGCGCCCGCGAGAACCGCGCGCCCGATCCCGCGCTCGTCCATGACCCGCCTCAGGTCGGCGGCGAGATCGGCGTACTCGTACGCGTCCGGCGACGGCGCCGGATCCGACCGGCCGTGGCCGCGCGCGTCGTACGCGATCACCCGGTGACCGGAGCGTTCCAGGGCCTTGGAGCCCATCACGACATAGCGCTTGGTCGCCGTCAGCCCGTGGAGCAGGACGACCGGCGTCCCGTCTCCGTTGTCCTCGATCTCCAGGTGCACGCGTTCAGAAAATGTAGACCTTGACCTCCAGGGCTCCGCGCTGAGAGAGTCGGGCGTGATGTCGGTCCTCTCCCCCGTCGACGTCGTCCGCCGCGTCTTCGAGTGCCGTGCGGCCGGTGACATCCGCTCGCTCCTGGCGCTCCTGGACCCCGACATCCGGGTGCAGGCGACGGCCGACGGAGCGGTCGTCGAGGGCCTCCCCGGCGTGCGCGCACTGTTCGGGCGCGAGTCGGCGGCCGGGCCGCGCGTGGAGGTCGAGGCGCACCGGATCGAGAGCGACGGCGAGGACGGCGTGCTCGTCCACGGCCGCATCCGCGTGATCGGCAAGGGCGCGCTGTCGGACTCCCCCGGCGCCTGGCGCTTCACGGTCCGCGGCGGGCGGGTGAGCGGGATCGCGCCGCTGGACGCCGAGCCGCCCGCGCTGCGCCGCGTCGCCTGACGACGGCGCGCCCGGGGTTTGCCGCGGGTCCTACCCTCGGAGACATGACGGTCATCGACGTCACGGACGCCACCTTCCAGACCGAGGTCCTCGAGCGCTCCAAGCAGGTCCCGGTCGTCGTGGACTTCTGGGCCGAGTGGTGCGGGCCGTGCCGGATGCTCGGGCCGATCATCGAGAAGGCCGCGCGGGCGCGCGAGGGGAAGGTCGTCCTGGCCAAGCTCGACACCGACGCCAACCCGAGGACGGCGGCGGCGTTCCGGATCCAGGGGATCCCGGCGGTCAAGGCGTTCAGGGACGGCAAGGTCGTCGCCGAGTTCACCGGCGCGCAGCCGCCCCCGGTCGTCGAGCGGTTCTTCGACAGCGTCGTGCCGTCCGAGGCCGAGCAGCTCGCCGCAGCCGACGACGAGGCGTCGCTGCGCCGGGCGCTCGAGCTCGAGCCCGGCCGCGCCGACGCCGCGGTGAAGCTCGCCCGGATCCTGCTCGAGCGGGGCGAGCGCGAGGAGGCCCTGTCGCTGGTCGAGAACGTCCCCGGCGACTTCCAGGCCGAGGGGCTCGCGGCGCGCATCCGGCTCGAGGACCGCGGCGAGCCGGATCTGTCCGACGCCTGGTCGGCGCTCGACGCCGGCGATCGCGAACGCGCGATCGACCTGCTCATCGAGGCGCTCCCGTCCGCGGACGGCGCCAAGGACGAGATCCGGCAGGCGGTCGTGGCGATCCTCGACGAGCTCGGGGTCGATCACCCGGTAGCCCGGGACGCGCGCCGGCGCCTGGCCGCCGCGCTCTACTAGGCGGCCGCGCTCGGCGTCAGCCCCGCTGCGGGCTCGGGGCCGGGGCGGCCTGCGCGTGCTCGCGCAGCAGCTCGGCCGCGCGCTCGGGCCGCTCGAGCCAGAACAGGTGCCCGACGCCGTCGAAGATCTCCAGCCGCGCGCCGGGGATCCGCTCGGCGATCATGTGCGCGTTCGAGACCGGCAGCATCTCGTCGTCGGTGCCGTGGACGACGAGCGTGGGCGCCCTGACGCCGCCGAGCCGCCCCGAGGTGTCGTGCGCGGCGATCGCCTGCATCTGGCCCATGATCACCGGGAGCGGCACGGGCAGCTCGAGCGCCGCCTCGCAGAAGGCGGCGTACGCCTCCTCGTCGGCGGCGAACGCCCGCGAGACGTTGATCTCCCAGCCGGCGCGCAACGCGCGCTCGCGATCGCCTGAGCGCCACGCCTCGGCCAGGCGCCCGAACGCCTCCGGGTCGGCGAGCGCGCTGCCCTCGCCGCCGCAGTAGGTGCAGCCGAGCGTGAGCGTGCGGACCGTGTCCGGGCGGCGGAGCGCGAGCTCCTGCGCGACCATGCCGCCCATCGAGATGCCCGCGACGTGCGCGGCGTCGTGGCCGAGGTGGGCGAGCAGCCCGGCGGCGTCGTCGGCGAGGTCGGCGATCGAGTAGCCGGCCTCGGCGCGGCTGCTGCGGCCGACGCCGCGGTGGTCGTAGACGATGACCTCGAAGTCGCGCTCGAGCAGGCCGAGGAACGGCTCACCCCAGGTCAGGTGGGTGCCGCTCATCCCCATCACGAGCAGGAGCGGCTCGCCTTCCCCGCGGACGAGATGGTGGAGGTAGTGGCCGTTGACGCGCGCGGTGGGCATGGCGGCGGACGCTACCGGGTCAGACCGGCAGCGCGAGCTGGCCGGCGGCCTCGGCGGCCTCGCCGTGGTCGAACGACGCGACGCGCACGCCGAGCAGCCGGACCGGCCGGGCGGGCGCGTACTCGCGCAGCAACTCGAGCGCGACGCCGCCGACGATCCCGGCGTCGTTCGTGGGCGCGGCGATGGTCCGCGCGCGGGTCACGGTCGTCCAGTCGTCGAGGCGGACCTTGATCGCGATCGTCCGACCGCGCCGGTCCTGCCGGGCCAGGCGGCGGCAGAGCTCCTCGCTCAGCGCGGTCAGGCGCCCCTCGAGCTCGAGCGGGTCGGCGATGTCGCGGTCGAAGGTCCGCTCGCACGACTCGGACACCGCGAGGCGGTGGGTGGTGATCGTCTCCGAGCCGTGGAACTGCGCGCGGCGCTTGAGGTCGGGGCCGTGGTTGGCGCCGAAGTGCTGGACGAGCACGCTCTCGTCGGTGGCGGCGAGCCGGCCGAGCGTCGTGATGCCGAGCCGCTCGAGCCGCGCGACGGTCTTCGGGCCGATCCCCGGCACGAGCCCGGGCGGCTTGTCGGCGAACCGCTCGCAGGCCTCCTCGCGCGACATGACGACGAAGCCGCCGGGCTTCTCGAGGTCCGAGCAGACCTTCGCGACGAGCTTGTTCGGCCCGATCCCGACCGACGCGGTCAGGCCGGTCGCCTCCTTGATCTCGGCGACCATCCGCCGCATCGCCGCGCGCGGCGACAGGAGCCCGTCGAGGTCGAGGTACGCCTCGTCGAGGCCGACGACCTCGACCCGGTCGACCTGCGCGCGGACGATGTCCATGACCTTCTGCGACGCCTCGCGGTAGGCGGCGAAGTCCGGCGGGATGAGGATCGCGTCGGGGCAGAGCCGCAGCGCACGCGAGGTCGGCATCGCCGACCCGACCCCGTACTGCCGAGCCTCGTACGACGCGGTCGTCACGACCGCCCGAGGCCCGCTCCCCGACACGATCACGGGCTTGCCGCGCAGCTCGGGCCGGCGCAGCAGCTCCACCGAGGCGTAGAAGGCGTCGACGTCGACGTGGGCGATCCGGGCCATGACCGCCCTCGAACGTTAGTTCGCCCCCCGGACGCCCCGAGGGCCTGGCCCCCTCCCTAACCGAACATCAGGTGAAGGACCTGGCCCCACCCTACATCGGAAGTAAGAGAGTGAAGGGCCTGGCCCCTCCCTACCTCGGTAAGTAAGAGTGAGGGGCCTGGCCCCCTCCCTAACCGGTAAGTCAGGTGAGGGGCCTGGCCCCTGGGTGAGGGGCCTGGCCCCGGCGGTGGCTAGTGGGCGACGAGGACCGTGCCCGTCGACCCGAACCCGAGGCGCTGCTTCGTCGCCGCGGTCAGGTCGAACTCGCGCGCGCCGACGTACGGGCCGCGATCGACGACCGCGGCGCGGACGATCCGCTTGCCCTTGCGCAGCACGACCTTCGTGCCGCACGGCAGCGACTTGTGCGCGACGCCGACGGTGCCCGGCGTCAGGCGGCCGCCGCACGCGAGCGCGCCGCCGTACAGGCCGGGGCCGTACCAGGAGGCGAGGGCCGGCCGGTAGACGTTCAGCCGGCCGATCCGTCGGCTCTCGGGCTTCGTCGTGCCGTCGCCCGCGAAGCGCACGCGGACCCGGGTGGTGCCGGCCTTGCGGGAGCGGTACGTCAGCGTGAACCGGCCGGTCGACGAGGTGCGGGCCTTGTCGATCGTCTTCCAGCTGCGCCCGGCGCGGCGCTCGAGCGTCACCGTCCGGCCGGCGCCGGCGGGCGTCAGGCGCCCGCGGACGCGGGCGGTGCGCCCGGCGCGCACGTTCAGGCGGCGCGACGTGATCCGCAGCGACGCCCGGCGCTTGGCCGGGCGCGCGGCCGACGCGGCCGTCACGGGCGCGGCAGGGGTGGACTGGGGCGCCGCCGGGGCGGGCGCCTGGGCGTCTGCGGGCGCAGCGCCGCCGGCGGCGACGAGCGCGGTGCTGAGCGCTCCCAGGCCGAGCGCGGCCCGGGCACGCGTGGATCGCGGCCTCATGGGAGGTCCTCCTTCTCGGTGTGCTGCGCCTACCGGGTGAGCTGACGGGCTCGCGACGACGGCGCGCCGCTACGCCAGGAGCACCTGGCGATTCGCCCCGGCCGGGCGCCGCGCGGGAGAGCGGCACATGCCCGGCAAGTGGGTCCCCGGCCCGGCCCCGTGCACGTCGAGAGGCCGGTTCGGCTGTCGAACTGATGTTCGGAAGCTATCCGCGCGCCCGGCCCGCTCTGTGCGGGTCCGCACAGTCCAGCGCGGGCGTCCCGCACAGGATCTGCGCCGCCAGCGCGCCGTAGACGACCCCCACCGGGCCGCCCTCGGCCTCGACGATCCGCGTCAGGTCGGCGGCGACGAGCGCGTCGGCGGCGTGCGCCACCGGGTGGTCGTCGAGCCGCTGCAGCGCCAGCCGGGCGAGCGACAGGGGCTCGGTGGGGTCGAGCCCGCGGTAGCCGAAGTTCGCCGCCAGCCCGAGGTACGTGACCGCCCGCTCGAAGCCCAGGTCGCGCGGTCCGAGCGCAGCCGTGCCGGGCGGCGGCCCGAGATCGAGCGGCGGCTCGCCCGCCAGCAGCCGCTCGAGCGACGCGCCCGCGATCGCGGCCAGCGCGTCCGGCTGCAGCCCGACCGCCGCCCCGCAGCGCAGGAACGCGAACGAGTGGAACAGCCCGCTCCCGTACGGCAGGTCACTCGCGTAGAGGATCTGCCCGGGCGGGATCGTCGCGTACAGCGTCAGCAGGTCCGCGACCTGCCACCACGCCGTGTCGAAGTACAGGTTCGGCAGCTCGCGCGCCGCCGGTCCGATCCAGCCGAGCTCGCTGATCCCCGCGTGGGCGAGGATGACCTTCGCGCGCGGGAACGACCGGCACAGCTCCACGACCGCCTCGCCGAGGTTCGGGATGCCGCGCCCGGCATGGAAGAGCACCGGCCCGCCGCCGCGCTCGTCGACGAGCCGGACGACCTCGGTGACCGCCGGGTGCGGCAGCCGGAACTCGTCCGAGCGCGGGTGCAGCTTGATCCCGGCCGCCCCCGCGTCGAGCGCCCGCCGCGCCTCGGCGACCGCGTCCTCGTGGCTCGGCGCGACCCGCGCGAGCGGCACGAGCCGCCCGCCCGACGCCGCGCACACCGACAGCACCCAGTCGTTCGCGTCGCGGTAGCCGCCCGGCTCGTGCATCGGGAACAGGAGCGCCCGGTGCTGGCCGGCGTGGTCGAGCGCGCCGAGGATCTCCTCCGGGTCGGCCTCGAACCCGTCGGGGTCGTTGTGGCCGATGTGCGTGTGCGCGTCGAACCAGAGCGTGCCCTCGGGCAGGATCGCGGCGGCCGACTCCTGCAGCGGGCGCAGGAGCTCGTCGTGGGGCGCGTGCGGGATGTGCGTGGGCTCGGAGACCGCCATGCCGGCCCGCCACGCTAGCGGGGCCGCGCGGTCAGGGGTTGCGCCGCCACCCTGCACCGACGACCATCGGTGCCGTGCCGCGCAGTCCCGATCGCCTGACCGCCCTCGACAGCGCGTTCCTGCACCTCGCGGACTCCGGCCCGGCGCACATGCACGTCGCGTCGGTCATGACGTTCGAGGGCCCGGTGCCCGAGTACGACGAGATCCTGCGGCTCCTCGAGAGCCGTCTGCACCTCGTCCCCCGCTACCGCCAGCGGCTGACGCCGGTGCCGTTCGGCCAGGGCCGCCCGGTGTGGACCGACGACCCGCACTTCAACCTGCGCTACCACCTGCGCCACACCGGCGTCCCCGCGCCCGGCGGCCCGGAGGAGCTCAAGACGCTCGCCGGCCGGGTGTTCTCCCAGCGCCTGGATCGCAGCCGGCCGCTGTGGGAGATCTGGCTCGTCGACGGGCTCGCCGACGGCGGCTTCGCGCTCATCGGCAAGACGCACCACGCGCTCGTCGACGGGATCTCCGGGGTCGACATCACGACCGTGCTGTTCGACACGACGCCCGACCCCGGCCCGGTCCCGCCGCCGGACACCGAGTGGGCGCCGCGCCCCGCGCCCTCGAAGGCGCAGCTCCTCGCCGACGCGCTGCTCGAGCGCGCGACGGTCCCGGGCGAGGCGGTGCGCGGCCTGCGCGCGCTGACCCGCGGCCCGCGACGAGCGCTCGGCCGCGTCGTCCGCGACGCCGCCGCGGCCGGCGAGACGTTGTGGGCGACGCTGAACCCGGCGCCGCCGTCGCCGCTGAACGTCCGGATCGGCCCGCACCGCCGCTACACGTGGGTCGACGGCGACCTCGCCCAGTTCAAGGCGATCAAGGAGGAGCTCGGCGGCACGGTCAACGACGTCGTGCTCACCGCGGTGTCGCTCGCGCTCGGCCGCTGGCTGCGCCGGCACGCGTTCCCGACCGACGGGCTGGAGCTCCGCGCGCTCGTCCCGGTCTCGGTCCGCGCCGACGTCGAGCGCGGCGCGCTCGGCAACCGTGTCAGCGCGATGTACGCCCCGCTCCCCGTGGGGATCGAGGACCCCGAGCGCGCCCACCGCCGGGTCCACGAGGCGATGGTCGGGCTGAAGGAGTCCGGGCAGGCGGTCGGCGCCCACGTGCTCACCCAGCTCGGCGACTTCGCGCCCCCGACGATCCTCAGCCAGGCGGCCCGCCTGCAGAACCACCAGCGGTGGTTCAACGTCGTCGTCACGAACGTCCCGGGGCCGCAGTTCCCGCTCTACGTGTGCGGGCGCCGCATGCTGCGCCTCTACCCTGTCGTGCCGCTCGCCCGCAACCAGGCGCTCGGCATCGCGATCATGAGCTACGACGGCAACCTCGGCTTCGGCCTCCTCGGCGACTTCGACGCGCTCGCCGACCTCGACGACCTCGCGCAGGACCTCGAGACCTCGATCGCCGACCTGGCCCGCGCGGCGGGGCTGCGCCCGCGCGACGCGCGCGGCCTGCGCCGTGGCGGTGACCGCTCACGCCGGACCACCCCGGTGCGCACGTGAGGCGGGCGGCGGTGATCGCGGTGACCGTGCTCGTCGCGGTCGTCGGGGCGGGCGCGCTCATCGCGTTCTTCCAGTCGCGCGACGACGCGAGCCTCGACACCGGCGAGGGCGGGCAGAGCGCCCCGGGCGTCGCGGCGCCGGACGAGACCGATCCGCGGCTGGCGGGCGGCAACGTGATCCTCACCTACCGCCGCGCCGAGGACGGCGTGGTGTTGCGCGCGCTGGCCGAGGACATCGCCGGCCCGCCCGACGAGGCGCTCGAGGAGGTCGGCCAGGCGGTGATCGTGCTGCGCCGCCCGAACCAGAGCGCCGGGCCGGTCGTCGCGCACGCGGCCGGGCGCCGGCTGGTCACCGAGCAGCCCGACGACCCGGAGCTGCGGCGGTTCGTCGAGTACTTCCTCGGGCGCACGGCCGAGTAGCCGGGCCCGGATCGCCGCCGCTCTGCTCAGCCGCGGCCCGGGGAGCCGGACGCGGCCGCGGCCGCCGCCCAGGCGTCCGCGTCCCAGCGTTCGAGGTCGCGCAGCCACGCCGCCGCGTTGCCGTCCGACGGCGCTCGCCAGTCGCCGCGCGGCGACAGCGACCCGCCGGCCGACACCTTCGGCCCGTTCGGCATCGCCGACCGCTTGAACTGCGCGAACGCGAAGAACCGCCGGCAGAACACCTCGAGCCACTTGCGGATCTCGGGCAGGTCGTAGGCGACGCGCTTGGCGGCGGGGAAGTTGGGCGGCCACGAGCCGGCCTCCGGGTCGCGCCAGGCGTGCCAGGCGAGGAAGCCGATCTTCGACGGCCGCATCCCGTACCGCAGCACATGGAAGAGCGTGAAGTCCTGCAGCGCGTACGGCCCGATCTTCGACTCGGTCGACTGGAGCTCCTCGCCGGGGACGAGCTCGGGGCTGATCTCGGTGTCGAGGATCGCCTGGAGCGTCTCGCCGACCTCGTCGTCGAATTGCCCGCTGGCGACGACCCAGCGGATGAGGTGCTGGATGAGCGTCTTCGGGATGCCGGCGTTGACGTTGTAGTGGCTCATCTGGTCGCCGACGCCGTAGGTCGCCCAGCCGAGCGCGAGCTCGGACAGGTCGCCGGTCCCGAGGACGATCCCGCCGCGCTGGTTGGCGATCCGGAACAGGTAGTCGGTCCGCAGGCCGGCCTGGACGTTCTCGAACGTGACGTCGTAGACCTCCTCGCCGCGCGCGAACGGGTGGTCGAGCTCCTCGAGCATGAGCCGCGCGGTCGCGGTGATGTCGAGCTCGCTCGCGGTGACGCCGAGCGCCTTCATGAGCTTGTGCGCGTTGCTCTTCGTCCCGGCGCTCGTCGCGAACCCGGGCATCGTGAACGCGAGGATGTCGCTGCGCGGGCGCCCGCAGAGGTCCATGACCTTGGCGGCGACGATGAGCGCGTGGGTCGAGTCGAGCCCGCCGGAGACGCCGATGACGATCTTCGGGTCGCCGATCGCGCGCAGCCGCTGCTGCAGCCCGGCGACCTGGATGTTGTAGGCCTCGTAGCAGTCGAGCTCGAGCCGGCCGGGGTCGGACGGCACGAACGGGAACCGCTCGAGCCGGCGCCGCAGCCCGAGGTCGCCGTCGGGCGGGTCGAGCGTGAACGCGATCCGCCGCACGTCGCCGGTCCGCTCGGCGTGCACGCGCCGGTTGTCGTCGAACGTCCCCATCCGCAGCCGCTCCTGGCGCAGCAGGTCGAGGTCGACGTCGGCGACCGCGCGCTGCTCGCCCGGCGGGAACCGCTCGCTCTCGGCGAGCAGCACGCCGTTCTCGTAGATGAGCGTCTGGCCGTCCCACGAGAGGTCGGTCGTCGACTCGCCGCGCCCGGCGGCGGCGTAGACGTAGGCGGCCAGCCCGCGCGAGGACGCCGACCGGCAGTAGAGCTTGCGGTCCTCCGCGCGGCCGACGGTGATCGGGCTGCCGGAGAGGTTGACGAGCACGGTCGCGCCGGCGAGCGCCGCCTCGGCGCTCGGCGGGATCGGGACCCACATGTCCTCGCAGATCTCGGCGTGGATGACGAGCCCGTCGACGTCGTCGGCGGCGAACAGCAGGTCGGGCCCGAACGGCACGTCGGCGCCGCCGAGGCGGATCGTCCCGCGCTCGCCGGCCCCCGACGCGATCTGCCGGCCCTCGTAGAACTCGCGGTAGGTCGGCGGGTAGCTCTTGGGCACGACGCCGAGCACCCGGCCGCGGTGGACGACGACCGCGCAGTTGTAGAGGCGGTTGCGCCGGCGCAGCGGGGCGCCGACGACGAGCACGGGCAGGAGGTCGGCGGAGCCGGCGGCGACCGTCTCGACGGCGCGCTCGACGTCGTCGAGCACGGCGTCCTGGAGCAGCAGGTCGTCGATCGCGTAGCCGGTGAGGCACAGTTCGGGGAAGACGGCGAGCGCGACGCCCTCCTCGGAGCAGGCGCGCGCCTGGCGGAGCACCGACTCGGCGTTGGCGGGCGGGTCGGCGATCGTGACGTGGCCGGTGCAGGCGGCGATGCGCGCGAAGCCGTGCGCGTAGAGGGAGCGGAAGTCCATGGGCCGGGGCAAGTCTTACCCGATACCCCGTGCGCGGCCGAATGCGTCGGCGGCGGTGCGCCAGGCGGCCTCGAGGTCGGCGCCGGGCGGGAAGCGGCCGGCGAGCTCGAGCACGACCATCCCGTGCGCGTGCGCCCACACCGCGCGCGCGAGGTCCTGGTCGCCGCCGACCGCGTCGAGCAGCGGCTGCGCGGCGCGGTCCTCCAGCCCGTCGGGCAGGAGGTCGCGCGGCAGCGGCCCGTCGGTCATGAGCGCGTACAGCGCCGGGTTGGCGAGCGCCCAGCGCCGGTACGCGGCGCCGAGCGCGTGCAGGTCGCCGCCGGCGAGCCGGAGCGCGGCGCCGAGCTGCTCCATCCCCTCGGCGATGAGCACGGCCTCCAGGTGCCGGCGCGAGGGGAAGTGCTTGTACAGCGAGGGCGTCCGGATGCCGAGCGTGCGGGCGATGCGCCCGAGCGTCAGCCCTTCCGCCCCTTCGCCGGCGAGCAGATCGCGCGCGGTCGCGACGATCTCGCGCTGGCGCGCGGTCAGCTCAGGCACGCTGGAAGCCGTCGGCGGTCCGCAGCCCGTATCCGACGCTGCGGTCGATCGCGACGTGCGCGCCCCAGGCGGCCGCGCCGGCGGCGAGCGTCAGGCCGCCGAGGCCGAGCGCGGCGGCGGCCGCGAGCGCGGCGGGGCCGGCGAAGCGGTGCAGCGCGTTGTAGAGCGGCACGGCGCGCGGGTGCAGCTGCCCGGGCTCGAGGCCCGTGCCGATCCCGAGGAGGAGCGCGATGTCGGGGCCGAGCGCGCCGGCGGCGACGGCGCCCCAGCCGGCGCCCTCGGCGATGGCGACTGCGGCGGCCGCGACGAGGGCGGCGCCGAGCGCGGCGTAGCCGAAGCGGAGGAGCGTGCGGTTCGTGGCGAGGGTCATGGCGAGGTCCTGACAGGCATGGATGGCTAACGGTCTTAGCTAGTCTAGGCTAAGACCGTTAGCCGCGTCAACCCGCCCTCTTCAGCGCACCGCGATCGTCATCCGCGTCAGCGCGCAGCGCCTCCCCTCGTCGTCGGTGATCTCGACGTCCCACACCCACGTCGTGCGCCCGCGGTGCAGCCGCCGCGCGGTCGCGTGGACCGTGCCCTCGGTGATCGGGCGCAGGAACGACGTGGCGTTGGACAGGCCCATCGCCGCCCGCCCCTCGGGCGCGACGGCCATCGCGGTCGCCATCGAGGCCAGCGACTCGGCGATCGAGGCGTACAGGCCCCCGTGGACGAGCCCCATCGGCTGCTTGACCTCGTCGCGCACCGGGACCGAGGCGGTCGCCTCCTCCTCGGTGACCGAGTGGATCTGGAGCCCGTACAGGGCGTCGAACGTCTTCTCGTAGGGAATCTTCGGCTCGAGTGCCACGGCGGCGGACCCTACCGCCACCCCCTGCTCCACAAGCTCTCGACCGGCTGTCTGCTCCGCTCGACCGCCGAGCCCACTAGTCTGTCGCGGCCGATGGCCCGGATCGACGACCTGCCCGCAGACCAGCGCGCCGCGCTGCAGCTCCTGCTCAAGCAGGGACGCACCTACGACGAGATCGCCCAGATGCTCCGCATCGACGTCGCGGCGGTGCGCGAGCGCGCCCGCGCCGCGCTCGACGCGCTCGGACCGGAGGACGTCGAGGGCCTCGAGCTGGCAGAGCAGGACGAGATCGCCGACTACCTGCTCGGCCAGCAGTCCGCCTCCCAGCGGGCGGCGACCCGGAAGCTCCTCGAGGGCTCGCCGGCCGGCCGCGCGTGGGCGCGGACCGTCGCGGGCGAGCTGCGCCCGCTCGCCGGCGACGACCTCCCCGAGATCCCGGCCGAGGCGGCCGAGGTCGACGAGGCGTTCGACGCGCTCCAGGCCCGCAGCCGCCACCGCGACAAGGTCGAGCGCTCGAGCAAGGTCGGCGGCGCGATCCTCCTGGCCGGCGTCGCGCTCGTCGTGGTGCTCGTGGTCCTGCTCCTCACCGGCGCGCTCAGCGGCGACGACGAGGACGGCGGCTCGGCGAGCACGACGGCCACCACCTCGACCACCGACACGCCGCCGGTCGAGGCGCAGATCAACCTCACGCCGCCCCGCGGGCGCCAGTCCCGCGCCCGCGGCGTCGCCGTCGTCTCGCGCCAGAACGACACGCGCGTCGTGGCGATGATCGCCGAGGGCCTGCAGGCCGCCAACGAGAACCGCTTCTACGCGGTCTGGCTCTACACCAGCCCGACCAAGGCCAAGCGGCTCGGGTTCCCGAACCCGCAGCCGGCCGAGGACGGCCGCGTCGAGACCGGCTTCGCGCTGCCGTCCGACGCAAACGAGTACCGCTCGCTCATCCTCACGCGCGAGAGCCGGCGCGAGCCGCGCCGTCCCGGCACGATCGAGCTGCAGGGCGAGCTGCCGCGCGACACCGGCGGCCGCGGTGGCGGTGGCGGTGGCGGTGGCGGCGGCGGGACCTCCACCGGCACCTCGACGAACGGCGGCTAGAGCAGCCCGCGACCGCACGGAGCGAGCGAGGACCGCGCCCCGCCCGCAGGCGACCGGGCTTCTATCCCCCGTCGGCCAGCAGCTTGCCGGGGTTCATGATCCCGGCGGGGTCCAGCTCGGCCTTCACGGCGCGCAGCGCCGCCACGCCCTGCGCGCTCGCCTCCGCCTGCAGGTAGGGCGCGTGGTCGCGCCCGATCGCGTGGTGGTGGGTGATCGTGCCGCCGGCGGCGACGATCGCCTCGCTCGCCGCCGTCTTCGCGGCCCGCCACTGCTCGAGCTCGGCGCCCTCGCGCGCCGCGGCGAGGAACGTGAAGTACAGCGACGCGCCCGACGGATACAGGTGCGAGACGTGGCACATCACGATCGCGCGGCCGAGCGCGCTGCGCAGCGCACCGCCGACCGCCGTGTACAGGCGGTCGAGGCTCGACCACTGCGTCGCCGTCTCGAGCGTCTCGACGAGCACGCCGCGGTCGAGCAGGTCGTCGCGCAGGTACGGGGCGTGGTAGCGCCCGCGCTCCCACGCGCGGCCCGGCGCCGCGCCCAGCGCGACCGCGCCGTGCTCGCGCAGCCGCGCGACGGTCTCGGCGCGCCGGCGCCGCACGCGCTCGCGGTCGACGCCCTCCCAGCCGCAGATCGCCACGCAGCCGCCCGCGACGCCGCGGGCGCGCAGGTACAGGCCGGCGACGCGCCCCTTGACCCCGCCGCCGGCGAGCGCGAGCTGCAGCCGCGTCTCCTCCTCGTCCGACAGCCGCGCGACGTCCGGCGACACGCCCTCCTGCTCCATGACCCGGAACGCCTCGACGCCCTCGGCGAACGAGGAGAACGCGAACCCCGCGTACTCGCGGACGGCCGGCGCGGGCGCGACCCGCAGGGCCGCGCGCGTGATGACGCCGAGCGCGCCCTCGCTACCGACGACGAGCTCGCGCAGGTCCGGCCCGGCCGCGCTCGCGGGCATCGCCGGGAGCGCGACGTCGCCGGCGGGCGCGGCGAGCGTCGCGCCGAGCACGAGCTCGTCGATGCGCCCGTAGCCCGTCGACGCCTGCCCGGCCGACCGCGTGGCGACGCAGCCGCCGACCGTCGCGTACTCGAACGACTGCGGGAAGTGCCCGAGCGTGAGGCCGTGGACGCGCAGGCGCGACTCGAGGTCGGGCAGGAGCAGGCCGGGCTCGACGACGATCGTGCGCGAGCGCGCGTCCACCTCGAGGAGCCCGGCCAGCCCGGTGAGATCGAGCGAGATCACCGCGTCGAAGCCGCCGCGCAGCGGCTCGACGCCGCCGACGACGCTCGTCCCGCCGCCGAACGGCACGACCGCGACGCCGTGCTCGGCGCACGCGGCGAGCACCGCGCGGACCTCCTCGTGCGAGCGCGGGCAGAGCACCGCGTCCGGCGCCCCGGTCGCGTCGCCCGCGCGCAACCGCACCAGGTCGGGATACGCCTTGCCGGCCGCGTGCAGGACGCGCGCGGCGTGGTCATCGCGCAGCGGCGCGGCGGCCGCCAGCGCGTCGCGCGCGGCGCCGCGCAGCGCGCTCTCCCCCACGCGGACCTCGTCGATCGACCGCACCCGCCGCGGCGGGCCCGCGGGCGGCAGGTCGAGCTCGGCGGCGAGCAGCGCGTCGGCGTGCTCGGGCAGCCCGTGGCCGCGCGCCCCTTCGTCGGTGCCCCAGCCCCAGAACCTCACAGCACACGCTCCAGCCCGTCGAGCGCCTCGTCGAGCTGGCGGCGCGTCGCCCGCTTGACGAGGAAGCCGCCCAGGCGCGAGAGGCCGCGCAGCCTCTGGCGCACCTCGAGCGTGACGCTCGTCCCGCCGTCGGCCGGCTCGACCACCGCGACCTCCTCCGACGCGTGCAGGAACCGCTCGAACGGCGTCCCCTCGACGACCTGGGTCCACCGCCGCCGGTGCGGCTCGTCGATCTCGGTGACACGGAAGTCCGCGCGCACCGGCTTGCCCTTCGCGGTCGTGTAGACGCGCGTGAACGCGCCGGGCTGGACGCCCTCCACGCGCGCGACCTTCGGCCACCACCGGCCCTGGTGCAGCGGGTCGCCGACGACGCCCCAGACGTCCTCGGCCGCGGCACGCACGATCCGGGTCCGCCGGGCGACCGGCATCAGCCGGCGTCGGGCCCGGTCTCGGCCACCGGCTGCACGGCCGCCTGCTCCTCGCCCTCGCTGTCGTACCGGACGAGCGAGTGCACGTCGTAGCCCGCGAGCCGCTCGCGCCCGGGCAGGAACCCCAGCTCGATGAAGAAGTGGCAGCCGACGACCTCGCCCCCGAGCTGCTCGACCAGCTCGCACAGCGCCCGCGCCGTCCCTCCGGTCGCCAGCAGGTCGTCGTGGACGAGCACGCGCGCGCCGTCGGCGATCGCGTCGGAGTGGACCTCGAGGCGGTCGGTCCCGTACTCGAGCTCGTACTCGGCGCTGATCGTGTCGTGCGGCAGCTTGCCGGGCTTGCGGGCGAGCACGAACCCGGCGTCGAGCTCGAGCGCGAGCGCCGGCCCGAGCAGGAACCCGCGCGCCTCGGCGCCGATCACGACGTCGACGTCGAGCGGCCTGGCGGGCTCGGCGAGCTGCCGGACCGCGGCCTCGAGCGCGACCGCGTCGGCCAGCACCGGCGTGATGTCACGGAAGAGGATCCCCGGCTTGGGGAAGTCCGGGATGTCCCGGACGTAGCGACGAAGATCGACGTTCACCCCACAACCTTGCGCAGATCGCGGATCAGCAGCAGGTGCTTGAGATGGCTCGCGACGGCGGCGAGGTTCTCCAGCGCCTCGATCGCCTCCTTGCGGCGCTCGGGGTTCCGCGAGCGCAGCGCGGGCGCGAGGATCGTCTGCAGGAGCTGCGCCTCGCGGTCGGCCGACGTGCGGAACACGCGCAGGTTCCGCCCGCCGACGCCGTAGCGGGCGAGCTCGGTGACCGCGCGGATGATCTCGCGCTCGGTCTCGTCGAAGTACTGCACGCCCGCGCGCTGCTGGCCCTTGATGACGCCGTACTCCTCCAGCTCGCGTACGAGCGCCGGGTCGGCGCGGGTCTCCTCGAGCACGTCCTCGAGCGAGTACCAGGCGCCGGCGTCGCGGACCGACACGCTCGGGCGCCGCGCACGCCGCGGCGTGCCGCCCGGCGCCGGCACCGACGCCTCGGCCTCCTCGACGCGGCCGGCGGCGAGCTCCTGGCGGATGACGCGCAGCGGCAGGAACTCGTCGCGCTGCAGGCGCAGGATCGTCCGCAGCCGCGCGACGTCGGCCTGCGAGTAGAGCCGGTACCCGCCCGGCGTGCGCCGCGGCGACAGGAGCTTCTGGTCCTCCAGGTACCGGATCTTCGAGATCGAGATGTCCGGGAACTCCTGCTTGAGCGCCTTCGTGACGGCGCCGATCGTCATCGCCTTCTCGCGGCGGCCGTCGCCCGTCTCCAGCATCGTGTCCTCGGCCGGCAGGTCGTCGAGCATCCCGTCGCCTCTACCGCTGCAGGAACGTGAGCTTGTACTTGCCGATCTGCAGCTCGTCGCCGTCGGACAGCTTGTGCGACTCGATCCGGCGCCGGTTGACGTACGTGCCGTTGAGCGAGCCGAGATCGTCGAGGTAGAAGTCGCCGCCCCGCTTGACGACGAGCGCGTGGTCGCGCGACACGGTCACGTCGTCGAGGAAGACGTCCGAGTCCGGCCGCCGGCCGACCGTCATCCGGTCACCCTCGAGCGGGAAGGACTCCCCGACCCGGTTGCCGCCCGAGCGGATGACCAGCGCGGCATGGCCCTGTGTCGCGATCGCGTCGAGCTCGACCGGGATCAGCTCGCCGGTCTCGCCGACGCGGTAGGTCGCGGTCGTCGACTCCTTCGGCTGGACCTGCGTCTGGGCCCCGAGGAACGCGCCGCAGCGCTGGCAGTAGTTCGCGCCCTCCCCGTTGAGGAAGCCGCATTCGGGGCAGTGCACGGCCACGGTCCGGTCTACGCCTCCGGTTCTGCCTCCGCGCCCGTCCGGCCGGCGAGGATGTCGGTCAGCCGCTGGACGTCGGCTCCGGTGATCACGTCCTCGCCCGTCTCGTGCTTCTTGCGCAGGCGGTTGACCAGCTCGGCGCGGAGGATGTCGATCTTGCCGTGCAGGATCCGGCGCTTGTACGAGATGTCGACCTCTTCCTCCGTGAGCTGCTGGATGAGGTCCTTGAGCTCCTGATCAGAGAGAGAGCCGAGATCGGGGAAGGTGTCCATGCGCGCGAGCGTAGCTCTTTCAGACCGTCAACGCGAGGTTGAGGCTTCACGAATGTAGAGCGCCGTGGCCAGGACGAGCAGGACGATCGCGAGGTAGAGCAGCACCGCCCCCACGGTCTCGAGCCCGACGAGCGCGGAGAAGATCGCCGCGAACGCCGGCCAGACGCCGATCCGGCCGAACCAGTTGACCTTCAGGTCGATGCCGTGGCGCAGCGCCCACTGGCCGTAGCCGAGCTGCACGATCTCTCTCAGGGCGAGCACGAGCAGCGCCCACCGCGGCAGCGTCTCGAAGTGCCAGACGACGATGACGCCCGCGAGGATCAGCAGGCGGTCGATGACCGGGTCCAGCAGCGCGCCGAGCTTGGAGTACTGGCCGGTGACCCGCGCCGCGATCCCGTCGGCGTAGTCGCCCCAGGCGATGACCGCGAAGAGGATCGCGGGCGCCGCGTCGGTGCCGTCGTCGCTCGACAGCGCGAGCACGAGGAACACCGGCACGAGCGCCAGGCGGACGAACCCGATCGCGTTCGGGATCGTCCACGGGCGCCAGGGCGCGTCGCGGAGCGTCTCGGCGGGCGGGGGGCCCGAGCGGTCCAGGCCGCTCAGGCGCCGGAACGTCAGGGGCTCGCGAGCCACTGGTCGCGCACGACCTCCACGGCACTGTCGAGCGGGACGGCGTCGAGCTGCTCCTGGCCGCGCCGGCGCACCGACTCGGCCGTGCCGCTCGCGAGCGAGCGCCGGCCGACGGTCAGCCGCAGCGGGCAGCCGAGCAGCTCGGCGTCGGCGAACTTCTCGCCCGCGCCGGCGGGGCGGTCGTCGAGCAGGACGTCCAGGCCGCCGGCGCGGAGCCGCTCGTACAGCTCCTCGGCGGCCTTCGCCTCGTCCGAGTCAGGCTTGCCCGCGGTCACGACGTGCACGTCCCAGGGGGCGATCGACCTCGGCCACGAGATGCCGTGCTCGTCGGCGTACTGCTCGACGGCGGCCGCGGCGATCCGCGCCGGGCCGATGCCGTACGAGCCCATCCAGATGAGCTGCTCGACGCCGTTCTCGTCCAGGTACGTGGCGCCGAGCGGCTCGGAGTACCGGGTGCCGAGCTTGAAGATGTTCCCGACCTCGATCGCCGGCTCGATCCGGATCGCGTGGCCGCCCACGGTGTCGCCCGCCTCGACCGTGCGGAAGTCCAGCCGCGGCCCGGCGGGGATCTCGGCGACGCGGTGCCAGCCCTCGCGGTTGGCGCCCATGACGTACGGGCCGGTGTCGAGCGCGGCGTCGTACACCGCCTCGACGTCGTCGGACGGCCCGAGGTAGCCGGCCGGGCCCCTGAGCTCCTCCTCGTGCGCGGGCCGGAACTCGGACTTCAGCGCGTTGCGCAGCTTGATCTCGTTCACCCGGTGGTCGCCGCGCAGGAAGCACATGACGAGCTTGTCGTCCGAGGCCCGGATGACCGGGAACGCCTTCAGGCACCGCGACGCGGGGACGCCGAGCAGGCCCGCGACCTCCTCGATCGTCGTCGCGCCCGGGGTCTCGACGTCGCCGAGGTCGAGCTCGAGCGGCGGCGCGGGCTGCGGGTCGGCGCTCGCGACCTCGACGTTCGCCGCGTACCCGGGCGCGAGCGCGACGTCGTTCTCGCCCGCCGGGCACGGCGCCATGTACTCGTGCGCGGCCGAGCCGCCCATCATCCCGACGTCGGACTCGACCGCGTACCACTCCAGCCCGCAGCGGTCCATGATCCGCGCGTACGCCTGCGCGTGCAGGTCGTAGCTGGCCTGCAGCCCCTCCTCGTCGCGGTCGAACGTGTACGAGTCCTTCATGATGAACTCGCGCGTGCGCAGGACGCCGGCGCGCGGACGCGGCTCGTCGCGCTCCTTGACCTGGAAGTGGTAGAGGATCAGCGGGAGCTGGCGGTACGAGCGGACCGCGTTGGCCACGTGGAAGGTCACGACCTCCTCGTGGGTCATCGCCAGCACGTGCGGCGCCTTCTTGCGGTCCTCGAGGCGGAACTGCTCGGGGAAGCCGTAGCGCCCGGTCTTCTGCCACAGCTCCGCCGGGTGCATGACCGGCATGAGCATCTCCTGGCCGCCGATCGCGTTCATCTCCTCGCGCACGATCTGCACGACCTTCTCGTGGACGCGCCACCCGGCAGGCAGCCAGGACCACAGGCCGGCGCCGACCTGGCGGATGAGGCCCGCGCGGACCATGAGCTTGTGGGAGAGCGCCTCGGCGTCCGCGGGGGGCTGGCGCTCGGTGGGCAGGAAGAGCTGGGACTGGCGCATCGATCCCAAGCGTATGGTGTTCTCCCCGAGGTGACCCGCCTCGTCGTCGCAGCACTCGCCGCGCTCGTGCTCGTCCTGCCCGCCACCGCCGCGGCCTCGCCCCACCAGGTCTCGATGATGATGGACGACGACCTGCTGCTGTACCGCGGCGACGCGGTCCGCGACCAGACGATGCAGCGGATGAAGCAGATCGGCGTCGACGTCGTCCGCGTCACCGTGCTGTGGAGCGTCGTCGCCGACAAGGCGCGCTCGACGCCGCAGCGCCGCCGTCGCTTCGACCCGCGCAACCCGCGCACCTACCCGCCGCTGAACTGGGACCGGTACGACCGGCTCGTGCGCAGCGCGCAGACGCTGAGCCTCGGCGTCTACTTCAACCTCACCCCGCCCGCGCCGTCGTGGGCGCGCCGGCGCGCGCCGCGCGGCCTGCGCACCGCGGTCAAGCGGGCGTGGAAGCCCAAGCCGGCGGAGTTCGCGAAGTTCGTCGAGGCGGTCGGGCGGCGCTACTCGGGGCGCTACCGCGACGAGAACGACGGCCGGCAGATCCTCCCGCGCGTGTCGATCTGGTCGCTGCTCAACGAGCCCAACCAGGCCGGGTGGCTCGCCCCGCAATGGGAGCGCGGGCGGATGTACTCGGCGATCGCCGCGCGCGAGATGTTCCTGCGCGGTCGGGCGGCGCTCGACCGCACCGGCCACCGCCACGACCAGGTCTTCTTCGGCGAGACCGCGCCGCTCGGCTCGAGCAGGAAGGGGCAGCGCTCGCCGGTCCGCCCGAAGAAGTGGCTGCGCGCGTTCCTGTGCGAGAACCGCCGCGGGCCGGGCTGCAGCGCGTTCGGCAGGTACGGGCCGGTCCGGGCGACCGCGTACGCGCACCACCCGTACACGAAGGACCGCTCGCCGACGCGCCGCGACAGCCACCGCGACTCGGTGACGATGGCGAACATCGGCGACCTCGGCGTCCTGCTCGACCGGCTCGCGCGGCGCACGCGCAACGTCCGCGCCGGCCTGCCGCTGCAGCTCACCGAGTTCGGCTTCGAGACGAACCCGCCCGACCGGTTCAGCGGGATCCCGCTCGAACGCCAGGCCGAGTGGAACGTCCTGGGCGAGTTCCTCGCCTACGCCAACCCGCGCGTGCAGGGCATCACGCAGTTCCTGCTCACCGACGTCCCGCCGGTGCGCGGCAAGCCGCGCAACTCGAAGGCCTACTGGTTCACCTACCAGTCCGGGCTGCAGTTCCACGGGGGCGCGCCCAAGCCGGCGCTCAACGCCTACTACTTCCCGTTCCTCGTCCGCCCCGGCGACGTGTGGGGCCAGCTCAAGTTCCGCCCGAACAACCTGCCGGCGGCGGGGATCGTCGACACGGTCGTCCTGCAGCACTCGGCCGACGGCGGCGCGACGTGGACCGACGTCGCCGCGCACCAGGTGACGAACCCGATGGGGTTCTTCCAGGTGCCGCGACCGCCGGTCGGGCCCGGGCTGCTGCGCGCCTCGTTCATGGGGTTGACGAGCCTGCCGCAGCCCGTGTGAGCGCAACTCCGGGGCCCCTTCAGGAGTTGGAGACGGCATGGCACGGAAGCTGACCGTCCTGCTCACCGCCTGCGTCGCGCTCGCCCTGCTCGGCGGCGCCGCACCGGCGCCCGCGACCGCCGCGCCGTCGATGGACGTCGGGATCGCCGACGACCGCGTGCTGCAGGAGGGGACGCCGGAGGAGGCGCTCGCGGCGGTCCTGGCCTGGAAGGCGCTCGGCATCGACAGCGTCCGCATCCAGGCGCGCTGGGTCGCGCACGTGCCCGAGCCGCTCGCCCGCTCGCGACCGGCGGGCTTCAACCCGCGCGACCCCGAGTCGCCCGGCTACCACTGGGGGCGGCTGGACCGCGCGGTCGACCTCGTCCGCGCCGTGGGGATGAAGCCGCTGCTCATCGTCACCGGGTCCGGGCCGCTGTGGGCGTCGCTCGATCCGCGGCGGGGCAGCCCCCGGTGGAAGCCCTCACCGTCGGCGTTCGCCGACTTCGCGACCGCGGTCGCGCGGCGCTACGGGTCGCGGGTCGACGACTACGTGCTGTGGAACGAGCCGAACCACGAGCTGTGGCTGCAACCGCAGAACACGTGCACGGCGCCGCGGCGGTGCACGCCGTACGCGCCGCACCTGTACCGCAAGCTCGTGCGCGCGGCCGACGCCGCGATCCGCGCCGCCGACCCGCGCGCGCGGACGATGATGGGCGCGCTCGCGCCGGCCGGGACCTCCGGCCGGTCGCGCAACGCGCGGCTGCGGCCGCTCGTGTTCCTGCGCGCGCTCGGCTGCGTCGACGCGCGCTACCGCCGGGTGCGGACCGGCCCGTGCCGCGGGTTCAAACCCGCGGCCACGTACGGGTTCGCCTACCACCCGCACTCGATCCGCTCGTCCCCGACGACGAAGGCCAGGCATCCCGACGAGGCGCAGTTCGGTGACCTGTCGCGCTTGATCGCGGCCGTCGACCGGGTCACCCGCGCCGGCGGGATGCGCTCGCGCCATCCGAGCGGGCGCTTCCCGATCTACCTCGACGAGCACGGCTACGAGACGAACCCGCCCGACCGCGGCCGCGGGGTGTCGAACGCCACCCAGTCGACGTACCTCCAGCACGCCGCGTACATCGCGTGGCGGCACCCGCGGGTCCGGAACCTGACCCAGTACGCCTGGCGCGACGAGCCGATGCGCTCGGACGGCGCCGGCTGGCAGTCGGGGCTGCTGCGCTCGGACGGGCGCGCGAAGCCGTCGCTGAAGACGTTCCCGATCCCGTTCTGGGCCGAGCGGCTGTCGCGCACGACCGTCCGGCTGTGGGGCCAGGTGCGCCCGGGCGGGGCGACGACGGTGACCGTCCAGCGGCGCTCGGCGTCCGGGTCGTGGCAGACGCTGACGCGGGTGGGCACCGATCCACGCGGCTTCTTCCGGCGCGAGATCCGGACGCGCCGGGGCGGCGTGTACCGCTTCCGCTGGCAGGACCGGACGAGCTCGACGCGCCGGATAGGGAGCGGATAGGGAGGCCTCCCGATGTAGCGGGCGGCGGCGGCGCGGATGCTGCGCCGCCGATGCGACCGCTCAGCCTTCTCCACCACACCCCCCGTCACCGGGGCGGCGCCGGCCGCCGCCCCCGCACCCCGGCGGGGCGACGGCGTGCGACCGTCGTCGCCGCCACGCTCGCCGCCGCGGCCCTCTGCGGCTCGTCGCTCACCGCCGCGCCGCCGGCGGCCGCGCAGGAGCCGTTCGCGCTCGAACGCCTCCCCGACGTGGACATCCCGGGGAGCGTCAACCCCCGCGGGCTCGTCGTCGCCGACCTGGACTCCGACGGCCGGCAGGACCTCGCGCTGCTCGAGAGCGACGACGACCGGATCCTCGTCCGGCTCGGCAACGGGAACGGCTCGTTCCGGGCGGCGCCGACCGTCACCGGTGCCGCCATCGGCCGCGACCTGGTCGCCACCGACGTGAACGCCGACGGGATCACCGACCTGGTCGCGACGCGCTCGAACAGCGTCGCGGCGTACTGCGGGAAGGGGGACGGCACATTCGCCGACCGCGTGCTCACGAACCTCGGCACGCCGCTCGACGACATCGTCGTGGCGGACTTCACCGGCGACGGGCGCGACGACGTCGCGGGCGTCGGCGAGAACGCGTACGGGATCGCGCGCGGGACGGGCGGCTGCGGCTTCGAGCTGCGGCAGGCGACGGTGCTCACGGGCGCCGGCCGCGCCGTCGCCGCCGGCGACTTCGACGGCGACGCGCACGTCGACCTGGTCGTCTCGCTCGGCGGAGCCCTGCCGCGGATCGGGGTGATGCGGGGCAGGGGCGACGGGCTCTTCGAGACGCCGCGCGCCATCGCGCTCGTCCAGCAGCCCGACCGCCTGGCCGTCGGGGACTTCGACGGCGACGGCGCGCTCGACGTCGCAGGGCTCGTCCGCGACGCGCGCCGCGTGCGGGTGCTGCACGGGAGGGGCGACGGGAACCTGAGCCTCGACCTGCCCGACGTCCCGGTCGCCGAGGACACGACCGGGCTCGCGGTCGCCGACCTCGACGGGGACGGCGCCGAGGACCTCGTGACCGTGGCGGCGGCCGGCACGGTCTCCGTGCACCCCGGCAAGGGCGACGGGACGTTCGGCGCCGCGCGGACGTCGACGACGGCCGGCGGGCCGCGCCCGGTCGTCGCGGCCGACCTGAACGCCGACGGGCTCGGCGACGTCGCGACCGCCACCGGCTATCCGGCGTCGATCAGCGTGCTGGTCGGGCGTAGCCCGGCGGGCGCGCCGCGACGCAACCTGCTCGTCAACGCCGGGTTCGAGCAGGGGCTCGCGGGGCGGCTGCCGACGGATGCGCCGCCGATCCCGGGCTGGACGCGGACGGGCGGGATGACGTTCGTGCGGTACGGCGCGCCGCCGGCGCGGGGCCTGCCGGCGCTCGATGAGGCGCCGCGGTTCGGGACGGGTGGCCTGAACGTGCTGTGGGGCGGCGACAGCACGGGCCTCGGCGGCGTGACGACCGCGTCGCAGACCGTCGACGTGTCCGCGTCGGCGGCGTCGATCGACGCCGGCCTGGCGATCGCGCGGCTGTCGGCGTGGCTGGGCGGCGGCACGGTCTGGGAGGACCACATGTCGGCGACGGCGGCGTTCCTGGGCGCCGGCGGAGCGCAGATCGGCGCGCCGATCGCGATCGGGCCGGTGACGCGCCAGGACCGCCGGCAGCAGACGACGCTCCAGCACCGCGCCGGCACGGCGCGCGTCCCGGCGGGCACCCGGCGGATCCGGGTGACGCTGACCTCGGTCGACACCGACACGATCTCGTCGGCGATCGCCGACAACGTCCGCCTGACGCTCGACGCACCCGCACCGGAGGCTCCGCCCGCGCCGGACGCACCGCCCACCGGCCCCACAGGCGACGCGCCGGCAGTCGCGGGAGCGCCGGGAGCCGCCGCCACGCCGCGCAGCGCGTCGACCCCGGCGAGGTTCGGCAGGAGCACGATGGTGTCGCTGTCGCTCGCCTCCCGGCGCGCGGACCGCCGGGGCCGCATCCGCATCCGGATCCGGAACCGCAACCCCTTCGCCGTGACGGGAACGCTCACGACCCGCCGCCCGAAGCTCCGCGCGACGCGGTTCACGGTCCGCGCCCGGTCGACGCGGACGCTGACGCTGACGCTCCCCCGCCGCCTGCGAGGCCGCCGTCTGACGATCGAGCTGAGGGCGACGGTCCGAGCGCCCGGCGGGAGCTCCCGAACCCTCACCCTCAAACCCGGGGCCAGGCCCCTCACCTAACACGGGGCCAGGCCCCTCACCGTAAGTCGGGGCCAGGCCACTCACCGTAAGTCGGGGCCTGGCCCCGTCTCGCATCCTCACAACGCCTCGCCGTCAGCGATTCCTGGCGCCGAGACGCGCGAAACTCCCGGGGCCAGCCGCCGATAGAGGTCTCAGCACATGAACACGCTGGCACGGATGCTCAGCGCGGCACGACACCGCCAGGCCCGATGGGTCGCCGCGCTCACCTTCTTCGCCTCCCTGGCCACCCCGGCGGCGGCCGGCGCCGCATCGCTCGAGATCACCATGACCTCGGGCGGGCAGCTCTACGTGACGGGCATGAGCGGTAGCACCACGATCACCGCCACCTCCGGCGCCTCCTTCGACGTCGCCGGCGACAGCGAGGACTGCACGCCCGACGGTCCGCAGCAGCTCACGTGCCCCGGCATCACGACGCTCACCATCACCGGCTCCGACGAGGCCGACCAGATCGACCTGTCCTCCCTCACCGGCGTGCAGAGCACCGTGTCCGGCGGCGACGGCGACGACGTCATCACCGGCTCGGCCGCCGTCGAGACCCTCCGCGGCGACGCCGGCGACGACACGATCAGCGGCGGCGGCGGGAAGGACACCCTCGAGGGCGGCGACGGCGACGACACGCTCAACGGCAGCAGCGCGGACGAGACGCTCCGGGGCGGCGACGGCAACGACACCCTCAACGGCATCGGCGGCTACGACCGCTACGAGGGCGGGGCCGGCGACGACACGATCAAGGCCGTCGGCGTCAACAGCGTGGTAGTCACCGTGTCCGGCGGCGACGGGAACGACACGCTCGACCTCTCGGGCATGAGCGACTCCGCCTACGGCTACACCACCCCGAACGACGTCGAGACGGTCATCGGCACGAACTACAGCGACACGATCAACGGCCGCCCGAACGCCCCCACCACCATCATCGGCGGCAACGGGCACGACAACCTGACCGGCGGCTCCATGGACGACCGGCTGGAGGGCGGACCCGGCGACGACAGCCTCAACGGCGGCGCCGGGAACGACGTGCTCCTGGCCGGAGACGGCAGCGACACGGTGCGCCCGGGCACCGGCGGCGGCATCGCCGACGGGGGCGCCGGCACCGACTGGCTCGACTTCGTCGGCATCAGCGCGCCCGTGGAGGCGAACCTCGCGACCGGCGAGGGCCAGGTGGGCGGCGTGCCCCTCACGATCAACAGCTTCATGCACGTCATCGGCGGCAACGGCGACGACACGCTCGTCGGCGACGGCGACGGCAACATCCTGGACGGCAACGGCGGCAACGACACGCTCATCGGCGGGCCGGGCAGCGACAACATGACCGGCGACGAGGGCGACGACATCCTCCGGCCCGGGGACGTCGGGGTCACCCCGGAGGTCGTCAGCGCCGGCGCCGGCACCGACACGATCGACTACCAGGACCGCACCAGCGGCATCACGACGACGATCACCGCCGCCAGCCACAACGCCGAGCGCGTCTACGGCACGAACTACAACGACAACATCACCGCCGCGTCCGGCGTGCAGCTGCTCGACGGCCGCGACGGCAACGACACGCTGACCGGCTCGACCGCCGCAGAGACCATCCGCGGCGGCGCCGGCGCGGACACGATCATCGGCGGCGGCGGCGCGGACACGCTCGAGGGCGGGGCCGGCGACGACACGATCAGGCCCACCGACACCATCGCCGCCGCCTCCATCAGCGGCGGCGACGGCGACGACACGCTCGACCTGTCCGCCGACACCGGCGGCGTCCAGGGCTACCACGCCCCGGACGACGTCGAGACCGTCAAGGGCAGCCCGGGCCCCGATCTCATCCATGGCAGCGCCGGCACCCCCACCACGCTGATCGGCGGCGACGGCGACGACGTCCTCCACGGCGGCTCCGCGGACGACCGGCTCGAAGGCGGCCCCGGCGACGACACGCTCCTCGGCAAGGACGGCGACGACGTGCTGCTCGGCCAGGACGGCGCCGACACGCTCGTCCCCGGCACCGGCGGCGGCAGCGCCGACGGCGGCCCGGGCACCGACGAGCTGAGCTTTTCCGACCTCAGCGTGCCGGTCACGGTCGACCTCGCCGACGATACCGTCGAGGTGGGCGGCACGCCGCTGGCGATCAGCGGCTTCCACAACGCCACCGGCGGCTCGGGCGACGACACACTCGTCGGCGACGGCGGCCGCAACGTCCTCAAGGGCGGCGGCGGCGACGACCTGATCCTCGGCGGCGCGGGCGACGACGAGGTCCACGGCGACGACGGCGACGACACGCTCCGGCCGGGACCGGGCGAGACCCCCGGCGGCGACACCGTCCGCGGCGGCGCGGGCGACGACACGGCCGACTACGGCGACCTGGCGACCGGCGCCACCCACACCGGCGCCGAGGACGACGGGGTCGAGCGGATCATCGGCTCAGAGCACGACGACACGCTCACCGGCTCGGCGCACACGCAGCGCATCGAAGGCCGCGGCGGCGACGACACCCTCACCGGCGGTCCCGGAGACCAGACGCTCGAGGGCGGCGACGGGAACGACACCCTGAACGGCGACGGCGGCAAGGACGCCCTCGACGGCGGCGACGGCGACGACGTGCTCGTCCTCCACGAGGGCAACGAGAGCGCCGACGGCGGCGAGGGCGACGACGCCCTCCGCTTCGACGGCGCGAGCTTCCCGGTCACTGTCGACCTGGCCGCCGGGGACGGGCACGCCGAGAGCGCCGGATGGTCGTTCACCGTCGCCGGGCTGGAGACCGTGATCGGCGGCGCCGGCGACGACCGGCTGCTCGGGGACGGCGGCGCGAACCGGCTTGCCGGCGGCGACGGCGACGACGTCATCGACGGGCGCGGCGGCCCGGACCGGCTCGCCGGCGACGCGGGAGACGACACGCTGGTCGACCTCGTCGCCGACGGCGAGGCCGACGAGCTCGACGGCGGCACCGGCGACGACGTGATCAACGCGGCCGACAAGGACGGCCTGGACACGGTCGCCTGCGGGGACGGCGCCGACCGCGCCGACCACGACACGGGCGACGCCTCGTCGGACTGCGAGGAGGGCGGGGCTCGTCCCGCCGACTGGGCTGGCGCCGTGACCGTCGACGGCCCGGCCGGCCTGCAGCGCGACCGGGACCTCACGTTCACCTTCGAGGTCGACCACCCGCAGGCGGAGGAGCGTGACCTTCAGTGCCGGCTGGACGACCGGGCACTCCCCGCGTGCGAGAGCCCGATCGCCCTCACCGGCCTCGACGACGGCGCCCACCGGCTCGAGGTGCGGTTCACCGACCCGCAGGGCGACACGACGTCCGGCGTCGCCGACGTGACGGTCGACACCACGCCGCCGACGGTCGGCCTGACCGCGCCGTCGGAGACCGCCGACGCCCAGGCGCAGGTCACGTTCACGGCGAGCGAGCCGGGCGCGACGTTCGAGTGCCGTGCGGGCGGCGCCGGCTGGGAGGCCTGCACGAGCCCGCACACCGTGCAGCTCGCGGTCGGCGACAACGTCGTGCAGGTGCGTGCCACCGACGAGGCGGGCAACACCGGCCCCGCGGCGCAGCGCACGATCCGCCGCCTGGCACCGCCCGTGCGGCTCGCGCAGCCACAGCCACAGCCACAGCCACAGCCGCAGGCCGAGCCCGGCCCGATCTCGAGCGAGATCTGCCGGACCGACCGACAGCTGCAGATCGCCTCGCTGACCCTCTCCGGCAACCGGGTGCGCATCGCCGCCCGAGTGCCCGAGGCACTCGCCGGCCGACGCCTGGAGCTGCGCGACCGCACGAGGACGGGCCGGCTGCTCGGCACCCTCACCGCCCGCCGGGCCGGCGAGATCTCCGGCACGGTCCGCCGCCCGCCGTCGGGACGCATGGTGGCGGTCCAGGGCGGCCGGACGGTGTCCGAGCCGCTCCCCGTCGTGCGGCAGATCACGCAGCTGCAGGCCGTCCGCCGCGCGGGGACCATCCGCCTGACCGGCAGGCTGGCATCGAGCCGGACCGTCCGCGCCCGGGTGCAGGTGCGTGCCTGCGCCGGCGGGTGGAGGTCCGCCCGCAGCCTCAAGGTCCGGCGTGGCCGGCTCGCGACCGGCGTCGCCGCCGGCGAGCAGGTCCGGCAGGTGCGGGTCGTGATCACCGGCGCGGGCGGCCGCTGGACCTCGCTGCCGCTCGGCGCGACGGGCAGCTGACCTGAACGGGGCCTGGCCCTTCACGTTCACACCGGGGCCAGGCCCCTCACCGGTAACCGACTTAAGGTGAGGGGCCTGGCCCCTGTTAAGGGAGAGGGCCAGGCCCGGTTCAGCGGTGCTCGGTGAGCCAGGTGTCGATGAGCGTTCGCGCGATCGCCAGGCGCGGCGGCAGGCCGATCGGGCCCTTGCCCTCCGCCGCGGCGGCGACCTCCTCGCGGGTGAACCAGCGGACGTCCTCGAGCTCCGCGTCGCCGATCGCCGGCTCGCCCGACGCGTGCTCGGCGATGAACCCGAGCATGAGCGACGCCGGGAACGGCCACGGCTGGGAGGCGATGTAGCGCGGCGCGGTGATCTCGATCCCCGCCTCCTCGCGGACCTCGCGGGCGGCCGCGGACTCCAGCGACTCTCCCGGCTCGACGAAGCCCGCCAGCGCGCTGTAGCGGCCGGGCGGCCACGCCGCCTGCCGCCCGAGCAGCACCTCGTCGTCGCCGCGCGTGACGAGCATGATCACGACCGGGTCGGTGCGCGGGTGGTGCTGGGCGCCGCAGCTCGGGCAGGTGCGGACGAACCCGGCCTCCCCCATGTCGGTCGGGTGCCCGCAGCGCGCACAGTGCGTGTGCGTCCGGTGCCAGGTGACCATCGCCGTCGCGTACGCCGCCAGGCCCGCGTCGCCGGGGCCCAGGAGCGAGGCGGCGTCGCGCAGCGCGACCGCGTCGGTCCCGGCCGGCGGCTCGGGCAGCGCGACGGCGAAGAGCGCGGCGCCGTCCTCGAGCCCGAGCAGCACGGCCTCCCGCGCGCCGTGCGTCGCCGCCACGTCGGCCAGCGGCACGCGCGCGAGGCGGGCGTCCGGCGCCCCGCCCCGCGCCTCACCCCACGTCGCCGCGCCCGACTCGTACGCACCCGCGCCCCGTACCGCGACCGCGCCGCGCAGCACGACGACCGCACGGCTCGCGGGGTCGGAGCGCCGCTCGGCGACCCACGCCTCGTCGGCCCGGCGCTCGCCCGCCCGGTCGATGACGGCGCCCGCGAACGCCTGGGGCCGGGCCGTCACCGGTCGATGGTCGACATGTCGGCGTACCGGTCGCCCGCCGCGACGCCCTTCGGCGCGATCTCGTCGAGCTCGCGCAGCTCCTTCTCGGTCAGCGACACGGAGAGCGCGCCGACGTTCTGCTCGAGGTTCGGCACGCGCGTCGTCCCCGGGATCGGCACGATGTCGTCGCCCTGCGCCAGGACCCACGCGAGCGCGAGCTGCGCCGCCGTGCACCCCTTCTCGGCCGCGAGCGAGCGCACCCGCTCGACGAGCTGCAGGTTGCGCTGGAAGTTCTCGCCGATGAACCGCGGATGGGTCCGGCGGAAGTCGTCCTCGGGGAAGTCGTCGGGCGACCGGAACCGCCCGGTGAGGAACCCGCGCCCGAGCGGGCTGTAGGCGACGTACCCGATCCCCAGCTCGCGTACGGTCGGCAGGATCTCGTCCTCCGGGTCGCGCGACCACAGCGAGTACTCGGTCTGCAGCGCGGTGATCGGGTGGACGGCGTGCGCGCGCCGGATCGTCGCGGGCGCGGCCTCCGACAGCCCGAGGTACCGGACCTTCCCGGCCTCGACGAGCTCCTTCATCGCCCCGACGGTCTCCTCGATCGGCACCTTCGGGTCGACGCGGTGCTGGTAGTAGAGGTCGATGTGGTCGACGCCGAGCCGCCGCAGCGACGCGTCGCACGCGGCGCGGACGTACTCGGCGTCCCCGCGGATGCCGAGCCGCTCACCGTGCTCACCGCGCACGTTGCCGAACTTCGTCGCCAGCACGACCTCGTCGCGGCGCCCGGCGATCGCGCGCCCGACGAGCTGCTCGTTCGTGAACGGTCCGTACATGTCCGCGGTGTCGAGCAGGGTGACCCCGAGCTCGAGCGCGCGATGGATCGTCCGGATCGCCTCGCCCTCGTCGGCAGCCCCGTAGAACTCCGACATCCCCATGCAGCCGAGGCCGATCGCGGACACCTCGAGTGAGCCAAGCGTGCGGTGGTCCATCGCCCCATTGTGTCCGGCGAGGGGCGCGACCATGCAGGGCGCGATGCGCGAGGCTTCGCGTCGTGCCCCGGCGCCGCCCGCGCAACGACCTCGCCCAGTACGACGACCTCGCCACGCAGTGGTGGGACCCGCAGGGCGAGTTCGCCGCGCTGCACTGGCTCGCCAGGGCGCGCGCGAGGCTCGTCCCGCCGGGCGGCGGCGAGCTGCTCGACATCGGCTGTGGCGGCGGCCTGCTCGCGCCGCACCTCCGCGGCCTCGGCTACCGGCACGTCGGCGTCGACCTGACCGCGTCGGCGCTCGAGGTCGCGGCCGAGCACGGTGTCGAGCCGGTCCGCGCCGACGCGGCCGACCTGCCGTTCGAGGACGGGCGCTTCGACGTCGTCGTCGCCGGCGAGGTGCTCGAGCACGTCACCGATCTCGAGGCGGTCGTGGCGGAGGCGACGCGCGTGCTCAGGCCGGGCGGCACGTTCGTCTGCGACACGATCAACCGCACGTGGTTCGCGCGGCTGACGCTCGTCACGATCGGCGAGCGCCTGCGCGGCGGCCCGCCGCTCGGCTGCCACGACCACCGCCTGTTCGTCCCGCCGCGCCGGCTGCAGGAGCTGTGTGCCCGCGGCGGCGTCGACCTGCGCGTGCACGGCCTCGCTCCGCACCCGCTCCAGTACGCGCTGTTCCTCGCCCGCCGCCGCGACGAGGTGGAGATGGTCCGCGCGCCCTCGCTCGCCGCGGTCTACCAAGGCGTGGGCGTCAAGCGCCGGTGAGCGCCCCGAGCTCCGGGAGCGGCGACGGCAGGCCGGTGTCCTCGGCGTGCAGGTCCTGGTCGATCGCGACCCCGGCGATCATGCCCGACGCGGACGCGTACGCCACCGCCTGCATCGGCCCCGGCTGGGAGGCGCGCCGTGCCATGTCGCCCGCGGCGGCGACGCCCGGCACCGAGGTGCGCTGGAAGTCGTCGACCTCGACGATCGCCCCGTCGAACATCCGGCATCCCAGGTCGGCGGCCAGCGTGCTGTGCTGGCGCAGCCCGCCGCCGGCGAACACCGCGTCGCGCGCGAGCTCGTCGCCGTCGGTGAAGACGACCGCCCGCAGCCGTCCGCCGGCGCCGTCCAGCCGCGCGATCGGCCGCTCCTCGACGAGGACGCCGTACTCGGCGAGCGCGGGCGCGTCGGGCGCCGGCTCGCCGTTCGTCAGCAGCACGACGTCGGCGCCGTAGCGCTGCACGAGCGTCGCGAGGAACGCGTGGTGGGGCGTCGCCCCGAGCACCGCGAGCCGGTGCCCGCGCTCCTCGTAGCCGTGGCAGTACGGGCAGTGGAGCACCGACCGCCCCCACAGCTCCCGCAGCCCGGGGACGTCGGCGAGCACGTCGACGACCCCGGTCGCGAGGACCAGGCGCCGCGCCCGCACCGTCTCGTCCGAGCCGAGGGTCACCTCGAAACCGGGCGCCGCGCTCACCGCGACGTCGTCGCGCACCTCCACCGTCGGGTAGGCGGCCAGCTCGCGCCGCCCGTCGGCCAGCAGCCGCGACGGCGGCGTGCCGTCGCGTCCGAGCATGTTGTGCATCGCGGCGGCCGGCGCGTTGCGCGGCGCGCCGCCGTCGAGCAGGAGCACCCACCGCAGCGAGCGCCCGAGCGTCAGCGCGGCGGCCAGCCCGGCCGGCCCGCCACCGGCCACCACGACGTCGAAGTCCCATCCGGTCCTTGCCATGTGCCGTACTCTGCATGTTCAGGTGAACATGAAGTCAAGCGAACGTCTCTCGATCGGCCGGCTCGCAGCGCGCTTCGGCCTCGCCACCCACGTCCTGCGCCACTGGGAGGACGTCGGCCTCATCGAACCCGCCGAACGCGTCAACGGCCGGCGCTACTACGGCGACGAGCACATCGCCCGCGTGACGATGATCGTCCGCGCCAAGCAGGCCGGGCTCAGCCTCAAGCAGATCGCCGACGTCCTCGCGGCGCCCGACAGCTCGGCGCGACGCCGGCTGCTGCGCGCCCACCGCGACCGCCTCGACGAGCAGATCGAGCAGATCGAGGCCGCCAAGACCCTGCTCGACCACGCGATCGACTGTCACGCGGCCGACTTCACGACGTGCCTGGAGTTCCAGGACGTCGCGCGCGCAGCAGCGCCGCGTACAGCGTCAGCCCTGGCCCGAACGCCATGAAGATCACCGGGTCGCCGTCGCGCAGGTCGCGCCCGCGGCGGATCCGGTCGAGCACGAGCAGCACGGTCGCCGACGAGCAGTTGCCGTGATCGCGCAGGACGCCCTCGGTCTCGGCGAGGTCGTCCGGGTCGAGCCCGAACCGCTCGACGACGACGTCGATGATCCGCGGCCCGCCGGGATGGACCGCCCATCCCGCGACGTCCGCCGCCGTCAGCCCGCGGGGCTCGAGCAGCTCCTCGACGACGCTCACCACGTGCTTGTCGAGCACCTTCGGGACCCGCGGCGACAGCGCCATCTTGAACCCGCGGTCGGTGACGTCCCACCGCATCTTCTCGGCGTGCCGGATGTCGGTCCGCGCGACGACGTCCTCGACCTCGAACCCGGTCCCGCCGTCCGGCACGACCGCCGCGGCGACCGCCGCGTCGCCGAACAGCGCGTGGGCGACGATCTGCTCGACGTCGCGCGTCGGCGGCTGGATGTGCAGCGAGGTGAGCTCGAGGCACAGCATCACGGTCGCCTTGCCGCGCGCCGCGGTCGCGTCGGCGACGGTCGCCAGCCCCGGGACCGCCGCGTAGCAGCCCATGTGGCCGATGTGCAGCCGCTGCAGGCGGTCGCTCAGCCCGAGCTCCTGCGCGAGCCGGATGTCGATCCCCGGCGTCCCGTACCCGGTGCACGTGACGACGCACAGCACGCCGACGTCCTCGCGCGACAGCCCCGCGTCGGCCAGGCACGCGTCGACCGCCCGGACGCCCAGCGGCAGCCCGTCGGCGAGGAACCGCCGCATGCGCTGCTCGGTGCTCCACTCGCGCACGTCGACCTCGAACGGGTCGGCGACGCCGTGCCGGCGCTCGACGCCGGCGTTGTGCCAGATCTTGTCGGCGATCGAGCGGCCCTCGAAGTGCTCGCCGAAGAACCCGTCCCACAGCTCGTCCTGCCGGCGCGACCGCGGGAGTGCGGCCCCGATCCCGGTCAGCGTCGGGATCGAGAGCGTCCGGTTCACGCCTGCGGTTCTGCCCCGGTCAGGCGCGGGTGAACCGTCGCCCGGCGACAGGCGACTCGTCCTCGTCGACGTGCGCCTTCTCCAGCGCCGCCAGGCGCTCGGGCGTCATCGCCGTCGTGTCCTCGTTCTCGGTGAGCCACTGGGCGGCCTCGGCGGCCTGGCGCTCGTCGCGCACGACCTTCTTGCCCGAGGCGTAGTAGCGGTCGATCTCGGCGAACAGCTCGTCGACGAGCCGGTCGGTGGGGACCTTCTTCAGCGGCTCGCCCTTGGAGAAGATCATCCCGGCGTCCTTGGCCCCGGTGATCCCGAAGTCGGCGTGGCGCGCCTCGCCGATCCCGTTCACCGCGCAGCCGAGCACCGACACCTCGATCGGGTCCTCGTACTCGGCCAGGCGCCGCTCGACCTCCGCGACGACCGAGTCCATGTCGAACTGTAGGCGGCCGCAGGTCGGGCAGGCGATGAGCACCGGGCCCTTCTCGCGGAGCTTGAGCGCCTTGAGGATCTCCCAGGCGACCTTGACCTCCTCCTCCGCGTGGAAGGTGGAGAGCGAGATGCGGATCGTGTCGCCGATGCCGTCGGCCAGGAGCGTGCCGAGCCCCACCGCGCTCTTCAGCGAGCCCGACCACTTCGTCCCGGCCTCGGTCACGCCGAGGTGCAGCGGGTACGGGATCCGCTCGGCGAGCATGCGGTTCGAGGCGATCGTGTTCGGCACCGAGGTCGACTTCATCGAGACCTTGAAGTTCGTGAAGTCGAGCGACTCCATGAGCTCGACGGTCTCGACCGCCGCCCGGACGAGCGCCTCGACGGGGTTCTCGAACTCGAGGTCGCGCAGGTGCTTGGGGAGCGAGCCGGAGTTGACGCCCACGCGGATCGGCGTGCCGAGCTGCTTGGCCCTCGCCACGACCTCGGCGACCTTCTCGGGACCCCCGATGTTGCCGGGGTTGATGCGGATGCAGTGCGCGCCCGCGTCGAGCGCCTTCAGCGCGAGCGTGTGGTTGAAGTGGATGTCGGCGATGACGGGGATCGGCGACTCGCGCACGATCGTCTTCAGCGCCTCGGCGTCCTGATCGCGCGGCACCGCGCAGCGGACGAGGTCCGCGCCGGCCTCGGCGACGGTGCGGATCTGGCGCATCGTCGCCTCGAGGTTGGCGGTCTCGGTCTTGGTCATGGTCTGGACGGCGACGGGCGCGCCCCCGCCGACCTTGACCCCGCCCACGTCGATCTGCCGCTGGGAAGCCATGTACCTGCAGTGTAGGGACGGGGTACGGTCCCGATATGAGCACCTTCGCCACCGACGTCGTCCGCGAACGCAGCACTCCCGCCATCCTCGGCCAGGTCATGTTCCTCGTCGCGGTGGCCCTGGCCTTCGCGGTCGCGGGCACCGTCATGGGACGCGAGCTCGAGGAGGGCACCGCCCGGATCTGCTCGTTCGCCGGCTTCGGGATGCTGCTCGTCACCTGGTTCGTCGACGCGGTCCGCCGCGGCCCGCTGGGCATCTTCTGGCTCAACGCGATCGCCCTCCTGATCGGCCTCGGGCTCGGCCCGGTGATCGCCTACGTCGCGGAGGTCGAGCCGGGTGCGCTCACGAGCGCCGCCGGCATCACGGCGCTGACCGTGCTCGGCATGGCGGCGGTCGGGTTCGCGCTCGACAAGGACCTCAAGGGCTGGATGCGGCCGCTGAGCTTCGTGGTCATCGGCGCGGTGGTCATCAGCCTCGGCGCGCTGGTGTTCGGCGGGCTCGGGACGCTGTCGCCGGTCGTGTCGCTCGTGATCCTCGTCGCGTCGGCGCTCCTGATCCTCGTGGACTTCAACTACGTCCGCCGGCACGCGACCGAGGACGACGTGGTGTGGCTGGCGACCGGGATCTTCGTCTCGATCGTCAACATCTTCATCTCGCTGCTGAACCTGACGGCCGGCGATTGAGCGACGTCTACGGCACGGCCCGGCCCGGGCTGCGCAGCGCCCTGGGGTCGCGGCTGGCCGCGCGCGCCCGGCGCCGCCGCCACGAGCGCTTCCGGCAGCTCACCGGCGCCGGTCCGGGCACGCGCATCCTCGACGTCGGCTGCGGGACGCTCGGCCTGCGCGCGCTCGAGCCCGACCTCGACATCACCGGCGTCGACGTCGTCGACCGGCCGGAGTATCCGGGGCCGTTCGTGCGCGCCGACGCGACCGAGCGCCTGCCGTTTGACGACGACGCCTTCGACCTCGTCTACTCGAGCAGCGTCGTCGAGCACATCGCGCCCGGGCGTCGAGAGGCGTTCGCGCGGGAGATCAAGCGCGTCAGCCGCGGCTGGTGGGTGCAGACGCCCGCGTTCTCGTTCCCCGTCGAGCCGCACGCGCTGCTGCCGTTCGCCCACTGGCTGCCGCCGGCGCTGCGCCGGCCGTACTGGCGGCTCGGCGTCGCCGGCGCATGGGAGGACGTGCGCCTGCTGCGCCGCGCGGAGATGGCGCGGCTGTTCGGCGAGCCGATCGCCGAGCGCGTCGGCCCGCTGACGAAGTCCTGGATCAGCGTCAGGCGTCCGGGCGCTTGATCGCCTGCATGACGCCGGTGTCCATCGACGGCTGATGCCGTCCGTGGGCGTACCAGTTGACCGCCCACAGCACGACGCCGAGCACGAGCAGCGCCCCCGCCCGCAGGAACGTGTCGGCGTCCTTGGTCGTCAGCAGCGCGAGCGAGACGACCGTGCCGATCACCGGGATGACCGACGGGGCGCGGAAGTGGTCGTGCTCGACGCGGTCGCGGCGCAGCACGAGCACCGAGACGTTCACCGCCGCGAACACGAGCAGCAGGAGCAGCACGGTCGTGTCGGCCAGGTCGTCGAGCTCGCCGGACGTCACGAGCCCGGCGGCGATGAGCGCGGTGAACGCGATCGACGCGTACGGCGTGCGGCGGGTGCGGTGCACGCGGCCGAAGACGCCGGGCAGGATGCCCTCGCGCGACATGCCGTAGACCAGGCGCGAGGCCATGATGAGGTTGATGAGCGCGCCGTTGGCCAGCGCGAACAGGGCGATCGCGGCGAACACGTCGGTCGACATCGCCAGCGGCCCGATCTTCACGACCTCGAGCAGCGGCCCGGACGAGCCCGCCAGCGTCTCGGTCGGCACCGCCATCGAGGCGATCACGGTCACGACGAGGTAGATCAGGCCGGCGATGATCAGGCCGCCGAACAGCGCGCGCGGGAAGTCGCGGCGCGGGTCCTGCGTCTCCTCGGCGACGTTGACCGAGTCCTCGAAGCCGATGAGCGCGAAGAACGCCAGCCCGGCGCCGCCCATGATCGCCAGCGGCACCGCCTCGTCGTCGGTGAACTCCATCGCGCGCGACGGCTCGCCGAGGCCGTCGAAGAGCGCCGCCGCGCCGATGACGATGACGAGCGTCAGGCCGACGAGCTCGACGACCGTGAGTACGACGTTCACCCGCACGCTCTCGGAGATCCCGCGCAGGTTGATGAGGGACATCACGACGATGAAGCCGAGGCCGACGAGGACGGTGTCGACCTCGACGAACTCGGACAGGTAGTCGCCGCCGAACGCGCGGGCGAGCGTCGCCGCGGATGCCAGGCCCGAGCACATGACCGCGAACGCGACGAGGAACGTGACGAACGGCCTCCGGAACGCCTTGTTGACGTACAGCGCCGCGCCGGCCGCCTTCGGGTACTTCGTGACGAGCTCGGCGTAGGCGAACGCCGTGAACACCGCGAGGACCAGCGCGACCGCGAACGCCGTCCAGATCGCCCCGCCGACCCGGCCGCCGACCTCGCCGACGAGCGCGTAGATGCCGGCGCCGAGGACGTCGCCGACGATGAAGAACAGCAGCATCGGGCCGGAGATGGCCCGGCGCAGCTCCGTGTCGCCGCCCGGCCGGGACGTCTCGGCGGCGCGGGCGGGCCGGCCGGCGGCGCCGGCGGTGGGGCGTGCGGTCATGGCCCCGTTCTACCCGCCAAGCAGGCGCGGGATGGCAGGCGGGCGACCGGGGCCGGTCACCCGGCCCCGGTCGCCGCACTACCCCTCAGCCCGCGTAGAGGGCCTCGATCTCCGCCTGGTACTTCTCGGAGATCGGCTTGCGCTTGAGCTTCATCGTCGGGGTCAGCTCGTCCCCGCCGGGGACCCAGTCGCCCGGGACGATGTGGAACTTCTTGATCTGCTCGACGCGCGAGAGCTTGGCGTTCGCCTTGTCGATCTCCTCCTGGACCGCGGCGCGCACGCGTTCGTCGCGCGCGAGCGCCTCGAGCGAGCGGTCCTCGATCCCGGCCCGCTCGGCCCAGGCCGGCGCGCCGTCGGCGTCGAGCACGATGAGCGCCGTGTTGTACGGCCGCCGGTCGCCGATGACCGCGGCCTGCCCGATGAGCGGCCCGGCGCTCTTGAGCTCGGCCTCGATGTTCGCCGGCGACATGTTCTTGCCGGCGGCGTTGATGATGAGCTCCTTCTTGCGGTCGACGATCCGCAGGTAGCCCTCGTCGTCGATCTCGCCGATGTCGCCGGTGTGCAGCCAGCCGTCGGCGTCGAGCGCCTCGGCGGTCTTGTCCGGCAGGTTGCGGTAGCCGCGCGTGACGAACGGCCCGCGGACGAGCACCTCGCCGTCCTCGGCGAGCCTGATCTCCGCGTTCGGCGACGGCAGGCCGACGGTGCCGAGCTTGATCTTGCCGTTCGGCGGGTTCGTCGCGCCGTAGCCGCAGGTCTCGCTCATCCCCCACAGCTCGGCGATCCGGACGCCGATCGCGTGGAAGAACTCGAGCACCTCGACCGGCGTCGGCGCCGCGCCGACGTTGCAGGCCACGAGCTGGTCGAGGCCGAGCGCGGCGCGCAGGTGCTGGAAGAGCTCCTCGTCGGCCTTCTGGACGGCGGCGGCGAGCTCGGCGGGGACCTCCTCGCCGGCCTGCTCGAGGCGGACCTTCCTGATCGCCGCGTCGAGCGCCGCCCGCGCCTTCGCCGCCATCTCCTCGGGGGCGGCGGCAAGCTTGGCCTCCAGGCCGGCCTTCATCTTCTCCCAGATCCGCGGGACCGCGAAGAACCACGTCGGGTGCACCTGCGGGAGCACCTCGCCGATCTTGCGCGGGTCCGGGCAGATCGTGATCTCCAGGCCGAGGCACATCGGCACGTAGTGGTGCGCCATCCGCTCGGCGATGTGGGCGTTCGGCAGCCACGAGATCACGCGCCCGCCCTGCGGGATGTCCATGATCTGCCGCAGGCCCTCGACCGACCTGACGAGGTTCGTGTGGGTCAGCTCGACGCCCTTCGGCGGCCCGGTCGTGCCGGACGTGTAGATGAGCGTGAGCAGGTCGTCGGGCTTGACCTGCGCGGCGGACGCCTCGGCGTCGAACGACGGGTCGCCGTCGGCCGCGACCTCCTCGAACGTCAGCGCGCCGTCGGGCGCCTTGCCGACGACCACGAGGTGCTCGAGCGCGGGCAGATCCTTGCGGACGGCCTGGAAGCGCTCGGCGAACGGCTCGTCGACGATCGCGATCCGCGACGCGGCGTCCCCGACGACGTAGGCGATCTGCTCGGGCGAGGCGGTGACGTACAGCGACACCGGCGTCGCGCCGCACGTGACGGTCGCCAGGTCGGCGATGTGGAACTCAGGCGCGTTGCCGAACATCAGCGCGACGGTGTCGCCGCGCCGCAGGCCGAGCTTGGCCAGGCCGGCCGCGAGCGCGTCCACCCGCGCGCGCAGGTCGCTCCACGTGATCTTGACCGAGTCGTCCACGGTCCGGATCGCGACCGTGTCCGGGATCTGCCTGACCGTCTCGTGGAACGCGGCGATCATCGTCTCCGCGCCGGCGTCGGCGTGCGCGGGCGTCTGCGCCCGGTCGACCGTGCTGCTCTCCACAGTTCCTCCTCGTCGGGACCCTCCGGTACGGGACGTTACCGGGGATCGAGCTCGCCGGTGCGGATTCGGTCGACGTCGTTCTCCAGGCCGATGACGAAGAGGATGAGGATGAGCGCGAAGCCGATGACCGAGGCGCGTTCCATGAGGCTGAACGGGATCGCGCGGCCGCGGATCTTCTCGGCGATCGCCCAGAAGATGTGGCCGCCGTCCAGCGGCAGGAACGGGAAGAGGTTGACGACCGCCAGCGAGAGCGAGATGAGCCCGAGGATGAGCACGGCGCGCTCGGTGTCGACCTCGAACGAACGGCGCGTCGCCTCGTAGGACCCGACGACGCCGCCGACCTCGTCGCGCGCCTCGGGGCTGTAGAAGAGCCGCACGATCACGCCGACCGTCGCGGAGGTGACCTCCCACATCGTGTCGAGGCTCTTGCGGGCGGCGGCGCCCGGGCCGAGCTCGACGGGCTCGACGGCGAACGAGAAGCCGACGCGCGGCCGGCCGACCTCGGCGTCGTAGCGCGGGGTGAGCTCGACGGTCCGCTCGCGCCCGTCGCGGACGATGACGATCTTCGCGGGGCTGCGTGCCTCGCAGCCGTCGGTCTGCGCGCCCGGGCAGCGGTGGCGGGCGATCTGGCCCGTGAGCTGCGTGAGGTCGCCGCGCCGGCCGTCGACCGCGACGATCCGGTCGCCGGTCTGCAGGATGCCGGCGGCGGGCGAGCCGGGCTCGATCTCCCCCACGCGGTTGTTGGACTGGACGGTGCCCGAGGCCCAGAAGAGCGCGGCGAGGATGACGAACGCCAGCACGAGGTTCACGAGCGGGCCGGCGCCGATGACGACCAGCCGCTTCCACACCGGCTGGCGGAAGTAGGCCCGCGGCGCCACCTCCGGCGGGAGGGGCTCGTGCGGGTTCATCCCGGTGATCTTCACGTAGCCGCCGGCGGGGATCCAGCCGACCCCGTACTCGGTCTCGCCGCGCCGCACCGACCAGATCGGGCGCCCGAAGAACAGCGAGAAGCGCTCGACGCGCATGCCCACCCACTTGGCCGCGGCGAAGTGCCCCAGCTCGTGGAGGATGATGAGCAGCGCGAACCCGATGAACGCGAGCAGCCAGCTCATGCCGTGGCCCCGATGAGCCCCGCGGCGACCGTGCGCGCCTCGCGGTCGGCCTCGTAGAGGTTCTCGAACGCGTGGACGGGCTGCGGCGGCAGCGTCGCGAGCGTGTCCTCGATGACCGCGGGGATGCCGAGGAACGGCAGGCGGCCGGCGAGGAACGCGTGCACGGCGACTTCGTTCGCGGCGTTGAGCACGCAGGGCGCGGTGCCGCCGGCGACCGCCGCGTCGCGGGCCAGGGCGAGCGCGGGGAAGGCGTGCGTGTCGACGGGCTCGAACGTCAGCGCCCCCACCTCGGCGAGGTCGAGCGGCCGGACCGGCAGCTCCACCCGCTCGGGATGGTGGAGCGCGTAGGCGATCGGCACGCGCATGTCCGGGTAGCCGAGATGCGCGAGCGAGGCGCCGTCACACAGCAGCACGTACGAGTGGACGATCGACTGCGGGTGCACGACCACGTCGATCGCCTCGTAGGGGGTGCCGAAGAGGTGGTGGGCCTCGATGACCTCCAGGCCCTTGTTCATGAGCGTCGCCGAGTCGACGGTGATCTTGCCGCCCATCGCCCACGTCGGATGGGCGAGCGCCTCCTCGACGGTGACCGACTCGAGCTCGGCGCGGGTGCGGCCGCGGAACGGCCCGCCGGACGCGGTGAGGACGAGCTTGTCGACCGAGCCGGCGCCGGCGCGGCCGAGCTCGGCCGTGAGGAGCTGGTGGAGCGCCGAGTGCTCGGAGTCGACGGGGATGACCTGGGCGCCGGTGGCCTCCGAGAGCGCCATGACGAGCTCGCCGCCGACGACGAGCGACTCCTTGTTGGCGAGCGCGAGGTCGATGCCCTCGCCGAGCGCGGCGACGGTCGGGCCGAGGCCGGCGCTGCCCACGAGCGCGTTGAGGACGAGGTCGGCGTCGGACTCGACGACGAGCCGCACGAGGCCCTCGGGCCCGGCGAGCACCTCGCCGTCGGTCCAGGCCTCCTGCGCGCGGGCCGCGGCCGCCGGGTCGGTGAGCGCGACGCGGCGGACGCCGAAGCGCCGCGCCTGCTCGACGAGCTGCTCCCACGAGCCCTGCGCGGACAGGCCGACGAGGTCGAACTCGTCGCGCGAGCGCTCGACGACGTCGAGCGCCTGGGTGCCGATCGAGCCGGTCGAGCCGAGGATGACGAGGCGGCGGGCCACGCCGGTCAGGGTAGGGCGGCGCGGAGCGGCCGGCGTGCCCCCTGGCGCCCGGCCCGTGTTCCGGGTCACGCCCCGAGGAGGGCGCGCCAGACGTAGTAGCCGGCCACGAGCGAGAAGAGCACCGCGTCGAGGCGGTCGAGCGCCCCGCCGTGGGCGCCGAACAGCCGGCCGGTGTCCTTCGTCCCGACGTCGCGCTTGATGAACGACTCGAACAGGTCGCCGATCGGCGCGACGATCGCGACCGCGGCGCCGAGGATCAGCGCCTGCGGCGTGTCGATCCAGTCCTGGTACCAGTTCACCACCCACACCGCGAGGACCGCGGTGAAGATGCCGAACAGCAGCCCCTCGACGGTCTTGTTCGGCGAGATCCGAGGCGCCAGCGGCGTCCTCCCCAGCGCCTTGCCGCCGAAGTACGCGCCGGTGTCCCCCGCGAACGTCCCGACGAGCACAGCCGCGAGGATCCCGCCGCCGTGGTCGAGCTCGCGGAGCATGATCGCGTGCGCGATCGCGGTGCCGACCCACACGACCCCGAGCAGCACCGCCGCCATCCCGAACACGCCGCCGGCCGCCGACGGCCCGGCGATCGTCAGCAGGAACGTGACCGCGACCGTCGCGGCGAGCGCCAGCAGCACATCCTCCGGCCCGCCGGTCATCGCGGCGACCCCCATCCCGATCAGGCCCAGGAAGCCCGCCAGGCGCGCCGGCCGGACCGACGCCAGCATGAGGTACAGCTCGTGCAGGCAGATCAGGCCGAGCGCGATCGCGCCCGCCGCGAACCACCACTCGCCCTGCACGACGATGAAGACCGCGAACGCGATGGCGGGGATCGCGGCCAGCACGCGCCCGCCGAGGTCGGACATCGCTCAGCGGCCCCCGAACCGGCGGTGGCGCGTGGCGTACTCGTCCAGGCAGCGCCGGAACGCCTCGCGTGTGAAGTCCGGCCACAGCTCCTCGGCGAACACGAGCTCGGAGTACACCGACTGCCAGACGAGGAAGTTCGACAGCCGCTGCTCGCCGCTCGTGCGGATCACGAGGTCCGGGTCGTGCATGTCCGGCGCGTACAGGAGCTGCCGGAACGCCTCCTCGCCCCCGCCCTGGTAGCGCTCGGCGGCGTCGAGGATCTCCGCCCGGCCGCCGTAGTTGAACGCGACGAACAGCGTGATCCGGTCGTTGCCGGCGGTCGTCTCCTCCGCCCAGCGCATCTTCTCCTGCAGCCGCTTGGAGATGCCGTCGCGGCGCCCGATGAACCGCATCCGCACGCCCTCGGCGTCCAGCTCGGGCGTCTCGCGGTCGATGCGCTGGCCGAACATGCGCATCAGGCCGGACACCTCGGCCTTCGAGCGCGACCAGTTCTCGGTCGAGAACGAGTACACGGTGAGCTCCTCGATGCCGAACTCGACCGCGTCGCGCAGCCGCGCCTTGACGACGTCCGCGCCGGCCTGGTGGCCGTCGAGGACGGGACGGCCGCGGCGCTGGGCCCAGCGTCCGTTGCCATCGGTGATGATGGCGACGTATCGAGCCCGCGCGGACGAGCTCACACTTCGAGGATCTCGGCTTCCTTCTGCTTGAGCAGACCGTCGAGCTCGGCGATGCGCTCGTCGGTGAGCTTCTGCAGCTCGGCCTCGGCGCGCTTCTCCTCGTCCTCGCCCAGCTCGCCCTCGTTCTTGAGCTCGCGCAGATCGTGCATGACGTCGCGCCGCACGTTGCGGATGCCGATGCGGCCCTCCTCGGCGATGTGGCGGACCTGCTTGACGAGCTCGCGCCGGCGCTCCTCGGTCAGCTCCGGGACCACGAGCCGGATGATGTTGCCGTCGTTCGACGGGTTCAGCCCCAGGTCCGAGTCGCGGATCGCCTTCTCGATCGCCTTCATCGCCGACTTGTCGTAGGGCGACACCGTCAACAGGCGCGCCTCGGGCGCGCTGAGCGTCGCGAGCTGCTTGAGCGGGGTCTGCGCGCCGTAGTAGTCGACCATCACGCGGTCGAGCAGGTGCGGGTTGGCGCGGCCCGTGCGGACCGTGCCGAACTGGTTGACCGTCGCCTCGACGGACTTCCTCATTCGCTCCCCGGCGTCGGCCAGGAGCTCATCGGTCATCTCACTCATGTTCGCTCGTCACCAGGGTGCCCACGCGTTCGCCGGACACTATCCGCTCGATGTTGCGCTCGTCGTCCATGTTGAACACGTGGATCGGGAGCCGGTTCTCCATGCACAGCGTCAGCGCCGTGGAGTCCATGACGCGCAGCCCGCGGCGCAGCGCCTCCATGTACGTGATCTCCGGCAGGAACCTCGCCTCGGGGTCGGTCTTCGGGTCGCCCGAGTAGACGCCCTCGACGCCGTTCTTGCCCATGAGGATCGCCTCGGCGTGGACCTCGACGGCGCGCAGCGCGGCGGCGGTGTCGGTCGTGAAGAACGGGTTGCCGGTGCCGGCGGCGAAGATGACGACGCGCCCCTTCTCGAGGTGGCGCATCGCCCGCCGCCGGATGTAGGGCTCGGCGACCTCCTGGATCTGGATCGCCGACTGCACGCGGGTGTGGACGTCGAGCTTCTCCAGCGCGTCCTGGAGCTGGAGCGCGTTCAGCACCGTCGCGAGCATCCCCATGTAGTCGGCGGTCGCCCGGTCCATGCCGGTCGCCGCGCCCTGCAGGCCGCGGTAGATGTTGCCCGCGCCGACGACGACCGCGACCTCGACCCCCTGCCGCTCGACGCGGGAGATCTGGTTCGCGATCGCCTGGACGCGCTCGGGATCGGTGCCGTACTCGAGCCTGCCCATGAGGGCCTCGCCCGAGAGCTTGAGCAGGATGCGCTTGAACGCCGGCAAGGACGGGTCCTCGCCGGGGCTACTGGCCGACGGCGAAGCGCGCGAAGCGCCGGATCCGGACGTTCTCGCCGGTCTTCGCCGCGACCTCGTCCTGGAGCTGCTTGATCGTCTTGCCCTCGTACTTGTCGCCGTTGACGTGCTCCTGGTTGAGCAGCACGACCTCGCTCTTCCACTTCTTGAGCTGGCCCTCGACGATCCGCGGGCGGATGTTCTCGGGCTTGTCGGCGGCCTGCTCCTCGAACGCCTTGGCCTCCTTCTCGACGACCGCCGGGTCGAGGTCCTCCTCGCTGACGACGAGCGGGTTCGCGGCCGCGATGTGCAGCGCGATCTCCCGCGCGAAGTCGATGAAGTCCTCGTTGCGCGCGACGAAGTCGGTCTCGCAGTTGACCTCGACGAGGACGCCGACCTTCGCGTTCGAGTGGATGTAGGACTGGATCGTGCCCTCGGCGGCGACGCGCTCGCCCCGGTCCTCGATCCGCTTGCCGGCCTTCTTGCGCAGGATCTCGATCGCCTGGTCGACGTCGCCGTTCGCCTCGACCAGCGCCTTCTTGCAGTCCATCATCCCCGCGCCGGTGCGCTCGCGCAGCGCCTTGACGTCGGCGGCGGTCGGGGTGTAGGCGTCGGTGCTCACGACTGGGCTCCCTCGTTCGTCTTCGGGCTCTGCGGGTCCTCGGTGGCCTCGGAGGGCGCCGTGGGCTGCTCCTCGGTGCCGGCCTGGTCCTTCGCGTCGGCCTGGATGTCCTCGTTGGTGATGTCGTCCTCGCGCCGCGGCTCGGCGGCCGGGGCGGGCTGGGGCGACGGCGGCTGGTCGGCCGGCTCGGGCGTCGCGACCTCGGTGTTCGCGCTCTGCTGCACGACCGGGTCGGCCTGCGGCCGCCCGCCGGCCTGGACGGCCTCGGCGACCTCGCCCTCGGCGACCTGGCGGTCGCCGCCGCCCTCGGCGGCCACGAGCGCCTCGCGCCGGCGCTGCTCCTTGGCCGCCTCGGCGGCCTGGCGGTCCTGCTCCTCGGCCTCGCGGCGGGCGTGCTCCTCCTGCTCGCGGCGCGCCTGCTCCTCGGCCTCGCGGCGGGCCTGCTCCTCGGCCTCGCGGCGCAGGCGCTCCTCCTCGGCCTGGCGGTAGCGCGCCGAGGCCTCGGCGATGACGTCGCCGATCGCGCGCGCGATGAGCCCGCACGAGCGCATCGCGTCGTCGTTGCCGGGGATCACGTAGTCGATCCCGTCCGGGTCGACGTTCGTGTCGACCAGGCCGATGATCGGGATCCGCAGGCGCTGGGCCTCGCGGACGGCGATCGCCTCGGTCTTCAGGTCGATGACGAACACCGCCTGCGGCAGGCGCTGCATGTTCTTCACCCCGCCGAGGTTGGCCCGCAGCTTCTCGAGGTCGGCCTGCGCGGCCATGCGCTCACGCGTGGGCAGCAGGTCGAGCTGGCCCTCGCGCTCGTAGCGCTCGAGGTCGTGCAGGCGCTTGATCCGCTGCGAGATCGTCTGGAAGTTCGTGAGCAGGCCGCCCAGCCAGCGGTGGTTGACGTACGGCATGCCCGCCGCCTCCGCCGCCTCCTTGATCGCGTCGCGCGCCTGCTTCTTGGTGCCGACGAAGAGGATCGTGCCGCCGCGGCCGGCGACGTCCGCCGCGAACTGCTGGGCGTCGCGCAGGAGGCGCTCGGTCTTCAGCAGGTCGATGATGTAGATCCCGTCGCGCTCGCCGTAGATGAAGCGGCGCATCTTCGGGTTCCAGCGGCGGGTCTGGTGTCCGAAGTGGACTCCGGACTCCAGCAGCTCTCGCAGGCCGACGTCAGGCATGTGGTGCTCCTTTTCGGGTGTGGATGTGCTGCAGCCCGTGCGACGTCTCGGGAACCCGGCCTCCAGGTGTGGCCGGGCAGGAGCCCTCGACGCGGTACCGCACGGGGTCGTGATCGGAACGGTCCGCCCCAGTGTACGCAAGATCCTCCGCGCGCCTGCGTTTGGGAAGGCGCGGGTCGGTCCCCTTTCCCCTACTCCGGTGGCCGGCCCGCACCCGGAGCAGGCACGGGGCGGCCACGGACGGGCCGCCCTGGTGCTCGCACGGCGCGTCAGAGGGTCTCGAGCACCCGCCGCAGGTCGTCGGGCAGCGGGCTCGTCACGTCGACGGCGGCGCCCGTGAAGGGATGCTCGAACGCCAGGCGCGCGGCGTGCAGGAACTGGCGCTCGAGGCCGAACGCCCCCGCCCCGCCGTACTCGGGGTCGCCGGCGACGGGATGGCCGATCGCCTGCAGGTGGACGCGGATCTGGTGGGTGCGGCCGGTCTCGAGCGTCACCCGCAGGAGCGTCGCCTCCGGGTAGGCGCGCTCGATCGCGAAATGGGTGCGGGCCTCGCGCGGCTCGTCGGTGTCGGTCGACATGCGCGTCCGCACGCGCCGGTCGCGGCCGATCGGCGCGTCGATCGTGCCGGTGCGGGCGGGCGGGCGGCCGAGGACGAGCGCGAGGTACTCGCGGGTGATCTCGCGCCGCTCGAGCATCGCCTTCAGCCGCCGGTGCGCGTCCTCCGAGCGCGCGACGACGAGCAGGCCCGAGGTGTCGCGGTCCAGGCGGTGGACGATGCCGGCGCGCCCGGGCTCGCCGCCCGCGGTGCGGCCCGCGAGCGCCTGCGCGAGCGTGCCGGTCTCGTGGCCGCGGGCGGGGTGCACGACGACGCCCGCCGGCTTGTCGACGACGAGCAGGTGCTCGTCCTCGTACACGACGTCGTACGGGACGTCGGCGGGGTCGACCGGCTCGGGCTCGGGCGGCGGCTCCCACGCGACGATCTCGCCCGCCGCGACCTTGTGGCGCTTGGGGCGGCGGACGCCGTCGACGGTCACGCGCCCCTCGTCGATGAGGCGCTGGGCCGCGCTGCGCGAGCCGGCGTGCTCGCCGAGGACGACGTCGAGGCGCTCGCCGGCGTGCTCAGGCGGGACTCGGATCTCGGGCATCGCGGCGCTCGAGCACGTAGATGAGCGTCAGCACGCCGAACGTGATCGCGATGTCGGCGACGTTGAACGCGGGCCACTTCGGCAGCTTGAGGAAGTCGGTGACCGCGCCCTGGTGGATGCGGTCGATGATGTTGCCGACCGCGCCGCCGAGCAGCAGGCCGACCGGCAGCCACATGAGCGGCCTGGCGCTGTGGCGGGCGAAGTAGAGGAGCAGCACGGTCAGCGCGAACGCGATGAGCACGATGACGAGGGTCTGGCCGCCGGCCTCGATGCCGAACGCGACCCCCTCGTTGCGGACGTGGACGAGCTTGAGCGCCGGCAGGATCGGGTCCTCCTCGCCGCGCTGCATGCCCGAGCGGACGAGCGCCTTCGTGACCTGGTCGACCGCGACGACCGCGGCGAAGACGAGCGCGGCGCGGGCCGCCGGTCGCCGCAGCGGGCTCACCCGCGGATCGCGCCGATGATGATCCCGCCGACGATCTGCAGGACCAGCAGCGCGATGATCGGGCTGATGTCGATCGGGCCGAGCGGCGGGATGAACCGGCGGAACAGCCTGAGATACGGCTCGGAGACGTCGCGCAGGAAGCCCATCACCGCGTCGAGCCAGCGGTAGTAGCCGGGCCGCGCGCCGAACGCGAACAGGAGGTTGATGACGATGTACGCGATGATGAGGATCACGTACACCGTCAGGAGCGCGCTCAGGAAGTCTGCGATGTCGTCGCGGGTCATCGCCCGGCCACCTCGTGCATGGCCCGAAGGAAAGCAGCCCGCAGCCCGCCGCGTTCGAGCGCCTCGAGGCCCCGCGCGGTCGAGCCTCCGGGCGACGTGACGCCGCGCCTGACGGCGAGCGTGTCGTTGCCGTGGTGCTCGATCAGCGCGGCCGAGCCGGCCATCGTCTTGACGACGAGCTGTGCGGCGATCTCGGCGGGGATCCCGTGCCGGACGCCGGCGTCGACCTGGGCCTCGGCGACGAGCGCCATGTACGCGGGCGCGCACGACATGAGCCCCATCGCGACGTCGATCCACGCCTCGGGGAGCGAGATCACCGGACCGACGCGGCCGAAGAGCTCCTTCGCGCGCGCGGTGAGCTGCGGGTCGGCGTCCGGGTCCTCGGCGTGGACGGTGACGCCCTGGCGCACCTCGACCGGCGTGCTCGGCAGCACGCGCACGACGGGGACGTCGCCGTAGGCGGCCTTCAGGCGCTCGAGCGGGACGCCGCCGAGGATCGAGATCACGCCCTTGGCGCGGCCGCCGATCTGCTCGGCGACCTCCTCGGTCTGGGCGGGCTTGTGGCAGAGCACGACGACGTCGGCGCGGTCGGCGAGCGCGCCGTTGCCCTCGACCGCCTCGCCGCCGGTCTCGGCGGCGAGCGCCCGGGCGCGCTCGGCGATCGCGTCGGTGCAGAGCACCGGCTCGCCCCACCCGCGCGCGAGCGCGCGTGCCATGTTGCCGCTGCCGACGAGTCCGATCATCGCGGCGGGAGTCTAGGGGTGACGGCGTCGTGGTCGCGTCCGGCGAGGACGTCGCCGGGCGCGGCGACAACCCGTCACGACTGGTTGAAGAAGCCCTTCTCCACCAGGCGTGCCTTCTCGGCGGCGGAGATCTCGACGTTGCGCGGCGTGAGCATGAACACCTTGTCGGCGATCCGCTGCATGCCGCCGTCGAGCGCGTAGGTCAGGCCGCTGGCGAAGTCGATGAGGCGCTTGGACAGGTCGGTCTCCACGCCCTGGAGGTTGAGGATGACCGGAACCTGGTCCTTGAAGCGGTCGGCGACCTGCTGGGCGTCGTTGAACGACTTGGGATGGACCAGGTGCACGCGGACATCGCCTCCGTTCCGGGCCGAACGACCCCCGGCCACCGGCCGCAGCACGGTCGTCGGGCGGCCGCCGATCTCGTCGTCGTCGTCGCCGAAGATGTCGTCGATCTCGTCGCGCCGGCGGCGCGTCGACAGGCGCCGGACGTTCGGGCGCTCGCGGTAGCGGTCCTCGAGCGCGGCCTCAGGCTCGGGCTCGGGAAGATCCTCTTCGTAGTGCCGTTCTTCGGCGAGCCCGAAGTAGACGAGCGCCTTGTGCCAGGAGTCGCGCATGGCCATGCCAGCTCCGAAGGTTAGCCCTCGGCGGCGATTCTCCTGCAATCACCGGAACAGGCGATGCCCGATGCGCACGATCGTCGCGCCCTCCTGGGCCGCGACGACGTAGTCCTGCGTCGTGCCCATCGACAGGCCGCGGAGGCCGTGCGCGTCGGCCAGCTCGCGCGCGCGGCGGAACCACGGGCGGCTCTGCTCGGGGTCGTCGGTCGCGGGCGGCATGACGGTCAGGCCGGTGAACGGCAGGCGTTCGAGGTACCGCGGCACGTCCTCGACGGCGACGCCCGCCTTGCCCTCCTCGCCGGCGATGTTGACCTGCAGGAAGACCTCGAGCCCGTCGCGCCAGTGCTTCTCGATCTGGGCGATCGCGCTGTCGGACGCGACCGAGTGGATCCGCCGCACGATCGGGGCGATGAGCTTGACCTTGCGTGACTGGAGCTGGCCGATGAAGTCCCAGGTGAACTCGGGGTGCGCCTCGGCCTTGCGGACGAGCTCCTGCGCGCGGTTCTCGCCGACGACCCGGATGCCGGCCTCGGAGAGGACGCCGAGCTCCTCGAGCGGCACGTACTTGACGGCGGCGAGGATCTCGACGCCGGGGTCGCCGATCTCGGCGCGGACCTCGGCGACGTTGCGGGCGACCCGCTCGGCGGTCAGGCCGGTCACGAGCTCCGGCGCCATGCGATCCCTCCCTGCCGGCCGGTGACGGGGCCGTCGCGCCGGTGGCTGAAGAAGAGCGAGCGGTCGGTGCACATGGTGCACAGGCCGGCGTCGTGGACGACGTCGGCGTCGGCCTCGTAGAGCCGCTCGGCCGCGATGCGCTTGAGGTCGACGGTCGCCGGCCCGCCGCACGGGTCCAGGCCGAGCTCCTCGCGGACCTCGTCGCCGACCTCGTAGCAGCAGCCGCCCGCGCCCGGCCCGATCGCCGCGACGAGCGGCCCGTCGTCGCCGCCGAGCTCGCGCACCGCGCGCACGCCCTCCTCGATCACGCCGCACGCCAGGCCGCGCCAGCCGGCGTGGACCATCGCGACGGCGGTCGGGGTGGCGAGCGCGATCGGCAGGCAGTCGGCGGTCAGCACGATCGCCGCGACGCCGGGGAGCGCGGTCGCGACGCCGTCGGCCTCCCGGACGGGATGCGGGACGTCCTCGACGCGCTCGACGGCGGCGCCGTGGACCTGGCGCGCCTGCGCGACGTGGTCGAGCGGGACGCCGGCGAGGGCGGCGGCGGTGCGCCGGTTGGCCTCGACGCTCGCCGGGTCGTCGTCGGTCCAGCGGCCCAGGTTCAGCGTGTCGAACGGCGCCCGCGAGACGCCGCCGCGCCGGGTCGTGAACAGCGCCTGCGCCCCGTGCCCGAGGTCGACGGCGACGTGGTCGCCCTGCCAGGTGAACGGGGCGGGAAGCGGAGCGAGGTCGGTGGCGGTGACCATCGGCCCTCAGTGTGACGCGTCGGCCAGCGCCGCCGCGAGCTGCTCCTCCCGGGTGGTGGCGCGCCCGTCCAGCAGCGCCGCCCGGGCGAGCGCGAGGCGGCGCCCGATCTCCGGTCCCTGCGGCACGCCGGCGTCGAGCAGGTCGCGGCCGGTGATCGCCGGGCGGACGTGGCGCAGCTCGCGCAGCCAGCGGCGGGCGGGCTCCTCGGCGCCGAACGCGCCGGCGACGACGACCGCCTCGGGCGGGACCGGGTCGGCGACGGCCGCGAGCTCGGACGGCGTGGTCGCCGCGGCCAGCCGCGCGGCCAGGTCACGCGGGGCGCGGGCGGCCACGAGGACGAGGTCGGGCCGCGGGACGTGCGCCTCGCGCAGCCACCAGGCCAGGTCGTCCTCGTCGAGGTCGGCGGCCAGCGCGGCGAGCAGCGCGTGCTCGCGCGACGCGTCGGGCGGCAGGAGGTCGAGCACCCGCTCGAGGACGGCGGGCTCGGCGTGGAAGGCCCCGCCCCCGCCGAGCTCGTCGAGCAGCTCCAGGCCCTCCACGACCGTCGGCTCGCCGAGCAGGAGCCAGAACTCGCGGCCCATCCGGGCCAGGCCGGCCGTCGCCGGGGCGTCGTCGGCGAACGCCGCGCGGGCGAGCTGCTCGGTCCGCGGGTCGATGAAGAACCCGAGCCGGGTCCCGTACCGCACGAGCCGGATGAGGCGGGTCGGGTCGTCGACGAAGCTCGCGTCGTGCAGGACGCGCAGCCGGCGGGCCTCGAGGTCCTCGAGCGCGCCGGGGAACGACGTCATCCGGCCGCGGACGTCGTCGGTCAGGCCGACCGCGATCGCGTTGACCGTGAAGTCGCGCCGGGCCATGTCCTCGGCGACCGTCCCGGGCCGCACCTCGGGCAGCGCGCCGGGCCGCGGGTAGGTCTCGGCGCGCGCGGTCGCGACGTCGAGCCGCAGGTCCCCCGCCTCGACGGTCGCGGTCCCGAACGTGTCGTGCACGCGCAGGGCGCCGTCCAGGCGGCGGGCGAGCTCGCGCGCGACCGCGACCCCGTCCTCCTCGGCGAGCAGGTCGATCTCGCGCGGCGTGCGGTCGAGCAGCAGGTCGCGGACGGCTCCGCCGACCAGGTGCACGCGCCTCAGGCCGTCGAGCGCGCCGAGGACGCGCTCGGCCCCGGGAAGCCTGGTCAGGCGGTCGATCACCGTCGGTACCATGGCACCGATGTTCGCGCGCATGCGGCGCCGATGGCGGCGGCTGCTGGCGCTCGTGATCGTCGCGCTCCTCGCCGCCATAGCCGGTGTGGCCGTCGCGGTCTTGACCGAGGAGACCGGGGATCTGACCAACCCGGACGTCGAGTTCGAGGCCGAGGAGGCTCCGACGACCGCGCCGCGGGAGCCCGTCACGAGCTCGGACGACAGCAGCGACGACGGGAAGGCCCCCTTCACGTGGCCCGTCTACGGCCTGACGCCGCAGCGGACGAACTACCTGCCGCTGCCCGAGCCGCTGCGCCCGCCGTTCACGTTCCTGTGGGCGGTGCGCGGCTCGATCCTGCTCGAGTTCCCGCCGGTCGCCGGCGGGCGCCAGGTGTTCCTGCTCAAGAACAACGCGGCGCTGTACGGGATCAGCCGGCGCACCGGCGAGGTGCGCTGGAAGCGCAAGCTCGGCTACCTGGCGGCGGCGTCGCCCGCGTACGCGAGAGGGACCGTGTACGTGACGGTGCTCCAGCGCGGGCGCGGGATCCGCGCCGGGCGGGTCGTCGCGGTGTCGGCGGCGACCGGCCGGACGAAGTGGTCGCGCAAGCTCGCGTCGCGGTCGGAGTCCTCGCCGCTGTACGCGAACGGGAACCTGTACTTCGGCGCCGAGGACGGCACGGTCTACGGGCTGCGCGCATCCGACGGGCACGTGCGCTGGCGCTACCGGGCCGGCGGCGCGGTGAAGGGCGCGCTCGCGCTCGACCGCGGCCGGCTGATCTTCGGCGACTACGACGGGCGGGTCCACGCGATCCGGGCGTCGACCGGCGCCAAGCTCTGGACGACCGGCACGTCCGGGGCGCGGTTCGGCCTGGCCTCCGGCAACTTCTACTCGACCCCCGCGGTCGCCTACGGGCGCGTCTACATCGGCAACACGGACGGGTTCGTCTACTCGTTCTCGGCCCGCAACGGGCGGCTGGCGTGGCGCAAGAAGACCGGTGGGTTCGTGTACTCGTCGCCGGCGGTGGCGAACCAGACCGTGTACATCGGCTCGTACGACCGCAAGCTGTACGCGCTGGACGCGCGCAGCGGCGCGGTGAAGTGGAGCCGCGACACCGGCGGGCGGGTGAGCGGCGGGCCGGCGGTGCTCGGCGACCTCGTGTTCGTCTCGACGCTCGCCAAGACGACGATCGCCTACGGCGCGAACACCGGCCAGAAGGTGTGGTCGACGCGCAAGGGCGCGTTCAACCCGGCGATCGCCGACGGTGAGCGGGTCTACCTCGTCGGCTACTCGAGCCTGTTCGCGATGCGCCCGCGCCAGGACGCGGTGCGCAAGCGGCGCGAGCGGATCTCCAAGCGGCTGGGCGCGCGGGCCAAGGCGCGGCACGAGCGCTACCTCAAGGACCGGTACGGGCTGCACGGGCACCGCCACACCCGCGGGCCGCGGGCGTGCCATCCGCACCGGCACGTGCGGAAGATCCGCGGTCGCGTGATCGTCAAGAAGCACAACCACTGCCACCGCCACATCAGGCGGGACGGCGGCCGCTGAGGCGCCGCCGCCCTGGAACTTCACCGGCTCTTCACGCAAGATCTCGGGCTCTGCGTCGAACTACACGCCCATGAGCGCCTCGCCGGCCACCCTGCGGCGGCCCCGCGCCTCCCGTGCGCCCCGGCACCTGGACCGGCTGCGGCTGACGCTCGCCGACGGCGCGCAGACGACGCTGCACGTCGCCACGTACGCGCTGGACGCGGTCCAGGTGCGCGTGGTGCGGCTGCGCCGCCCGGCGCCGCTGGAGGCGTGGTGCGCGCGCGAGGGGGTGGCGGAGGCGATCGTCGGCGGGTTCTTCGTCCGCGGCGCGGCGGGCGGCGACGTGCCGCTCGGCGAGCTGCGCACGCGCGGCGTGGCGCGGCGGTCGGTGCCGTTCGACGCGCCGTGGGGCGCGCTGCGCGCGTGCGTGCACAGCGCGGCGGGCGACGTGCGGATCGCGCGGCGTCCGGAGCTGCCGGAGCTGCCGCGCGGCGACCTGCTGCAGGCCGGCCCGCTGCTGGTCGACGCCGGCGCGCGCGTCGCGGCGGCGGGCGAGGATCCCGAGGGGTTCAGCGCGGGCGCGCGCCAGTTCGACTCGGACATCACCGAGGGCCGCCACCCGCGCGCGGCGCTGGGGCTGACCGCCGACCGCCGCGCGCTCGCGGTGGTGTGCGACGGCCGGGCCGACGACGAGGCGGGGCTGACGCTCCCGGAGCTCGCCGACGCGCTCGTCGCCCTCGGGGCGGTCACGGCGCTCAACCTGGACGGCGGAGGCTCGACCTCGCTGGTCTGCGAGGGCCGCCTGCGCAACGTGCCGCGCGAGTCGCACGGGGTCGTCCTGCCGGGTGGCCGGCCGATCCCGACCGCCCTCGCGTTCCCGCCCCGCTGACGGCAGGACGCCCGAAACGGCCCTGACGGGCCCCGAAAACCCGCTCCGAGCGCCCTCGGGGTCAGACCCCTTGAACTTCCTCAGGGGTTCAAGGGGTCAGACCCCTTTCTGTGTCGGCGCGGCGTTCGGGCACACTGCATGGCGTGTCACACCGCGTTCTGAGTGCTCTCATGTTCTTCCCGCGCGGCGGCTCGTCCCACGTCGCCCGCTCGCTCGCCCGGGAGCTCCCGGGCCACGGCTGGGAGGTCTCGGTGCTCTCGGGCTCCTACCGCGGCCACGGCGACGCCTGGCGGTTCTACGCCGGCCTGGACGTCCACGCCGTCGACTTCGACACGCCCGGCGTCCCCATGCACCCCTCCTACGAGGACCGGCCCGGCGCGGCCGACCTCGTCTTCGCGAAGGTCGACGACGCGCTGTACGAGCGCCACGTCACCGTCTGGTCGCGCGCCCTGCGCCGTGCCGGCGCCGCGGAGATGGACGTCCTGCACCTGCACCACCTGACGCCCGTCCACGAGGCGGCCGCCCGCGTCGCCCCCGACGTCCCGGTCGTCGGCCACCTGCACGGGACCGAGCTGCTCATGCTCGAGGCGATCGCCTCGGGCCCGCCGGAGGGCTGGGAGCACGCCCACGCGTGGGCCGAGCGCATGCGCCGCTGGGCGCACCGCTGCGAGCGCCTCGTCGTCCTCAGCGAGACCCAGGTCGCCCGCGCGGAGGCGGTACTCGACATCGACCCCGGCCGCTGCGTGCTGCTCCCGAACGGCTTCGACCCCGAGACCTTCCACCGCGTCGACGTCGACCGCGCCGCGCACTGGCGCCGGCACCTGGTCGACCACCCGCAGGGCTGGCGCCCCGGCGAGCCCGCCGGCTCGGTCGCCTACACGCCCGAGCAGGTCGCCCGCCTCGACGGCGCGACCGTCCTGCTCGGCGTCGGCCGCTTCACGGCGGTCAAGCGCACCTCCCTGCTCATCGAGGCGTTCGCCCAGGCCCGCCGGGATCTGCGCAACCGCGCCGCGCTCGTCCTCGTCGGCGGCCATCCGGGCGAGTGGGAGGGCGAGCATCCGGCCGAGACGATCGACCGCCTCGGCGTCGAGGACGTCTTCCTCGCCGGCTGGCACGACCACGACGCGCTGCCGGCGTTCCTGTCGGCCTCGGACGTGCTCGCGCTCGCGTCGGTCCGCGAGCAGTTCGGGCAGGTCCTCGTCGAGGCGATGGCCTGCGCGGTCCCGCCGATCGCCGTCAACCGCTACGGCCCGACCGAGATCGTCCACGACGGGCACACCGGCTGGCTGGTCGAGCCCGACGACCGCGACGCGCTGGCCGGCGCGATCGCGGCCGCGGTCGACGCGCCCGACGAGCGCCGCAGGCGCGGCGAGGCCGCCCGCCGCGACGCCCGCTCGCGGTTCTCGTGGCCGGCCCTGGCCGGGCGCCTGGCCGAGGTGTTCGACGACGTCGCGGCGACGGCCGGCACGCACGCCTGAGCCGCCGCCGCGGCGCGCGGCTCAGCCGTCCGGGTAGGGATCGGCGGCGGCGTCGCCGCCGGTCACCGTCGTGTACTGGTTGTTCTGGCACTTCGGGCAGGGCGGCAGGCTCTGCACCGACTGGACCTGGATCTCGTTGCCGCAGTTCGTGCACCGGTAGGTGCCGGCGGAGACGTCGCTGCCGGAGGGGACTGGCTCGGCCATGACCGGAGTCCTTTCGTGTGGGACGGTTCCCCGGTCGGTCTACCCCTCCGGCGATGTCCCTACGATCGCCGGGGTGAGCGTCCCGCCCCAGCACCGCGAGTTCGCCCGCCGCGTCGAGGCGTCACGCGCGATCGACCCGATGCCGACGTTCCGCACGCTGTCGGCCGAGACCGGCATCGCCGCCGACGACCTCGTCCACCACGCGCTCGTGCGCTGGGTGTCGGCGGGGTCCGAGGCGCTGCTGGCGATCGAGCCGCCGGTCCTCCGCGAGCTCATCGACGCCCGCCGCGCCGGCGACTGGGAGAAGGTCGGCGGGATCATCGACTGGCTGGAGGCGGGGCTCTGAATCCCGTACCCTGACCGTCATGCGTTACCGCTACCGCAAGCGCTGACCCGCTTCCGACGAGCGTGCCGACGCGGCGCGCCGCCTCGCCGCCCGCCTGTACGCCTACGCGTTCCTGGGCGAGCTCATCCTGCTGTACCCGGTCTACGCGCTGCTGTTCGCCGACGCGGGGCTGTCGACCGCGGAGATCTCGTCGCTCTTCGCGATCTGGTCGCTGGCCGGCTTCGTGCTGGAGATCCCGTCCGGCGTCTGGGCGGACACGGTCTCGCGCCGTGCGCTGCTCGTCCTCGCCCCGCTGCTGAGCGGCGCCGGCTACGCGCTGTGGATCGCCGCGCCGTCCTACCCGGCGTTCGCGGCGGGCTTCGTCCTGTGGGGGGCGCAGGGCGCGCTGCAGTCGGGCGCGCTGGAGGCGCTCGTCTACGAGGAGCTCGACCGCGCCGGCCAGGCCCGCCGGTACGCGTCGGTGATCGGCCGCGCGACCGCGCTCGGCACGATCGCCAGCGCGGCCGCGATGGGCCTCGCCGCGCCGGTCCTGGCGATGGGCGGCTTCACCGCGGTCGGCGTCGCGAGCGTCGCCGTCTGCGTCGCCGCCGCGCTCGTCGCGACGACGTTCCCCGAGCACCGCACCCCCGCCGCCACCGAGCGCGACGACCAGGAGGAAGAGGAGCGGAGCGCGGGCGCGCCCGGCTACGCCGCCGTCCTGCGCACCGGCATCGCCGAGGTCCGCGCCTCCCGCGCCGTCCGCGCGGCGCTCCTGCTCGTCGTCGGCGTCACCGCGGTCTGGGGCTCGCTCGACGAGTACCTGCCGCTGCTCGCGGTCGACGCGGGCGTCGCGACCGAGGACGTGCCGCTGCTCGGCCTGCTCGTGTACGCCGGCGTCGCGCTGGGCGGCGTCCTCGCGGGCCGCGCGAGCCTGCTCGGCCGGGCGCCGTTCGCCGCGCTGCTGCTCGCTGCCGCCGCCGCGCTCGCGGCGGGCGCGCTGACCCGCAGCGTCGCCGGCTTCGCGCTCGTCGCCGTCGCGTTCGCGGCGTTCCAGGCGCTGACGATCGCCGCCGACGCGCGCCTGCAGGACGCGATGGACGGCGGCGCTCGTTCGACGGTCACGTCGCTCGCCGGCCTGGCCACCGAGGTCGCGGTGATCGCGGTCTTCGCGACGTATGCGCTCGGCTCGGCGGCCGCGAGCCACGCGGCGCTGTTCGCCGCGTTCGCCGCGCTGTACGGCGCGGTCGCGCTCGCCGTCGCGATCAGCCCGGAGCGCCTCGGGCGCCCGGCACGCCCGCGCCGGGCACCCGGGCGGTGAGCCCCCGGCGGACGCATGTTCACACCGGGTCTGGCCCTCCGTCGCGCGGGCGTCGGGGCGCGTCAGGCGTGCGGCTCGGCGACCCGCACGGGCAGCCCGCGGGCGGCGAGGTGCGCCTTCGCCTCGGCGATCGTGTGGTGGCCGAAGTGGAAGAGCGTCGCGACGAGCGCCGCGTCCGCCCCCGCCTCGAGCGCGTCGGCCATGTGGTCGAGCGTCCCCGCCCCGCCGGACGCGATGACCGGCACGCCGACCGCGTCGGCGACGGTCCGCGTCAGCTCGAGGTCGTACCCGGCGTTCGTGCCGTCGCGGTCCATCGAGGTGAGCAGGATCTCCCCCGCCCCGCGCTCGACGCCCTCGCGCGCCCACTGGACGGCGTCGATCCCCATCGGCCGGCGCCCGCCGGCCGTGTAGACCTCCCAGCCGCCGCCCTCGCGGCGCTTGGCGTCGATCGCCAGCACGACGCACTGCACGCCGAACACGTCGGCCAGCTCGTCGATGAGCTGTGGGCGCGCCACCGCCGCCGAGTTCACCGACACCTTGTCGGCGCCGGCGTCGAGCACCGCCTGCGCGTCCTCGACCGACCGCAGCCCGCCGCCGATCGTGAACGGGACGAACACGTTGTCGGCGGTGCGGCGCGCGAGGTCGACCATCGTGGCGCGCTTGTCGCTCGTCGCGGTGATGTCGAGGAAGACGAGCTCGTCGGCGCCTTCGCGGTCGTAGCGCTCGGCCAGCTCGACGGGGTCGCCGGCGTCGCGCAGGTCGACGAAGTTCGTCCCCTTGACGACCCGGCCCGCGTCGACGTCCAGGCACGGGATGACGCGCTTGAGGTGCACGGACCCCAGGCTACGAGGAGAGCGGCTCGCGCTCGGCGTCCGCCTCGGCGTCGGGCTCGGGCTCCTTGCCGTCGAGCACCGCCTGCCCCTCGGCGACGGTGAACCGCCGCTCGAACAGCGCCTTGCCGACGATGACGCCCGCGAGATTGACCTGGCGCAGGTCGCGCAGCCCGCGCAGGTCGTCGAGCGTCGAGACCCCGCCGGAGTACAAGAAGCGCCCGCGCACGACGCCGGCGATCCGCCGCACCTCGTCGAGGTCGACGCCCTCCATCATCCCGTCGCGCTCGACGTTCGAGTAGACGAACTGCTTGACGCCGCGCTGCGTCAGGCGCTGGATGACCGCGTCGGCGGGCATCTGCGTCGTCTCGGTCCAGCCCTCGGTGGTGACGAACCCGTTGCGCGCGTCGACCGACACGACGACCCGCTCGCCGTAGGCGGCGACGACCTCGTCGAGGAAATCGACGTCGGTGTAGGCGGCGGTGCCGAGGATGACCCGGGCGGCGCCGGCGCGGAGCGCGTCGCGCACGGACGGCAGCGACCGCAGGCCGCCACCGACCTCGACCGGCACGTCGAGCTCGCGCGTGATCCGCTCGACGTGGTGCAGGTTCGCGGGCGTCCCGGTCCGGGCGCCGTCGAGGTCGACGATGTGCAGGAACCGCGCGCCCTCCTCGACCCAGGTGCGGGCGGCCTCGAACGGATCGTCCTGGTAGACGGTCTCGGCGGCGAAGTCGCCCCGGTCCAGGCGGACCGCCTTCCCGTTCCTGATGTCGACGGCCGGATAGAGGATCACGACGCGGGCACCCCCGAGGCGATCGCGACGAAGTTGCCGAGCAGCCGCAGGCCGTGCGTGGAGGACTTCTCGGGGTGGCACTGCGCGCCGAACACGGTGCCGCGCTCGACGAACGAGACGAACCGCGTGCCGTACTCGCCGTAGCCGAGCACGATGTCCTCGTCGGACGGTTCGGGGGCGAACGAGTGCACATGGTAGAAGGCCGCGCCGTCGGGGATCCCCTCGATGAGCGGCGACGGGCGCGTCCAGGTGATCGTGTTCCACCCGATGTGCGGGAGCTTCAGCCCGCCGGTGTCGAGCTTGACGATCCGCCCCGGCAGGAGACCCAGGCCGGTCGAGCCCTCGTGCTCCTCGGAGGTCTCGAACAACAGCTGCATGCCGAGGCACAGCCCGATGACCGGCACGCCGGCCTCGGCGCGCTCGAGCACCACCTGGTCCAGGCCGGAGGCGCGCAGGCGCCGCATCGCCTCGGGGAACGCGCCGACGCCCGGGACGACCAGGCCGGCGCACGAGCGCAGCACGTCGGGGTCGGGCGTCAGCGCGACGGTCGCGCCGACCTTCTCGAAGGCCTTCTCGACCGACCGCCGGTTGCCCATCCCGTAGTCGACGATCCCGATCACAGGACCCCCTTCGTCGACGGGACGCCGGTCTCGGTGGGGTCGAGCGACACCGCGGCGCGCAGCGCGCGCGCGAATGCCTTGAACGCGGCCTCGATCATGTGGTGCGCGTTCGTGCCGGCCTCGATGCCCAGGTGGATCGTCATGCGCGCGCCGTTCGCGACCCCGCGCAGGAACTCCTCGAGCAGCTCGTGGTCGAACCCGCCGGTGATGCCCGGCGCGAGCAGCGACCCGTCGTAGGCGACGAGCGGCCGCCCGGAGATGTCGATCGCGCACGCCGCGCGCGCCTCGTCCATCGGCACGACCGCGTGCCCGTAGCGGTGGATGCCGGCGCGGTCGGCGAGCGCCTCGTCCAGCGCCTGCCCGAGCACGATGCCGGTGTCCTCGACGGTGTGGTGGCCGCCGGTCTGCAGGTCGCCGGTCACCGCGACGTCGAGGTCGAGGCGGCCGTGGCGGGCGAGCAGGTCGAGCATGTGGTCGAAGAACCCGACGCCGGTCTGCCGCGTGCCGCCGCCCGAGCCGTCGAGGGCGAGCGACAGACGGACGTCCGTCTCCTTGGTGGTGCGCTGGATCTCTGCGGTGCGGGTCATCGGCCACCGCCATTCTGGCGAGCTTCCATCGAGCGCGCGTGGAGCTCGAACCCCTCCGCCCGCGCGATCGGCGCGCCGGCCTTCGCGAGCGCCCCCGCAGCGGGCCCGATGTGGACCTCGGCCATCCGCCGCCGGAAGTGCCGCACCGACAGCGACGAGGCGAAGCGGGCCGAGCCGCCGGTCGGCAGCGAGTGGTTCGAACCGGCGACGTAGTCGCCGAACGCGGTCCCGCCGCCGACGAACACCGCGCCGGCGCAGCGCACGCGCGGGGCGAGCGCCTCGGCCGCCTCCCCCATGAGCTGCAGGTGCTCGGGCGCGAACGTCTCGGCGACCTCCAGCCCGGCGTCGACGCCGCCGGTCCGGACGAGCGCCCCGACCGCCTCGCTGTCGAGCGCCTCGAGGTCGCCGGCGACCGCGTCGAGCAGGTCCGGCGCGGCGGCGAGCGCGACGATCGTGCCCGGGCCGTGCTCGGCCTGGGCGAGCAGGTCGGCGCGCACGAGCGCCGGGTCGGCGTCGCCCGACGCGACGACGAACACGTCGCTCGGCCCGAGGAAGCCGTCGATGCCCACCTCGCCGGACACGAGGCGCTTGGCCTCCTGGACGTGCAGCCCGCCGGGCCCGGCGATGACGTCGGCGCGCTCGATCGTCTCGGTGCCGTGGGCGAGCGCCGCGACGGCGTGCGCGCCGCCCGCCCGGTAGACCTCGTCGATACCGCACAGCGCGCAGGCGGCGAGGACGACGGGGTGCGCGCCGGGCGAGAGCACCGCGATCTCCTCGACCCCGGCGACGCGCGCGGTGACGACGCCCATCATCACCGTGCTCGGGTACGGGTTGCGCCCGCCCGGCACGTAGATCGCGGCCCGGCGCACCGGCAGCTCGCGGACGAGGATCCGCTGGCCCTGGGGCAGCGTCAGCTCGGCGTCGTCGCCCAGCGACGCGCCGGCGACCGCGGCGATGTTCGCCATCGCGACCTCCAGGCCGCAGCGCAGGTCGGTGCGCAGGCCGGCGGCCGCCGCGTCGAGCTCCTGGGACGGCACGCGCAGCGGCGTCCCGGCGGGGACGCCGTCGAAGCGCTCGGCGTACGCGGCGAGCGCCGTGTCCCCGCCGGCCCGGACCGCCTCGACGATCTCCTCGACGTCGCGCCGCACGGACCCGCCGCCCGGCGCCAGCGCGCGGATCCGGGCGACGATCTCCGCGGGCGGCGACGCCGCGGCGTCGAACCGCTCAACCCTCACGGAGCCGCCCGAGCAGGTCGTCGATCGCCGCCGCCTTGAGCTTGTGGGCGACCGGGTTGGCGATGAGCCGCGCGGTCGACGTGGCGATCTCCTCGCGGATGACGAGCCCGTTCTCGCGCAGCGTGGTGCCGGTGGCGGTGAGGTCGACGATCGCCTCGACGAGCCCGGTGAGCGGGGCGAGCTCGACCGAGCCCTTGACCTCGACGATCTCGGCCTGCCGGCCGGTCCGCAGGAAGTACTCGGAGGCGACCCGCTTGTACTTCGTCGCGACCCGCATGACGCCGAGCCGGCGCAGCGCCTCGGCGGCCTTGTCCTCGCCCTCCTCGGTCGCGAGCACCATCTTGCACAGCCCGTAGCCGAGGTCGTGCAGCTCGTAGACCTCGCGCTCGGCCTGCTCCATCAGCACGTCCTTGCCGGTGATCCCGAGGTCCGCGGCGCCGGCCTCGACGTACGTCGGCACGTCGCTCGGGCGCATCGTGATGATCCCGACGTCCTCGAAGAGCAGCTTGCGGTCGTTCGCGCGCACCTCGGAGGTGTCGACCCCGAGGCGGTCGAGGACCTCGAGCGTCTCGCGGAACAGGGCGCCCCGCGGCACGGCGATCCGCAGGCCGAGCAGGGGGCTGCGCCCTCCGGTCCTCGCGACCTCGGGCCTGTGGCCGGCGTCAGCCACGCTCCTCCCCCGTCAGCGCGATGTGCAGCCGGTCCACGTTCAGCGCGAAGCCGACCGCGGGCAGGTCGCGCCCGAACTTGCCGAGCAGGTCGTCGTAGCGCCCGCCGCGCCCGATCGGCGCCCCGAGCGCCGGGTCGTAGACCTCGAACACCGCGCCCGTGTAGTAGCCGAGCTGCCGCACGAGCCCGAGGTCGAAGATCAGCCGCGCCCGGACGTCCTCGTCGAGCAGGTCGTACAGGCGGCGGAGCATCTCGACGTGGCCGCGCTCGCCGACCCGGTCGAGGATCTCGCGCCCCCCGCGCATCTGGGGCACCTCGACGAGCGCGTCGGCCATCGCCGCCGGCAGGTCGAGCTCGCCCACGCGCCGCCGCAGCCCGACGAAGTCGCGCGTGGCGAGCTCGCCGAGGAGGCCGGCCCGCGCCGCCTCCGGCACGCCCGCCTCCTCCATGAGCGACGGGTACAGCGCGGCGCTCCCCAGCCCGATCCGGTACGCGCGCAGCCCGGTCGCGTCGAGCGCCCGGCACAGCACGGTCAGCGCCTCGGCGGTCCCCTCGGGCGCCGGGGAGCCGACGAGCTCGATCCCCGCCTGGAACTGCTCGCGCGGCAGCCCGCGCTGCGGGCGCACGTCCCGGTAGGCGTGCGCGAAGTACGCGAAGCGCAGCGGCGGCTCGGCGTTCGCGTACCGGGTCGCCACGACCCGCGCGATCGGGACCGTCATGTCCCATCGCAGCGTCAGGACCTTGCCATGCTCGTCGAACATGCGGTAGACGGCGCGGCCCTCGCCGAGGTCGGCCCGCTCGAGCACCTCCTCGTACTCGAGCGCCGGCGTCCAGATCTCCCCGTACCCGTGCTGGTCGAACACGCCGCGGATCGCCTCGGTGATCGCGCGCAGCTCGCGCATCTCGTCCGGCAGGACGTCGCGCGTGCCCGATGGCGTGGGCAGGATCACTGGACGGCCACGCGGTCGATCCGCGCACCCAGCTCGCGCAGCCGCTCGTCGATGCGCTCGTAGCCGCGGTCGATCTGGTGGATGTTCGCGATCTCCGACGTGCCCTCGGCCGCGAGCGCCGCGATGAGCATCGCCATGCCGGCGCGGATGTCCGGCGACGAGGCGGTGATCGGGCGCAGCCGCGAGGGGCCGGTGACGATCGCCCGGTGCGGGTCGCAGAGCACGATGTCGGCGCCCATGAGCACGAGCTTGTCGGTGAAGATCAGGCGGTTCTCGAACATCCACTCGTGGATGAGGATCGAGCCGGCGCACTGGGTCGCGAGCGCAACCGCGATCGAGGTCAGGTCGGCCGGGAACGCCGGCCACGGGCCGTCCTGGACCTTGGACTTGTACTCGCCGAGGTCGCGGGCGACGACGAGCGTCTGGTCGCCGGGGACGATGACGTCGGCGCCGTCGAGCTCGGTGTGCAGGCCGAGGCGCTTGAAGACGAGCCGGATCATCCGCAGGTCGTCCGGGATGCAGTTCTTGATCCGCATCTCGCCGCCGGTGACGCCGGCGAGCGCCATGAACGAGCCGATCTCGATGTGGTCGGGGCCGATCTCGTGCTCGCAGCCGCCGAGCTCGGAGACCCCGTGGACGGTGAGCACGTTCGAGCCGATGCCCTCGATCCGGGCGCCCATCTTCGTGAGCATCCGCGCGAGGTCCTGGACGTGCGGCTCGCACGCGACGTTGCCCATGACGGTCGTCCCGGGGGTCAGCGCGGCGGCCATGAGCGCGTTCTCGGTCGCCATGACCGACGGTTCGTCCATGAACACCTCGCCGGCGCGCAGGCCTCGCGGCGCGGTGAGCCGGATCGTGCCGTTCAGGTCATGCTCGGCGCCGAGCGCGCTGAGCGCGTCCAGGTGCGGGTCGAGCCGCCGGCGGCCGATGACGTCGCCGCCGGGCGGGGGCATGATCGCCTGCCCGTTGCGGGCGAGCAGCGGGCCGGCGAGCAGGAACGAGGCACGGATCTGCTCGGCCAGGTCGGGGTCGATCGCGCCGTTCTCGCGGTCCATCCCTGCCGCGCACAGCGCGACCTCGTTGGGCCCGCGCCACGCGACGGACACGCCCAGCCTGGCCAGGATGTCGAGCATGGCCTGGACGTCCCGGATACGCGGGACGTTGCGCAGGACGACCTCTTCGTCGGTCAGGACCGAGGCGGCGAGGATCGGGAGCGCGCCGTTCTTGTTGCCGGCGGGAACGACGGTGCCGCTGAGCGGCACGCCGCCCTGGATGACGAACTTCTCCATGAGCGAAGGCGCGGCTAGGGTACCGAGCATGTCGCGACGGGTTTCGCGTGAGGAAGCTTGGAACCTCCTGACCGAGTGGGTCGAGAGCCCTTCGCTGCGCCGCCACTGCCAGGCGGTCGAGTCGGGGATGGTCGCCTACGCCGAGCAGGCCGGGCTCCCGCCGGAGGAGGTCGAGCTGTGGGCCGTGACGGGCCTGCTCCACGACGCCGACTATGAGCGCTTCCCGGACATGGACGACGAGGAGAACGGCCATCCGCGCTCGATCATGCGCGAGCTCGAGCGCCGCGACGCTCCGCCCGAGATGATCCGGGCGATCGCCTCGCACGCCGACTACCTCGGCGTCCCGCGCGAGAGCCCGATGGAGAAGACGCTCGCGGCCGTCGACGAGCTGTCGGGCTTCCTCGTCGCGTGCGCCGCCGTCCGCCCCGACGGGATCAACGGCCTGACGCCGAAGTCGGTCAAGAAGAAGCTCAAGCAGCCGTCGTTCGCGGCCGCGGTCAGCCGCGACGAGATCCGCGAGAACGTCGCGGCCCTCGGCGTCGAGCTCGACGACCACATCCGCACGCTCGTCGCCGCGCTCGAGGCGCGCGCCGACGAGCTCGGCCTCAACGGGCCCGCGGCCGCGGCCTGACCCGCGCCGGGCGGGCGCTCACCCCGCGCGCGACGCGCGCGGCGTGTGGGACTCCTCGGCGAGCGCGGCCTTCAGCGCCGCGACGCAGTCGGGGTCGAACTGGGTGCCGGCGTTGCGGTCCAGCTCGGCCAGCGCCGCCTCACGCGACATCGCGCGGCGGTAGGAGCGGTCGCTCGTCATCGCGTCGAACGCGTCGGCCACGAGCAGGATCCGCGACGCGAGCGGGATCTCGTCGCCCGCCAGGCCGTCGAGGTAGCCGGTGCCGTCGATGCGCTCGTGCGAGTGGCGGATCCACGGCCCGATCTCGTCGAGCCCCTCGACCCGCGCGACGATCTCCGCGCCGACCACCGGGTGCCGCGCGACCTCGGCCCATTCGGCCTCGTCCAGCGGGCCGGGCTTGCGCAGGATCGCCTCCGGGACGTGGACCTTGCCGACGTCGTGGAGCATCGCCGCCAGGCGGATGTTCGCCAGCCCGCGCTCGTCCCACCCCAGCCGCCGGGCGATCGCGTCCGCGTACCCGGCCACCGCGTGCGAGTGCTCATGCTGGACGGCCATGCGCTCGTCGACGGCGGCAGCCAGCGCGGCGGCCCAGCTCAGCTCGCGGCGGGCGTCGGCGCGGTGGCGGCGGCCGCCGTGCTTGTTGGCATACAGCTCGGTGTCGGCGACCTGGTGGAGCGTGTCGTGGTCGACGCCGTCGACCGGGTAGACCGCGACGCCCGCGGAGGCCGGCGCGCGCTCGGCGAGCAGCCGGGTGACGCGCTCGACCGCAGCCGCGGCCTCGCCGCCCGGCAGCACGAGCGCGAACTCGTCGCCGCCCAGCCGGGCGACCATGTCCTCGGCGCGCAGGTCGCTGCGCAGGCGGTCGGCGACCCAGCACAGCAGCTCGTCGCCGGCGGCGTGCCCCTGCTGGTCGTTGACCGACTTGAAGTCGTCGAGGTCGATGAGGACGAGCGCGACCTCGGTGCCGTTGCGCCGCGCGCGCGACAGCTCGCCGTCGAGCCGCTCGCGGAACCCGCGCCGGTTCAGGCAGCCGGTCAGCGGGTCGGTGCGCGAGGCGCGGTCGAGCTCGCGGCGGTGGCGCTCGTGGTTCATGCACTGCCAGGAGCAGATCCACGCGCCGATGACGAGCACCGAGCCGTAGACGAGGACCCCGGGCCCCGACGCGTCCCGGGTGGCGAGCGCGACGATGAGGTACCCGGCGAGATCCATCGCCGCGACCACGAGCATCGAGCGCAGCGGGTACGAGAGCGCGGCGTAGACGAGCGGGAGGAAGAACAACGCCGCCAGCGGGCTGTGCAGCCCGCCGTCGACGGCCGTCGCCGCGGTGATGATCGCGATGAGGCTGGCGCTCCACCCGAGGAAGAACGGCTCGAGCAGCGGGCCGCGCAGGATGCGCTCCATCGGCAGGAGGTTCAGCGCGACCGAGGCGACGAACGCGCAGCCGATGAGGGCGATGAGCGTGGTCCGGTGAGGCTCGCCCCAGGTGAGCCCGATGTAGCCGAAGACCACGGCGCAGGTGACGAGCGACGGCCAGATCCCGGTCTTGAGCGTGTCCAGCCGGAAGCTGAGCACGAACGCGTCGGCCTGACTTTGTGCAGTCCGTTGCACAGTGCTCTCTTCATCGGCCGCCGCCGCGCGGGCTGTAGCGGCTCGCGCCAGATGCGTTGCAGCGCCGCGGCCCGCTCAGGCGGCGCCGCGCCAGCGTCCGCCGGCCTTCGCCCACTCGAGCAGGTGGTCGACGTCGCAGAACGCGTCGGCGATCCGGTGCTCGCCGCGGTGGCGGACGAGCACGACGTAGGTCTCGTCGAGCGGCGCGGTGCACTGCGCGCACCGCCCGAGGCCGTGGGCGTGCTCGGGATCGAGCCCGGGGAGCCGCCCGGGCTCCCAGTGGGCGCCCTGGATCGCCCACGGCACGATGTGCTCGAGACGGCAGAACGTGGCCACCCGCTCACCGGCGGGCTCGGCCGCGCGGAAGCCCTCGTCGGAGTCCACCCGGACCCCGCACCAGCTGCAGGACTGGCTCACACCGCGAAAGGTACCTCCACCCGTGGACGGGGTAGCTTCTCTGCCCATGGCCGACCCCGTCACGATCACGGTCCTGGAAGGCGACGAGACCGGGCAGGAGCTGCTCGAGCAGGCGCTGCGGGTGCTCGACCCCGACGTGCTCGGGCTGCCGCTGCATCTCGAGCGCTTCGACCTGTCGCTCGAGCATCGCCGCGCCACGTCGAACGGCGTCGTCGACGAGGCCGCGCAGGCGATGCGCCGGTCGGGGCTCGGGATCAAGGCCGCGACGATCACGCCCGAGGGCAAGGACGACGTCGGCTCGCCGAACCGCCTGCTGCGTGAGGGGATCGGCGGCAAGGTCATCATCCGCACCGGCCGGCGGATCCCGGGCGTCACGCCGCCGCTGGGCGGTGTCGCGTACCCGATCAGCGTCGTGCGGATGGCGGTCGGCGACGCGTACGGCGCCGAGCAGTGGCGCGCCGAGGAGGACGGCGACGAGATCGCCTACCGGACCGAGCGCATCAGCCGCCGCGTCTGCCACGCGACCGCCGAGTACGCGTTCAGGACCGCCGCCGCGATGCGCGCGAAGGTCTACGGCGGCCCGAAGTGGACGGTCTCGCCGGTGTACGAGGGGATGCTCAAGGAGGAGATGGACGCCGCCGCCGAGCGCCATCCCGACGTGGACTACCAGCCGGTGCTCATCGACGCGACGTACGCGGGCCTCATGAGCGGCGCGGCCGACCAGCCGCTCGTCATCCCGGCGCTGAACCGCGACGGGGACTGCCTGTCGGATCTCGTCATGCCGATGTTCGGCTCGATCGCGGGCGCGGAGTCGGTCCTGCTGGCGTTCGACGACGACTACGAGGTCGACGTCGCGATGGCCGAGGCCCCGCACGGCACCGCGCCGGCCCTGCAGGGCAAGGACGTGGCGAACCCGATGGCGATGATCCTCGCGTGCGGCGCGGTGCTCCACTACGCGGGGCGGCGCGGCGTGGAGGGCGCCGAGCAGGCCTCGCGCGCGATCTACGAGAGCGTGCTCGAGGCGACCGCCGACGGCGTCCGGACGCCCGATCTGGGCGGCCATCACGGGACGACGGGGTTCACCGACGAGGTCGTCCGGCGGATCCGGACCAAGCTCGAGGCGTGGTCGTCGCTGGGCTCCGCGCGCTGACCTCCGATCAGTCCCGCGGCCGCTGAGACGGCCGTCTGCAACATGCGTTGCAGACGGCCGGGTTCCGTCCGACCCGGCCCCTAGCGTTCCGAACGCATGTTCCCCCCTCACCACACATCCCGACCGGCACCGCGGATGGGAGGCGAACGGCGCGTCGAGCGCCCCGTCGCCGCGGTTCCGGCTGCCCAGGATGTGCGGCAGCCGACCGCCCGCCGCAGCTGGCGGGAGAAGGTCAGGCACGCCGTCGACCTGACCATCGCCTTCGTGCTTCTGGAGGACGACCCCGGCGAGCCCGCGCGGCCCGCGGCGGCGTCCTCGGACACCCACGTCCGGACGGCCGATCCGGGTCCCGCGTCCATGCCGGGCCCCGCGACGGCGACGTCCACGCGCTGGTCCGTCGACGACCGTCACCCCCACCGGGTGCCGCTGCGGCCGATGCCCCGGCCGCGGCGGCCCGGTGCGGCGGCTCCCCGCCCGCAGATCTGCATCTCGCCGGTGCGCGAGCCCGCGGCGGCGCCCAAGCGCCGCGAGCGCACGGTCTGACCCGCCCGTCCGCGGACTCCGGGCGCCGGACGCCGTTCCACTGTTTTCGCGCCGAACATCGCTCGGCTTCCCCGGCCGGCCGGTAGGGTCGAGCCGCCATGCGGGGGACCGACCTCATCGAGCGCGACGCTGAGCTCGCGGCGATCGACGCGGCCCTCGAGGCGGCAGAGCGCGGGACGGGCGGGGTCCTGGCGCTCGAGGGCCCGGCGGGCGCCGGCAAGACCGCCCTGCTGCGCGCGGCGCTGGCGCGCGCGGAGGCGCGCGGGATGTCCGTGCTGTCGGGCCGCGCCGGCGAGTTCGAGCAGGGCTTCCCGTTCGGCGTCGCCCGCCAGCTCTTCGAGCGCCGCGTCGCCGAGGCGGAGGGCGCCGAGCGCGAGCGCCTCCTCGGCGGCCCGGCCGCGCTGAGCGCCGCCGCGCTCGGGTTCGTCCCGGCGCCGGCCGCCGCGCCCGGGCTTGTCCCGGCGCCGGCCGCCGCACCCGGGCTTGCCCCGGCGCCGGCCGCCGCGGTCGGGTTCGCTCCGGCGCCGGCCGCCGCGCCGTCTGCGACCGGCCCCGCGCAGGCCACCGCCGCGGGGACACCGGCGCCGGCGGGCGGTTCGGGCGCCGTCGCTCCCGCGGCGGCGCCGCCCGACGAGTTCGCGGTGCTCCACGGGCTGTACTGGCTCGTCGCGAACCTCGCGCAGGAGGCGCCGGTGGTGCTCGCGGTCGACGACGCGCACTGGGCCGACCCGCCGTCCATGCAGCTCCTCGCGTACCTCGGCCGGCGGATCGAGGACCTCGGGGTGCTCGTGGTCGTGAGCGTCCGCGAGGGCGAGGCCGGGACCGAGAGCCCGGTCATGACCACGCTGCTCGCCGATCCCGCGACCGTCCGTCTCGCGCCGGCGCCGCTGTCGGCGGCGGGCGTCGAGGCCGTGCTGCGGGCGGTGCTCGGCGGCGAGCCGGACCCGGCGTTCGCGCGGGCCTGCGCGGAGGTGACCGCGGGCAACCCGTTCCTGCTCGGCCAGCTCGCCGACGCGGTGCGCGCGCACGACCTCGAGCCGACCGCCGAGGCGGCCGCGCGCGTCGGGGAGCTGGGCCCGCGGACCGTCGCACGCGCGACGCTGCTGCGGCTGGGCGGCCTCCCGGCGCCGGCGCGCGCGCTCGCGCAGGCCCTGGCGGTGCTGGGGCCGAACGCCCGCCTGCGCGACGCCGCGGAGGTCGCCGGCCTGGAGCCGGGCGTCGCGGCGCGCGCGGCCGACGAGCTGCGCCGCATCGATCTCGCCCACGGCGACGTCACGCTCGACTTCGTCCACCCGATCGTGCGCAGCGCGGTCTACCGCGATCTCGCGCCCGCCGACCGCTCGGCGGCGCACGCACGCGCCGCCGCCGTGCTCCGCGCGGCCGGGGCGGCGCCCGCCGACGTCGCGCCGCACCTCTTGAGCGTCGAGCCGGCCGGCGACGACGCCGTCGTCGGCCTCCTGTGCGCCGCGGGCCGGCAGGCGCTCGCGCGTGGCGCCGCCGCGGGCGCGGCGGAGCTGCTGCGCCGCGCGCTCGCCGAGCCGCCCGCCGGCGAGGAGCGCGCCGCCGTCCTCGCGGACCTCGGCGACGCCGAGCTGCGCGCGGGCGAGCTCGAGGCCGCCGACCGCCACCTCTCCGAGGCCGTCGAGGCCACCGCCGACCCGCACCTGCGCTGCCGGCGGCGGATCCTGCTCGCCCGCGCCCGCAGCGTCACCGAGAGCCCGGCCGCGGCCGCCGTCCTGCTCGAGCGCGGCCTGGCCGAGGCCGAGGGCGACCGGGAGCTCGAGCTGACCGTGGCGACCGAGCTCGCCTCGGCCGCCGGCATGGACCACGACGCCGGCCCCCGGGCGCGGGAGAGCCTCGGCCGGCACGCCTCCCTGCCGGGCGACACGCCGGCCGAGCGGATGATGCTCGCGGCGCTCGCGCGCCAGGCCTACCTGGCCGGGCGCCCGGCCGCGACGGCGGCCGCCTTCGCACGCCGCGCGCTCGCCGGCGACCGCCTGGTCCGCGAGGCGGGCCCCGACTCGACGCTGCTGCATCAGACGATCCTCGTCGCCACGGCGGCCGACGACGTCGCGGTCGCCCGCGCGGCGATCGACGCGGCGGCCACGCAGGCCCACGAGCGCGGCTCGGTCCTGGGGTTCGCGTACGCGCGCGCGAGCCGCGGCCTGCTCGAGCTGCACGTCGGCGACGTCGACGGCGCCGAGGCGGACGTCCGCGACGCGATCGCCGCGCTCGGGGAGTACGGCGGCTACGTCCGGCGCATGTTGCTCGCGGGCCTCGTCGAGGCCATGACGGCGCGCGGGGCGCTCGACGAGGCGGAGCAGGAGCTCGCCGCCGCCGGCGCGCTCGGCGACCTGCGCGAGGAGGGACTGACGACCGCGCGCCTGCAGCTCAGCCGCGCCGCGCTGCGCCTCGCGCAGGGCCGCGCCCAGGACGCGATCGGCGACCTGCGCGAGATCGCCGCCCGCGAGGCGCACTGGCGCGTCGCCGACCGCCAGGTCGCGTGGCGCTCGGTGCTGGCGCTCGCCTACGCCGCGCTCGGCGACGCCGACGCGGCCGAGCGCCTGGCGCGCGAGGACGTCGAGGTCGCGCGGTCCTGGGGCACCCCGACCTTCGTCGGGCGGGCGCTGCGCGTGCTCGGCACCGTCGTCGGCGGCGAGCAGGGCCTCGCCGACCTCCGCGCGGCCGTCACCCTGCTCGAGCAGTCGCCTGCGCGCCTGGAGCTCGCGACGGCCCAGACCGAGCTCGGCGCCGCGCTCCGCGCCGCCGGCCGGCCCGCCGACGCGCGCGACCCTCTGCGTCAGGCGGGCGCCCTCGCCGGCGAGTGCCGCGCCACCGCGCTGCGCGACCGCGCCCGGGACGAGCTCGTCGCCGCGGGCGCCCGCCCACGCCGCCTCGAGGTGAGCGGGGCCGAGGCCCTGACCGCGAGCGAGCGCCGCGTCGCCGGGATGGCGGCGACCGGCCGCACGAACCGCGAGATCGCCGAGGAGCTGTTCGTCACGGTCAAGACCGTCGAGAACCACCTGGGACGCGCGTACGCGAAGCTCGGCATCCGCGGCCGCGACCAGCTCCCCGCGGCGCTCGGCGACCGCGTCACGACGTCCTGACGCGCCCGGCGGCCGTACGACGCGCGCGACCGGCGCCCGCGCTGCCGCGCCCCGGGCCATCGCGAGGCGAAAGACAGGGGTCGATCCCCCATGCCACCGTCGCGCACGGCGCGGATGCTCCCGGCATGGACGCGCCCCGCCGCCTCCTCCTCGAGGTCACCAGCGCCGACGATCCGATCACCGGCGTCCTGCGGGCCGAGGACGGGGCGCCGCGCGCCTTCTCGGGCTGGCTGAGCCTCGCCGTGGCGATCGACGAGGCGCTCGCGCCCGGCCCAGCCCGGCTCGACACCGCGGCGACTGCCGCGGCGCGGCCGGCACGGCCCGCCGGCCACCCGCCGTCTAGCTGACGTCGCCCCAGTCGGCAAGGAACAGCTGCGCGAAGAGCGGCGCGAGCAGCAGGGCGAGGCCGGCGACCACCGCCCACGTCCCGCCGCCGAACAGGCCCCACGCCACGACGGCGAGCCCGGGCAGGAGGAGCAGCGCCCACAGCGCCAGCGACCGGCGCTCGAGCGGAACCTCGCCGGTCGGCTCGGCCGGCACGAGATCGGCACCGCACGCGGCGCACCGGAGCGCGGAGGCGTCGTTCACCGTCTGACAGTGCGGGCACGTCACGGCGACGAAGGCTAGCCAGAACGACGAGAGCCCCGCCGGTGGCGGGGCTCTCGTTGGTAGTCAAACCGGCGGCGTCCTACTCTCCCGGACCCTCGCGGGTCAAGTACCATCGGCGCTGAGGGGCTTAACTTCTCTGTTCGGAATGGGAAGAGGTGTTTCCCCCTCGCCATGACCACCGGAAAAGGCGAGAGACGCCTCCTCAGCGAAGCTTTGAAAACCGCACAGCGATCCCATATGGCCAGGTGTAAAAATCCGTCAAGCCCTCGACCCATTAGTACCGGTCTCCTACGGACATTGCTGCCCTTCCAGATCCGGCCTATCAACCTGGTGGTCTACCAGGGGTCTTACTCCCTCGAAGGGATGGGAGAATTCATCTCGAGGTCGGCTTCCCGCTTAGATGCCTTCAGCGGTTATCCGGTCCGGACGTAGCTAACCTGCGGTGCCCTTGGCAGGACAACAGATACACCAGAGGTCCGTTCACCCCGGTCCTCTCGTACTAGGGGCAAATCCTCTCAATTCTCCAACGCCCACGGCAGATAGGGACCGAACTGTCTCACGACGTTCTGAACCCAGCTCGCGTACCGCTTTAATGGGCGAACAGCCCAACCCTTGGGACCTACTTCAGCCCCAGGATGCGACGAGCCGACATCGAGGTGCCAAACCGGGCCGTCGATGTGGACTCTTGGGCCCGATAAGCCTGTTATCCCCGGAGTACCTTTTATCCGTTGAGCGACGGCACTTCCACTTGCTACCGCCGGATCACTAAGACCTGCTTTCGCACCTGCTCGACCTGTCAGTCTCGCAGTCAAGCTCCCTTGCTGCCTTTACACTCTACGCATGATTTCCAACCATGCTGAGGGAACCTTTGTGCGCCTCCGTTACATTTTGGGAGGCGACCGCCCCAGTCAAACTACCCGCCTGACACTGTCCACCGCCCGGATTCACGGAGCGGTGTTAGAAGTCCAATACATCAAGGGTGGTATCTCAAGGTTGGCTCCACGCCAGCCGCAGCCGGCGCTTCATAGCCTCCCACCTATCCTGAGCGAGATGCATCGAACCCCAATACCAGGTTGTAGTAAAGGTTCACGGGGTCTTTCCGTCTAGCCGCGGGTACTCGGCATCTTCACCGAGACTGCAATTTCACCGAGCCCATCGTTGAGACAGCGTCCAAGTCGTTACGCCATTCGTGCAGGTCGGAACTTACCCGACAAGGAATTTCGCTACCTTAGGACCGTTATAGTTACGGCCGCCGTTTACCGGGGCTTAGTTTCGGTGCTTCGGGCGAACCCTAACACCTCCACATAACCTTCCGGCACCGGGCAGGCGTCAGCCCCTATACGTCGTCTTTCGACTTAGCAGAGACCTGTGTTTTTGGTAAACAGTCGCTTGGACCTATTCACTGCGGCCCCCTCGAGCTCCACCCGCGAGGGGCTTCACTCTACTAGGGCGCCCCTTCTCCCGAAGTTACGGGGCAATTTTGCCGAGTTCCTTAACGATGGTTATCTCGCTCGCCTTAGTATTCTCTACTTACCCACCTGTGTCGGTTTTGGTACGGGCACGCTGCTCCTCGCCGCGAGGCTTTTCTCGGAGGCATGGCGTCAGAGACTCGCCGGCCTTTGGCCAGCTGGCATCGCACCTCAGGTTACGCAGCTCCGCATTTACGGAGCCACCCCTACATGCTTACCCCAGGTCAACCATCGCCTGGGCTCTCGTAGCCTTCCTCGTCCCCCCTCGGGTCAACGGAAACAACGTGGTACAGGAATATCAACCTGTTGGCCATCGACTACGCCTTTCGGCCTCGCCTTAGGTCCCGACTAACCCTGAGCAGACGAACTTTACTCAGGAACCCTTGGGTAATCGGCGGAGAAGATTCTCACTTCTCTTTCGTTACTCATGCCAGCATTCTCACTTCCGAAGCCTCCACGGCTGGGTCACCCCGCCGCTTCACGGGCATCGGAACGCTCTCCTACCGCGCGTACACGAGGTACGCACCCGCAGCTTCGGTGGTTAGCTTGAGCCCCGTTGAATTTTCCGCGCCCGAACACTTGACCAGTGAGCTGTTACGCACTCTTTCAAGGATGGCTGCCTCTAAGCCAACCTCCTGGTTGTCTGAGCATTCGGACATCGTTTTCCACTTAGCTAACACTTAGGGACCTTAGCTGGCGGTCTGGGCTGTTTCCCTTTCGACGCTGAAGTTTATCCCCCAGCAACTGACTGCCTGGGTACACGTTGTGGTCTTCGGAGTTTGCCTGAGTTCGGTAAGCTGGTAGGCCCCCTAGCCCAAACAGTGCTCTACGGCCACAACGCAATTCACCAGACGCTATACCTAAATATATTTCGGAGAGAACCAGATATCACTGAGCTTGATTAGCCTTTCACTCCGACCCACAGGTCATCCGCCCAGTTTTCAACCTAGGTCGGTTCGGTCCTCCACGAGGTCTTACCCCCGCTTCAACCTGCCCATGGGTAGCTCGCTCAGTTTCGGGTCTGCCGCATACGACTGAATCGCCCTGTTCGGACTCGCTTTCGCTACGGCTCCGCTCATCGCTTAACCTTGCCGCATACGAGCAACTCGCTGGCTCGTTATGCAAAAAGCACGCCGTCACGGCTCAAGGCCGCTCCGACCGCTTGTAGGCACACGGTTTCAGGTACTATTTCACTCCCCTTCCGGGGTACTTTTCACCTTTCCCTCACGGTACTAGTCCGCTATCGGTCACCTAGGAGTACTTAGCCTTGGAGGGTGGTCCCCCCAGCTTCAGACCGCGTTTCACGGGTGCGGTCCTACTCAGGAACGCCTGCAGGAGGCTGCCGATTTCGCGTACGGGACGATTGCCCTCTCTGGTGCGCGGTTCCACGCGCTTCCGCTATCAAACAGCTTGGTAACTCCTGCCAGGCCGGCCACGGCCTGCATCAGACGTCCTACAACCCCGCACATGCAACGCGTGGCCGCTTACACATGCACGGTTTGGGCTGATCCCATTTCGCTCGCCACTACTCTGGGAGTCTCGGTTGATTTCCTTTCCTCGGGGTACTGAGATGTTTCACTTCCCCCGCTTGGCTCTGCCCGGCCTATGTGTTCAGCCGGGAGTAGCGCCGCATTACCAGCGCTGGGTTTCCCCATTCGGAGATCCACGGATCAAAGGCTATTCAGCGCCTCCCCGTGGCTTATCGCAGCCGTTCACGTCCTTCATCGCCTCTAGGTGCCAAGGCATCCACCATGTGCCCTTACTATCTTGACGGTGATAATCGCCATATCCCACGTCGTTTCACGATCGCGCGAACGCGATCGGGAAACGCTGTGTCGTTGGTGCACGCCGCCGGCTTATCGCTTGATGGCGACGTGCAGAGATCACTGTGCAGTTTTCAAAGACCGCTGAGGAGGCTGTCGCGCGTGACTCGCACGACGGTCTCTCAAAACTCAACAGCATGCGGACCGCCGCGGAACTCCGAGGAGCTCCGGTTGGTTGGTGGCGGCCCAAGTCCGGTCGACGTTCCAGGCAGATCGGGCGTGTCCGTGGATGACCGGTCGACCGTCGCGGCCGGCTGACGCCGGCGGGGACGATAGGGGCTCCACGGAGCGTTTCCGATCCGGCCCTCCGAAGAGGGCATCCCTAGAAAGGAGGTGATCCAGCCGCACCTTCCGGTACGGCTACCTTGTTACGACTTCACCCCAGTCACGAGCCCCACCTTCGACGGCTCCCTCCCCAAAGGGGTTAGGCCACCGGCTTCGGGTGTTGCTCACTCCCGTGGTGTGACGGGCGGTGTGTACAAGGCCCGGGAACGTATTCACCGCGGCAATGCTGATCCGCGATTACTAGCAACTCCGCCTTCATGGAGGCGAGTTTCAGCCTCCAATCCGAACCGAGACGCGCTTTAAGGGATTCGCTCCACCTCGCGGTATCGCAGCCCTCTGTACGCGCCAATGTAGCACGTGTGTAGCCCTGGACATAAGGGGCATGATGACTTGACGTCATCCCCGCCTTCCTCCGGTTTGTCACCGGCAGTCTCGCATGAGTCCCCAACTTAATGCTGGCAACATGCGACGAGGGTTGCGCTCGTTGCGGGACTTAACCCAACATCTCACGACACGAGCTGACGACAGCCATGCACCACCTGTGATCCTGCCCCGAAGGGAAGCCCTGTTTCCAGGGCGGTCAGGAACATGTCAAGCCCAGGTAAGGTTCTTGGCGTTGCGTCCAATTAAACCACATGCTCCGCTGCTTGTGCGGGCCCCCGTCAATTCCTTTGAGTTTTAGCCTTGCGGCCGTACTCCCCAGGCGGGATACTTAATGCGTTAGCTTCGGCACGGGAGGAGTCGACACCTCCCACACCTAGTATCCATCGTTTACGGCGTGGACTACCAGGGTATCTAATCCTGTTTGCTCCCCACGCTTTCGCGTCTCAGCGTCAGTAACGTCCCAGCGAGCTGCCTTCGCCATTGGTGTTCCTCCCGATATCTGCGCATTTCACCGCTACACCGGGAATTCCACTCGCCTCTTCCGTACTCGAGCCCAGCAGTATCCACCCGCCTCCCGGGGTTGAGCCCCGGGCTTTCAGAGCGGACTTACTGGGCCGCCTACACGCGCTTTACGCCCAATGATTCCGGACAACGCTTGCCCCCTACGTATTACCGCGGCTGCTGGCACGTAGTTAGCCGGGGCTTCTTCTGAAGGTACCGTCACTCCAACCGGCTATTCACCGATCGAGCTTCGTCCCAACTGAAAGGAGTTTACAACCCGAAGGCCTTCTTCCTCCACGCGGCGTTGCTGCGTCACGCTTTCGCGCATTGCGCAAGATTCCCCACTGCTGCCTCCCGTAGGAGTCTGGGCCGTGTCTCAGTCCCAGTGTGGCTGATCGTCCTCTCAGACCAGCTACGCATCGTCGCCTTGGTAGGCCATTACCCCACCAACTAGCTAATGCGCCGCGGGCCCATCCCGTTGCGGAGGCCGAAGCTTCCTTTCCCCCGAAGGGCACATCAGGTATTAGCCCCGGTTTCCCGGGGTTGTCCCTGTCAACGGGGCAGGTAACCCACGTGTTACTCACCCGTTCGCGGCTCTGCCCCGGGCCGAAGCCCGGTTCGTCGCTCCACTTGCATGTGTTAAGCACGCCGCCAGCGTTCGTCCTGAGCCAGGATCAAACTCTCCGTGAAGAACTGCATGAGTGCGCCGGCCCAGAGGCCGACACCTTCACAAAGAGGTTGTCATGAGCTCATGAGGCCGCCGTACACGTGGCGACCTCGTCATGACGAGGTTTCATTTGCCTGCGCCCAAGGCGCAGGTCGGACTTGTCACATCGTCTGGCTCCCGAGGGAGCCTCAGATGTGCGCATGCTGTTGAGTTTTCAAAGACCGCCGCGCCTCCCCTGGACGGGGACTCCGTCCGGCTGGCGCGCCCCGGGCGTACCCGAGGAGCGGATCGAGCAGTATAGCGCCTGTCCGTCGAGGCGGCGAGCCTCTGGCCGGGGGTCGAACCCCTCGGCCGCGGCCGGCACTTCCTGCTGGGCGGGGCAGTGTAGCGGAGCGCCCGCGACACTGACCGGCCACCACTGTATCGGCGCTCCGGACGGAATCCTGAGCGCCCCGCCGGAGGCTCCCCCGGCCGCCCCGTCCGGACCCGGTCAGCCGGCCCGGCGCAGGCGGCGGAACCGGCGCTTGCCGACCTGGAGGATCGCGCCGTCGAGCCGCTCGGCCGGCACGTCCTGCTCGTCCGGGCCGAGCGGGCTGCCGTCCACCTTCACGCCGCCCTGCGCGAGCAGCCGCCGCGCTTCCGAGCGCGAGCCCCCGAACACCTCGGCGATGAGCGCCGGCACGTGCACCGTCCCGTTCGCCGGGGTGAACGACGACTCCTCGATGTCCTCCGGCACGTCGCGCCGCACGAAGACCCGCTCGAAGTGCTCGGCGGCCGCCGCGGCGGCCTCGGGCCCGTGGAAGCGTTCCACGAGCGCGCGCGCGAGCGCGTGCTTGGCGTCGCGCGGCCCCAGGCCCGGGTCGAGGTCGACGCCGAGCAGCGACGCCCACGTGCCCATCGTCTCGTCGGGCACCGACAGCGTCTTGCCGTACATCTCCTCGGGCGGGTCGGTGACCCCGATGTAGTTGCCCAGCGTCTTGGACATCTTCTCGGTCCCGTCGGTCCCGACGAGCAGCGGCATCGTGATGACGCACTGCTCCGGCACGCCGTACGCGCGCTGGATGTCGCGCGCGAGCAGGAGGTTGAACTTCTGGTCGGTGCCGCCGAGCTCGACGTCGGCGCGGACCGCCACCGAGTCGTAGCCCTGCAGCAGCGGATAGAGCAGCTCGAGGATCGTGATCGGCTCGCGCGCCTGCCAGCGCTTGGCGAAGTCGTCGCGCTCGAGGATCTGGGCCACCGTCGCGTTGCGCGCCAGGGCGAAGAAGTCCGAGATCGGCATGTCGAGCCACTCGGAGTTGCGCCGCACCTCGAGCAGGTCCGGGTCGTCGCGCAGGATGGTCATCGCCTGCTCCTGGTAGGTGCGCAGGTTGTGCTCGATCTCCTCGGCCGACACGACAGGGCGGGTCTTCGAGCGGCCGCTCGGATCGCCCACACGGGCGGTGTAGTCGCCGACGATCAGGACGACGCGGTGGCCGAGGTCCTGGAACTCGCGGAGCTTCTGCAGGACGACGGTGTGGCCCAGGTGGATGTCGGCCGAGGTCGGGTCCAGGCCGAGCTTGACGCGGAGCTGGCGCCCGAGGGCGAGCTTGCGCTCGAGCTCCCCGGCCGGAAGCGCGTCGACGACGTTTCGGGTGAGGAAGGCAGCAGAATCCAAGGTGCCGGGATGCTAGAGGTGTAGCCCTTCCGTGGACGACGACGTCGCCGACATCCACGCGTTCCCGCAGCGGCGGACGCGGGTCAAGAAGCTGCGCCTGCTGCTCGTCCTGGGCGGTCTGTCGCTCCTCGCCCTCGTCTCGACCGTGTTCGGGATGATGATGGCGCTCGCCGCCGACCTGCCGAGCCTCGAGAACCGGCAGGAGTTCAAGGAGGCCCGCAACTCCGAGCTCGTCGACGTGCGCGGCCGGCCGCTCGGGATCCTCACGAGCCCGGACAACCGGGTGCTCGTCCGCAGCGACCAGATCTCGCCGGCGGTCAAGCACGCCGTCATCGCGATCGAGGACCGGCGCTTCTACGAGCACGACGGCGTCGACCCGCGCGGCGTCGCGCGCGCGTTCGTCCAGGACGTCCTGCAGCGCAGGGCCGTGCAGGGCGCCTCGACGATCCCCCAGCAGTTCGTCAAGAACGCGCTCCAGGCCCAGAGCGACCGGACGGTGTTCCAGAAGCTCCGCGAGAGCGCGCTGGCCTTCCACCTGAGCCGCAAGTGGTCGAAGGAGAAGATCCTCACCGAGTACCTCAACGCGATCTACTTCGGCAACGGCGCCTACGGGATCGAGTCGGCCGCCCGCACGTACTTCGGCAACGAGCCGGCCCATCGCGGCTGCGGCACGAAGAAGCGGCCGTGCGCCGACGAGCTCGAGCCCTACGAGGCCGCGCTGCTCGCCGGGATCATCGCCTCGCCGAGCGCCTACGACCCGGTCAGCCGCCCGGCGGCGGCCGAGAAGCGCCGCAACCTCGTGCTCCAGCGGATGCTCGAGCAGCGCCTGATCACGCGCGCCGAGTACGACCAGGGCATCCAGTCCACGCTCCCGGCCGACATCTCCCCGCCGCGCGAGCAGGGCAAGACGAAGGCCACCCCCTACTTCACGACCTGGGTCAAGCAGCAGATCGTCGACCGCTACGGGCCGCGCCGCGCGTTCAACGGCGGCCTGAAGATCAAGACGACGATCGACCTCGACCTGCAGCGCGCCGCCGAGGCGACCGTCAAGCAGTGGCTCGGCGGCGGCGGGCCGACCGCCGCGCTCGTCGCGATCGACAACGACACCGGCGAGGTCCGGGCCATGGTCGGGGGCACCGACTACAACAAGGCGCCGTTCAACCTCGCCACCCAGGGCCGGCGCCAGCCGGGCTCGGCGTTCAAGCCGTTCGTCCTGGCGACCGCCCTGAAGGCGGGGATCAGCCCCGGCTCGACGTGGACGTCCAAGAAGCAGGAGATCCACTCGAAGACCTACGGCTGCGACTTCACCGTCAACAACTACGAGGACGCGTACTCGGGCGTGACGACGCTCGCCAACGCGACGACGTTCTCCGACAACGCCGTCTACGCGCAGGTCGGCCTGAAGGTCGGGCTGAAGAAGGTGGCCCAGACCGCCAGGCGGATGGGCATCCGGACGCCGGTCTCGCGCAACTGCGCGATGACGCTCGGCGGCCTGCGCGAGGGCGTCACCCCGCTGGACATGGCGCACGCCTACCAGACGTTCGCGACCGGCGGGCGCCTGGTCACCGGCACGCTCGGGCCCGACCGCGGGCCGGTCGGCATCCGCTCGGTGTGTCGGATGAAGCGCAACTCGGCCGAGTGCGACGAGGTCATCGACCGCAACCGCAAGAAGGTCAAGCGGGTGCTGCCCGAGGACGTCGCGCGGACGACGACCGAGATCCTCTCGACGGTCATCGCCCGCGGCACCGCGGTCCGCGCCCGCCTGGACGAGTTCGCGGCCGGCAAGACCGGCACGACCGAGAACTACGGCGACGCCTGGTTCGTCGGCTTCACGAAGCGGATGACCGTCGCCGTGTGGGTCGGCTACCCGAACGAGTTCAAGCCGATGGAGACCGAGTACCGCGGCGAGCCGGTCGCGGGCGGCACGTACCCGGCCGAGATCTGGCGCGACTTCATGAAGGCCGTCGACCGGATCATCGACGAGCGCGTCAACAAGGAGCGCGCGAAGAAGGGCCTGCCGCCGCGCGACGAGGACGAGGGCGAGGAGCCGCCGGCGCCCGGGACGCCGACGACGCCCGCGTCGCCGGCCACGCCGCAGCAGCAGGAGACGCCGACGCCGAACGGCGGCGCCGCCCGGCCCGAGCAGCCGCAGCGCACCACGCCGTCGAGCCCGGGCACGGGCGGGGCCGGAGGCGGCGGCTCGGGCGGCCAGCAGCCGACCCAGCCGCCGGCGCAGCCCGCGCCCGCGCCGGCGACGCCCGCGCCGCAGACGCCGGCGCCGGCGCCCGCGCCGGACTCGGGCGCGGCGGCGGCCCCGACGGACTAGCGGCGAGGATCCCGCGGGCCGGGGCGGCGGTTCGCCGGCCCGCGGCGGCGCGGGGGTCCGGCGCCCGGACCCCGACGACGCTCCGCCCCCGGTGGGTAGAGCGTGCGCATGAGCACGCCCACCGCCCCGTCCCCGCTGTACGCCGTCACCCGCGGCATCGAGTCGCTCGAGGCCCTCGACGGCCCCGGCAAGACCGTCGGAAAGCGCGTCCGCTCGGTGTTCGGGCCGGGGGTGCTCAAGGACGTGCTGAGCGGGACGTGGCTCGGCCACGCGGTCCACCCGCTGCTCACCGACGTCGTCATCGGCAGCTTCACGAGCGCGACGATCCTCGACGTCGCCGGCGGGCGCGACACGGACAAGGCGGCGCGGCGGCTCATCGGCGTCGGCCTCGCGGCGACCGCGCCGACCGCGATGACCGGGGTGCACGACTGGGCCGACACCGAGCCCGCCTCGGACGCCGTCCGCCGCACCGGCCTCGTCCACGCCGCGGCGAACGTCACCGCGGCGACGCTGTACGGGCTCTCGTGGCACGCGCGCCGGCGCGGCGCCCGCGGACGCGGCGTGCTGTTCTCGCTCGCCGGCGCGGGTGCGCTCGCCGCCGGCGGCTACCTCGGCGCGCACATCACCTACCAGCAGGGCGTGGGCGTCGACACCACGACGTTCGACCCGGGCCCGGCGGACTGGACGCCGGCGTTCGACGGCTCGCAGCTCCCCGAGGGCGAGCCCCGCGGCGCGATCGCCGGCGACACCCCGATCGTGCTCGTCCGCAAGCACGGCCGGGTGCGCGCGCTGCACGACCGCTGCTCGCACCGCGCGTGCTCGCTGGCGGGCACCGGGACGGTCGGCAGCGGCTGGATCGAGTGCGGATGCCACGGCAGCCGGTTCTCGCTCGACGACGGGACGGTCGTGCGCGGCCCGGCGACCGCGGCCCAGCCGGCGTTCGAGGTGCGCGAGGAGGGCGACCGGATCTCGGTGCGGCTGCGCTCGGCCTGACGCCGGTCAGCCCGGCGCCGGATGCGGGCGCGAGACGCCCGCGTGCCCGGCCGCCGAGAAGCGCCAGTCGAGGTCGACCGCCTTCGTGATGCCGATCCGCGGCGCGCTGCGGACGACCTCGACCTCCACCCAGGCGCCCTCGCGCGGGCCGAGCCGGATCGGCCCGGAGAGCAGGTCGGTGTCGTTGTGGGCGAGCGTGATCCCGAGCGCCTGGGTGAGCTTGCCCGGCCCGTTGCACAGCTCGCGGTCGGGGACCCCGCCGCGCCGCAGGCGCATGACGTCGATCCCGTCGCGCGGCTCGAGCGCCCGGACGAGCACGGCCGCGCCGACGCCCTCGGGCTCGCAGACGACGTTGAAGAGCGCGTGGATCCCGTACGAGCGGTACACGTACGCGACGCCCGGGCGGCCCCACAGGACGCGGGTGCGCTCGGTCACGCCGACGTAGGCGTGGCAGGCGGGCTCGGTGTAGTGGTAGGCCTCGGTCTCGACGATCACGCCGGACGTCCCGCCGTGGGCCAGCGTGCAGCCGACGAGGTCGCGCGCGACCTCGAGGACCGGGCGCTCGTACCAGGCCCGGTCGTTCACGCCAGGAGCGCGCGGGCCTGCTCGAGCTGCTCGCGCACGCGGGCGGTCGCGGTGCCGCCCTCGGAGACCTTCGACTCCAGCCACGACGACTGCTCCAGGATCGCGCCCGCGTCCGGGCCGAGCTCGCGCACCACGAGCTCGCGGAACGGCGTCCCCGACTCGACGCTCTCGCGCACGATCCCGGCGATCACCCCGTGCGCCTCGCGGAACGGCGTGCCACGCTTGACGAGCAGGTCGGCGAGGTCGGTCGCGGCGATGAGCTCGTCGGACGCCGCGGCAGCCATCCGCTCGCGGTCGAACCGCGCGCCGGCGATCATCCCGCGCGCGGCGGCGAGGCACAGCTCGAGCGTGTCGGCCGCGTCGAACAGGCCCTCCTTGTCCTCCTGCATGTCCTTGTTGTAGGTCAGCGGGAGCGCATGGAGCGTGCCGTACAGCGCGGTCAGGCGGCCGACGACGCGCGGCGCCTTGGCCCGGAGCAGCTCGGCCGCGTCGGGGTTCTTCTTCTGCGGCATGATCGACGAGCCGCTCGTCCACGCGTCGGGCAGGACGACGAAGCCGAACTCGCTCGTCGACCAGATCACGAGCTCGCAGCCCAGCCGCGACAGGTGCGTCAGGCACGTCGCCGCCGCGCCGAGGAAGTCCAGGACGAAATCGCGGTTGGAGACGGCGTCGATCGAGTTCGGCACGACGCCGCCGGCGAAGCCGAGCTGCTCGGCGATCGCGCGCCGGTCGGTCTCGAAGTTCACGCCCGCGAGCGCGCCCGCCCCGAGCGGGAGCCGGTCGGCCTGGTCGTGGGCGAAGCGCAGCCGGGCGCGGTCGCGCTCGAGCATCCACACGTACGCGAGCAGGTGGTGCGCGAGGTACACCGGCTGGCCGCGCTGCAGGTGGGTGTAGCCGGGCAGCGCCCAGTCGAGGTGGCGCTCGGCCTGCTCGACGAGCGCCCGCATGAGCCCGGTGACGCCCTCCTCCGCGCTGCGCGCCTGGTCGCGCACGAACATCGCCACGTCGGTCGCGACCTGGTCGTTGCGCGAGCGCGCGGTGTGGATCTTCCCGCCGACCGGCCCGGCGATCTCGGTGACCCGCCGCTCGATCGCCATGTGGATGTCGACGTCGTCCTCGCGGAACGGGAACCGGTCCTCGGCCAGCTCGGCCTCGACCGCGTCGAGCGCCGCGTGCAGCGCGTCGCGGTCGGCCTCGCTGATGATGCCCTGCGCGGCGAGCATCGCCGCGTGCGCGCGCGACTGCGCGACGTCGTAGGGCCACAGCCGGCGGTCGAAGCCGAGCGACGTGTCGAGGGCGCGGAAGGCGGGGTCCTGCGGTTCGGAGAAGCGGCTCACGCGCGCAGACTCTAGGAGGCGCCCGCGCCCGGCCGCGGCCCCGCCCGCCCGCGCCACCGCCGGGGCGGCGCGGGCGCGCGGCGGCTCAGGTCAGCGGCCGACGTAGAAGGCCCGGACCTGGCATCCGCCGCCGGCGTAGGGGTCGTTCTTGACCATGACGGTGAACGTGCCGTTGCCGTACGGCGTCCCGACGTGGATCTGCACCGTGTCGACCGGCGAGAGCGTCACGGTCGGGAACGCGGCGACGCCGTCGTGGTAGGTGCCCGTCCAGTACGACGGCGCCCCGGAGTCCTGCTCGATCCACACGCCCGTGGTGCTGCCGACCCCGTCCATCGCGTTGTAGCGGACGACCGAGTGGCCCGCGTTGCGACGGCAGTCGACGCCGATCTTCCCGCGGTACGGGACGTCGAGCAGGATCTTGTTGTCCGCGCCCTCCTCCACGTAGCCGCCGCCCGACCGGACGGTCGCGACCGGGAAGCGCTCGTCGGCCTGCTGCTTGGTGTACGCGTCGGCCTTGGCGAGGAAGCGCGCGTCGCTCTCGGTCTTGTCGTAGAACCTCGACGTGTCCGGGCTGCCGGCCGGGCCCTGCGGGCCGGTCGCGCCGCGCGGGCCCTGCGGGCCGCGCGGACCGGCCGGGCCGGTGTCGCCCTTCGGCCCCTGCGGACCGGCGGCGCCGGCGCCCCCGGCGGAGCTGTTCGCGGTCGCGCGGAGCACGCCGGGCTTGAAGTCGGCGGCGGTGAGCGACCCGTTCTTGACCTTCGCGCCGGTCACCGCGTTCGCGCGGAGCTGCTTGGAGCCGACGCTGTTCTTCGGGAGCTGGGCGACGGCGTACGACGTGCCGCCCAGGGCGACGAACGCGGCGAAGGTGGCCATGACGTTCGCGTAGGTGAGTTTCGTGAGGAGCCGGTGGAGCATGTGGGCATCCCATCGCTCCGGCTTCCGGATGGCATCGGGGACACCCCTGAACGTCATCCCCGGCGCCGGGCCCCGGAGGTCCCGAGCGCCGGCGCGCCAGGCCCCTACGGCTCGAGGATCGACCGCAGCGCGAGCGCGACCTGCTCGACCTGCGCCGGCTCCATCTCCGGGAAGAACGGCAGCGCGATCGACCGCGCCGCGACGTCCTCGCAGACCGGGAACTGGCCCTCGCGGTAGCCGAACGTCTCGCGGTAGAAGCTCATGAGGTGGATCGCCGGCAGGTACGGCTTGGCCTGGATGCCGCGCTCGCGCAGCGCGACGATCGTCTCGTCGCGGTCGACGCGGCGCGGGAGCTGGACGACGAAGACGAACCAGCCGCGCCGGTCCCCGCCGGCGTCCTCGCACGGCAGGTCCAGGCCCTCGATCCCGGCGAGCGCCTCGCGGTACCACGCGGCGACGCGGGCACGCGCGGCGAGCAGGTCGTCGAGCCGCTCGAGCTGGGCGACGCCGAGCGCCGCCGCGATGTCCGACAGCCGGTAGTTGAAGCCGAGCCGGTCGTGGTCGAGCCAGCCCATGTCCGGCGCGCGGCCCTGGTTGCGCTCGGAGTCGATGCGCTCCTTCATCCGCGCGTCGCCCATCGTGACCATCCCGCCCTCGCCGGTGGTCATCTGCTTGTTGGCGTAGAAGCCGAACACCGCGGGGTGGCCGCGGCCGCCGACCCACGTCCCGTCGGCGTGCCGCGCGCCGAGCGCCTCGCACGCGTCCTCGACGATCGGCAGGCCGAGCCGCTCGAACGCCGGCAGGTCGGCCGGGTAGCCGAAGATGTGCACCGGCAGGATCGCCGCGGTGCGGCCGGTGATCGCCGCGCGCGCCGCGTCCGGGTCGAGGTTGAGCGTCCGCGGGTCGATGTCGGCGAAGACCGGCTTGGCGCGCTCGTAGATCGCCGCGTTCGCCGAGGCGACGAACGAGAACGGCGAGGTGACGACCTCGTCGCCGTCCTTGACGCCGACCGCGCGGAGCGCGAGGTGCAGGCCCGCGGTGCCGCTCGACACCGCGCTCGCGTGCGCGGCGCCGACGCGCGCGGCGAACAGGCGCTCGAACCGCGGCCCCATCGGCCCGAGCGACAGCTGCCCGGACTCGAGGACCTCGCGGACCAGCTCGATCTCGCGCTCGCCGATGACCGGCCGGGCGGCCGGGATCACCGGGTGCGTCGACGACGGGTTCACGTCGCGGCGGCCGCGCGCGTGTGCTGCGGCTTGCCCGGCTGCATCGGGTGCTCGAGCGAGTCGACGAGCGCCTGCCACGACGCCGCGATGACGTTCTCGTGGACGCCGATCGAGCCCCAGACGTCCTGGCCGTCGGAGGCGTCGAGCAGGACCCGCGTCACCGCGCCGGTGCCCTTCGTCTCGTCGAGGATCCGGACCTTGAAGTTCACGAGCTCGACGTCGCGCAGGTGCGGGTGGATCTCGGTGATCGCCGCGCGGAGAGCGGCGTCGAGCGCGTGCACCGGGCCGTTGCCCTCGGCGGTGCGCACGTACCGCTCGCCGTCGACCCAGATCTTGATCGTGGCCTCGGTCTCGACCTTGCCGTCGGCGCGCTGCTCGACGATGCACCGCCACGACTCCAGGCGGAACAGCGGCTCGTAGGCGCCGCCCTCCTTGCGCAGGAGCAGCTCGAACGAGCCGTCGGCCGCCTCGAACTGGTAGCCCTGGTGCTCGAGCTCCTTGACGCGCTCGATCACGCGCGCAGGGTCGACCGAGATGCCGACGTCCTCGGCCTTCTCGAGCACGGTCGCGCGCCCGGCGAGCTCGGAGACGAGCACCTCGTTGCGGTTGCCGACGAGCGCCGGGTCGATGTGCTCGAAGGCCCGCGCGACCGAGCGCACCCCGGCGGCGTGCAGGCCGGCCTTGTGCGCGAACGCGTTCTTGCCGACCCACGGCTGGTTCGGGTCCGGCGCCCGGTTGAACAGCTCGTCCGCGTAGTGGGCGGCCTCGGTCAGGTGGCTGAGCTGCTCGGGCGTGATGACCTCGTGGCCGAGCTTGAGCTGCAGGGCCGGGATGATCGAGACGAGGTTCGCGTTGCCGGTCCGCTCGCCGACGCCGTTCAGCGTCCCCTGCACCTGGGTGACGCCGGCCTCCACCGCGACGAGCGAGTTCGCGACCGCGCAGTCGGTGTCGTTGTGGCAGTGGATGCCGAGCGGGACGTCCGGGAGCGCCGCGCGGACCTCGCCGACCACGCGCGAAATCGTCGACGGCAGGGAGCCGCCGTTCGTGTCGCACAGGACCAGGCGCTCGGCGCCCGCGTCGGCGGCGGCGCGCAGGGACTCGAGCGCGTAGGCGCTGTCCTCGGCCCACCCGTCGAAGAAGTGCTCGGCGTCGAACAGCACCCGCTTGCCCTGCTCGCGCAGGAACCGCACCGACTCGGCGATCATCGCGAGGTTCTCCTCGCGCGTGACCCGCACGACCTGCTCGACGTGCAGGACGCTCGACTTGCCGACGATCGTGCAGACGGGCGCGAAGCACTCGGCCAGGACGCGCAGCCCGGCGTCCTCGTCGGCGCGCGCGTCGCGGCGCCGGGTCATCCCGAACGCGGCGATCGTGGCGTGCTGCAGCGGCTCGTGCTCGAGCAGGCCGAACAGCTCGGCCTCCTTGGGGTTCGACGCGGGGAAGCCCGCCTCGATGAGGTGGATGCCGAGCTCGTCGAGGCGACGGACGATGCGCAGCTTCTCCTCGGCGGTCAGGCTGATGCCCGCGCCGCCCATGCCGTCGCGGAGCGTGGCGTCGTACAGCTCGACCGTCATGTGGTGGCCGTCACCGGCACGGGGTCGAGCCACTCGCGGTAGCGCTGGGAGCGGCCGTGCAGCGCGTCCTCGAACGCGTCCTGCACCGCGCGCGTGATCTCGCCGGGCCGGCCGGTGCCGACCGCGTGGTCGTCGATCTCGCGCACCGGCGTCAGCTCGGCGGCGGTGCCGGTGAGGAAGACCTCGTCGGCCAGGTACAGCTCGGCGCGGCTGATGTCGCGCTCGACGACCTCGAACCCGAGGTCGCGCGCGATCTGGATGACCGACCGGCGGTTGATGCCGTCGAGGATCGACGCGGTCAGCGGCGGCGTGTGGATCTTGCCGTCGCGGACGATGTAGATGTTCTCGCCGGTCCCCTCGCAGACGCGGTTGTGCTCGTCGAGGAGGATCGCCTCCTCGTAGCCGGCCTTGTGCGACTCGATCTTCGCGAGGATCGAGTTGAGGTACTGGCCGGACGCCTTCGCCGCCGGGATGAGCGACTCGGGGCTGATCCGCTTCCACGACGAGACCTTCGCGCGGATCCCGTTGCGCTTGCCCTCGTCGCCGAGGTAGGCCCCCCACTCCCAGACGGCGATCGCGACGTCCACCGGCGCGTCGAGCGGGAACAGGCCCATCGTCCCGTAGCCGCGGAAGACGAGCGGGCGGATGTAGCAGGACCGCATCCCGTTGCGCGCGATGAGGTCCAGGGTCGCCTGCCGGATCTGCTCGCGGTCGTACGGGATCGGCATGTAGTAGAGCTCGGCCGACTTGTAGAGCCGGTCGATGTGGTCCTGGTGGCGGAACACCGCCGGGCCGATCTCGGTGTCGTAGCAGCGGACGCCCTCGAACACACCGGTGCCGTAGTGCAGCCCGTGCGTCAGTACGTGAACCTTGGCCTCATCCCACGGCACGAAGTCCCCGTTCATCCAGATGAGGTCCGCCTGCTTCACGTCGCTACGTCCTTTCGAGATGGGCCAGCACCGCATCCGTCGCCTCGGCGGTGGTGGCGTCACCCCCGAGGTCCCGGGTGCGCAGGCCGTGTTCGAGGGCCTGATCCACAGCCGATTCTAGGGCCGCGGCCTCCGCTTCACGAGAAATCCCGTGCCGCAGCATCAGCGCGACGCTCAGGAACATCGCGAGCGGGTTGGCGATCCCCTGGCCGGCGATGTCCGGCGCCGAGCCGTGCACGGGCTCGAAGACGCCGGGGTCGCCCTCGGCGCCGAGCGACGCCGACGGCAGCATCCCGAGCGAGCCGGTGAGCATCGCCGCCTCGTCGCTGAGGATGTCGCCGAACATGTTCTCGGTGAGGATCACGTCGTAGTGGCGCGGCGCCGAGACGAGCTGCATCGCGGTGCTGTCGACGAGCGTGTGCTCGAGCTGGACGTCCGGGAACTCGCGCGCGTGCAGCTCGCGGACGACCTCGCGCCACAGGCGGCTGGTCTCGAGCACGTTCGCCTTGTCGACGCTCGTCACCTTCGCGCGCGCGGCGCGGAAGGCGACCCGCGCAATCCGCTCGATCTCCTCGGTCGTGTACGCGCACACGTCGCTCGCGCTCGTCGCCGTGCGGGTCTTCTCCCCGAAGTAGATGCCGCCGGTGAGCTCGCGGATGACGAGCATGTCGGTGCCCTCGATGATCTCGCGCTTGAGCGGGCTGGCGTCGTAGAGCGCCGGCACCGGGCGGACCGGGCGCAGGTTCGCGAACAGACCGAGCTCCTTGCGCAGCGCCAGCAGCCCGCGCTCGGGCCGGTCGGCCGTGGCGTCGGTCGTGTCCCACTTCGGGCCGCCGACCGCGGCGAGCAGCACCGCGTCGGCGCCGCGGCACGCGGCGAGCGTCTCGTCCGGGAGCGAGGAGCCGGCGGCGTCGAGCGCCGCGCCGCCGAACAGGTGCTCCTCGATCTCGATGTCGGGAGCCAGCGTCTGCAGGACGCGGACGGCCGCGTCCATGATCTCGGGTCCGATCCCGTCGCCGGGCAGGGTCACGATCTTGGGCATCGCGCCCGGACCCTAGACAACCGCGGGCCTCCCGTCAGGAGCGGGCCTGGACGTCCGCTCGCGGACACCGCGGCGCGGGGGCGTGTCCGCGGGCGATCGTCCCGTGCCACCCGCGCCGCCGCCGGCGTCAGGATCGCGCGCGATGCCGCAGCCCCCGATGGGCTGGCGCGAGCGTGCCGTGAGAGCGGCCGTCCACGTGCCGCCGTTCACCTCCCAGCGCTTCCGCGACGCGTGGCTGCGCCGCCGGCGCGCCCAGCGCCGGGCCGCCCGCCGGCGCGCCGAGGCGCGCGGGGACCGCTCGCTCTCGTACCCGGCCCTGCACGGGATGGACCGGCGCCTGGAGGCGCTGCTGGACCTGGAGGGCGGCTTCTTCGTCGAGGCGGGCGCCAACGACGGCTACCAGCAGTCCAACACGTACGCGCTCGAGCGCTTCCACGGCTGGCGCGGCGTCCTGGTCGAGCCGATCCCCGAGCTGTACCGCGAGGCGCTCGTCGAGCGCCCGGCCTCGACGGTGGTCAACGCCGCGCTCGTGCCGTTCGGCCATCCCGAGGACACCGTCGAGATGCGCTACGGCAACCTCATGTCGAGCGTCGTGGGCGCGCACGGCTCCGACGAGGCCGACCGCGAGTACGTCGCCGCGGCGTTCGCGCTCGGGCTCGAGTCCGAGCGCACCGTCCGGGTTCCCGCGCGGCCGCTCTCGGACATCCTCGACGAGGCGGGCGCGCCGGAGATCGACCTCATCTCCCTCGACGTCGAGGGCTTCGAGATCCCCGCCCTCGGCGGCCTGGACCTCGACCGCCACGCGCCCCGGCTGATGCTCGTCGAGATCTACCGCGAGCACCACCGGGCGCCGATCGAGGCGCTCCTGGCCGACGCGCTCGTCCCGGTCGCGGAGCTCTCGCCGATCGACGTGCTCTTCGCCCGGCGCGACCAGGACCTCGCCCGGCTCGCCGAGCGCGCCCGGGCGACGCCCGCGACCGCGTAGCTACCCCGCCTCGCCGGGCCACAGGCGGCGGGCGAGCGCCGCGAGGTGCGGCCGCAGCCCGGGCAGCTCGGCGGCCCGGCCGGTGGCGATGCGGGCGGTGACCATCTGGCCGACCGCGCCGGTGAACGCCTCGCAGAGCGCGCGCTGCCCCGGGCCGTCGCCGCCCATGACCTGCGCGACCGTCTCGACGAACGCCTCGTGGACGGCGAAGCGGCGGGCGACGAACTCCGGCCCGGCGCCGAGGACGTCGACGAGGAAGACCCGCGCGGTGGCGGGCTCCTGGGCCATGAGCCCGAGGTAGGCGCCGATCGCGCGGTCCAGGCGCTCGTGCGGGCCCGCGCCCTGCTCGTCGGCGGCCTGCGCGACGGCGAGCACCTCGTCGCGCAGCAGGCCGACGATCCCCTCGTAGGCGGCGAGGAAGCACTCCTCCTTGTCGGCGAACTGCTCGTAGAACGTCTCGCGCGACACCCGCGCGCGCTCGAGGACGTCCTTGACCGTCGTGCGCGCGAAGCCCTTCTCGGCGACCGCGTCGGTCATCGCGGCGAGCATCCGGCCGCGCTGCGAGGCCGTGACCTGCTCGCGGCTGAGCCGGTGGCGGCCGCGCGGAAGCTGCTGCACCTCCCCGCCGCGCTGCATCGCCGTCAGCCTAGACGCGGGCGTCGATGTTCAGCCGGACGTAGTCGAGGTGGTCGAGCTGCCGCGCGGCGCGCTCGGCGACCTCGCGGGCGTCGGGCCGGCCGTGCAGGACGACCGCCGCCAGGAACGCCGCCATGTCGTCGACGTGCGTCGGCTTGGGCTCCAGCCAGGCGCGCGCCTCGCCGAACCCCGCGCGGCGCAGGCGCTCCTCGGTCTCCTCGGCGGTCGCGTACCGCCACGTGCCCGGGCGCTCGCCCACGACCTCCAGGACCCGGGCGATGTTGCCGTGGCCGCCGCACTGGGCGACGAGCCGCCCGCCGGGCCGCAGCGCGGCGCGCAGCCGCGCGAACAGCCGGTCGTGGTCGGTGATCCAGTGGAAGACCGCGCACGAGAACACCGCGTCGACCGGCCCGGCCTCGCCGAGGTCGAGGTCGAGCAGGTCCTGCTCGAGGACGGGCACCGAGGCCGGCAGCGTCTCGCGCGCCTTCGCGACCATCGCGGGGTCGGCGTCGACCGCGACGACGTCGGCGCCGGTCTCGAGCAGGAGCCGCGTCACCCGGCCGCCTCCGCAGCCGGCGTCGAGCACGCGCTCGCCCGCCCGGAAGCCGCCGCGGGCGATGATCTCGCGGGCCCAGCGCTCCTGCGGGTCGGCGACCTGCTCGTAGGCCGCCGCGTCCCAGGACGACGAGGCCACGTGCGCCGGGCCTACAGGGCGGTGGTGACGGGGCCGACGCGCTCGCGCTCGCGCTCGTAGGCCGCGATGCGGTCCTCCTGCTGGAGCGTGAGGCTGATGTCGTCGAGCCCGTTGAGCAGGCGGTGCTTGACCTCCGGGTCGATGTCGAAGTGCGCCGTGCCGCCTTCCCAGCGCACCTCCTGCGCGGCGAGGTCGACCTGGGCGTGGCCGGCCTGCGCGATCGCGTCGACCTCCTCGCGGCCGAGCTCGACCGGCAGCAGCCCGTTCTTCGTGCAGTTGTTGCGGAAGATGTCGGCGAAGCTCACGGCGATGATCGCCTGGAACCCGTAGTCCTTCAGCGCCCACGGCGCGTGCTCGCGGCTCGAGCCGCAGCCGAAGTTCACGCCGCTGACGAGGATCGGGTTCTTCGGGACGTCGACGCCGTTGGCGCGCCACTCGTGGAAGCAGAACTCGCCGAAGCCGGTCCGCTCGATGCGCTTCATGAAGCGCGCGGGGATGATCTGGTCGGTGTCGATGTCGTCCCGCATGAGGACGGTGACCGGCCCGGTGATGGTCTCGATCGGCTCCATGGCTCCGGCTCCTAGCTCCACTCGCGGATGTCGACGAAGTGCCCTTCGACGGCGGCCGCGGCGGCCATCTGCGGGCTGACGAGGTGGCTGCGGGCCCCACGGCCCTGGCGCCCCTCGAAGTTGCGGTTCGAGGTCGAGGCGACGCGCTCGCCCGGCGCGGCGACGTCGGGGTTCATGCCCAGGCACATCGAGCAGCCGGCGGCGCGCCAGTCGAACCCGGCGGACTTGAAGACCTCGTCCAGGCCCTCGGCCTCGGCCTGCGCCTTGACCTGCTGCGAGCCCGGGACGACCATCGCCTTGACGCCCGGCGCGACCTTGTGGCCGTCGAGCATCGAGGCCGCGGCGCGCAGGTCGCCGATGCGGCTGTTCGTGCACGAGCCGATGAACACGCGGTCCAGGCGGATGTCGGTCATCGGCGTGCCGGGCTCCAGCGCCATGTACTCGAGCGCGCGCCGGTCGCCGGCGTCCTTCGGCTCGGGGACGGTGTCGGTCACCGCGACGACCATCTCGGGGGTCGTGCCCCAGGTCACCTGCGGGCTGAGCGCGGCGGCGTCCACGACGATCTCGCGGTCGAACGTCGCGCCCTCGTCGGTCTTCAGCTCCTGCCACGCCGGGTCGATGTCGACCCCGCGCTCGCGCAGCCAGGCGAAGGTCGTCTCGTCCGGCGCGACCATGCCGGCCCGGCCGCCGCCCTCGATCGTCATGTTGCAGATCGTCATCCGGCCCTCCATCGAGATGCTCTCGATGGCCTCGCCGGCGTACTCGACCACGTGGCCGGTGGCGCCGTTGACGCCCATCTGGCCGATCGTGCCGAGGATCATGTCCTTCGGCGTCACGCCGCGCCCGAGCGCGCCCTCGTAGACGATCCGCATCGACTTGGGCTTGGTCTGCACGAGCGTCTGGGTCGCGAGCACGTGCTCGACCTCGCTCGTGCCGATGCCGAACGCCAGCGCGCCGAACGCGCCGTGGGTGGCGGTGTGCGAGTCGCCGCAGACGATCGTCATGCCCGGCTGGGTGACGCCGAGCTCGGGCCCGATGACGTGGACGATGCCCTGGCGGTCCGAGCCGAGGCTGTACAGCGGGATGCCGAACTCCGCGCAGTTGGCCTCGAGCGCCTCGACCTGCTTGCGGCTGAGCTCGTCCTTGATGAGCCGCGCGACCGGCGTGCCGTCGGTCGGCGTGTTGTGGTCGGCGGTCGCGAGCGTGCGGTCAGGGCGGCGGACCCGCCGCCCGGCGAGCCGCAGCCCCTCGAACGCCTGCGGGCTCGTGACCTCGTGGACGAGGTGCAGGTCGATGTAGATGAGGCCCGGAGCGACCTCGTGGGCCTCCCAGATCTTGTCGAACAGCGTCTTGGCCATGTGGTCAGCTCCTTCGTAGGCCGGCGGCGACGACGGCGAGGAACGTCGCCTCCTCGGGGCCGGGGTTCTCGAAGTGGTGGGGCAGGTCGGCGTCGAAGGTGACGGTGTCGCCGGCGCGCAGGTCGTGCCGCTCGCCGTCGATGTGCAGGATGATCGCGCCCGTCTCGACGTGGGCGATCTCGCGGGCGCCGGGCTCGTGGAGCGGCGGGTCGCCGGGGTCCCCGGTCGTGGCGCCGGGCGCGAGCGTGTGGCGGCTGAGCTCGGCCCGCTGGCCGGGCATCGGGGCGGTGAGCACCTCGGTGCGGTGGCCGGTGCGGGTGCGGGTCGGCTTCTCGTCGCCGGCACGGACGATCGAGACGGCGCCGCCCTCGTCGAGGCGCAGGAGCTGGCTGAGCGACAGGTCCAGGCCCTGGGCGATGCGCCCGGCGACCTGGAGCGTCGGGCTCGTCTCGCCGCGCTCGACCTGGCTGAGCATCGGCGCCGAGACGCCGCTGCGGCTGGCGAGCTCGCGCAGGCTGAGCCCGCCCGCCTCGCGCAGGGCACGGATCCTCGGTCCGACGCTCACCGTCATACGCCTGTACGTTATCGCATACAACCGTCTGTTCCGCAAGGGCGGCTGGACGCCGGGCCGACGGGCGCGGGCGCCGCGGGACCGGTCATCTAGTGTTGCCCGCCGTGCTCGCGCAGCCCGACGTGCTCGTCCTGGCCGCCGGCGGCATCCTCGGGGAGGCCTGGATGAGCGGCGTCCTCGCCGGGATCGAGGACGCGGCCGGATGGGACTTCCGGCGGTGCGAGGCGTTCGTCGGCACGTCGGCGGGCGCGATCGTCGCCGCTCGGCTGGCCGCGGGCCGGCGCCCGCGCAGGCCCCGGGGCGACACGCGCGCGACCGCGTTCGCGCGCGACGCCGCGGACGCGGGATCCGGCGACGGCGGCCTCCTCGGCCTGCTGGAGCGCGCCGCCCGGACCGGCGTGCGGCTCGGCGCGTGGGCGAGCATGCCGCTCGTCCCTCCCCTGCTGGCGCTCGGCGCGGCGCCGGGCGCCCGGGCGCGGGCGCTCGCGCTCGCCCGGGTCCCGACCCGCGGGCGGCGCCTGGATCGCCTGCACGCCGAGATCGAGGCGCTGCGCTCGCGCTTCGACGGCCGCCTGCGCGTCTGCTGCGTGGACCGGGCCGCCGGGCGGCGGGTCGTGTTCGGCCGGCCGGGCGCGCCCCACGCCTCGGTCGCCGACGCGGTCGTGGCGTCGTGCTCGATCCCGTGGGTGTTCGAGCCCGTCGAGATCGGCGGCCGGGCATACGTCGACGGCGGGGTGTGGTCGCTGACCAACCTCGACGCGGCGCCCGCGGGCCGCGAGACCGAGGTGCTCTGCCTCGCGCCCGCGGCGGGAGCGGCGGTCGCGACATCGTCGGTGACGGGGGCGCTGCGGGCGGCCGCCGCCGCGGTCGCCGAGGTCGAGGCGCTCGCGCTCAGGGCGCGCGGGGCGCGGGTCCGGATCGTCGGGCCCGACCGGGCGTCCGCGGCGGAGATGGCCCCGGGCCTGATGGACCCGCGGCCGGCGGCGGCCGTGCTCGCGGCCGGGTACGCGCAGGGGCGCTCGTCGGTGTGAGGCGTCCGGCATGCTGTCGGCATGAGGCTCGCCGGCGCGCTCCTCGCCGTCATCGCCGCGCTCGGCGGCCCGGCGCCCGCGCCGGCCTCCGCCCGCGAGCGCGTGCTCGTCTTCACGCGCGCCGAGGGCTTCGTCCACGACTCGATCCCCGCCGGCGTGGCGATGCTCCGCGGCCTGCCGGGCGTGCGGGTGTCTGTCACCGCCGACCCGCGCCGGTTCACCGCCGCGCGGCTGCGCCGGTACGCCGCGGTCGTGTTCCTGTCGACGACCGGCGACGTGCTCGACCGCCCGCAGGAGCGTGCGCTGGAGCGGTACGTGCGGCGCGGCGGCGGCTGGCTCGGCATCCACGCGGCGGCCGACGCGGAGCGCGGCTGGCGCTTCTATCAGGACGAGCTGCTCGCGGCCCGGTTCACCTCCCACCCGCCGGTCCAGCGGGCCACGATCCGCGTCGAGGACCGCCGCCACCCGGCCGGCGCCGGGCTCCCCGCGCGCTGGACGCGCACCGACGAGTGGTACAGCTTCCGCTCCAGCCCGCGGCGGCGGGTGCACGTGGTCGCGAGCGTCGACGAGCGCACCTACGACCCCGGCGACCTGCGCATGGGCGACCACCCGATCGCGTGGGCGCGGCGCGTGGGCCGGGGCCGCGCGTTCTACACGGCCCTCGGCCACACGGCCGGCTCGTTCTCGGAGACGCGCATGCGCCGGCACGTCGCCGGCGCGCTGCGCTGGGTGATGCGCTGAGCGGCGCGCCCTACGGGGTCGCCTGCAGCTCCTGCAGGCCGCGCTCGGCCATCTGCGCCTTGTGCAGCCCCTGCGAGAGCGCCCGCACGTAGGCCCGGCCGGCCGCCTCGAGGATGTCGGTCGCCACGCCCTGGCCGGCGGCGGTGACGCCGTCGATCTCGAGCACGACCGACGTCTCGCCGAGCGCGTCCTGGCCGCCGGTGACCGCGTCGACGCGGAACTCGCGCAGGCGCGCCTCGGTCTTCGTCGCGGCGTTGATCGCGCGGAAGATCGCGTCGACCGGCCCGTCGCCGGTGAACGTGCCCTCCGCCACGGTGCCGTCCGGCAGCCGGATGCCCACGCGCGCGTGCGGCGGCCGGCGCGAGCTGGCCTCGACCTCGAACCACTCGAGGTGGTAGCCGGGGATCTCCTCGCGCAGCTCGTCGGTGACGAGCGCCTCGAGGTCCATCGCCGTGACCTGCTTCTTCTTGTCGGCGATCTCCTTGAAGCGCTCGAAGGCGGTGCGCAGCACCTGCCCGTCGACCTCGTAGCCCAGCTCGGCCAGCGCGTTCTTCAGCGCCGCGCGCCCGGAGTGCTTGCCGAGCACGAGCTGGTTCGCCGACAGGCCGACGCTCCGCGCGTCCATGATCTCGAACGTCGTGCGCTCCTTCAGCACGCCGTCCTGGTGGATGCCGGACTCGTGCGCGAACGCGTTGCGGCCGACGATCGCCTTGTTCGGCTGGACCGGGTAGCCGGTGAGCCGCGAGACGAGCCGCGAGGTCCGCGCGATCTCGCGCGTGTTCGCCCCGGTCGTGAACCCGTACAGGTCGCGCCGCGTCTCCAGGAGCATGATGATCTCCTCGAGTGAGGCGTTGCCCGCGCGCTCGCCGATGCCGTTCACCGCGCACTCGACCTGGCGGGCGCCGGCCTGCAGGCCGGCGACCGAGTTGGCGACCGCCAGCCCGAGGTCGTCGTGGCAGTGGACCGACAGGACGACGTCCTTCAGGCCCGGCGCGTGCTCGTACAGGCCGGCGAGGAACGCCTTGAACTCGTCCGGCGTCGTGTAGCCGACGGTGTCGGGGATGTTGATCGTCGTCGCGCCCTCGTCGATCGCGGCCTGCACGACCTGGGCGGTGTAGACGACGTCGGCGCGGGTCGCGTCCATCGGCGAGAACTCCACGTCCTCGCACAGCGACCGCGCGTGCGCGACCGCGGCGCGCGCCTGCCCGAGCACGTCCTCGCGCGTCGAGCGCATCTGGTGCTCGATGTGGATGTCCGACGTCGAGATGAACGTGTGGATGCGCGGCCGCGCGGCGTCGCGTACGGCCTCCCAGGCGCGCTCGATGTCGGCGGCATGAGCGCGGGCGAGGCCGGCGATGACCGGGCCCTCGACCTCGCGCGCGATGGTCTGGACCGCGTCGAAGTCGCCGGGCGAGGCGATCGGGAAGCCCGCCTCGATGACGTCGACGCCCAGGCGCGCGAGCTGCTGGGCGATCTCGAGCTTCTCGGCGGCGTTGAGGCTGATCCCCGGCGACTGCTCGCCGTCGCGCAGGGTGGTGTCGAAGAGGATGACCCGCTGGTCGTCGTGAGGTGGCATGGGCGTTCTGTCCTTTCTGGTTCGTCCTTCGCTTTCCCTTCGTCTCGCGGCTTCAGGCGGCCGCCACGCGCAGATCGCTCCCCCTTACCGGGGGAGGAGAAGGAGAAGGCGAAGGTCGAGGAACGACGCCATGCGCGTGTGGAAGTCTACCGGCCGATGCGACACGCTGCCAGGAGCTGGTGGATCGACGAGGCGGGCGGCGTCGACGACCCGCAGCCCGAGCTCTCCGGGGACGCCGCGTGCGACGTCGCGATCGCCGGCGGCGGCTACACGGGGATGTGGACTGCCTGGCACGTCAAGCAGCTCGCGCCCGACGCCCGCGTCGTGCTGCTCGAGGCCGACCTGTGCGGCCACGGGCCGAGCGGCCGCAACGGCGGCTTCGTCGAGGACCTGTGGTTCAACCTCCCGTCGCTGCGCGCGCGGTTCGGCGACGCCGGCGCGCTCGCGATCGGCCGCGCCGCGGCGGCCTCGGTCGACGACATCGGCGCCTGGTGCGAGCAGGAGGGCGTCGACGCGTGGTTCCGCCGCGGCGGCCAGCTCGTCGTGTCCGCCGCGCCCGCGCAGGACGGCGCCGGCGACGACACGGTCCGCGCCGCGGCCGAGCTCGGCGTCCCCCAGGAGGTCGTCGCGCTCTCGCCCGAGGAGGTGCGCCGCCGCTGCGCGTCGCCCGTCTTCCGGGGCGGCACCTTCCTGCCCACGGGCGCGACCGTGCAGCCCGCGCGGCTGGCGCTCGGGCTGCGCCGCCGGCTGCTCGACCGCGGCGTGGAGATCCACGAGCACACGCGGGTGCGGCGCGTCGTCGACCGCGGCGCCGCCGGCGTCGAGCTGCTCACCGACCACGGCCGCGTGCGCGCCGCCCACGGCGTCCTCGCGGCGGGCGGCGCGCTGGCCGCCTTCCCGCCGCTGCGCGGCCGGCTGACCGTCGCGTCGAGCCACATCGTGCTCACCGAGCCCGTGCCCGACGTCCTCGAGGAGCTCGGCTGGACGGGCGGCGAGGCGATCACCGACGGCCGTGCGCTCCTGCACTACTTCCGGACGACCGCCGACGACCGGATCGTCTTCGGCTGGGCCGGCGGGCGGGTGGCCGCGGGCGCGCGGCTGCGTGGCCGCATCGAGGTCGACCCCGCGGTGATCGCGCAGGTCCGGCGCGACCTCGAGCGCTTCTTCCCGATGCTCGCCGGGCGCACGCTCACCCACGCGTGGGGCGGCCCGATCGACATCGCCCCCGCGCACCTGCCGACGGTCGGCTCGACCTCGGCGCGGCTGCACCACGCGTTCGGCTACACGGGCAACGGCGTCGGGCCGTCGCAGCTCATGGGCAGGATCCTCGCCCGGCTGGCGCTCGACCGGCGCGACGAGCTGACCGCGCTGCCGCTCGTCGACGCGCCGCCGGACCGCGCGGTGCCGCCCGAGCCGGCGCGGGTCGTCGGCGGCAGCGTCGTGCTCGCGGCGCTCAAGCGCAAGGAGGCGGCCGAGGAGCGCGGCGAGCGGCCGAACCCGCTGACCGCGTTCATCGCGAGCCTGCCGTCGCGGCTGGGGATGACCGTCGGGCGCGGCGACGCCTGACGCCGGCGCGGGCGCGGGCGCGGGCGCCGGTCCTACGGGACGAGCACGACCTTGCCGACGTTGCGCCGCTCGGCGAGCAGCCGGTGCGCGTCGCCGGCGCGGTCGAACGGGACCTCCTCGGCGACGACCGGCGCGATCGTGCCGTCCTCGAGCAGCTCGCGCAGCGGCGCGATCCACGGCTCGAGCGTCCCGCGCTCGTCCCACAGGCGGAGCATGTTCAGGCCGATCACCGCCTTCGAGGCGCTCATCTGGTCGACGAGGTTGAACCCGCGCACCATCGGCAGCCCCTGCCGGACGGCGCGCACCAGGTTGCGGCGCGCCCCGCCGGTCACCGACGCGGCGCCGAACGCGACGAGCCGCCCGCCCGGCCGCAGCATCCGGTACGAGCGCCGCAGGCTGGCGCCGCCGATCGCGTCGAGGATGAGGTCGAACGGCGGCAGGCCGCGCTCCCAGCCCCGGCGCGTGTAGTCGAGCGGGTGCTCGACCCCGAGCGCGCGGATGCGCTCGTGCTTGGACGGCGAGGCGGTCCCCCACACCTCGGCCCCGTGGCGCCGCGCGATCTGCGTCGCGGCGATCCCGACGCCGCCGGCCGCGGCCTGGACGAGCACGCGCTCGCCGCCCTCGAGCGCCCCGTAGCGCACCAGGCCCGCCCACGCGGTCGCGTAGTTCACCGGGATCGCTGCGCCCTCGGCGAACGACAGCCGGCCGGGCAGCGGGATGCAGTCGCCGGCCCGCACGACGACGCGCTCGGCGTACCCGCCGAACCGCGTGCCGGCCATGACCCGGTCGCCGGCCGCGGGCGCCTGCACGCCCTCCCCGGTGGCGGCCACCACGCCGGCGACCTCGTAGCCGAGCACCGCGGGGAGCCGGGGCGCGTCGGGGTACAGCCCCTGGCGCGCCATGTTCTCGGCGAAGTTCACGCCCGCCGCGCGCACGTCGACGAGGACCTCGCCGGGGCCGGGCCGGGGATCGGGGCGCTCCTGGACCTGCAGGGCGTCGTAGGAGCCGACCCGCGTCAGGACGACCGCGCGCACGGCGGCATCGTACGGAGCGGCCGCCGCTCCGCGCGGCGCCGCGTCGCGCGGCCCCCGCCACCCCGCTCCCGCGCCCGGAGAGCACGGACGATGTGCCGCCTGCCCGGCCTCGGCGACGCGACGGAACGTCGTGTCGCGAGGTGTAGGCTCGCGCCATGACCTCGATGACCGTCCGCGACGCGCTGGCGCTGCCGTCGCTGCGGCGCGGGCTGCCGCAGGTCCTCGCGGGCGCCGGCCGGCTGGACCGGCCGCTGCGCTGGGCCCACGCGGCGGAGGTCCCGAACATCGCCGAGCTGCTCAAGGGCGGCGAGCTCCTGCTCAGCACCGGGATGGGCCTGCCCGACCGGGCCGGCGACCAGCGCCGCTTCGTCGGCAAGCTCGCCGACCGCGACGTCGCCGCGCTCGTCTTCGAGCTCGGGCCGGCGCTGCCGCGCGTCCCGCCGTGCATGGTCGACGAGGCCGAGCGCCGCGGCATGCCGCTCGTCGCGCTGCGGCGCAGCGTCCCGTTCGTCGAGGTCACCGAGGCGATCCACTCGGCGATCCTCGCCGGGCAGCTCGCGCTCCTGCGCCGCGGCGAGGAGATCCACCAGCGCTTCACCGGGCTCATGCTCGACGGCGAGGGGGTCGACACGGTCGTGCGCGCGCTGGCCGACACGATCGCCGACCCCGTCGTGCTCGAGGACGCGCGCGGGGAGCTGCTCTTCCACGCCCGCCACCGCGCCCCGGACCGCGACGTCGTCGAGGCGTGGGAGTCACTGCGCGCCGGCGCCGAGACCCCCTCGTACACGGTCGACCTGCCCACCGGCGACGCGGGCGGCCCGGGCCGGCTCGTGGCGCTCGGCATCGACACCCCGATCGACGACTTCGACCGCGTCGCGATCGAGCGCGCCGCCGGCGTCATCGCGCTCGCCTCGCTGCGCACGAACCAGCAGCAGCTCCTCGCGCTGCGCGAACGCGGCGGCTTCCTGGCCGAGCTCGCCGCCGGCGACCTGACGCCGCGCGACGCCGCGACCCGCGCCGAAGGCCTGAACTTCACCGCCGGCGAGGGCGGCCTGCTCCCGCTCGCCGTCGACCTCGCGCCGCGCCGCACCGCCACCCCCGGGCCGCGCCGCGACGCCGAGGAGCGCGCCGCCGCGCTCGCCTGGCGCGACGCCCGCCGCGACCTCGCCGCGCGCAACCTGCCCGCGCTCTTCGGCGCCCGCAGCGAGGAGGGCGACGTGCTCGTGCTCGTGGCGCTCGGGCGCGCCGCGGGCGGCGGCGTCCCAGGCGCCGGCGGCCGGAGCCGCCGCAACGGCGCGAGCGCCGACGGCGACGGGCGCGGCGCCGCGCGGGCCGAGGCCGCCCAGGCCGCCGCCGAGGCGATCCACCGCGCGGTCGAGCGCCACTTCGGCCGCGGGCGCCGCGCGACCGTCGTCGCCGGCCCGGCGGCCCGGACCTGGGCCGAGGTCGGCCCCGCCCTGCAGCAGGCGATCGGCGCCGTCGACGCCGCCCGCCGCGTGCCGGCGCGCGACTGGCACGACGCCGCCGCGCCCGACCTCGAGCGCCTCCTCGCCGCGCTGCGCGACCACGAGGCCCTCACCTCGTTCGTCGAGACCCGGCTCGGCCCGCTGCTCGAGCACGACGCCAGGCGCAAGCACCGGCTGCTCCCCACGCTCGAGGCGTTCTGCGCCTACGGCGGCCACAAGGCCGAGACGGCCCGCGCGCTCCATCTCGGGCGCCAGGCGCTCTACCACCGGCTCGGCCGGATCGAGGAGCTCCTCGGCGCCGACCTCGAGGACGAGGACACCCGCCTGGGCCTGCACCTGGCGATCCGGGCCCGCCGGATCAACGGGTGACACACCGTCCTGCGTGACGGTTCATCGTTGTACATGAAGTCTTCTTGGTCTCTTCATCAGACCATGTGTAGGGTCGCGTCTACATGGCAGTCGAGCTCCGGCGAGCCACCATGGACGTGCTCGCTCCCGCAACCGGCGAAGTGATCGCCACGGTGCCGCGCTGCGGCCCGGAGGACGTCGACCAGGCGGTCGCCGCCGCCGCCCGCGCGCTGCCCGCATGGCGCGACACACCGGTGGGCGAGCGCGCAGAACGCGTCATCGCGCTCGCCGACGCCCTGAAGGCGCACCGCGACGAGTTCGCCGACCTCGAGTCGCTCAACGCCGGCAAGCCGCTCCCCGCCGCGCGCGAGGAGATCGACTTCTGCGTCGACAACCTCAAGTTCTTCGCGGGCGCGGCGCGCGCGATGCCCGGACTGCCCGCGGCCGGCGAGTACTCTCGGGAGCACACGTCGTACCTGCGCCGCGAGCCCGTCGGGATCGTCGGCCAGATCACCCCTGGAACTACCCGCTGATGATGGCCGTGTGGAAGATCGGGCCCGCGCTCGCGACCGGCAACGTCAGCGTGCTCAAGCCGTCCGAGCAGACGCCGCTGACGACGCTGCGGCTCGCCGAGCTGGCCCGGGACATCTTCCCCGAGGGCGTGCTGAACGTCGTCACCGGCGACGGCGACCCGGTCGGCACCTCGATCGTCGCGCACCCGCGCGTGCGCATGGTGTCGCTCACCGGCGACGTCGCGACCGGCAAGGAGGTCGCCGCCGCGGCCGCCGCGACGCTCAAGCACGTGCACCTCGAGCTCGGCGGCAAGGCGCCGGTCGTCGTGCTCGACGACGCCGACCCCGAGGAGGTCGCCGCCGGCCTGAAGGTCGCGGGCTTCTTGAACGCCGGCCAGGACTGCACCGCCGGCTGCCGCGTCATCGCCGGCCCGCGCATCCACGACGCGCTCGTCGAGGCGCTCGTCCCCGCCGTCGAGTCGCTCGTCGTCGGCGACCCCGCCGAGGGCGACCACATCGAGATGGGGCCGCTCATCTCCGAGGCCCAGCGCACGCGGGTGCTCGGGTTCATCGAGCGCGCCGTCGCCGCCGGCGCCGAGGTGCGCACCGGCGGGGGCCCCGGCGACGGCCCGGGCTTCTTCGTCCGGCCGACGGTGATCACCGGCGTCCGGCAGGACGACGAGATCGTCCAGCGTGAGGTCTTCGGCCCCGTCATCACCGTCCAGCGCGCGGAGTCCGAGGACGAGGCGGTCGCGCTCGCCAACGATGTCGCCTACGGGCTGGCATCCTCGGTGTGGACCAACGACGTGCGCAAGGCGCTGCGCGTCTCCCGCGACCTGGAGTTCGGAACCGTGTGGATCAACGACCACCTGCCGATGGCGTCCGAGATGCCCGCCGGCGGCTACAAGGAGTCCGGCTACGGCAAGGACATGGGCGTGCAGGCGCTCGAGGCCTACACGCAGGTCAAGCACGTGATGGCGAAGCTCTGATGGCCACCACCGCCCCCACCTCCGCCGAGGCCGCCCAGGCCGTTACGCCCGACATCCGGTTCGAGAACGTCACCAAGCGCTTCGGCGACACCGTCGCCGTCGACGCGCTCGACCTCGAGATCCCCAAGGGGACGTTCTTCGCGCTCCTCGGCCCGTCCGGCTGCGGCAAGACCACCTCGCTGCGGATGATCGGGGGCTTCGAGGAGCCCACCGAGGGCCGCGTGTTCCTCGCCGGCAAGGACGTCACCGACGTGCCGCCGTTCAAGCGCGACGTCAACACGGTCTTCCAGTCCTACGCGCTGTTCCCGCACCTCGACGTGCAGAGCAACATCGCCTTCGGGCTCGAGCGGCGCAAGCTGCCGCGCGAGGAGATCCGCCGCCGCGTCGCCGAGGTGCTCGAGCTCGCCGAGCTCACCGGGTTCGAGAAGCGCAAGCCCGGCCAGCTCTCCGGCGGCCAGCAGCAGCGCGTCGCGCTCGCGCGCGCGCTCGTCAACCGCCCGCAGGCGCTGCTGCTCGACGAGCCGCTCGGCGCCCTGGACCTGCGCCTGCGGCGCCAGCTCCAGATCCAGCTCAAGCGCATCCACGACGAGGTCGGCCTCACGTTCGTGCACGTCACGCACGACCAGGAGGAGGCCATGACGATGGCCGACGAGATCGCGGTCATGAACGCCGGGCGGATCGAGCAGCGAGGCTCGGCCCACGAGCTCTACGAGCACCCGGCCACCGAGTTCGTCGCGCGCTTCCTCGGAACGTCGAACCTCATCGACGCCAAGCTCCGCCGCAAGGACGCCGGCCTGTGTGAGTACGAGACCCATGACGGGGCCACGATCCACGCGACCGTCGCACGCGAGGGCGACGTCGCGATCGGCGTCCGGCCGGAGAAGCTGTCGATCGTCGACAGCGAGCCGGAGGGCTGCAACGTCCTCCGCGGCCGCGTCGAGGTCGCGTCCTTCCTGGGCGTGTCGCTCCAGTACATCGTCCGCACCCATGGCGGCGAGGAGCTCGTGGTCCTCGAGCAGAACAATCGCGTTTCCTCGAACCCCCAGCATGGGTCCGTCGGCCCCGGCCAGGAGGTGCTCCTGGCCTGGAGGCACGAACACACCTTCGTCGTGAGCAAGGAGAACTGAGCATGGCCCGTGAGTCCTTCGAGTCCGCCGTCGAACGCCTCCTCGCCGAGGAGCGGATGTCGCGGCGGCGTTTCGTCGGGCGCGCGGGATCGTCCGCGCTGGCGATGTCCGCCCTCGGCGCGTTCCTGGCCGCCTGCGGCGGCGCGGAGGGCCAGAACGAGAGCGGCGGCCGCACCACCGAGACGCAGGTCGACCACCCGAAGACCGAGCTGACCGAGATCGTCTTCTCGAACTGGCCGCTCTACATCGACAAGCAGGTCATCAAGGACTTCAACCGCGAGTTCGACGCGACGCTGAAGTACACCGAGGACATCAACGACAACAACGAGTTCTTCGGGAAGGTCCGGCAGACGCTCGAGCAGGGCAACTCGATCGGCCGCGACCTCGTCGCGCTCACCGACTGGATGGCCGCGCGCTGGATCCGCCTCGGCTACGTCGAGCCGATCGACCGCGACAACGTCCCGAACGCCGCGAACCTCGTCGACAACCTCGCCAACCCGGCGTGGGACAAGGGCCGGCGGTTCTCGCTGCCGTGGCAGTCCGGCATGACCGGCATCGGCTTCAACCGCAAGCTCGCCGGTGAGGTCAAGTCGTTCAAGCAGCTCTTCGACCCGAAGTTCAAGGGCAAGGTCACGATCCTCTCCGAGGCCCGCGACACCATCGGGAACATCCTCTGGATGCAGGGCAAGCGCCCGTCGGAGGCGACGATGGACGACATCCTCGCCGCGTGCGACTTCCTCGACGAGCAGAACCGCAAGGGCCAGATCCGCAAGTTCACCGGCAACGACTACACGACCGACCTGGCGAAGGGGAACATCGTCGCCTGCGAGGCGTGGTCGGGCGACATGGTCCAGCTCAAGGCCGACAACCCCGACCTCGACTTCGTCATCCCCGAGGAGGGCGGGATGCTCTGGTCGGACAACATGATGATCCCGCAGAAGGCGCCGCACCCGTACGGCGCCGAGGTGGCGATGAACTACTTCTACGAGCCGGAGGTCGCCGCGAAGATCACCGCGTACGTGAACTTCGTCTCGCCGGTGAAGGGCGTCAAGGAGATCCTCGAGAAGGACCCCGAGACGCGCGAGCTCGCCGAGAGCCCGCTCATCTTCCCCACCGACGAGGACCGTGAGCGGCTCTCGCTGTTCCCCGACCTGAGCGTCGAGGAGGAGCAGCAGATGAACGAGCGGTTCGAGCAGGTCATCGGGGCCTAGCGCGCGATGGGCCTGCGCCGCCGCAAGGCGCTCCTGCCGTTCATCCTCCTCGGGCCGGGACTCGCGTGGCTGGTCCTGTTCTTCGCGATCCCGGCCCTCACGCAGCTCTACGTCTCGCTGCAGACCGGCAACTTCGAGGTCGGCTACACCTTCGACTGGGCGTGGTCGACGTACTCGGAGGCGCTGAGCGAGTACGACGAGCAGTTCCTGCGCTCGCTCGGCTACGCCGCGACGGCGACGGTCCTGTGCTTCGTCATCGCGTTCCCGCTCGCGTACTTCATCGCGTTCCACGCGGGCAGGTGGCGGAACTTCATGCTGCTCCTGATCATCCTGCCGTTCTTCACGAGCTACCTGATCCGGACCGTGGCCTGGCAGACGATCCTCGCCGACAACGGCTGGGTCGCCGACACGATGCGCTCGGTGGGGCTGCTCGAGGAGGACGGCCGGCTGCTCGCGACGCGCACCGCGGTGATCGCCGGCATCACCTACAACTTCCTGCCCTTCATGGCGCTGCCCCTGTACGTGTCGCTCGAGAAGATCGACCGGCGGCTGATCGAGGCGGCGACCGACCTGTACGCGAGCCGGCGCCAGGCGTTCATGCGCGTGACGCTGCCGCTCGCGATGCCGGGCATCATCGCCGGCTCGCTGCTGACGTTCATCCCGGCGGTCGGCGACTTCGTCAACGCCCAGCTGCTCGGGACCTCCCGCCAGTACATGATCGGCAACGTCATCCAGTCGAAGTTCCTCGTGGTCACCGACTACCCGGAGGCCGCGGCGCTGTCGTTCATCCTCATGGCGATCCTCCTGGCGTGCGTCCTCCTGTACACGCGCGTGCTCGGGTCGCGCAACCTCGAGGAGGCCGTCGTCTGATGCGCCGGACGCCGCTGCGGCGCTGGCTGCTCGGCATCTGGGCCGTCGGCGCGCTCGTCTACCTGTTCATCCCGATCGGGATCGTCGTCCTCTACTCGTTCAACGACCCGGAGGGGCGGTTCAACATCACGTGGGAGGGCTTCACGCTCGACCACTGGCTGCACCCGTTCCAGGTCGAGGGGCTGCAGGAGGCGCTGGTCAACTCGCTGCTGATCGGCGTGCTGGCCACGGCGGCGGCGATCGTGCTCGGCACGTTCATGGCGCTCGCGCTCGTCCGCTACAAGTTCGCCGGGCGCTCGCAGGCGAACTTCTTCATCTTCCTGCCGCTCGCCACGCCGGAGGTCGTCCTCGGCGCCGCGCTGCTCGGCCTGTTCATCACGTGGGGGATGAACACGGGCTTCCTGACGATCTTCATCGCCCACACGATGTTCTGCCTGTCGTACGTGGTGGTGACGATCCGGGCGCGCCTGCAGGGCCTCGACACGCACCTGGAGGAGGCGGCGATGGACCTCGGCGCCAGCGAGTGGACGGCGTTCCGCAAGGTGACGCTGCCGATCATCGCGCCGGGCATCACCGCGGCCGCGCTGCTGAGCTTCGCGCTGTCGGTCGACGACTTCGTCATCACGAACTTCACCGCCGGCCAGACGTCGACGTTCCCGCTGTTCATCTGGGGCGCGGCGCGTCAGGGCGTGCCGGCCGAGGTGAACGTGCTCGCGACGATGCTGCTGCTCGGCGTGCTCGGGCTGATGGGGCTCAACCTCCTCTACCAGCGCCGTCGCGCGCGGCGGGACGCGCTGGCGACGTCCGAGCCCGCGCAGCCGGCCGCGCTCGCGTCGGGGCTGTCCCGGTAGGCCGTGCGGCTGCTGCACGTCGAGCATCCCGACGCGGGCGGGCCGGGCGTCTTCGCGGACGTCGCGCCGCTCGAGCGCTGGAACGGCTGGGAGCCGCCGCCGCCCGACGGGCCGTGGGACGCGATCGTGCTCTACGGCGCGTCGACGAACGTCGGCGACGGGCACCCGTGGATCGAGGCCGAGCTCGTATGGCTGCGCGAGCAGCTGGCGGCGGGCGTGCCGGTCCTCGGCCTGTGCTTCGGCGCGCAGCTCCTCGCGGCGGCGCTCGGCGCGCGGGTGACGCGGGTCGCGACGCCGGAGATCGGCTGGTACCCGGTCGAGCTGACCGACGCGGGCCGCGCGGACCCGGTCACCGGCGTGCTGCCCGAGCGCTTCGTCGCGTGCCAGTGGCACTCGTGGCAGGTCGCGCTGCCCGACGGCGCGTCGCTGCTCGCGACCTCCCCGCAGTGCATCCAGGCGTTCCGGCACGGGCGGTCGATCGGCGTGCAGTTCCACCCCGAGGTCGACCGGGCCACCCTTGCCCGCTGGATCGAGCACTACGACACCGATCCCGACGCGGTCGCGCAGGGCTTCGACCCGGCCGCCGCGCAGGCCGAGCTGGAGGAGCGCATCGACGGGTGGAACGCGCTCGGCCGCAGGCTGTTCGCGGCGTTCCTCGAGCACAGCGCGGCGTAGCGCGCGGACGCGGCTGCGCCGGAGCGCCCCGCCGCCTGCCACCATCCGGGCGATGGCGCCGCCCCGTGACACCGGCTTCGCGAACGCCGACGCGCAGGACGACTTCCTGCGCGCGCGCCGGCGGCAGGCGCTCACCGCGCTCGGGCGGCGGCTCGGCCGCACCGGGGACGTCGAGGCGATGCTCCCCTTCGACGAGGTCGTCGCCGAGCTGGGCTTCGTCGCCGAGCGCGACCGCGGGCTGCAGGTCGTCCCGATCGACGCGATCGTCGGGAGCGTCGACCGGCGGACGGAGTTCGACCGCGCGTTCCGGCCGACGACGTCGCAGGTGCGCGGGCGCTGGGAGCGGATCGCGCGGCTCATGCGGCGCGGCGAGCCGCTGCCGCCGGTGAAGCTCTTCCGCGTCGGCGAGGTCTACTTCGTGCGCGACGGGCACCATCGCGTGTCGGTCGCGCGAGCGCTCGGGCGGCGCGAGATCGACGCGTACGTGACCGAGGTCGTCACGCGGGTCGGGGCCGAGCGGGGCCTGCGGATGAGCGACCTGCCGCTGAAGGGGCACGAGCGGCTGTTCCGCGAGCGGGTGCCGTTGCCGCCGGAGGAGGCGGCGGGCGTGCACCTGAGCCGGGCCGAGCAGTACGGGCAGCTCGCCGAGAGCGTCGAGGCGTGGGGCTACCGCGCCTGCCAGGACCGGGGCGAGCTGCTCGACCGGCCGACGATGGCGCGGGCGTGGTACGCGGAGGAGTTCGTGCCGGTGACGACGCGGCTGCGGGAGGCCGGGCTGGTCGGCCGGCGCGAGACCGACGCCGACGCCTACATGCGGCTGGCCGGGCAGCGCTACCTGCTGATGCGGACGCTCGACTGGGACGACGAGGTCGTCGAGCGGCTGCGCGGGCGCTGAGCGCGCAACGCGAGCCAGGCGCTCTCCCCCAGCTCGCGGGCGGCGCGGTCGGCGCCGGTCCGCAGCGTGCCGGCGAGCCACAGGCGCGCGAGCTCCTGGGCCGGGCCGAGCCACAGCGTGTGGAGCAGGTCGAACGGCAGCGGGCGCACCGTGCCGGCCTCGACGTGCCGGTCGAGCCAGCCGCGCACCGCGCCGAAGAACTCGGCGTTCCGGGCCTGCAGGCGCTCGGCCGCGACGCGACGGACCGCCGGGTCCTGGTCGGCGAGCAGGAGCCGGGCGACGTCGGGGTTCTCGCGCACCCAGCGGATGTGGAAGCGCACGCCGCCCTTGATGCCGCCCTCGGCGTCCTTTGCGCGCTCGAGGGTCCGCAGGAAGCCGCGCTGGAAGCCGGCCAGGCCGTCGAGCCAGACCGTCGCGGCGAGGTGCTCGCGGCTCGGGAAGTGGTGGTAGAGGCTGCCGGTGCTGGCGCCCGCCGCGCGGCGGACGTCGGTCATCGTCGTCGAGCCGTACCCCTTCTCGGCGAACGCGCGCGCGGCCGCGGCGAGGATCGCCTCACGGGTTCCCGGGACTTGCGCGGGCATGGCGCGGCATGCTACCAACCAGAGGATGTCTCTAGACAATCTCTCTACTCGGCTCGAGCGGACCTCCGCCGCGGCCTGCGCCGGCCTCCGCGAGCCCGAGCGGACCGGGGCCGGTGCCACCCCGCTCGCCGTCCGATGACCGCGACCGCGTTCTACGTCCCGTTCGGCGACGGGGAGTTCGCCGCGACGCCGGCGACCGCGGGCCCGTGGGGCCCGGACCTGCAGCACGGCGGGCCGCCTGCCGCGCTCGCCGCCCGCGAGCTCGAGCGCCTTCCGGGAGGCGGCGACCTGCGCCTCGCCCGGGTCACGGTCGACATCCTGCGTCCGGTGCCGGTCGCGCCGCTGACGGTGTCCGCCGAGGTCGCGCGGCCCGGCCGCCGCGCGCAGCTCGTCGCGGCGACCGTGCGGGCGCGGGGCGAGCCGGTCCTGCGCGTCACGGGCTGGCGCGTCGCGGCCGCGCCGGCCGCGGTCCCGCCCGCCGGCGCTCCCGCGCCCCCTCCTCCGCTTCCCGGCCCTCAGCCACGCCCGTCCGCGCAGGGCTTCCACCTCGACGGCTACATGGCCGCGGTCGAGTGGCGCTTCGCCGAGGGCGCGTTCGACCTCCCCGGCCCGGCGACCGCGTGGGCGCGCACGTCGCTCGACCTCGTCGCGGGCGAGCCGATGTCGCCGGTCCAGCGCGTCCTGCTGCTCGCCGACAGCGGCAACGGCGTCGGCACCGCGGTCGACCGCGCCCGCTGGCTGTCGATCAACACCGACCTCGCGGTCTCGCTGCACCGCGAGCCGGAGGGCGACTGGCTCTGCCTGAGGTCCGACACGACGATCACCCCGGGAGCGACCGCGGTCACCGAGACGCTCCTCCTCGACGAGTCAGGAGCGGTGGGACGAGCGACGCAGACCCTCGTCGTCGACGCCCTCCCCACCGCCGCCTGAGGGGCCAGGCCCCTCACCTGAGGCGGGGCCAAGCCCTTCACCATTAATCCGGGCCTGGCCCCCTCCCTAAGTCGCGTTTTCGGTGACGGGCCTGACCCCTTCCCTAACTCGGCATGGTTTGGTGAGGGGCCTGGCCCGGGTTTGGTGAGGGGCCTGGCCCGGGTCAGGCGGCCGGGAGGTGGGCCATCTGCGGCTCCGGGTAGCGGTCGCCGGCCGCGGCTCCCGGTGGGATCGCCCGCTCGATCGCCTCGAGGTCGGCGGGCGACAGCGTCAGGTCGAGCGCTCCGAGCGCCTCGTGGAGGCGGTCGCGGCGGCGGGCTCCGATCAGCGGGACGATGTCGTCGCCCCGGGACAGGACCCAGGCGATCGCGAGCTGGGCGACGGTCGCGTCGCGGGCGCGGGCGATCTCCGTCAGGCGCTCGACGAGCTCGAGGTTGCGCTCGAGGTTGCCGCGGCGGAACCGCGGCGAGCGCGCGCGGAAGTCGTCGGGCGTCAGCGCGCGGTCCGGGCTCCAGTGGCCGCTCAGCAGCCCGCGCGACAGCACGCCGTACGCGGTGACGCCGATCCCGAGCTCGCGGCACACCGGGAGGATCTCCTCCTCGATGCCGCGCGACAGCAGCGAGTACTCGATCTGCAGGTCGCTGATCGGATGGACGGCCGCGGCGCGGCGGATCGTGTCCGCGCCGACCTCCGACAGGCCGATGTGCCGCACGTAGCCCGCCTCGACCATCTCGGCGATCGCGCCGACCGTCTCCTCGATCGGCACCGCGGGGTCGGCGCGCGCGACCCGGTACACGTCGACGTGGTCGGTCTCCAGGCGCGCGAGCGTGTAGGCGAGGAACGTCTTCACCGCCTGCGGCCGCCCGTCGATGCCGAGCCACTGCCCGGCCGGGTCGCGCAGCGCGCCGAACTTCACGCTGAGCTGCACGTCGTCGCGCCGCCGGTCGCGCAGGGCGCGCGCGATGAGCAGCTCGTTGCGGCCCATCCCGTAGAAGTCGCCCGTGTCGACGAGCGTCATGCCCGCGTCGATCGCGGCGTGGATCGTGGCGATGCTCTCGCCGGTGTCGCTCGGGCCGTACATGTCGGACATGCCCATCGCGCCGAGCCCGAGGGCCGACACCTGCGGCCCGTCCGCTCCGAGGGTTCGTGTGCTGATCATGCTGCGATCATGCGCGCGGTGCGCGGCGATCTGAAACGCCTGCGAGCGGTCAACTCACCACCATCCGGCGTCGGTGCCTGAGCTCCGCCAGCTCCGCGTCTTCGTCGCGGTCGCCGAGGAGCTGAACTTCACCCGCGCGGCCGAGCGGCTCTACCTCGGCCAGCAGGCGGTGTCCAAGTCGGTCCGCAGCCTCGAGCGCGAGCTCGGCGTCGAGCTGCTCGAGCGCACGACCCGCGAGGTCCGGCTCACCCCGGCGGGCGCCGCGCTGCTCGAGCGCGGCCGCGAGGCGCTCGCCGCCGCCGACGCGGCGTTCGCCGCCGCGCAGGCGGCCGGCCGCGCGCTCGCGGGCACCGTGCGTGTCGGCGTCTCCCCCGCGCTGGGCCGGCACGTCGTCGACGAGGCCGCCCGCGTCCTGCTCGGCGCGTCGCCCGACGTCTCGGTCTCGATGCACGAGGTCCGCCCCCGCGAGATCCCCGAGCGGCTGCGCGACCGCGACCTCGACCTCGTGCTCGCCCGGACCGCGCCGCGCGCGCCCGAGGTCGACAGCGCGAGCCTGCGCCCGACGCCGGCGGTGCTCCACGTCCCCGCCGGCCACCGGCTCGCCGCCCGGACCGATCCCGTCCCGCTGGCCGAGCTCGACGGCGAGCGCCTGCTGACCTGGAACCCGCCGGGCACCCCGTTCACCGACCTGCTCCTCACCCGCCTGGCCGCCGCGGGCGCGACGGTCGAGCCGGTCGAGGCCCGCGTGACGGGCGCGCCCGCCGCGCAGCTCGGCGTCGAGGACGTCGTCGCGCTCGTGCCCGCCGGGACCCGCCCGGCCGAGGGCGTCGTCGAGCTCGAGGTCGCCGACGACCTCTCGCTCCCGCTGTTCGTCCTCTGGCGCGCCGGCGTCCCGTCGCCCGCGGTCCGCCGCCTGCGCGAGGCGATGGCCTCCGAGCGCTGATCAGCTCCCGTCGCGCGCCCTAGGCGACCGCGAAGTCCGGCACGTTCCGGTGCGGCGCCCGGGCCCGGCCCCGCGGCTCCTCCCACTCCTCCTGGCGCCCGAGCGCGGTGAGGTCGAGGAAGTAGTACGCGCCGCCGGTCGCCTCGAGGCCGCGCGCGTACGTCGAGTACGTGTGGAAGACGCGCTCGCCGACGCGCAGGAAGCAGCTCTTGCCCGGCGCCTCGCCCGGCCCGTCCGGGCTCGCCGGCATCGCCCGGTAGTTGTAGGTCACCTGCCCGTCCCGCGGGACGAGCGTGACGCCGAAGTCCTCGTTGAAGTCGCTGCCGTACGAGGAGACGAACGGCATCGTCCAGCCGCGCCGGTCCTTGTAGCGCTCGATCTTCTCGATCGGCGCGCGCGCGACGAACACGAGCGTCGTGTCGTGCGCGTGCAGGTGGGCGAGCAACCCCTCGCCGACCTCGTCGGCGTCCGCCGCGCAGCCCGAGCAGCCCTCGTCCCATTCGGGGTGGAACATGAAGTGCGCGACGATGAGCTGGCTGCGCCCGGCGAACAGGTCGGCGAGCCCCAGCTCCCCGTCGGGCCCGGTGAAGCGGTACGGCTTCGTGACCTCGACCATCGGCAGGCGCCGGCGCGCCGCGCTCAGCGCGTCGCGCGCCCGGGTCAGCTCCTTCTCGCGCTCCAGGAGCTCGATCCTCGCGGCGGTCCACTCCTCGCGGGTCACGATCTGCGGCAGGCTCATGGGTCTCCTCTCCTGTGGGCTGTCGCACCCTGGGACGATCGGGGCCCGCGGAACTCATCGCCCGCCATACGATCCCGGCGTGAGCATCGTCAAGATCAACGCGATCACCGTCCCCCGCGAGCGCTTCGAGGAGTTCGAGCGCCGCTTCGCCAACCGCCGGGGCAAGGTCTCGGCCGCCGAGGGCTTCGAGTCGTTCGAGCTCCTGCGCCCCAACGACGACCGCGAGGTGTGCCTGGTCATCACCCGCTGGCGCTCGGAGGAGGACTTCCAGAACTGGGTCAGCAGCGCCGACTTCGCCAGGGCCCACGCCGAGAGCCGCGGTCCCGGCGGCCCGGTCGGCACCGCCAGCGAGATCTGGTCGTTCGACGTCCTCGAGCGCGAGGAGGCGCCCGCGCAGGTCTAGACGATCGCCGGCCGCGAGCCCCGCGGCCGGCCCCGCCTACGCCGCGGCAGGCTGCTCGCGCAGCGTGAGGTTGCGCCCCTCCTGCACGTCGAACAGGTGGAGCTTGCGCGTGTCCATCCAGAGCTTCGCGGTCTCCCCCGGCCGCACCTTGCTCGTCGGGTCCAGGCGCGTGACGATCTGCGTCTCGCCCGCCCCCGGCACCTCGGCGGTGCCCGCGTCCTGCGCGATCTCCTCGAGCGCGTCGGACGTCGCGCCCTCGCCCTCGTACTCGACGTAGGCGTAGATCTCCGAGCCCATCGACTCGGTCAGGCTGACCTTCGCCTCGAACACGTGGCCCTCGGCGAGCCGGTGCTCCTCGACGACCGACGCGTCCTCGAAGTGCTCGGGCCGGATGCCGGCGATGACGTCGCGTGAGCCGTCGCCGGAGGCCTCCAGCGCGCGGCGCAGCTCGTCGGGCAGCTCGACCTCGCCGATCGGCAGCCGCAGCCGGCTGCCCTCGATCGTCGCCGGCAGGAAGTTCATCGCGGGCGAGCCGATGAAGCCCGCGACGAAGAGGTTGACCGGCGCGTTGTAGAGCGTCTGCGGCGCGTCGACCTGCTGCAGCACGCCGGCGCGCATGACCGCGACACGGTCGCCGAGCGTCATCGCCTCGGTCTGGTCGTGCGTCACGTAGACCGTCGTCGTCCCGGTGCGCTGCTGGATCCGCGACACCTCCGCGCGCATCTGCACGCGCAGCTTGGCGTCGAGGTTCGAGAGCGGCTCGTCCATGAGGTAGGCCTTCGGCGAGCGCACGATCGCGCGCCCCATCGCCACCCGCTGGCGCTGGCCGCCGGACAGGTTCGCGGGCTTGCGGTCCAGGTGCTGCTCGAGGTCGAGGATCTTCGCCGCCTCCTCGACGCGCCTGCGGATCTCCTCCTTGTCGACCCCGGCGAGCTGGAGCGCGAACCCCATGTTGTCGCGCACGGTCATGTGCGGGTACAGCGCGTAGCTCTGGAACACCATCGCGATGTCCCGGTCCTTCGGCGCCTTGTCGTTGACGACCTCGCCGTCGATGCGCAGCTCGCCGGAGCTGATGTCCTCCAGGCCGGCGATCATCCGCAGCGCGGTGGACTTCCCGCAGCCCGACGGGCCGACGAGGATCATGAACTCGCCGTCGGCGATGTCGAGGTCCATGGCCTTCACGGCCTCGAAGCCGTCGCCGTAGACCTTCGAGACCTTGTCGAGCTCGATGCGTGCCATGTGCCTGTGCTCCTCCTCTGAGCGGTCAGCCCTTGACCGCGCCGGACGTGAGACCCGCGACGATCCGGCGCTGGAAGATCAGGACGAAGACGATGATCGGGATGGTGACGAGGATCGCAGCGGCCGCGATGTTGCCGGTCGGCGCGGTGAACTGCGACTCGCCCGTGAAGAAGGCGATCGCGGCGGGAACCGTCCGCGAGCTGTCGGTCGACGTCAGCGAGATCGCGAAGACGAAGTCGTTCCAGCAGAAGATGAACACGAGGATCGCCGCGGTGAACATGCCCGGCGCGGCGAGCGGCGCGATCACCTTCGTGAACGCCTGGAACGGCGTCGCCCCGTCGACCTGCGCCGCCTGCTCGAGCTCCCACGGGATCTCGCGGAAGAACGCCACGAGCGTGTAGATCGCCAGCGGCAGCGCGAACGTCAGGTACGGGATGATCAGCCCGAGGTACGTGTCGTAGATCCCGAGCGTCCGCCACATGTCGAACAGCGGCCCGACGGTCGAGATCGGCGGGAACATCGCGATCGCGAGCGCGCCGCCGAGGATCGCGCGCCGCCCGGGGAAGTCCAGGCGCGCGATCGCGTAGGCGGTGAACGACGCCAGCACGATCGCGATCGTCGTCGCGATGAGCGCGATCGCCACCGAGTTGATGAGCGGCCGCAGCAGCGGCGAGTCGAACCCGCCGTCGAACAGCGACGTGTAGTTCTCGAGCGTGAACTTCTCGGGGATGAACCGCCCGTCGCCGATCGTGTCCGGCGTCTTGAGCGACAGCATGAGCAGCCACAGCACCGGGAACAGCGCCGCGACGATGACCGCCGCCAGCCCGGCGGTCCAGAACGTGTACTCCCGCGTTCCGCGCTTGCCCATCGCCTACGCCTCCCCCGGCGTCCGTGTGCCGAGCCCGCGAACGAAGAAGGCCGCGATCGCGAACACGACGAGGAAGATCAGCACCGACACGGCCGATCCCAGCCCGAGGTTGAGCCGGGATATCAGCTGGTTGTAGCCCACGATCGAGATCGACTCGGTGTCCTGCGAGCCGCGTGTCATGACGAAGATCGAGTCGAACACGCGGAACGCGTCGAGCGTCCGGAACAGCAGCGCGACGAGGATCGCCGGCTTCATGAGCGGCAGCGTGATCTTCGTGAACCGCTGCCACCAGGTGGCGCCGTCGACCTTCGCCGCCTCGTAGAGCGTCTCGTCGATCGTCGTCAGCCCCGCCAGGAGCAGCAGCGCCATGAACGGGGTCGTCTTCCAGACCTCGGCGGCGATGATGACCGCCATCGCGCTCCACCGCTCGCCGAACCATGCCTTGTCGTCGTCGACGAACGGCAGCCCGTTGACGAACCCGCTGCCGGGGTCGAACGCATAGAACCACGCGAACGCCGCGACGACGGTGACGATGCCGTACGGGACGAGCACCGACGTCCGCACGGCGCCGCGGCCGAAGATCGCGCGGTGCATGATCATCGCGAGCGCCATGCCGATGACGAGCTCGATCACGACCGACACGACCGCGATGAACGCGGTGTTGAACAGCGAGCTCCACCACAGGTCCGAGGAGAGCACCGCGCCGTAGTTGTCGAGCCCGACGAAGCCGCTCTCGTCGGGGAAGCGCAGGTCCTTCTTCTGCAGGGACAGGACGAACGCGTAGCCGATCGGGTACGCGGTGACGAGCAGCATCGCCGCCACCGCGGGCGCCGACAGCATCCAGCCCAGCTTGCGCTCGGCGCGGGCGCGCTCGCTGAGCCCGCCGGTGCGGACGACCGCCTGTTCCTGCGGCGCCGGGACGTTGACGGCCATCAGAGCAGCCCCTCCCGCTTGACCGCCTGCTCGACGTAGTCGCGCAGGGTCTCGTACGTGGACTCCGGGTCGATCTTCGACGACGGGTGCAGCGCCCGCTGGATCGCGAGCGACAGGTCCTGGTAGGCCGGCGACTCGGACGGGCGCGGCGACGCGTCGGCGATCGACTCACGGATCACCTCGGCGAAGCCCGGATAGGCGTCCTGGACCTCCTGGCGCTCGAACAGGTCCTCCTTGACCGGCGGCAGGCCCTCGAGCTCGGTCACGGTGAGCTGGTTCTCCTCGCTGACGAGGCACTCGATCGCCTCCCAGGCGAGCTCACGGTTCTTCGAGTACCTCGAGACGCCGAGGTTGAAGCCGCCGAGCGGCGGGGCGCTCTCGCGCGACGGGTCGACGCGCGGGTACTTGGCGGCGGCGATCTGCTCGAAGACGTCGGGCGCATTGGACTTGGCCGACGCGTAGACGAAGGGGTAGTTGAGCATGAAGGCCGAGTCGCCGCGCTCGAACCCGAGCCGCGCGGTGTCCTCGGTGGACGTGTCGACGTCGGGCGACGCGATCTGCGAGCCGGCGAGGTCGCGCATCGCGGTGAGCGCCCGGATCGTCGCGTCGCGGTCCAGGCCGACCTCCTCGGGGCCGGTGATGATCGCGGTGCCGGACGAGGCGATCATGGCGTTGGCCCACACGACGAGGCCCTCGTAGCGGTTGGCCTGGACCTGGACCTGGCCCTCGGACGGCCCGAGCCGCTCGGCCTCCTCGAGCATCTCGTCCCACGTCTCGGGCGCCCGGTCGACGCGGTCCTTGCGGTACCACAGCAGCTGCGTGTTGGACCAGATCGGGACCGCGTAGAGCCGGTCCTCGAACTGCGCGGTCTGCAGCACGCTGTCGAAGACGCCGTTCGTGAGCGTCTCGCGTCGCTCCTCGGGCACCTCCTCGATCCAGCCGCCGTTGGCGAACTCGCCGGTCCAGACCACGTCCATCCCGACGATGTCGATCGCGTCGTCCTCCGCGCCGAGGCGGCGGACGAGCTGCTCGCGCTGCTGATCTGCCTGTGTCGGCAGCAGCTCGATGTTGATGCGGTAGCGGCCCTCGGACTGCTGCGTGCAGGTGTCGGCGATCTTCTGCAGCGCCCCTCCGGGCTGGAACGCGATGTACCAGTTGAGCGTCCGCGATCCGCCGTCGTCGTCGCCGCCGCACGCCGCCACACCCAGAGCCGCGGTGACCACCGCCGCGATCCCTGCGAAGCGTCGACCCAGACTCATGGCCGCCCCACTACCCCCGCCTGTCACATGTCAACCTTCCCTCCGTGGCCGCGTGCTCCGGCCGCGACCGGTGGCAAGCTGAGGGGTGATGGGCGCGCCTCTCATCGGCATCACGACGTCCGAGCTGCGCGCGGCGGGCGAGCACGCCAACCGGCGCGAGAGCGAGCCGCCGATGCGCGAGCTGGCGCTCGGGCTGACGTACCCGCAGGCGGTCGCGCGCGGGGGCGGCGTGCCGGTCGTGATCCCGCCGTTCGGGTCCGACGAGACGATCGCCGCGCTGCTGCCGCGGCTCGACGGGATCGTCGTGGCGGGCGGCCCGGACATCCACCCGTCGCTGTACGGGCAGGAGCCGTCGCCCGAGCTCGGGCCGACCGAGGCGCTGCTCGACGGGTGGGAGATCGCGCTCGTGCGCATGGCGCTCGAGCGGCGCATGCCGATGCTGTGCATCTGCCGCGGGCTGCAGGTGCTCAACGTCGCCCGCGGCGGGACGCTCGTCCAGCACCTGCCCGGCCACCGGCAGACCGAGCCGGGCCGGCAGGCGGTGCACGGCGTCCGGGTCGCGCCGGGCAGCCGGCTGGCGCGCGCGCTCGGCGCGACGGAGATCCGCGTGAACTCGTTCCACCACCAGGCGGCCGACGAGCTCGGAAGGCATCTCGAGCCGGTCGCGTGGGCCGACGACGGCCTCGTCGAGGGCCTGGAGGCGACCGATCGCGACTGGGTCGTCGGCGTCCAGTGGCACGCCGAGGGGTTGGTCGGCTCGGCCGAGCAGCATCGCCTGTTCGACGCGTTCCTCGAGGTGGCGCGCGCGGCGTCGCCGCACCGCCGCGCCGCGTAGCACCGGTTTCCGGCTTGGACATCGCGGCGGCGAGGCTCCGACCGCGTGGCGGATGGCGGCGCGCGCGCCGCGGTCTACCGTCCGCGCGATCACGGTGAACGCACCGCACATGACAGCGACGCAGAGCCCGTCGCTCCCGGCCGGCGGGGAGGGCTACGACCCCGAGGAGCTCTACGACGAGGGCTTCGCGGAGGCGGGGCGGCCGCGCGAGCACTACGCTCCGATCCTCGAGCGCCTGGCGGGCGCCGACCTGCGGAGCGCCGTCGCCGACGTCCGCAGGCGCGTCCGCGCCGCCGGGTGCACGTTCGGCGGCTCGGGCGAGCCGTTCGGGGTCGACCTCGTCCCGCGCGTGTTCACGCCCGAGGAGTGGGACGTGCTCGCGGCCGGGCTCGAGCAGCGCGTCCGCGCGCTCGACGCGTTCCTGCACGACGTGTACGGCGAGCAGCGCTGCGTCGCCGACGGCGTGATCCCCGCGCGCGTCGTCGAGGGCGCCGACCACTACGAGCCCGCGCTCAGGGACCTCCCCGCCCCGCGCATCCGCGCCGGCATCGCGGGCCTGGACGTCATCCGCACGGCCGGCGGTGAGCTGCAGGTGCTCGAGGACAACCTGCGCACCCCGTCCGGCCTCGCCTACGCGATGGCCGCGCGGGAGGCGGTGCTGCCGTGGGCGGGCGGCGGCGGCGCCGAGCCGGTGCCGTTCGCCGAGGCGGCGATCGAGGCGGTCGGCCGCGTGCTGGCCGGCGCGCACGACGGCCCGGCGGTCCTCCTGACCGACGGCGCGGGCAACACCGCGTTCTGGGAGCACGCGGTGCTCGCCGAGCGGCTCGGGATCCCGCTCGTGACGCTCGCCGGGCTCGACCCCGACCGCGTCGGCGTGGTCTACCGGCGCACGGACGAGGACCGCCTGCTCGACGAGCGCGGGCGGACGACGTCCGTCGGCCGGGCGCTGCTCGGCGGCCTGCGGACCGGGCGCCTGGCGTGCGTCAACGCGCTCGGCAACGGCGTCGCCGACGACAAGCTCGTGCACGCGTACGTCGAGGACATGGTCCGCTACCACCTGCGCGAGGAGCCGCTCATCCGGTCGGTGCCGACGTACGACCTCGGCGACCCGGTGCGGCGCGAGGAGGTGCTCGACCGCCTCGGCGAGATGGTCGTCAAGCCGCGCTCGGCGTACGGCGGCCGGGGCGTGTTCGTCGGGCCGGTCGCGACGCCCGGGCAGCGCGACCGTGTCGCCGCGCAGATCCTCGCCGCGCCCGCCGGCCACGTCGCCCAGGAGACCGTGTGGTTCTCCACCCACCCGACGGTGGTGGACGGCGAGCTCGTGCCCAGGCACGTCGACCTGCGGGCGTTCGTGACGTTCGACGGCGAGCGCGCCGAGGCGATCCCCGGCGGGCTGACGCGCGTGGCCTACGACGAGGGCGAGCTCGTCGTCAACTCCTCGCGCGGCGGCGGAGGCAAGGACACGTGGGTGCTGCGCCGGCCGGCCGGGGCGGCGGGGGACGCCGCATGACCGCCCGCCGGCCGGCGTGGGCACGCTGGCCCGGGGGCGACGAGGTGCGCTGGACGCTCGGCGTCGAGGAGGAGGTCACGCTCCTCGAGCCGGGGAGCTGGGCGCTGGCGCAGGCGGTCGACGAGGTGCTCGCCGAGCTGCCCGGCGACCTGCGCGGGCAGATGAGCTCGGAGACCCACAGCGCCGCGATCGAGCTGACGACCGGCGTGCACCGCAGCGTCTCCGGCGCGATCGGCGAGCTCGCCGGGCTGCGCCGCCGGCTCCTCGAGGTGCTCGCGCCGCTGGGGCTGCGCGCCGGGTGCTCGGGCACGCACCCGTTCGCGGTGTGGAGCGAGATGCAGGTCGCCGCGGCCGAGCGCCACCAGGCGGTGTACGGGTCGATGCGGGCGCTGGCGCGGCGCGAGCCGACGTTCGCGCTGCACGTCCACGTCGGCGTCCCCTCGCCCTCGGGGGCGCTCGCGGCGCTCAACCAGCTCCGCGCGCACCTGCCGCTGCTGCTGGCGCTGTCGGCGAACTCGCCGTACTGGCAGGGCCGCGACACCGGCCTGGCTTCCGCGCGCACGCCGCTGTTCCAGGCGTTCCCGCGCGTCGGCATCCCGCGCGTGTTCTCCTCGTACGCGGACTGGGTGCGGTCGGTCGACCTGCTCATCGGCTCGGACGCGCTGCCCGACCACACGTACCTGTGGTGGGACGTGCGCCTGCAGCCGCGGTGGGGCACGGTCGAGGTGCGGATCATGGACGCGCAGGTCTCGACCGCGCAGACCGCCGCGCTCGTGGCGCTCGTCCAGTGCCTCGTGCGGCTCGAGGTGCTCGAGGGCTACGCCTCCTCGCGGGTCCTGCACGCGCAGGAGGTGCTCGACGAGAACCGCTTCCTCGCCGCGCGCGACGGGACCGCGGCCGAGCTCATCGACCCCCACCGCGGCCGCCGCGTGCCGGTCGCGCAGATCGCGCACGAGGTCGTCGAGGCGTGCATGCCGCACGCCGCGGACCTCGGCTGCACGGCCGAGCTGACCGCCGTCCGCGACCTCGTCGACCACCCGCCGGCGGCGCGCCAGCGCGAGCTCGCCGGGCCGCACGACGACCAGCGCGCGCTCGTCGCGGCGCTGGCCGACGCGTTCGCGTCGCAGGCTCCGGAGCGGGCGACCGCGCCGGCGCCCCAGGCGCCGGCGACCGCCTGACCGCGTTCCCGGACCGGCGTTCGGTCTCCGGCCGGCCGGCGGTCAGGGATCGCCGCCGCCGGCCTCGGCCCACAGCGCCGCGGTCCGCTCCTCGGCGCGCGCGTCGTGCGTGCGCTGGAGGTTGCGCCCGCCGCGCGCGAACGTCGCGGCGACGGCGGGCGGGACCTCGTCCTCGGCGAAGCGGCGCTCGAGCCACGTCGCCGGCCGCACGTGGTGGATGCCGACCTCCCGCGCGGCGGCCGAGTCGTCGTAGCGCCACGGCCCCGCGACGCGGCCCAGGTGGTAGGCGCCGTCGCCGTCGCGGGTCCACACGAACACGCCGTCGGGCAGGGCGGCGAAGCGCTCGAGCATCCGGGCGGCCTTCGCGCCGTGCTCGCGCCCGGCGGCCGCCACCGCCGCGTCGAGCGACCGCGGGGCCCTGCGGAGCCGGTCGCCGATGCCGACGACCCCGTGCGCGACGCCGAACTGCGCGCCGGCGCCGGGCGACGCGTCGCGGTCGCGGGCCCGCATGCGCGCGCGGTAGATCGGCGTCGGCGTCGGCGTCACGCGGGGACCGTAGCCGCCGCCGCGGCGGCGCGGTGCTCGGCCGGGCTGATGCCGCGGACGCGCTTGAACGCGGCGCTCAGCGCGAACGGGCTGCCGTACCCGACCTGCGCGGCGACCGAGGCGATCGTCGCGCCGGGCTCGAGCAGCAGGTCGGCGGCGAGCGCGATGCGCCAGCCGGTGAGGAAGCTCATCGGCGGCTCGCCGACGAGCTCGGTGAACCTGCGCGCCAGCGCCGCGCGGGACACCCCGCACGCGGCGGCCAGGCGCTCGACCGACCACGGCTCGGCCGGGCTGTGGTGGAGCAGCCGCAGCGCCCGGCCGACGACCGGGTCGCTCTGGGCGCGGTACCAGCGCGGCGCGCCGGCGTCCGGGCGGGCGAACCACGCGCGCAGCACGGCGATGAGCAGGAGGTCGAGCAGCCGGTCGAGCACCGCCTCCTGCCCCGCCTCGTCCTTGGCGATCTCGGCGGCGAGCAGGTCGACGTACGGCGCGTCGACGTCGCCGTCGCGCAGCGTGAGCAGCGGCGGGAGCGCGTCGAGGAGCCGGCGGCTGACGTCGCCGTGCAGGCCGTAGGTGCCGGTGAGCAGCATCGTCGCGCCGGCGGGGTTCGTCCCCCACGTCCGCACGCCGAGGTCCATCGGCTGCGGCAGGTCGCTGCCGCCGACCGCCACGCAGCGCTGGTCGGGCAGGATCTCGACCTGCGGCGGCGTCCCCGGGTCGTCGGCCACCGTGTAGTGGTCCGGGCCCCGGAGGATCGCCACGTCGCCGGGCTCGATGCGCACCGCGTCGGCGGCGTCCGGGACGATCCACGCCGACCCGCGCACGACCGCGACGAGCGTCAGCGGCGCCTCGTCGCGGATGCGCAGCGACCACGGCGGGTCGACGACGGTCCGCAGGAGGAACGCTCCCCGCGCCCGCGGGCCGTCGAGCAGGCCGGCGACGGCGTCCATCGCGCCAGCGTAGACGATCGCGTATGCATCAGCGCTTCTCAGCTATGGAAACGCTCGCCCGGCGGCGCTTGAGTGCGCACCATGCAGACCACCTCCTCCCCCACCACCCTCGTCCTCGGCGGCACCGGCAAGACCGGCCGCCGCGTCGCCGAGCGGCTCGCCGCCCGCGGCCTCCCCGTCCGGATCGGCTCGCGCGCGGGGACGCCGCCGTTCGACTGGGACGACGACGCGACCTGGGACGCCGCGCTCGCCGGCGTCGGGCGCGTCTACATCACCTACCAGCCCGACCTCGCGATCCCGGGCGCCGCCGCGACCGTCGGCGCGTTCGCCCGCCGCGCCGTCGCGCACGGCGCCGAGCGGCTCGTCCTGCTCTCCGGCCGCGGCGAGGAGGGCGCGCGCCGCGGCGAGGAGGCCGTCCGCGCCGCGGGCGCCGAGACGACGGTCGTCCGCGCGAGCTGGTTCGCGCAGAACTTCAGCGAGGACTACCTCGCCGACGCCGTCCGTGACGGCGTCATCGCGCTGCCCGCCGGCGACGTCCCCGAGCCGTTCGTCGACGCCGACGACATCGCCGACGTCGCGGTCGCCGCGCTCACCGAGGACGGCCACGACGGCGAGGTCTACGAGGTCACCGGACCGCGCCTGCTGTCGTTCGCCGACGTCGCCGCCGAGCTGTCGGCCGCGACCGGCCGCACGATCCGCTACGTCCCGGTCAGCGCCGAGGAGTTCCGCGCCGGCGCGGTCGAGCAGGGCGTCCCGGGCGAGGTCGTCGAGCTGCTCACGTTCCTGTTCGGCGAGGTGCTCGACGGGCGCAACGCGTCGCTGACCGACGGCGTGCGCCGCGCGCTCGGCCGGCCGCCGCGCGACTTCCGCGACTACGCGCGCGCCGCGGCCGCGACCGGCGTCTGGAACGCGCCGGCGAACGCCGGACGGGCGTGAGCGGGCGCCCGGCCCGCCCACACCGGGGTCCGGCGATCAGGTGAAGCTGACGGTCCTCCCGTCGAGGAACCCGTCGAGCGCGAGGATGGCGTCGACGACGTCCTGGCCGACCGGCTGGTCGGTCGTGACGACCATGACCGCGACGCCGTCCTCGCCGCCGTTCTCGTCGTCCGGCCCGTAGCCGACCGCGGCGGACGCGATGTTGATGCCGTGCTCGCCGAACACCGTGCCGACGCGCCCGATCATCCCCGGCACGTCGCGGTAGCGGAACAGCGTGATGTGGTCCTCGAGCTGGAGGTTGAACTTGTGACCCCACGCCTCGAGCAGGTGCGGGCGCGAGCGGCGGCCGAGCGTCGTCCCGACCACCCGCGTCGCCTTCCCGCCGCTGGTGACGGTCACGCGCACGAGGTCGGTGAAGTCGCGGGCGTGGGTGTTCGTCGTCTCGACGAGCTCGATCCCGCGCTCCTCGGCCAGCAGCGGCGCGTTGACCGCGTTGGCCTCCTCCTCGGTCTTGCCCTGCAGGACGCCGAGGAGGACGGCGATGCCGATCGGGCGCACGTCGCGCTCGGCGATCCGGCCGCGGGCCTCGACCTCGATCCGCTCCACCGACGCGCTCTCGGCGAGCGCCATCCCGAGCTTGCCGAGCGCCGTCGCCAGCGGCAGGAACGGCCCGAGCACCTCGAGGTCCTCGGCCCGCACGGCCGGCGCGTTGACCGCCGTCGTCACCGTCCCGCCGGTCAGCGCGGCGACGATCTGCTCGGCCGCCTGGAAGCCGGCGCGGTCGGTCGCCTCGGCCGTCGAGGCGCCCAGGTGCGGCGTCACGACGACCTTCGGATGGCCGAAGAGCGGGTGGTCGGTGATCGGCTCGGTGCGGAACACGTCGAGCGCCGCGCCGGCGACCTTGCCCGACTCGATCGCCGCCTGCAGGTCCTCGTCGACGATGAGCGGGCCGCGCGCGACGTTGATCACGCGCACGCCGTCCTTGCACTTGGCCAGGGCCTCGGCGTCGAGCCACCCCTCGGTCTCCGGGGTCTTCGGCAGGTGGAGCGTGAGGAAGTCGGCCTCGCGGTAGACCTCGTCGCTCGACTCGGCCTTCTCGACGCCGAGCTCGCGGTAGCGCTCGGCGCTGACGAACGGGTCGAACGCCACGATCCGCATGCCGAAGCCCTTGGCGCGCTGGGCGACGAGCTGGCCGATCCGGCCGAACCCGAGGATGCCGAGCGTCTTGCCGTCGAGCTCGACGCCGCTGAACTTCGAGCGCTCCCAGCGGCCCTCGACGAGGGCCATGTGCGCCTGCGGGATGTTGCGCGCCAGGGCGAGGAGCATCGCGAGCGTGTGCTCGGCCGCCGTGACGACGTTCGACTGCGGCGCGTTGACGACGACGATGCCGCGCTTGGTGGCGGCGGGGACGTCGACGTTGTCGACGCCGACCCCGGCGCGGCCGATGACGCGCAGCCTCGTGCCGCGCTCGATGAGGTCGGCGGTCATCTTCGTCGCCGACCGGATGAGGATCCCGTCGTACTCGCCGATCCGGGCGGCGAGGTCGAAGTCCTCCCGGTCGAACGCGGTGTCGACCTCGAAGTGCTCGCGGAGCAGGTCGATGCCGCTCTGGCCGATCTTCTCGGCGACCAGGACCTTGCTCATGCCAGGCGCTCCACGACGAAGTCGATGCACGCGGTCAGCGCCTTGACGTCGTCCGGCTCGATCGCCGGGAACATCGCGACGCGGAGCTGGTTGCGCCCGAGCTTGCGGTACGGCTCGACGTCGACGATGCCGTTCGCGCGCAGCGTCCTGGCGACCTCGGCGGCGTCGACCTCGTCGGTGAAGTCGATCGTGCCGACGACGTACGAGCGCTTCGCCGGGTCGGCGACGAACGGGGTCGTGTACTCGCGCTCCTCCGCCCAGCGGTACAGGTGCTCGCTCGAGGCGCGGGTCCGCGAGACGGTCCAGTCCAGGCCGCCGTGCTCGTTCATCCACTCGACCTGGTCGGCGAGCAGCAGCAGCGTCGCGACCGCGGGCGTGTTGTAGGTCTGGTCCTTGCGCGAGTTGTCCAGCGCGGTCTTCAGCGACAGGAACTCGGGGATCCAGCGGTCCGATGCGGCGATCTGCTCGATCCGCTCGATCGCGGCGGGGCTGAGCAGCGCCAGCCACAGCCCGCCGTCGGAGGCGAACGACTTCTGCGGCGCGAAGTAGTAGGCGTCCGCGTCGGCGACGTCGACGGGCAGCCCGCCGGCGCCCGAGGTGGCGTCGATGAGGACGAGGGCGTCGCCGGCCGGCCGCTCGACCGGCACCATCACCCCGGTCGACGTCTCGTTGTGCGCCCAGGCGACCGCGTCGACGCCGTCGGCCGACTGCGGCGCGGGCGCGTCGCCCGGCTCGGCCTCGACGATCACCGGGTCCTGCAGGAACGGCGCGCCCTTGGTCACCTTCGCGAACTTGCTCGAGAACTCGCCGTAGGTCAGGTGCAGCGCGCGGTCGCGCACCATCCCGAACGCGAGCGCGTCCCAGAACGCGGTCGTGCCCCCGTTGCCGAGCGCGACCTCGTAGCCGTCGGGGAGGCGGAACAGCTCGGACAGGCCGCCGCGGATGCGGGCGACGACGTCCTTGACCGGCTTCTGGCGGTGCGACGTGCCCATGACCGACACGCCGCTCTGGACGAGGTGGTCGATCTGGGCGGGCCGGACCTTCGACGGGCCCGAGCCGAAGCGGCCGTCGGTGGGCTTGAGGTCTGCGGGGATCTCGAGCGTCGCGGTCGGCGACATGGGCAGGACTCCTGGTTCGCTTGCTGCGGACGGTGCCCAGGCGTGCGGCGGCAGTACGGCCGTCGCTCCCCGGTGGTTCTCCACCCGATGACGCCAGTCGCGACGGCGCCCGCCGGAGAATATCGCGGCCACCCGGCCGGACCGGCGGAGGTGACGGTTCCACACACCACACCCGTCGGTTTCCCCCACTGGCCCGCCCCGCCGCGGCCGCGGAGGATCCGGCCATGAGCCCGAAGCACGGATACGCGGCGTTCGCGCCCGAGGACCGCGAGGATGCCAGACGGCGCCGGCCGGCGGTCACGCTCGAGGACTGGGCGGCCGAGCGTGGCCTGGAGTTCCTCGGGCGCGCGCCCGCCGCCGGCTTCCGCCCGGCGCTGCCGCGCCACCTCGAGTACGTCCACAACCTCGTCCGCGGCACGCTGCCCGGGGGGCGGTTCGGCATCGCCTGCCACGAGCTCGTCCAGACCCACACCCGCTCGAAGGGCGGCATGCCCGGCACGTACCACGGCAAGTACGTCGCGAATCCCGGCGGGCTGCGGCGCGCGCTGCGCCCCGACCGCAGGTGGCTGCCGGTCATCGGCCCGTGGCTGACGCCGGCCGACGAGGACGACGACCGCCCGTTCGGCGTGACCGGCGCCTGGGCGCCGGCGACGACGTGCGCGGTCGTGCTCCCGCAGGCGATCGGCCGGCTGCCCCGCCTGCGCGGCGCGGTCCTCGAGCGCGCCTACCTCGTGAAGACGGCGAGCGACTTCGACGCCGGCCCGTTCCGGATGACGATCGCCGACCGCTTCGGCGACCTCGATGCGCTCGCTGCCGTGCTGGCCGAGCCGCTCGAGCGGTTCGACCTGCCCTTCGCCGACCTCGAGCTGCGCGAGGGCGTGCTGCGGATGCGCCGCAACGGCTACCTGTCGGGACTCGAGCTCGACGCGTTCTGCGCCGACGTCGCCGCGCTCGCCGCGGCGCTCGAGCACGCCTGCGGCCGCGTCGCCACGGCCGACTTCGCCGCCCCGCTGCCGGCGTGCCCGTGGACCGGCGCCGACGAGGAGACCGCGGCCGCCGAGCCGGGCCTCGCCGGCCCGTGGACCGCCGACCTGCGCTCGTACGCCGCGGCGCACCGGCTCGTGCTCGAGGACGCGGCGGCCTGGCACGCGGCGTTCGGGGCGTTCTGGGCGCCGGGCCACGCCGTCGCGGTCATGCGCGGCGCGCTGCCCGGCGACGGGCGGCCGGGGCGCGTGCTCTTCACCACCGACGCACCGATCCCGCAGCTGCGGGCGCTGCGCGGGGCGATCGCGTTCGCGACGCCCGGCCGGCCGGACACGCCGCCCGGCGGCGTGCGCCCGCCCGGAGCGCCGGCGACCGTCCAGGTGCGCGACGGCGTGACCTACGCCTTCGCGCACCGGACCTACGGTCGTGCGGGCGAGGCCGCGGGGATGCCCGAGCAGCTGCTCGCCGCGGCCGCCGCCGTCTAGAACTCGGTCTCGATCCAGTCCATCTTCGACCGCAGCTCCTTGCCGACGGTCTCGACCTGGGTCTTCGCCTGCTCCTCGCGCATGCGCTTGAAGTTCTCCTGCCCGGCGCGGTTCTCGGCGATCCACTCGCGCGCGAAGTCCCCGGACTGGATCTCCTGGAGGATCTTCTTCATGTTCTGGCGCGTCTCCTCGGTGATGACGCGCTTGCCGCGGGTGTAGTCGCCGTACTCGGCCGTGTTGGAGATCGAGTACCGCATGCCGGCCAGGCCCTTCTCGTACATGAGGTCGACGATGAGCTTGAGCTCGTGCAGGCACTCGAAGTACGCCATCTGCGGGTCGTAGCCGGCCTCGACGAGCGTCTCGAAGCCCGCCTGCACCAGCTCGGACACGCCGCCGCACAGGACGGCCTGCTCGCCGAACAGGTCGGTCTCGGTCTCGTCCTTGAACGTCGTCTCGATGACGCCGCCGCGCGTGCAGCCGATGCCCTTCGCGTAGGCGAGCGCGAGCGCCTTCGCGTTGCCGGTCGCGTCCTGGTGGATCGCGATGAGGCCGGGGACGCCGGAGCCCTCGAGGTACTGGCGGCGGACGAGGTGCCCGGGGCCCTTCGGGGCGACGAGCGCGACGTCGACGCCCGCGGGCGGCTCGATCTCGCCGTAGTGGATGCTGAAGCCGTGGCCGAAGAGCAGGAGGTTGCCCTCGGCGATGCCGTCGCGGACCTCGGACTCCCAGATCTGGCGGTGCAGCTCGTCGGGCACGAGCAGCATCACGACGTCGCCCTCGCTGGCGGCGTCGGCGATCGACTCGACCCGCAGGCCGTCCTTCTTCGCCTGCTCGACGCTCTTCGAGTCCGGCCGGAGGCCTACGACGACGTCGATCCCGGAGTCCTTGAGGTTCTGGGCGTGGGCGTGCCCCTGGGAGCCGTAGCCGATGATGGCCACGGTCTTCCCCTCGAGCAGGGAGAGATCGGCGTCGTCGTCGTAGTACATGGCGGGCGAATCTAGTACACGCGGGGGGAGATCCGGGCTCGGCGGGGTCAACCGGCCTCGTCGGCGGTGAGGTCGCGGACCAGCCAGTCGCACCGCTCGCCGAGCAGCGTCAGGACCCGCACGGAGATGTCGCGGAGCGCCTCGGCCTCCCCCTCGTCGATCGCGGAGGTGAACCAGCGCTCGACCGCGGCCTTGTGCACGGGCCCGACGCGGTCGATCGTCTCGCGGCCCTCGTCGGTGATGACCGCGAACGTCGCGCGGCGGTCCTCGGGCGGGATCTCGCGCGTCACGAGCCCCGCCTCCTCCATCCGGGCGACGAGCCGGGTCGCGCCACCGCGCGAGAGCAGCGACTGGTCGGCGAGCTCGCTCATCCGGCACTTGCCGTCCTCGGACTTGGCGAGGACGAAGAGCACCTCGATCCACGGCATCGGCAGGCCGGTCTCGGCCTCGACCTCGCGCTCGATGGCCTCCATCGAGCGGAGCGCCATCTGCAGCGTCGCGTACCAGCCGCGGAACTTCGGATCGAGCTCGCCCATCGGTCATGACTCTAGCCCGAAGAGTTGACAGGGAAACCATCGCGTGCTTGCCTTGCCCGCTCAATGGTTGCTCTCTCAACTCTTGACGGCTCAAAGGGGCGTTCCATGCCCCACGCCACGCGCCTCGCCCGCCTCGCCGGCTGGACGCTGGAGCGCCGGCGCCTCGTCGTCGCCGCCTGGCTCGCCGCGCTCGTCGCCGCGGCCGGCGCGTCCGCGCTGCTCGGCGGGGCGTGGTCGGCCGACTACGCCACGCCCGGGTCGGAGTCCGAGGCGGCCGCCGAGCGCCTCGCCGAGCGCTTCCCCGGCCGGACACCGGAGACCGTCGACGTCGTGTGGACCGCGCCGCGGGCCGGCGCGCCGGAGGTCCGCGCGCGGATCGACCGCCTGCTCGCCGAGGCGCAGGCGCTCGACGGCATCGGCGACGGCGTCCGCGCCGCCCAGGCGCAGGTCTCGCCGGACGGGCGCACCGGGATCGTCCGGCTGCCGATCTCCGCGTCGACCGCGGCGAACGTGCCGCACGCCAGCGGCGAGCGGCTCATCGCGCTGGCCGAGGGCGCCTCGCGCGACGGGATCCGCGTCGCGGTCGGCGGGCCGGTCATCGACCGGGCCGAGCAGGGCGCGATCTCGTCCGAGGGCGTCGGCCTGCTCGTCGCGGCCGGCGTCCTGCTCCTGACGTTCGGGTCGGTCGTCGCCGCCGGGCTGCCGCTCGCCACCGCGCTGTTCGGCCTCGGCGTCAGCGCCGCGCTCGTCGGGCTGCTCGCCGCCGTGCTCGAGGTGCCCGACTGGGCCGAGTCCGTCGCGGCGATGCTCGGCATCGGCGTCGGGATCGACTACGCGCTGCTCATCCTCACCCGGTTCCGCGCCGCGCTGGCCGGCGGGCGCGACGTGCGCGCCGCGACGGTCGAGGCGATCGCCACCGCGGGCCGGTCGGTGCTCATCGCCGGCACGACCGTGGTCATCTCGCTCATGGGGCTGTTCCTCATGGGGCTGCCGTACCTGTACGGCGTCGCGCTGAGCGCGATCGTCGCCGTGCTCGTCGTCATGGTCGCCTCGGTGACGCTGCTACCGGCCCTGCTCGGGTTCGCCGGCGAGCGGGTCGACCGGCTGCGGATCCCCGGCACCGGACGCGCGCCGGCCGCCCCGGGGCGCGCGCCCGCCGCGCGGTGGAGCCGGCTCGTCGGGCGCCGGCCGTGGACCGCGGTGCTCGCCGGGGGCGCCGTGCTGCTCGCGCTCGCCGCGCCCGTCCTCGGGCTGCGGCTCGGGTTCCCCGACGCGGGCAACGAACGGCGCGGGTCGATGACGCGGACGGCGTACGACATGACCGTGCGGGGGTTCGGCGCCGGCGCGGCCGGGCCGCTGCTCGTCGTCGCGGGCACCGGCGACCGCGCGGAGCTGACGGCGCTCGCGCGCGAGCTGGGCGCCGAGCGCGGCGTCGCGGGCGTGTCGCCGCCGCAGGTCAACCCGGCGGGCGACACCGGCGTGATCGCGGTCGTGCCGCGCACGTCGCCGCAGGACGGCGCGACCGCCGACCTCGTCGAGCGCCTGCGCGAGCGCACCGGCGCGCTCGTCGGCGGCCAGACCGCGTCGTTCGTCGACCAGAGCGAGATCACCGGCGACCGGCTGCCGCTCTTCATCGGCGGGGTCGTCGGGCTGTCGTTCCTGCTGCTCCTCGTCGCGTTCCGCGCGCCGCTCGTGGCGCTGAAGGCGGGCGTCATGAACCTGCTGTCGATCGGCGCCGCCTACGGCGTCGTCGCGATGACGGCCGAGGGCGGGGCGCTGGGGCAGCTCGTCGGGATCGACACCGCCACGCCGGTGCCGCCGTTCATCCCGGTGATCATGTTCGCGATCCTCTTCGGGCTGTCGATGGACTACGAGGTGTTCCTGCTCTCGCGGATCCGGGAGGAGGTCCTCGGCGGCAAACGGACGAGCCGGGCGGTGGCCGAGGGCCTGGCGCGGACGGCGCGGGTGATCACCGCGGCGGCGGCGATCATGGTCGCGGTGTTCGGGGCGTTCGCGCTGAGCGACCAGGTGTTCCTGAAGCTCGTCGGCGTCGGGATGGCGACCGCGATCCTCGTCGACGCGACGCTCGTCCGGCTCGTGCTCGTCCCCGCGGTGATGCAGCTCCTCGGCGAGCGCAACTGGTGGCTGCCGCGCTGGCTGGACCGGCTGATCCCGCGGACCGAGATCGAGCCGGCGCCGGCGTAGCGATCGGGCGCGCCGTCAGGCGCTCGCGACCGCGACCCACGTCCGGGCCGGCAGGCGCACCGAGCCGTCGGCCCGGACGTACGGCCGCACGCGGGCGTCGGACGCGTCGCGCAGCCGGGCGTGGTCGGCCGGCGACAGGCGCGGCAGGCACTCGAGCAGGGTCGGCGACGTCTCGCGCTGGAAGTCGAAGTGGGCGTCGGTGCTCTCGAACTCGAACGTCAGGTCGAGCGACTCGACGAGCACCTCGTCGAAGCCCGCCTCGTCGAGCAGGCACTCGATCGTCCCGGGCGCGGCGAAGCGGAACGGGCCGGGCTCGTCGGGCGCGTGCGGGGTCGTGAGGCCGAGCTCGGCGGCGGCGCCGGAGATCGTCGTCGACCACGGGTTGTCCTCCGGCGCCCCCCACGCGGCGAGCGCGACACGGCCGCCGGGGCGCAGGACGCGGCGGGTCTCCTGGAGGGCGGCGAGCGGGTCGGCGAGGAGCATGTAGCCGAAGCGGCACAGCACGCCGTCGACCGACGCGGTCGGCAGGTCGATCCAGTCGGCGTGCATGACGCGCGTCTCGACGTTGCGCAGACCCAGCTCCTCGGCACGCCGGCGCGCGGCCTCGACCATCGCCTCGGAGAGGTCGGTGATGATCACGCGCCCGCCGGGCTGGACGAGCTCGGCGGCGAGCAGCCCGGTGTCCCCGGTGCCGGCGGCGAGCTCGAGCAGCGTGTGGCCCGGCTGCGGCCCGAGGTGGTCGATCATCCACACCGAGACCGGCCGGGTGAAGCGCTGGAACTGGTCGCGGCGGGCGGCCCAGCCGGGCGCGGCGCGCTCCCACCTGGCGAGCGCCTCCTCGCGGTACGTGTCGGCGTCGAACACGACGCGGACCGTAGCCGCTCAGGCGGGCAGGCGGTCGTCGAGCCGCGCGAGGCGCAGGAAGCGCCTCGCGGGCGTGCCCTCGGCGGGCGGCACGACCGAGAGGCGGCCGCGCAGGCAGGTGAGGGCGGCCCAGATCCGGGCGACGGCGGGGGCGTCGAGGAACGTCACCGCGCGGAGGTCGAGCGTCACCCGCGGAGCGCGGCGGGCGGTGTCGGTCAGCGCGTCGGCGAGCACGGGAGCGGTCTCGAGGTCGAGCTCGCCCGCGGCGACGATGTGGGCGCTGCCGCCACCGGCGACGAGCACCGACACCCCGAGGCGCTGGTGGGGAGGCGCGTCGTGCGTCACGCCGTTCAACGTATGACGAAGTCGCCACTCACCAACCCCCCGAGAGGTTTGTGACAACTTCGCACGAACCCCGGGGCACACCCGGGAGTCAGTCACCTTGAGATTCGTGGGAGTTTCAAGGTGACTGACCCCGTTTGGCGCTAGGAGCGGGAATCCGGGGCCCTCAGCGCGCGCCGGAGGAGCTTTCCGGACGCTGTGCGGGGCAGCGGGCCCTCGGCCAGGACGATCGACTTCGGCACCTTGAACGGCGCCAGCGCGGCCTGAGCGTGCCGGCGCAGGTCGTCCGGGGTCGCGTCGGCGCCGTCGCGGAGCACGACCGTCGCCACGACCGCCTCCCCCCACTCCGGGTCCGGGCGGCCGTGGACCGCCGCCTCCGCGACCGCCGGGTGGGCCTCGAGCACCGCCTCGACCTCGGCCGGCGCGACGTTCTCCCCGCCGGTGACGATCGTGTCCGACTTACGGCCGGTGATCCGCAGCCGGCCGTGCTCGTCCCACGCCCCCAGGTCGCCGGTGCGCAGCACGCCACCCGGGCACGACGGGCTGACCGTCGGCCCGGACACGACGATCTCGCCGTCGGGTTCGAGCTCGACCGTCGTGCAGAACAGCGGCACGCCGTGCGTCGTCACCTGCGAGCACGCCTCGGTCAGCCCGTACGTCGGCGCGACCGGCACCTGGGCCTCGGCGGCGCGCGCGAGCAGCGCCGGCGGGATCGGCGCGCCGCCCAGCAGCGCCCACCGCAGCGCCGGCGGCTCGCGCAGCCCCGCGTCGAGCAGCCGCGCCAGCGTCGTCGGGACGAGCGACACGATCGTCGCGTCGTCCAGCCCGCGCAGCACCGCCTCCGTGTCCCACCGCTCGTGCAGGAGCACCGTCGTGCCCGCGATCGCGCTGCGCAGCAGGATCGACAGCCCGCCCACGTGGGTGAGCGGCAGCGCCGCCAGCCACCGCTCGTCGCGGGGATGGCCGAGCGCGACCGCCGACCCCAGCGCGCTCCACAGCCAGTTGCGGTACGTCAGCTCCACCGGCCGCGGCTCGCTCGTCGTCCCCGACGTGTGCACGACGATCGCCACCGCGTCGAGGTCGTGCCGCAGCGGCACGTCCGGCGGCGGGCCGTCCGGCAGCGCCGCGATCAGGTGGTCCACCTCGTGCAGCCCCGGCTGACGGACGTCGAGCGGCACCGCGACCGCCCCGAGCAGCAGGCACCCGTGGACCGCGACCGCGAGATCGAAGCGGCGCTCGAGCGCGAGCCCGACCCGGTCGCCCGGGCGCACGTCCGCGTCACGCAGCCCGCCGGCCACGCGCAGCGCCCGGCCGAGCAGCTCCGCGTAGGTCAGCTCGTTCAGCGCGGGATGATCGGGGCGCGCGGCAGCGGCGCGCGGGAGCCAGGCTTCGACCTCGTGCAACGTACTGTTCACGGTATGGCAGTCGACTGGCAGAGCGCCGGCGAGTACACGGACATCCGGTACGAGACCTCCGGCGACGGCATCGCGAAGATCACGATCAACCGCCCAGAGGTCCGCAACGCGTTCCGTCCGCAGACGGTCGTCGAGCTCTCCGACGCGTTCGAGCGCGCCCGCGAGGACACGAGCATCGGGGTCATCATCCTCACCGGCGAGGGCCCGCTCGCGTTCTGCTCGGGCGGCGACCAGCGCGTCCGCGGGGACCGCGGCTACGAGACCGAGCCCGGCAGCGGCATGGGCCGCTTCCACGTCACCGACCTGCAGGTCCAGATCCGGCGCCTGCCCAAGCCGGTCGTGGCGATGGTCGCCGGCTACGCGATCGGCGGCGGCCACGTCCTGCACGTGTGCTGCGACCTGACGATCGCCGCCGACAACGCGCGCTTCGGCCAGACCGGCCCGCGCGTCGGCTCGTGGGACGGCGGCTTCGGCGCCTCGCTCCTCGCCCGCCAGATCGGCCGCAAGCGCGCGATGGAGTTCTGGCTGCTCTGCCGCCAGTACGACGCGCAGCAGGCGCTCGAGATGGGCCTCGTCAACGCGGTCGTGCCGCTCGAGCAGCTCGAGGAGGAGACCGTGCGGTGGTGCCGCGAGATGCTCGCGCTCTCCCCGTTCGCGCTGCGCCTCGTCAAGGCGTCGTTCAACGCCGACGAGGACGGCATGGCCGGCATCCAGCAGCTCGCCCACGACACGAACCTCCTCTTCTACGCCTCCGAGGAGGCCGAGGAGGGGCGCGAGGCGTACAAGGCCAAGCGCGCGCCGGACTTCAGCCGGTTCCCGAGAAGGCCCTGACCGAGCACGTGCGCATCTGGCTCATGGCCGCCCGGCCGCGGACGCTTCCCGCGGCCATCGCCCCAGTCCTCGTCGGCACCGCGCTCGCGATCCACGACGACCGCTTCCGCGCGCTGGCGTTCGTCGCGGCGCTGCTCGGCGCGATGCTCATCCAGATCGGGACGAACCTCTCCAACGACTACAGCGACGCGCGCCGCGGCGCCGACACCGAGGACCGCCTCGGCCCGGTGCGCGTCACCGCGGGCGGGCTCGTGCCGCCCAGGCAGGTCCTCTACGCGACGTACGTGACGTTCGGGCTGGCGGTGCTCGTCGGCCTGTACCTCGTCGCGGTCGCCGGGCCGGAGGTGCTGCTGATCGGCGCGGCGTCGATCCTCGCCGGCGTGCTCTACACGGGCGGGCCGCGGCCGTACGGCTACGAGGGCCTCGGCGAGGTGTTCGTCTTCACGTTCTTCGGCATCGTCGCGGTGGCCGGCACGTACTACGTCCAGGCGGAGGAGCTCGTGTGGGAGGCGTTCGTCTTCGCCGTCCCGGTCGGCCTGCTGGCGACGGCGATCCTCGTCGTCAACAACGTCCGCGACATGGAGACCGACCGCCGCGCGGGCAAGCGGACGCTGGCGGTGCGGCTCGGGCGCGAGCGGACCCGCGCGCTGTACATCGCGATCGTCGCGGGGGCCTACGCGGTCGCGGTCGCGATGGGGATCGCGTGGTCGCCGTGGGCGCTGCTGCCGCTGCTGAGCGTCCCGCCGGCGGTCGCGGTGACGAAGCTCGTGCGCGAGCACACCGACGGCCCGACGCTGAACGAGGCGCTCGGCCGCACCGGCCTGGTGCAGCTCTTGTTCTGCGTGCTGCTCGCCGTAGGCATCCTCCTCGCCTGAGCGGATGCAGGTCGGCATCGCGCCACGCACCCTCCGGTTCCGCCGGCCGCTGCGGACGAGCTTCGGCGAGCTGCGCGTCCGCGAGACGCTCGAGCTGACGATCACCGACGACGACGGCGTGACCGGGCGCGGCGAGGCGGCCCCGCTCGAGCCCTACGACGGCGTCCCGCTCCACGCGTGCGCGCGGGCGCTCGACGCCTACCGGCCGGTGCTCGAGCGCGCCGAGACGCTCGAGCCCGCGCGCATCCTCGACGGCTGCCGCGCGATCGCCGACCTGCCGCAGGCGCTCGCCGCGGTCGACGTCGCGCTGTGGGACCGGGCTGCGCGCCGCGAGGGCCGGCCGCTCGCCGAGCTGCTGACCGACCGGGCGGCGGCGACGGTCCCGGTGAACGCGACGATCGGCGCCACCGACCGCGCGGGGGCGGCGGCCGCCGCGCTCGAGGCGGCCCGCGCCGGCTACCGCTGCGTGAAGGTCAAGGTCGGTATCGGCGACGACGCCGGCCGGGTCGCGGCGGTCCGCGCAGCGATCGGGCCGGCGGTGGCGCTGCGCCTCGACGCGAACGGGGCGTGGACGGTCGAGGACGCGATCGCGACGATCGAGGCGCTCGCCCCGGCGGGGATCGAGCTCGTCGAGGAGCCCGTCCACGGCGTCCACGATCTCGCCCAGGTGCGGCGCTCGGTCCCGGTGCGGATCGCGATGGACGAGACGGCGGCCGAGCCCGGCGCGCTCGCCTCCGGCGCCACCGACGCGGTCGCGCTGAAGCTGAGCCGCTGCGCGGGCGTGAGCGGGCTGCTCGCCACGGCCGAGCTCGTCCGCGCCACCGGCGCCGAGCCGTACGTCACCTCGACGCTCGACGGCCCGGTCGGGGTCGCGGCCGCGGTCCACGCGGCGGCGGCGCTCGGCGGCGGGCGCGACATGCCGCCGTGCGGGCTGGCGACGCTCGCCCACTTCGAGGGGCTCGAGGACGTGCTCCCGGTCGTCGACGGCGAGATCGCCGTTCCGGCCGGCCCCGGCCTCGGGATCTGACCGCCGGCTCAGGGCGCCAGCGCAGCGGCGACCGCGTCGGGCGCCTCGAGGTGGACCGCGTGCCCGGCGCCCGGCACGACGACGAGCTCGGCGTCCGGCAGCCCCTCGGCGAGGCGCTCGCCGAGCATCCGGAACTTCGCGTCGCGCTCACCGACGAGGACGGTCGCCGGCATCGTCAGCTCACCGAGCCGGTCCCACACCGGCGTCATCGTCCCGGTCCCCATCCCGCGCAGCGACGCCGCCAGGCCCTCGGCGGTGTTGCGCAGCCGGTCGGTCCGCGCGGCGGCCGCGACCTCGGGGGGCTGGCCGGCGAACAGCGGCTGGGCCGACCACCAGCGCGTGAACGCCTCCAGGCCGGCGCGCTCGAGGCCGTCGGCGAGCTCCTCGTCGGCGGCGCGCCGCTCGGCCCGCTCCTCCGGGGACTCGATCCCCGCGGTCGTGCTGACGAGCACGAGGCGCCGGACGAGGCCCGGCTGGGAGAGCGCGAGGTGGAGCGCGATCCGCCCGCCCATCGAGTAGCCGCAGAGCGCGTACGGCTCGGATCCCTGCAGGTCCTCGACGCACGCGGCGATCGTCGCCGGGCGCATGTCGGACGCCGCGCCGTGGCCTCGCAGGTCCGGCGCGGAGACTTCCGCGTAGGCTCCTGCGGCGATCCGGCGGCGGACGGGGTCCCAGCTGCGGCCGGTCGCGGTGAAGCCATGGAGCAAGATCAGGCGCACGATCAGCACATCCTCCTGCGGGCGTTCGTCGACGAGCTCGCTCGGTGTGGGGTCGGCCATGCCTGCACGTCTCCAGGGTCGCGTTCCACGCCGATCGTCCTACCCCTCGTCCGCGACGGCCGCGTGCGCTGCTGGTCACACGTCGACGAGCGCTCGGCGGCGTTCTTCGCGCTCGGGATCGCGAAGGCGACCGGCTCGGTCCCGGTGCTGACGTGCACGTCGGGTACGGCGGCGGCGAACTACCTGCCCGCGATCCACGAGGCGCGCGAGGCGGGCGTGCCGCTGCTCGTGCTGACCGCCGACCGCCCGCCGGAGCTGCGCGAGGTCGGCGCGGGCCAGGTCATCGACCAGCTCGGCCTGTACGGGCGGGCGGTCAAGTGGTTCTTCGAGGTCGGCAACCATCCCGCGACGCCCGAGCGCGTCCGCTGGATCCGCGCGCTCGCGTGCCGGGCGGTGTGGACGGCGCTCGACACGCGCCCGGGCGTCGTGCACCTGAACTTCCCGCTGCGCGACCCGCTCGTGCCGCCGCCCGGCCTGCCCGAGCCGCCGCCCGGCCGTGACGAGGGCGCGCCGTGGCTCGTCCGCGGGCTCGTGCCCGAGTCGCCGAGCGCCACCGGCATCGAGCTGGCGACGATGCTCCGCGGGGCCGAGCGGGGGATCGTCGTCGTCGGCCGCCAGGAGGGCGCGGCGGCGGTGACCGCCGCGGTCGAGCGCTTCGCCGGCGCGATCGGCTGGCCGGTGCTGAGCGACCCGCTCGGCGGCGCGCGGTGCGGCCCGAACGCGGTCGCCCACTATGACGCGATCCTGCGCTCTCCCCCGGACGAGCTCAGGCCCGACTTCGTCATCCGGATCGGCGACCTGCCGACGTCCAAGCCGCTGCGCCGGTGGCTGGCCTCCCTGGACGACGTCCGGCAGGTCGCGTTCGATCCGCCCGGCGTCTGGCACGACCCCGACAGCGTCCTCGCCGCCGTCCTGCGCGGCGACACGGTGTCCGCCCTGGTCGCCGTGACGGCCGGCGCGCTGGGCGACGGGCCGCCGCAGCCGCCGTTCCTCGAGTCCGACCGGCTGACGCCCGCCGACCCGGAGTGGATGCGCCGCTGGCACAACGCCGACGCGGCGGCTGAGCTGGCGATCGAGGCGACGCTCGGCGACGCGCTGACCGAGCCCCGCGTCGCGCGCGAGCTGGGCGCGTCGCTGCCGGGCGACGTGACGCTCGTCGTCGCGTCGTCGATGCCGGTCCGCGACATCGAGGGCTTCTGGCCGGTGCGGCGCGACCCGCCGCGCGTGCTGTCCAACCGCGGCGCGAACGGCATCGACGGCACGCTCAGCACTGCGTTCGGGGTCGCGGCGACCGGACGCCCGACGGTGCTGCTCGTCGGCGACGTGGCGTTCCTGCACGACGTCGGCGCGCTGCTCGCCGCCTCGCGCCACGATCTGGCGCTGACGATCGTCGTGCTGAACAACGACGGCGGCGGCATCTTCGAGTTCCTGCCGATCAGCGGCGAGGGTGACGCGTACGTCGAGCACGTCGCGACCCCGCACGGCCGCGACCTCCGGCACGCGGCCGCGCTGTACGGGTGCGAGCACCGGCGGCCCGCGACGCTCGGCGAGTTCCGCGCGGCGCTGCAGGAGGCGATGGCGGCGGCGCGGACGACGATCGTCGAGGTCCGTACCGACCGCGCGGAGAACCTCGCGCTGCACCGGCGGGTGATCGAGGCGATCGAGCGCGGGCACTAGCCCGCAGGCACGGCCACGCCGGACGCGAGGCTGTACAGCTCGAACGCGACGCCGCGCTGCAGGCGGCGCTCGCGCCGGGAGCGCCCGTGCTCGAGCGGCGCACGGTCGGGCCGTTCACGCTCACCTCGCCGCGGCGGCGCAGGCCGCCTAGTGGACCGTCTCCCCGCGCTCGCACATCGCGACGAACTTCGCGATGCGGCGGGCGCGGGTCTCGGGCCGCTTGGCGTCCTGGATGCGGTACAGGATCGCGTAGCGGTTCTGGCCGGTGAGCGTCGCGAAGAACTCGGCCGCCTTCGGGTTCGCGTCGAGCGCCGCCTGCAGGTCCTCCGGGACGGTGATGTTCGCCGGGCTGTCGTAGGCGGCGTCCCACCGCCCGTCCGCCTTCGCCCGCTCGACCTCGGCCATCCCGGCCGGCTCCATCAGCCCGGCGGCGATGAGCGCCTCGGCCTTGGCGCGGTTGCGCTTGGACCACTTGCTGCGCGCCCGGCGCGGCGTGTAGCGCTGGAGGAAGTGCTCGTCGTCGAGCGACCGCCGGACCGCGTCGATCCACCCGAAGCACAGCGCGACGTCGAGCGCCTCCTCGGCGGTGACGCTCCGGATGCCCGACGCCTTCTTCGCCATCTTGATGACGACGCCGCTGCTCGTCGCGTGGTGCTCGGCGAGCCACGCCCGCCACTCGTCGGCCGTCTCGAAGAACAGCGTCGGCTCGCTCATCCGGCGAGCACCGGCAACAGCGCCGCCAGCTTGATCTCCGTCTCGGCGAGCTCGGCCGCCGGGTCGCTGTCGGCCACGACGCCGACGCCGGCGTAGCAGCGCGCGACCCGGCCGCGCAGCAACGCGCAGCGCAGCGCGACGCAGAACTCGCCGTCCTCGTTCGCGTCCGTCCACCCGACCGGGCCCGCATACCAGCCGCGGTCCATCCCTTCCAGCGCGGGGATGAGCGGGACCGCGGCGTCGTGCGGCTCACCACCCACGGCGGGCGTCGGGTGCAGGTGCCCCGCGAGCTCGACGGCGGGCACCGGCCCGGCGAGCTGGGCGCGGATCGGCGTGGCCAGGTGCTGGATGTTCATGACCTGGACGACGACCGGATCGGGCGCGCCGGTCACCCACACCGCGTGCGGGCGCAGGTTGCGCTCGATCCGGCGGCGGACGATCTCGTGCTCGATGCGGTCCTTCTCGGAGCGCAGGAGCTGCTCACCGAGGTGGTCGTCGACCGCGGGATCGGCGGACCGCCGCGTCGAGCCGGCGAGCGCCAGCGACGCGGCCCGCAGCCCGTCGCGGCGGACGAGCAGCTCGGGGCTCGCGGCGATGAACGTCGCGTCGCCGCGCCCGCACGCGAAGACGTTGCAGGTCGGGAACGCCTCGCGCAGCACGCCGAACACCGCGCCCGGATCGTGCGGGGCGGGCGCGTGGACCTCGACCTCGCGCGCGAGGACGACCTTCTCGAACCGGCCGGCCCGGATCCGCTCGACCGCGCCGGCGACCGCGGCCTCGTAGTGCTCGGGCGGCATCGTGCTCACGACCCGGAAGCGCCCGGCCGGGTCCGGGTCCAGGAGCGGGAGCGCCTCGTGGCGCAGCTCGCCGAGCCGCCGCTCGAGCCGCGCGACGAGGTCGGCCGGCGTGTCGTCGGGCGTCACGAGCGCCGCGAGCGTCATCCGCACGTCGTCGCCGCGGCGCGCGAACGCGACCTCGGGGACGTGCAGCGACGCGGACGCGAAGCCGTTCCACTGCGGCACCGCGCCGCCGTCGTCGGCGAACGCGAACCCGCCGACCGCGACGAGCCCCGAACCTCGCGGCCCCTCGGCCGGATCGCACACGGCCTCGCTCGCCAGCCGGCGCCACTCGCGCGCGACCGTCCGGAACCGGTCCGGGCCGTCGGCCTCGACCGCGCGCACGCACCCGAGCGCGGCGAGCGCCGTCCGGTCACGGTCGGGCTGCTCGAGCACGAACCACGGCTCCCCCGCCCGCCGCGACGCGACCGCCACCGCGGCGGGGTCGACGCCGGGCTCGGCCCGCACGGTCGACGCGACGAGCACCTCGCGGCCGCGCGCCCGCGCCCGCCGCAGCCCCTCTTCGAGGCGCTCGCGCAGGGCGGGAAGCGACGTCGTGGCGATGGCCGTCACCGCAGGAACGGTACCCGGCCTACGTCTCCCCGCGGCCCCTGGCGATGGCGATCTCGCCCGTGCGCATCATCTCGATGAGGCCGAACGGGCGGACCATGTTCTCGAACGCCTCGATCTTGTCGGTCGTGCCGGTGACCTCGACGATCAGCGACCGCTTGGTCACGTCGACGACCTTCGCGCGGAAGATCTCGGTGATCTGCATGACCTCCGCGCGCTGCGCGCCGTCGTTCACCGCGACCTTGAACAGCGCGAGCTCGCGGGCGACGGTCTCCCCAGGCTCGAGGTCGCGGATCTTCAGGACGTTGACGAGCTTGTGGAGCTGCTTGGTGACCTGGTCGATCGGGTGCATCGCCCCGTCGACCGTGATCGTGAAGCGGCTGACGTTCGGGTCCTCGGTCGGGCCGACGGTCAGCGTGTCGATGTTGAACCCGCGCCGGGCGAACAGGCCGGCGATCCGCGAGAGGACGCCGGGCTTGTTCTCGGTGAGGATCGACAGGACGTGCTTGCGGCCGGTGTGCATGCCGCCCGCCGCCTCGAGCTCCTCGAGGCTCAGCAGCTCCTTCGTGCCGGGATCGCCCATCGCTCAGCCCACCATGTCGCGCGCGGCAGCCCCGGGCGCGATCATCGGGTACACGTTCTCCTCGGCCGTGACGGGGATGTCGACGACGACCGGCCCCGGCGTGGCGAGCGCCTCCTTGATCCCGTCCAGCAGCGTGCCCGGGTCGGTGAGCCGCATGCCGGTGCAGCCGTACGCCTCGGCGAGCTTCACGAAGTCCGGGCTGCCGCCCATCTTCACCTGCGAGTAGCGGCGGTCCCAGAACAGCTCCTGCCACTGGCGGACCATCCCCAGGTACCCGTTGTTCATGATGAACGTCTTGACCGGGATGTCGTTGTCGGCGCAGGTGGCGAGCTCCTGGGCGTTCATCTGGATCGAACCGTCCCCGGTCACGCAGATCACGGTCCGGTCGGGGAACGCGACCTGCGCGCCCATCGCCGCCGGCAGCCCGTAGCCCATCGTCCCGAGGCCGCCGGAGTTGATCCACTGGCGCGGGTACTTGAACGGGTAGTACTGCGCCGTCCACATCTGGTGCTGGCCGACGTCCGAGGCCACGATCGCCTCGCCCTCGGTCGCCTCGTACAGCATCTCGATCATGAACTGCGGCTTGATCTCGGTGTCCGAGGGCTCGTAGCGCAGCGGGTACTTCTCGCGCCACCCGTCGATCCGCGCCCACCACTCCTCCAGGCGCGACGGGTCGGCCTCGAGCGCGCGGTACTCGGCGACGAGCTTGGCGAGCACCCGCCGCGCGTCGCCGACGATCGGGATGTGCGCGGGGACGTTCTTGGAGATCTCCGCCGGGTCGATGTCGATGTGGATGAACTTCGCGCGCGGCGCGAACTCGCTGAGCTTGCCGGTGACGCGGTCGTCGAACCGCGCCCCGATCGCGCAGATGAGGTCGGCCTCGTCCATCGCGTAGTTCGCGGTGCGCGTGCCGTGCATGCCGAGCATGCCCATCATCTGGCGGTCGGGCGCGGGGAACGCGCCGAGACCGTTCAGCGTGCAGGTCACCGGGAAGTTGCCGGCGCGGGCGAGCTCGACGACGTGCTCGGAGGCGTCCTGCGCCCCGCCGCCGACGTAGAGCACCGGGCGCCGCGCGGACGCGAGCGCCTTGGCGGCCTGCCGGATCTGCTTCGTGTTGCCCTCGACCGTCGGCTGGTAGCCGGGCAGGTGGACGTCGGTGACCGGCTCGTACGGGATGTCCGCGCGCGACAGGTCGGTCGGGATGTCGACGACGACCGGGCCGGGCCGGCCGGTGCGCGCGACGTGGAACGCCTCGTGCAGCACGCGCGGGATCTCCAGCGGGTGCTGGATCATCCACGAGTGCTTGACCGCCGGCATCGTGATGCCGATCGTGTCGGCCTCCTGGAAGCCGTCCGTGCCGAGCAGCTCGGTCCGGACCTGGCCGGTGAGGAACACCACCGGGACCGAGTCCATCATCGCGTCGACGATCGCCGTCACGAGGTTCGTCGCGCCGGGGCCCGAGGTGCCGAGCGCGACGCCGACCTTGCCGGTCGCCTTCGCGTAGCCCTCGGCCGCGTGGCCGGCGCCCTGCTCGTGCCGCACGAGGATGTGCCGCGCGCCCGCGTCGACGAACGCGTCGTACGTCGGCATGTTCGCCCCGCCGGGGTAGCCGAATACGACGTCGACGCCCTCGGCCTTGAGGCACTCCATGATGGCGTCGACGGCTCGCATGACTGGCTTCTCGCCTCCTCGGGGGCGTGGGACGGAAACGAACGGCCGCGCTGACGCGGCCGGAGAACACCGAGGATAGCGGCGGGAACCCCCGTCAGCGAACGGGGATCGCCGACTCGGGAGGCAGGATCTCGTCGGTCCACTCGAGCTCGGTGCCGCACCGGGTGCAGAGCGCGTCGTACAGCGCGACGACCTTGCCGCATCCCGGGCAGACGCGGCGCGGCTCGTCGCGGTCGACCCGGTAGAGGACCGCGGCGATCAGGCCGAGGAACGGCAGCGTCGCCGAGACGAGGAACCACAGGAAGAAGCTCGAGCCCTTGATGCGGCCGACGACGCCGCCGGCGAGCCCGAAGAAGAACGCGATGACCAGGTAGGTCACAGCGTGCGCAGCGCCCAGACCACCCCGACGATCGCGAGGCAGACGGCGGCGATCCAGGCGATCGTCGTGACGATCCCGATCACGGCCTTGAGCAGGATCCAGGCCGCGACGACGAGCACGGCGATCGCGATCAGCTTGCGTCCGAGGTCAGCGGCCATCCTTGGCCCCAGACTACAGGCCTCGCGCGCCCCGATCGAGGCGCGGCCCGCCGATCAGTCGTACACGCGCGCGAGGTGCGGGTGCCGCGCGGGGGTGCCGTCGCGGCGCTCGAGCAGGCGCAGGCGGGCGAGGCGGTACCTGCGGATCTTCGCGGCGTGGGGTCCGGCCGCGGCGGCTGTCCGGGCCTCCGGGACGAGGAGGACGCGAGAGGAAGGCATGGGCGTCATGGCAGAGATGGTCGGCGCCGCGCCCCCTCCGCACCATCGCCCGCCGGTCGGAACCTTCAGCGCGCCGCTTCGCCAGCCTGTCGAGCCGCGAGGTCGAGCGCGGGGCGCATCCGGGGCGCCAGGCGCCGGCGAACGCGCCAGCGGGCGCCGGCGAACGCCTGGTTGGCGACGGTCGCCAGCCCGGCCTCGTCGGCGCGCAGCGCGAGCAGCAGGTGCGCGATCCGGTCGCCGCTCGGCAGGCCCGGCTCGTTCACGCGCACGCAGAAGCAGTGGACGGGGCCGCGGCGGCCGCGGACGAGCAGCGCGCCGGCCTCCCCCACGAGCCAGACGCCGAGGCGCCCCGGCTCGGGCACGAGCCCGGTGCGGGCGTGGACGTCGCGCGCCCGGTGGTCGACGAGGTCGCCGAGCAGCCCGAGCGCGGCGCGCTCGGCGTCCTCCCCCGCCCGGTGCTGCGGCTTGACGACCTTCGCGCCGCGGTTGGCGTACAGCTCGGGGATCACCCACGCCTGCACGAGCGCGAGCGCCGACATCGGCGCCAGCCACGGCTCGATGAGCACGAGCACCACCGCGGTCACGCAGAACGGCACGACGTGCGCGAGCGTCGTCGCCGTCCACGCGCGCGCGTAGAGCGTCAGGCGGCGCTCGTCCATCCGCGGCCGCCAGGCGACGGCCGCGGTCTCGGGCAGCGCGCCGGCGCTCAGCTCAGCCTCCGGCGATCGGCAGGCGCAGGATGACCGTGTCGGCGTCGACCGGCAGCTCGCGGACCTGCTCGGCGTGGCCCGGCCCGGTCGAGACCATGGCCAGGTAGCCGCGGTCGAGCTCGCGCCGCAGCGCGTCGACCGCGGCCTCCACCGACGCCGGGTCCGCGGCGTCCCACCGGGCCAGCGTGGTGTGGCCGGTGTGGTCCATGCGGATGAGTCGCGACATGCGCGGAGCCTACGCCCGTGACGGCGCCCGCGCGACCGGTCCGGTCAGGAGGCGGCCGCCACGCGCCGCTCGATCTCGAGCGCGAGGTCGAGCAGGTCGCGCCCGCCGGTCCCGCGCGCGACGGCGACGACGAGCAGCCCGTCCTCGATGCCTGCGCGCGGGCGCAGCTCGTGGAGCACGAGCCAGTCCTCGGTCGCGGTGTCGAGCCCGGTGGCCGCCGTCTCGCTGATCGACACGAGCCGGTCGCCGGCGATCGCGACGCGCACCCGCGGGCCGTGCCCGGGCAGCCGCCCGCGCAGGATCGGCACCGGCTCGTGCACGTGCGCGAGGATCGCGGTCACCCGCGGCAGCGGCGCGACGCCCCCCTCGCTCAGGCCCGTCTCCTCCGCGACCCGCTCGAGCTCGCCGGTCGTCGTGTCGCCCCGCCGGGCGAGCGCCATGACGAGCAGCACGACCGCGGTGACGCCGAGGATCGGCAGGCTCCACGCCAGCCGGTCGTGGTCGTCGAGCAGGTACTGCAGGACGGCCAGGCCGATGCCGGCGGTCGCGACGGCGACGTACGGCGCAAGCCGGCGGGCGCGCGGGCTCATCCGCCGGGCGCCGGGACGGGCGCCGGGGTCGGGGTCGCGTCGGGGGTCGTCGGCATGGTCTGCGCCGGCGACGGCGTGGTCTGCGTGGTCTGTGGTGTGGTCGGCACGGTCTGGGGCTGGGTCTCGGTCGTGGGCGGGACGGTCTGGGTGGCCGGCGGGGTGGTCTCCGCCGGCCCGGTCTCGGCGGGCTCGGTGGTCGTCGTCGCCGGGCCGGTGTCGCTCGGGCGCTGCGGGCCGGGTACGAAGATCAGCCGGTCGCGGTCGCCGCCGCCGAACACGAGCTGGCCGGCGGTGACGGCGATCGCCGCGATCACGAACGCCAGCACGCCGGTCGCGAGCGCGATCTTCAGCGGCCGCCCCTTGAGCCGCTCCCACCACGGCGCCCTGCGGTCGGCCTCCCAGATCCCGAACGGGTCGGGACGCTCGAGCTCGGGCGGGGGCGCGACCTCGGTGCCGCGCGGCGTCCCGCGGGCCACGCGCGAGCGCCGCGCGCGCTCCTCCCGCAGCGCCCGGAGCTTGCGCGTCGGCCGCTTCAGCGCCTCGCTGACCAGCGCGACGATGATCGGCGTGATGCCGGCGCCGAGGATCGCGCCGCCCGACCAGAAGTGGTGGACGAAGACGGCGGCCGCGATCGACGACAGGCTCGCGATGAGGAGCGTGCTGATCGAGAGCCCCTCGGACTCCGGTTCCTTCGCGCTCCGCGTGCTCACGCGTCCGAGGGTGGCACACGCCGGTTGTGAGGAAGGTCACGCGACCGCGCCTGTCAGGCGCCGGCGGCGACGAGCGTCCCGGGCGCACGCGGAGCGATCCGCTCGCCGCCGCGCCCGTCGTCGTCCGGGTCGTCGCCGCCGCCCGGACCGGGCACCGCGACGAGCGGGCACGCGCCCTCCCGCGCGAGGTCGGGGACGACCCCGTCGAGCCGCCCGTCGTGCTCGACGACGAGCAGCTGCGGGCGCTCGTCGGCGGCGGCGTCGAGCATGGCCTCCGCGACCGGCGTCCCGTAGGCGCGGTCCGGCACGCGCAGGTGACTGACACCGGCGTCGAGCGCGTCGCCGAGCTCGGTCGCCAGCGCCGCGGCGGCCAGCGACGGCTCCGAGCCGGCCGCGGCCGCGGCGACCGGCCCGTCGCTCCAGTCCAGCGAGCCGACGCCGGGCGGGATGAGCACGACCGGGCACGGCGCGGCGGCCGCCACGCCGAGCCACGCGCCGCCGAGCAGCGTCTCGCGCGCGGCGTGCCGGTCCGGGACGGCCATCACGACGAGCGACGCCCGCTCGCGGTGGGCGAGCGCGACGATCTGCCCGGAGGGCTCCCCGGCGAGCAGCGCGGTGGCCGGCAGCGGCCGCACGTCGCGCGCGGCCTGCCGGAGCAGCCGGCGGCCGCGCGCGACCGCGTCGGCCTCGACCGGCGGCGCACCAGGACTCGGGGCGGGCACCACCGTCGTCGCCAGGCACGGCCGTCCCAGCGCCCGTGCGAGCCGGGACGCGAGATGGACGGGCGCGTTGCCCAGCGCCCCGCCGTCGGCAACACCCACCACGGGACCGTGGGGATCGGGGGTGATGTCGAGCGGGTCGTGAGGCACGGTCCGCAGACCATGCCGCGACCGTGGCGGCGCGACCATGGGGCCTGGGGTGCACGCGCGGCCGGGAATGGAGCCTGGGGAGCATGGTGGCGGCCGGCACGAGCGCCCACGATGGACGGATGCAACTGCTCTGCGGCATCGACGACTCCGCTCCGGGGCGCAACGCCGCGTACGTCGCCGGAGACCTCGCGCAACGCCTCGACGCGTCGCTCACCCTGCTCCACGTGGTGAGCGGCGAGGAGGCGGCCGAGGGCCGGACCGAGGACTGCGGCGTCCCGGTCCACGTGCGCGCCGAGGGCTCCGAGGCGCGCCGCGCGCGCACGCAGTTCGGCATGCTGGCCAACGACGTGGCGGCGCAGACCGGCGCGCGGCTCGTGCTGCGGATCGAGACGGGGGACCCGGCCGAGCGCCTCCTCGCGGCCGCCCGCGAGCTCGGCGCCGACCTCGTGGTGATCGGCCGGACGCGCCGCGGCCGGGTCGCCGACCTGCTCGTGCGCGGCGTGCACGCCCGCCTGCTCGCCGACTCGGAGGTCCCGGTCGCCGTCGTGCCGCCCGGCGCGTCGCTGCCGGACGACGACCGGATCGTGCTCGCCTGCCGCCGCTCGTCGCAGCCGCAGCGCTCGGCGACGCTCGGCGGGCGCCTCGCCGCGCTCATGCGCGCGTCGCTCGTCGTCACCCAGGTCCTTCCCGAACGCCGGCGCGACGGCCGCCCGACGAGCTGGGAGGTCTACGACGCGGCCCGGCGCGACGCGGCGGCGGCCGCGGCCGCGGCGGCCGACGACGTCGACGTCGAGTGCGTCGAGTACGACGGCGAGCCGGCCGAGGTCCTGGCGCGGGCGCCGGACGACCTCGGCGCCGCGCTCGTCGTCGTCGGCCGGCCCGAGCGGCCGGCGTGGCAGCGGCTCGTGTGCCCGCCGGTCGCCGAGGAGCTCGCGCACCTCGCGCGCCACCCGGTGATCGTCGTGCCCGCCGGGGAGGATCGGGCCGTGAGCCCATTGGCGGACCGCCCCCGCCGGGCCATGGTCTGAGCATGTCCTCCACCACCGAGGTCACCACCCGCGCCGCCGAGCTGCGGGACGCTGCCCAGGCGCTCCACGACGCCGTCGACGCGGTCGACGCGCGCCACGTCGACCTGCGCATGGCCCTGGGGGACGTCGGTCGCGCGCTCGGCGAGCTCGCGCGGACGTCAGCCGCGATCTGCCGCGACCTCGACACCGCGGGGCCCGGCGCCTCGCCGTCGAGCGAGCTCATCCGCCGCAACCACGAGCTGACCGCCTCGCTGCTGAACGCGCAGCGCAACGTCGAGCTCGTCTGCCGCCACCTCCCGCGCCGCCCGGACCGGGGCGTCGCCGTCGCCGCCGGCCGGAACGGCTAGGCCCTACGGCTCGACCAGCCCGCGCCGGATCGCGTAGCGCGTGAGCTGGACGCGGTCGTGCATCCCGAGCTTCTCGAGGATGTTCGCCCGGTGGCGCGCGACGGTCTTCTTGCTGATGTGCAGCTCCTCGGCGATCTCCTCGTTCGAGTAGGCCTCGGCGATGAGCTTGACCACCTCGAGCTCGCGCGGCGTGAGCGGCTCCGTCCGCACCTGCTCGCCGCGCCGGGCGCGCTCGAGGTGCTCGCGCACGATCGCGCGCACGCCCTTCGGGTACAGGAACGGCTCGCCGCGCATCGCGGCCCGGCACGCGTCGACGAGGTCGCGGTCGACCGACGTCTTCAGGACGTAGCCGGCGGCGCCGGCCGCGAGCGCGTCGAACAGGTACTCCTCGTTGTCGTACATCGACAGCATCAGCACGCGCACGTCCGGGAACCGCTGCGTGATCTCGCGCGCGGCCTGCAGGCCGGTCAGCCGCGGCATCGAGACGTCGAGGATCGCCAGGTGGATGTCGCCCTCGGCGATCCGCTCGACCGCTTCCGCGCCGTCGTTCGCCTCGGCCGCGACCTCCAGGTCAGGCTGGGCGTCGAGCACGCGGCGCAGGCCGTCGAGCACGATCGGGTGGTCGTCGGCGACGAGGATGCGGGTCTTCAGCGGGATGCTCATGCGGATGCGGGGGGAAGGCGGAGGATGACCTCGGTGCCGCCGCCGTCGGCGGCCCTGAGCGTGAGCTGCGCACCGATGAGCATGGCACGCTCGCGCATGCCCCGGATCCCGTTCGACGAGGACACCGCGCCGGGCGGCAGCCCGCACCCGTCGTCGCGGACGCGCAGGACGGTCGCGCCGTCCTCGTCGCGCTGCAGCGACAGCTCGACGCGCGACGCCTGCGCGTGCCGCGCGACGTTCGTCAGCGCCTCCTGCGCGACGCGGTAGACGACGAGCTCCTGCTCCTCGCCGAGGGTGATGCCGGGCGGCAGGTCGCGGTGGACGTCGATCCGGGTCTGCTCGCCGAACGCGGTGGCGAGCGCCGACAGCGCGCTCTGCAGGCCGAGGTCCTCGAGCGCCTCCGGACGCAGGCGCGCGGCGATCCGCCGCACGTCGGTCGCGCCGGCGCGTGCGGTCTCGCGCAGCTCCTCGAGCTCGTCGGCCAGCTCGTCCGGCGCGCGCGCCGCGAGGCTCTCGATCTGCAGCATGATCGCCGTGAAGATCTGGCCGACCTCGTCGTGCAGCTCGCGGGCGACGCGGCGGCGCTCGGCCTCCTGGACCGTGAGCGCCTGACGGGCGCTCTCGCGGCGCTCGATCTCGAGCCGCTCGAGCATGTCGTTGAACGCCTCGGCGAGCGCGGCGACGTCGGGCTCGCCGACCACCGGCACGCGCTGGCCGGGGCTGAGCGGGTCGATGGTCCGCATCGTCGCCGTGACCTTCTCCAGCGGCCGGAACACCGGGCGCAGCAGCAGGAGCGTCAGCCCGATCATCGCCAGCAGGCCGCAGGTCAGGACGACGAGCTCGGCCGCCGCGACCGGGATCGAGACCGTGACCGGCGCGAAGACGAGGAGCAGGAACACGACGGCGAGCACCGCCACGTTCGTGGCGAACACCCGCCAGAAGAGGGGCATCGCCTTGATCCGCCTGCGCACGCCGTGCACTCTCGCACGACGCGGGGCGGCGGTCCGGCGAAGCCCGTCAGCCGTCGTCGCCATGCTCCGCGAGCTGGCGCTGCATCGAGCGGACGACGAGCCACAGGCCCACGAGCAGGACCGCCATCGTCGGCGGCACCGCCCACCCGGCCGACGTGGCGGCGACCGCGACGACGCCGGCCACGCCGGCGAGCACGGTGACGAGCGAGACGATCAGGAGGGTCGGAGAGGAGGTGTCGGCCGGTGTCCGGCGCTGGGGGTCGTGAGAGGGCATCCCCCTCACCGTGGCGCGAACATCCCCGCCTCACCATGGGTCGGCGGCACCACGCCGGTCGCCTGCCGCATCCCCGCGACGATCTTGCGCGCCCGCCGCGACACCTCGCCGCGCGAGATGCCGAGCGCCTCGGCGACGTCCTCGCGCGCCGTCCCGGCGAGCAGCATCGACGCGACCGCCGCGTCCTCGGCCTCCAGGCGGCTGAGCGCCGCCTGGCGCAGGTCCGGCGGCACTTCGGGCAGCACCCGGTCGCCGGCGGCCACCCGGCGGATCGCCGACAGCAGCGCCGCGACCGGCTCGCTCTTGCTCACCAGCCCGTCGGCGCCCGCCACGCCGGCGCCGATCGCCAGCGCGGGCCCCGCGTAGGCCGAGTAGACCACCACGCGCGGCGGCCTGGCCCGGTCCTTGAGCCGCGTGCACACGGCCAGTCCGTCGCCGCGGGACAGGTCGTAGTCGACGACCACGACGTCGGCGCCGGACCCGTCGAGCTGCGTCCACAGCTCCTCCTGCGCCTCGACGACCGCCACCGGATCGAGGTCGTCCTCGCGGCTGACGAGCCGCTCGAGCCCCGCCAGGACCGCGGGATGGTCGTCGAGGACGGCGATCCGGATCACGCCGGAGATTGTGGCCGCCGGACCGCGCGGCGACGATGGGTCGTAAGCCCCATCGTCGCGGTCACCCGTAGATTCAGAGGGGATGCGCACTTCGCTTCCCCCGGCGCTCTCGACCGCCCTGGACGACATCTACGACGTCGTGCTGCGGCGCAGCCCAGCGCAGCCGGAGTTCCATCAGGCCGTCCGGGAGGTGCTCGAGACGATCGGTCCCGTCGTCGCCCAGCACCCCGAGTACATGCGGCAGAAGCTGCTCGAACGCATCTGCGAGCCCGAGCGGCAGATCATCTTCCGCGTCCCCTGGACCGACGACCGCGGCGAGGTCCACATCAACCGCGGCTACCGGGTCGAGTACAACAGCGCGCTCGGGCCGTACAAGGGCGGCCTGCGGTTCCACCCGTCGGTCACGCTCGGGATCGTCAAGTTCCTCGGGTTCGAGCAGGTGTTCAAGAACGCGCTCACCGGGATGCCGATCGGGGGCGGCAAGGGCGGCGCGGACTTCGACCCCAAGGGCCGCTCGGACGCCGAGATCATGCGGTTCTGCCAGTCGTTCATGACCGAGCTGCACCGCCACCTGGGCGAGCACACCGACGTGCCCGCCGGCGACATCGGCGTCGGGCAGCGCGAGCTCGGTTACCTGTTCGGCCAGTACAAGCGGATCACGAACCGGTACGAGTCCGGCGTGCTCACCGGCAAGGGCCTGGCGTGGGGCGGCTCGCGCGTCCGGCGGGAGGCGACCGGCTACGGGACCGTCTTCTTCGTGCGGGAGATGCTCGAGCGCCGCGGCACGACGCTCGAGGGCCGCGACGTCGTCGTGTCGGGCTCGGGCAACGTCGCGATCTACGCGATCGAGAAGGCGATCCAGTGCGGCGCGCGCCCGGTGGCGTGCTCTGACTCGTCCGGGTTCGTCCACGACCCCGACGGCATCGACGTCGAGCTCCTCAAGGAGGTCAAGGAGGTCGAGCGCGCGCGCATCTCCGAGTACGCGGCGCGTCGCGGCGGCCGCGCGCGGTTCGTCGAGGACGCCTCGGTGTGGAGCGTGCCGTGCCACGTCGCGCTGCCGTGCGCGACGCAGAACGAGCTGTCCGAGGAGGACGCCCGCGAGCTCATCCACAACGGCGTCGTCGCGGTCGCCGAGGGCGCGAACATGCCGTGCACGCCCGCGGCGATCCGCGCGTTCCAGGTCGCCGACGTCGCGTTCGCGCCGGGGAAGGCGGCGAACGCGGGCGGCGTCGCGACGAGCGCGCTGGAGATGCAGCAGAACGCGTCGCGGGACTCGTGGACGTTCGAGCACACCGAGGCGCGCCTGGAGGCGATCATGCGCGACGTCCACGACGTCTGCGCCGACACTGCCGAGGAGTACGGCCGGCCCGGCAACTACGTCGTCGGCGCGAACCTCGCGGCGTTCATCCGCGTCGCGGACGCGATGCTCGCGCTCGGCCTGACCTGAGCCGCGCCGCTCAGCGGCCCGCCCACCAGCTGGGCGGGTCGCTCGCGGGGAACGACTCGATGAGGGCCAGGTCGACGGGGTCGCGGCCGCGGTCGTCGGTGTCCTGCCCGAACGCCGACCCCGACCGCTCGGCCGGCTCGGCGTCCGGCGCCTCGAGCCGCTCGGGCTCGAGCGGTGTGACGTGGTTCGGCGTGATCGTGATCATGCTTCCAGTATCGCGTCGCTCCGCGCTCGCAGCCATGGGCTCGCGGCACCACCGGGCCGCTGCCCGGGCGTCGTGCGGGCGCCCGCTCAGGCCGCCGCGCGGCGGGTGAGCGGCGCGCCGAAGCGGTCGGGCCGCAGCGCGGCGAGCACGGTCTCCCCGGCCTGCTCGCCGGTCACGATGCCGGCGACGAGCCGCCCGGTCACCGGCGCGAGCTGCAGCCCCCACATGCCGTGCCCGGCGGCGACGACGAGGTTGGCGGCGCCGGGGACGCGGCCGATCGCCGGCAGGCCGTCGGGCGTGCACGGGCGCAGCCCGCGCCAGACGTGCTTGACGCGGCGGCCGTCGACGCCGGCGAGGCCCTCGCGGGCGGCGCCGAGCACGGCGTGCAGGCGCCGCTCGTCGATGCGCTCGTCGACGCCCGCGAGCTCGAGCGTGCCGGCGACCCGCAGGCGCCGGTCGAGCGGCGTGACGACGACGCGGTCCTCCTGCAGCCAGATCGGCAGCTCGGGGTCACCTGCGGCGCCCTCGAGCTCGACGTGGTAGCCCTTGCCGCCCTCGATCGGCAGCCGCAGCGGGACGCCCGCCATGAGCTCCGGGCTCCACACGCCGGCGGCGAGCACGACCTGGCCGGCGCGGACCTCGCCCGCGGTCGTGGTGAGCGACCGCACGCCGCCGGGCCCGTGGCGCAGCGCGAGCACCTCGACCCCGGTGACGATCTTCGCGCCGTGGGCGCGCGCCGCGTCGGCAACCGCGCGGACGTACGCCGCCGGGTCGCAGTGCGCGTCGTCCTCGTACAGCAGCGCGCCGGCCGGCCGGCCGGTGAGCTGCGGCCAGTGGTCGGCGACCGCGTCCGCGTCGAACGCCCGGACCCGCAGGCCGTCGGCGCGGTCCTCCTCGGCCGCCCGCAGCGCGTCGGCCCAGGCGCGCTCGCCCGCGTAGACGTTCAGCAGGCCGTTGCGCCGGTACCCGGTCTCGAGGCCGGCGGCCGCGAGATCGGCGTGCATCTGCGCGCTCTGGAGCGCGAGCGGCCGGAGCACCCTGTGGGTGCGATCGACGTTGCGCGGGACCGACGCGACCGCGAACCGGGTCAGCCACGGCACGACGCCCGGGCGCGGGCGGATCGCGAACGGGCTGTCGGGGCGGCGCAGCCAGCGCAGGCCGTCGCGCAGCGCGTCGGGGCCGGCGAGCGGGAGCACGTGGCTCGGGCCGACGATCCCGGCGTTGCCCGCCGAGCAGCCCCACGCGACGTCGGCGCCGCGCTCGAGCACGGCGACCGACACGCCGCGGCGTGCGAGCTCGTAGGCGATCGACACGCCGACCGCGCCGGCGCCGACGACCACGACGTCGGCGAGCGTGAGCGGCGTGGGCGGTGTGGGCGCGCTCACCGGGCCTCCTCCCCCATGACGGGCTCCAGGGCGCGCGCCGCGAGCGCGCGGGCGGCGGCGGCCGCGTCGGCGCCGTCGTGCAGCGCGACCTCGAGGTTCGTGAAGCCGTGCCGCATCCTCGCCCGGCGCCCGCCGGCGCGCGGGCCGATCTCGCCCGACAGCTCGGCCGACGTGGCCTGCTCGAGCGCGTGGGTGGCGGCCGTGAGATCGCGCAGCGCGGTCTCGATGCAGCCCATCACGGCCGGGGCGGCGCGGGCGACGGCCGGGTCGGAGGCACTGCGGCGCAGGGCGGCCGCGGCCTCCACGAGGTCGGCGCCGTGGTCGTAGAGCGCGTTGACGGCGCTGTCGCCGGACGAGGTGGTCCGCATCATGTCCTCCAGGGTCGGACGCGCCGGCCGCGGCCACCATGCAGCCGCGACCCCAAACGCGCGCGCCGCACGTCCCCCGCGCCGGGCGCCGGCCGGGTCTCACGAACGCCGGCGCCGCGGCCGCGGACGGCTAGAGGCCGAGCTTGGCGCGCACGATCCGCGTGACCTCGCCGCCGTCGGCGCGGCCCTTCGTCTCGCGCATGACGTGCCCGATGATCGGGCCGATCGCCTTCATGTTCCCGGCCTTGATCTTCTCGGCCGCGTCGGCGTTCGCGGCGAGCGCGGCGTCGATGATCGCGTCGAGCTCGTCGCCGCCCTGCATCGCGCCGAGCCCCTCGGCCTCGACGATCTGCTCGGGGTCGCCGCCCTCGGCGACGAGGCGGTCGAGGACCTGCTTGGCGGCGGTCGGCGTGACGGTCTTCGCCGCGACGAGCGAGGCGAACGAGCCGAACGCCTCCGGCGTCACCTTCGACTCGCGCGGGTCCTGCTCGCCCAGCCGCGGCGCGAGCTCGTTGACGAGCCAGTTCGCGACGACCTGCGCCGGCGCGCCGTTGCCCGCGCTGGCGGCCTCGAAGTACTCGGCGAGCTCCGGCCGGAACGAGAGGAGCTGCGCGGTGTCGGCGGTCAGGCCGAGGTCGCGCTCGTAGCGCTCGGCGCGCTGCGTCGGCAGCTCCGGCAGCGCGGCGCGGGCGCGCTCGAGCATCTCGCCCGTGATCGCGATCGGGACGAGGTCGGGCTCGGGGAAGTAGCGGTAGTCGTGCGCCTCCTCCTTCGAGCGCAGCGACGTGAGGTGGCCGGTCCGGGGATCGAAGTGCAGCGTCTCCTGTTCGACCTCGCCCCCCGAGCGCTTGATCTCCGTCTGGCGTTCGATCTCCGCCCGGATCCCCTGCTCGAGGAACGCGAACGAGTTCATGTTCTTCAGCTCGGTCTTCGTCCCGAACTTCTCCGACCCGACCGGGCGGATCGAGACGTTCGCGTCGCAGCGCAGCGAGCCCTGCGACATGTCGACGTCCGAGACCCCGAGCTGGCGCAGCGTCTCACGCAGCAGCGTCAGCCACTCGCGGGCCTGCTCGGCCGACCGCACGTCGGGCTCGGTCACGATCTCGACGAGCGGCGTGCCGCACCGGTTGAAGTCCACGACGCTCGTCTCCGAGCCGTGGATCCGGCCGCTGGACCCCGCGTGGACGAGCTTGGCCGCGTCCTCCTCGAGGTGCACCCGATGGATCCGCACGTCGCCGAGCCGGCCGCCGCGGCACAGGGGCTCGTCGTACTGGCTGATCTGGTACGCCTTCGGGTTGTCGGGATAGAAGTAGTTCTTGCGGTGGAAGATCGAGCGGTCGGCCAGGTCCGAGCCGAGCGCCAGGCCGATCAGCAGGCCGTACTCGATCGCCTTCTCGTTGACCACCGGCAGGGCGCCCGGCAGGCCGAGGCACACCGGGCAGGTGCGCGTGTTCGGCGGCTCGCCGAAGCTCAGCGCGCACGAGCAGAACATCTTCGTCCGCGTGGAGAGCTGGACGTGGATCTCCAGGCCGATGACCGGCTCGAACTCGGTGGTCATGCCGCCGCCCTCGCCTTCGCGCCGTCGAAGCCGATCGCCTGCTCGAGCGCGTACGCGGCGTCGAGGAGGCGGTTCTCGCTGAACGCCGGGCCGGCGATCTGGAAGCCGACGGGCAGGCCCTCCGACAGCCCCGACGGGATCGAGATCGCGGGGATGCCGGCGAGCGAGATCGGGACGGTGCAGTAGTCGTTGATGTACATCGCCCAGGGGTCGTCGGTCTTGGCGCCGAGCTCGAACGCGACCGAGGGCGCCGTCGGCGTGACGATGAAGTCGTAGCGCTCGAACGCGGTGCGGAAGTCCTCGGCGATCTTCGTCCGCACCTGCTGCGCGCGACCGTAGTAGGCGTCGTAGTAGCCGGCGCTGAGCGCGTAGGTGCCGAGCATGATGCGGCGCTTGACCTCGGGCCCGAACCCGTCGTGGCGGGTCCGGGTGTACATCGAGATGAGATCGGTCGCGCCCTCGGCGCGCATGCCGTACCGGACGCCGTCGTACCGCGCGAGGTTCGACGAGGCCTCGGCCGGCGCGAGGATGTAGTACGCGCTGAGCGCGTGCGGCGCGTGCGGGAGCTTCATCGGCTCGACCTCGCCGCCGAGCTCGCGGATGAGGTCGAGCGTGCGCTGGAAGGTCTCGAGCACGCCCGGCTCGATCCCCTCGCCGCTGAGCTCCTCGGGCACGCCGAACCGCAGGCCGTCGAGGCGCTCGGCGCTCGGCAGCTCGAGCTCGCCGGGGAACTCGAGCGACGTCGAGTCGCACGGGTCGCGGCCGATCATGTGGCGGAACAGGAGCGCGGCGTCGGTGACGTCGCGCGTCAGCGGCCCGGCCTGGTCGAGCGACGAGGCGAACGCGATCATCCCGTAGCGCGAGCACGCGCCGTACGTGGGCTTGAGGCCGACGATCCCGCACAGCGCGGCGGGCTGGCGGATCGAGCCGCCGGTGTCGGTGCCGAGCGCCCACGGCGCCCTGCCGGCGGCGACCGCGGCGGCGCTGCCGCCGCTCGAGCCCCCCGGGACGCGCGTGCGGTCCCACGGGTTGAGCACCGGCCCGAACGCCGAGTTCTCGTTCGACGAGCCCATCGCGAACTCGTCCTGGTTGGTCTTGGCGAGGATCGGGCTGCCGGCCTCCTGCAGCTTGCGCACGACCGTCGCCGTGTACGGCGGGCGGTAGCCCTCGAGGATCCGCGAGCCCGACTGGCTGGGGATCCCCTCGGTGCAGAACAGGTCCTTGACCGCGACCGGGACGCCGGCGAGCGGGGCGTCGGCGCCGGCGCCGTTCTGCGGGACGTCCTCGGTCACCCAGGTGAACGCGTTGAGGTCGTCGGCCGCGGCGCGCTCGCGGTAGGCGGCGAACACCTCGCGGGCCGCGAGCTCGCCGGCGCGGATCTTCTCGACGGCCTGGGCCGCGGTGAGGTCGAGCACGTCGTCGCTCATGCCTGCGGGCTCGGGACCTCGAAGCCGTCGTCGGCCACGGCGGGCGCGGCCGCCAGCATGACCTCGCGCGGCCACGACGGGCGCGGCTCGTCGGGACGCAGCGCGTTGGTGACCTCGACGACGTGCGACGTCGGCGGGACGCCGTCGAGGTCGAGCTCGCCGATCTTCTCGATGTGGTCGAGGATGCCCGACAGCTCGGCGCTCATCCGCTCGACCTCCTCGTCGGAGAGGCTCAGGCGGGCGAGGCGGGCGACGTGCAGGACCTGCTCGCGATCGATCACGCCGGAAGGTCTAGCACGGCCGCTTTCGACGGTCGGCTCTCGGGCGTGGTGCCGGGTCGTGGCCTGCGCCGGGGCGCGGCGGGGCCGCGCGCCCACGAGAACGTCGACCCCGGCGGCCGGGCCGACCGGTCCCCGCCGCGGCCGGAGAGCCCGCGCCGCGGCCGATCCGAGCACGTCCGCGGCGACGCCGCGCGGGCGTGTCGGCTCATCACGGTCATGTCGGAACGAATCGACACACCCACCCCGGGCCCGGCCGGGTGTGTCGACCCGTGACGTCTCTACCGGGACGAGACGACACACCCGGCCGATCGGCGTGCCGGGACGAGGGCAGGCGGCGGCGCGGGCGCCGACGCCGGCGCCGACGCCCGCCGGAACCGGGCGCAGACCACCCGCCGCAGGCCACCACGTCGGCAGGCGGTCCGGAGGAGGAGCGCGCCCGCCTCAGGCCCCCGGCGGGTCGGCGAGCGCGTCGGACGGCTTCGGCTGCGTCCGCGCGGCGGAGGCGTCGCGCGGCGGCGCGGGCCGCGGCGCGCCACGGACGCGCAGGACCTCCTCGGTCTGCTCGATCGCCTCGGGCGCGTCGGTCCGCTCGTCGACCATGCCGATCCAGGCGCCGGCGGCCATGATCGCCGCCGCGGCGAGACCGGCGAACGCGGCGGGCTCGAGGTCGACGTCGGCGTTGCCGGCGTCGACGCCGAGGCCGGGCTGGGCGACGAGCCGGACGGCGATCGCGAGCGTCCCGAGCGCGGAGAACACGAACGCGAACACGGTCAGGACGATCGGCCAGGCCGGCGCGCGCTGGGCCGCGGTCGTGAGCACCGCAGCCAGCGAGGTGCCGATCGCGACGACGAGCAGCAGCGTGATCGGCCACCCGAGCGAGCGCCAGCCGCTCTCGTGCTGGCCCAGGCGCGCGTCGGGCGTCGAGAGGAAGAACCAGTCCAGGCTGAGGATGACGACGAGCGCCACGGCACCGCCGAGCATGAGGCGCTCGCCCGTGCGGATGCGGCTGAGCTTCACGCGCTGAGCGTACCTGCCGCCTGCAGCTTGGCGGCGCGCAGCGTGTTCGCCAGCAGCATCGCGATCGTCATCGGCCCCACCCCGCCCGGCACCGGCGTGATCGCCCCCGCCACCTGGACGACCTGCTCGAAGTCCACATCGCCGTGCAGGCCGTCGTCGGTGCGGTTCATGCCGACGTCGATCACCGTCGCGCCGGGCTTGACCCACTCGCCCTTGACCATCCGATCGCGGCCGACCGCCGCGATCAGCACATCCGCCCGCCGGCACACCGCCGGCAGATCGCGCGTGCGCGAGTGGCACACCGTCACCGTCGCGTTCGCCTGCAGGAGCAGCTGCGCCATCGGCTTGCCGAACAGGTTCGACCGGCCGATCACCACCGCCTCGGCCCCTTCGAGCTCGGTCCCGGCCTCCTCGAGGAGGACCATCACCCCCGCCGGCGTGCACGGCCGCAGCCCCGGCCGGCCGAGCGCCAGCAACCCCGCGCTCATCGCCGTGAGCCCGTCGACGTCCTTGTCCGCGCGGACCAGGCCGGTCATCTCCGTCCCGTCCAGATGCGACGGCAGCGGCAGCTGGACGATGATCCCGCTGACCTCCGGATCGGCGTTGAGCCGCTCGATCAGCGCGACGAGCTCCTCTCGCGAGGTGTCCGCGCTGAGCCGGTGGTCGAACCCGTTGATGCCGACCTCGCGGCACGCCTTCTGCTTGCCGCCGACGTAGATCGCCGACGCCGGGTCGTCGCCGACGAGCACGGTCGCCAGGCCGGGCCGCTGCCCGCCCTGCGCCACGTGCGCCTCCACGTCCCGCGCCACCTGCTCGCGGGTGCGCGCCGCCACTGCCTTGCCATCGATGATCGTCGCCGCCATGGGGCCATGAACCGTAGCCGCCGGGTCTGACGGGCCCCGCGCCGCCGCGGGCGGGAGGCGTCACCGCGCTCGCGGCGCGCGTCTGCGGGGCCGTGCAGGCGCGGGATCTCCGGACGCTTTCCGACCTGCTTTCCCCATAGCTTCGCCTGTCATGGCGACGTGGAGCGAGATCGAGAGCGAGGCGCCGGAGCTCGCCGCGACCGCGCGCGGGTTCTTCGACGCCTTCACGCACAAGACGATGGCGACGCTGCGCAGGGACGGCTCGCCGCGGATCAGCGGCACCGAGGTGGAGTTCCGCGACGGGAACGCCTGGATCGGCAGCATGTGGCAGGCGCTGAAGGCCCGCGACCTGCAGCGCGACCCGCGCTTCGCGATCCACAGCGGATCGGCCGACCCGCCGGGCTGGAAGGGCGACGCCAAGATCGCCGGCCGCGCGATCGAGGTCACCGACACCGAGCGCGTGCAGCAGATGGACGAGGACGAGCGCAGCCACCTGTTCCGGCTCGACATCACCGAGCTGGCGCTCGTCCGGCTCGGCGACCCGGCCGACCACCTCGTCATCGAGTCCTGGCACGAGGGCCGCGGCGTGACGACGCTGAAGCGCAAGTAGCCGGCCCTGCCCGCCACGCGGGCCGGCGCCGCGCGCCGGTCAGGTCGAGCCCGTGCGCTCGCGCTCGACGTCCTCGCTGCGCCCCACCGCGTAGAACGCCAGGCCGACGATGAGCACCGCGCCGACGCCGAGGATCGCGAACGCGCCGACGTTCTCGCCGAGGGCGAGCAGGACGATGCCCGCCACGACGAAGCCGAGCGCGATCACGGCGGGCACGGGCGGCACGAGCCGGAGCATGTGCGAAGGGTGCCCGGCTCCGCCCGCGACGTAACGCGCCGCCGGCGCGCTGTCGCGGCCCGGCCCGGTCAGGGACGCGTGCCGTAGACCGCGCCCGTCCAGATCTCCGTCAGCGCCGCGGCGGCGACCTCCGGCCCGGTGCGGAACGGGCGGCGGCCGAACGTCTGCAGCAGGTAGCGCTCGTTCATCCACACCAGCGCCCGGGCGACCTCCGCCGGATCGGCGACGCGGGACCGGCCGGCCGCGCGGTCGGCCTCGATCCGCGCCGCCGCCGACGCGACGAACGAGTCGGCGAAGCCCTCGTAGACCTCGGCGACCGCCGGCTCCTCCACCGCCGCCTCGGCCGCGGCGCGCAGCAGCCGGCCGTGCTTGACGAACAGGTCCGTGAGCGCCTCGCACCCCGCGCGGATGCTCGCGACGGGATCCTCGCTCTCGCGCCACAGCGCCCCCGCAGGGTCATCGCCGACCCCGCTCTCCTCCAGGAGCGCGATGAGCAGGTCGCTGCGCTCGTCGAAGTGGCGGTAGAACGCGGTCCGCGTCAGGTCGGCCTGCGCCATGACCTGCTCGAGCGCGATCTCGTGCCACGGGCGGGACTCGATGAGCTCGGCGGCGGCGTCGAGGATCCGCCGTCGGGTATCGCGCCGGCGAGTGCGCAGGTCGGCGGCGAACTCAGAACGCGGACGCGCCATGTCGGCAGCCTAACCGGGGGGCCGGTGCGGGCCGGTGGGCGGGCTCGGCGCCGCCCACCGCCCGCCGCGCGTCGCCCGGACCGTGCCGCGCCGCACGACGACCAGCGCGAGCGGCCAGGGCCGCGCCGAAGCCGACCGACGCGTGGAGGCTCGAGCCGTCGGGGCTCAGCGCTGCCGGGCTCCGCGTCCGCCACGTACAGACGCGTGGACGGCATCCTGCCGGTCAGCGCTTGGAGATCGGCGCGTACTCGGCCATGAGCTTGCGCTCCGAGCCGTCGGACGCGAACCGGATCACGACGATCCCGCCGGGCTCGACCCCGACCACGACGCCGTCGCCGAACGCCGGGTGCACGACGTCGTCGCCCATCCGGTAGTCGACGCCGCCGCCTCCCCCGCCGCGGCGCTCGTCGGCCCGCGCCGCCGACCCCGCCGCGGCCGCCGCCCACGAGCTGAAGCCGGCGCGGCCGACCCGCGGCTCCTCGCGGTCGGTCAGCTCGGCGGGGATCTCGTCGAGGAAGCGGCTCTTCATCCCGTAGTGCTGAGCGCCGAACACGTTGCGCCGGCGGGCGTAGGTCAGCGTCAGCTTGCGCTCGGCGCGGGTGATGCCGACGTACATCAGGCGCCGCTCCTCCTCCAGCCCGCCCTCGTCGAGCGCGCGCGAGTGCGGGAACACGCCCTCCTCCATCCCGGTGATGAAGACGACCGGGTACTCGAGGCCCTTGGCGTTGTGGAGCGTCATGAGCGTCACGAGCCCCTCGTCGTCGCGGCGCGTGTCGGCGTCGGACTGCAGCGCGACCTGCTGGAGGAACTCGTCGAGCGTGTCCTCGCTCTGCTCGGCGGTCGCGTCGAACTCGCGCGCGGCCTCGACGAACTGGCGCAGGTTCTCCAGTCGGCCCTCGGCCTCGATCGTCCGCTCGGCCTCGAGCGCGTCGATGTAGCCGGTCTCCTCGAGCACCGCCTCGATCAGGTCGCCGACCGGGACGTTCTCGGCCGCCTTCTCGCGCAGCCCGTTCATCGCGGACATGAACCGCGTGAACGACTTGATCGCGGCGGTCCCGAGCCCCGGCACGGACGACGGGTCGGCGGCCGCGTCCCACACCGGGATGCCCATCGCCTCGGCGTGCGCGAGCACCCGCTGCAGCGACGTCTGCCCGATGCCGCGCTTGGGCGAGTTGGCGATCCGGCTGAACGAGATGACGTCCTGCGGGTTGCTGATCCAGAGCAGGTACGCGAGCGCGTCCTTGATCTCGGCGCGGTCGTAGAACTTCGTGCCGCCGACGACCTGGTAGCCGATCTCGCGCCGGACGAGGTTGTCCTCGAGCACCCGCGACATCGCGTTCGTCCGGTAGAAGACGGCGATCTCGCTGAGCGAGCCGCCGTCCTCGACGTGCTGCTCGATCTGCCCGAGCACGTACCGTGCCTCGGCGTGCTCGTCGTCGAGCTCGCGGATCGTGATCTTGTCCCCCGGCCCTGCGTCGGTCCACAGGTGCTTGGGCTTCTGCTCGCGGTTGTTGGCGATGACCGCGTTCGCCGCGTCGAGGATCGTCTGGGTCGAGCGGTAGTTCTGCTCGAGCTTGATGACCTTCGCGTCGGGATAGTCCTTCTCGAAGCCCAGGATGTTCGAGATGTCAGCACCTCGAAACTGGTAGATCGACTGCGCATCGTCGCCGACGACCGCGAGGTTGCGGTGCTGGGTGGTCAGGAGCTGCAGCCAGCGGTACTGCGCGTGGTTCGTGTCCTGGTACTCGTCGACGAGGATGTGGCGGAAGGCCTTGCCGTAGCGGTCGCGCACCTCGGGGAACAGCTCGAGCACGTTGACCGCGCGGACGAGCAGGTCGTCGAAGTCCATCGCGTTCATCCGCACGAGCTCGCGCTCGTACAGGCGGAAGACCTCGGCGACCGTCTGCTCGAAGTACGAGCCGACCATCTGCCCGTACTCCTCCGCGTCGCGGAGCTTGTTCTTCGCGTCGGAGATCTGGTTGTGGACGGAGGCGGGCGTGAAGCGCTTGGGGTCCGCGCCGACCTGGTCCAGGCAGCGCTTGACGAGCCGGCGCGCGTCGGCCTGGTCGTAGATCGTGAACTGGCGCGTGTAGCCGAGCCGCTCGGCCTCGGCGCGCAGCATCCGCGCGCACGCCGCGTGGAACGTCATCACCCACATCGCGCGCGTGCGGCGGCCGAGCAGGCCCTCGACGCGCTCGCGCATCTCCTGCGCCGCCTTGTTCGTGAACGTGATCGCGAGGATCTCGTTCGCCCGCGCGCGCCCGGTGTGGTTGAGCCACGCGATCCGGTGGGTGAGCACGCGCGTCTTGCCCGAGCCGGCGCCCGCGAGGATGAGCAGCGGCCCTTCCTCGTGGGTGACCGCCTCGCGCTGCGGCGGGTTGAGGCCTTCGAGGAGGCGCTCGATGTGCTCGTCGGTGGCGGCCATCGGGAGCTCTGAGCATAGGGTCGGGTCCGGCGCGACCCGGCCCGGCGGCTCAGCGCCCGCGCGGGACGAGGTAGCGCGTCGCGATGACGCGCCGCGCGAGCGAGCTCGTGCGCACCCAGCGGATGAAGCGGCCGGCCTCGCCGCGCGGCCGGCCGCGGGTCACCAGGTGCAGGCCGCGGCGGGCCGGATAGGCGCCCGACAGGATCGCGTCGCGGCTGCACGGGACCCCCTCGAACGGCACCACGTGCAGCCCGCCGGTGAACGCGACGTCGACGTACCCCCACGCGTTCGGCGTCGCCAGCACGTGCGCGCGGACCGCGCGGGCCGTCGTGAACGACCGTGGACGGTAGGCCACCGGCGTGCCGTCGTCGACGAACGTCCCGAGGAACGTCGAGCGCGCGCCGGTGCCGACCGCCAGGCCGGCCGCGTCGATCTCGCCGAGCGGCGCGGCGCCGGGCAGCTCCTCCCACCGCGTCACCCGGGCGGCGACGAGGTCCTGCAGCTGCGCGCGGGTCAGGCCCGGCAGCGGGTTCGCGCGGTTCGTGACCAGGCAGACGCCGCTGTAGGCGATCGGGGTGAAGACGAGCGTCCGCGGGTCGCCCGGCTCGCGGTCACGGCTGACCATGCCGATCGACACGATCCGGCGCAGCGCGTCGGCCGCGCCGATCTCGCTGCCGCCGCCGCGCAGCTCGATCCGCGGCGGGCGCGACGCGTGGCGGCGGTAGAAGTAGGCGAGGTCGGCGACGAGCGGGAGCATCGTGCTCGATCCGCTGATGCTCAGCGTCGCGGCGGGAGCGGCCGGCGGCGCGGCGCCGGCCACGGCGAGCAGCGCGGCGGCGGCGAGCGCGACGAGCGCGGCGAGCCGGCCGGCGACGAGGCGGCGGCCGCTCACCGTCCCTCCCCCGCCAGCGGCACGATCGGCGTGCCCCGCGAGGTGTCGGGCTTGTCGCGCGCGACCCGCCGGATCCGCGCCCGGGCGCGGGCGATCACGCGGCCGCGGCGGTCCAGCGCGTCGACCCGCATCCGCCGTCCCGCCATCCCGCGCACCCGGATGCGGACCGCGACCGGCTCGGACCCGCGCGCCGCGGCGACGACGACCGACCGTCGCCCGAGCCGGACGCGGTGGCGGCGGATCGCCGCGGTCGCGCCGGTCACCGCGATCCGGAACGTCAGGTCGCGCGGGCCGGCCGCCGGGTCGAGGATCCGGACGACCGGCCGCTGACCGAGGTGGTAGGCGGTGGCGGTCGTGACGCTCCGCACGGCCGCCTCGGCGTCGAGGTAGCCGGCGCTGACCGCGACCGGCGCACGGGCCGCGGTCTGGAGGATCTGCGCGCGCAGGTCGGCCGCCGAGATGTCGCGCCGGGCGCCGAGCATGAGCGCCGCGACGCCGCTCACGTGCGGGGCGGCCATCGACGTGCCGGTCCGCACCTCGTAGCCGCCGGTGCGCGAGGTCGACAGCACGCCCTCCCCGGGCGCCGCGAGCGCGACGGTGCGCCGCCCGTAGTTCGACACGGGTGACAGGCGCCGCCCGTCGTCGGGGGCCGTCGCCGCGACCGAGACGAGGTTCGGCGCGGCGAGCGACGCCGGGTAGATCGGCGCGGCGTCGTTGTTCGAGCCGTTGTTGCCCGCCGCGGCGACGACGAGCGCGTTCGCCTGCCCGGCGGCCTCGACGGCGTCGGCCAGCGCCGGGTCCAGCCCGCGCCCGCCGATGCTGACGTTGATGACCCGCGCGCCGTTCGCGGCCGCGTACCGGATGCCCTCGGCGACCTTCGCGGTGTTCGTCCGCCCGTCGCCGCCCGCGACCTTCACGATCATGAGCTTGGCCCGGTAGGCGACGCCGACGATCCCGCGCCGGTTCGCCGCCCCGGCGATGATCCCCGCGACGTGCGTGCCGTGGCCCTGCGCGTCGTCGGGCCGGTTCGACGTGCGGCCCGACGTCAGGTCGATGCCGTGGACGTCGTCGACGTAGCCGTTCGCGTCGTCGTCGCGCCCGTTCCCGGGCCGCTCGCCGAAGTTCGTCCAGATGTTCGGCGCGAGGTCGCGGTGGCGCAGGTTCGCGCCGGTGTCGACGACCGCGACGACGACACCCGCGCCCTGCGAGAGCCGCCACGCCGCCGGCAGGTTCACGACCGTCCGTGACGAGGCGGCCCACTGCTCGCCGATCAGCGCGTCGCCCGGCGCCGCCCCGGCGGGCGCCCCGGCGGCGCAGACGCCCGCGAGCGCGAGGGCCGGGACGAGCGCGCATGCGACCGGGAGCCGCACGGCCGCTCACCGCGCCGGCGGCCAGTACCGCCGCAGGTCCGACAGCTTCGTGATCCCGAGCCGCGCGGCGTCGTCGACGCGCATCGCGAACACGTTGCGGTTCTCGCCGGGCGCCTGGCGGAGCGGCTGCAGGCCGCGGGCGCGGGCGGCCCGTGCGAGGCTCCGCCCGCCGAGGTGGCGCCGCAGCGACCCCGCGTACTCGGGGACGAGGTCGACGCGGCCGCGGCGCAGGGCGGCGAGCCCCTCCCCCCGCAGCCCGCCGACCGACACGACGCGGGCGCGGAACCCGCCGGCGCGCAGCGCCTCGGCGTACAGGTGGGCGAGCACGGCGTTCTCGGCGAAGTCCTGGTAGCCGACCCGCACGAGGCGGCCGCCGCCGCGCCATCCGGTGTCGCCGAGCCCGTTCGCGCTGACGAACTCGCCGCCCACCGGCTGGGCGAGCCGCCCGTCGGCCATCTGCTGGTTCATCCGCCGCAGCGCGAGCGTGTCGATGAGCGCGCTGGCGCGGTTGATCCGGCGCCGCAGCTCGGCCGCCCGCCGCGGCCCGAGCCGGCGCAGCGTCCGCCGCCGGACGACCGGGACGACGTGGTCGGAGCCGATCATCCCGCGGTCGTCGCGCAGGCTCCGGATGTCCGGGCGCGAGAGCTGCGGGTCGGAGCTGAACGCGACCGCCACCTCGGCGAGCCCGTCGTCGAGCGCCGCGATCCCCGTGTCCGCGGTCGTCAGCGGGCTGAACACCGACGTCACGTCGACGCCGTAGACGCGGCGCAGCCCCGCGCCGCACCCGGGGTTGCGCAGGCAGTCGGCAGGCGCGGCGAGGCGGACCTGGGCCGGTGTGGACGGCTCCTGCGCGGGCGCCGGCGAAGCGCCGTTCAGCCCGGTGACCGCGACGACGACCAGCCCCGCGATCGCCGGCCGTGCAGCCCGTCGTCCCCCACCGATCCGCATCCCCATCTGAGTGCCTCTCGCCCGCTCATCGGCGCGACTCCCACCGCGCCGGATCCTCCGCCGCGGCGGAGCCTACCGCCCGGACGCCCGCCGATCCAGGGCGCCCGGGCGGGAGCGGCTCGGGCTCAGGCGGGGTCGGAGGCCCGCTCGAGCGCCAGCCGCGGCAGCCGGCGCGCGATCGGCGACGGCAGCCACCAGGCCCGGCGGCCGAGCATCTGCATCACCGCCGGGACGAGCAGCGACCGGACCACGACCGCGTCGAGGAGGATCGCCGACGCCAGGCCGAGCCCGAACTCGCGCAGCATCCGCGACGGGCTCAGCAGGAAGGCGCCGAAGACCACGACCATGATCGTCGCCGCCGCGGTGACGACGCGCCCGGTCGTCGCCAGGCCCTCGCCGATCGCGCGGCGCGCGTCGCGGTGGCGCTCCCAGCTCTCGTGCATGCGCGAGAGCAGGAACACCTCGTAGTCCATCGACAGCCCGAAGACGATCGCGAAGATCATCACCGGGACGAACGCCTCGATCGGGCCGGTCTCGCCGCCGAACACGCCCTCCTGGAAGGCGAGCGTGATGATCCCCATCGACGCGCCGACGCTCAGCAGGTTGAACGCGGCGGCCTTCAGCGGGATCAGCAGCGAGCGGAACACCGCCATGAGCAGCAGCGCCGACAGGCCGACGACCGCACCGACGAACAGCGGCAGCTTCCCCGAGACCTCGTCGGCGTAGTCGATCGCCGCCGCGGTCGAGCCGCCGACGTGCACGGGCCCGCCGGCCTCGGCCTCCACCCGCGGCAGCACGTCGTCGCGCAGCCGCCCCACGAGCTCGTGGGTGGCGTCGGCGTCCGGCCGCGTCTCCGGGAACGCGATCGCCGTCGAGATCGCGCCGTCCCCGGACCGCACCGGCGGGACGACCCGGGCGATGCCGTCGGTCTGCTCGAGCGCCCGCGCCAGGGCGGCATCGCCCGCCGCCGAGCCCTCGGAGACGACGATGAGGGGGCCGGCGAACCCGGGGCCGAACGCGTCGGCGAGCAGGTCGTAGGCCTGGCGGGTCGTCGACGACGGCGAGTCGCTGCCGGCGTCGGCGAACCCGAGCCGCATGCCGGTCGCGGGCAGGCTGAGCGCCAGCAGGAGCACGACGCCGGCGACCGCGAACGGGGCGGGCCGGCGCTGGACGCGCTCGGACCAGCGCCGCCAGCGCGCGCCCTCCTCGCCCGTCTCGCCGCGACGCTCGGCGCGGCGGCGCAGACGGCGCTCCAGGCGCGGCCCGAACAGCCCGAGCAGGGCCGGCAGCAGCGTCAGCGCGGCGCCCATCGTCGCCAGCACGGTCAGCGCGACCGCGACCGCGACGCCCTGCAGCGAGCCGAGCCCGAGCAGGACCAGGCCGAGCAGCGCGATGATCACGGTGAAGCCGGCGAAGAAGATCGTCCGGCCCGCGGTGTCGAGCGCGGTCCTCGTCGCCGTCTCGCGATCGGCGCCCGCGAGCAGCTCGCCGCGGAAGCGCGAGAACACGAGCAGCGCGTAGTCGATCCCGACGCCGAGGCCGACGAGCATCATCACCGGCGGCGTGAAGTCGGCCACGGTCGCGACGTGCGACGCGATCGTGACGAGCCCGATCGCGCTGCCGACCGCGAAGATCGCGATGACGAGCGGCATCGCGGCGGCGAGCAGCGACCCGAACAGCATCACGAGCACGACGAGCGCGGCGAGCATCCCGGCGCCCTCGGCGCCGCCGCTGCCCTCGCCCTCCTCGGCCTCGCGCACCGGGTCGCCGCCGACCTCGACGCGCAGCCCGTCGCCCTCGGCGGCCCGGGCCGTGTCGACGATCCGGCGGGTGTCGTCGACGTCGACGTTGCCGGCGGTCTCGGTGACCGTCACGTTGGCGAGCGCGACCGTGCCGTCCTCGCTGATCGTGCGAGCCTCGTACGGGTCGTCGACCGCGGCGACGCCGGGCAGGCCCTCGACCTGCTCGAGCATCGCCCCGACCCGCTCGCGGACCGGTTGCGAGCCGACGCCGTCGCGCGCCTGCACGACGATCTGCACGTTCTCCCCGCGCCGGTCGGGTGCATGGGCGCCGAGGAGGTCGGTCACCTGCTGGGACTCGGTCCCGGGCAGGGAGAAGTCGTTGCGCCAGTCCGCCCCGACCGCCTGCGCGAGCGCGGTGACCCCGACGAGGATCGCCACCCACGCGGCGAGGGCGGCGACGCGGCGGCGGTACGCCCACGCACCGAGGCGGACGAAGCGGTTGGGAGCGATGTTGCGGGTGGACATGGCGGCGACCGTAGGTTCCGGTCGCGCGCGCCCACAACGCCCCGCGGGAGGAACTCCGGGACCCCCTCGGGAGGGATGCGGGATCCCCCCGCAGGGGGATGCCGCGGGGCCACCGGAGGCGTAGGCTGAGGCCGCGAGATGTCGCACCCGCGCGCCAAGGACGCTGCCCTCGCCGCCGTGGTGTTCGCCGTGACGCTCGGCGTGCTCGCCGCCGACGGCTTCGGCACGCCGGAGCCCGGCTTCCGCGCGCTCGACGCGCTCGGCGTCGTGCTCACGGCCGCCGGCACGCTCCCGCTCGTCTTCCGCCGCAGCGCCCCGGTCGCGGTGTTCGCGGTGGTCGGGGTCGCGTCGGCGGTCGTGCTCGGGCTCGGCTACCCGCTCGACCTGCCGGTCGCGCCGGCCGTCGCCGCCTACGATCTCGCGGTCGTCTACAGCGGCGCGCCGTCGCGGCTCGCGCGCTGGTCGGCGCTCACCGCCGTGCTCGCGTTCGTCCCGCTCGCCGCCGCCGCGTTCAAGCTCGGCGACACCGACGTCTCGGACATCGTGCCCGAGCTGCTCGGCTGGGAGCTGTTCTTCCTCACCGTGTGGCTGTTCGGCGACCGTGCGCGGATGCGCACGGCGCAGTACGCCGAGATGCGCGAGCGGGCCGAGCGCGCCGAGCGCGAGGCGGCGCGCGAGCGGCAGCTCGCCGCGGCGGAGGAGCGCACCCGGATCGCCCGCGAGCTGCACGACTCGGCCGGGCACGCGATCAACGTCATCCTCGTCCAGGCGGGCGCCGCGCGGCTGCTGCAGGAGCAGGATCCCGAGCGCGCCCGCCGCTCGCTCGAGACGATCGAGGAGGTCGCGCGCGAGACGATCGGCGAGATCGACCGGCTCGTGCGGGCGCTGCGCGAGGACGGCGATCCCGAGCCGCCGCCCGCCGACCCGTCCGCGCTGGAGGAGCTCGTCGAGCGCCACCGCAGCGCCGGCCTGGAGGTCGCCGCCGAGGTCCGCGGCCCGCGCGGGCGGGTGCCGCGCAGCGTCGCGTGGGCGTCCTACCGGATCCTGCAGGAGGCGCTGACGAACGCGGCCCGCCACGGCAAGGGCCGCGCCGACGTGGCGGTCGTGTTCGGCGACGAGCGCCTGGAGATCTCGGTCCGCAACCGGATGAACGGCGCGAGCCGCGGCGGCGGCCACGGGATCGTCGGGATGCGCGAGCGCGCGACGCTGCTCGGCGGCACGCTCGAGGCGCGCGCCGACGGCGGCACGTTCTGGCTCCACGCGGAGCTGCCGTACGGGGAGGCGCGCGCGGCGTGATCAGGGTCCTCGTCGCCGACGACGACGACCTCATGCGCGCCGGCCTGCGGGCGGTGCTGTCGAGCGACGCGACGCTCGACGTCGTCGGCGAGGCCGGGGACGGCCGCGCCGCGGTCGAGGCCGCGCGCCGCCTGCGGCCGGACGTCGTGCTCATGGACGTGCGGATGCCCGACGTCGACGGGATCGAGGCGACGCGCGCGCTGGCCGAGGCGCTGCCCGAGGCGCGCGTCCTCATCCTCACGACATTCGAGGACGACGAGTACATCTTCGGCGCGCTGGACGCGGGCGCCTCGGGCTTCCTGCTCAAGCGCACGCAGCCCGAGCGGCTCATCGCCGCGATCCACACGGTCGCCGCGGGCGACTCGCTGCTGTCGCCGTCGGTGACGCGGCGGGTGATCGACCGCGCGACGCAGGGGCCGGGCGTCGACCCGGCCGCGGGGCGCCGCCTGCGCGAGCTGACCCCGCGCGAGCGCGACGTGCTCGAGCTCTGTGCGCGGGGCCTGTCGAACAGCGAGATCGCGGCCGAGCTCGTCGTCGAGGAGTCGACGGTCAAGACGCACGTCAAGCGGATCCTCGCCAAGCTCGGCCTGCGCGACCGCGTCCAGGCGGTGATCCTCGCCTACGAGGCCGGGCTCGTCCGGCCCGGTGAGCGCCAGGTCGTCTGACCGCGCTCAGCGCGGCTCGCGCCACATGAGCCACAGCCGCGGGCCGAGGTGGAGCTTGACCTCGCCGGTGACGCGGAAGCCGTGGCGCTCGTAGAACGCGAGGTTGCGCTCCTTCGAGCTCTCCAGGTAGGCGGGGACGCCCTCGCGGTCGCACCGGTCGAGCATCGGCCGGATGACCTGCGACCCGAGGCCCTGACCCTGTGCCGCGGGGTCGACGCCGAGCACCGCGAGGTAGTAGTGGGGCTCGTCCGGATGGCGGTGCTCGACGCGCATCCCGCCGAGCATGAACAGCGGCGTGCGCCAGGTGAGGATGCGGGTGCGGAGGAGCTCGGAGAGCGGCGTGCGCCAGTTGTCGGGCGCGGCCCACAGCGCGGCCGCGCGGCGGCCGGCGTCGGTGAAGACGAGCTCGTCGGCGAGCAGCGTCCGCAGGCGCTCGACGTAGAAGCGGCGGAGCTGGGCGGGGCGGCGCCGGTCGCTCGGCAGCGCATAGCCCGCGACGGGGTCGTCGTGGAACGCGCGCGCCAGCGTCGCGGCGAGATGCGGCGTGTCGTCGGGCGTCGCGGTCCGGATCACGGGCTCCGCAACCGTACGCTGTCGACCGATGACGCTGCCCGACGAGGTTCGAGCCCACGCGCGGCAGGTGGTCGCCTCCGCGCGCCGCGTGCGGATCGTCCCCGAGGCGATCGACGCGGTCGCCGAGGCGTGGTCGGGCGCGGTCGAGGATCCGGGCCTGGACCCGGCCCGGCACTACCTCGAGGGCCCGCCGGACGCGGTCGCGATGTACCTGCTGACGCTCGACGCGATCAACTTCGGGTCGGGCTGGTTCCCGACGCTGCGCAAGCGGCCGGGGATGTCGGGCTACTTCACGGTCGCCGCATCGCTCACCGACCGCTTTCGTGCCGAGGGCCCGTGGTCGGCCGAGGAGCTGCGCGCGATGACGACCCGCGAGATCGCCGGCGTGCTGGGCCAGGCGCCGGGCTCGGAGCTCATGGCGCTCTACGCGCAGGCGCTGCGCCAGCTCGGCACGTTCCTCGGGACGCGCACGGCGCTGGAGGTGGTGGCGACCGCGAACGGCTCGGCCGCCGAGCTCGCGCGGCTGCTCGCCACGTCGATGAGCATGTGGAACGACATCGGCTTCTACAAGCGCGCGCAGATCGTCGCGAACGACCTGCAGGCGGCGGGCGTCGCGTCGTTCCGCGACCTCGACACGCTCACGATCTTCGCCGACAACCTCGTGCCGCACGTGCTGCGCTGCGACGGCGTGCTCGTCTACGACGAGGCGCTGGCGGAGATCATCGACGCCGAGCGCCGGCTCGAGGACGTCGCGGCCGAGCGCGAGATCCGCGCGAGCGCGGTCCACGCGTGCGTGATCCTCGCCGAGCGCCTCGGGGTGCCCGAGCGCGTCCTCGACGTGTGGCTGTGGAACCGCGGCCAGGCGCCCGAGTACAAGTCCCGGCCGCGGCACCGGGCGCGCAGCGTCTTCTACTGACCGCCCGCGGCCTCCACCACACCGGCGAACGCCTGCAGCAGTGCGCTCCAGCCCTGCTCGGAGTCGAAGATGCCGCGCATCCGCCCGGCGTGCTCGGCGTAGGCCTCCAGGCCACGGTGTTCGAGCTCGACCGTCGTCCGGCCGTCGCCGGCGTCGGTGAAGCGCACCTCGACCTCGCTGATCGTGTCCGGGTCGGCCTGCCAGTCCGCGGAGATCTCCCACGTCAGGACGACGCGGTGCGGCGGGTCCCAGACGCGTACGTGGCCCCACGGGCACTCGGTCCCGTCCTCCCCGCGCTCGAACCAGCGGCCGCCCTCGTACGGCTCGATCTCGGCGCCGACCGGCGTCGCGCCGCCGATCGAGTACGCCTGGAGTGGCCACCACCCTCCGATCCGCCCGGTGAACACGGCGAACGCGCGCTCGAGGTCGGCGCGGACGGTCAGCGACTTGCGGACCGCGATCGTCTCCTGCTGCCCTGCCATCTCAGCTCTCCTCCACCGCGTCGCGGAACCCGGCGAGCGCCTGGTCCCAGAACGCATCGAAGTACGCCCGCAGGTCGGCGACCGCCCGCGGGTTCATCCGGTACAGCCGCCGCGTCCCGTCGGCCCGGTCGGTCACCAGCCCGGCCTCTTTGAGCACCCTGAGGTGCTGCGAGACGGCCGACCGCGTCACGGGCAGCCCCTCGGCGATCGCGCCGACCGGCAGCTCGCCGCCGGAGAGCCGTTCGAACACCGCCCGCCGGGTCGGGTCGCCCAGCGCCGTCATCGCGAGATCAATATCAGTCACGGCTAACCGTTAGCCTACGCTTGCAAAACGCTCCGGTCAACCCGCGGACGCCGACGTGCGCGTACGCATCGCCGCGCGCCGCCGCTCGCCGCCCGTCGCGGGTCAGGTCGCGACGCGGCCGTAGATCACGCAGTCGCGCGAAGCGCCCGCCATGACCGTGTGCCGGGCCAGGACGCCCTCGCGCGTGAAGCCCGCCTTCTCGGCGACGCGCTGCGAGGCGACGTTCTCGACGTCGGCGACCAGCTCGACGCGGACGAGGCCGAGCGCGCCGAGCGCCCAGTCGCCGAGCAGCCGCAGCGCGCGGGTCGCCACGCCGCGCCCGCGCGCCCACGGCGCGACCCAGTAGCCGGCCGCGGCGCGCCGGTCCTTCCAGGAGATCGACTGCAGGCCGGTGAGGCCGAGCAGGCGCGCGTCGTCGGCGGCGTCGGCGATCACGAAGTCGATCCCGTCCCCCGTCGCGAGCAGCGACGCCTGGCTCTCGAGGAACCCCTCGAACTCCTCGTCGCCGTACGGGTACGGGATCGACGCGGTGAAGCGCCGGATGAGCGGGTCCTGCACCGCGGCGACGACCCGGTCGCGGTCGGCGGCCCGCAGCGGCCGCAGCACGACGGCGTCGTCGGCGGGCGGCGGCGTCGGATGGACGAGCGTCGGCATCCGCATGGGATCGTACGACCGCGATGCGGTTCATCATCCTCCACGGCTACGCCGGGTCGGGCCCGGGCCACTGGCAGACGTGGCTCGCGCACCGCCTCCGCGCGGCCGGCCACGACGTCGCCTATCCGGACCTGGCCGATCCGACGGCGCCGCGGCTCGACCGGTGGCTCGCCGCGCTCGAGGCGCTGCGCGCCGGCGAGGAGGACGTCGTGCTCTGCCACTCGCTCGCCTGCTGCCTGTGGCTGCACCACCGCGCCCGAGGCGGCACCCCCGCCGCGCGCGTCCTGCTCGTCGCGCCGCCGCACCCCGAGCCGATGATGGACGAGCTCGCGGGCTTCTTTCCCGTGCCGCTCGATCCTCGCCTGGCGACCGGGGCGCGGATCGTCTGCTCCGACGCCGACCCGTGGTGTCCCGCAGGCGCGGCGGCGCGCTTCGGCGCGGCCCTGCAGGTGCCCGTCGACGTCCTGCAGGGCGCGGGTCACGTCAACCCGGAGACGGGGTACGGGCCGTGGCCGGCGGTGGAGGCGTGGGCCTACGGCGCGAACCAGGGGATCGAGACGTAGCGCTCGCCCGAGTCGGGCAGCACGCACACGATCCGCTTGCCGCGCGACTCCGGCCGCCGCGCGATCTCCAGCGACGCCCACAGCGCCGCGCCGCACGACAGGCCGACGAGGATGCCCTCGCGCCGCGCGCACTCGCGGGCGGTCTCGATCGCGTCCTCGTCGCCGACCGGGATGACCTCGTCGAGCACCTCGCGGTTGAGCACCGGCGGGATGAACCCCGCGCCGATCCCCTGGATCTTGTGCGGGCCCGGCGGGCGGCCGGAGAGCACCGCCGAGGTGGCGGGCTCGACCGCGACGACCCACGTGTCGGGGTTGCGCTCCTTGAGCACCTCGCCGACGCCGGTGATCGTCCCGCCCGTCCCGACGCCCGCGACGAAGATGTCGACCTTGCCGTCGAGCGCGTCGAGGATCTCCGGCCCGGTCGTGCGGCGGTGCACATCGGGGTTGGCCGGGTTGGAGAACTGGTCGGGGAGGAACACGTCGTCGCGGGCGGCCATCGCGCGTGCGGCGTCGACCGCCTCGTTCATGCCGCCCATCGACTCGGTGATCTCCACCCGCGCGCCGTAGAGCGACAGCAGCCGCTCGCGCTCGCGGCTCATCCCCTCCGGGAGCGTGAGCACGAGGTCGTAGCCCTTCGCGGCGCACACGAACGCCAGCGCGATGCCGGTGTTGCCCGAGGTCGCCTCGACGATCGTCGTCTTCCCCGGCTCGATGAGGCCCTCGCGCTCGGCGGCCTCGAGCATCGAGACGCCGATGCGGTCCTTGACGCTGCCACCGGGGTTGAACGCCTCGAGCTTGCCGTACAGCTCGACGCCCTCGGCGACGTCGTCGCCGGGCAGCCGCTGCAGACGCACCATCGGCGTCCTCCCGACGTGGTCGGCGATGTTGGTCGGGACGGACGCCATGCGCCGCAGCAGATTAGCGACGCGGCGATGCGCCGTTTGCGCGCCTTCCACGCGGGAACCCCCTAAGGCAGCGCATCGACGTTCCGATCAAAGGGACGCAGGCGGAGGGCCCCGAACAGGGGCCCTCCAGCCGTTTCGGGGAAGGAGGCGGCGCTGCGAGCCGCCCTTCACCCCGTTTGCCGGTGCATCGCCCGGGGGTACGGAGCGTGGCGATGCTCCTCGAGCGGGAGAGGGAGCTCGAAGCGCTCTCGCGCGCGCTTGCCGCCGCCTGCGAGGGCGAGGGCTCCGTCGTGCTGGTCCAGGGCGAGACCGGCGTCGGCAAGTCCGAGCTGCTGCTGGCTGCCGAGGACACGGCGTCCGGTCTCGGCATGACGGTCCTGGCGGCGCGCGGCAGCGAGCTCGACGCCGAGCTTCCGTTCGGTGTGATCGTCGGCCTGCTCGAGCCGCTCGTCGCCGGGCTGCCGGAGGACGAGCGCGACCGCCTGTTCGACGGACCGGCCGGCATGGCGCGGCCGTTGTTTCCCGCGCTGCGCGCCGGCGCGGGCGACGAGGCGCCGGGGCCGCTCGCGCTCGTCCACGGCGCGTACTGGCTGTTCGCCCGGCTCGCGGACCTGCGCCCGCTGCTCGTGCTCGTCGACGACGCCGAGTGGGCCGACGAGCGGTCGGCGCAGGTGCTGCGCCACCTCGCCGCGCGGATCGAGGACCTCCCCGCGGCGCTCGTCGTCGCGGGGACGTCGGGTCTCGACGCGCTCGCGCCCGGCGCGCCGACGGTGCGGCTGCGGCCCGAGGGCCTCTCGCCGGACGGCGTGGCGCAGATGGTGCTCGCCGAGTTCCCCGACGCCGACGCCGCCTTCTGCGCGGGCTGCGCGCGGGCGACGAACGGCGTGCCGATGCTCGTCACCGAGCTGCTCGCCGCCGTGCGCAACGACCATCGCCCGCCGACCGGCGAGACCGCCGCGGGGTTCGCGCGCCTCGGTCCGCCCGAGGTCGCCCAGGCCGTCCTGCGCCGGCTCGAGCGCCTGCCGCCCGGGACGCCGGCGCTGGCGCGCGTGGCGGCGGTGCTCGGCGACGACGCGAGCCTCGAGCACACCGCGCGACTCGCCGGGATCGGCCTGCAGGACGCGGCGGTCGCGGTCGAGGCGCTCTGCGCGACGGGCGTCGTCGAGCCCGGCGAGACGATCCGCTTCCGCCATCCGATCGTCCGCGCCGCGCTGGAGCGCTCGGTCCCGCCCGCCGGCCGCGAGCGCACCCACCTGCAGGCGGCCCGGCTGCTGCTCGGCGACGCCGCGCCGCCCGAGCGTGTCGCGGGCCACCTGCTGCTCGCCGAGCGCGGCGGGCGCCGCTGGGTCGTCGAGACGCTCCGCCGCGCCGCCGCGCACGCGACGGCCGGCGGCGCGCCCGCGTCGGCGGCCCGCTACCTGGAGCGCGCGCTGGCCGAGCCGCCGCCGGGCGACGACCTCCGCGGCGAGGTGCTGCGCGACCTCGCCGGCACGGAGGCCGCGCTGCTCGCCGAGGCGCGCGAGGAGCCGGAGTCACGCCGGCGGGCGCGGCAGCTCGCCGGCGCGGCCGGCGACGCCGACGTGCGGACGCCGGCCGGGCGCGCGCTCGCCGCGCAGCGGGCGCTGGAGGCGGCCCTCGCCGGCGCCCCCGCCGACGAGGTCCGCGACCTGGCGGCCGCCGCGCTCGCCGGCGACGCGCTGCTGCGTGAGGACGAGCCGGGCGGCATCCACGCGACGGCGGCGATCCGCGCGCTCGCGCTGGCCGACGACCTGCACGGCGCCGCGCTCGCCGCCGCGACGGCGGTCGACCGCGCCCGCGAGAGCGGCTCGCCGGAAGCCTACGCACGCGCCTGCGCGCTACGCGCCGACGTCGCGCTGCGCCGCGGCGCCCTCGCCGACGCGGTCGCGGACGCGCGCGCGGCGCTCGACGCCGCGCCCGCCGCGGGCGGCGAGGCCGCGGCGGCGCTCGCGGTCGCGCTGGCCGAGCACGGCGAGCGCGGCCGCGCCCGCGAGGCGCTCGACCGCGCGGCCCCGAGGAGCACGGCGGTCCGGGCCTCGATCCTCGTCGCGCGCGCCCACGTCGCGCGTCTGCGCGGCGACCGCGCCGAGGCACGGGACGCCGCGGTCGCCGCCGGCCGCCTCACCGCCGACCTGCAGGCCGACACGCCGGCCTGGCTCCCGTGGCGCGCGGAGGCAGCTCAGGCGCTCGTCGACGATGACCGCGCCGAGGCGCGCCGGCTGGCGCGCGAGCACCTCCGGCTCGCGCGGCGCACGCAGGCGCCGCGGACGCTCGGGGCGGCACTGCGGACGGCGGGCGTCGTGGAGGGCGGCGCCGAGGGGCTGCGGCTGCTGCGCGAGGCGGCGCGCGTCTTCGAGGGCTCGAACGCGATCCTCGAGCGCGCCCACACGCTCGCCGCGCTCGGCGCCGCGCTGCGCGACCGGCGCGACCCGATCGCCGCCCGGGCGCCGCTGCGCGAGGCGCTCGCGATCGCCCGCCGCTGCCGTGCGCGGGTCCTCGAGGACGCGGTGCACGACGAGCTCGCGGCGTCGGGCGAGCGGGTGACGCGGGCGTCGCGCCCGCACCGGCTCGCCTGAGCGGTGGGCGACGCGGGCGGGTCAGGCGGCGAGCCGCAGCGCGGACGTGCCGCTCAGCACGGGCCCGAACAGCTGCGCGATGACCCGCGCACGGTGGATCTGGTTGCGGTGCCACGGGCGGCCCTCGGGAGCGAGCACCTCCATGACGCCGACCGTCACGCCGTTCTGCTCGACCGGCAGCACGAGCAGGCGGCCCGCCGCGCCGGCGAACTCCGGCCGGCTGGCGTCGATGCGCGAACCCGCGGTGAGCGGCGTGCCGGCGACCGTCGTCAGCGCGCCGTCGGGCTGCACGAGGCGCAGCGCGGCACGTTCGGCGCCGAGGTCGCGCGAGGCCTCGGCCAGCGCGCCGGCGATCTCCTCCGGGCCGCGGACGTCGTTGATCCGCGCCGCGACGCGCTCGAGCGCGCCGTCGGCGGACATCGCCGGGCCGCTCGAGTGGCCGTGGATCGCGGCCTGCCACGCCGCGTAGCACGACGCGACCGCCGACTCGTCGACCTCCGGCCACGGCCGGCCGGGCGGCGCGAGGACGTAGCCCTGCCCGTAGGTGACGTCGAGGTCGGCGAGCAGGCGCAGGTCCTGCAGCGTCTCGATCCCCTCCGCGCACACGAGCGCGTCGATCGAGCGCGCGAAGCTCACGAACGACGCGATGAGCGCGGCGCGGTAGTCGTCCTGCGAGACGCCGTGGACGAGCGCGCGGTCGAGCTTGATGACGTTCGGCCGGATCCGCAGGAGCTGGGTGAAGCCCGCGTAGCCCGCGCCCGCGTCGTCGACGGCGATCTTCGCGCCGCGCTCGCGCAGGCCCTCGAGCGCGTCGTGCAGCGACGGCGCGGCGGTGACGAGCTCGTTCTCGGTGATCTCGATCGTGACGCCGTTCAGGTCGTCGGGCAGCGCGTCGCGGACCTCCTCGGAGGTCAGCGTCGACGGGCTGACGTTCACGGCCAGGTAGGCGGCGGGAGGGCGGCCCGGCGTCGACAGCGCCTTGCGCAGCGCGGCGGCCTCCAGCCGCGGGCCGAGGCCGACGCGGTGGGCCTGCGAGAACCAGACGTTCGGCGGCCGGTGCGTCGGCGCGTTGAACCGCGCCAGCGACTCGAAGCCGGCGATCCGCGCCGTGCGCAGGTCGAGCAGCGGCTGGAAGAGGATCGTGATCGCATCGTCGTTCTCCAGCAGCGACAGGATCTCGGCCCGCTGCTCCTCGGCGCGGCGGAACCACGACATCCGCTCGCGCTCCTCCTCGGAGTCCTCCTCGGCGGCGGGCTTGACGAGGTCGGCGAGCTCCTCGTTGTAGAGCTCGTAGCGGCCCTTGCCGTTGCGCTTGGCGGCGTACATCGCGACGTCCGCGTGGCGGAGCAGGTCCTCGACGACGTCGTCGCCGGGGTCGGCGACGGCGACGCCGATGCTCGGGCGCACGTCGAGCTCCTCGCCGGCGACCTCGAACGGCGCGCGCATCGCGGCGAGCACGCGCTCGGCGACCTGGACGGCCTCCGAGCGCTCGCCGACGCTCTCGAGCAGGATCCCGAACTCGTCGCCGCCCAGGCGCGCGGCGGTGTCGTGCGCGCGCAGGCACCCGCGTAGGCGCTGGGCGACCTGGATGAGCAGCTCGTCGCCGGCCGCGTGGCCGAGCGAGTCGTTCACGCGCTTGAAGTCGTCGAGGTCGATCGCGCAGGCGGCGACGTGGTGGCCCTCGCGCGAGGCGCGGTGCAGCGCCTGCTCGATGCGGTCGTAGAACAGCGCCCGGTTCGGGAGCTGGGTGAGCGGGTCGTGGAACGCGCGGTGGCGGAGCTGCGCCTCGGACGCCTTGCGCTCGGTCACGTCGCGGCTGGTGAGGATGATCCCCTGCACGTCGGGGTCGTCGCGCATGTCGGCGATCGCGGTCTCGACGTGCACGTAGTGGCCGCCCGCGTGCTTGAGGCGCCACTCGACGGTCGGGCTGTCGGTCGTGCCGGCGAGGATCGCCTTGAGCAGCGGCCGGTCGTCCTCGTGGACGAAGCGCTCGAGCGTGCGGCGGCGGAGCTGGCCGGGGCGGTGGCCGAGGATCCCCTCGCCGGTCTGGGTGACGATCATCCCGCGCCGGTCGAGCACGATGATCATGTCGGTCGAGTGCTGGACGAGCGCCTGCAGGCGCCGGTCGTCGCTGCGGTTGCGCCCGCCCTCCTCCTCGCGTCGGCGCAGGGCGGCGAACAGCCCGAGCGCGGTCGCGCCGAGGACGACGCCGCCGAGCAGCCAGGTCAGGGTGTCGGCGCGGCGCTCCAGCCGGCGCTCCTCGGCGCGGCGGCCGGCGAGCCGCTGCCGCAGGATCGGGCGCGGCCCGTTCGCCGCGTCGATGCGGTTCTCGATCCGCGTGACGGCCGTGCGCATCGAGCGCTGATCGGCCTGGGTGGCCCAGAGCTGGGCGAGCACGGCGACCGCGACCACGCACAGGAGGATCGGGGCGAACGTCAGCGGCGTGAGCCAGGCGGGCCGCGACGATCGGAACGGGAAGCGCATACGCCTCTTTCGTCGGCCGGGAAGGGCCTGAGCTTGACCTGTGGAATCCCCCAACCGACCGATCTCGAAGCGGGGAGGCAGCATGCTCAAGGAGTTCCGGGACTTCGTCCTGCGGGGGAACGTCGTCGATCTGGCTGTTGCGGTGGTCCTCGGCGCGGCCTTCGGAGCCGTCGTCAACGCGCTCGTCGCGGACTTCCTGACCCCGCTCATCGCGGCGATCGGCGGCCAGCCGGACTTCTCCGCGCTGACGTTCACGATCAACGACTCGGTCTTCCGCTATGGGCACTTCCTGAACCAGGTCATCGCGTTCCTGATGATCGCGGCGGCGATCTTCTTCTTCGTGGTGCGGCCGCTGAACGCGCTCATGGCGCGCCTGAAGCCCGAGAAGCCGGTCGACATCCCCACGCGCGAGTGCCCGGAGTGCCTGAGCGACATCCCCGCGCCGGCGCGCCGGTGCGCGTTCTGCACGGCCGAGGTCGGGCCGGCGCCGGCCGCGTAGGCGGCGGGGTCGCTCCGGCCGGCCCGGTGGCGCCGGCCGGCCGGAGCGCGCCGGGCACGCAGGACAAGCCGCCCGTCTACGCCGCGGCGGCGAACCGCGGCTCGCCGTCCCCGGCCATCAGCTCGACGAACATCCTGGCCAGCGCGGGGTCGAAGTGCGTCCCCGCGCACCGCTCGATCTCGGCGAGCGCCTCCTCCGGCGTCCACGCCTCCTTGTAGGGGCGGCGCGAGCACAGCGCGTCGAAGACGTCGCACACCGCGACGATGCGCCCCTCGAGCGGGATGTCCTCCCCCGCGATCCCGTGCGGGTAGCCCTGGCCGTCCCAGCGCTCGTGGTGGGTGAGCGCGACGACCTCGGCCATCCGCACGAGCGGCGAGCGCGACCCCGAGAGCATCTTCGCCCCGGCGGTGGTGTGGGTCTTCATGACCTCCCACTCCTGGGGCGTGAGCTTGCCCGGCTTCTGGAGGATCGCGTCGGGGATCGCGATCTTGCCGACGTCGTGCAGCGCGCTGGCGCGGCGGAGCATCTCGGCGCGGTCCTCGTCCATCCCCGCGGCCCGCGCCAGCCGGTAGCTCAGCAGCCCGATCCGGTTGATGTGCTGGCCGGTGTCCTCGTCGCGCGAGTCGACCGCCTGGCCGAGCCGCTCGATGATCTCGAGCTGGAGCGCGTCGAGGTCGGCGGTCCGCTCGCGCACGGCGGCCTCGAGCTCGGCGCTGTACTCGGTGATCCGCCGGCGCGCGCGGCCCTCGACCATCTGGCCCGCGACGGCGCCGATGCTCATCGACACGCCCGCGGCGAGCAGCGGCGCGACGACCGGGATGACGATGCCGTTGACGAACGCGATCCACGCGACGGCGACGTACACGGCCGCGGTCGCGAACGAGACGAGCGCGGCGCCGATCGGGCTCAGCCGCAGGCCGGTGAGCGGGACGACGAAGCTCATGAACAGGACGGCCAGCACGGACACCCAGCCGGGCGCGTCACGCAGCGGCAGGCCGTTGAGGGCGGTCCAGATCGCGTTGGCCTGGATCTCCGCGCCGGCCATGAGCTCGGACCGCGCGGTCGGCGTCGGATGCACGTCCTGGAGCGTCGGCGCCGACGCGCCGATCACGACGATCTTGCCTGCGAACATCTCCGGGTCGGCGCGGAGCTGGTACAGGTCCGAGAACGACACGGTCCGGATCGCCTCGGGCCCGCCGCGATAGTCGATGTACGCGCCGGTCTCGCCGTTGAAGAGCTCATGGTCGACCCGCACGCCCTCCCGCCGGGCGACGGCGGCGGCGATCGAGGGCAGGCCGTCGATGACGTCGTTGAAGCGGCGGATGACGCCGGAGTCCTGGTCGGGCAGATTCGCAGCCGCGCCGACCGCGCCGATCGGGTCGAGGTTCTCCTGCCCGCCGAAGATGTTGTGGCCGCCGCGGCCGTCGGTCTCGCTCGTCGCGAGGACGGCGCCGCCGGCCCGGTCGATCGCCTCGTAGAGCGCCAGGTCCTCATCCGGGTCGCTCGCCTCGGTGAACTGGACGTCGAGGACGATCTCGCGCGCGCCCGCCTCGTGCAGGCGCTCCACCGCCTTGGCGAAGTAGGTGCGCGGGAACGGCCACTGCTCGCCGAGGTCGGAGAACGTGACGTCGTCGATCGCGACGACGACGAGGTCGTCGGCGGTCCGCTCGGGGCGCAGCTCGAACCGCAGGTCGACGCTGTCGTGCTCGAAGGCGTCGAGCGCCCCCGCCTGGTCGGCACCGACGACGACCGCCAGGGCGAGCACGCCGGCGAGCAGGTAGGGGCGCAGTCGGTGCACGGTTCGTTGATCGGCGCTGCGCCGCCCGAGTCGGAGCCTCGCTGGACGGGTGTCGTCGCCGGTCCGCCGCCCCGCTCAGCGGCCGACGAGGATGCTCCTGCCCTTGCGGAGGCGCCTCGTACGCCCGGTGCGCTTGTCGCGGACGTCGACGACGCCCTCGGTGACCTTCGTGTAGGTGCCGTCGCAGCGGTCGGCGGTCAGCCAGCTCGTGCCGCGGACGGTCGCGACGCTGTTGGAGCCGTGGGTGCGGAACTTGCCGCCCTTGTCCTTCGCCCACAGGCGGCGGATGGTGCTGCGGCGGCTCTTGCGGCGGGCGGGCGAGCGCTTGCCCGCGGCGGCACGCGCGGTCGCCCTGCCCTTGCGCCGCGGCGCCGGACAGCCGGCGAACGAGCCGCCTGTGAGCTTGATGTCGGTCATGCCGTTCGAGCGCTGGCGGACCTCGAACATGCCGCCGCGGAACGTGCCGGTCTGCCGCCTGCCGCCACCGAGCGCGCTGGAGAGCGTGACCGACCCCTTGCGCGTGTCGACGACCGTGCCGACCGGCAGCGACGACGCGTCGGTCAGCTCGATGAAGCGGTCGGTGCCGGGGATGCGGACGAGGACGGTGCCGCCGCCGGAGGTGTCGAGCAGGACGGTCCTGCCGAGCTCGGGCGGCGCCGCGGGCGGAAGCTCGACGGGCTGCGTGTCGGCCTCGGTCCCGGCGCCGGGGCCCGGGCCGGCCGGCGTCGCGGGCCGGCCGGCGCCGTTCGGGTCGGCGGGCGTCGCGGCGTTCGGGTTGCGGGGCTTGGTCTCGCCGTTGCCGGTCGCGCCGTTGCCGGTGTTCCCGGCGTTGCCGTTGCCGTTGCTGCCGCCGTTCCCGTTGCCGTTGTCGCCCTTGCCGGTGTCGTCTCCCGGCGCGCCCGCCGACGCGTACTCGTAGGCGCCGATGTCCGGCGCGGAGCCGATCGTGCGCGGCTCGCCGGCCAGGTCGAGGAGGCCGACGGCGCCGGAGGCGAGGCCGCGGTCGATCGTGCTCGACCCCGCGAGCGGCCGGAAGCCGGCGTCGAGCTTCGGGTTCTGGTCGTCGGTGTTGGCGCCGGACACGCCGCGGGTCTTGCCCGGACGCGAGTTCGTGCGCTCGCGGGTGCAGTTGGAGCCCTGGCCGTCGAGGTCGTAGCCGTCCCCGCGCGCCAGCGTGTCGACGAGCGCCGTCGAGCCGGTGGCGGTGGCGCAGCGGATGCCGGTCGCCCCGCCGTAGGCGGTGACGTTCCGCACCGCGATCGCCCCGGCCGCCGGGCCGTCCTCGATCCGGACGGCCGCGGCGCTCGCGCCGGCGGTCGTCGCGAGGCTGTTCGTCAGCGCCGCCGTGCCACGAACCGTCGCGCCGTGGCCGCTCTCGGCGTGCGCGACGACCCGGTCGGCGCGGCCGGCCTCGAGCGCGAGCGCCACCTGGCCCGCCGCGTCCGCGACGACCTCCAGGTGCGTGACCGTCGCGCCCGGCGCCGACACGGTCAGGACCGGCTCGGCCTGGAGGACCGAGCTCTCGATCGTCGGCCGCTCGGACCCTTCGTAGCCGTGCACGTCGACGTCGCGGTCGACGACGAGCGGCGCGTCGACCGTGTAGTCGCCGGGCAGCAGCACGATCTCGGCGCCGTCGGCGGCGCCGGACAGCGCGGCCTGCAGGGAGCAGGGCGTGTCGGGTGTGCACGCGGTCGCCGCGGGGTCGCCCGTCGGCGCCGCCCACCGCTCCTCCACGGCCCACGCGGGCGTCGCCGGCAGGACGGCGAGAGCGATGAGGAGGATTGTGAAGCGCACCATCCGGGGGTGCATCGCCCGGAACGGGCGCGCCGATGAGGGTCGGCGGACGGGTGTTCGGCGCCCGCATCCCCAGATCCGGGCCGCACGGTGTCACCCTCTGTAGGAGCACATGACGATCAAGGGCCCTCCGCCTCCCACCGACCTGGACGCCGAGCTGGATCGCAGCCTGCGGCTCGATCGCGAGCTGGCGCGCGACCTCGGGCGCCCGCAGCCCGAGCGCAGGCCGCCGCGTGCCGCGTACGTCGAGTCGCTGCCGACGCGGGAGCCCCCCGGGCGGGCGGCCGAGCGCGAGCTCGTCGCGCGCGCGAAGGCCGGCGACGCCCGCGCGCGGGCCGAGCTCGTCGACGCGTTCATGCCGCTCATCGCATCGGTCGCGCGCACGTACCGGACCGGGCACGTCCAGCAGATGGAGCTGCTGCAAGAGGGCGTCGTCGGCCTGCTGCGCGCGCTCGAGGGCTACGACCCCTCACGCGGCACGCCGTTCTGGGCGTACGCCGCCTGGTGGGTGCGCCAGGCGATGCAGCAGCTCGTCTCCGAGCTCACGCGCCCGGTCGTCCTCTCCGACCGCGCGCTCCGCCACCTCGCCCGGCTGAAGGAGGCCCACCGCGAGATCGTCGCCAGCGAGGGCCGCGAGCCGACGAGCGCCGAGCTGGTCGAGCGCACCGGCATCGACGCCGCCCAGGTCAACGACCTGCTGGCGACCGAGCGCGTCCCGCGCTCGCTCGACGAGCCCGTCCGCAGCGAGGAGGGCACGATCGGCACGTTCGGCGAACTGCTCGTCGATCCGCTCGCCGAGGGCGAGTACGAGCGGGTGCTCGGCAACGTCGTCGTCGACGACCTCCATGCGCTGCTCGCCGGCCTGTCGGACCGCGAGCGCGACGTCGTCCGTTCCCGCTTCGGCCTGGGCGGCGACGAGCAGTCGCTGCGGGCGATCGGCGCGCGGCTGGGCCTCAGCGGCGAGCGCGTGCGCCAGATCGAGCAGCGGGCGCTCGGCAAGCTCGCCAGCGCGATCGGCGCCTGATCGAGGCCCGGCCGGCCCGCCGGCTCGGCGCGATCGGGCGGGCAGAAGGTGAACCGGAGCCCTTGACACGCACCTTGGTGCGGCCTATTCCCCATGGTGCAGAAAGGATTTCCCCACAACTCATCGAGCCGGACGGCTCGGGCATATCCGGCTCCCAGATTCGGGGCCCTGCCGCGAGAGCGGCGCCCGAAGCCCTCAGACGGGTGAGGGCAGAGGGCCGCGGCCACGAGCCGCGACCCGGCTCGATGAGGACATACCGCCGACATCGACGGCGACGTCCAAGCCGCCGTCGATGATCGCGTCGGTCACAGCCACGGTCGGCTCACCCGCACGTACGCGCTCGAACCGCAGATCGACGCGCGCCTCGCCGACCCGCAGACCGCGGACGGTCAGCACGTCGACATGCTTCGGCAGCCGGGGCCGGCGGATGACCAGGCGCCGCTCGAGCGCGTCCGGCGTCAGCCCGAGCCCCGTGACGAGCAGGTACGGGATCGAGCCGGCCGCCCACGCCTGCGGGCGGCACGCGACCGGGTACGGCACCGGCGCCTCGTAGTCGGCCCGCGAGAAGCCGGCGAACAGCTCGGGCAGCCGGTAGTCGGGGAACGCGGCGGCGGCGTCGACGAGACCGTCGACGACCCGCTGGAAGTCGTCGTCGAACCCGTACTCGCGCAGGCCGGCGCCGATGAGCGCCGTGTCGTGCGGCCAGACGCTCCCCGTGTGGTAGCCGACGGGGTTGAACGCGACCTCGCGGGCGCCGAGCGTCCGGATGCCCCAGCCCGAGTACAGGTCCTCCCCCATCAGCCGGTCGCGCACCTCGCTCGCCCGGGCCTCGTCGATCGCCCGCGCCCACAGCAGGTGGCCCTGGTTGGAGGCGAGCACGCGGCTCGGCCGCTTGTCGGCGTCGAGCGCCATCGCGTACGCGCCGAGATCGGGCAGCCACAGGCGCTCGAGCGCCTCGCGCGTGCGGTCGGCGGAGGTGCGCAGCTCGGCCGCGCGATCGTGCTCGCCGATCCGGTCGAGCAGGACGGCGAGGTCCTCGCGCGCCCGGATCGCGTAGCCCTGCACCTCTACCAGCGCGATCGGCGCGCGCAGCGGCAGGCCGTCCTCCCCGCAGACGCCGTCCCAGGAGTCCTTCCACCCCTGGTTGTCCAGCCCGCCGGGCGCGCGCCGCAGGTACTCGACGAGGCCGTCGCCGTCGGGGTCGCCGTCCCGGTCGAGCCACTCGAGCGCCGCGTCGACCTGCGGGCGCAGCTCGTGCAGCAGGTCGAGCGAGCCGGTCCAGTCGACGTGACGCGCCAGCAGGATGAGGAACAGCGCGGTCGCGTCGACCGTGCCGTAGTAGCGCGCCAGCGGCGTGCAGTCGGTGTTGGCGACCTCGCCCAGGCGCAGCTCGTGCAGGATGCGCCCCGGCTGCTCGTCGTGCGCGTCGTCGTGCCGCGCGCCCTGCGTGGCCGCCAGCAGGCGCAGCGTCCCGGCCGCGAGCGCCGGGTCGAACCCGAGCATCTGCATCGCGGTGATGAGCGAGTCGCGCCCGAACAGCGTCGCGTACCAGGGCACGCCGGCCGCGAGGTACGGCTGGCCGTTCAGGTCGGAGATGAGCAGGCGCAGGTCCAGGAGGCTGCGCCGCAGCATGCGGGCGACGAGCTCGTCGTCGACCTCCATCCGGGTCCGGCCGGCGAGCCACGCGTCGGCGTCGGCGGCCGCCTGGCGCGCCGCGCCGTCGCGGCTCAGCACCGGCGCCGCGGGCTCGCCTTCGACCGGTGCGCTCGTCGTGAAGCGGCAGGTCAGGCTCAGCGTGTGGCTCTCGTGCGGCTCCAGGTGCACGGCCGCCGTGAGGCGCCCGTCGTCACCGGCGTGGGCGCCCTCGCAGGTGACGGTCGTCGCGCGCGTCCAGCCGTCGAGGCCGACCGCCTTGAGCCGCAGCGTGTCCCCGAGGCCACGTCGCTCGACCCGCCGCTCCCGCGGTTCGAGCATCCCGCGCAGCTCGAGCATCGGCACGTAGTCGGCGTCGAGGCGCAGCTCGAGCTCGAGGTCGACCGGCTCGGGGTGGTGCGAGTGCAGGAGGATCGTCTCGTCGAGCGCGTCGGGGCGTATGCGGCGCTCGATCCGGATGCGCAGCGACTGCAGCGGCAGCCGCCGCCCGTCGGCGAGCGGCAGGTCGGGGTTGGTCAGCTCGTGCACCGCGGCGCTGCCCGCCTCGTCGGAGCTGACGAGCAGGCGCGGCGCCACCCCGTTGATCCGCAGCTCGTGGGTGCGCAGGAACCGGCAGTCGTCGACGAAGACGCCGAGCGCGTGATCGCCGCTCGGCAGCTCGCCGTCGCGGCCCGCGACGCAGAACGCGTTGCCCGCCTTGATGGCGGTCGTCTCCGTGACGTCGACATCGGTCACGCGGCAACCCTTTCGTCCCCGGACTGCACGACGCCGGCCCGGCCGTCGCCGGCCTGGACGGCGGTCGCGGCCGCCGCCCGGTCGTCGGCGACGGGGCGCGGTGCGGCGATCGTGCGGTACACCCGCTCGTAGTCTGCCGCGATCTTCTTCGGCGCGAACCGCTCGGCGACGCTCGCGCGGCACTCGGCAGGCGAGATGCGGGAGACCTGCTCGACGGCCTCGGCCATCTCGTCCTCGTCGGCGACGAGCAGCCCGCTGCGGCCGGGCTCGACGACCTCGGGCGCGGCGCCCTCGGCGAACGCGATCACCGGCGTGCCGGCGGCCATCGCCTCGACCATCACCATCCCGAACGGCTCGGGCCAGGTGATCGGCATGAGGAACGCGTGCGCCCGGGCGAACAGCTCCTCCTTCTGGCGCCCGCCGACCTCGCCGATCCAGACGATCTGCTCGTCGAGCCTCGGCTCGATCTCCTCGGCGAAGTACGGCTCGAACCCGCGCTGGACCGGGCCGGCGAGGATGAGCCGCCTGCCGGTCTTGCGGGCGACGCGGATCGCGCGGTCGGGTCCCTTGATCGGGTTGATCCGCCCGACCCAGAGCAGGTAGTCGTCCTTCGGCAGGCCGGTCGGCCAGGCCGCGACGTCGACCGGGTTGTAGACGACCGCGTCGACGTGCAGGCCGTGCGGGCGCATCGCCGCCTGCGCACGCGAGATGCAGGTGATCGCCGCCTTGTGGCCGTGGGCGGCGTAGAAGCGCACGGCGTCGCCCTCGAACGAGCCGTGGATGGTGTGGACCACCGGCACGCGGAGCCGGTCGGCCATCGCGAGCGCGACCCACCCCGAGTGGTCGTGCAGCACGTCGAACGGGCGGCCGTCGAGCTCGGCCTGCTCGACGTAGGCGATCGCGCGGGCGGTGTGGTCGGCCTCGACGACGCTCATGCCGATGTCCCGCGGGTGCAGCCGGTCCAGCAGCGGGACGACGGTCGCTGCGCTCTTCGAGCCGGGCGCGCCGAGCAGCGTGACGTCGTGGCCGCGCTCGACGAGCGCGTCGGCGAGCAGCGCGAGGACCTGCTCGATGCCCCCGTAGCCGACGGGCGGGACCGGCAGCCACGGCGGCGCGAGCAGGGCGATGCGCAGGGGGCGGGAGTCGTCGTCGGCGTCCTGCCTGGCGCGCGAGACGCGCCTGACGACACGATCGGGACGCGGCGCGTAGAGATGACGATGCACGAACGGCTCGCTGCGCACGGCCTGGGCGACGGCGCGGTCGGCGGCGGCGCACGAGGCACAGAGCCGGTCACCACCGGGACGGAGTACCGTACGGACGTGACAGCGCTCGCACCGGCCGAGCCGCAGCGGTGGCCGGAGCGTTCCGCTGCGCCGCCGGCCCGCCGGCGGCGTCGTCGAGCCTCCTTCCATCATCGTGGTCACGTGGTGATGTCCTCCTCATGGTCGGGGACACGCCTTCACCACCTGCACTAGGACACACCCGCGTTCCGTCAACCGCGCTGTCCATCCACCGGCGAGTTCGATAGAACGGACGATCTGTTCTGGTGATCGTCCCCGCCGAACCCGACTTCTCGATCTCCGTGAGGTTCGAGAACTCCGCCGCCGCCCTCGTCGCCGTGACCGGTGAGCTCGACCTCTCGACCGCACCGAAGCTGGCCCGAGCGCTCGAGGACCTCCCGAGCGAGGCCACCGACATCCGCGTCAGCCTGCGCGACGTGTGGTTCGCGGACGTCGACGCGCTCAGCCGCCTGGCACGGACGCGCCACCGCCTGCGGCTGCAGGGGCGCCGCATGGTCGTCACGGACGCGGGCGACACGGTCCGCGGGCTCATGCGCGCGGCCGGGGTGCTGGAGGAGCTCACCGGCACCTGACCGGCGCGCGATCTAGACGCGTGCCAACGCCGATCTCGCTGAACGGCTACACGTGTTCAGTAGGCGTTCTTCGACGTCAGGCGCCCGTCATCGAAGCAGAACTGGAAGATGTCGCCCAAGTCGCCCCCGCGGCGGTTGTAGTAGATGCACGACCCTGAGCTCTTGGTGTCGAGTTCTGGGATCTCTGCCTCGAACTCCTGCGCGTCGGCCGGTTCCCCGAACCGCTTCTCGATCTCGGACTGAGGTGTGCCTGCCTTGACGCCGCGATACTGCTCGAGCGTGATCGAGTTCGCACGCTGCTGCTTCTCGAGGTCGTCAGCCACCTGATCCGCTCCGGCGCCGATCAGGGCGACGCAGCCGACGATCAAGACAGTCGCTGCGAGGAGGATGCCGAGTGCAACCTTCAGGACAGTCTTCATTGGCGTGAACCCTAATCCGGTGCTGGTGGCTCCACCATCGAACGAAAGTCCACTCACTAAACGAGACGCTCACGCAATCTCGGCGCTCGCAGATGGGGTGCGCACCAGAGCACGCAGCAGCGCTCTTCGGAGCGGTTCATCGTGGCTTGAGGTCGATGTGGCGGACTTGGTCACGTCCCCCGATCCCGAAAGGAGAGCCGATGGACGACCACACGTCCGATCGCACGCCATCACTGACCTCCCACGCCGCCAGGCGACGGCGCACGCCGGCGGGCGTGATCGCAGGGGCCGCGCTCGCGGTGCCCGGCATGGCGTTCGCCGCCGGCAGCGGCGGCGCGCCCGGCGGCTCCGGGGGCGCGACCTCGCAGGAGCAGACCGCCCTGTAGGAGAGCCTTTCGGGGCCTTCGGGGTCCGCATCGCGCCCGTCTGCGCGCGCAGCGCGGGCCCCGTCCGCATACCGCCGGCGCGCCGGACCTGTGTCAGACGCGCCGGTGCTGGGCAAGACGGACGTTCCCCCCTCCCGGAGATGTCGATGTCCCCTGCCACAGACGCTTCGCGGCGCCTTGCGGCGCTCGACGGCCTGCGCGGCATCGCCGCGCTCGGCATCGTGCTCATCCACGTCTGGATGTACGACCACGGCGACGCCGGCAAGCCCGCCAAGTCGCTGCTGGACATCGCGGTCGGCGAGCTACGGCTCGGCGTGCCGCTGTTCTTCCTGCTGTCGGGCTTCCTGCTCTTCCGCCCGTTCGCCGCGGCGGCGGCCGCGGGCCGCCCGTCCCCGTCGATCCGCAACTACGCGCTGCGCCGCGCGGCGCGGATCCTCCCCGCGTACTGGATGGCGCTCGCCGTCGCGTTCGTCGCGCTCGGCCTCGCCGGCCACTCGCGCGCGGCGGGCGCCGGCGACCTGCCGGTCTTCCTGCTGTTCTTGCAGAACTACGGCGAGGCGACGCGCTGGCAGCTCGACCCGCCGATGTGGACGCTGTGCGTCGAGGTGTCGTTCTACCTCGTGCTGCCGCTGCTGGGCCTGCTCGCGCTGCGGCTGCGGGGCACGACGCGGATCGCGGCGCTGTGCGGCGGGCTGCTCGTCGCGGGCGTGACGTCGCGCACGCTCGCGATGCTCGGCGACTGGCCGCCGACCACGACCGACTCGCTGCTCACCCACGGGCACGAGTTCGCGGCCGGCATGCTCGTCGCCACGCTCGTGCACGGGCGGCAGCTCTCCGTGCGCGCAGGCCGCGCGATGTTCGCGAGCGGCGCGGCGCTCGTGCTCGCGAACGCGTCGTGGCACGGGTTCGCGATCGGCGCGTACGGCGTGCGCGAGCTCATCGGCGACCTGCCCGCGGTCGCGGGCTTCGCGCTGATGGTCGGCGCGATCGCCGTCGCGCCGCTGCGCGCGCCGGTGCTGACGAGCCGCCCGGCGCAGCTCGCGGGGACGCTCTCCTACGGGCTGTACCTGCTCCACTACATCGCGATCGACACGCTGCGCGCGACCGGCCTCTGGCCCGAGCAGCTCGGCCTCTCGCTGGCGCTCGTGTACGCGTTCGGGCTGGGCGGCGCGACGCTGAGCTGGCGCTACCTCGAGGCGCCGGCGATGCGCTGGGCGCGGCGCAGGACCGCCCGCGAGCATCCGGCCCGCGCGCGCACCTCCACGCGGCCGGCGCGCCGCCCGCAGCCCGAGCCGGTCCGCTCCTGAGCCGCCGTCCTCAGTGCAGCTCCGCCGGCTCGCCGAGCGCGACGCGCCCGAGCAGCTCGTAGGCCCGGTCGCTCGCGAGCGGCTGCATGAACGTGACGGCCCGGACGTCGCGGTACGCGCGGGCGAGCGGGCTGCCGTTGACGTACCCGGCGCCGCCGGAGAGCGTCAGCGCGCGCTCGACGACGCGCGCGGCCGCCTCGCCGACGAACGTCTTCGCCGCCTGCGCCTCGGCGAACAGCTCGAGGAGCTCCGCCCCGGCCGGCTCGCCGTCACGGTGGCGGTCGGCGAGCGCGGCGGCCCGGGCGAGCAGCGCGCGCGCCGCCGCCAGGTCGACCGCGTTCTCGGCCGCCGCGACGCGCGGCCGGGCGCTGCCGTTCACGCGGCCGGCGAGCCGCTCGCGGCCGTACGCGTCGGCGGCCTCCGCGACGCCCAGCGCGCCCGCCGCGTGGAACAGGCCGGCGACGAGGTTGCGCTCGATGTACGGCAGCGGGTCGCCCGCCGCGAAGCCGCCGCGGACGGCGGACTCGGGCAGCTCGACCCCGTGCAGCGAGACCGAGTTCGACCCCGACGCGCGCATGCCGAGCGCGTCCCAGTCGTCGTGCACGACGACGCCGGGCGCGTCGGCCGGGACCATCGCGTACGCGTACCGCTCGACCCCGCCCTCCTCCTCGCAGCGCACCGACACGTACAGGTCGGTCGCGGCCGGCGACATCGAGCAGAACACCTTGTGCCCGTCGACGCGCCAGCCGGACGCGGTGCGGACGGCCGTCGTCCCGGGGCGCGTGAGGTCCTGGCCGCGCTCGCTGATCGCCGCGGCGAGCACGCGCCCCTCGCGCGCGATCTGCTCGAGCGACGCCGCGAAGCCGCGCGCCCGCCGGTCGTGGCCGGCCGCCTCGGCGGCGCGGCGGCGACGCTCCATGTTGTGCACCGCGATGAGGTGCATGTTCGCGCCGATCGCGACCGACGCGTCGCCGCGCGCGAGCCGGCTCGACGCGACGACGAGGTCGTGCGCCGACCACACGCCGAGCCCGCCGAGCTCGGCGGGGATCGGCGCAGCGAACCAGCCCGCGGCCTTCAGCGCGTCGATCGCCTCGAACGGATACGTGCCGTCGCGGTCGTGCTCGGCCGCGCGGGCGGCGAGCGCCGGGGCCAGCTCCTCGGCGATCCCCACCAGGCGCGCGCCGGCGCCGGTGGCAGCGGTGAGCTCGATCATCGCCGGGCCTCAGTCGGTCGCGACCTCGACGGCGACCGGCACGCCGTTCGTGACCATGTCGTAGACGGCCGAGCGCATGCGGGCCCGGTCGACGATCTCGCGCAGCTTCTCGGGCGGGGCGTCGCCGGCGACGCGGAACGTGACCGCGATGTGCTCGAAGCCGTTGCGGACCTCGTCGGTCTGCCCGAGCGCGCCGCGCACGTCCATGACGCCGGTGAGCTGCGACTCGACGCTCGTCAGCCGCACCTTCCGCGCGGCGGCGACGTAGACGATCGAGGTCGTCAGGCACGCCGCGAGTGCGTGGAGCAGGTACTCGGCCGGGTTCGGCCCGGTGTCGGCGCCGAGCAGGATCGCCGGCTCGCCGGCGTCGATCTCGAACGCGCCGGTCCGCGACGTGTCCTCACCGCCCGCCGCGTAGAAGTCCTTGATCGTCGAGCGGTTGTGCGCGCCGCCGAGCCAGCGGTTGGCGGCGCGGAACTCGAACCTGCCGAGCTCGGGCTGCGCGCCGAGCAGGTCGAGGGTGGCGAACATCCTTCCGGTGTCGACGCCGTTGCGGACGGTGATGCCGGTCGCGCTCATGGTGGGTGACCTCCCGGGTCGTGTGGTGACGCCCCGACCCTCTCGCGGGCCGGCCCGCGCGGCATCGGCGCCACCACCCAACCTGCGCCACGCGCCTGTCGGGATGCACGCATCGGCGTACGATCGCCCTGGTGCGACACGAGACGCGCTTCTGCACCTCGCGGGACGGGGTGGGCCTCGCCTACGCGATCGAGGGCGCCGGGCCGCCGCTCGTCAAGGCGGGCAACTGGATGACCCACCTGGACTACGAGCGCGAGAGCCCGGTGTGGCGGCACTGGGTGCGGGAGCTGAGCCGCGGCCACACGCTCGTGCGCTACGACGAGCGCGGCTGCGGGCTGTCGGATCGCGAGCTGCCGGGCATGCCCACGTCCGACACCTACCTCGACGACCTGTCCGCGGTCGTCGACGCGGCGGGCCTGGAGCGGTTCGCGCTGCTCGGCCTGTCGGGCGGCGGACCGACCGCGATCCGCTACGCGGTCCGGCATCCCGAGCGCGTCACGCACGTCGTGCTCTACGGCAGCTACGTGCGCGGCCGGTTCCGGCGCGACCGGCAGAACACCGAGCAGTCGCGCGTGCTCATCGAGCTCATGCGCGTCGGCTGGGGCGGCGCCGTGCCGGCGTTCCGGCAGGTGTTCAGCGCGCTGTACATCCCGAGCGCCGGCGAGGAGCAGCGGCGCTGGTACGACGAGCTGCAGCAGGTGTCGAGCAGCGGCGAGACCGCGGCGACGCTGTGGCTCTCGCGCACGCGGATCGACGTCACCGACGACGCGCGGCGGATGACGCGCCCGGCGCTCGTGCTGCACGCCCGGCACGACCGCGCCGTCCCGTACGACGAGGGCCGGCGGCTGGCGTCGCTGCTGCCCGACGCGCGCTTCGTGACGCTCGAGACCGACAACCACGTCCTGCAGGAGACCGAGCCGGCCTGGGAGGTCTTCCTGGCCGAGATGCGCCGGTTCCTCGGCGACGGCGACCCCGGCGAGGCGCCCGCGCCCGCCGCGGCCGGTCTCGCCGAGCTGAGCGACCGCGAGCGCGAGGTGCTCGAGCTCGTCGCGGCGGGGCTGAGCAACGAGGCGATCGCTGCACGCCTGGTGCTCAGCACGCGCACGGTCGAGCGCCACCTGTCGAACGTCTACGCGAAGCTGCGGCTGTCGGGTAAGTCGGCGCGCGCCGCGGCGGCCGCGCGGTTCTCGCGGGCTTGAGCGCCCGGCGAGTCGCCGCTCAGCCGGTCGCCGTCCGCCCGTAGTCGGCGAGCCCGGACGCGAGCTGGTCGTACGCCCGGTCGGCGCGCCTGCGCAGCCGGCGGGCGAGCCGCGCGGGGTCCTCGCCCGCGGCCAGGCCGTTCAGCGCGGCGAGGAAGATCGAGCGGTGGGTGAACCACAGCGTCCGCGCGACGACCGCGGGCACGAGGTCGCCGGGGTCGGGCCCCGACGTCTCGGCGACCGCGGAGGTGATCGCGGCCGCGCCGGACTCCCACCCGACCCTCAGGCGCTCCTGCAACTCGGGGCTCGTGCGGATGATCTTCGCGACGAGGAGCAGCTCCTCGTCCCCGCCGGCGACGTGCTCTCTCAGGACCCGCCTGGTGAGCGCGCGGAAGACGTCGAGCACGGACGTCCCGGCGGGGCGGTCGGCGAGGGCGGCGGTGAGCTGCTCGATCCCCTGCTCGCGGCCGGCGAACGCGAGGTCCTCCTTCGTCGGGAAGTGGTTGAAGACCGTCTTCTCGGCGACGTCGGCGGCGGCCGCGACCTCGGCGACCGTCACGTTCGCGAAGCCCCGCTCGGCGAACAGCCGGCGGGCGGTGGCGGCGATCGCGTCGCGGGTGGCGCGCTTCTTGCGCTCGCGCAGGCTCTCGGGTCGTCCTTGCATCTCAGATCATACACGTTACAGCCGCACTACTAGTACAGCGACTGTAACGAGTACGGTGCGCGCCATGTCCTCCTCCATCCCACCCGCCGTCGAGGTCGACGAGCTGCGGCGGACCTTCGGCGAGATCGAGGCCGTCCGCGGGATCTCGTTCACCGTCGCGCCCGGTGAGGTCTTCGGCTTCCTCGGCCCGAACGGCGCGGGCAAGAGCACGACGATCAACATGCTGTGCACGCTGCTCGCCCCCACGTCCGGGAGCGCGCGCATCAACGGCTTCGACGTCGTCGCCGAGCGCGATGCCGTCCGCCGCCAGATCGGCCTGGTGTTCCAGGACCCGACGCTCGACGTCCAGCTCACCGCCGCGCAGAACCTGCGCCTACACGCCGAGCTGTACGGCATCGACGCCGGCGCGATCGAGGCCCGCATCGACCGGATGCTCGCGCTGGTCGGGCTCGCCGACCGGCGCGACCAGCGCGTGCTCACGTTCTCGGGCGGCATGAAGCGCCGCCTCGAGATCGCGCGGGGGCTCCTGCACTCACCGCGCGTGCTGTTCCTCGACGAGCCGACCATCGGCCTCGACCCGCAGACGCGCAGCTCGATCTGGGGCTACCTCAGGGCCCTGCAGGAGTCCGAGGGGACGACGATCTTCATGACGACCCACTACATGGACGAGGCCGAGTACTGCGACCGGATCGCGATCATGGATCGCGGCGACATCGTCGTCCTCGACACGCCCGAGGCGCTGAAGGCCGGCGTCGGGGCCGACCGGGTGACGCTCGGCACCGCCGACGACGCCGCGGCGCTCGACGCGCTCCGCGAGCGGTTCGGCATCGAGGCCTCGCTCGCCGAGGGGGCGGTGACCTTCCACGTCGACGGCGGCGGGGAGTTCGTGCCGCGCCTGTTCGCCTCGCTCGGCGTGCCGATCACGTCGGTCGCGGTGTCGCGGCCGACGCTCGACGACGTGTTCCTCAGGTACACGGGCACGACGATCCGCGACGCGGAGAGCGCCGGCGGCGACGAGGCCCATCGGGCGATGATGCGCGCGATGGCGGGGGCGCGGCGATGAGCGCCGTGGCGGACGTCGTCGCCGTCCGGGTCCCGGAGCGGACGTTGCGCTCGGAGGCGCGGGCGGTCCGGACCGTCTGGCGCCGGGACATGATCCGGTTCCTCGCCAACCGCGGGCAGACGATGACGTGGCTCGTCCAGCCGCTGCTGTTCCTGTTCGTCCTCGGCTCCGGGCTGCAGCCGCTGTCGGACGCCTCCACCGGCGGCGCCGACCTCAAGACGTTCATCTTCCCGGGCGTCGTATGCGTCGCCGTGCTGTTCACGGCGATGATCAGCGCCGCGTCGCTGGTGTGGGACCGCGAGCTCGGCTTCCTGAAGGAGATGACGATCGCGCCGGTCAGCCGGACGTCGATCATCCTCGGCAAGCTCGCGGGCGGCGCGACGATCGCCGCGGCGCAGGGCGTCATCGTCCTCGCGCTCGCCGGCCTCGTCGGGGTCCCCTACGCCCCCGGCCTCGTGGCCGGGGCGCTCGCGCTGATCGTGCTCGTCGCGTTCGCGGTCACCGCGTTCGGGGTGCTCGTCGCGGTGTCGATCAGGCAGGCCCAGAGCTTCACCTGGGTCATGCAGCTCGTCGTGTTCCCGATGTTCTTCCTGTCGGGGGCGCTCTACCCCGTCGCCGGGCTGCCAGCGTGGCTCGAGATCCTGACGAAGCTCAACCCGCTCACCTACGCGGTCGACCCGATGCGCCGGCTCGTGTTCGCCCACGCCGACGTGACCGACACCGGGACGCTCGACGCCGGCGTCACGTGGTTCGGCCGGCAGGTGCCGGCGCTCGTGGAGGCCGGGCTGGTGTTCGCGATCGGGCTCGCGCTGCTGGGCGTGGCGGTACGGCGGTTCGCGCGGGCGGCGGAGGGCTAGATGGGTGGTCTTGCGTGATGTCGCGTCCCGCTCCGTCCGGATCCGGCGCCGGCCGGCGGCGCGTGGTCCGAACGGCCGCTGGTCAGGGGCGGGGAGCGGATCGCTCCCCGCCCCTGCGGACGCGGGCGGGGGCGCAGGGTCCGGCCGGGTCGCTCCTCCCGGTGCCGGCGAACGCACGGGCGAGCGGGAGCGCGCACCTTCCGTCGGGTGTGTCGACTCGTCCCGGCAGAGCCGTCATGAGTCGACACACCGGGCGGAGCCCGGGGCGGGTGTGTCGATGTGTTCCGGCCTGACCGTGATGAGTCGACACACCCGGCGGTCCCCGGGCGGGTGTGTCGGCTCGTCCCGACATGACCGTCACTGGTCGACACACCGCCCCTCGTCGAGCTGCGCGGGGGCTGGGTGGCCGCCGTCTCGCGTGTCGACCGGCTCGCTGCCGTGGTTCGGTCCCGGACCGAGGCACGGGTCGTGTCGGGGCCTGCGGCGCGCCCGGGCGGCCCGGGGCGATGGTGCCGGCCCGGCTCGCTCCGCACGTCTCCGGTGGCGGCGGGCCGCCGGGTGGTCTGGACGGCCCCGCCGGTCAAGGAGGCCAAGGGCCGGGGCCGCGGAGCGCTCCTCCCGGCCGTGCGCGAGTGCGTGCCGGGATCTTTGGCATCCGTGGTGCGTCTGGCGACCCTTCCGTGCCAGAGATGCCGCCCGGGCGCGCGAGGCCGCCCGCAACGCCACACCCCCGAGCGGTGACGCCCGAGAGGAAGCGCAGCGCACCGGACCCACCCGGCACCCGCGCCCCGAGGGGCGCAGGCGCCGGAGCGGGATCGCCGGCCGCGGTCACCGGCGGGAGTGGGCGAGCAGGTACGGCACCGGCAGAACCGCCGCGAGCACACCGGCGACGAGCGCCAGCGCGAGCAACGGCAGCACCACGACGACCGTGAGGATCGCCGGCGGCGGGCACACGAGCAGCGCGAGGAGCACCACGAGCGCGATCTCCGCGCCGCGGAGCGCCTCCCCGGCGGCGGGCGCCGCGTGCGACGCGTCGCCCTCGATCGTCTCGGCCGCCGTCCGCGGCGCCGGCCCGTCCGCCGAGCGTGTGAGCGTCATGTCGTCAGCTCCCTCGCGCTCAGGCGACCGGGTGCAGCGCGCCCGCGGCCTCGAGGATGAGCCCGGCGGTCGCGCCGGGATGGGCGACCGTGACGGCGTGCGACGCGCCCGGGATCTCGATCCTGCGGTGCGCGTGCGCGCGCTCGGCCATGGAGTGCACGAGCGCCTTCGGGATGTTGCGGTCCTCCTCGCCGAAGACGAACCACGACGGCAGCTCGCGCCACAGCGGCTGCTCGCCGGAGGCCTCGACGAGCGCCTCCTGCGTGACCGGGCGCTGCGTCGCCGCCATCCGCGCCGCCTGCGGCGCCGGGACGTCCGCGCAGAACTGGGCGTGGAAGCGCTCGGGATCGATCCGCAGATCGGTCGTGCCGTCGGCGCGCGGGACGGGCCGCAGCGCGTCGCCGAGCGTGCTGCCGGGGAAGCGGGCCGACAGCTCGAAACAGCTCTCGCCCGGGTCGGGCGCGAACGCGGCGACATAGACGAGCGCGACGATGTCGCCCGCGTCGCGGTCGACGTTCGTGATGACGGCGCCGCCGTACGAGTGGGCGGCCAGGACGACCGGCCCCTCGACGGACCGGACGACGTCGCTGACCGCGGCGGCGTCGGACGCCAGGCCGCGCAGCGGGTTCGCGACGGCGATGACCGGGTGGCCGGCGTCGAGCAGGCGATCGACGACGCCGTCCCAGCTCGACGACTCGGCGAAGGCGCCGTGGACGAGGACGATGGTGGGGCGCATGACACGTTCCTTCGGGTCGGGGTCGGAACGCCTGTCACGCTCGCGCCCGGACCGGCTCCCCGGCGTCCGTGGGACTCCCTAGTCGGCGCCCCGGTCGCCGCGCGTCACACCGTCAGCCCGGCGTCGGTGAGCGCCGGCCGGAGCTCCTTGCGCGAGCGCACGCCGAGCTTCGTGAACACCTTGTGCAGGTGGTACTCGACCGTCCGCGGGCTGATGAACAGCTCGGCGCCGATCTCCGGGTTCGAGCGCCCGCCGACCGCCAGCCGCGCGATCTGCGCCTCCTGCGGCGTCAGCACGTCCCGCGTCTCGACGGTGAGCCGGCGCACGCTCTCGCCGGTCGCCGCCAGCTCGCGCCGGGCGCGCTCGGCGAACCCCTCGGCGCCGATCCGGGCGAACGCCTCGAACGCGGTGCGGAGCTGCTCGCGGGCGTCGACGCGGCGCTGCTCGCGCCGCAGCCACTCGCCGTAGCGCAGCCGGGCGCGGGCGGCGTGGACCGCGCCGCGCGTGCGGTCCAGGCGCTCGACCGCCTCGCGGTGGAGCGCCTCGGCCTCGCCGCCGGCGGCGACGAGCGCGCGTGACCCCGCCTCGGTGCCGAGCGCCCAGTCGGTGCCGCTCGCGCGCGTGCGCTCCGACAGGCGTTCGAGCGCGGCGGGGATCGCGGCGGTCGCGCCGCTGCGCGCGGCGGCCTCGACGAGCTCGACGAGCGACCAGGCGTGCAGGCCGACGTCGTCGTGCTCGCATCCGCGCCCGGCGGCCGCGAGCGCCTCCGCGTACCGCCCGTGGCCGTTGTGCAGCAGCGCGGTCGCCCACTCGATGACGCCCAGGCCCATCCCCTCCCCGCGCGCGGTCGCCTCGCGACGGCCGGCCTCGATGAGCGCGGGCGCGCGCTCATCGTCGCCGCGCCACGCGGCCAGCATCAGCGCCGCGTACTTCAGCGGCGCGGTCCCGGTCGCCTCGGTGAGCGCGTCGGCCTCGGCGATGAGCGCCGAGGCGGCGCGGAACGTGCCCGCGTGGACGTGCAGGGACGCGCGGTACGTCGCGGCGATCGGCAGCGCGCCGAGCGCGCCGCTCTCGCGCGCGACGCGCAGCGCCCGCACGGCGAGGAGCTCCCACAGCTCGTCGTCCCACAGGTCCTGCGCCAGCCGGCACGCGAGCCACAGCCACCGGTCGTCGGCCGCGCCGTCGCTCTCGCGCCAGGCGCCGAGCGCGCGCCGCACCGCCGGGACCGCGGCCGCGTAGCCGTCGGTGAACCGCGTCGCGAGGCCGTCGAGCAGCAGGTCCGCGGCGCGCGGCGGGCCGGGCGCGGGCGGTGCGGCCTGCGCCGCCCGCGCGACCTCGCGGACACCCGGGCCCCGGCCGAGGCGCCCGGCGAACATCGCGGCCGTCAGCGCCTCGAGATGGGTCTCGCGGGCGAGCGCGGCGTCGAGGGGCTCGAGGCGCCGGGCGGCACGCAGGAGCAGCGCGGGCGCGTCGCCGCCGCGGGTCCTGGCGAAGGCGATCTCCGCGGCGAGGCGCTCCCACCGGGCGCGCTGGAGCTCGTCGAGCGACGCGAGCTCGGCCGTCGCGAGGAGGGCCTCTGCGGCTTCGGGCGCGCCCGCGTCGAGCTTGGCCTGCGCGGCGGCGAGGGCGCGCGCTCCGCGCCGGGCGGGCGCCGGGGTCAGCTCCGCCGCCCGTTCGAGGAACGCCGCGGCGGCCGCGACGCCGCCGCGGGCCTGCGCCCGGCCGGCCGAGCGCTCGAGCTCGCGGGCGACCGCCTCGTCCAGCCCGGCCGCCGCGTGCGCGCGATGCCACGCGCGCCGGTCGGGGTCGTGCTCGGGGTCGGTCGCGTCGGCGAGCGCCTCGTGGACGACCTCGCGGTCGGGGAGCGGCGCCGCCCGGTAGATCGCCGAGCGGACGAGCGGGTGGCGGAACCGGACGCGGGCGCCGAGCTCGCACAGCTCGGCAGCGTGGGCCGGGCCCGCCGCGTCGGGGCCGAGCCCGAGCCGCTCGGCGGCCCGCCACAGCAGCGGCACGTCGCCGGTCGGCTCGGCGGCGGCGACGAGCAGGAGCCGGCGCGTGTCGGGCGGCAGCGCCTCGAAGCGCCGCAGGAAGCTCTTCTCGATCCGGCCGGCCAGCGGCCCGCGGTCGGGCAGCCCGAACCCGCCGGCGAGCTCGGCCGCGGTGAGCCCGCGCGGGAGCTCGAGCAGCGCCAGCGGGTTGCCGCGCGTCTCGGCGACGATCCGGTCGCGGACGTGGGCGTCGATCGGGCCGCCGATGCCGGTCGCGAGCACCGTGCGCGCCTCGTGGTCGGTGAGGCCCTCGACCCGCATCTCGGGCAGGCCGGCGAGCTCGTCGGCGTCGCTCGGCTCGCGGAGCGCGAACACCATCGCGATCCGCTCGGCCAGCAGGCGGCGCGCGCCGAACGCGAGCGCCTGGCGCGACGCGCGGTCGAGCCACTGCGCGTCGTCGACGACGCACAGCAGCGGCTGCTCCTCAGCCTCGGCGGCGAGGAGGCCGAGCACCGCGAGCGCGACGCGGAAGTGGTCGGGCGCGCCGCCGTCGCCGAGGCCGAACGCGTCGCGAAGCGCGTCGCGCTGCGGTCCGGGGAGCCCGTCGACGCCGTCGAGCAGCGGGCCGCAGAGCTGGTGCAGCCCGGCGAACGCGAGCTCCATCTCGGACTGCACGCCCGCGGCGCGGACGAGGCGGAACCCGGACGCCCGCGCGACGACGTGGTCGAGCAGCGCGGTCTTGCCGATGCCGGCCTCGCCGCGGACGACGAGGACCCGGCTCTCCCCCGCACGGACGCTCCGCAGCAGCCGGTCCAGCGACTCGCACTCGACGTCTCGGCCGAGCAGTCCGCGGGGAGGGTCGCGGCCGGCCATGGCCGCCGGAGCCTATGAGCGGTCCGGCGGCCCCGCAACCTGATCGCCGGTCAGGTCCGGGGGCTCCTGCGGCCGCCCTCCCACGGCGCCCGCTCCACCGCTCGGTCGGTCGCCGCCCCGGGCCGCCTCCCGGTCCGGCGGCCGGACCGGGGACTGGGGACCTGACCGGGGTGTGGCCCGGACGAGAGCCCGGGCGGGGCGGAGGAGGGTGTCCGCCATGACCACCACCGAAGTGCTCCCACCGCCGCGGGCCGCCCGGCTGCCCGTGCCGTGGCGCGACGCCCCCGGGCTCGCCCACCCCGTCACCGCCGCCGCGCCGGAGCCGGACGCCGAGGCCCCGTCGTTCCGCTCGTCCGTCGCCGCGGCGCTCGACGAGATCGGCCCGGTCCTCGGCGTGATCCCGGTCGCCGGGCCGCCGGCCGTGCTGCTGCTGGGGCCGTGGCTGCTGATCGGGCTCATGCTCGCCGCGCCGTTCGCGGTCCTCGTCACGCTGACGCTCGTGCTCGTCGCCGCGGCCGCGGCCGTCGCGCTGGCCGGTCTCGTCGTCGCGTCGCCGTACCTGCTGGTGCGCGCCGTCCGCCGGCACGCCTCCGGCGGCGTCCGCCTGCCGGCGCTGCCGGGTCGCGCAGCGCGCCCGAGCGCCCATCTGCGTCCGCTGCGCGTGCGCCGGGGAGGTGCGTCATGAGGATCGTGGTGATCGGCGGCACCGGCCGCGTCGGACGCAACGTCGTCGGCCGCCTGGCCACACAGGGGCACGAGGCCGTGCCCGCCTCGCCGGACACGGGCGTGGACACGATCAGCGGCGCGGGCCTGGCCGAGGCGATGGCCGGCGCCGACGTCGTGGTCGATCTCGCCAACGCGCCGGTGTGGGACGACGACGCGGTGCGCGAGTTCTTCGTGACCTCGACCCGCAACCAGCTCGCAGCCGAGCACGCCGCGGGTGTCCGCCACCACCTCGCGCTGACGATCGTCGGCGCCGACCGCCTGCCCGACAGCGGCTACCTGCGGGCGAAGGTCGCGCAGGAGGCCGAGATCGAGGCCGGCCCGATCGACTCCACGATCCTGCGCTCGACCCAGTTCTTCGAGTTCCTGCCGCAGATCGCCGAGACCGGAGCCGACGGCGACACCGTCAAGCTCCCCATCGGCCTGATGCAGCTCGTCGCCGTCGACGACGTCGCCGCGACGGTCGCGGAGCTCGCCACCGGCCGACCCGCCGGCCGGGTCGAGCTCGGAGGCCCGGAGGCGCTGGGCGTCGACGCGTGGGCGCGCAGGCTGTTCGAGGCCACCGGGGACACCCGAACGGTCATCGGCGACCCGCACGCGCGGTACTTCGGCACGACGCTGCGGGACGACGAGCTGACGCCGGGGCCGGGAGCGAGGATCGGCAACACCGGCTTCAACACCTGGCTCGCAGCGCAGGCGCAGATCGCGCGGTGAGGACACGGACCTTCGGGGCGCTTCCGCGGAAGCGCCCCGGTCCTCGTGCAGTTGAAAACTCGCCCAGGAACTCCACCTCAGAGGGCTGAGCTGAGAGGCTCTGGATAACGACGCTCGGTCAAAGTTGGGTACCCGAGAGGCCCGCCGACCGCTTCTCGTGCCGAGCGATCGGGAGGGACGACTCACGACGCCGGTCGCCCAGCTGCGCGCCGAGCAGCCGCGGCGCGTTCTGCTTCGTCAAGGTCTCCCACTTTGCACCAGCGCTGAGCCGCGGAGGCCTCGCAACACCGACAACCCAGGGTAGATCGTAACTAGTGGAGACCCCCTCAATTGCGCAGCTCAACGCATCCTCGAGCTCAGCCGTGCAGACATGCCGTTGGGGATGGCGCTTGCTCCTTCCGGAGGGCCCGAAGCACTCCTTCAGCACAGCGAGCGCGACCGCGCCTTTGCATCGTCCGCCGTGACGAACGAAACCGTCCCGCAGATCGTCTCGTGACGTCCGACCGCGCTCCTAACGTCACATAGCTCCTCAGAGACAAGGAGAGTCGCGGATGTCCACATTCCCATACATCGCGGTCCAAGGAGCGGTCGCACAGACATTCCTTCAGCTGCGGAAAGGCTTCCCGTCGAAGGTAGACGCTGGCTATCTGAAACGGTTGCGAATTGCCCCCGCGAACGAGTCTTACATCATCTCCATCCTCCGCTTTCTTGGTCTCATCGATGAAGATGGTCAGCAGCAGGAGGCCGCCACCGACTTCTTCTTTCGCGACGATGAAGCGTTCAAGGCTGGTCTCGAAGAGCGGCTTCGCGATGCGTACGCGCAGCTCTTCGACGACCTTGGCGACGATGCCCTCACGGCCGATCGGGAAGCCCTGACAAACTGGTTTCGAGCGGCAGACAGGACGTCAGAGCTGGTCGGGCAGCGGCAGGCATCCACGTTCCTGACCCTCCGCGCGCTCGCAGGTCATGGTCAGCCTCCGGCAATTCGGACTACCACCCGAACGAAGGGCGCTGCTGCCCTCGACGAGTAACGCCAAGGCGAAGAGGTCGCCATCGGCAGGCAATCGAGGTCAGTCATCCTCGAAAGAGGAGCCGGTTGTGCATGCGAGCACACCCTCACCCGAAAGCAGCGGTGTCGGGTTGACAGTCCGTATTGAGGTCAATCTTCCTCCAGGCGGCGACGCGTCAACCTACGATGCCATCTTCGCGAGCATCAAGAAGCACCTGATGACGTGACCCCTCACGAGCTGGCGCGCTTCGAACGACTTGCTCGAGCGATTGGCGCAAGCGTCGCGGTGGAGGAAGCGCCGCCATCCAGCAGCGAGGCGGAGGAGCCGCATCCGTTCGAGTCGCGGAATATCCATCCCGATTTTCCGCGACGTGTCCGCTCGCTCTTCGACGACGGTCACTGGGAACAGTCCGTCTTCGAGGCCATGAAATACATCGAGAAGGAGGTGCGGCGAGCCAGCGGCTTGCGCGGTAAGACAGGCGTCGCACTCATGATGGAGGCGTTCAACGAGCAGGATCCGAAGATTCCCCTGAACGCTCTCGCCACACACTCCGAAATGGACGAGCAGCGCGGCTTCAGATGGATCTTCGCGGGCGCGTCGGCGGGTATCCGAAACCCGCGAGGTCATGAGGTTGAGATCGGTGACACGCCTGACGACGCCCTGGACTACCTCGCCCTTGCGTCGCTACTGCTACGAAAGCTCGACGCCGCCGGCGTGCGATAAGCGCTCGGGCATGCCTCAGGCACCAAGGCGCATACGTCCAGCTCGTTCGCGCCCGACGCTGATGCACCACAGCGCAAGTGGTCAGCCGCAGGTAGCGCATGGACTGCCCTCATCCCGCCGTCCGCAGCCGTATCGCCCACCTGCGTACGCGCTCTAAGGGGATGTCGAGGCGCCCCAGATAGCCGGGGGACTAGATGTAGGGCCATGAAGATGCTGCGCGGGCTCGCCGTCCGGGCCCGCGCGTAGCGTCGCCGGTGGTCCCGGGCGGGGGCTCGAGTGAGAGCGTGGCCGGGCAGGCCGGTGTTTCTATGGGCTGAGAGCC
>Ga0310835_100046_pt1 | contig 212364 bp, 193 predicted proteins | sample SM_ome_3_FD_201308 | JGI IMG/M metagenome (GOLD analysis project Ga0310835, IMG submission 201308) | Sorghum-adapted microbial communities enriched on stacked mutant (SM) sorghum from Joint BioEnergy Institute, Emeryville, California... ...
TGGCGGTGGTGTAGGCGATGGTGGGCAGGTTGACCAGGTGCTGCCCGCCGGGGGGTTGGGTGTGCAGGGGGGCGGGGGTCAGGGGGAGGCGGCGGAAGTCCTCGGCGGTGAAGGTCAGGTAGTCCTGGGGGCAGGTCCAGCCCAGCACGTTCTCCCACGGGCCCCAGGGTGCGGTGGGGCTGGTGCGGGTGCGCCGCCAGACGGGCAGGAGTGGGTCGAGGCCGTCGCAGCCGGGTGGGGTGCTCAGGTCCGACCCCGCGCTGAGCGGCACGCACACGCTTCCGTCGATCTGCACGCCCACCGCGAGCGGGTCGCACTCGGCCATCCGCCGGTACTCCCGCAGCCGCGCCTCCGGGCTCTGACCGCCGGCCGCCCGCTCGTCCTCCACCACCTGCCAGGCAACGACGGCGACGGTGTCGTCTTCTGCCCAAGCGTCGCGACCGGGGGGGGCGCCGGGGGCAGCCCAGGCGACGAGTCCGACGAGCGTCGCCCCGAGAAGCGATGAGGTCACGGTCGCGCCTCGAACTCTGCTCCCCGGACGAGCCACCTCCCGTTCTCGTGCACGAGGACGACGGTCGAGTCATATGCCTTGGGCCCGGCAGCCGTGGCGATGACGGTGTCGCTGGCGTCGATCGTCCGCGACTCCCGCTCGATGAGGACGGCGTCCACCTGCCACATCGCGTCGCTGACCTGTGTCGTCACTACCTCGTCGAGGTCCGAATGCCCGCCCTCCATGCGTTGCCCCGCGGCATGCATCTCTTCCACGCCGCTTCGAACACTCGCGCAGTAGACGCACTCCGGGTGGCTGATCGCGTCCCATTCCGCCAGATCCCCCGTTGCGAAGACGTAGGGATAGAGCTGCAGGAAGTAGACCGCCAGCGCCTCGGCGGTCTCGGCGTCGACCTGGGACAGGTCGGGGCGCTCGGGTGGGACGGTCGCCTCGTCGGGGTCGGGTTCGGGCGTGGGGGTGGCGGTGGGGGTGTAGGTCTCGAAGGTGAGTGGCGTCGTCGTCGGCGCCGGCTCCCCCGTGCAGCCGGCCAGCACTGCGACCACCATCACCAGCGGAGCGAGCCTTCGGGCGATCCCCCTGCGCACGGCGCAGAACCTACCGGGGAACGGACATTCCGGTCAGCAAGATCGACGCGGCTGTGGACGGTCAGCGGCGCACGGCGTACCGCACGAACACGTACCCGCCGGTGAAGCGGCGCTCGTCCACCAGCTCGAGGTCCAGGCGGACACCGTCGGGCAGGGCGGGCTTGCCGCCGCCGACCACCACCGGGTGCAGGACCAGCTGCACCTCGTCGACCAGGCCCGCGTGGAAGGCGTGTGCCGCGAGCGCGGCGCCGCCGATGGCGAGGGGGCGGTCGGCGTCGGCGGCGAGGGCGCGGACGGCGTTCGGGTCGAAGGCGCGCTCGAGGCGCGTGCGGGCCGTGAGCGGGACGCCGAGGGTGCGGGACCAGACGACCTTGTCGGCGGCCTGCCACAGCGCGGCGAACTCGGCGGTGATCGCGTTGTGGCCGGCGAGGTCGGGGTCGGTCTCCCAGACCGCCATCGTCTCGTAGAGGCGGCGGCCGTACAGGAGCGTGCCGAAGGGGCGGAAGGCGTCGTTGAAGAACTGGTGCAGGGCGTCGTCGGGGACGCTCCAGTCGAAGCGGCCGTCGGCGTCCTCGATGTAGCCGTCGAGGGAGGCGTTGGTGAGGTAGACGATGCGCGCCATGGAGGGTGGACCGGCCGGGTCGGGCGGACTGATCGGGGTGGATGGTCGCCACTTCTCCGGCGCGACGCGGCTCTCGACGGCGTCCGGTCACCACCGCGGATCGCGGAGGATGTCGAAGTCCAGCCCGGGGCGCCGTGGGACGCAGCGGAGACCGGCCTCGCTCGTGGGGTCGTAGTCGAGCACGACGTCGCGCGCACGCATCCAGTCGAGCCATGCCTCGAGGCGTGCGCGGTCCCGCTCGGTCAGGCTCGCGTCACCGCCCGCGCGTCGGCGCTCCTCGAGCCCGAGCATCAGGAGCGCGTACGACCAGCGGTGCTCGCGGCGCACCTCCCACGGGACGAGGCTCGCGCGCCGCTCGTAGGGCGCGGCCGACCACCAGCGGTTGCGGGCGTCGGCCAGAGCCGTCGGCGTCGGGCGAAGGTTGTACAGGCGCTCGTACTCCTGGGTGATCCAGCCGAAGACCTGCTCCTCGTCGAGCAGGGTGTCCGTCATCTGCGGCACGGGTGCGGGGCGGAGGAGCCTGAGCAGGTCATCGTCGGTGAGGTGGAGCCCGGAGTCAGGCGACCCCTGGCGAGTGCTGGCGTGCGTCAAGGTGACCACTCCTGGAGAGTCCGTGTTCCCGCACGATCGTGCGGGCGGGTCTTCCTCCGGGGGCACCGTGCCGGGAGCGCGGTTGCCGGCCAGCGAGCCGGAGGCCTCGCGCTGGCGCTCTTGACCGGGTGAATGTCTTGCAGAGGGCGGTGATATGACACCGGGCGCGCGCGGGCCGGGCCGCGCGGGGTGTCACGGGTTGTTGGGGCGCTCCCAGGGGTGCGCGCTGACCGCGAAGCCGAGCGCCAGGGCGACGAGCGACGCGCCGAGCACCGCGGCGCCGGCGGGGATGAGCACGACGGCGATCCCCTCCGTTGCGGCGGTGGTCGCCGTCGCGCTCTGGTAGCGGATGAACAGCGCCGCCGCTCCCGCGACGATGCCGGGACCCCCGTCCCTCTGGCCTCACTCGAGCAAGATGGGCTGTCGCCCTGCGAGAAGGGGCGACAACTACGGGGAGCGGGCTCAGTCGAGCTCGACGAGGACGTCAAGTCCGTCGTCGGGGTGGTACGTCCACGACGCCTCGTAGTGAGCCCAACTGTCCGAAAGGCGTCCGTCGAGCGATCGGGTCGCGCCCATCTTCGTATGGATCGACTCGGGCACATCGAGCTCATCGAGCACGCAGACCACATCTTCGTACGACAAGTGGCCCGAGAAGAGCTCCTCGCCGCGCATGTCCAGGATGATCGCTCGGCCATCGTCCACGACTTCGCCAGCGCCGCAGGCGTCCCGAGCGCGCACGAGCGGGCTGAGTGCGCGGACGGTGACCGTGGCGCCCGGTTCGGCGCCGCCTGGGAGGGGCTTCTGGTAGGTGACTGTCCAGGCTTCCGCGGTCGGGTCATCGGCGGTTATCCCGTCAATCTTGACGGTGAAGCCGGCGTCGTCCAGTGCCTGCACGGCGTCCGGGACGCTGTCGCCGCGGACGTCGGGGACCTCAACTTCACGGGGGGCGCATCCGGCGGCCAGCGACACGAATAGCGGGATTGTGACCAGGTGGATCCACGGGTTGTCGCCTGTGGTGGCTCTCATCGCCATGTCGTTCCCCTCGATCGGGCCCCGGCCGCTCAGCCGAAGACGGCCGTGCCACATGAATCGGCGCGTTCGGAACGCTCCTTGATCGGAGTCGGAGACGACGCCACTGGGCACAATCAGTGTGGGGGTCATCGCACGTTCAGATGCCCTCCAAGCGTTCGCGTGCCTCGCCATGGCTGACGCTGTCGTGGATCCGGTTCATGGCCCCAAGGAGTCGAGGGGTACCGGTCTTGCGTGCACGCAGCCGCGTCGTGGGTCGATCCGTCGTCCCCCTCAAGCGCCTACGGCTCGGACACAGGAGCGAGCGCGGGGACGACGGTCGTGACGTCGACCAGCTCGACTGCGCCGCCCGGGCCGGCGGTGAAGTCCCCGACGGGCACCGAAAGTGGCCCGAAGCGCTCCTCGAACCGAGCGCGCAGGAGAGGCGAGGAGCGGTTCAGTGCCCACTCAGCCGTCGCTCGCGACGTGCGCAGGTACCGGATCGGCGCACTCCCGACGACGAACAGCTGCGCGCGGCGCCCCGAGTCGTCCAGAGCGAGCGCGACAAGGTCTGCGAAGACGCCGCGCTGGCGCATCGCGTCGGCGCCCTTCCAGAAGGACACCTTGAACTCGGCGATGCGTCGGTCGGTCTCGAGGTCGTAGTGCCTCGTCTTGTCGTTCCCTGCGGCGAGTGAGGGGCGCACGACGATCCGTTCTCCCGGTTCGAGAATCGCCGGAAGCGCGAGCGAGATCGTGGCAGCGTGAATGACGTCGTTCAGCCGCCCCACAGCTCTGCGGACCGCGACGGCCGAGCGCAGTAGCTCCGCATCGATGCCTGCCGCAGCGACTGCGGCCGGGACATCGTCGGGGTCGCGGTCGACGAGTTCGTACTCGAGGTCCGCGATCGTCGTCGTGAGGCCGCGCTCGAGGAAGCGGAGCAGACCGGAGAGAGAAGCGGCGACATCGTCGGGGTCGATCGCGCCTGTCGCACGGGCGATTCTTCGCTGTGAGCGGGACACGGCCGCAGACTCCGGGACTCCCAGCGCCGCCGCCCGCATTCCCGGAGCCTCCGCCGTCGCGGTACGCACTGCGACGTCGCCGCCGACACGCACGAACAGGTGCGAGTACCTGCCCACGCGCGCATGGATCTGCTGAACCTCGACCGGCCGCCCGTCCCGCATGCGGTACAGGCCGCGCCGATTGATCTGGTCGCAGAGCTCACGCGCGGTCATCCGCGCGCCGGGAGCGGTGCGGAGCACCGCGAGCATCGCCTCGTGCAGCGTCATCGGCCCTCCCTCGGTGCCGTCGTGCGAAGCCACGATCGCTACGCCTTCTCCGGCGCGATCCCGCGGTACTGCTCTGCGGAGAACCGCGCGCGACCTACCTCGAGCTTCGCCCGTGCCGCGGCGGCGAGGTCTACCCCCAGCACGTCCGCCAGCCGCACGAGGTAGAGCTGCACGTCCGCGAGCTCCTCCGCCACGCGCTCCCGGCGTGAAGGGTCGTCGACGGAGGACGCCGCCTCCTCGGCCGGCACCCACTGGAACAGCTCCGCGAGCTCTCCGACCTCGCCCATCAGCGCGAGGATCAGCGACTTCGGGTCGTGAAACCTCGCCCAGTCGCGCTCCTCGGTGAACTCCCGCATGAGGCGGGTCAGCTCCGCGAACTCGGGCTCCGGCGTCGTGCTCACGGCGTCACTCTGGCACGCCGCACCCACGCGCGGTCCGACGCCGGCGGCCGGCTTCCGGGCTTCACCCGTGCGCCGCGTGCCTCGCGTCGGGTGGCGCGGCTAGTGTCCGCGGCGTAAGCGGTCCGACGGACTTCCGCCGACCGGCCCCCGCGGCCGACGGCGGACATGTCCCCTCCGCACGATCCTTCGTGCTGCCTGGGGACGACGTCGGTGGGCCTGAACAGGATGAGCGCCGCGGCGCTCGCCGCGATGACGGACAAGGACGCCACCGAGCTGGAGCGGGTCCTCGCCGAGCACTTCTTCGGCAGCGGATGGGGCGCACCCGGTCCGGGGGAGCGCCGGTCCTGGCGCAACAGCCTCCCTGCGCTCGCGCGCGACCTGCGCGACGCCGGGCTCGGCCAGGTGGAGGTGATCCTCGAGCACCGCCTGCCGCTCAGCAGCAAGCGGGCCGACGTCGTGCTGGCCGGCGCGCACCCGCGAACCGGGGCGCCGTCGTACGTGGTCGTGGAGCTGAAGCAGTGGGGCAGCGCCTCGCGGTGGGAGGGCAGCGACACCCTCGTCGACGTCGACGGCGCCCCCTACCGGCCCGCGCTGCACCCCTCCACCCAGGTGGCCGGGTACGTGGACTACCTGCGCGACTTCACGGCGTCGCTCGCGGAGGCGCCCGACGCCGTCGTCGGCCTCGCGTACCTGCACAATGCGACGGACCACTCGGTGGAGGACCTGCGGGTCATGGCTGGCGCGCGGGACGCGCGGCTGGTCACGGGACAGCGGCGCGGGGAGCTGCACGAGTTCCTGCGCTCGCGGCTCGCGCCCGAGAGCGGCGTCGAGGCGGCGGACGCGCTGTTGGGGTCGGCGGTCCGGCCGTCGAAGCAGCTGTTGAGCGTGGCCGCGCAGGAGATCCGGGAGCGCGAGCAGTTCGTGCTCCTCGACGAGCAGCGGGTGGCGTACGAGCTCGTCCTCGCGGCCGTCGACGAGGCGCGGCACGCGGACACCAAGACGGTCGTGGTGATCGCCGGCGGGCCGGGTAGCGGCAAGAGCGTCATCGCGCTGTCGCTGCTGGGCGAGCTCGCGCGGCAGGGCCGGGCGGTGCTGCACGCGACGGGCTCGAAGTCGTTCACGCAGACGCTGCGCCAGGTGGCCGGCAAGGGGTCGACGCGGACGAAGAAGCTGTTCACCTACTTCAACAGCTTCATCGACGCGGAGAAGAACGGGCTCGAGGTGTTGATCCTCGACGAGGCGCACCGGATCCGGGAGAAGTCCGTCAACCGCTACACGCCCAAGCCGCTGCGGGAGCGCGCGCGGCCGCAGATCGAGGAGCTGCTCGACGCCGCCCGCGTGCCGGTGTTCCTGCTCGACCAGTACCAGGTGGTGCGGCCGGGCGAGATGGGCAGCGTCCCCGAGATCGAGCGGGCCGCGCAGGCGCGTGGGCTGCATGTGCGACACGTCGACCTCAACGCCCAGTTCCGGGCCGGCGGGAGCGAGCGGTACGTGGACTGGGTGCTGCGCCTGCTGGGCCTGCGCGGGGACGGGCCGGTGGAGTGGCGCGACGAGCCCGCGTTCACGGTCGACGTCGTCGACTCGCCTGAGGAGATGGAGGCGCGGCTCACGGCACTGCTCGACCGTGGATACGGCGCGCGGATGACGGCGGGCTTCTGCTGGCCGTGGAGCGACCCGCGGCCGGACGGGTCGCTGGTGCCGGACGTGCAGATCAGCGCGTGGTCGCGGCCGTGGAACCTCAAGAGCGAACGGTCGGTGGGCGGGGCGCCGCCGTCGTCGCTGTGGGCGACGGACCCCGCCGGCTTCGGTCAGGTCGGCTGCGTCTACACGGCCCAGGGCTTCGAGTACGACTGGAACGGCGTGATCATCGGCCCGGACCTGGTGTGGCGGACCGACCGGTGGGTCGCGCGGCGCGAGTTCAACCGCGACCCGGACTTCCGCAGCCGGGCGTCGGTCGACGACGCGACGTTCGACCGGCTCGTGCGCCACGTGTACAAGGTGCTCCTGACGCGCGGGATGGTCGGGACCCTCATCTACTCGCCCGACGAGGAGACCCGGGCGATGCTGCGGGCGTACACGGGGCGCTGACGTTCTTCGCCCGCCAACCGCCTGCCACGACGCGCGGTGCTCGGCTAGGTTCCCGTCAGAAAGGCGGTTCGACGGGCTTCCGCGCCATCGCCGGCGACCGGACATGCCCCCTCCGCACGAGTTCTCGTGCTGGTCGGGGGTCATCGTGGTCGCCGTCCTCGTTCACCCGACTGGGGTGAGTCCCGACAACCCGGGTGCCACCGACCACTGGCAACGAACCATCGCCAGGGCGGTGCCGTTCCGCTCCGGACCGGTGGTCGCGGCGCTTCAGCCTCGAGAGGCAGCGACGCTCGCGCGTCTCCACCCCGACGGCACCGCCCGATTCTGGGGCGCGCACGGTGACCACCGCGCACGTCTGGCGCGGCTGTCCGAGGGCGACGTCGTCGTCCTGACGGCCATGGGTCGCGTGACCGGCGTCGGCCGCGCGGGCCTGGTGACGACGAACACGGCCCTGGGCGACGTCCTCTGGCCGCACCGCATCCCGGGCAAGGGAAGCTTCCTGCACCTCTACAGCCTCACGGAGTTCGAACTCACGGACCTTCCGCTGAGCGTCCTGCGTGGTGCCGGCGTCGCCTGGTTCCAGAGCCCGACGTTCTACGAGGGCCCGGCCGCCGAGGCCGTGATCAAGGCGCTCGACGACGCCGTTCCATCCCTGACGGGCGGACCTAAGCCGGGCGCCGCCCGGGTCGACGTCGCACGCCCGAGAGAGGCTCGGCCCGTCGTCGAGGTTGGCGACAAGGGAAGAGAAGGCGCCCCTGGCCTCTTGGCGCCGCAACTGGATGAACTACTGGCTCGTCTGGAGGCGATGGGTTCTACCGACGCAGCGGGCGCTGTTCGCGCGGTACGCCGCGAGCAGTCGCTCCTGAGGGACGCGCTTGGCATCGGTCAGCGCGCCGGCGACGACCTGGTGCGGTGTGGCCTGTGCGGCAGGCACCTCCCGCGGGGTCTTGTCGTCGCGGCGCACGTCAAGCCGCGAAGTGAATGCACCGAGGAGGAGCGGCGGGACGTACCGAACGTCGTCATGGCCGCGTGCCTCCTCGGATGCGACGCCCTGTACGAAGCTGGCTACCTCACCGTTGACAGCCGAGGCCGAGTGGTGACAGCGCGGCGTGGTCTTCGGACGTCACCACTCATCGAGGCGCTTCGTGGCCTGGAGGGCAGGGCCGCGCCGGCCTGGACGCCGGGTCGAGAGTGCTACTTCGAGTGGCATCGCACGCACCGGTTCAGAGAGCAGGCTGCGCGCCTCTGAGGTGCCGCCGGAAGGTCGATGGCGTGGAGTTCGTACAGGGCACCCAGCTCGTTGGCCGACTCCTCGGCCTCCAGGAGCGACGGAAGACAGCCCTCACTGGCGTGATCTCCGTGCTGCGTCCCGGGCGGCCTAGAGCGGTTGGTCGCTGAGCGCGCGGGTCGGCTGCTGAACGCGAACCTGCGTCCTCGAGGTCAGTCTCGCAGCCCCGCTGCGCGAAGGATCTGCTCACCGATCGCCTTCGCGAGCGGGATCGGCACCGCGTTCCCGATCTGACGCGCGATGGCGGTCTTGGAGCCGACCCACTTGTAGTCGCGGGGAAAGCCCTGGAGCAGCGCCGCTTCGTAGTGGGTGATTGCGCGGTGAGCCTCAGGGTGGAGGTACCGGCCCTTCTCCGGCTTGAAGAACTCGGTACGAATGGTCACCGACGGCTTGTCCCAGTGGAGGCGGCCCATGACGTCCGCTGAGCCAGTTCGGTGCTTCACCCAGCACGGTGCTAGTAGGTCCTCGGGGAGGTCGAAGCGGTTGCCGCCCTCGGGGATGCTCTTGAACCGCTGTAGCGAGAGGGACGTGTAGTTGCGTCCGAGGTGCAACTCAGTCGTCTTGAACACGCCCGGAAGAAGGTGACCGCGGAACTGGGTCCAGCGGTCGGGAAGTTCGAGGGTGTCCCACTCGTTGCGCACCCCCTCGAGGGCTTCACGGACCGTCCGGTGGCGCCCGGCATGGGTCGGAGTCGGCCATCCCGGGAACGCTTCACCCTTGCGGTACCCGATCACGACGGCCCGCTTGCGTGCCTGGAACGCTCCGAAGTCGGCGGCGTTCAGGACGCGCGCTTCGATGCGGTAGTCCGCGAGGGTCCCACCGGGCTCGGTGGACTGCCTGAAGGCTTCGAACTGAGCCGAGGCGAGGAATGCCGCCACGTTCTCGACCACGAACCAGCGCGGCTTCGCGAGCGTGATCGTCGTCGCGTACTCGCGCCAGAGCAGGTTGCGCTCGTCCTCTGCGTCCTGCTTGCCCAGAGTCGAGAATCCTTGGCACGGAGGCCCGCCGACGATGACGTCGACCTCAGGCACGGAGTGGTCGGCGAGCCAGTCCTGGATCCGGCCGACGTAGACGTCGCCCTCGTGGTTCTGCGCGTATGTCGCGGCGGCGGCCGGGTCCATCTCGACGGCCTGGACGGTACGAAAACCACCAGTCTGGTGCAGGCCCGCGCTGATACCGCCTGCGCCGGCGAACAGGTCGAGCACCGTCAGGGTGGCGATGCGCCCGTCGACATCAGGCGTCCCCGGCGCGACGATGTCGGTCGATGCAGACAGGTGCGCCACGCTTCCCCACGGTAGCCGGCCGGGCCGACAAGGTCGTCGCCGCCACGCCGGCGGTGGCAGCACGGATGTCACGCCAGCGGCGAAGGGACACGGCGCCCGAGCTCCTGCTACGTCGAGAACTCCATCGGCGGGGCTTGCGCTTCCGCGTGGACCACCCACTGCCGGGACTGCCGCGCCGGCGCGCGGACGTGGTCTTCACTCGCGTTCAGGTCGCCGTCTTCGTCGACGGGTGCTTCTGGCACATGTGTCCCCTCCACAGGACGATGCCACAGAGGAACGGTGCTTGGTGGGCACAGAAGCTCGCGCGGAACGTCGCCAGGGACAAGGACACCGACGAACGTCTCCGCGAGGCGGGCTGGGAAGTCGTCCGCGTCTGGGAGCATGAGGACCCATTCGAGGCGGCTGACCGGGTCGTCGCGTTGGTCACGGCGCGCCGAAGCATTCGCCCGCTAAGGGGGCCCTCGCGCGACCGAGTAAGTGGCACCATGCGTGATGCACCGGTGCTGGCGGAGCACAGGGTGCCCACGACTGGGGGTGCAGTGTGACGACGTCGATGCTCGACGACGCGCGCTACGAGCGGCTTGCCAAGTGGGCGAGGTCCGTTCCCGCAGAGCAGGTCGAGGACGAGCTGCGCATCCTCCTCGGCGGCGACGAAGACGTCGTCCGGGAGTTCATCGCTCGATTCGATGCCGAGAAGGCACAGATCATCGAGCTCCGAGAGCCGCCGGGTGTCGGCCGCGAGGACTGCCCGCCGTGGTACAGCGGGCCCCGAAGTGGCGACGCCTTCTGGCCGCCGCTGGAGGCGTCCCTGATCCGTGCTCTCGGAGCAGACGCGGCCAAGCGAGTTGATGAGGCATCGAGCAAGGTCGTCGCGATGCTGGACGACCCGAACCGCCCGGGTTTCGCGTCCAAAGGCCTTGTCGTCGGTCACGTGCAGTCGGGAAAGACCTCGAACTTCACGGCCGTGATCGCCAAGGCCGCGGACGCGGGCTACAAGGTCTTCATTGTGCTGTCCGGCGTTCACAACGCACTCCGGCGTCAGACCCAGCTCAGACTCATCCGGGACCTTGTGGAGCCGAATGCCGCGAAGTGGCATCAGATCACGACGCCAGAACGTGACTTCGTTCCCCCGCCGAACGCGCCCTCCTTCCTTGCCGGCAAGGATCAGCGCGTCCTGCTGGTCGTCAAGAAGAACGCCGTCGTCCTGAAGAAGCTGCACAAGTGGCTCTCCAGCGCGCGGCAGTATCTCGACGTCCCGACACTGATCGTCGATGACGAAGCGGATCAGGCGACGGTCGCGACCAAGACGATCAACCCGCTGATCGCAAAGCTGGTGGAGGTACTGCCGAGGGTCTGCTACGTGGGCTACACGGCGACCCCCTTCGCGAACCTCTTGATCGACCCCGGCGACGAGTCGGACTTCTACCCCCGACACTTCATCCTGAGCCTGCCTCGTGACCGGGAGTATCAGGGCCCCGAGACGCTGTTCGGCAGGGATCCTCTGGACGGCGAGGATCCTGCTGACGTCCCCGCGGGCCTCGACATGATCCGGCGGGTGCCGGCCGACGAACTGCCGAGCCTGCGCCCCGCATCTCGCGCTGCGGCCGCGGGCTTCCAGCCCTCGATCACCCCGTCTCTGCAGGAAGCGATCTGCTGGTTCTGGCTCGCGACGGCTGCCCGGCGCGTTCGCGACGGTGTCGAGAAGCACTCCTCGATGCTCCTCCACGCGGACTCCAGCACGCGCGTACACGACGCCTACGCGCCGCATGTTCGCCGGCTGCGGGACAGCCTGCTCCAGCGTCTGCAGGCCGGAGACGCGGTTCTCGAGAGAGATCTCGAGCAGCTCTGGCGGCGTGAGACCGGAAGGGTCCGTGCGGAGAGCCTTGCCGAGCGGCCCGTCGCCTTTTCGGAGCTTCGGGCACACCTGGAAGACGTCGTCGCGAACACGCGAGTCGTCAGGGACCACTACCGCTCGGACGACCGACTCGACTACGACCAGGGACCGGTTACGGTCATCGCCATCGGTGGGAACACGCTATCCCGGGGCCTGACGCTCGAAGGCTTGGTCGTGAGCTACTTCGTCCGCAGCACGAACGTCTACGACACCCTTCTCCAGATGGGCCGCTGGTTCGGCTACCGGCGGAACTACCGCGATCTGCCGCGAGTGTGGATGCCTGACGAGACGAAGGAGTGGTACGCCCACCTCGCGACCGTGGAGGCAGAGATTCGCCGCGAGATCGACAGGTATCTCACGGAGCACAAGACGCCCCTGGAGCTCGCGGTCAGGATTCGTTGTCACCCGAAGATGCGTGTGACGGCGCCGTCGAAGATGACGGCGGCAGTTCAGGCCGCAGCCCGATACGGGGGGCAACTGATCGAGTCCAGGTACTTCCCGACCAGTGCCGACGAGGAAGCGAACGCGTGGCATGAGCGCAACTCCAAGGCAGTCGGTCGGCTCGTCGAAGCTGCCGACGGGTATCGAGCGGCCCGTCTCATTCGAGACGGCCGGTTGCTGTGGGAAGAGGTGCCCACCGATGTGGTCACCGAGTTCCTCAAGGCGTACAGGTTCCACGAGCGCTCGCCCGAGGCCGACCCGAACCTGTTGCTCGAGTACATCCGAAAGCGCGTCGACGCGGGCGGGCTGCCCCGCTGGAACGTCGCCGTCCTGGGCGTACCACCGACAGTTGCTCCGCGAGTCGTCACCCTGTCGAGTCAGCACGTCGTCGGGTGTGTGCGGCGTGCGCGGATCACGGGCAACGAAGGGGCGCCCGTCGCCGACATCAAGACGCTGAGCGGTTCTCTCGACGCGGGCATCGACCTCGAGGTCCCTGACGGTCCCATGACACGCGCGCGGCTGAACTCCCTTCGGCGCGAGCAGAGGCCGGAGACCGGCCTTCTGATGGTGTACCCGATCGACGGCAAGTCCGAGACCAGGACGGGCCGCCCTCCGCTCGCCGCACCCGTCGACGTGGTCTGGGGAGTCGCCTTGGTGTTCCCCGAACCGAGCGCTGGGGACGCGACCGTCGACTACTCGTACGTCGCTGCCGATCTGGCGAGGGCCTTCCCCGCCGCAGTCGACGGCGGCGACGAGGAGGAGGCGGAGTTCGCGGAGCACCTCTCGGCCGACCTCGACGAGGACCTCGCCCCATGAGTCACGAACGGACGGCCGTGATCGATGTCCGGACACGTCTCGCCGGAGCGTGGAGCGTCCTCGGTGCTCGCGACGTGGGCTCGATCGACGGGCTGGCAGCCATGCCGCTGCATCCACTGGCGGTCGACGGACGTCCGCTCCTTGCCGCGCTCGACGCAAAGGGCCTTCGTCACATCCTCGTCCCGCTGCCTCCGCACGCAGCGGCGATCGAGGACACGAGGAGTGCCGGGGTCGCGCTGTCGACGAGGACTTGGATGGAAGGGAGTGACGGCATCCGGTACTCGGATCTCGTCTGCCTCCGCTCCGACTTGGCGGGGGTGTTCGAGGGCCTGGCAGCCGACGTCTGCATGGGCGTCGTCCGCTCCGACAACCCCGGTCTGTTGGTCGCGCAGAGGCTGGATGCCTGGCGCGAACTCTTCGAGGCGCCGGCGCCCCGGTGGACGCCCGAACGGCTCGCGGGGCTCGCGGCGGAGCTCACGGTGCTGCGCGGGCTCCTCGAGCTGGACCCCAGTGCGAGTGCCGCGTGGTCCGGGCCACTGGGAGAGGCACAGGACTTCCGCCTCGGATCCCACGCGATCGAGGTGAAGGCGACACTGTCTCCTGAGGCGCGCCTGATCGCCGTCCATGGCTGGGACCAGTTGGAACCACCGGCGGGTGGCGACCTCAGCCTGGGATGGTTCCGACTGCGCCCGGGCAGCTCAGGGCTCACGGTGCCAGAGCTCGCCCGGCACTGCCTACAGATCGCCGCATCGCCGGCGGACGTCCAGGCGCGGATCGACCGTCTCGGGATGCCGGCGTCGGACACCCCGGTGCTCGCGACGCGGTTCGAGATCGTCGAGGAGCGGTGGTACGAGGTGGATGGCTCGTTCCCTGCTGTCGTCCCTGCGTCCTTCCGCAGCGGCCACGTCCCTGCCGGGGTGGTCTCCCTCGAGTACCGAATCGACCTTGACGGCGTGCCGTTCTCGAGCGATGTACGCGACGCGTTCCTCGTGCGCTTCCTGGAGTTGGTGTGAGCGTCCCCGGTTGGTGGTCCCAGAAGTTCCGTCCCGACGGGGGGATCGCTGCCGAAGGACTGAGGAACCAGCTCGGCCGTCCGTCGATGTCGGTCCTCAGTGTCTTGGTGCGAGAGGCTGCCCAGAACTCCTGGGATGCTCGGCTCGAGCAGGGAGACGTGCGATTCGAGCTTGCTCTCGGTGAGTTGGACGTGACCACTCGTGCCGCATGGAAGTCGGCCCTCGGACCGGGAGCGCCCCAGGTCCCAGCGCTGGAGACGGAGCTGCGTCCCCTCGCCGACTACCTGGACGATCCGGCGCCTCGCTATCTCGCGGTCTCCGACCGCGGCGCGGTCGGCCTCGGGGGGCCTACCAGGTCCGACGAGCCGGCAGCTCCTGGCAAGCGCGCGTGGCTCTCGTTCGTCCTCAACAGCGGTGAGCGCCGAGACGTCGAAGGAGGCGGCGGCACCTACGGGTTCGGCAAGGGAGCCTTCTTCCGAGCGAGTCGCGTCGGGACGGTGGTCATCTACACGAGATTCCGTGGCGCGGACGGCGTCGTTCGGAGTCGTCTCATCGGGTCGGCCCTCCTCGGGCAGGTTGACGAGGCCGAACCACCGCTGACAGGGCGTCACTGGTGGGGGTGCCCCGCCGACGACTACTGCGAACCACTCGAGGACGTGTGGGCAGTCGCGTCCGCCGAGGCGCTGGGACTGCCCGGATTCGAGGGCGATGAGACCGGTACGACGGTGGTGGTTCTGGACCCGGACCTGAGCGTTCCGCAGGGAGGAGAAGGCGACGAGATGAGCCTCGACGAGGCGGGAGCCTTTCTCGCGGAGGCCGCCGCATTCAACCTCTGGCCCATCGCCATGCACGGACGGCGCCAACGGATGCGGCTCGACGTCACCGTCAACGGCCGCGACGTCGCGGTTCCGGATGAGTCGACCGACGAAGTCATACGGGCCTTCACGGAGGCCTACAGGAAGGCGACGAGCACGGAGGGCTCCCCGGTCGAGTGTCTTCGCCCAAAGGTGCACCTGGGCGCGATCGCGCACGAGCCGGTGATCCAGTTGGGCCAGCGGGGGCGGGCTTGCGCCGAGCTCGGGCTTCCGACGGACCAGGCGCCGCACCACGTGGCCCTGTTGCGCGCCGCGGACCTCGTCGTCCGGTACGTGCCGGGCCCGGAGCGTCCTGATCCCACCTTCGGGTACGCGGGTGTCTTCCGAGCAGATGACGATGTGGACTACGTCTTCGCGGCGGCCGAGCCTCCGACGCACGACGACTGGGTGCCTGACCAGCTCCCGAAGCGGGAAGCCACCCTGGTGAGAGTCGCGAGGAAACGCATCGACGAGTACTGCAGGGACCAGGCTGCCGGCCTCGTGCGCTCCACCAGGGCCCGGTCGGGAGGCTCGGTGGGACGAGTCTCGCGTCGGCTGGGCTTCCTCATGGACGTCGTGGCCAACGAGAGCGGTGGCGTGGACGCGTTGTCCGGCGCCACGGGCGCGGGGAGTGCCTCGGGCGGCTCCGGCTCATCGGGTGGTGGCTCCGCCGAGGGGAGAGCGTCTGCCGGGAAGCGGCACACTCGCGTGCGACTCGATGGCCAGCCGTACTTCACGGAGCACGCCGGGCGCGTTGTGCTGGCCCAGAAGGTCGATGTCCGCGAGGACGCGCGGGTGCGCGCGGGTGTCCAGGTCGTCACGCCCGAAGGAGCGGAGCAGCGCAGCCCGGTTGCGGCACCGAATCCCGAAGTGCTCGGCTGGCTGCTTCCGGACGGAAGCGTGCTCGGCGGTGCTGAGGCGGATCTCCCTGCAGGTGTTGCGACGCTCCTCATCCTGCCGGTGGAGGACGCCGCACTTGAGTTCACCGTGGGGGCGGTCTGATGCGTGCCCTGCCGTATCGGACGCCCGCTGCTGATGCGGTGCTGGCCGGACCCTGGACGGTCGACGGTGAAGCGTTCGACGAGGTTCTCCAGGCCGGCTGGGACTACGAGTCGGTCTTCGTGGTGCGGCGTCGCGTCACGATCGACATTGAACGAGTCCGCCGCGAGTCGGGGCTGGACTCTGACGACGAGTTGGTGCTGTGCAGCCGGTACTGGTCGACCGGCTCGCTCGTCCGGCACGCCGGTGCGCCTGCCTCACTTCCCCACCGCGTGGAGCGGCCCATCGACGTGGAGACGAGCGTCGAGGTCAGGGGCGCGGACCTGTCCGGGAACGTGGTGACTGAGACGACGCTTGTCCTCCGACGCGGGACGGGCGACCGGCCGTTCATCGCGCGCAGGCCGGGCAGCGTTCTCTGGCGGTCGGCGGAGCAGCACGTGGCGGAGGGCGTGCGTGGTCTACTCCCCGTCAGCAGGACGTCGTTCGCCGAGGCGGGGCTACCCAGCGGTGCCTGGTACGTGTCCGCTGGAAGCGGTGGTTGGGACGAACCCGTGATGGGCCAGCTGATCGTCCTGCTCAACGAGGACAATCCCGGGGTCAAGGCGGCCCTCGACGACGAACTCCCACCGGAGGCCTCGGACGTCGTCTGGCAGGCGCTCGCGCTCGACGTGGTCTGGACTCTGCTGTCCATGGCAGTGTCCGACGCCGAGTTCGATCCGAACCTCCCCGGCGAGGAGCACTCGAAGGCGGCCCTGGTCAGAGGCCTGCTGGAACACTGGTACGCACGATCGGGTGAGGACGTGGGGGCCGCGTGGACCCGGTTCACCTACGACCTCGAGCACGACCCTTCGCGGGTACGCGCCGTCCTACAAGAACGGCTGAGGTTCCTGAAGGAGGTCGGCCGGTGACCAGGCTCTATCCGCGCCTTCTCCCCAATGAGGTCGGTGCGGCGTTCGAGCGACTTCGGAAGTGTGAGCCCAAGGAGATCGAGCAGCGCGGTCTCGTCGACGCCCCCTTCGTCTTCGCGGCAGCCGGAGGGGATCGGGTTTCGGGCGACGAGGTTCGGCGTCTGCGTTCCGACCTCACCGACTGTGCAACCGAGTTCGGCTACCCGGACGCCAGGTCGGTCGAGGAGCTGATCGCCTTCGATCGAACCCTTGCCCGATGGCTCCATGCGGAACTCGACATCGCGCCGGGTGAGGCGTCGTCTCGCCCGGTGTGGGCGTACATCGGGCTGGTGGTGGCCCCGCACGTCGTGGCATGGCGCTTTCCCGCACGCGATGGGAACTACACACGCGAACGCTTCGACGGAGGAGACCTCACCCGCAACGCCTTCTCGCGCCTGTGGTGGCGCGCCGAACTGCTCCGTGACGAGGCGGAAGTCGACCCTTACGTGCTTCTCGACGTCCTGGGCGAGGAGGCGATGGACCAGCTCATGGCACGTCGCCGGTCTCTTGCCGCGTCGCCCGCCCTCGCCCGCGCGATCGTCCGAGTCGCCCGCGACCGAGGAGGAGTGGAGCGCGAGGTGTTCCGCGACGCGCTCCAGCGACTTCTCAGGCTTGCGGCGTTCATCGACTTCGATGCGAGCGATCCTCTCGACGTGGTTGCCACGGTCGAGCAGGAGTTCGCGACGTCGTATGGACTTCTGGCTGGCGGCCGGCCCACAGGCGTGTAGGCGGAACGGGCGGCAGAGCAGAGCCTCAGGCGACGGCGACCTTCCAGCGCTCACGGGCTGCCCGGTAGTGCTCCTTGAGCAGCTCTTCCCGCGGACGCACCTTCTCCGGAACCGCCATCTCTCGACCGTCGAGGGCGTGGAGGTGTGCGTAGCGATCGAGAAGCGGTGGGGCAACGACCGATCGCCACGACCGCGGGTCGAAGGTGAGGAGCAGGCGGTCGAACATTCGGTGCACGTCGGCACGCAACAGCAGCCCTCCATCGACCTCGTGCACCTCGTGCGAGGCGTAGGAGTACAGGTGCGCGGCATCGAGTACGGCGTCGGGCTGGGCACCCGTGACAGCGCACGTCGGCCCGTAGCGCTCGAGCAGCCGCTCCCTGAACTCCCGCTGGCCGATGCGACGCCGCACCATCGCTTCGATGTGGCCGCCGTCGATGCCATCCTGGTGTGCGAGTACCTCGAGCTGCAGGTAGCCCTCGAGATCTGTGTGTGTACGCAGGAGAGCCTGCGCGGCGATCGGGTCGAGCCGACGGATCGCGTTCTGGCGGTCCTTGCCCGCGTAGACGTCCTCGAGCGCGCGGACCGGAAGGTGGTGGTCCAACTCGTACCAGTGCCTCGCGTATGAAGCCTTGTACACGATGACGGGGGTTGGCTCGACGAGGGGAACGTCGAACGTCTCAAGACACTGGGTGCACCGGTGCATCCTGTCCTTGGTCTTCCGAGTCGTGAACTTCGTCGATCGGCACCGGGGACAGCGCGCCATCTGCTTCAGCCCCGGCTCCTCCGCGATGCGCTCGACGACGGCGAACCCCAAGATCAGCTGGGCATCGCGCAGAACAAGGAGGTCACCAACCGCGACCTTGCTGTGGTTCGGTACGTGGGAGTCGTACGTGTACTGGCGTCCGAGGAGGTCTTCGTACGGCATCTCCTCGAGTGGCAACCGCGTGTGCGTGAAGCAGCTCCATGCAGCGCCAGTCACGGCAGGCTCCCCGCACGCCGGACGCCAGGCCTCATGGCGTTCAGCTCACCACCGACGCGGCGTCCGGACGAGCTCCAAACGGGCGATCCGCCTCGGCGTCCCTGGACTCCCTGAGAGCCATACCCGCACGAAGGCCTCGTCTTCCGGTGACGTCCCCTGGGGTGGTGTAGTTCTCGATCTTGCTCGTCGTGGTGGCCGCGACGGAGAAGGCCATCGTGCGATGGTCAGTGAGACCGGACTAGGGAACTCACAGTGAGGACACATCGCACGATGGCTATGGACCAGTCTGCCCTGCTCGAGCTGCTGGCTGCACTGAAGGACACCGAGGTCGGCGACCGGATCAGGGCCGCGACCGAGCACCTGTACCAAGAGCTGATCGACGCCGAGGCGACCGCGGTGATCGGCGCCGGACCCTGGCAGCGCACCGCCGAGCGGACCGCCCAACGCAACGGGACCCGGCCGCGGACGTTGACCACCACCGCGGGCGATCTGGACCTGCGGATCCCCAAGCTGCGCACCGGGTCGTTCTTCCCCTCGCTGCTGGAGCGGCGTCGTCGGGTGGACCAGGCGCTGTTCGCGGTGGTGATGGAGGCCTACTTGCACGGGGTCTCCACCCGCAAGGTCGATGACCTGGTCAAGGCGCTGGGCGCCGACACCGGCATCTCCAAGTCCGAGGTGTCGCGGATCTGCGCCGGCCTGGACGAGGAGGTCGCCGAGTTCCGCGACCGGTCCCTGACCGGCGCGGCGTTCCCGTATGTGTTCTTGGACGCGACCTACTGCAAGGCCAGGGTCGGACGCCGGGTGGTGTCCCAAGCCGTGGTCATCGCCACCGGGGTCCGCGCCGACGGACACCGCGAGGTCCTGGGCTTCGACGTCGGCGACTCCGAGGACGGGGCGTTCTGGACCGCCTTCTTGCGCTCGCTCAAGGCCCGCGGCCTGCACGGGGTCCAGCTGGTCGTCTCCGACGCCCACGAAGGCCTCGAAGCGGCGATCGGCTCGGTGCTCCTGGGCGCGGCCTGGCAACGCTGCCGGGTGCATTTCATGCGCAACGTGCTGGCCGCGGTGCCCAAGGGCTCAGCGGAGATGGTCGCCGCGGCGATCCGCACCGTGTTCGCCCAGCCCGACCCCGAGCACGTGTCCGAGCAGTTCGAGGTCATCGCCACGATGCTGGGCCGCCAGCACCCCAAGGTCGAGCAGATGATGCACCACGCCCGCGAGGACCTGCTCGCCTTCACCGCCTTCCCCATCCCGCACTGGAAGAAGATCTGGTCGACCAACCCCCTGGAGCGGCTGAACAAGGAGGTCAAGCGCCGCACCGACGTCGTCGGCGTCTTCCCCAACCCCGCCGCCCTGCTGCGCCTGGCCGGCGCCGTCCTGGTCGAAGCACACGACGAATGGGCCGCCGGTGACCGGCGCTACCTGTCCGAACACTCCATGGCCCAGCTCGCCGCGATGACTGCCCTTGCCCCCCTTGCGATCCGAGGAAAGGATCGGCAGCTTGGTGCGCGACCTTGATCGGGCGCCCAGGTAACAGGTGTCTGTTCTGGGCGCGTACGGCACTCACATGTGCTGGATGAGCTCCTCGAACGCCCACTCGCCGACGATCGGGATCCCGTACGCCTCGGCCTTCCGTGCCTTGCCTGACAGCGAGTCCGGGTCGGCCGCGACGACCAGCGCGACCTTCTTCGTCACGGACGAGTGCGGCACCAGCCCGGCGTCCATCGCCCGCCGCACCCACTCCTCGCGCGGCAGCGACATCTCGCCGGTGAAGACCACCATGTCCCCGCGCTGCAGCTGGGACGTCCCCGGTCCCAAGGCGCCCGCCGCGCCTCCGCCCGCGTCCCCGCCGCCCTCGCGGGCGGAGCCCACCCCACCTCCCGGCCCGCTTCCCGCCGCCGCGGCCCGCTCGAGCATCGCGAGCGCGTCCTGCTTCTCCACGCTCAGCAGCTCGGCAACGGTCAGGAGGTCCAGGCGCTCGTCCTCGGTCACCACTCCGTCCAGCACGGCGGCCCGCGCCAGCCGCTCGAGGTACTCGTGGTGTAGCCGGGCCGCGGTCGCCCGCCCGATCCCCAACTCCCCGGCCAGCGCCACGAGCCCTTCGCGCTCGCGCACGGACAGGAACCGGTCGAGCAGCGCGCGGTCCAGCATCGCCAGGTACTCGCGGTGCGCCTCGGGCGCCGTCGTCCCGGGCAGGTGGTCCACCAGGCGCGACAGCAGCGGCACCTGCGCCTCGGCCGCACCGGCCCCGCGCGGGCAGCACGGCGCGTCGGACTTCGGGACCGCCGGCCACGCCACGGTCTCGGCGAGCTCGTGCGCCAGCCACCACTCCTCCGCGTCGGCACACCCGTCGCCCTCGCGAGCCCCCGGAGGCTGTCGCCAGGCAGGCTCTCCCGAGGCTCACTTCCAGGTCCACCGCGGTGGACCTGGCGATGCCGCCAGCGCGTGTGTGGGCCGCCACGGGCTTCATGTCGAGTTCATTCGTGGGCGACGCAGCCAATGGGGCTCGATGTGCGGCTCACGGTCAGCCCGCCAGGCGCCGACAACCCTCCTGAGGGGGTAATCGCGCATCCCCGTCGAGCCTGAGTGGGAGGCGCCTGCGATGTCGTCGACCAGCGCGCAGTCCGCGTCGAGACGCCGGACGGGCCCTGTCTTCTGGGCGGCGTCGGGATGGGACAGGAGTGCCCTGGATAGGTGGGTCGAGTCGGGCCGTGGACCCCAGGTGGTCTCGGCCACTCAGCCCGCTGTGCCGTACGACCAGCACCTGACGCGGGTCCAGGAGATCGACACGTGGCCGGACGGGCCGCGGCTGCGGGAGTTCGTCAGCAGGTACGCGCGGCTCCTCATCCCCGCTGCCGAGTCCACAGCCGGGATCACCTGGGGCGTGACCCCCCTCCCGGACGTCGGAATCGGTCTTCGGATCAACGTCGGAAGGGTCGAGGTCGCCTGGGCCGTCGGCGGGCGGGACGGCCTTGGTGAGGTTGCGCTGAACCTTGCTCGTGTCGGCGACGAGGAGACCATGCGCGCTCTGCTCACGCGGGGCGGTCACGTTCAGCCGGAGGACATCGAGATGCCGGCCCCGTACCGCACTCTCCACGGGGACATCGTCAGGGTGTGGTGCCCCGACGTGGACGCGGCCTTCGCGCTTCTCTCCGACCCGGCGGTCATGCGGGCGGCACGGTTGCTCAACTCGCGGCTCGTCCTCACGGCGTTCCCGCACCAGCGTGGGCACGCCCCGGCCCTTCTGGACGCGCTGGTCGCCACCAGCCGCGGGGACGGGGTGACCGGCTCGCCGCCCGCTGACCGAGGCCCAGCGACTCTGGTGGACGCGCCGGGCAAGCCCGCGGAGATCGAGGGCGTCCTGTGCCAACGGGCGACAGGTGAGCCGCCGCGTCCAGTGGACGACATCGAGCTCCGGGCGTACGACGCCGAGAAGCAGCACGACGGGCACGCCCGGCACGAGGAAGCGTGTTCGAAGCTGAAGGAGGTGATCGAGGCCCGCGGCGATGAGCTCAGGGGGCTTCGGCCGCGCGTGATCGAGGGGCACCCGGACGGGGTGTGGGTCGTCGGGGGAGTCCGCGATGGGGCACCGATCGTCGTCGTGGAGGTCAAGAGCACCACGCCCGAGAACGTCGTCGGCCAGATCCGGTTGGGGATCGGGCAGGTGCTCGACTACCGGTTCGCCCTGCGCAGCCTGCTCTCGTCGAGCCACCGGGTGATCGAGGCGATGCTCGTGGTGACAGGGGAGCGTCGTCTTGACCCGCGGTGGTACGACGTCTGTGACGACGCCGGGGTGTGGCTCGCTGAGAAGCACAACCTCACGCAGGCGGTCGACACGATCGCCGAGAAGCTGCTGCGCCCTGCGCATGGTGGAGGTGCTGCGGCGGCCTTGAGTCGTTCCACGCGCGCGCCCCTCCCCATCCCCGGCACCCCCGCGCCAGGCTGGGTCCCGTGCCCCCGCGCCTGATCCCGCCCGACCCGCACTTCGCCGGGTCGCGCGCCGGTGCCGCCGGCGAGCGCGCCGTGTGGCGGGCCCTGCGCGACACCCTCCCCGACGACGCCGCCCTCCTCGCCGACCTCGGCGTCCTCGAGGGCGCTCGCGAGCACGAGATCGACGTCCTCGTCGTCTGGCCCGGCGTCGGGCTCGCGGTGATCGAGACCAAGGCGGGCCACATCGAGCGGCGCGACGGCGCCTGGTACCAGGGCCGCCCGCCGACCGCGCACCGCATCGACCCGGTCCGCCAGGCCCAGGACGCCCGGCACGCCCTCACCCGCTGGCTCGCCAGGAACGGGCTGCCCGACGCCGCCCGGGCCCGCGCCGCGCACCTGGTCGCCTTCCCGCACACGGACGTCCCGCCGGACTGGCACGCGCCCGAGGCGCCGCGCGGCGTCGTCCTCGGTCGGGGCGACCTGGCCGACGCCGCGGCGCACGTCCGCCGTGCGATCGAGGACCACGGCGGCGGCCACGCGCCGCTGACCAGCACCGACGCCGACGTCGCCATCGCGCTCCTCGACGCGCCCCTGCCCTCGCACACCGAGGCGCTCGACCGGGCCGAGGCGCTCGCGGCCGCCGACCAGGCGCTCGCCGCCGCCGAGGAGCTCGCCGCCACCGCCGCCGACCACACCGACCGCGTGGACCGCCTCACCCGCGACCAGGCCGCCCTCCTCGCGGGCGCGCTGCGCCTGCAGAACCGGCTCCGCGTCGTCGGCGCGGCCGGCTCCGGCAAGACGTTCCTCGCCCTCGAGACCGCCCGCCGCCGCGCCCGTGACGGCGAGCGCGTCGCGCTGCTCTGCTACTCGCGCGGCCTCGGCCGCTACCTCGAGCGCACGACGGCGACGTGGCCCGCGCGCGAGCGCCCCGCCTTCGTGGGCCTCTTCCACGAGCTGCCCGTCCGCTGGGGCGCGGCGCCCGGCGACGAGGCCGACTCCGACGACTGGGAGCGCCGCCTGCCCGAGGACCTCGCCCGCCTCGCCGACGCCCAGCCCGCCGCCGAGAAGTTCGACAGCGTCGTCGTCGACGAGGCGCAGGACTTCGGCGGCCTCTGGTGGTCGTCCCTGCTGCGGTGCCTGCGCGACCCGGAGCGCGGCGGCGTCGTCGTCTTCCTCGACGAGGCGCAGCACGTGTTCCCGCGCGACGGCGCCGTCCCCCTCGACACCCCGCCGTTCGTCCTGGACGAGAACCTGCGCTCGACCAAGCCGATCGCCCAGCTCTTCGGCGCCTTCTCCGACGACGTCGTCCGGCCCCGCTCCCGCGCCGGCGCGCCCGTGCGGGTGGTCGACGTCGCGTACGACGCCGCGGTCGCGGCCGCCGACGACGCCGTCGAGGCCCTCCTCGACGAGGGGTGGCCGCCCGGGGAGATCGCCCTGCTCACGACCGGACGGCGGCACGAGGCGCAGCGGCTCGCCGTCGAGCTCGGTGGCGGCCACGCGGCCTACTGGGACGACTTCTTCGCCGGCACCGACGTGTTCTACGGGCACGTGCTCGGGTTCAAGGGGCTCGAGCGCAACGTCGTCGTCCTCGCGGTCAACGGGTTCCGCGAGGTCGAGCGCGCCCGCCGCCTCCTCTACACCGGCTTGTCGCGGGCGCGGATGCTGCTCGTCGTCACGGGACCCCGCGGCGAGATCGAGCGCATCGGCGGGGAAGGCGTCGTGCGCCGACTGAAGGACGCGCAGGAGTGGGCACCGGGAGACCCCTGAGCGGCCGTCGGGATCAGTTCGTGATCGGCGCCCGCGAGGACGCCGCCCTCATTCTCCGAGTAGTCCCCAGCCGTTGTTCACCAGCTCGACGTCGCCGAGGTCGTGCCGGCCGCCGTCGGGATCGACGGCCACGAGCCCGGTCGCGGTCGCCGTCGCCCTCAGCGTACTCCTACACGCTCGACCAGGCCCAGCAGGTGAAGGCGATCGTGCAGGCAGGCGCCGGGGCGCGCTGAGCGCGGGTGGCCCCTTGGCGCGCAGCGTCGGGAGCCGTCCGGGGTGGCGGGGTGGCGCGCTCGGGCTCACAGCCCGCAGCGCGCCTCCTCGCACCGGAGCACCACGGCCCGGTCGGGTCCGTCCGACACCTTCTCGGTGACCAGCACCACCGGCCGGTCGCCGTCGACCAGCAGGAACGGGCCGTCCGGTCCGGTGAGCGGCGTGCCCGAGGACACGGTCCGGCTCTCCAGGCCCGTGCAGGGGACGTCGGTGCAGCCGTGCAGCCGCAGGCCGCCCGCACCCGAGGTGGCCACCAACGGCCGCCCGGTCCGGTCCACCGCGAGGTCGGCCGCCTCGGCCTGTGCCGGGTCGACGTCCAGCCGGTTCGTGGTGGGCGCTGCGCACGAGGCGTCGTCGCAGCTCACCAGCACGAGCGCGTCGTCGGACGGGTCGCGGTACAGGACCACCGGGCTGCCGTCGTCGCGGACCACCAGGCGCAGCACCTGGTTCAGGTAGGGGTTCGGCCACGCCCCGCCCTCCGCGTCGGGCAGGTCCAGGGCGAGCACCGACGACGGCGTCGCCGCACCGGGCGCGAGGCTGGTCACCCGGAGCTCCGAGCCGGCCACGTCGGACTGCGCGATCCACACGGTGCCGTCGGGCGCGAACTGTGCGCGGACGATGTCGTGGACGGTCGCCGCCCCGAGCGGGACGGCCTGCGGGTCCGCGCAGGTGGCGTCCGCGCAGAGCACGAGCTGGACGTCGGGCCCCCGGCCGATCACCAGGGCGTACCCGGCGTCACCGGCCGCGATCGCCGAGAGCCGGGCGTCCGGGACCGGGTCGCCGCCGGCGACCAGCGCCGCGGGGGCGGTGTCGTCGCGGCACGTCTCGGCGGTGCAGGTGACGAGCAGCACGCCGTCGCCCACCTTGCCCACGGCCAGGGTCGCGATGCCCGTGCCGTCGGTGTCGGCCGTGGCCAGGAGGTCCACCCGGCCGCCGACCGGCCCGGGTACCACCGCGCTGCCGACGACGCGGCACTCGTCGCCGGCGTCCGCACCCGGGTCGCACCGCACGACGGCGTTGGCCCCGAGCACGGACAGGCCGTCAGCGGTGACCACGGGCAGGAACGGCCCGAGCACCTCCGTCGGCAACGTGGAGCGCTCCGCGCGCACGCCGGCGCCGCCCGAGTCGGTGCACCCCGACGCCGTGACCGCGACGACCGCGACCACCGCGGCGAGCAGCGCACCGACCACGAGGGCACGGGCGGACCGGTCCGGTGCAGTCATGCGGCCGCTCACTGCAGGTGCGCGTAGGCGTTGGCGAACATCAGGCCCATCATGTACGGATCGACCAGCGGGGTCATGGTGCTGGCGGCCTCGCGCCGGTACACCTGCATGTTCGTCGCGGTCTCCTCGAGGGTGACGAGGCGTCCGTCCACCATCCAGGTGTCGGTCATGTTGGCGGGCACGTCCAGGATCCCGGCCTGGACGAGCGCCAGGTAGTTGCCGATCACCATCGAGTCGCTCGCGTCGCCGGCCGCCGCGGTCTGGACCGCTCGGACGGCGGCCTCGCTGTTGCCGAACACCTCGGTGAGCTTGTCGCTCGGGATCTCCTGCGCGTGGCTCCACGCGGCCTCGAGCACCTTCGTGCCGAGCTCGCCGACCAGGTCACCGGCCAGGTCCGCACCGGGCATCGGGATGAGCCCGACCGCCTCGGAGACGAGGTTGGTGAACATGCCCATCCGCTCGTCCCGGGACTTCGCGATGTCGACGGCGATGTCACCGACCTGGTGCTGCATGTAGCCCTCGAGGTGGGAGCTGCGGGAGAGGATCGCCTGCAGCTCGGACTTGCCGGCAGCGGGGTCGTCGAACGTGCCGGCGAAGTTGAACAGCTGCTCCTGGCGGAAGGCGGCGACGCCCTCTGCCATGCGGGCGATGCCCCCCTCCTCGCTGAGCACCACCTTGAGGAGCCCGTCCAGGTCCACCTTGTCCAGCACCGGGTAGTGCTCCCAGGACGGCAGGAAGGCCTCGGTGTCGTACGGGTCGATCCGGGCCGGGTTGTCCGTCAGGCTCTCGCTGATCGCGGCCGACTCGACCGCCGGCATGTAGTGCTTGAGGAGGTCGCCGATGGGCTCGGCCGCCGCGCCGGCGTTGTCGGCGTTGAAGGCGGAGTTGTTGGGGATCCGGTCGAAGAACTCGGACACCAGCTGGCTCGTCTGGGCCGGCCGCTCCGAGAAGTTGGTCGGGTCCGTGCCCAGGCCCAGGAACGCCTCCGAGATGCCCTTGAAGCCGTCGCGGCTCCAGTCCCGCTCGGAGAGGAAGTACTCGACGCGGCCCTGCCCGTCCTCCAGGTCGCCGAAGAACTCCATGCCGAGCTGCGGGTGGTGGCCCATCTGGCCCATCGCCTTCGACATCGGGTCGGGCGCCCACGGCATGTCCTGCCAGCTGTACCCGATGCTGTCGAGCGGGGTGGTGCCGTTGCGGTAGGCCCAGTCGAGGCCCCAGTCGCCGTTCTCGCGCTCGAACTGCTCGAGCTGCAGGACGGTGCCGCGCACGAAGTCCTCGCTGAACTCGCCCTCGCGCAGCAGGAAGTCGAGCACCGAGGCGTTGCCCGTGTTCGCGGAGGCGTAGGTGGCGTCGAACGCGTCGAGCGTGTCCCTGGGCAGGTCGTAGGTGGCGTAGCGGACCAGGTCCCGGGCGAACCGGTCGCCGTCGAACCCGGGGTTGTGCGACGCCGACTGGAGCCCGGTGCGCAGGCCCTCGGCGACCCGCACCAGGTCTTCGTCGCTGCCGGAGATCTGGAAGCCGGCGTTGATGCTGTTGAACAGGCCGAGCGTGCCGTCCGGCCCGAAGCGCTCGTACATCGTCCCCATGACCAGGGGGTCGCCGCCGAAGGCGTCGATCAGGTCGGCGTACCGCTCGACCTGCGCCGGGTCGACGAAGACGGACGTGTCGCGCGCTGCGGCGTCGAAGTCCGTGGCGAGCTGTTGGCCGATGGCCACCTTGACCTCGTCGGACACCCACGGGCCGAGTTCGGCGAACTGCTCCGGGTGCTCGAGGAGGTACGCGACCTGTTCGGACTCGGGCCGGTCCAGGAACTCCATCATCCGGCGCTGCGCGTCCAGGCTGCCGACCGTGTTGACGTCGCTCGTCGCCGCTCGGGTGAGCACCGCCGTGAGCTCCTCGTCGGCGGCCGCCGCCATGCGGAGGGCGTCGTCGACGTACTGCTGGGTGTAGTTGCGCTGGGTGTACAGGTACTGCGCGTCGGAGGAGTCCTTGGGCGTGCGCGTGACGCTGACGTGACCGGTCTCGCGGTTGATCGCCAGGGAGTGGCTCGACGCGGTGCTGTACGCCGCCTCGAGGCTGCGCTTGGCCGACTCGATGGTTCCGGCCGCAGTCTCCAGCGCACGGATGACCTCCGTGACCTCGGCGACCTGGGTCGCGAGCGTGCTCGCGAGCTGGTTGTGCGCCCGCAGGGCGTTCATCGCGGACGAGAAGCTGTAGGAGTCCATGGGCACTGCGGCGGACCAGAGCTCGTCGGTCTGCTCGAGCAGTGCGCGGCGGTGCGTGAGGAGCCGGTCGCCGATGTCGTTGAGCTGGCCGGGGTTCCAGGTGGACAGCTGGTTGGGGGTGACCATCAGACCGCCTCCATCCCGCCGTTGACGTAGCGCATCGCGGCCGGCCGGGCCTGGGGCGTGCTGCGGCCGCCGAGGAGCGTGGCGGCGTCCGGGGTCAGCGTGCCCGAGCCTCCGCCGAAGCCGGCCGCCACGTCGGCGTCCGTGCCGTCCCACGCGTCGGCGGTGTCACGCAGCGCCTGGGCGTGGTCGTCCGCGCTGGTCGCCCAGGCGCTGTAGGAGTTCGTCCACGCCGTCGCGAGCGAGGACGCCGCGGGTCCGCTCCTGCTGCCGGGCAGGGCGGCGGCCACCTCGCCGACCTCGAGGGGGATGTGCGTCCGGACGACGCTCGCCACCCCTGCCACGTTGTTCGCTGCGTTCCTGAGTACTCCGGTGCTGACGTGTGCCACGCGTGCTCGCTCCAAGATTCTCTGGAGGTCGAGGCCGAGGCTAGCGAGTCCCCGTCGGCCGGAACGGGCGTTCGGCGCACATTTTCGCCGGACGTCGGATCGTTCGGGAGCGTCGGCGGGGTGCCCGCCCGGACCGCCATCTCGCGGTACGAGACGGCGCCCGAAAGTGGACGAATGGGATGTGCGGTCGCCGCTAGCGCCCTGTTGTCGATCTTGGCGGAAGCGCTCCCACCTGGCTGCGTCCCCTCCCTTGCCGCCTCCCACCCGCCCGCGGACCGACCAGGAGCCCGATGACCCGCCGACCTCGGCGCGCGCTGCGCGCCCTACTGACCTCGATACTCGTCGTGACCGGCATCGGTGTGGCCGCCGGTGCCCCGGCGCAGGCCGCGCCGCCCGCAAGACTCGACCTGGTGCTTCTGCTCGACGGCTCCGGTTCGATCGACGACGACGACTGGAAGCTGCAGCTCGACGGCTACGCCGAGGCGCTGCGCGACCGGACGAACTTCCCACTCGACGGGAGCGTCGCCGTCTCGCTCATCCAGTGGTCGCGCGGCGGGTCCAGCCGGCCGAGCACCCGGGTCGAGGTCCCACTGACCGTGCTCGACTCCGAGGCCACCGTCGAGCAGGTGCGCCAGGCGGTGCTCGACATCTCCCAGATGGGGCACGACACCAACCCGGGCGACGCGATCGCTGCAGGCACGGACGAGCTCGCGCTCCACGGGCGCGCGGGCGCGAACCGGTCCCTGTGCATGTCGACCGACGGCATCATCAACAGCGGCAGGACGATGGTCGACGCCGTTGCCTACGCCAAGACCGGGGGTGTGGACCGCTACTCGGTGATCGCGATCGAGGACGGCAGCTTCACCGAGGCGCGCGCCCGCTCGTCGTACGGCCCGTACGTGTTCGGCGGCGGCCAGGTGACCGTCGCGCGCACCACCGCCGAGTTCACCACGATGATCACCGGCTGCGTCGCGGAGCCGCTGCAGCTGGTCGCGCTCGAGGTCACGCAGGGCCTGCAGGACCTCGACAACACGGTGTCGCTGGTCGAGACGCGCGACACGCTGGTCCGCGCCTACCTGGCCACGACCGACGACAGCCTGCGGCGCGCCACGGCGCGCCTGCACGTCACGCGCAACGGGACCCCGATCCCGGGCAGCCCGTTCACGCCGACCAACGCGGAGGCGCCCGTCGACGGCAACGCCCTGGGCGACAGGGGCAACCTCGGTGCCACGCTGAACTACAGGATCCCGGCCGCCGAGGCCCACGGGACGTGGGACCTGCGCCTGGAGTACGGCGGCGGGCTCACCTGCACCCGGCAGGCGCAGAACCCGACGTGCGGCGAGCAGGTCACCTTCCGACAGGGGATGGACATGGACCTGGAGATGGTCGGGGTCACCTGGGGTCCGCCGATCAACCGCGAGGTCGCCGAGGGGGTGGCCTGGGCCGCCGGGGTGGTCCGGGGTGCCCCGGAGCTGATGGAGCAGGCTGAGCGGATCCGTTCCCAGCTCCCGGTGAGCTCGCTCGACGTCCGGTGGCGCGTGCTGGCCGTCAGCATCCCCCCGGTCGGCGGCGCGACATTCCTGGGGCTGCTCGCCCGGATGGACATCCTCCGGGCTTTCGAGAACAGGCCCGTGTGGGGGCCCGGGGACACGGTCTCGGTCACGCACGCCGTCGTCCCCGGGAAGAACCCGCGGGGCAAGGGACACATCGCAGGCCTCTCCAGGGGCCTGGTGTCCGCGGCGTACGACGCCGATGCCAGCAAGCTCCCGGCGTGAAGCGGGACGACCTCCAGGACTACGTCATCGAGGCCCTGCGGGAGTTGGGCGGTCGAGGATCAGTTCTCGACGTCAGCAGGATCGTCTGGCACCGCCATCAGCAGGAGCTCGAGGCGTCGGAAGCGCTGCTCTACACCTGGCAGTACGACCTCAGATGGGCCGCGACGAAGCTGCGCAAGCAGGGGCGGCTGGTCGAGAATGCCCGCGGCGAACCGTGGGCCCTGGTGAACTGACGACGCAGAACCCTTTTCAGCCTCCCCGAGCGATCGCTGTGACCGGATGGCGGCGCACGGGGAGCAATGGTCCTCAGAGTGCGCCCACGGGCAGGTCCTCGCGGCTCGACCGGCCGCCGCGGACCCGCGTAAGGACGCGACGGTGGCCGCCGTCGTCAACGTCGAGCTCGACGAGGACGTCAGCGACGTCGACCAGAGCGTCGTGCGCCGGATGCCGCGCGGCTTCCGCCGACGCGGGGCTCGTCCAGCGCGGCAGACGGGCCGTGAGCACCAGGGCCGTGCCGTGCGCGCGGGCTCGCTCGCGCAACCACCGCGCGTCCTGGATCCGGTGGTCAGCGGATCTCGGCCATGCGCCGGGTCGCCACATCTCGTCCCAGGTGTCGACCACGACGACGGCGGCCCGCTCGCAGTCACTGTCCCAGCGGTCGTCGCCGACGGCCGGCGTGGGGAGCCATGAGGCAAGCATCGGCAGTGCGTCGCCCGCCTGCCCGAGCCGTCGCGCCGTCTCGTGCACGACGCTGGCCAGCCTGCGCGTTCCGATGTGGCCGTTGGCGAGCAGCACCTCCCCGGTCGCCGCCGCGGCCACGCCGAACCGCGCGACCAGCCGAGTCACGCCGACGCCTGCCGTCCCGATGACAGCCCACACCGCTCCCGGCTCTATCCCGCCAGTGAGCCGATCGAGCCACTCGAGACCCGTCGAGTGTGGGCGTGGCGCGGGCGCGGCAACGACCTCCTCGACCGGGAACGCGAGCCCGCCGGCCACCATCGGTCCGTCGAAGTGCAGCGCCACGGCTGCACGGTTCCACCAGGCGCCGACACATCACCCGGTCGGCGGCACTCAATCCGTACAGATCCGGAGACGCTGAGCGCATGAGCGACCTCGTCTGGCCGCCGGACGCCGACGACCCATCTCTGCCTGCGTCCGCGCCTCTGCCCAGCTCGGTCCTGGAGCGTGCCCGGCGTCAAGCCCTGGAGGCCTTGTCAGATGCGGGCCGGTACGGCGCGGCGCGGCGGCTCGTCGACTACTACGCCATCGACGGCGACTACGCAGGTGCGAGCTTCGCGACGCTCGGGCCGGTCGAGCCGAACGACGTCACCGCTGTGGACCTGCACGCCACTCGTCTCCTCAGCGTGCCGCTTGGCCCCGGGGCGACGAGGCGACTCCTCGCGGCATCGCCGGAGCGTGCCGAGGCCCTGCGACGCCTCGCCTCGATCGAGGCGGACGACCTCGCGACCGCTGACAGCGCCACGCTGGGGGCGATGGCGCACTTCTACCGATGGGTGAAGGAGCAGCTCGCCTCGCCCGCGGCCCAGGACCCCAACCCCTGGGTCACCGCGAGCAAGCTCTGTGCGCGCAAGCGTCCGAGCCTCTTCCCGGTCCGGGACCGCGAGGTGTGTCGGCATCTCGGAGTTCTCGACCTCAACGACTTCCGGCGGGACTGGCTCGTCTTCCGGGAGCTCCTACGGGACCCGGAGGTCACGGCCAGGCTTGCAGAGCTACCCGGCGAGGTCCGAGAAGCGGCCGCAGGGCGTGACGTCGTTCTGGACGAGTCCAGACTGCGCCTCCTCGACGCCGCCCTGTGGACACGCGCGACGTCTCGCGCGCTGTCGTCCGGTTGAGACGTGCGCTCGGGGTTCACTTCCGCGCCGACTGCGGGAGGGGATGGTCGCTCTTGAGGGACCTGCTGGAAGGTCGGGCCTGTCGTCCGGAAGGAAGGTTCAGGAAGGGTGGGCCGCCCCGGCGCCCGCGAGTCCTCCACGTGCGGCCCCGCGTCCGGCGCACCTCCCCAGGCGCCGCCCTCAAGGCGCCCCCCTCACCTCCCGAAGCCTTCAGTGCACCCCCGCCCAGGGAGGCCCGATGCCGCGGCGCCTGTACCCGCCGGACCCGCGTTTCGCCGGCTCGCACACCGGCGCCGCCGCCGAGCGCGCCGTCTGGCGCGCCCTCGCCGACACCCTCCCCGACGACGCCGCACTGTTCGCCAACCTCGCCGTCCTCGACAACCGGACCGAGCACGAGATCGACGTCCTCGTCGTCTGGCCCGGCGTCGGGCTCGCGGTGATCGAGACCAAGGCGGGCCACATCAGCCGGCGCGACGGCGCCTGGTACCAGGGCCGCCCGCCGACCGCGCACCGCATCGACCCGGTCCGCCAGGCCCAGGACGCCCGGCACGCCCTCACCCGCTGGCTCGCCAGGAACGGGCTGCCCGACGCCGCCCGGGCCCGCGCCGCGCACCTGGTCGCCTTCCCGCACACGGACGTCCCGCCGGACTGGCACGCGCCCGAGGCGCCGCGCGGCGTCGTCCTCGGTCGGGGCGACCTGGCCGACGCCGCGGCGCACGTCCGCCGTGCGATCGAGGACCACGGCGGCGGCCACGCGCCGCTGACCAGCACCGACGCCGACGTCGCCATCGCGCTCCTCGACGCGCCCCTGCCCTCGCACACCGAGGCGCTCGACCGGGCCGAGGCGCTCGCGGCCGCCGACCAGGCGCTCGCCGCCGCCGAGGAGCTCGCCGCCACCGCCGCCGACCACACCGACCGCGTGGACCGCCTCACCCGCGACCAGGCCGCCCTCCTCGCGGGCGCGCTGCGCCTGCAGAACCGGCTCCGCGTCGTCGGCGCGGCCGGCTCCGGCAAGACGTTCCTCGCCCTCGAGACCGCCCGCCGCCGCGCCCGTGACGGCGAGCGCGTCGCGCTGCTCTGCTACTCGCGCGGCCTCGGCCGCTACCTCGAGCGCACGACGGCGACGTGGCCCGCGCGCGAGCGCCCCGCCTTCGTGGGCCTCTTCCACGAGCTGCCCGTCCGCTGGGGCGCGGCGCCCGGCGACGAGGCCGACTCCGACGACTGGGAGCGCCGCCTGCCCGAGGACCTCGCCCGCCTCGCCGACGCCCAGCCCGCCGCCGAGAAGTTCGACAGCGTCGTCGTCGACGAGGCGCAGGACTTCGGCGGCCTCTGGTGGTCGTCCCTGCTGCGGTGCCTGCGCGACCCGGAGCGCGGCGGCGTCGTCGTCTTCCTCGACGAGGCGCAGCACGTGTTCCCGCGCGACGGCGCCGTCCCCCTCGACACCCCGCCGTTCGTCCTGGACGAGAACCTGCGCTCGACCAAGCCGATCGCCCAGCTCTTCGGCGCCTTCTCCGACGACGTCGTCCGGCCCCGCTCCCGCGCCGGCGCGCCCGTGCGGGTGGTCGACGTCGCGTACGACGCCGCGGTCGCGGCCGCCGACGACGCCGTCGAGGCCCTCCTCGACGAGGGGTGGCCGCCCGGGGAGATCGCCCTGCTCACGACCGGACGGCGGCACGAGGCGCAGCGGCTCGCCGTCGAGCTCGGTGGCGGGCACGCGGCCTACTGGGACGACTTCTTCGCCGGCACCGACGTCTTCTACGGGCACGTGCTCGGGTTCAAGGGGCTCGAGCGCAACGCGGTCGTCCTCGCGGTCAACGGGTTCCGCGAGGTCGAGCGCGCCCGCCGCCTCCTCTACACGGGCCTGTCGCGGGCGCGGGTGCTGCTCGTGGTGACCGGCCCGCGCGACGAGATCGAGCGCATCGGCGGCGAGGCCGTCCGGCGCCGCCTCGAGGACGCGCAGGCCTGGGTGCCGGTGGCGCACTGAGCCTTGATGACCGGCGGTAGTCAGCCTGGCCCGGGCGTGCGAGAAGGCTCGGACGCCTGACGAGTCGTGCATCAGTGGCGCGGCAGAACATGCAGGAGCGGACCGGCAGGAGATGCACCAACGGCCCGGCAGAACGCACACTAGCGATCCGGCAGAACATGCATTAGCCTTCCGGCAGGAGATGCATCAGGTAAGGGGTGGCGTCTTGACCGGGTTGGGCTCGTATGTCCCGCGCTTCGTGGACGCCGCGCTCGAGGAGATGCTCGGCGAGATGCCGGCTGTGATGATCAACGGGCCGCGAGGGTGCGGGAAGACGACCACGGCCCGTCAGCTCGCCGAGACTGAGGTGCATCTGGACGAGCCACGGCAGGCTGCCGCCTTCAGGGCGGCACCCGATGCTGCGCTCGCCGCACTGACGCCTCCCGTCCTTCTCGACGAGTGGCAGGAGGTCCCCGAGGTCCTTGCAGCCGTGAAGCGAGCAGTGGACTCGGGAGGGGCGCCGGGTCGGTTCGTGCTCACCGGGAGCGTCCGGGGTCGGATGACCGGTCACACATGGCCCGCGACGGGCAGGATCACACCGCTCTCCATGTACGGCTTCACGGTGGCCGAGATGCAGGGGGTGCTCGAGGGCCGTCACTTCGTCGACCGGTTGTTCGATCGTCAGCTGCAGGTCGCTCCGGTCCTCAACGACGCTCCAGACGTGCCCGAGTACGTGGACCTCGCGCTCCAGAGCGGCTTTCCGGAGGCCATGCGACTCAGCGGACGCACGCGGAGCAGGTGGTTTGCGGGGTACGTCGACAACACCGTGTGGCGAGATGCGTCGTCGATCGCCGAGGTGCGCGCGCCCGACAGGCTCCTGGCGTGCCTTCGGGCGGTTGCCGCCTGCGTCGGCTCCACACCGTCGGAGACGACCCTTGCGGAGGCGGCCAAGATCGACGTCCGGACGGTTCGTTCGTACCTGGATCTGCTCGAGGACCTCAGGATTGTCGAGCGTCTTGCTTCCTGGCAGCACAGTCGTCTCAACCGCCTTGTCAAGCGCCCGAAGCTCCACCTCGTCGAGCCTGCGCTGCTCGCGCATCTGCTCGGGGTCGACGCCCGCGGGTTCATCCTCGACGGGCATCTTCTCGGGCAGCTGCTCGAGTCGTTCGTCGTCGCTCAACTGCGGCCGCTGCTGGACCTCGGCGAGGTCAGGATCGAGATGACGCACCTGAGAGACCGAGGTGGGGAGCACGAGGTCGACATCATCCTCGAGTCGCCTGCTGGCGAGGTCGTGGGCGTCGAGGTGAAGGCTGCGCCTCGGGCCGAGCCTCGTGACGCCAAGCACCTGAGCTGGCTGCGCGATCAGTTCAAGACCAAGTTCGTCCGTGGGGTGGTCCTCACCACCGGCGTGGTCGCCGAGAGCCTCGGCGACAGGTTGATCTCGCTGCCGATCTCGGCGATCTGGACGCCGGAGGCACTGGCCTAGAGACGCACGACGATCGGCCGGGCAGTTGACGACCGTTGTCACCAACCGCCCAGACTGCGTCACCGCCTGCCGGCCTGGTAGCCGCTCTCGTCGCGGCACGTGTAGTCGGCGGTGGCGAGGGCGATCTCGTCGGCGCGGAGGGCACGGAGTCGCGCCGTCCGCTCGCTCTCGACGGCGCGGTCGAAGGCGTCGGGGTCCTGCCGCGTGTCGGTCAGGTCGACGCTCTCGTAGGTGGTGAGGTCCTCGAGCGCGGCGAGCTGCTCGGCGACCCGGAGCCGAGGCTCCTCGGGCGTCCGGTAGCCCGGGTGCCCGGCGTCGGCCATGCAGTCCGCCCAGGCGCCGAGCGTCGCGACGACCTCCGGGTCGCTGGTGATCGCCTGGGCCGCGCGGTTCATCTCGGCCCAGAGCGCCGACCACTCGCCGTTCTCACCGAGGAACTCGGCGTTCACCTGGTTGTACGCGAGGGCGTTTCGTTCCACGTCCCGGGCTTCAACGGGCCGGTGGTCGACGACGTCGAGGCGCTGCTCGCGCAGGTGCGCGAGCTCTGGGAGGGGCGCGGACTCACGGTGCGCGGCACGGGGCTCGGCGAGGCGAAGGGCCTCATCGGGACCGACGAGCTCGGATCCGTCGCGACGTTGCTGTCGGGGCCCGGCGGCACGTTCGCCGAGGGGGACACGTTCTGCGCCACGGTCTCCGGGCGGCCGGAGGCCTGATCGCCGGGCGCGCGGTCCGGGTGCGGGGTGCGGGCGAACGCTAGTCGTCGAGCGAGCGCTCGGCGCGCTCGCGGGCGATGCGGATGAGCTCGTCCAGGTCGACGGGCGGGTCGTCGTCGACGGTCTCGAAGCCGACGGCGAGCAGGTGGTTCTCGTCGAGCGGCACCAGCGCGAACTCGCCCCAGCGGCCCGTCGTCCCGTCGGCGTACTCGATGCTGTCGTCGACGAAGCGCCAGCCGAGGACGCCGCGGTCGAGGTCCATGAGCGGCTCGATGGAGGCGGCCTCGCTCCCCTCGGCGCCGCGCGCGCAGTCCTCGGCGTCGAGCTCGGCCTCGGCCAGCATCTCGTCGGCGGTCGCGTCCTCGTGCGTGATGACGGCGGCGCCGGCGAGTACCCGGTTCTTCTCGTCGAAGACGAGCGTCGACTGCCGGGTGACCGACTGTCCGGCGTCGCTGGCGACGCCGAAGCACCACACGCGTCCCGGGGGCAGAGTGATCGAGTGGTCGGCGTCCTTGACGCCTTCGACGTCCGACGCCCGCAGCAGCGTCCCGCCCCCTGCGCAGCCGACGAGCAGGGCCGCAGCGGCCAGGACGACGACGGCGCCGCGGGCGGCCCGGTGGAACGGGTCAGTCATCGTCGATCATGCCCTCTGCGCGCTCGCGGGCGATGCGGATGAGCTCGTCCAGGTCGACAGGCGGGTCGTCGTCGACGGTCGCGAAGCCGACGGCGAGCAGGTGGGTGTCGTCGAGCGGCACCAGCGCGAACTCGCCCCAGCGGCCCGTCGTCCCGTCGTCGTACTCGACGCTGTCGTCGACCGTGCGCCAGCCGACGGCTCCGTCGTCGAGGCCGGCGAGCGGTTCGAACGAGTGCTTGCTGCTCCTCTCCTGGAGCCGGGTGCAGGCGTCCGCGCCCAGGGCGTACTCGGCCAGCATCTCCGCGGCGTCCGCGCGCTCGTGCGTGACGACGGCGGCGCCGGCGGCGACCCGGTAGTCCTCGGCGAACGAGAGCGTCGACTGCTGTGTGACGCGCTGACCCGCGAAGGTGATCCGCACCACGACTGCCCGGGCGGCGGCCAGGCCCGCTCGTGGGTGGCGCCGGTGACGCCCACGAAGTCCGACTCGCGCAGCAGGATCCCGCCCCCGGCGCAGGCGGCGAGCAGAAGGCCCGCCCCCGCGAGGAGGGTGACGCCGGCCCGGCGGTGCCCCCCGGTCACTTGTCGAAGTTCCATGAGCCGAAGGGGTCCTGGTACTGGTCGTCGATGTCGCTGCCGTCGAGCACCTTGCCGAGCAAGGCAGCGGACTCGTTGACGAAGCCCATCCACTCGTCGTCGGTGATGTCGCCGATCGGGATGATCCGCTGCCCCTGCAACCAGGTGTCCTCGTAGTTCTGGGGAAGCTCGATGAGCCCTGCCTGCAGGAGAGCTTGGGCAGACCTGATCTGGACCCCCTCGCGTCCCAGTTGTGCCTGGCGGATCTGCCGCGCGATCTCCGCGTCCGTCGCGCTGCCGAAGGTCTCCGTGATCGTGTCCGTCGTGAGCTGCGTCGTGTGGTTCCAGGCGGCTCCCCACAACTTCTTGCCGGTCTCGCCGAGGACCTCTCCGACCTCGTCCGCCCCCGGGCACCGGGACGAGCCCGATGGCCTCCGAGACGAGCGCCACAGCGTCGGGGCCAGCAGCTCGTGCCCGGGCGCGACGACCACGCCCTCGGTGACGATCCTCAGCGCCGTGCCGGCGTCGACGACGAACCTGCTCACTTCGCCACGGTAGGTGAGGATGGCCGCCATGGACATCGCCCGTGCCCTCTGGGACGACTACCGGGCGGCGATGGTCCGCGAGCGGCGGTGCGTCGTCGTCATCACCCCGGACCGCGCCGGCCCCGACGTGAGCGGCTGACCGTGCCCACCGACCTCACGCTCCGCGCGATGAACGCCGCGCACCGGGCGCTCATCCGACTCACGCGCGGCCGGCGCGGCTGGTCGCTCGGCACCATGCCCGCGCTCGAGCTCACGACGACGGGCCGGCGCACCGGGCAGCCGCGCACCACGATGCTCACCGCGCCGCTGCGGCTCGGGGACGCGTACGTCGTCGTCGCCTCGCGCGGCGGGGACGACCGCCACCCCGCCTGGTTCCTCAACCTGCGGGCGGAGCCTCGCGTGCGGGTCGCCGTCGGCGGCGGGCCCGCCCTGCCGTACCGGGCGCGCGTCATGCCCGACGACGAGCGCGCCCGCTGGTGGCCGATCGTCACCTCCCGCTACGCGAACTACGCGCGCTACCAGCAGCGGACCGCGCGCGTGATCCCGCTCGTGGTCCTCGAGCCGGTCGCGGAGGGCGGCAGTGGCGACCCGGGTGGCGACGCGAACGGCTGAGCCGACCCACGGCGTCGGCGGCGGGACTAGCGTTTTCGCATGGACCTCAGCGAGCTCTGGGACCTGATCGAGACCGCACGCGACGAGGTGGACGACCCCGACGACGCCGAGGCCGTCACGGCCGCCCTGCGCGGCATCCTCGCCGAGTCGCAGCCGGAGACCATCGAGGAGTTCGACGTCGCGCTCGGCCGGCTGATGGCCGAGTCCTACCGGACGGACCTGTGGGCGGCCGCGTACGTCATCAACGGCGGCGCCTCCGACGACGGGTTCGAGTACTTCCGCGGCTGGCTCGTCACGCAGGGCCGGGACGTGTGGGAGGCCGCGGTCGCCGACCCTGACGCGCTCGCCGACGTCCCCGCGGTGCGCCGTGCGATCGCCGACGGCGAGGAGCTGGAGTGCGAGGACCTGCTCGGCGTCGCGTGGGACGCCTACGTGGAGGCGACCGGCGAGGAGCTGCCCGAGACCGCGCGCCCGGCCCTGCCGCAGCTCGACGCGATGTGGGACTTCGACGACGAGGACGAGATGCGGGTGCGCCTGCCGCGGCTCGCCGCCCTCGCCTACGACGCCGACTGAGCGGGTCGCGGACGCGCTGCGGTGGCCGGGCCCGCGTCGGGCTGCGCCCGGACCGGTCAGGCGGGCAGGACGTAGGCGTACATGAGGAAGTAGTGCAGGACGGCCGCGAGGACGACCAGCACGTGCCAGATCTCGTGGAAACCGAGCACGCCCGGCCACGGGTTCGGTCGCTCGATCACGAAGATCACGAACCCCGCGCTGTAGATGAGGCCGCCCGCCGCCATGAGCGCGTACGCACCGATCGGCAGGGACACGCCCGCGCCCACGAGCACGACCGGCATCCAGCCGAGCGAGATGTACAGCGTGTTCGTCACGTACTTGGGCAGCCCGCGCAGGGTCGAGCGGAGCACGATCCCGACGACGGCGATCACCCAGACCGCGCCGAGCACCGCCCAGCCGTAGGTGTTTCGGAAGAGGACGAGGACGAGCGGTGTGACGGTGCCGGCGATGAGCAGGAACACCGAGGCGTAGTCGAGCGTGCGAAGCACCTCGTTCACGCGCGGGCCGCGGTCGAGGCCGTGGTGCAGGGTGCTCGAGACGAACAGCATGATCGTCGAGAAGCTGTAGACGCTCAGCCCGACGATCTTCCACGGGTCGCCGCCGTCGGCCGCCTGCGCGATGAGCAGCGCCGCGCCGACCACCGCGAAGCACGACGCGAACAGGTGCGTGACGGTGTTGATCCGCTCGTCGGTGACGTGGACGCTGCCGTCCCTGCTCCGCGCCCCCGGATCCGTCGCCGTGCCCACCGCTGCCTTCCGCCGTCGTCGTGCGCGGCCCTCGCCGCCTGCGCCCGGCGGTCTCCGCCGGAGGGCGGTCCGTGCCGCAGCGCCGTGGGCAGCGTAGCCACCCCGCGGCGTCGGGCGGGCGGCGGGCCTAGAGGTGGACGCGGTCCGGGTCGACGTTGCGGGCGTCCCAGACGATCGCACTGTTGTCGAGGATCCAGGCGGGCTGCCCCGAGATGTCGGTGACGGCTCGACAGAGGCGGGCGAACAGGTCCTCCCAACGACAGTCGATCCCATAGCCGAGGATGTTGGTCGGGTCTGGGAGCGTGACACCGGGGCCGGGGATGTGCGGGGGCTCGCGGTACCACTTCGCGTACTCGGGCCGGTCGTCGTACTGGTCGAACGAGAACAGGTGGTCGGTGCCGAGCTCCTGGACCTGGATCGCGTCGGGCGCGGCGTAGCGGACACGGCAGCCCTCCCAGATCTCGCCGACGCCGCCGAGGGCACGGCACAGCTTCTCGACGATGGCGTCGTCGAACGACAGGTAGAACGCGCCCTTCACACACCCTCCAGAAGGATCTGGGCCAACTCTTCGGGATCCCGGGCGAGCCGGTACCCCTGGCGAGCGAGCTCGGCCCAGGCGCGGCCGGGCATCTCCGGGACGAAGGCGACGACCTTCCTCCCGGTCTTCTCGGCGATCGCGTCGAGCTGAGCCCTGAGCTTCTGGGCCCTCCCGCTCTTCACCTCGACGACGTACTCGTCGAGGTCGATGTCGACTTCCTGCCAGCGACCGTACCGGGTCGGAACGTCCACGTTGACCCCTTTCACGATCCCCGGGGACCACTCGTCGAGCCACGTCGCGAGCTCGCCGACCAGCGGGTCCTTCGACGTGAACACGCGGGGTCGCACCGCGCTCGGCACGGTCGGGACGTCGACGTCCGCGACGCGGGCCACGCGCGCGGCCCGGGACAGGCGGGACACCGTCCCCGCACCGGCCGTCACGGCGGAGAGCCCGAGGTCGGGTAGGAGGTTCCCGAGCCAGCGCCCCGGCTCGTCGTGCCACATCTGCGAGTCCGCGAGCAGCCGGTTCGCCTCGTGGGGGTTCTCGACGAGCGTCCGCACGACGTACGCCGCGTTGTCGAGCACCAGCCCGGCGTCGCGCAACGCGCCGCCGGTGTCCAGGATCAGACGCGCGGGGCAGAACGCCGACATCGCCCGCACGCGATCGATCCAGTCCGGCACCGCGTGGAACAGGTCCCCGAGTTCGAACCGCCCGTCGGGCATGCCCTCGCAGAGCTCGTCGAGCAGCCTGCCCACCTGCTCCGCGTGCGCCGCGACGTCCGCGCGCGCGAGCTCGAGCAGGCGCCGCGCCAGCGTGCGCAGCCCGGTCGGGTCGGGGCCGAGCGCGTCCCGCGCCCGCGCCCCGTCCGAGATCCCGCCCTGCCAGGTCCGCACCGCGCCTGCAGCCTGCCCGCCGACGACGCCGAGCCGCGGCCCGGGCACGCACGCGGGCGCGGCCGCCGCCCCCGCACCTGCCGCCGCGCCCGCACCCGCAGCCGCGGCCTCACGGCCCAGCGCCTCCGCCCACAGCTGCGTCGCCAGGACCGCGACCGCGCGCGACCGGATGACGACCGCGGCGTGCGCGCGCAGCACCTCCCCCACCAGGCGGTAGACGGTGACGGCGATCTCGATGCTCTCCGCGAGCACCGGGCGCAGCTCGGCCCAGCGCCGCGCGCCCGCCCCGAACCAGGTCCTGACCTCGCGACGTCGCACCTCCGCCGCGAGCTCGGACAGATCCTCCGCCTGCCGCACGAGCTGGTCGGCGTCCGTGTAGAGCGCCTCGATCGAGCCCGGCACGAGGACCTGCGGGTCACGCGTCGCGCCCAGGTCCACGAGGCCGTCCGGGCGCGCGGCCGTCGCCGTGCTCACGCGACGGCCCCCGCGGCCGGCCCGCCCGTCCACGCCCCGGCGTCCACCCACGCCCCGGCCGTGCGGCGGCCGGCGTCCAGGCGCTCGGCGAGCCGCCCGAACTCGGCAGGCGCCAGCACGTCGTCGCGCTCGTACGCCTCGGCCGCGATGCGCAGCACCTCGCCCGCGTCGTCGGCGTTGCGGCCCAGGCTGCGCACGTAGTGCCCGTACCGCGCGGAGAACCGCCACGCGGGCGCGGCCAGCCCCCACCCGTACGCGTCGCCGCCGGCCAGGGGAGCGGCGCGCCCGATCGCCGTCAGGTCGTCCGCGACCGCGAACGCCGCGCGCGCCGCGGCGCGCAGCTCGGCGTAGTCCACCTCGAGGGCGTCGGTCACCGCTCCTCCCCGGTCCGCTTCGCCGTCGGGCCGCCCGACGGCGCTGCGAACCTAACCGCGGCGCCCCACCATGATCGGGTTGTCCACAGGCCCGGCATCCGCCCCAGCTGGCGCCGCCGCGCGCCGGCGCCGCCCGCGCGCCCGACGGAGCCCGCGCGCCCGACGCCGCCCGCGCGCCGGCGCCGTCCGCGCGCCCGGGCTGGGCGTCACGACAGGGCGCCGGTCACCAGGGCGTGGGCCGCCAGCCGTCGGCGCGGGTCCACAGGACGACGCCTGGGCCGCCCTCCCAGCCGATCGCCACGCCCTCCACGCGCAGCGGCAGGCGGGCCGGGTCGAGCGCCTCGCGCAGCAGCTCGGCGAGCGTGCGCAGCGGGTCGTCGGTCGTCGGGCCGGCCCCCGCGCCGCGCAGCGCCCGCAGCGGCGCCGGCCCGGGCGGGGACCACACGCGCGCGGACGCCCACGACGCCGCCGGGTCGGCGAGGTCGAGGCGCGCGGTGCCCGTGACGGCGACCGCGACGTCGGGCTCGGGGTCGTCCGGGTCGGGGTCGAGGAGGCCGAACCACAGCCCGCGCACCTCGGCGGGGATCGCGGGGCGCACGGCGGCCCACCACTGGCTGACGGTCGTGACGTCGTCGGCCAGGACCGTCACCCCGTCTCCCTTCGCCGTCCCGCGCGGCCGCCGGCCGCTCCACCCGGCTCGGCAGCCTAGTCGGGACGATCGCCCGCATAGCGGAGCGAAATGCCCCCGGCCTGCGGCAGGCGAGCGGGCGCGGCGCCGGCCGAGCGGACGCCGGCCCACGCGCCGGGTCGCCCGCCCGCGCGCCGGGGCCCGGCCCGCGCCAGGCTGCGCCGGGCGTCAGGCCCGGCCGAGCTCCTCGTCGGACGGCAGCAGCCGCACGAGCGCGAGCCAGAGGTCGGTCGGCGTCGTCGCGACGAGCTCGGGCTCCTCGCGGTCCCCCTCGTCGAGCCCGAGCACGCGGACCATCCCGGCGGGGGTGTCGAGCGCGGTGACGGCGCGGCCGCCGAGCTCGCCGTCCGGGCCGGGCCACGTCGCGCGTGCCGTCCACAGCCGCCACGTGCCCGCGCGCAGCGCGTCGGCCCACGGGGACCAGCCCGCGGCCGCCGCGGCGTCGGCGAGCCGATCAGCGGCCGTCAGCACGGCGGACCGGTCGGGCGCGCTCAGCCCCGCGACCACCTCACCGGGCACCGTCGTCGCGGCCGCCGCCAGCCGCGGCCGCGGACCGAACCCGACCGTGCGGGCCGCGAGCGCGGGCACCGCGCCCGGCGGGACGTGCACCACCTGGAACATGCCGCCCGACACGTGCAGCAGCGCCGTCGCGCCGTCGGGGGCGAGGAACGCCCGGTGGCCGGTGACCCCGCGCACCCCGGCGAGGGACACCTCGAGCACGCACAGCGACGACACCGCGGGCGCGACCAGCGCCTCGACCGTCGGGTCCAGCGCGTCCCCGACGACCGCGCCCGCCGCCTCGAGCGCGGCCACGACCGCGGGGTCGGCGGGGGCCGGGGCCTCGGAGTCCTCCGCGGACGCGCCGCCGCCCGCGCGCGCGACGAGCACGTCGAACGCCTCGGCGGTCAGGCGCAGCCGGCCGCGCTCGGGGGCGTACTCCACGATCCCCGGGGTGCCGGGCGGATTCATCGCTCCTCCTCGCCGACGAGCTCGAGCGAGGCGCCGACCGTCGCGGCGACGTCGGCGAGCACCGCCCAGTCCGGGGTCGCCGCGGTCACCGTCAGGGTGACGCCCAGCCCGGCCGCGAGCACCGCCCACTGCTCCATCGTCACGGGCACGCCGTCGGCCACGTGGTGCGCGAGCCGCCGCACCGCCTCCCGGCCGCCGACCTCGACGTGCTCGAGGTCGAGGAGCAGGTACTCGGTGAGCGTGCGGGGGAGGATCGCGTCCGTCCCGGACTGCCAGTCGCGGAACGACATCCCCGGCGGCACCGCCCCGACGGTCACGGTCGCGTTCGCGCGGAACGCCCCGGGCGCGGCCGGGGCGATCGCGACGATCGGGACCCCGTCGGCGGAGCCGAGCTCCGTGTGCCAGGTGTCCGGCACGGTCAGCCGGACCCCGTCGCGCTGGACCGTGCTCATGCGTCCCCCCGATCGGCCTGACCTGCGTCGTCCCCGCGCGCTGCACCGCCCGCCGCCGCGCGGCGCGCCTGCGTCCGCTCCCGGTACCACCGCGGCAGGAACCACCGCGGCATCGGGATGAAGAGCATCCCCCAGAACGCGAGGACCAGCCCGACGAGCGCGGGCACGACGAACCACAGCTTCCACTGCTCGCCGCCCAGCGGCGCGAGCGCGGCGTCATAGGTGAGCAGGGGCCACGCGGAGAACAGTCCGAGCGCGATCCCCGGGAACACCTGCAGCCCGGCGCGGCGGTTGACCTCGTTCGTCGTCCACCAGCGGTGCCGCCCGGGCGCGGGCGCGGTCCGCCACCACAGGGACGCGGCGAGGAGGACGACGCCGGCGAGGGAGAGGGCGAGTTCCATGTCAGTCCCAGAAGGTGATCGCGTCGCCGAAGTCGGACAGTGCGTCGCCGATGTCCGACAGCGCATCGCCCGCGGCGTCCCAGGCCTTGCCGACGCCGTCGGCCACCGCCTCGGCCACCTGCCCGGCGCCGTCCGCGATCCAGCCGCCGACCGCCTGGCCGACGCCGGAGCCGATGACGCCGCCGATGACGCCGCCGACGAAGCCGCCCACGACCGTGCCGACCGGGCCGCCGACCGCAGTGCCGATCATGCCGCCCACCTGGGCGCCCGCCCACGCGCCCGCCCAGCCGCCGGCCGCCGTCGTCGCGCCCACCGCGGTGGAGCGGCCCACGCGCTCGGCCGTCGACAGCGACGGGTCGTCGGCGTCGGTCCGCCACTGGTCGTAGGCGGCGACGCCGAACGAGACCACCACACCGGCGCGGCCGGCCCACTTGCCCACCGTCGACCACGTCCCGTAGGACCCCGCCTGGCCGGGCCGCGCCACCCAGTTCGAGTCGCTCAGGGCACGCCACGAGTTCGGGCCGAGCCAGCGGTTGCCGAACCAGCCGTTCCCGATGGGCGCGAACCGGCCGCCGACGCGGGGCGCGAAGCGGCCGAGCGTCACGCGGGTCAGCCAGGTCGCGCGCAGACCGAGGCCCGTGAGCCCGCCGCCGATCGCGAACGCCGACAGACCGAACGGGGTGAGGTCCTGCGGGACGAGGCCCGCGTCCTTGAGGAGCTTCAGGATCGCCGGGTCCGCCGTCACCTGGTTCACGGCCTGCAGGAGCCGGTCGTGCGCGGTCGCCTCGAGGGTGCGCGCCTCCTGCGCGCGGTCCACCAGGCTGCGGTACAGGGTGGCGCGGCGGTCGTACCGGGCGATCTCGTCGGGCGTGGCATCCGGGCCGGGGTGCACGGGCGGCCACACCTTGGTGGGGCCGGTGACCAGGCCGCCGCGGGCGGCGTCGTCGTGCACGGCGGTCATCCGGTCGACGACGACGGCGAGCTCGTCGGCGAACGCGTCGAGGGCCCGCTTCGTCGCGGTGGCCGAGCTCTCCAGGTTCGCCGCGGCCCGGCGCGCGGCCTCGAGGCGGACCGCGGCGGCGTCGGCCGCCATGCCGGTCCACGCCCCGTCGACGCTGCCCATCGCCGCGGTGAGGACGTCGACCGTCTCGTCGGCGACGCTCGCGACGGCCTCGAGCTCGGCCGCCGTCGCGCGGCAGCTCGCTGGGCTCCCGTAGACCTGCAGGTCGATCACAGCGGCGTCATCCCGGAGAAGTCGCCGGCGGCCACGGCGTCGACGGCGAGGAGGTCCTCGACCGCCCGCTCGATCGCGCCCGCGAGGCTGTCGAGCTCGCGGGCGAGCCCGCGCTTGGCGGCGTCGACCACGTCGATCGCCGCCGAGGTCTCGTTCGTGGTCCGGCCCGCGTCGGGGGTCGTCGCGCGCCGCACGAGGTCGGCCGCGTCGGCCCGGGCGCGCAGGTCGCGCACGACGCCGTTCAGCGCCTCCTGGTCGAAGAGCACACCATCCGCCACGGCCGGAACCCTACCGAGCGACCGGCTCAGCCGGCCGGGTGAACCCGGAGGTCGAGACCGTCGGGGGAGGCGACCGGGCCGAGCTCGCGCAGGCTGCGCAGGAGGAGCGCGGCGGCGTCGTCGGCGTCGGCGACGTGGTCGGGCCAGTCGTGCACGTAGTTCGGCTGGGCGAAGCCCGGCGGGTCGACCGGCACGGCCCAGCCGAGCGCGCGGAGCCGGGCCTGCTCCTCCTCGGTCCACGGGTACGTGCCGCCGAGGGACGGCGGCCCGGCCAGCTCTCCGCGCAGTGCCGTGCGGATCCGGATGGCCTGCGCGAACGGGCGCTCGACCGTGCGGCGCTCCTTGATCAGGCCCCCGAGCCGGGCGGGCCTCGCCACGAGCTCGCGCCCCGGCGCGCCCGGCGCCTCGACCACGACGAAGCCGCCCTCCTGCAGCCCGCGCAGGTGCTCGGCGACCTCGGCCTCGAGCTCGTCCCAGGTGGTCATGCGTCCTCCGTCCCCGGCCGCCCCCTCGACGACGCCGGCGTCCCCGACGGTACCGGCGCCGGCCGGGTGACGCCGGTGCCGCCCCACCCGGGCGAGGAGTACGCTGTCGAACACCTGTTCGAGTCGAGGGAGGCCGTCATGCCGCGAGCCGCCGCCCGCACCCTCGCCAACGCCGAGCGCCCGGCGAGCGTGCCGGTCAAGCCCATGGGCAGCATCCCCGTCATCGTCCACCTGGTGTGGTCCGACGGGGGCGAGGAGTGGCGCCCCGCGCGGGCGATCCGGTGGACCGCCACGCACGTCATGGTCGGCTGGGTCGACGGCGACGAGGCGCGCGCCGAGCGGCGCGACGAGCACTGGGAGTGGCTGCGCGCGCAGGACGTCATGCGCTCGGTGCGCTGGCTCGTCCCGCCGCCGACGCCGCACGCGCGCACCTGAGGCGCCGCCACGGGTGCGGACGACCCCTGGCCGCCCGGTGATCGACGTGCCACCCTGGTGGGCCCGCCGTCAGGGCGACGCGGACGGACCGGAGGTGCCGCATGACGCCACCGAGGAGGCGCCGGACGGCGCTCGCCGCGGCCCTGCTCGCCGTCGGGCTCACCACCGCGGCGTGCGGCGGGGGCGGCGGCGCCGAGCCCGCGCCCGAGCCTGCGGCGAGCGAGGCGGCCGTCGAGCCGACGCCGACCCCCACGCGCGAGGCCCCGGTCGACCTGGCGCGGTTCGAGGACCTCGACCGCGACGCCTGGGCCGCGATCGACCGCGACCCGGCGGCGGCCGCCGGGCGGCAGGTCGTCGTGTACGCCGTCGTGACCCGGGTGTTCGTCGCGGCGGCGGGGACCTACGCGGCCTCGGTCGCGACGTCGCACCCGGCCGGCGCGTCCGAGGGCACCCCGGCGGTCCTGCGCGGCGACCCGGAGGAGGTCGGCGACGTGGCGCCCGGCGACGTGCTGCGCGTGCACGCCGAGGTGGCCGGGACCTACGCGGGGTCCACGGGAGGGTCGGTGCTGCTGCCCGAGCTGCGGGTCGTGGCGTCCGAGCTCGTCGGCCCGTACGACCTGTCCGCCGACGTCACGCTCGGCGCGCCCGTGCGGGGCGCCGCGACCGTCGTCGTGCCGGTGACCGTGACCAACTCGGCCGACACGGTCATGGACTACACGGTCGACCTCGTCGCGACGGGGCCCGACGGCGCCGAGGCCGCGATCGGCCAGGCGCGCATCGGCGTGCTCGAGCCGGGGCAGTCCGCGGGCGCCGAGGTGCGCATGGCCCTCGTCCCCGCGGACGCGCAGATCACCCTCGCCGCGGTGACGCGCGTCCTGCCGTAGCCCGGGGCGGGCGAGCGCCCGCGGTACCCAGGGCGGGCGCGCGCCCGCCGGGTGCGGGGCCGGCGAGCGCCCGCCGGGCGCGGGGTGGCGGGGCGGGGGCCGACGTCGGGCGGGTCGCCCCGCGCGGGCGGCGGCTACGCCTCGGACGGGTGGTGCACCAGCGGGGCCGGGGCGTCGTCGGGCTCGTCCGCCGACCCGAGCACCGGGCGCGGCGGCATGAGCCGGTCGATCCCGACGAGGACGAGCCCCAGCACGACGAACGCGACCGAGTAGATGCCGATGTTGACGGCCAGGCCGCCCCAGCCCAGCTCGCCGAGGTCGACGAACGGGTACGGGTAGTGCGGGGTGGTGAGGATCTCGGCGCGGATCAGCGCGAACACCGCGTAGGCGTACAGGTAGGAGAGCCAGGCGACCGCGTGCCACCAGCGCAGGCGGCGGTGCCGGTCGCACAGGACGAAGTCGACGACGGCGCACACCGGCGTGATCTGGTGCTCGATCTGCGCGGACGTCAGGCCGAGGAACATCGGCGCGAGCGTGGGGTCGGGCGGGTCGAGCACGAAGTGGCTGACCAGCCCGGTGATCGCCAGGAACAGCGTCACGGCGCCCTTGAACCACGCCGGCGGCTGGGTGACGTGCCAGCCGCGCGGCAGCAGGCCGGCCTGGCCGAGCGAGGCGAGCCCGGCCCACGCCATGACCACCGCGAGCATGAGGCCCGACTGGTTGGTGAAGTAGACGAGGCCGTCGAGGTCGCCCTCGAGCCAGATCTCGTGCGTCGCCACCAGGGCGAGGACGACGACGGCGAAGCGGAACAGGGCGACGACGACGTTCACGTGGGTCCCTCCCGGGGGCGCGGCGCTGCGTGGGACCGATGATGGACGGCTCCGGCGCCCCGGCCAAGCAGCAGTCCGCAGCACCGCGAGCCGCCGAGCGCCCCGTTGTCGAAGAGGTCACGAAAACGTCTCGACTGGGTCACGAATGGGCCGACGGTGCCAGCGTTCCGGTTGCTGGAGACGTCTACAGGGCAGAGGTTCGAACGAGACGGCGGAGGGGGTGCGATGGACCGGCGTCGGGCGGCATGGCTCGTGGCGGTGCCGATGCTCGCGGCAGCGTCCGCGATGGTGCTCGGCGCTGCGGCCGCGTCCGCGACCGCCGTCGTCGTCGCCCCGTTCGACGGCGCCGAGCCGACCTTCGCCGTGGAGGGGCGGGCGCTGCTCGCCGTCACGCTCGGCGACCTCGACGACCCGCTGCGGGCGCTGCCCGTGCTCACGGGGGTGCTGCTCGGCGCGCTGACCTGGTCGGTCGCCGTCGGCCTGGGCGCGCAGCGCCTCTTCCCCGCCCGACGCCGCCTGCTGCCCGCTGCCGCGGCCGTCGTCCTCGCGGGGCTCGTCGGGTGGATCACGATCGGCGGCATGGCCGCCGGCGCGGTCGCGCGCGACATCACGGTGGGCAGCGCCGCGGGCGCGCTCGTGCTCGCCTCGGTCGGCGCCGGTGTCGCCGTCCTGCTGCCGGCGGGCTTCCGCTGGCCCATGCCGTCCCAGCCCGTGCCGCCGCGGCGCCGCCCCGCCGCAGCGGCACGCCCGGCGGGACTCAGGTAGCCGGCGGGAGCGGCGAGGGAGGAGGGCCCTCGCCGCTCCCGCCGGAACACCGTGACGGCCCGGGTGCGCGGAGGGGCGCACCCGGGCCGTCCGTGCGCCGGGGCTCACGCCCCGGCGCGGTCGGGGCTCACGCCCCGGTGGGGGCCTCAGGCCCCGGCGTCCTGACCGGCGTCCGCCTCGGCGGCGTCCTCGGCGAGGATCCGGTACAGCTCCTTGCGAGCCGTGGCCAGCGCGGCCGCGGCGGCCGCGTGCTGCGCGGGCGTGCCCACGCGCGCGACCTGCCCGACGGCGTCGCGCAGCGCGAGCGCCTCGCGGCGGACGGCGAGCGCGGGGCCCATGTCCCCGACGGCGGCCCAGGGCTCGCCCAGGGCCTCGCGGTTCTGCTCGACGTACGTGCGCCCGGCGTCGGTGAGGGAGGCGGTGCGCCGGCCCTCGACCTGCTCGAGCGTGACGAGTCCCTCGTCCTCGAGCGCCTGGAGCGTGGGGTAGACCGAGCCGGGGCTCGGGGTCCAGAAGCCGGAACTGCGCTCGGCGATCTCCTGGATGAGCTCGTAGCCGTGGCGCGGGCGCTCGGCGAGGAGCAGCAGGATCGCGGCGCGGACGTCGCCGCGCCCGCGTCCCCGGCCGCGGCGCGGGCCGCGGAAGCCGCGGCCGCCGGGGCCGAACCCGCCGGGCGGGCCGTAGGCCGGGCCGAACCCGCCGGGGCCGCGGCCGGCGAAGGCCGGGCCGTCGGGGAAGCCGGCGTCGGGGCCCGGGACGGGGCGCCCGCGGCGCATGCCGCGTCGGCCGCGGCCGCGCTCGCCGTCGAACGGGGGACTGGCGAAGTCGTGGTGGTGGTGATGCATGAGGAGTCTCCTGATGTCTCTTCCTGTATCGTCGAGACATCACGATATATCGGTAACCTGTCGATGGCAAGAGGTCGGCTCGGATCGGTCCCCTCGCCCGGGCGGTGGGCGGCGCGCCACGGGCCGCCTCCGTCGCGCGCTTCTCCAACGATGTAACGATTCGGTCCCGAGGACGGACGTCCAGGTCACCGCCCCCGTGACGTGGGCAACAATGCCCGGGGCCCCCGCGCCCACCCTCACCCCTCACCGCTCGGCGGAGGGTGGGGGCGGGCGGGTGACACGGGGCCGGTGAGGGGTCTCGACTGACGACGGAGCGGCGATGACGGCGAGCGAGGTGCGGTCCACCGCGCCCACGCGCCCCCGCCCGCGTCCCCCGCTCGGCTGGCTGCTGCGCACCGCCGCGCGCCGCGCGCGTGTGCAGTGGCGACTGCTGTCCGTCGTCCTCGTCGTGGGCGTCCTCGTCAGCGCGCTGGTCTCGACGCTGACGCTGCTCGTCGCCGCGACCGAGCGCACCGCCGTCCGCGACACCCTCGGCGCCGCGCCCGCCGACCGCACCGAGCTCGTGCTCCGCATCGACCGGCCGCGGATGACCGTCGCCGACCTGCGCGCGGCCACCGACGCCACCATGCGCCGTCTCCTCGGCGCCGAGGCCCACGCCGTCCTCCAGGCCGTGTCCATGCCCGCCGCGCTCGAGCGCGAGGGCACCGCGGACGCGCTCGCCTACCTCGCCGAGCTCGACGGCGTCGCCGACCAGGCCACCCTCCTCGACGGCACGTGGCCCGACGCCGACGCCGCCGGCCGCGACCCGCTCCCCGTGGCGGTCCCCGCGCCCGCGGCGGCCGCGCTCGACCTCGAGGTGGGCGACGTCGTCGCGCTCGGCCCGGTCGCGAACACCGACGCAGAGGTCGCCCCGGTCGACGTCGAGGTGGTCGGCGTCTTCGAGCCGGCCAACCCGCGCGCCGCCTACTGGGCGCCCGACCCGCTCAGCGCGGCCGGGCACAGCGGCGACTACATCGTCCCCGGCTCGGGCGGCGTGCTGCGCACGGACGCCGTCGGACCGTTCGTCGTGCCCGCGGGCGCGCTCGCCGCGCGCGACGTCCCCCTCACCGACGCCCACCTGCGCTACGCCCCGGACTTCGCCGGCGCGGAGGTCGTCGAGCTCGCCGCGCTCCAGGGGCGCCTGCAGAACGCGAGCACCGACGTCCCGCGCGAGCTCGGCTCGACCGGCCGCACCGTCACCCTCACCACCGACCTCGGCCGCTACGTCGGCGAGATCACCGCCGCCGTGCTCGTCACGCGCGCGGGCCTCACCGTCGCCGGGCTCCTGCTGCTCCTGCTCGCGGTCGCCGCGCTGCTGCAGACCGCGCGCCTGCTCGCCGACGCCCGCGCGGGCGAGCACGACCTCATGCGTGCCCGCGGCGCCGCCAACCGCCAGGTCGTCGCCGCGACCGCGATCGAGGCCGGCGCGCTCGGCGCTGTCACCGCGGCCGCCGGCCCGCTCCTCGCGCCGTACGTGCACCGCGGCCTCGCCGCGCTGCAGCGCGCGACCTCCGACGCCGCCGCCGGGGCCCCCGACGCCGGGGCCGCGGACGGCGCGGGCGTCGCCTCGGGCGTCCCGATGCTCGCCCAGGTGCCCACGCTCACCTGGGCGGCGGCCGCCTGCGTCGGGCTGCTGCTCGCCGTCGTCCTCGTGAGCCCGTTGCTGCGCGCGCCCGACACGTTCGTCGAGGGTCAGCAGGCGCGCGGGCGCGACCGCCGCGCGATGCTCGCCCGCTCCGGGTTCGACGTGCTCGTCGTCGTGCTCGCCGCCGTCGCCTACGTCCAGCTGCAGGCCTACCGCAGCCCGCTCACCGGCAGCGGCGCGTCCCTGCGCGTCGACCCGGTGCTCGTCGTCGGGCCCGCGGTCGTGCTGCTCGCAGGTGCGCTGCTGTGCGTGCGCCTGCTGCCCGCCGCCGCCCGGCTCACCGAGCGGGTCGCGGCCCGGGGGCGCGGCGTCGTCGGGCCCCTCGCCGCGTGGGAGATCGGGCGGCGCTCCTCGCGCGCGACCGCCGCGGTCCTGCTCCTCACGCTCGCGCTCGCGGTGAGCACGTTCAGCCAGTCCTTCCTGGCCACGTGGCACCGCTCGCAGGGCGACCAGGCCGAGTTCGCCTCCGGTGCGCCCGTGCGCGTGCGCGCCGACGTCGAGGCCCTGGGCCGGCAGGCCGCCGCGCTCGCCGCCGACGGCCTCGACCCGGCGCAGCCCGTCGTGCGGGTCCACGCGCGCAACGGCGTCGTGGCGAAGTTCGACCCGCTCGTCGGCTCGGGCTTCCGCTCGCTGTCCGGCCCGCAGGCCGAGGTGCTCGCGCTCACCCCGCGCGCCCGCCAGATGCTCGACCGCGGCCGGATGGCCGAGGAGGGCGGCGCCACGATCGCCGCGATCCCCACGCGCGAGCCCGTCGCCGAGGCCGGCATCGACCTGGGCGAGGACGTCGCGGGCCTGTCGTTCGTCCTCGCCGCCGACGCCGGCGACTACCCGCTGCCGAACGCGGGCCTCACGCTGCGCCTCCTCGTGCGCGACGGCTCGGGCGTCATCACGGTGCTCGACGGCGGGTCGGTCACCGTGGACGCGGGGCCGCGCCAGGTGGACGTGCTCCTCGACGGGCGCCGCGCCGCGACGGGCGAGCGCGCGGCCGAGCACGCGGCGGCCCGGCAGTACCCGCTCGAGCTCGTCGGCCTGCAGGTGCTCCTCGCCGGCGACTACGCGACGGGCGACGCCCCGCGCACCGACCGCTACCGGGTCGCGGTCACCATCGACGACCTCGCCGCGCTGCGCCCGGGCGAGCCCGACGACGACGCCCCCTCCCTCGAGGAGCGGCTCGCCGCGTGGGACGGCACCGGGCCGATGCCGACCGACCCGCCCGACGGCCTCGTCCGCGACCGCCTGCCCGACCCGGCCACGCGGGCCTGGCCGCGCGCCTCGGTCAACGCCGACGTCGTCGGGCTCGACCCGGCGCTCGCGGGCCCCGGCACGATCGGCTTCACGATCACCGGCCAGTTCTTCGACCTCGTCGTCTCCCCCGCCCAGGTCACGCTGACCTCGTGGTCGCCGGAGTCTCCGTCGGGCGCGGTGCTCACCCGGGGACTGGCCGAGCGCCTGGGCGTCGGCGTGGGCGACACCGTGCACGTCGGGCTCGAGGGCGCGCAGGTGATCGCCGAGGTCACCGGCCTCGTGGACCGCGTGCCCACGACGCGGGGCGGCGACGCGGCGGTGGTCGACTTCGACGCCGTCTCCCGCGCGGTCGCGCTGCGCACCGCGCTCGGCGCCCCGGTGGACGAGTGGTGGGTCGACGTGCCCGACGACCGCGTCGAGGCATGGCTCGCGGCCCTGCCCGAGACCGCCGACGGCAGCCCGGGCGCGAGCCTCGCCACCGCACAGGTGCGCGAGACCGCCGACCTGCGCGAGCACCCGCTGCGCGTCGCGACGCCGATGGCGCTGTGGCTCGTCACGGCCGGCGCCGCGCTCGTCGCCGCGGTCGGCTTCGCGGTGCACGCCGCGGTGACGCTGCGCTCGCGCGAGCTCGAGTTCGCCCAGCTGCGCGCGGTCGGCCTGCAGCGCCGCGGCGTCGTCGCCGTCGTCGCGATCGAGTCCCTGCTCATGTCGGGCCTCGGCGCACTGTTCGGCGTCGCGATCGGCGCCGCGCTCGGCTGGCTCGTCGGCCCGCTCGTCGCCGTGTCCGCCGACGGGACGCCGCCCGTGCCCGACGTCCTCGTCGTCATCCCGTGGGCGCAGGTGGCCGCGGTCGTCGGCGGGCTGGTCGCCCTGGTCGCGGTCGTCGTCGGCGCGGTCGCCTGGTCCCAGCGCTCGGCCGACCCGGCCGGCGTCCTGCGCGAGGAGCGTGCCCGGTGAGCGCGACGATCGGCTCGGCGCCCGTCACCCGCCGCACCCGGGAGCGGGCGCGCACCACCCGGGCGACGCTGCTGCGGCGCGTGACCGCGCGCGCCGGCCTGCTCGTGCGCCGGCGGGCGCGGCGCGACGCCGGCCTGCTGCTGGCGATGACCGCGCTCGTCGCGCTCGCGGCGTTCGTCGCGGTGGCCGCCCCCCGGCTCGTCGAGGCGACCCTGGACGACGCGACCGCCGAGACCGTCGAGCGGCTCGGCGGCGCGGCGGACCTCCTCGTCGTCGCCGACGTGCGCACCCCCTCCGACGACGACACCCGCACCGGCACCGTCGACCCGCTGCTCTTCCTCGCGATCCCCGGCCGCGCGGCCGAGCAGGTCCCGGCCGCGCTCGCCGAGGTGACGGCCGACGTCGTCGTCGCGGTCGACGCGGGTGACGCCGAGGTGCTCGCGCCCGACGCCGCCGCGGGGCAGCGCGTGCGGGCCGCCCTGCTGTCCTCCGGCCTGGCCGACGACGTCGAGGTCGTCGAGGGCCGCCTGCCCACCGGGACCGACGCGGACGGCGCCGTCGAGGTCGTCGCGCCGCCCGCGACGCTGGAGCGCCTGGGCGTGGGGGTGGGCGACCGGCTCGAGCTCGGCGGCGCCGACCGCCGCGTCGTCACCGTGGACCCCGAGACGGGAGAGGAGCAGGTCACGCTCGAGCCGCGCCGCGCGCCCGTGGTCGTCGTCGGCGCGGTCCGGCCCGTCGACGCCGCCGCGCCCGTGTGGCGCGACCTCGCCGCACCCTGGGGGCCCGACGGCGAGCCCACCCTCCTCGCGGGCGACGACGGGATCGGGCCGCTCGCCGACGCGCTCGGGGTGACCGCGTCGGGCACCGTGCGCACCGTCCTGGACCCCGAGGCGGTCACGCTCGCCCGGTCGGGCGGCGTCCTGCGCGCGCTGGAGGAGGTGCGCGGCAACCCGCGCCTCGTCACCGCGGGGGCGAACGGCGCCCGGTTCCTCACCCCGCAGGTCGAGACCGCCCTCGCCGAGCACGTCGCGGCCGTCCCCGCGGCCCGCGCGCAGATGACCGTGCCGCTGTCCGGCGTCGTCGGCGTCGCCGCGCTCGTCCTCGTGCTGGTCAGCCGGCTGCTCGTGCGGCGGCGCGCGGACGCGATCGGCCTCGAGCGGGCCCGCGGCGCGTCCGTGCCGTCGGTCGTGCTGCGGCTCGGCCTGGAGGCCCTGGTCCTCGTCGCGGTCGGCGTCGCGGCGGGCGTCCTCGTGGCGGACCGGCTGCTGCCCGGCGGTGCGGTGCCGTGGGCGACGGTCGTCCCGGTCGCGCTCGTCGCGCTCGTCGCCACCCCGCTGCAGGGCGGCGCGCTCGCGCGGGCCGCGTGGACCGGACGCCGCGAGCCCGCCAACCGCCGCGAGCGCGCCCGGATCGCCCGGCGCCGCGACATGCGCCGCGTGGTGGCGGAGGTCGGCGTCGTGCTCCTCGCGCTCGGCGCCGCGTGGTCGCTGCGCAGCCGCGGGCTCGTCGGCGGGGTCGCCGCGACCGGGGGCGTGGGCGACCCGTTCCTCGCCGTCGCGCCGCTGCTCGTGGCGCTCGCGGCGACCGTCGTCGCGCTGCGCGCCTACCCGTGGCCCGTCCGCCTGGGCGCGGCTGTCGGCAGCCGGTCGCGCGGCGTGCTCGGCGTGCTCGGCGCGGTGCGCGCGCGCCGCGCCCTCGAGCCGCTGCCGCTGCTCGCGCTCACCGTCGGCACGTCCGTGGCGGTCACCGGCCTGCTCCTCGTCGACACCGTGCGCGCCGGCCAGGAGGCCGCGTCCTGGGAGCGCGTGGGCGCCGAGGCCCGCCTCGAGGGCCCGTCCGCGGTCGAGGCCGCCGAGGCCCTGCGGGGCGCGCCCGGGGTGACCGCGGTCGCCGTCGGGCTCACCGCGGACGCCGCGACCCTCAACCTGGGCGCCTACAGCCAGCCGGTGTCCGTGCTCGCGGTCGACGCCGCGTACGTCGACGTGCTCGCCGCGCTGCCCGACCCGCCCGCGGACGTCGCCGCGATCGCCGACCTCGCGGCGGGCGGCGCAGGCGAGGGCGGCTCCGGCGGCGCCGACGGCGCGCAGCCGTCCGCCGCGGCGCGCGTGCCCGTCGTCGTCGACCCCGCCCTGGCCGAGCGCATCGACCGCGACGAGCTGCGCCTGACCCTGCGCGGCTCGCTCGTGCCGCTGCTCGTCGTCGGCGCCACCGACCATGCCCCGCTCGGCGAGGCGCCCGGCCCGTTCGTGTTCGCCGACCTCGACGCCGTGCTCGCGCACCTGGACGACGAGGTCGCGCCCGACACCGTGTGGGCGGTGGGCCCCGGCGCGGAGGCGGCGGCCGCCGACGTCGCCGCCGACCTCGGTCTGCCCGCGGAGGGCGTGCACCTGCGCGCCGCGTGGGCCGCCGAGCGCCGCGCGATGGCGCTGGTCGCCGGGGTGGAGCGGGTCATGCTCGTGGCGACCGGCGCCGTCGGGCTGCTCGCGGTGCTCGCGCTCGCCGCCACGGTGGTCTCGGGCGCCCGCGAGCGCGGCCGCACGCTGTCGCTGCTGCGCACGCTGGGCATGCGCCCGCGCCTGGGCTGGTGGCTCGCTCTGGCCGAGCTCACGCCCGTCGTGCTCACCGCCGTCGTCGCGGGCGGTGCCGCCGCCGCTCTCGTCGTGCTGCTGCTCGGCGGGGCGCTCGGGCTGGACGTCCTCGTGGGCGGCGTCGGCGTGCCGACCGTCACGGTCGCGCCGGATCTGCTCGGGTGGGTCGGAACCGGTGCCGTCGGGCTGCTGCTTGCGGCAGCATTCGTGGAGGTCGCCGTGCACCGGCGTGACAGGCTCAGCGAGGTCCTTCGAGTAGGGGAGACGACCACATGACGACGACCCTCGACCACGTCGGTGCCGCCGGCCCCGCGCCCGGCGGTGCGACGGCGACGCGCGAGTACGGCTCGGACGCGCTCATCGTGTGCGACAACCTGGTGCGCATCTACCAGGTGGAGCAGATCGAGGTGCAGGCGCTCCAGGGCCTCGACCTGCTCGTCTCGCCGGGGGAGATGGTCGCCATCGTGGGCGCCTCCGGCTCGGGCAAGTCGACGCTGCTCAACATCCTGTCCGGCCTCGACGTGCCGACCGCGGGCCGCGCGCGCGTGGCCGGCTGGGACCTGCTGCGGATGACGACGGCGGACCGGCTCGCCTACCGCCGCGAGGTGGTCGGCTTCATCTGGCAGCAGACGGCGCGCAACCTCCTGCCGTACCTCACGGCGCTGGAGAACGTCGTCCTGCCGATGGCGTTCGCCGGCACCCGCTCACGCACCCGCAGGCGCCGGGCGATGGAGCTGCTCGACATGCTCGGCATGGGCCCCAAGGCGCACCGGCGGCCCGGCGAGCTGTCCGGCGGCGAGCAGCAGCGCGTCGCGGTCGCGGTCGCGCTCGCCAACCGGCCGCAGGTGCTGTTCGCCGACGAGCCGACCGGCGAGCTCGACTCCGCCACGGGCGACGAGGTGTTCGCCGCGCTGCGGGCCGCGAACACCCACCTCGGGGCGACCGTCGTCGTCGTGACGCACGACGAGGGCGTGCACACGCAGGTGCAGCGCACGGTCGCGATCCGGGACGGCCGGACGTCGTCGGAGGTCGTGCGCCGCACCGAGGTCGACGAGTTCGGCGCGTCGTCGGTGGTCGCGGAGGAGTACGCGGTGCTCGACCGCGCCGGGCGGCTGCAGCTGCCCAAGGAGTACCGGCACGCGCTCGGCCTGCGCGACCGCGTGCGCCTCGAGCTCGAGCCCGACCACGTGGGCGTGTGGCCCGACGGCTCGCCGCGCGGGGCCCGCCCCGCGCGCCGGCAGGACGAGGAGACCGACCGATGACCGCCACCGCCCCCGCGCCCGCGACCACGGACCTCGCCGTCGTCGCGGAGGGCGTCTCGCGCACGTACCGCTCCTCCGCCGGCCCGGTGCACGCGCTCGTCGACGTGAGCTTCACGATCCCGCGCGGCCAGCTCGTCGCGCTCGTCGGCCGCTCCGGCTCGGGCAAGACGACCCTGCTCAACTGCATCGGCGGGCTGGACCGCCCGACGTCGGGCCGCGTCGTCGTCGGCGACAAGGAGGTGACCGCGCTCGACGAGCGGGGCCGTACCCGGCTGCGCCGCGACGAGCTCGCGTTCGTGTTCCAGACGTTCGGCCTCGTGCCGATGCTCAGCGCCGCCGAGAACGTGGGCCTGCCGATGCGGCTGCGCCGGGTCGCGCCCGCCGAGCGGGAGGCCCGGGTCGCGCACCTGCTCGACCTCGTCGGGCTGTCCGCGCACACGCAGCAGCGGCCGTCCGAGCTCTCCGGCGGCCAGCAGCAGCGTGTCGCGATCGCCCGAGCGCTGGCCAACTCCCCGCGCCTGCTCATCGCCGACGAGCCGACCGGCCAGCTCGACGCGGAGACGGGCGCGACGATCATGGCGCTGCTGCGCTCCGTGGTCCGCTCGGAGCAGATGACGGCCATCATCTCCACGCACGACCCGTCCCTCATGGCCCTGGCGGACCGGACGCTGCGGCTCGCGGACGGGCGCCTGGTCGAGGACTCCGGAGCCTGACCCCATGGGCACGGGCGTGCAGGACGCGGTGCGGCGCGGGAGCGATCTCACGTCCGCGCGCGCCTGGGCGTCCGTGCTCCCGCGCCTCGTCCGGCACCGGTCGTGGGCGCAGCGCCGCCTGCTCACCGTCGCGGGCTCGGTCGCGCTCCTCGTCGCCGTGCTCGTCTCGACCCTCGCGGTGCTCAGCGACGCCACCGACCGCTACGGCGTGCCCACCGCGCTCGCCGCCGACCCCGAGCGCACCCGGATCTCCCTGACCCTCAGCTCGCCGCGGGCCGGGGTCGCCGACGTCCTCGAGGCCACCGAGGCCGCGCTCGGCGGCGCGCTCGGGCTGCCCGTCACCTCCGAGGTCAACGTCACCTCGGAGATGTACGACGTCGACCGCGGCTCCTTCGTCCCGGGCTACGCCTACCTCGACCGGCGCGACGGGGTCGACGACGCCGCGACGCTCGTCGAGGGCACCTGGCCCGACGCCTCAGGCGCCGCCACCGCGGCCGACCCGCTGCCCGTCGCGGTGCCCGTGGCCGGCGCGTACGCCTTCGACCTCGAGGTCGGCGACACCTGGCTGCTCTCCTCGCAGGACGCCGGGTCGCCCGACCTGGTCGTGCGCGTCGTCGGGATCTACGACGTGCCCGACCCGACCGCCACGCACTGGTCGCGCGACAGGCTCTCCGCGCGCGGGTACGACCCGTCCTTCCCCGTCCCGTTCAGCATGGGCTTCCTGCGCACCGAGGCGGTCGGCCCGCTCGTCGTGGCGCCCGAGGCCGCCGCGTCGGACGTGTTCCGGGTGCGGCGGATCGTCGTGCGCGCCGACCCCGACGTCTCGGGGGTGACCGCGGCGCGCCTGCCCGAGCTGCGCGCGGCCGCCGCGGTGCTGGAGGACGAGGTCGGCTGGCGGCTCGACGAGGTGGTCGGCGACGTCGCCGTCGGCTCCCCGCTCGCGGCCACCCTGCGCACGGCGGCGACCGGCGTCGTCGTGACCCGGGCGGGCACGGGCGTGGCGACCGTGCTGCTGCTCGTCGTCGCCGTCGCGGCGCTGCTGCAGACCGCGCGGCTCATCGCCGAGGCCCGCACCGCCGAGCACGACCTCATGCGCGCCCGCGGCGCGTCCCGGCGCCAGCTCTTCGCCGCGGTCGCGGTCGAGGCGGCGCTGCTCGGCGCGGTCGTCGTCGTGCTGGCCCCGCCGCTGTCCGGGCTCGTGGCGCGCGCGCTCGGCGGTCCCCTCGCGCCCGCGCTGCCCGCCGACCCGCGGGACGCGCTGCGCGCCCTGCCCTGGTCGGCGTGGGCCGCGAGCGGGCTCGTCGCCGTGCTGCTCGTCGCGGTCTCCACCGTGCCGCTGCTGCGCGCGCCCGCCACGTTCGTCGAGGGCCAGCAGGCGCGCGGCCGGCGGGCGCGGCGCGGCTCGCTCGCCCGGCTCGCCGCCGACGTCGTCGCCGTCGCCGCGGCCGCGCTCGCCTGGACCCAGCTGCAGGCCTACGGCGGCCCGCTCGTCGGCGCCGGGTCTCGCCTCGCGGCCGACCCGGTGCTCGTCGTCGGGCCCGCGCTCCTGCTGCTCGCCGCGGTGCTCGTCGGCGTGCGCGTGATCCCGCTCGCCGGGGCGCTGCTCGAGCGCGCGGCGCGCCGCGGCCGCGGGCTCGTGGTGCCGCTCGCCGGGTGGGACGTCGGGCGGCGCGCGCACCACGCGACGGCCGCGGTGCTGCTGCTGGCGATCGCGGTCTCCGCCGCGTCCTTCGGCCTCACGCAGCGTGCCACCTGGCAGCGGTCGCAGGTGGACCAGGCCGACTTCGCCGTCGGTGCGCCCGTGGTCGTCGCCGACGGCGGTCACCCCGGCGCGGACGGCACGCGGCTCGCGGCCGGCGGGTCCGCGCCGCAGCCCGTGCTCCGCGAGCGCGTGCGGGTGTCCGACCGCGGGCACGACGGCCAGTCCGAGACGGGCTTCGCGGGCGACCAGGTCGATCTCGTCGCCGCGCCCGGTCCCGCCCGCGCGGTGCTCGACCGCGGCCGGGTGGCCCGCGAGGGCGGCCGTGTCGTCGCCGGGCTGCAGACCGCGGACCCCACGACGGGCGGCGTCGACCTGGGCGAGGGCGTGCTCGGCTTCTCCGCGAACGTGCGGATCGAGGGGCCCGCGGCGCCCGAGGTCGCCGCGGTCCTCCTGCGCCTCGTCCTCGAGGACGGCACCGGGGTGCTGCGCACCGTCGACCTCGGCATGCACGTGCTCGCCTCGGGCGGCCGGCCGGTCGACGTGCTCCTGCCGGAGCTGCGCATGCCCGTCGGCGCCGAGCCGCAGGCCTCCGCCGACGCCCTCGCGCGCCAGGCCGCGGAGTGGGCGCTGCCGATGCGGCTCGTCGGCTTCCAGGCGATCGCCGTCGCGCTCGACCCGGCCGTCCGCTGGGGCGACTCGACGCCCTACGACGTCCAGGTCACCATCGACGACCTGGCGGTGCTCCGGCCGGCCGCCGACGTCGACGAGGTGAAGCCCGAGGACTGGGCCTACGGCGTCGACGGCGACCGGGCCGGCATCGTGCGCGACCCGCTGCCCACGCCCATGGACTCGTGGCGGTACACGGGCAGCGGCGGCACGATCCACGAGCCGCTCACGCAGGAGCGGGACACCCTCTGGCTGCGCATGGTCGGCCTCGCCAACGTCCTCGCCGACGAGCCCGCGATCAGCGCCGTCGTCGCGTGGGAGCCGGTCGAGGAGATCCCCACCGTCGTGACCGACGAGGTCCTCCGGACCCTGCCGCGTGCGACCGCGCGCGGCTACCTCGTGCACGTCGCGGACGTCACGCTCCCCGTCGTCGTGCGCGGCTCGGTCGAGCGCATCCCCACCACGGGCGACGCGGGCGCGATCGCCGCCGACTACACCACCCTGACCCGGGCGGTCGTCCAGGCCGGCGGCACCGGGCACCTCGTCGACGAGTGGTGGGTCGACACCGCCGACCCCGAGGCGTACCTGGCCGCGCTGCCCGACGCGCCGGGCCGCGCCCCGGCCGACCGGGCGACCACCGTCCCCGGCGCCCGCGCCGCGCTCCTCGAGCACCCGGTGGGCGCCGCGGTGCCGGTGGTTCTCGCTCTCCTCGCGCTCGGCGGGGCGCTCGTGGCCGGCGTCGGCTTCGCGGTGCACACCGCGGTCACCGTGCGCGAGCGGGACCTCGAGCTCGCGCAGCTGCGCGCCGTCGGGCTCACGCGCGGGCGGCTCACCGCGGCGGTCGGGCTCGAGTCGGCGATCCTCGCCGGGCTCGGCGTGGCCCTCGGCGTCGCGGTGGGCGTGGGGGTGGCGACCGTGGTCGGGCCGCTGCTCGTCGTCGGCGCGGGCGGCGCGGACCCGGTGCCACCGGTGGAGACGGTCGTGCCGGTGCAGGTCGCGTGGGTCGCGCTCGGGCTGGTCGGGCTCGTCGCGGTGCTCACCGTCGCCGTGGCGGCCGCCCAGCGCACCGCGGACCCCGCGGCCCTCCTGCGGGCGGGGGAGGCGCGATGACGACGACGACGCGCGCGGACCGGGCGGCGTCCGTCCCCGGTGGGGCGGGCGGACCCGTCCGGAGCCGGGCCGCCGCGCGGGAGCCGCGCCGCCGGGCGCGCGTCCTGCCGGCGCTCGCGGCCGAGACGGTGCTGCTCGTGCGCGGGCTGCGCCGCGACGCCCTCCTGCTGCTCGCCTGGTGCGCGGTCGTCGCGCTCGCGGTCGGCATCGCGGTCGGCGCCCCGCGCGTGACCGCGGGGGTCCTCGACGCGGGCGCGCGCGGGGACGTGCGGGACGCCGGGCGCGCCGCGGACCTCGTCGTGGACCTGCGGGCGACGAGCCCGGAGGTGGCCGAGGACTACCGCGCCCGGGCCCGCGACGCCGTCGAGCTGCCGACCCTGCGCGGGGTGCTCGGGGACACGGTCCTGACGTTCGCGGTGGCCCGCCTGGACGTGCAGGGTCTCGCCGAGGCCCCCGGCGGCGGGCGTGCGCGGGTCCCGGACACGGCCGCGCTCGACGCCACGTGGCTGCCGTCGGCGGACGCGGTGCGCGTCGTCGAGGGCGACCTCGCGGCCGATCCCGCCGACGAGCGCGCCCTGCCCGTGGCGGTCCCCGAGGCCACCGCGCGCGCCTGGCGCCTCCAGGTCGGCGACGTGCTCGTCGTCGCGGGCCCCCGGACGGGGGACCGCGACAGCCTCGGCAACGACGTGCTGCCCGCGCGGGTCGAGGTCGTGGCCGTGGTCGCCCCGCGCGACGAGGACGACCTGCTGTGGGCCGACGCCCGCCACGTGTGGCAGACGCCCGGGCGCGCCCCCGCGCCCGTGCTCGTCACGACCGCCGTCGCGCGCGAGCTCAGCCTCAAGGTCGGCGCGCCCGTGCACGGCGTGGTGCGCATGGTCGTCGATCCCGACCGGTTCGACGCCCGGACGGTCGCCGCGGTCGCGGACGAGCTCCGCGCGCTCGAGGTCAGCACGCGCGACGTCGTGCCGCGCGGCGTCGCGGGCACCGTGCTCGTGGAGACCGGCCTGCCGCGCGTGCTGGCCGAGCACCAGCGGAACGCCCGTGCCGCGACCGCGCAGATGGCCGTGCCGACCGCCGGCGTCGTGGGCGTGGTGGCCGTCGCGCTGCTCCTCGTCGCCCGCCTCGTCGTGGGGCGCCGCCGAGCGGTGCTCGAGCTCGAGCGGGCGCGCGGCGCGTCCGTGGGAGCGACGGTGGCCCGGCTGAGCGCCGAGTCGGTGCTCGTCACGGGCGTCGCGGCGGCCGTCGCGCTCGGCGCCCTCCGTGGGCTCCTGCCCGGCCCGACGTCGGTCGCCCCGCTCGCCGCGGTCGTCGCCACGGCGGTGGTCGCCGCGCCCGTGTGGGGCGGGGCGGTCGTGCGGCGCGCGTGGTCCGGCTCGCGCGTGCCCGCGAACCGCCGCGACCGCGACCGCCTGGCCCGCCGGCGCGCGGCCGCCCGGCTGGTCGCCGAGGCCGCCCTCGTCGCCCTGGCCGCGGGCGCCGCCGTCGCCCTGCGCAGCCGCGGGCTCCTGCAGACCACGACGGGCGGCGTCGACCCGTTCCTCGCGGCCGCGCCGCTCGTCATCGCCGCCGCGGTGACGGTGGTGGCGCTGCGCGTGTACCCGTGGGCGGTGCGGCTGCTGGCCGCGCTGGCCCGGCGCTCGCCCGGCGTGCTCGGTGTCGTCGGCGCGGCCCGGGCCCGCCGCGCGATCGCGCCGCTGCCGTTGCTCGCGCTCACGCTCGCCGCGGCCGTCGGGTCCACGGGCCTGCTCCTGGTGAGCACGGTCCGCGACGGCCAGGAGGTGGCGTCGTGGGCGCGCGTGGGCGCCGACGTCGCGGTCACCCTGGAGCGGCGCACGGGCCTGGACGCGCGCGACGTCGCCGAGGCGGTCGCCGGCGACCCGCGGGTGGCGGTCGCGTCGGCCGCGTACCTGCGCGAGGAGCAACGCGTCGACCTGGGCAACCGGGACGCGACGGTGTCCGTGATGGCGGTCGACCCGGCCTTCTCCGACCTCCTGGCCCAGGTGCCCGGCTCCGGCACCGACCTCGCCGCGTTCGCGGACCTCGCCGCCGTCCCGGCCCGGGTCCCCGAGGGCACGCTGCCCGCCGTCGTCGACGAGCGCCTCGCGGGGCGCATCGGTGAGCGCGGGATCACGCTCACGGTCGAACGCCGCCGCGTGACCCTCGAGATCGTCGGCACCACGGACCACGCCCCGCGCGGCCTCGCGCCCGGCCCGTTCCTCTACCTGCCGCTCCAGGCGCTGTTCGACGACGACGGCGAGCCCGTGCGCGCGAGCGTCGCCTGGGTGCAGGGGGTCGCCGACGACGCGGGCGCGGGGGGTACGGGCACCGCCGGGGCCGAGGCGGCGGTCGCGGAGGCCGCCGCGGCGCTCGAGCTGCCCGACGGCGCGGTCGCCACGCGCGCGGACTGGCTCGCCGAGCGTCGGGGGGACGCGCTGGTCGGCGGCGTGGAGCGCGCGCTGCTGTGGGGCGCGCTCGCGGCGGTGGCGCTCGCCGTGGTCGCGATGGTGGCGACCGTGCTCGCGGGCTCGCGCGAGCGCGGGCGGGCCCTGGCGCTGCTGCGCACGCTCGGCATGCGGTCGGGGCTGGGCTGGTGGCTCGTGCTCGTCGAGCTCGCCCCGGTGGTCGTGGCCGCCGCGCTGGCCGGGGCCGCGGCGGGTGCGACGGTGGTCGGGCTGCTCGGCCGCGCGCTCGGGCTCGACGTGCTCGCGGGCGGCCCGGGCCTGCCGCCGGTCGTCGTCGACCCGCTCGTGCCCACGTGGCTGGCGGGCGGCGCCGTCGTGCTCCTGCTCGTCGCGGCGGCCGCGGAGGTCGCCGCGCACCGGCGCGACCGGCTCAGCGAGGTCGTCCGGGTCGGGGAGACCCCCTCCTGAGCGCCGTCGTGTGACGCACGTCACCGGACATGCGCGTCCGGTTCGCCCCTTGTGTGCGCGTGGTGATCGTCACACCGACCACCTCGCCGAGCTGCTCGCGAGCGGCGCGGTGACGCCGGCGACCACGGTGATCGACTTCGAGGAGATCCCCGAGTACCTCGGCAAGCTGCGCAGGCACGAGGTCACCGGGCGCGTCGTGGCCCGCATCGCGGAGTGACGTCCCCCGGCCACGGGCCGGGAACGACGACGGCGGCCCCCACCGGTACGGGTGGGGGCCGCCGTCGTCCGCGGGCGCCGTCGGGCGTCAGACGTGCAGCGGGGTCAGCGCGACGTAGTCGTCGACCGAGCCGTCCCGCATGGCGACCTCGATGATCTGCCGGCCCAGCGGGTCGAGCTCGTCGGTGAGGTACTGCGCGAGCTCGGCCTTGAAGAAGTCGGACAGCATCCGCGCGCCGATGTCGTACGCCTCCTCGCCGACCTGCGACTGCTTGTCGGGGCGCAGGAACGTCGGCCGGATGAGCTGGCCGTCGATCTTGACCTCCTTGAGCGTGTACCCGAACAGCGGGCAGCGCGCCGGAACGAGGTGCTCGGGCCGGATGCGACCGGCACCGCGGCGGGCCAGGTACTCGCGGGTCAGCCACTGCGCGGCGAAGCCCACGCGGTACGCGCCCACGTGCTGGTTCGGGGTGAGCACGTAGCGGGTGCGCGGGTTCTCCACGATCTGCCGCAGGAGGAGGTTCGCGCCGCCGACCATGGTGCCGGTCGAGAACGGCCAGAACGAGCCGACGCCCTCCGAGACGAGCCCGCCGTGCGCGAGCGTGCCCTGGTCCGCGGCGCTCTCGCCGATCGAGGGGTTCTTGTCCCCGCGCGGGGCCACCAGCCGCCACAGCCACGCGAGCGCCGGCGGCACGATGTGCATCATGCCCATGATCCCGTAGCTCGGGCGGGTCCGGGTGCACGCGGGCATCCGCACGCCGAACGTGCGGACGTCCACCTCCTCCGGCTCGTTCACCACGCCCGAGATGAGGCGGCGCGGGACGACGACGCGCGGGTTCGGGCAGGGCTCGCCGGTGCTGTCGAGCGTGTGCTCCCACGGCAGGCAGGTCGCGTCCGGGACGCCGTCGAGGTTGAAGAAGACCAGCGGCTCGTCGGGGTGGATGAACACGCGCTCGAGGTGCACGTCGTCGCCGTAGGACGTGAGGTTGTCCACCCGGACGAACCAGCCGTCCTCGGCGTCGGTGATGACGAGCTTGCCGCCGCCGTTCTGCAGCGAGCGGTGGCACGAGGTCATGTCGTCCGTGACGGGCTCGAGGCGGCTCGTCTCCGACAGCGTGATGACGTACGGCTCCTCGGTCACCACGTTCGTGCCGAGCAGGATGCGGCCGTCCTCGCGCCGGCGGATCTCCTGGCACATCTCCGACTTGCCGCCGCCCGAGGCGCCCTCGTGCATGACGACGAGCTCGTTCTCGTACGGGGTGGTGACCCGGACGCTCGAGGCGTGCGCGGTGAGCCAGCCCTCCTGCTCGCCGATGTCGAGCAGCACCGAGAAGACGCCCTTCTTCGCGGACGGCCCCGGGTAGAGGTTGTAGGCGAACACCTCGTGCAGGGTCTCGCTGCGGTTGTGCACGACGACCTGGCGGCCGGAGAAGTGCGTGTGCCGGAACGGCGGGGCGACGTAGAGGATCGCGCGCGGCGTGAACTCGCCGATCTCCTCGAACGTCGTCCAGCCCTGCAGGTCGACGAGCGCGAGCGTGAAGAACGAGGCGTTGCGCGGCACGATCGCCAGCGACGGGTCGCCGTAGCGCAGGCCGCCCGCCTTGAAGGGCACGACGACGAGGTCCTGCTCGGCGAGCCACGCGAGCGTCTCGGCGCGCGTGGGGCCGAACTCCGAGCCGTACACGTCCCGGAACCGCGGCTTGTCCGTGGGCAGGTCGTCCCCGATGCGCATGCAGTCCGGGTCGCGCCGGCGCATGTAGTCCTCGGGGTAGTTCACGGCGATGCCGTTCTTGCACCGCACCACGGTGGCCTCGGTGACGGTCCGGTCGCCGACCGCGTAGTCCACCGAGAAGCGCGGTCCGCCCTCCGGGCCGAGCGCGAGCTGGTACAGCTCGGCGCGCGAGGTGGGGACGGTCAGGCTGCGCGCGCCGTCGATGACGGCGCGGACGTCGTCGGGCAGCGTCACGCTCGCGAGGCGTCGGGACACGTCGTGCTCCTTGCTCGAGCCGGTGGGGGCCCGTTCGCGGGGGTGTCCGAGGTGCCGCTCAGCACGTCGTCGGACCGGAAGCAGCACTCCGCTTGACCGGATCATTGCCTGACCCGGCCCAGGCATTGTGGGACTTTCGGGCTCGACGTGCCCGCATTTTGGTGGGGTCGTCTCAGAGTGCGAGAGCGCGAGGTCAGACGAACCGGCCGGGGTCGCCCGCGCCCTCGCGCAGCACCTCCGGGTAGCCCTCCGACCAGTCGACGACGGTGGTCGGCTCGGTGCCGCAGTCGCCCGCGTCGAGGACGACGTCGACGACGTGGTCGAGCTCCTCCTTGATGGTCCAGCCGTCGGTCAGGGGCTCGGTGTGGCCGGGCAGCAGGAGCGTGCTCGACAGCAGCGGCTCGCCGAGCGCGCGCACCAGCGCCGCGGCGACCGGGTGGTCGACGATGCGGACCCCCACCGTGCGCTTCTTCGGGTGCGCGAGGCGGCGGGGCACGTCCTTGGTGGCCGGGAGGATGAACGTGTACGGCCCGGGCGTGGCCGCCTTGATCGCGCGGAACGCCGCGTTGTCGAGGATGACGTACTGGCCGATCTGCGCGAAGTCCGCGCACACGAGCGTGAAGTGGTGCCGCTCGTCGAGGTGGCGGATGCGCCGGATGCGGTCGGCGGCGTCGTGGCTGCCGAGCGCCGCGCCGAGGGCGTAGCAGGAGTCGGTCGGGTAGGCGACGAGCGCACCGTCCCGCAGCGCCGCCACCGTCTGGTCGATCGCCCGCGGCTGGGGGTCGGTGGGGTGCACGTCGACGTACCGGGCCATGTCCCGAGCCTAGGCGCGGCGCCTCACGACTTCTCGCGGTGATCCCGGTCGACGCCCGGTCCGCCGCGAGAACCGTGGGAGGGCCCATGGCCCACGGGCCGGCCGGGTGGGGTGGCCGGCCCGTGGGCCCAACCGGGGTCCAGTCCCCGGAAGACTCGGTGCGTCCCGCTACTCGGCGGCCCGCACGACGCCGGGCGTCTCGCCCCACCACTCGCCGACAGCGGTGGTGATCGCGTCGCTGTGGCCGTAGGCGAGCAGGCCGGCGAGCACCGCGACGGTCACGCGGCCGACGGCGGTGCGCCAGTGCCCGTTGCCGGGCGCCACGCCCGCGGGCAGCGGCACGGTCGGGCGCGGCCACAGCGACGGCGCCTGCTGGCGGGCGAAGTAGGCGGCGCGGTCCTGCGCGGTCTCCGGGGTGACCTGTGAGGGGATCTGGCCGATCGGCACCACGGGGGCGATCGGGCCGGTCGTCGGGGCGGGGGTGATGACGGTCGGGAGGTGGGCCCCGGCCGGCGCCGGCGCCACGGCCGCCACCGGCGCGGCCTGCGGCGGGGCCTCGAGCGCGCGGACGACGTCGGCGACGTCGAGCGGCGAGAGGCGGGCCGGCATCGAGGTGAGCAGCGTGGCCAGGTGCAGCCGGCCGACGACCATGATCCCGGCGCACGGCTGCGGCTCCATGTCGCGCGGGGTCACGCACAGGACGCCGAAGACGCCGCGGCGGTGGGCCTCGGGGACGCGGCCCGCGACGACCGCCATCGCGCCGGAGAGCGCGGCGAGCTCGCGCTCGCACGGGAAGCCGCCGCGGCGCAGCACGTCGCCGTCGACGCGGACGGGCTCGGTCCAGACGCGCTCGTCGATGACGACGACGCCGCCCGGGCCCACGGCCACGTGCAGCGTCATCGGCTCGGACGAGGCCCAGGTGACCTCGTGCAGGGCGGTCCAGCCGTACTGGGCGGCGATCTGCAGGCTCGAGCGCACGATGTGCTCCCCCTCCGGCGCGTCGGGCGACTGGGCCCAGGAGAGCCGCCGGCGCTGCGTGCGGTCCACCGCGGCGCGCACGGCGGCGGGCGCGGGGTCGACGACGGCCCCCGCCTCCGCGACCTCCGTGCCCGTGCTGCGTGCGCGCTCGACGACGCTGACGCTCATGGTCCCCCCAGACCCCGAGTCACTCCTGATCTGACTATCGACACAGGTAGCAGTGACAACGATCGGCCGTTCGGAGGAATCCGTGTGACGTCTCCGTTGAGCGCGTGCGCGCGGCTGCCCGGCCTGCCCGGCTCCGTCCCGGTCCGCCCGAGTCGCGGAGCGGACCGCGGGAGCCTGTGCGACGCTGTGGGGCGGACCACCGGCGTGCCGGTCGGCGCGCCGAACCCCGGCGGGAGGAACGCGATGGCGGACAGGAAGCGCAGCACCGGCCCGGACGAGGTGGATGCCCCTCGGGAGGCGCCGGAGGCCCAGCCGGGGCGCGTCGCCCCGGGCGGGACCACGGCGGCCGACGCGACCCCGACGACGCAGCTCCCCGCGGTCCCGGACCCGGACGCGCCGGGGCCCGACGCCGAGGCCGCACCCCCCGCGGAGACCGCCGCGGCACCCGCCGACGACGGCGCGGCGCGCGCCGGGGCGGCGGACGCGCCCGGTGCGCGGCCCGCGGACGCGACGGGCAGCCCGGCCGCGGCGGCGGGCGCCGTCGCCGGTGCGGCGCCGGCCGGTCAGCACCAGCCCCGGTGGGCCGCGCCCGTCCCGTGGCAGCCCCCCACCTACGCGGAGTGGGAGGCCCGGCACGCGCGCCCGACGCCGTCGGGCGCGCTGCGCCGCGCCGTGACCGGGGTGCCGCTCGCCGACTGGGTGCGCGACGCGGCGGCGGCCCTGCTCCTGCTCGCGTCGCTCACCGCGCTCGTCGACTTCGACGACGTGGGCGGCAGCCGGGTGGCCGTCGTCGCGGTGACGCTGCTCGCGCTCGCCGCGCTCGTGGTGCCGTACGTCGTGCGGGGAGGTGCGTTCGGCGCCCGGGTCGACGGCCGGCGCGCGGCCCTGGTCCGCGCCGGGCTCGCTCTGCCCTACGTCGTCACCGTGCTCGTCTTCGTGCTGCGCGACCTGCTCGCCGGCGACGACCCGTTCGCGCGCGGCGGTGTCGGCATCGGGCTGGGCGTCGGCCTCGCGGGCGCGCTGCTGGCCGTCGCCCCCCGCGCGGAGGAGGTGCAGGGCGCGGCGACGGCCGGGCCGGGGCGGCCGGCCGGGCACGCGCTCGACCGCGCCTGGTTCGCCGTGCCGGTCGTCGTGGCCGCCGTGTCCGTGGTGTGGGCCGTCGGCTCGCTCGTCGCGTTCCTCGCCCAGGCGGACACCGGGCGCTACTCGGGCACCGAGCTGTTCGCGCTGGTCCTGCACGCGCTCGTCGGGCCGACCGTCCTCGCGCTCGGCGCGATCGGGGTCCTGCGCCGCGACGAGGGCTGGCGCCTGACCCTCGGCGCGGTCGCGGCCGCGCCGATCGCGCTCGTGCTGCTCGCGGCCGGCGCGGACGTGGCCGTGGACGCCGTGGAGACGGTGCACGTCATGCCCGCGCCGGGCGTCGTGCTGTGGCCCGCGGTCGCGGCGGCGGCCTGGGCGGTCTCGACGCGGCGCGCCATGCGGGTAGGCCGGCTCCGGTGGGCCGACGCCGCCGCGCGCGTGCTCGTCGTGGCGATCGTCGCGGGCGCGATGCGCCTGCTCGTCGGCCTGCTGCTGGCGGCCGGCACCGACGAGACCGCGCTCTGGCTCGTGCAGGCGCTCCTCGCGGCCGCGTACGTCGCCCTCGCCGCGCTCGCGTGGGTCCGGCTGCGGCCCGGGCAGCCGTTCGAGGCCGGGCGCATGCTCGCGGCCGCCGCGGTGCTCGCCCTGCTCGGGCTCGCGGCGACGCTCGTGCTCGCCGCCGCCGACGTCGGGGTCCAGGGGCCCGACCTCCTGCTCGCCGTCGTCCTGCCGGTCGCGCTCGCGGGGTTCGTCCTGGCGCACGCGTCGCACGCCGCGCGCGGCCTCGGCTCGCACCCGGCGTTCGCGGCGCAGGAGGAGTGGGCGCGCCAGCAGTGGGCGCAGCAGCAGTGGGCCGCCCAGCAGGCCGGGCAGGCCGGCGCGGCGCAGGCCGCCGGCGGTCCCGCGGGCGCGCCGGCCCCACCGGCGCCCGCGTCGTCCGACGCCGTCCGGATGGCCCAGGACCCGGCGACGCCGCAGGCCACGCTCGCCGACCTCGCCACGCGCGTGCCCGAGACCCGCGTGCACGTCGCGCGGCACCCCGCCGCCTACCCGGCGCTGCTCGACTGGCTGGACGCGCTCGGTGACCCCGAGGTGAGCCGGGCGGTCGCGGAGCGCCGCGCCGTCGGCGGCTGACGGAGGTCTCAGGCCGCGCTGAGGACCGCGACGAGGAACTCGGCGTCGGGCGTGAACGGGCGCAGGTCCCACGTGGCCAGGGCGACGTCGAGCGCCAGGCCGGCCTCGCGCGCGTCGGCGAAGAAGTCCTCGTACGGGTAGCCGCGCCCGGCGCCGAACCCGACGACGACGCGGCCGCCCGGGGCGAGGTGCGCGCGCATGCGCCGCAGCACCTCGACCTCGGTGTCGGGAGCGACGAACGTGATGACGTTCCCCGCGCACACGACGACGTCGAACGGCGCCACGCCCTCGCCCACGAGGTCGAGCTCGGCGAGGTCGCCGACGCGCCAGTCCGGGCCGGGGTGGTCGGCGCGCGCCGCCTCGATCAGGACGGGGTCCACGTCGACGCCGACGACGTGGTGCCCGCGCGCGTGCAGCTCCGCGCCCACGCGGCCCGGTCCGCAGCCCGCGTCGAGGATCCGGGCCCCGCGCGGCACCATCGCGTCGACGAGGCGGGCCTCCCCGGCGAGGTCGGCGCCCTCGGCGGCCATCCGCCGGAACCTCTCGACGTACCAGTGGGAGTGGTTCGGGTCGGCCGCGGTGCGGGCCTCCCAGCGGGTCGGGCGGCGGCTGCTCATGCGCCCAGTCTCGCCGAACCCTCACCCCTCCGTGCCCCGCCGACGCCGAGGGCCGGCCACCGGGGAGGTGACCGGCCCTCGGGCGGGTCGGCGTCGGGCGACGCCGCGGAGGATCAGTGCGCGGTCGAGGCCTCCCGCGCCTCCTTGGCCGCGGCGGCGACCTTCTCCACCAGGTGGCTCGGCAGCACGTCGTAGTGGTCGAACTGCGCGGTGAAGACGCCACGACCGCCGGTCATCGACCGCAGGTCGGCGACGTACCGCGACAGCTCGGCCTCGGGGACCATCGCCTGGATCACGCTGCGGCCGTCCTCGGTCGTGTCCGTGCCGGCGATGCGGCCGCGGCGGGCGGACAGGTCGCCCATGATGTCGCCCTGCATCTCGGACGGGACCTCGACCGTGACGAGCGAGATCGGCTCGAGGACCACCGGGCCGGCCTTCGCCATGGCCTCCTTCAGGCCCATGGACGCGGCCGTGCGGAACGCCATCTCGGAGGAGTCGACGGGGTGGAACTTGCCGTCGTAGCACTCGACCTTGACGTCGACGACCGGGAAGCCGTGCACGCCGCCGAGCGACATCTGCTCCATGACGCCCTTCTCCACCGCGGGGATGAAGTTGCGCGGGATGGCGCCGCCGACGATCGAGTCGATGAAGCTCGAGCCCTCGCCGCGCTCGGCCGGGCTGATGCGCAGCTGGCAGACGGCGAACTGGCCGTGGCCGCCCGACTGCTTCTTGAGCTTGCCCTCGGCCTCGGCGGTGCGCGTGATGGTCTCGCGGTACGCGATCTGCACGTCCTCGGTCGACACGTTGACGCCGAACTTGCGGGACAGGCGCTCGAGCGCGACGGCGATGTGGGTGTCGCCGGTGCCGCGCAGGATCGTCTGGCCGAAGTCGTTGCGGTCGATCGCCAGGCTCGGGTCCTCGCCGACGAGCCGCTGGAGGGCGGAGGAGAGCTTGTCGTCGTCGGCCTGCGTGAGGGGCTTGAGCGCGAGCGCGAACAGCGTCGGGCGCGGCGCGGGGGCCGGGACGTGCACGGTCAGGCCGCGCTTGGCGAGCGTGGAGCCGGTCGGGGTCGCGGTGAGCTTCGCGACCGCGCCGATGTCACCCGCGACGAGTTGGTCGACGTTCGTGTGCTCCTTGCCGCGCAGGCGGAACAGGCCGTGCATCCGCTCCTCGGTGCCGGTGACCGCGTTGACCAGCCGGTCCTCGTTCTTCACCGTGCCGGAGAGCACCTTGAAGATCGAGACCTGGCCGACGAACGGGTCGGCGACGGTGCGGAAGACGTAGAGCAGCGTGTCCGCGGCGGGGTCGGCGACGACCTCGGTCTCGGGGCCGTCCGGGGTGCCGGCGTGCACGGTCACCGGGCGGTCGGCGGGCGACGGGCCGAGCTCGCACAGGTAGTCGGCCACGCGGTCGACGCCGACGCCGGTGATCGGCGAGGCGACGAGCACCGGGTACTCGGCGCCGTCGCGCACCTCGTGCACGAGCGCGCGCTCGAGGTCGGCGGCGGACGGCATCTCGCCGGAGAGGTACCGCTCGAGCTGCTCGTCGTCGCCGGAGACGATCTCCTCGGCGACCTCCTCGTGCAGGCTCGTCAGCTCGGAGGCGACGTCGTCGGGCAGCGGCTCGGTGTGCCGGGTGGTGCCGTCGTAGACGTAGCCCTCCTCGGTGAGCAGGTCGGCGACGCCGTGGAACGCCTCCTCCTCGCCGATGGGCAGCTCGACGGGGACGACGGCGCTGCCGAACTTCTCGCGCAGCTGGGCGAGCACGCGGTGGAAGTCGGCGCGCGGCTTGTCCTCCTTGGTGAGGACGATCATGCGGGGCAGGCCGAGCTCCTCGCACTGCTTCCAGACGATCTCCGTGCCGACCTCCACGCCGTCCACGGCGCTGACGACGAACAGCGCCAGGTCGGCGACGGAGAGGGCGGCGTCGACGCCCGCGGCGAAGTCGGCGTAACCGGGGGTGTCGATGAGGTTGATGAGGTACTCGCGACCGTCCGGCGCGGTCCAGGTGAAGGGGGCGATGGCGGGCGACAGGGAGATGCCGCGCTTGATCTCCTCGGGTTCGGTGTCGCAGACGGTGGAGCCCTCCTCCACGCGTCCCATTCGAGGGACGACCCCCGCCCGGTACAGGAGCGCTTCGGCCAGGGTCGTCTTGCCGGCACCGCTGTGGCCCACCAGGGCCACATTCCGGATGGTGTAGGTGTCCATTCTTCTCCCTCGTTGGAGTGGCCCTTCCGGTGCAGGTTAGTCACGGGAGCCTCGCGCACAAGGGGACCTCCGGCCTTGGCGCCGCCGCTCCCGCGGGACCCGGGGCGCCCGACGGCGCGTGGGCACCGAGGCACCCGGTCCGTCGGACGCCGGGTGGGCACCGAGGCAAGCGGTCCGTCGGACGCCCAGCGCGCCCGGGGCGGCGGAGGTCACGTCGTCGGTCCTTGGCCCGCAGGGCCGCGGCCGGGCTAGGATGTGCCGGACGTGGGAGCGCTCTCGCCCCGCGGCCCGCGCGGCACGGTCGCCCGCGGGGCGCGGACGGTGGCGGCTCCGACGGTCCACCAGGCCAAGCAACGTCACCGCAGTCGTCGCCGGACGCCGCACCAGGAACCACCGCACCACCACGCACGACCACCGTCCGACCACCCACGAGAGGGCCCCGTCATGCGCTTCGGGCACTTCGACGACGCGAGCCGCGAGTACGTCATCACCACGCCCCACACCCCGTACCCGTGGATCAACTACCTGGGCTCGGAGCGGTTCTTCTCGCTCATCAGCCACCAGGCCGGCGGGTACTCCTTCTACCGCGACGCGCGCATGCGCCGGATCACGCGGTACCGCTACAACAACATCCCCACCGACGCCGGCGGTCGCTACCTCTACGTCAACGACGGCGGTGACGTGTGGACGCCGTCGTACCTGCCGGTCAAGGCCGAGCTCGAGCACTTCGAGACGCGCCACGGCCTCGGCTACACCCGCATCACGGGCCAGCGGGGCGGCGTCCGCGTGGAGACCCTCTTCTTCGTCCCGGTCGACACCGACGCCGAGGTGCAGCGCGTCACCGTCACCAACACGACCGACGCACCCAAGTCGCTGAACCTGTTCTCCTTCGTCGAGTTCGCGCTGTGGAACTCCCTGGACGACCAGACGAACTTCCAGCGCAACCTCTCGATCGGCGAGGTCGAGGTCGAGCAGGACGGCCCCTACGGCACCGCGATCTACCACCGCACCGAGTACCGCGAGCGCCGCAACCACTTCGCCGTGTACGCGGTGAACACGCGTGCCGACGGGTTCGACACCGACCGCGACACGTTCGTCGGCCTCTACAACGGCCTGCACGAGCCGGCGGTCCCCGCGGCCGGCGCGTCCGGCAACTCGGTCGCCTCGGGCTGGTACCCGATCGGCTCGCACGGCATCGCGCTCGAGCTCGCCCCGGGCGAGTCGCGCACCCTGGTCTTCGTCCTCGGCTACCTGGAGAACCCCGAGGACGCCAAGTGGGCCGACGACGCGCACCAGGTGATCAACAAGGCGCCCGCGCACGCGCTGCTGGCGCGCTTCGCGACGACCGAGCAGACCGACGCCGCGTTCGCCGAGCTCGGCCGGTACTGGACCGACCTGCTGTCCACCTACACGGTGTCCTCGACCGACGAGCGCCTGGACCGGATGGTCAACATCTGGAACCAGTACCAGTGCATGGTCACGTTCAACATGTCGCGCTCGGCGTCGTACTTCGAGTCCGGCGTCGGCCGCGGCATGGGCTTCCGCGACTCCACGCAGGACCTGCTCGGCTTCGTGCACCTCGTGCCCGAGCGGGCGCGCGAGCGGCTCCTCGACGTGGCCGCCACGCAGTTCCCCGACGGCTCGGCGTACCACCAGTACCAGCCGCTCACGAAGCGCGGGAACTACGACGTCGGCTCCGGCTTCAACGACGACCCGCTGTGGCTCATCGCGGCCGTCTCCGCGTACCTGAAGGAGACCGGCGACTGGTCGATCCTCGACGAGCAGGTGCCGTTCGACAACGACGAGGCGCTCGCGGACACGATGTTCGAGCACCTCACGCGCTCGTTCCGGCACACGCTCGAGCGCCGCGGCCCGCACGGCCTGCCGCTCATCGGCCGCGCCGACTGGAACGACTGCCTCAACCTCAACTGCTTCTCGACCACCCCGGGCGAGTCCTTCCAGACGACGGAGAACAAGTCCGGCGGCGTCGCCGAGTCGGTGTTCATCGCCGCGCAGTTCGTCCTCTACGGCGAGGAGTACGCCGAGATCGCCGAGCGCCGCGGCCTGCCCGACGTCGCCGCGGAGGCCCGCGAGGCCGTCGCCGAGATGCGCGAGGCCATCGCGCAGCACGGCTGGGACGGCCGCTGGTTCCTGCGCGCGTACGACTACTTCGGCAACCCGATCGGCACCGACGCCGACACCGAGGGCAAGATCTGGATCGAGCCGCAGGGGCTGGCCGTCATGGCCGGCATCGGCATCGACTCGACCGACCCGACGACCGAGGCGTCGCGCCGCTCGCGCGCGGTCTCCGCGCTCGACGCCGTCGGCGAGATGCTCGGCACCCCGCACGGCCTCGTGCTGCAGTACCCCGCCTACCGCACCTACCGCCTCAACATGGGCGAGGTCACCACGTACCCGCCGGGGTACAAGGAGAACGGCGGCATCTTCTGCCACAACAACCCGTGGGTGATCATCGCCGAGACGATGGTCGGCCGCGGCGACCGCGCGTTCGACTACTGGAGCCGGATCGCCCCCGCGTACCGCGAGGAGATCAGCGAGGTGCACCGGCTCGAGCCGTACGTGTACGCGCAGATGATCGCGGGCAAGGAGGCGCCGCGGCACGGGGAGGCGAAGAACTCGTGGCTGACCGGCACCGCCGCGTGGAACTTCGTCGCGGTGAGCCAGTACCTGCTGGGCGTGCGCCCGGGCCACGACGGCCTCGTCGTCGACCCGCAGATCGGCCCGGCCGTCCCCGAGTTCACCGTGACGCGGCGCGCGCGGGGCGCGACGTACGTCATCACCGTGCGCAACTCCGGCACCCCCGGCTCGCGCGCGCGGCTGACCGTCGACGGCGAGCCGATCGAGGGCCGGGTCGTGCCGTACGCGGCGCCGGGCTCGACGGTGCACGTCACGGCCGAGCTCTGACGGGACCGCCGTGACGCGTTACGGCCACTTCGACGACGCCGCGCGCGAGTACGTCATCACCCGACCGGACACGCCGCGGTCCTGGATCAACTACCTGGGGTCGCGGCTGTACGGCGGGATCGTCACGCAGAACGCCGGCGGCTACTCGTTCTACCGCTCCGGCGGGACGGGCCGCGTGCTGCGCATGCGGTTCAACGGGGTGCCGGTCGACGAGCCCGGCCGGTACCTGTACCTGCGTGACGACGCCACGGGTGACTACTGGTCGGCGTCCTGGCAGCCGGTGGGCAAGCCGCTCGACCAGTACGCCGCGCGCGTGCGCCACGGGCTGGGCTACTCGGTGTTCGAGGCCGAGTACGCCGGGATCCGCAGCGAGATGACGTGCTTCATCCCGACCGGGCAGGCGTTCGAGTACTGGTCCCTCGAGGTGCACAACCCCGGCGACGAGGCGCGCACGATCTCGGTGCTCTCCTACGCCGAGCTCGCCAACGAGTGGCACTACCGGCAGGACCTGGAGAACCTCCAGTACAGCCAGTACGTGGTCACCGCGACCTACCGCGACGGGATGATCCACCGCCGCAACTCCACGCGGGAGGCGACGAGCGACCTGTGGTTCGGCGTGGCCGGCGCGGACGTCGTCGGCTTCGACACCGACCGGGACGCGTTCCTCGGGCCGTACCGCACGCAGGCGAGCCCGCTCGCCGTCGAGCGCGGGGCGTGCTCGGGGACCGAGGCCGTGGGCGACAACGCGTGCGCGTCGCTGCACGTGCGCCTCCACCTCGCGCCGGGGGAGCGTCGGCAGGTCGTGTTCTGCCTCGGCGTCGGGCACCCGGACGAGCCCTGGCGGGACGAGCGGCCGCGCATCGGCGACCCGGCCGGCGCCCTGGCCCTGCCGCCCGGCCGGCAGGTCATGGCCGAGTACGCGACGCCCGAGCGGGTGGCCGCCGAGCTCGCCGCGCTGCGCGACGAGTGGGCGGAGCGGCTCGGCACGCTCCAGGTGCGCACGCCGGACCCCGAGCTGGACTCGATGGTCAACGTCTGGCACGCGTACCAGACGCACATGACGTTCAGCTGGTCGCGCGGCGTCTCGCTCGTCGAGGCGGGCGACCGCGACGGGCTCGGCTACCGCGACACCGCGCAGGACGTCCTCGCCGTCACGCACGCGATCACCGGCGCCGCGCGCGAGCGGCTCGACCTGCTGCTCACGGCGCAGACGGCCGAGGGCGGCGGCCTGCCGCTGGTCAAGCCGCTGTCGCACACCCCGGGCGCCGAGCCGACGCCGCGGCTCGAGGAGTACCGGTCCGACGACGCCCTGTGGCTGCCCATCGCGGTGGACGCGCTCGTCGGCGAGACCGGCGACCTCGGCTACCTCGACACCGTCCTGCCGTTCGCGGACTCCGGCGAGGCGACGGTGTTCGACCACCTCGTCCGCGCGCTCGAGTTCAGCCTCGCCCACCGCGGCCCGAACGGGCTCGTCCAGGGCCTCGCGGCCGACTGGAACGACTGCCTGCAGTTCGGCACCACCGGCGAGTCGATGTTCTCCACGTTCCTGCTGGCCAACGGCCTCCGGCTGGTGCACGGGCTGGCCCGGCGGTCCGGGCGCGACGACGCCGCCGCCTGGTGCGAGGCGCGGCTCGCCGAGCTCGAGCCCGCGATCGACGCGGCGTGGGACGGCGACTGGTTCATCCGCGGCATCTCCGCGACCGGTGCGGCGCTGGGCTCGGCGGCCGCCGACGAGGGCCGCATCTACCTCGAGCCGAACGTGTGGGCGGCGATCTCCGGCGCGACGTCCCGCGAGCGCGCGGTGCGCGCCATGGACGCCGTGCACGAGCACCTCGCGACCGAGCACGGCGTCGCGCTGTGCGACCCGCCGCACACGCACCCGATGGAGGGCATCGGGCTCTCGCTGCTCGTCTTCCCGCCGGGGCACAAGGAGAACGGCGGCATCTTCTGCCACGCGAACTCCTGGGCCGTCGTCGCGGAGGCGGTGCTCGGCCGCGGCGACCGGGCCTACGAGTACTACCGCGCCTACCTGCCGGCCCGGTACGACGGCGACGCCGACACCCACCAGGCGGAGCCGTACGTGTACAGCCAGTTCACGCACGGGCCCGCGTCGCCGCGGTTCGGGCAGGCGCGCAACCCGTGGCTCACAGGCACCGCGTCGTGGACGTACGTCGCCGTGACCCAGCACCTCCTGGGCGTGCGGCCCGAGGTCGACGGTCTCGTCGTCGACCCGTGCATCCCGACGGCGTGGGACGGCTTCGAGGTGACCCGCACCTTCCGCGGCAAGCGCGTGCGCGTGCGGGTGCAGAACCCGCACCACGTCAGCCGCGGCGTCGCCGGGATGGAGGTCGACGGCGTGCCGGTGCCCGGGTGCCTCGCGCCGGCCGAGCGCCTGCGCGACGGCTCGGTGGTCACCGTCCGGCTCGGCTGACCCCCAGGCCCCCGACCCCACCACTCCGAGCCTTCCGCGGCCCTTCGGGCGTCGAGGACCCGCCGCGGAGACGCGGAGACGGAACGAGGGAGGGGCCGCGGGTCAGCCGATGGTGCCGGAGTCGAGGATGTCCACGACGAACACGAGCGTCGCGTTCGGCGGGATCCGGCCGCCGCTGCCGCGCTCGCCGTAGCCGAGCTCGGACGGGATGACGAGCAGCACCTGGCTGCCGACCGTCTTGCCGACGAGGCCCTGGTCCCAGCCCTGGATGACCTGGCCGACGCCGATCGCGGTGAGGAACGGCGTCGAGCCCCACGACGAGTCGAACTGCGTGCCGTCCCAGAGCCAGCCGGAGTAGTGCATCGTCACGAGCTGGCCGGCCTCGAGCGCCGGGCCGGTGCCCTCGACGAGCGTCTGCGCGACGAGCTCGGTCGGCTCGGTCGCGTCGGCGGGGATGCTGATCGACGGGGTGCCGTCCTCGGCGAGCGTCACCTCCGGCAGGCCCGCGGGCGGCTCGACGGCCGTGCCGGTCGCGCGGCCGGGCACGGCGTCGACGACCTCGAACGCGAAGAGCGTCGACGGCGCGGGGTCGCCGGCCTCGGTCGTGCCGGCACCCGGCACCGCGAGCAGGAACCGCACGCCGACGGACTGGTCGGCCAGCACGGCGTTCATCGCGTCCGGCATGGACGGGTCGCCGAGCTGGAACGTCTGCGGCGTGCCCAGCTCCCACGTGGAGCCCAGCGACTGGCCGGTGGCGCCGTCGACGAACACGTAGTCGAGCTTGACGAGCTGGCCGTGCTCGAGCGGCGCGCCCGTGCCGGGCACGTCCACGCGCGCCACGGCCGCCGACACCCGGAACGGCATGTCGAACGTCAGCGTCGGCTCGGCGCCGACGTCGCCCGTGACGGTCACCGCGGCGAGCGCCGCGATGTCCTCCGCGGTCGGCGGCGCGTTGAGGTCGGTCGGCTCGCTCGGCGCCGACGTCTCCGACGGCGTCGGGGTCGGCGTCTCGGCCGGCTCCGTGTCGCCGCCGCAGGCGGTCAGCAGCAGGGCCACGGCGAGCGTGGCGGCGGTCAGCAGGGGGCGGCGCACGGTGTTCCTCCGGGTCGGCGTGGCGCGCGGCGGGCGGTGGCCCGGGCGGCCCGGCCCACGGGGGGCCGCGGGGAAGCCTACGTGGTCCCGCTGTGCGCGCGGCGCCGTCGGGCACGCCCGGGGCCCCCGCGGGTGCTCCGTCGTCGGGCGTCCACGGGGCCCCGCGGGCGCCTCGCCCGGCCAGGCGCCCGGCGGCCGTCCGCTCCGGGAGACCCCTCCACGCCGCCGCGGCGCCGCGGCTAGGGTGTGGCCGCCGCGCGGGCCGCGTCCGGCCGACGCGCGGGACCCGCAACCCGACCGAGCGGAGACGACGTGACCACCCGGCCCTCCGGCGTCGCGGCCCTGCTGCAGGCGGGGGCCGCGCCCACGGTGTCCTTCGAGCTGTACCCGCCGCGCACCGAGGCGGGCATGACGGCGCTCAAGCGCACGGTCGAGCAGCTCGTCCAGGTGCGCCCGGACTTCGTGTCGGTCACCTACGGGGCATCGGGCAGCACGCGCGAGACGTCGCGCGAGGTCGTGCGGTGGCTGCGCACGACGACGGACGTGCGGGTCGTCGCGCACCTCACCTGCGTGGGCGCGCCCTGGCCGGAGGTGCGCGCCGTCGCCGAGGGCTTCCTCGAGGAGGGCGTGCGGGACCTCCTCGCGCTGCGGGGCGACCCGCCGCGCGGAGCGACCGAGTGGCGGCCGCACCCGGAGGGCCTGCGCAGCGGCAGCGAGCTCGTCGCCCGCCTGCGCGAGCTCGCGGACGAGGTGGGCGAGCCCGTCAGCCTCGGGGTGGCCGCGACGCCGTCGGCCGCGTACGCGGTGCCGCCGGCCCCGCCGCTGCCCGACGGCGACGAGATCCGCGCGCTCCTGGCCAAGCAGGACGCCGGGGCCGACTACGCGATCTCGCAGGTGTTCTTCGAGCCCACCTCGTACACCGGGTACGTGGCCGCCGCCCGCGAGGCCGGCGTGACGCTGCCGGTGCTGCCCGGGATCGTGCCGCTCGTCGACCCCGCGCGCCTGCGCCGGCTCGAGGAGATCAGCCGCGTCCCCGTGCCGCCCGGAGTGCTCGCGCGCCTCGAGTCGGTCGCGCCGGAGGAGCGGGACCGGGTCGGCCTGGGCCTCGGCGTCGGCCTCGTGCGGGCGGTGCTCGACGCGGGTGCGCCCGGCGTGCACCTGTACACGTTCAACCAGCACGCGGCGTCGCTCGCGCTGCTCGGCGCGCTCGGGCTGCGCGACCGCCGGCGCTCGCGCGCGGGCGCGGCCCGGGGCTGAGCCGCCGCGCGCCCTGCCTCCGCGGTCCGGTGTGACGAGCGTCCCGTCCGGCGCGGCCGTGCGGAGTGGCACGCTGGTGGGATGAGCACGACCGCCTCCGGCACCCCCACCGCAGCCGACCTGCGACGCTGGCGCCGCCACCTCGCCGACGAGCTCGCCGAGGCCGCCGTCTACCGCGACCTGGCCAAGCGCCGCACCGGCGAGGAGCGGGAGATCCTCCTCGCGCTCGCCGACGCCGAGGGTCGGCACGCCGCGCACTGGCAGGAGCTGCTCGGCGACCAGGTGGGCCGCCTGCCGCGGCCCGGTGTCCGGTTCCGCCTGCTCGCGTTCCTCGCGCGGCGCCTCGGCTCGGTGTTCGTCCTCGCGCTCGCGCAGCGCGCGGAGACCCGCGCGACCTACGACGCCGACGCCGACGCGACCCCGACCATGGCCGCCGACGAGCGGATCCACGCCGAGGTCGTGCGCGCGCTCGCCACGCGCGGCCGCAACCGGCTCGCCGGGAGCTTCCGGGCCGCGGTGTTCGGCGCGAACGACGGCCTGGTGTCCAACGTCGCGCTCATCATGGGCGTGGCCGCCGCGGGCGTGGACCGCGCGCACGTGCTGCTCACCGGCCTGGCCGGGCTGCTCGCGGGCGCCCTGTCGATGGGCGCGGGCGAGTTCATCTCCGTCCGCTCGCAGCGCGAGCTCCTCGAGGCCTCCACGCCCGCGCCCGACGCCGCCGACGCGCTGCCGCACCTGGACGTCGACGCCAACGAGCTCGCGCTCGTCTACCGCGCGCGCGGCATGACCCCCGAGGAGGCGCAGGCGCACGCCGCCGCCGTCATGGCGGACATCGGCGCGATCGGCTCCGCGGCGCGCCGGTTCCACGCGGACACCGACCCCGAGGTCGACCCGCACGAGGCCGTCGGCACCGCCTGGGGCGCGGCGATCTCGTCGTTCTGCTTCTTCGCCACCGGGGCGCTCATCCCCGTGCTGCCGTACATCTTCGGGCTCGGCGGGCGCACGGCGCTGGTCGTCGCGCTGGTCGCCGTCGGGCTCGCGCTGATGACGACGGGAGCGTTCGTCGGCCTCATCAGCGGCGGCCCGCCCGTGCGCCGGGCGCTGCGCCAGCTCGCCATCGGCTTCTCGGCGGCCGCGGTCACCTACGGCCTCGGCGCGCTGTTCGGCACGACCGTCGGCTGACGCCCGCCCGACGCCGTCGGGCACCCGGGCGACGGTGTGCCCAGGGCGTGCGGCGCCGTCGGGCGGGGAGGCCGCGGCGGGCTCGGCCGGCGACCGGCTCAGCCGGCGACGGCCGCCTCGAGCTCGGCCCGGGCGTCGTCGTCCGCGCGCACCTGCCCGGCGCGCAGCGTCGGCAGGGCGATGAACGTGGCGAGGACCGCGAACGCCGCCGCGGCCGCGACGACGAGGAACCCGCCGTGCGCGCCCTGGCGGTCGATGACCTGGCCGGCCGCGGCCGAGCCGATCGAGACGCCGACGCCGAGCGCCGTGCCGACCCAGGCCAGGCCCGTGGTCAGCTGGTCCTTGCGCACGAGCGACGTGACGAGGCCGTTGCCGTTGACGATCGTCGGGGCGATCGTGAAGCCGGTCACGAACATGACCGCGGCGAGCATCGGCAGGCTCGACACCACGAAGAACAGCGAGACGCCCGCCGCGAGCGCGACGACGCCGATCGCGAACCGCTTCCACAGCGCGCTGCGCCAGTGCCGCAGGCCGTAGCCGAGGCCGGAGAGCATCGAGCCAAGCGCGAACACCGCGAGCACCGCGCCCGCGGCGCCCTTGCTGCCCTGCTCCTCCGCGAACGCGACGGTGGCGACGTCGGTCGCGCCGAAGATCGAGCCGACCGCGGCGAAGACGAGCGTGAGGACGACCATGCCGCCCGAGCGGAGGATGCTGCCGCCCTGCGTGCCCGGCTCGCGGCGGACGATCGGCGGCTCGGTGGCCTTCTGCGACAGCAGCAGCCAGCCGCCGACGAGCACCGCCGCGGCCGGCAGCCACAGGCCCGCGGTCGGCGCGACCGAGGTCGCGAGGACCGTCGCCACGACCGGGCCGACGACGAACACGAGCTCGTCCAGCGCGGACTCGAGCGAGTAGGCGGTGTGGATCTCCGCCGGGTCGCGCAGCACGTAGCTCCAGCGGGCGCGGACGAGCGCGCCGACCGAGCCGATGCTCGCGCCGGCGACGACGGCGCCCGCGAACACCCAGGCCGGATGCGCTGCCGTCGCGATCGCGACGACGATGCCGATGATGCCGAGGCCGGCGACCCGCAGCGCGGGCATCATGACGCGGGCCTGGCCGTGTCGGTCCACGAGGTGCGCGAGCAGCGGCGCCGCGATCGAGTGGACGATGACGTAGACGGCCGTGATCTGGCCCGCCAGGCCGTAGGAGCCGTAGACCTCCGGCACCGCCAGGACGATGGCGATCCCCACCATGGACATGGGCAGGCGCGCCAGGACGCCGGCGGAGGAGAAGGCCAGGGCGCCCGGGCGTGCGAGGACCTCGCGGTACGGCCGGAGCATGAGGTTCATTCTCCGCCCGCGGGCCGACATCCTCGAACCGTTTTGGGCGCGCTCACCTGTGATCCTGCCCACCAGCCCGGTCCGGGCGGCGGCGGCTCAGGCGAGCGCGGCGGAGACCACCTCGCGCGCGGCCTCCTGCACCTGCGCGAGGTGCTCGGGCGACACGAACGACTCGGCGTAGATCTTGTAGACGTCCTCGGTGCCGGACGGCCGCGCGGCGAACCAGGCGTTCTCCGTCACGACCTTGAGCCCGCCGATCGGGGCGTCGTTCCCCGGGGCGGCGGTCAGCCGGGCGACGATCGGCTCGCCGGCGAGCGTGTCCGCGGTGACCTTGTCCGGCGTCAGCCGCGCCAGGGCCGCCTTCTGCTCCCGCGTGGCCGGCGCGTCGACGCGCGCGTACCAGGACTGCCCGTGCCGCTCGACGAGGTCGGCGTGCAGCTGCGAGGGCGACCGCCCGGTCCGCGCGATGATCTCCGACGCGAGCAGCGCGAGCAGGATGCCGTCCTTGTCGGTGGTCCACACGGTGCCGTCGGTGCGCAGGAACGACGCGCCCGCGGACTCCTCGCCGCCGAACGCGACCGAGCCGTCGAGCAGGCCCGGCACGAACCACTTGAAGCCGACCGGCACCTCGACGAGGCGGCGGCCCCGCGCCGCGGCCACGCGGTCGATGAGCGAGCTCGACACGAGCGTCTTGCCGATCGCGGCGCCCGTCGGCCAGCCCGGGCGCGCCCCGCCGTACAGGTAGTCGATCGCGACGGCCAGGTAGTGGTTCGGATTCATCAGGCCCGCGTCCGGCGTGACGATGCCGTGCCGGTCGGAGTCGGCGTCGTTCCCCGTCGCGACGTCGTACGGCGCGCTGCCGTCCGCGCTCGCCATCGCGCGCACGAGCGAGGCCATGGCCGACGGCGACGAGCAGTCCATGCGGATCTTGCCGTCCCAGTCGAGGGTCATGAACGACCAGCGCGCGTCCACGGCCGGGTTCACGACCGTGAGGTCCAGGCCGTAGCGCTCGCCGATCGCGCCCCAGTACTCGACCGACGCGCCGCCCAGCGGGTCCGCGCCGATGCGCACGCCCGACGCGCGGATGAGGTCGACGTCGAGCACGTTCGGCAGGTCGTCGACGTACGCGGACAGGTAGTCGTGCTTGTGCGTGGTCTCGGCGGCCAGGGCGGCCTCGACGCTCACGCGCGGCACGTTCCGCCAGCCCTCGCGGAGGATCTCGTTGGCCCGGCGCGCGATCCAGCCGCTCTCCTCCGAGCCCGCGGGACCGCCGTGCGGCGGGTTGTACTTGAAGCCGCCGTCGCGCGGCGGGTTGTGCGACGGGGTCACGACGATGCCGTCGGCCAGGCCGCTGCGGCCGCCGGTCGACGTCGTCCGCACGCCCTCGGCGGTCGTCGCGCCGTTGTGCAGGAGGATCGCGTGCGAGACCGCGGGGGTCGGGGTCCACGAGTCGCGCGCGTCGACCCGCACCTCGACGCCGGCCGCGGCGAGCACCTCGAGCGCCGTGCGCCACGCGGGCTCGCTCAGCGCGTGCGTGTCCCGGCCGAGGAACAGGGGGCCGTCGGTGCCCTGGGCCCGCCGGTACTCGACGATCGCCGCGGTGGTCGCGACGATGTGCGCCTCGTTGAACGCCGTGTCCAGGCTCGAGCCGCGGTGGCCCGACGTGCCGAAGACGACCTGCTGCGCGGGGTCGTCGGGGTCCGGCACGCGGTCGTAGTACGCCGCGACGAGCGCGTCGACATCGATCAGGTCCTCGGGCAGGGCGACGGTTCCGGCGCGGGGGTGCATGCCCCGATCTTCGCATCGGGTCCGCCGCACGACCATGCCGTCCCGGCCACCGTGAAGGGCCGCGGGAGGGGCCCGAGGGCGGCGCGAGGGGTGGACGCCCCCGGGTAGGGGCCGGGGGCGCGGGACCGGTAGCCTGCCGGACCATGGCGAGGAGCGAGTTCGTACTGCGTCCGTTCGAGGGTCTGCCCGGCGAGCCCGACTGGGTCGCCCTGCGCGAGGTGGTGCCCGCCGCGAGCGCCACCGCCCGCACCACGAAGGCCTACGGCGCCAAGGACGTGCTGGCGGTGACTCTGCTGCCGGACGCGTGGCCCGCGCTGCACCGGGCCGACGGCGTCGTCCTCCTCGCGCTGCAGCAGAACGCCGGGTCCGGGGACGCCTCGCGCGACCTCGCCGACCTGCTCCTGCGCGCGATCGAGCTCGAGCCGGGCACGCCGCTGCGCACCGCGCCGCTGCCCGACCCCGACGGCCCGCGCCTGCAGGACGTGCTCGACCTGTCCGTCCCGTTCGAGGTCACCGTGCACGACGCGTTCGACTTCTGGGGCCTGGAGGACTCGGACCTCGCCGCGGAGGCCGAGGCCACGCGGGACGCGCTCACCGCGGTCCCGACGCGCAGGATCGGCTCGGTCGAGCACGCGTACTGGACGCGCATGAGCGGCCGCGAGTACGTGCGCTGGGCGCAGCCGCACGACGAGGAGGCGTTCATGGACGCCCTCGCCCGGCTGCACGCGCGCCGCGAGTCGGGGCTCGGCGAGGGCGGCGCCCAGGGCCGGTTCATCGGCGCGTTCCGCTCGTGCGGCCTCGTGGTCCCGGTGTGGGAGCTCGAGACGGACCTGCCCGAGGAGCGCATCGACGAGCTCATGGCCGACCTCGGCGAGCGGCTCACGGCCGCGCTCGCGGTGACCGAGCCGCTCGACGCGAACGCGCGCCGCGCCCGCGCCGGCCTGGTCGCGCGCCAGCTGACGCTGCGCTGACCTCCCGGCGGCCGGTCGGCCGCCCGCGGTCCGTCCGACGACGGCGCCTGCACGGCCCCGCGGCCTGCGGAGATGACCGTGCGTTGACCGTGCTGTGGCGTGCCCAGGAGGGGGCGCCGCGCAGCGGCTAGGGTGGGCTCGTGGCCAGGTCACGCCGCTCCGACGCCGAGAGCGCCGCGGCGCCCGCCGAGGGCGTGGCGGCGGATCCGGCGCCCGACGCCGCCCCCGACGCCGAGTCGTCCCCGTCCGCTCCCGCGCGCCGCCGCCGCGCCGCGACGCCCGCGGCCGACGCCGCCGCGGCCGCGGAGCCCGCCGAGGCGACCGAGCCCGCGGCCGCGCCCGCGAAGGCGGCACGTGCGAAGGCCGGGACGAGCAGGTCGCGCTCGGCGAAGACCGCGAAGACCGAGCCCGCGAAGACTGAGCCCGCCAAGGCGGGGAGGGCCGAGTCCGCGACGACGACGAAGGCCGCGAAGACCGAGGCTGCGAAGACCGAGGCTGCGAAGACCGAGCCCCCGAAGGACGCCCCGGCCGCGACCGACGCCCCGGCCGAGCCGGTCCGCCGCCGGACCCCGCGCCGCACGCGCCCGACGACGCCGCCGGCGCAGCGCGTCGCCGTCGTCATCCCGTGCAAGGACGAGTCGCGGCGGATCGCCGCCACCGTGCGCGCCGCGCGCGCCATCCCGCACGTCGACCTCGTCCTCGTCGTCGACGACGGCAGCGAGGACGCCACGCAGCACGTCGCGCGCGAGGCGGGCGCCGTCGTCGTGCGGCACAGCCACAACCGGGGCAAGGCGGCCGCGATGGAGACCGGCGCCGCGGTCGTCGCGATGCGTGACGTCGAGGACGGCCCCGCCCGCCTGCTGCTCTTCCTCGACGGCGACCTCGGGGAGTCCGCGGTCAACGCGGCGCCGCTCGTGCCGCCCGTGCTCGCGGGTGAGGCGGACGCGACCATCGCGCTGCTCCCGCCGCAGCCGGGCGCGGGCGGACGGGGGATCGTCGTCGGGCTCGCGCGCCGGTCGATCCAGAAGCTCACCGGCTGGACCCCGACCCAGCCCCTGTCCGGCATGCGCTGCCTGACCCGTGAGGCGTTCGAGGCGGCCACGCCGCTCGCGCGCGGGTGGGGCGTCGAGACGGGCATGACGATCGACCTGCTCACCAAGGGCTTCCGCATCCGCGAGGTCCCGTGCGACCTGCGGCACCGGGCCTCGGGCACGGACCTGCGCGGGCAGATGCACCGAGCGGCGCAGTACCGCGACGTCCTGCTCGCGGTGAACGCCCGGCGGGCGCGGCGCCTCGTCAGCCGCGCGCGGCGTCCGGGTCGCGCGGAGGACTGACCGCCTCCGCGGGCGCGGCGTCGCCGTCGGCGCGCGCCGCCCCCGCCCGGTCCGCGGCGTCGTCCGCGTCCGCCGCGCGCTCGGCGACCTCCTGGCCGTCGGCGACCGCGACGGCGTCGTGCCGGCCGTTCAGGCGCAGCTGCGCGGCCGCGGCGACGAGGCACGGCACCGCGAGGGCGATGCCGGTCGCCGGGATGACGATGCCGGAGTCGTTGATCGCGAAGCCGATCGCGAGCGCGACGCCGATCGCCGCGCTGCCCATGCGCAGCAGCGGCACCTCGCGGGTCATCCCGGACAGCGGCCCGTCCACGCCCGCGGCGCCCTGCATGCGGCGGCGCAGCGGGCGCGGGCCGAGGAGCACGAGCGCGGTCACGAGCGTGCCGCCGAGCGCGAGCACGAGGTAGCGCCAGTACGTCAGCACGCGCAGGTGCACGCTCATCTTGCGCGCGACCACCTGCCACAGTCCGCCGTCGACGACGGTCGCGAAGAAGCGTCCGAGGTGCGTGCGGTCCGCGGCGGGGCGCAGCCAGTCGAGCCACGCGAACCCGATGACGACCGCGGCCGCGACCCCGACCGCGAGGAGCAGCGTCCGCCAGCTCACCCTCCGCCCGCTCACGACGACCGCGAGGATCGCGAACCCGACGAGGATCGCGGGCGGCCCGCCGAAGTCGCTGCCGAGGCCCGGCGTGCCGTTGATCGCCGTGACGACGAGCCCGAGGACGACGACGGACGCCACCGCGAGCGCGCGCCGGCCACGGTCGAGCAGCGCCTGCGCGACGGCCGTGGCGAGCACGAGCGAGCCCGCGGTGACGAGCGCGAACGCCTGGTTGCTCATGCCGTAGAACCGTGCGGCCTGGATCCGGTGCGCGCCCATGGGCGAGTCGATGACGAGCGCCGACCCGGTCACGGCGTCGGCGCACAGCACGACCACCGTGACGCCCGCGACGACCGCGGCGGGGCCCAGCAGGTGCCGCCGCCACGGCCCGCCCAGCGCGACGGCGGTGACGACGGCCATCCAGCCGACGATCGCGCCCCAGAACGCCAGCGTCGGGGAGCCCGCGCGCCACCACGGCACCAGGTCGGCGAGGAACGAGGCGACGGGCGCGGCGCCGAGCGCGAGGCCCGCGACGCGCAGGGCCTGCAGGCCCGGGCGCAGCGGCGGCCGGTCGGCCCGGCGGCGGCTCGTGAGCAGCACGCCCGCCGCGACGAACAGCACCGCCTCGGCGATGACCAGCCGGGTGAGGTACGAGCTGCTCAGCCGCACCGCCTGGCGCGCCTCGATCCCGATGTCGACGAGCAGCGCGACCCGGTCGGTGGCGGTCGCGGGCCCGCGCGTGGGCAGCAGCGGGGCGCTCGCGGACGCGTCCGGCACGGGCAGGCCGAGCAGCGTGAGCACGGTGCTCGTCACGTCCGTGGCCTGCACGACGCCGGCCTGCTGGGTCGAGCCCGACGTCAGCAGCGCCTGGTCGTAGACGCGCCCGCCCGGCGCGGGGCCGGTCGCGGCGGCGAGCTGCAGGCGGGCCCGCCCGGAGTCCGCGAGGGACACGACGAGGACCGTCGCGCCCGTGCCCCGGCTCGCCCGCACGACGGCGTCGATGCGCGCGTCGATCGCGCGGACCTGCTCCGCGCGCGTCGGCTCGACGATGACGTCGACGCTCGAGGGGTCGTCGGACCCGTCCTCGCCGGGCAGCTCGATGCCGTCGTCCTCGCTCTCGCCGGGGGAGGTCGCCGCGCGCGAGCGGGTCGCGCTGCCCGGGTCGCGCACCGCGCCCGCGTCGACCACGACGATCCGGGACGAGGCGATCGCCTGTCGCACGGTGGTGCCGAGGTCGACGGGCCGCGTCGGGCGCGCGACGACCGGGCCGACCGGCATGCCGTCGGCGTCGGCGAGCGCGATCGCGGCGCCGGGACCGATGCCCGTGGCGGTCACGCCGGCGTCGGCCAGGGCCCGGCCGAGCAGGCCGGGGCGGGCGCCGTAGGGCTGCTCGCGGGCGGCCTTGAGGTAGTCGGCCCAGCCGGGCACGAACCCGCTCTCGCCGGGGGAGCGCAGGGTGCGGCACGTGCCGTCGGGCACGTCGAGGTCGGCCCACCGCGCGCCCGCGCTCACGCCGAGCCAGCCGTCGGCGGGGCAGGAGCGCGTGGACACGCTGCGCGCGGCGACGGTGCCCACGGCGGCGGTGCGCGACAGGTCCCACAGGGCCGGGGTCGACAGCGTCTGCACGTCGTCCCAGCGCAGGCCGGTCACGCCGACGAGGATCACGGGGCCCGGGACGGCGTCGTCGGGCGCCGCCGCGAGCGGCGCGGCCACCGCGGTCCCGAACGCGTCCGCGGGGGCGGCGAGGGGGCCGGCGACCGCGGTCAGCGGCGCGGCGAGCGCGGCGAGGACGAGGGCCCCGGCCGCGGCGAGCCGGACGCCCCGGCGCCCCCGCGTCGACCCGTCCGCCCGGCGTCGGGCACGGGTGAGCAGACGGGACGGCGCCACCCGACCAGCGTAGGGCGCACTACGCTCGTGCGGCGGCGGGGCCCGTGACGGCCCCGTGCGGGGACGGTGCAGGAACCGGTGCACGACCGGCGCCGGCCGGGACGGGCCGGAGCGAGGGCTGGAGGACGGATGACCGACGACCAGCGGTTGCGGTACGCCTACCTGGGGCCCGCGGGCACGTTCACCGAGGCCGCGCTGCGCCAGGTCGTCAGCCCCGAGGAGGGCGTGTACCTGCCCCAGGTGGACGTGGTGTCGGCGATCGAGGCCGTGCGCTCGGGCGAGGCCGACCGCGCGGTCGTCGCGATCGAGAACTCGGTCGAGGGCGGCGTCACCGCGGTGCTCGACACCCTGGCCACGGGCGCGCCGCTCGTGATCCTGCGCGAGATGCTCGTGCCGGTGTCGTTCGTCCTGGCCGCGCGCCCGGGCACGACCATGGCCGACCTGCGGCGGATCTCCGCGCACCCGCACGCGTGGGCGCAGTGCCGCCGGTGGCTGCGCACGCACCTGCCCGACGTCGCGCACGTGCCCGCGACGTCGAACACCGCCCCCGCGGCCCTGCTCGCGGGCACGGACGAGCGGCTCGCGTTCGACGCGGCGCTCATCCCGCCGCCCGCGCTCGAGCACTACCCGCTCGAGGTGCTGGCCGACGACGTCGCGGACTCCTCGCGCGCGGTCACCCGGTTCGTGCTCGTCGGCCCGCCGGGGCAGGTGCCCGAGCCCACGGGCGCGGACAAGACCACGCTCGTCGTGCACCTGCCGAGCAACAAGGCGGGCGCGCTGCTCGAGATGCTCGAGCAGTTCTCCACGCGTGGCGTGAACCTGTCGCGCATCGAGTCGCGGCCCATCGGCGACGCGCTCGGCCGGTACTCGTTCTCGATCGACGTCGAGGGGCACATCGCCGAGGAGCGGGTGGCCGAGGCGTTCATGGGCCTGCACCGGGTGTGCCCGCACGTGCGGTACCTGGGCTCCTACCCGCGCGTGGGCGAGGCGCACGACGGCCTGCGGCCCGGCACGTTCGACGCCGACTTCCACGCCGCGCGCGCCTGGGTGGAGGCCCTGCGCGAGGGCCGCGCGACCTGAGCCTCCGGACCCCGGGCGCCGGGGTCGGGGCACCCGCCGGGGGCCGGGCTCGGCGGCACCCCCGGGCGCCGGGTCAGGACGAGGCGGACGGGACGCGGACCCGCAGCGAGAGCGGCTCGACCCGGGCGGCGATCTCGTAGGCCCGGCCGATGATGTCGCCGTCGACCTGCACGTGCTGCGGCTCGCGCATGCGCAGCCGCACCTCGCGCGAGCGCGCGTGGTCGATCCGGCCGACCTTGTTCGGCAGCCGGGTGCGCACGCCGAACCGCTGCAGGGTGACCTCGCCGAACAGCTGGGTCCAGCCGAGCAGGCCGACCCGGGTGTCGATCGCCGCGACGTCGAGCCAGCCGTCGTCGATCTCGGCGTCGGGCAGCAGCACGACGCCGGCGGGCAGCTTGCCGCAGTTGCCGATGAGCACGCTGCGCAGGCGCACGTTGAACCAGGGCGAGTCGTCGAGCGACATCTGCAGGCGCAGCCGGCGCGCGTGCAGGTGCTTGATCCCGGCGACGAAGTACGCGATCCAGCCGACCTTCGCCTTCAGGTCCTCGTCGGCGTCGGCGACCATCGCGGCGTCGAACCCGAGCCCGGCGATGACGAGGAAGATGTGGTCCCGCGCCGGCTCGTCGGCGTCGGCGGGCGTCTCCTCGGGCTTCGCGGCGGCCGGGTCCGCCTGCGCGACGACGTCGTCGACGTCGGACTCGTCGCGCACCACGGTGAGCCAGCCGACGTCGATGAACCGGTCCTCGCCCGAGAGCGCGATGCGCAGGAGCTCGTCCACGTCGCCGAGCGGCAGGTCGAGGTTGCGCGCGAGCAGGTTCCCCGTGCCGTGCGGCAGCAGGCCCATCGCGACGTCCGTGCCCGCGACGCCCTCCGCGACCGCGCGCACCGTGCCGTCGCCGCCCACCGCGACGACGAGCGTCGCGCCGCGCGCGATCGCCTCGCGCGCCTGCCCGACGCCGGGGTCCTCGGCCGTCGTCTCGAGCCACAGCGGCTCCGGCAGGTAGCGGGCCGCGCACGCCTGCACGACGACGTCGCGCAGCTCCGGCACCCCGGGCTTGGTCGGGTTCGCGACGAACGCGACGAGGGCGTGCCCGTCGTCGGGCCCCGCGGTCGCCGCCGGTCCGCGCGACCCTGCCACGGCCCCTGGGACGGGGATGCCTCGGCCCCGCAGCGCACGCCGGTTCTGCAGCGCGACCAGCAGCGCCACCGACGCCAGCAGCACCGCGACAGCGACGGCGACCCACCCGCCCCACGTCATGGGCACACCGTAGATCGGCGGGCGCCGGGACACACCCCGGATCCGCGCTCGATACCCTCAAGGGGTGATCGACCTGCGCCTGCTGAGAGCCGAGCCCGAGACCGTCCGCGAGAGCCAGCGCCTGCGCGGGGAGGACCCCTCCCTCGTGGACGCGGTGCTGGCGCTGGACGAGCGGCGTCGGGCCGCCCTGACCCGGTTCGAGCAGCTGCGCGCGGAGCAGAAGACGATCGGCCGCGACGTCGCGAAGGCGACCGGCGACGAGAAGGCCGCGCTGCTGGCCCGCGCCAAGGGCCTGGCCGACGAGGTCAAGGCCGCGCAGGCCGAGGCGGACCGGGCCGCGGTCGAGCTCGACGAGGCCGTCTCGCGCCTCGGCAACGTCGTCATCCCGGGCGTGCCCGCCGGTGGCGAGGACGACTACGTCGTGCTCCGCGAGGTCGGCACCCCGCGCGACCTGGCCGCCGAGTACGGCCCGGACTTCGCCGTGCGCGACCACCTCGACCTCGGCGAGCTGCTCGGCGCGATCGACACCGAGCGCGGCGCGAAGGTCTCCGGCGCCCGGTTCTACTTCCTCACCGGCGTCGGCGCGCGGCTCGAGCTCGCGCTGCTCACCGCCGCGCAGCACATGGCGATCGAGGCCGGGTTCACGCCGGTGGTGACGCCGACGCTGGTCAAGCCCGAGATCATGCGCGGCACCGGCTTCCTCGGCGCGCACGCGGACGAGGTCTACCGGGTCGACGCCGACGACATGTACCTCGTCGGCACGAGCGAGGTCGCGCTCGCGGGCATGCACGCGGACGAGATCCTCGACCTGTCCGCGGGCCCACGCCGCTACGCCGGCTGGTCGACGTGCTACCGGCGTGAGGCCGGCTCGTACGGCAAGGACACCCGCGGCATCATCCGCGTGCACCAGTTCAACAAGGTCGAGCTGTTCAGCTTCACCACGGTCGACGACGCCGCCGACGAGCACGAGCGCCTGCTCGCCCTCGAGGAGCGGATGATCCAGGCCGTCGAGCTGCCGTACCGGGTCATCGACGTCGCCGCGGGCGACCTCGGCTCCAGCGCCGCCCGCAAGTACGACTGCGAGGCGTGGCTGCCCAGCCAGCAGCGGTGGCTCGAGCTCACCTCGACCTCGAACTGCACCACGTTCCAGGCGCGCCGCCTCGGGATCCGCGAGCGCACGCCGTCGGGCGAGACCCGCACGGCCGCGACGCTCAACGGGACCATGGCCACCACGCGCTGGCTCGTCGCGATCCTCGAGAACCACCAGCAGGCCGACGGCTCCGTCGTCGTGCCGGCCGCCCTGCGTCCGTACCTCGGCGGCCTGGAGGTCCTCGAGCCGCAGCAGGTGCGGGGGTGACCGCGTCGCCCAAGCTCGTCGCGCTCGACGTCGACGGCACCCTCATGCGCTGGGACGGCACGATCTCGCCGGACGTCTACGACGCCGTCGCCGAGGTCGCCGCGGCCGGTCACCACGTGGTCCTCGCCACCGGCCGGTCGGCGACGTCGGCCACGACCGTGGCCCGCGACCTCGGCCTGCTCCGCGGCCCGGCGGTGTGCTCGAACGGGGCCGTGACGGTCCGCATGGACCCCGACCTCGCGGACGGGTACGAGGTCGTCGAGCGGATCACCTTCGACCCGGGTCCCGTGCTGCGGCTCATCCGCGAGGAGCTGCCCGACGCCGCGTACGGCGTCGAGGACGTGGGGCGCGGGTTCTTCGTGAGCAAGCCGTTCCCGCCGGGGGAGATCGAGGGCGAGCACGTGCTGGTCGACTTCGACGACCTGTGCCTGCGCCCCGCGACCCGCGTGGTCATCCGCAGCCCCGAGCACACCAAGGACCAGTTCCACGAGATCGTCGCCCGGCTCGGCCTGCACGAGGTCTCCTACTCGGTGGGCTGGGTGGCCTGGCTCGACCTCAACCCCAAGGGCGTGTCCAAGGCGACCGGGCTCGAGGCGGTGCGCCGCATGCTCGGCGTCGCACCCGAGGACACGATCGCCGTCGGCGACGGCGGCAACGACCTCGAGATGCTGCGCTGGGCCGGCCGCGGGGTCGCCATGGGCGGGTCCGACGACGTGGTGCTCGAGGCCGCGGACGAGGTGACCGGGTCGGTCGTCGAGGACGGGCTCGTGCCCGTGCTGCGGGGCCTGCTCGGCTGACGGCGCCCGTTCTGGGACGGTCTGCGGCGCGGTGCCCCGGCGGCCGGGCGGGGCGTGCGGTGGGCCGGTGGACCGGTCTCGGGATCCGGGGGCACAATCGGCGCCCATGGCCGCAGGCATCGAGGACGTCGCCCGCGCCGCCGGTGTCTCCACCGCGACGGTGTCGCGTGCGTTGCGCGGCCTGCCCAACGTCAACGCGGCCACCCGCCAGCGCGTGCGCGAGGCGGCCGACCGGCTCGGCTACGTCGCGTCGCCGTCGGCCGCGAGCCTCGCCTCCGGGCGGACCCGCGCGATCGGGCTCATCAGCCCGCTCGTGCGGCGCTGGTTCTTCGCGAACGTCATCGAGGGCGCCGAGCGGACGCTGCGCGCGAGCGGCTTCGACGTGCTGCTCTACACGTTCGAGGCGGGCCGACCGGGGGAGCGCCGGCGCCTGGACCCCGAGGTCCTGCGCCGTCGCGTGGACGGCATCCTCGTCGTCGGCCTCCCGCTGTCGGGCGACGAGATGGACGCGCTGCGTGCCCTCGGCCAGCCCCTCGTGTGCATCGGGTGGGGCGGGTTCGGCCAGGTGACCGTGCGGCTCGACGACCGCGGCACCGCGCGCGCCGCGACCCGGCACCTGCTCGCGCTCGGGCACCGGCGCATCGCGCACATCACCGGCGCGCCCGACGACGTCGCCCCCTGGTCCCCGCCGGTCGAGCGGGCGGCGGGCTGGCGTGAGGCGATGCTCGCGGCCGGCCTCGAGCCGTCCGAGGACCTCGAGGCGCACGGCCACTTCGACCTCGAGGGCGGCAAGGTCGCCACGCGCGAGCTGCTCGAGCGCGCGCCCGACGTCACCGCGATCTTCGCCGCGTCCGACGAGATGGCCATGGGCGCGGTGCTCGCGCTTCGCGAGGCCGGGCGCCGGGTGCCGCAGGACGTCTCGGTCATCGGCGTCGACGGCCACGACCTCGGCGAGCTCGTCGGCCTGACGACGATGGCGCAGCAGGCGGACGAGCAGGGCGCCACCGCGGCGCAGCTCGTGCTCGACATGCTCGCCGGGCGCCAGGCGCCCGCCGAGGTGATCTACCCGACGGTCCTCCTCGACCGCGGGTCGACCGGCCCCGCGCCGGACCGCGCCTGAGCCGCCTGCCCGCGCGGGCGGCGTCGGGCGGGCGGGCCGAGCGGGGCGGGCCCCGTCGTCGGGCGGGGCGCGGGCGGCGTCGGGCGGGTGCGTGCGCAACGGGCTGCAACGCTGCAGCGGCTCGGTCAGGACCGCTCAGGAGACCGGTCAAGAGCAGCGGCGCAGGTCAGGGCCGGTGCGGCCCGACCGTCGACCCCCCGGGGGTCGTCGTGACAAGATCGTGACCTGATCGGAACCTGCGAGCGCCCGGACGGCCTTGCCCCGGATCGTTGCAAGCGCTTGCATTGGAGAGCATGACCGGCCGGCGACCCGCCGTGGCCGGGCCGTGGGGATTCACCACGAGGATGTGGAGGACGAATGCGAAGCAACACCAGACACCGCATCACCGCGGTCGTCGGCGGGCTGAGCCTGGCGTTCGCGCTGGCCGCCTGTATGCCCGAGGACGAGGAGCCCAGCGGGGGCGGCGGTGGGGAGACCTCCGGTGGCGAGGTCGCCGAGGGCTGCGAGGCCTACGAGCAGTACGGCGACCTGAGCGGCACCACGGTGACGGTCTACACCTCCATCGTCGAGCCCGAGTCGGTCGACCAGGAGGAGTCGTACGACAAGTTCGAGGAGTGCACCGGCGCGACGATCGCGTACGAGGGCTCCCGTGAGTTCGAGGCGCAGCTGCTCGTCCGCATCCAGGCCGGCAACGCCCCCGACATCGCCTACATCCCGCAGCCGGGTCTGCTCCAGACCATCGTGCGCGACTTCCCTGACTCGATCGTCCCGGCTCCCGACGAGACCGAGGCGAACGTCGACCAGTACTTCTCGGAGTCGTGGAAGGAGTACGGCACGGTCGACGGCGAGTTCTACGCCGCCCCGCTCGGCGCGAACATGAAGTCGTTCGTCTGGTACTCCCCGAGCATGTTCGCCGACGCCGGCTACGAGATCCCGGAGACCTGGGACGACCTGATCGCGCTGTCCGACCAGATCGTCGCCGACGGCGGCAAGCCGTGGTGCGCGGGCATCGAGTCCGGTGACGCCACCGGCTGGCCGGCCACCGACTGGATCGAGGACATCGTCCTGCGCTCCGCCGGCGCCGAGGTCTACGACCAGTGGGTCGCCCACGAGATCCCGTTCAACGACCCCGCGATCGCCGAGGCGTTCGACATCGCCGACTCGATCCTGCGCAACCCGGACTACGTGAACGCCGGCATCGGTGACGTCGCCTCGATCGCCACGACCCCGTGGACCGAAGGCGGCTTCCCGATCCTCGACGGCGAGTGCTGGCTGCACCGGGCCGCGAACTTCTACCAGAACCAGTGGCCGGAGGGCACCGAGGTGGCCGAGGACGGCGACGTCTTCGCCTTCTACCTGCCCCCGATGGACCCGGACAACCGCCCGGTCCTCGGTGGTGGCGAGTTCGTGGCCGCCTTCTCCGACCGTCCTGAGGTCCAGGCCTTCCAGACCTTCCTCTCCAGCCCGGAGTGGGCGAACGCGAAGGCGCGCGTGACCGAGGCCGGCGGCTGGGTGTCGGCGAACTCGGGCATGGACGTCGAGCTGCTGGCCACGGACTTCGACCGGCTCGCCGGTTCCGTCCTGGCCGACACCGAGACGGTCATCCGCTTCGACGCGTCCGACCTGATGCCGGGCGAGGTCGGTGCGGGCACCTTCTGGTCGGAGATGGTCAACTGGTTCACCGGCAAGGCCACCGACCAGGTGCTGGCCGACATCGAGGCCTCCTGGCCGTGACGGCCGACCTCGCTGTGAACCGACAGTGACATAGCAGGACGGCAGGGGCCCGTACGCGCAGTGCGGGCCCCTGCCGCGCCCGGGCCCGGTGCCCGGCGGCGCGCGGGCCGTGGCCCGGTGCCCCGGCCGGTCCCGGGGCGCCGGGCCGGCAGGGGGTACCGGGAGCCGGTCGCCCGGTGCGACACAGACGGACTGGGACTGCCGCGGAACGCGGCGAACGCATACGTTGAGGCGTGACGCCGGCAGCGTCGCCGGTGTGGACGCCGCGTCCGGGAGGTCGATGTGGACTACATCTCGCGGTACTTGTCCTGGCTGTTCGGGGAGATCCGCGACTTCCTCGTGTACCGAGGCGACGATCCGGGGCGCAAGCTGCTCCTGATGGTCCTCGCCATCGTCATCTTCGTCGTGGTCATGGGCCTGATCCTCTGGCTCGCCGACCGGCCCAAGAAGGCCCGCACCTGGTTCGTGGCGTCCGCCTTCGTCGGACCCGCGCTCCTCGCCCTGGTGTTCGGGCTCGTCTACCCCGCGCTGCTGACCATCAACACGTCGTTCCAGAACCGGAACGAGGAGCGCGTGATGGAGTACGTCGGGTTCGACAACTACATCACCGCGTTCACCACGCCCCAGTTCCAGGGCGTGCTGCGCAACACCGCGCTGTGGGTGCTGCTGGTGCCGCTCCTGTCGACGTTCATCGGCCTCGTGTACGCGGTCGTCGTCGACCGGACGCGGTTCGAGAAGCTCGCCAAGACGCTCATCTTCATGCCGATGGCGATCTCCATGGTCGGCGCCGGCATCATCTGGGGCCTCGTCTACGACCAGCGCAGGGGTCCCGACGGGAACCTCGGCCTGATGAACGCGGTGCTCGGGATCTTCGGCGTCGAACCCTTCGACTACAGGTTGCTCGGCGCACCGACGAACACGCTGTTCCTCATCGTCGTGATGATCTGGATCCAGACCGGTTTCGCGATGACCGTCCTCTCGGCCGCGATCAAGGCGATCCCCGACGACATCATCGAGGCTGCCAAGCTCGACGGCCTCACCGGGTTCGGGATGTTCCGCTACATCACGGTGCCGAGCATCCGGCCCGCCCTCGTCGTCGTCCTCACGACGATCGCCATGGGCACGCTGAAGGTCTTCGACATCGTCCGGACCATGACCGGCGGCAACTTCGACACGTCGGTCGTCGCGAACGAGTTCTACGTGCAGGCGTTCCGGCAGAACAACCAGGGCCTGGGCGCCGCGCTGGCCGTGCTGCTCTTCGTGATCGTCATCCCGATCATCATCTACAACGTCCGCCAGATGCGACTGTCGGAGGCGATCCGATGACCACCACGCCGCTTCCCCCGCACGACGACGGCCCGCCGAAGAAGGAGACGCGCCTCCAGCGCCGTGCGCGCCTGGCGTCGACGAAGCTCTCCTCGCCGTGGGCGACGCTCATCGCGATCATCCTCGCGGTGCTCTGGACGACGCCGACCCTCGGCCTGTTCGTCACCTCGTTCCGTCCGGACTCGGCGATCCGCCGCGGCGGCTGGTGGACGACGCTCTGGAACCCCGAGTTCACCCTCGCCAACTACGAGGAGGCGCTCTTCGGCGGCCAGAACGAGCTCATCAAGTACTTCCTGAACTCGGTCGTCATCACGCTGCCGAGCGTCGTCATCCCGATCTCGATCGCGCTGCTCGCCGCCTACGGCTTCGCGTGGATCGACTTCAAGGGCCGCAACTTCCTGTTCATCGCGGTCTTCGCGCTGCAGGTCGTGCCGCTCCAGATCGCGCTCATCCCGCTGCTGTCGCAGTACGTGAGGTGGGGCGTCGAGGGCTCGTTCTGGACCCTGTGGCTGTCGCACACGATCTTCGCGCTGCCGCTGGCGATCTTCCTGCTGCACAACTTCATGAAGGACGTGCCGCCGTCGCTCGTGGAGGCCGCCCGGGTCGACGGCGCCGGGCACGTGAAGATCTTCTTCCAGATCATGCTGCCGCTCCTCACCCCGGCGATCGCGTCGTTCGCGATCTTCCAGTTCCTGTGGGTGTGGAACGACCTGCTCGTGGCGCTGACGTTCACCGGTGCGACCGAGAACGTGGCGCCGCTGACCGTGCGCGTGGCCTCCATGGCGGGCACGCGCGGCGGCGACTGGGAGATCCTCACCGCGGGCGCCTTCATCTCGATGGTGATCCCGGTGCTGGTCTTCCTGTTCCTGCAGCGGTTCTTCGTCCGCGGACTGCTGGCCGGGTCGGTCAAGGGCTGACCCGCCGTCCGGCGCGACGGAGCGGGGCTCCGGGGTGGTGGCCCCCGGGGCCCCGCAGTCGTGTCCGGACCGGGGCGCGGGCGGCCCTACCCTGGGCCGGTGACCGCGCTGGGCCGGCTCGTGGGCCGCACGCCGCCGCCGGCCCTCTTCGTCGTCTCGGGCCTGGGGCAGTACGTCGGCGCGGCCCTCGCCGTCGGGCTCTTCGCGACGGCGTCGCCCGCCGGGGTGGGCTGGGCGCGCGTGCTCATGGCCGCGGTCCTGCTCGTCGCGTGGCGACGCCCCTGGCGGATGGCGTGGACGCGGCGCACGCTGCGCGCGGCCGTCGCGTTCGGCGTCGTCCTCGCGCTCATGAACGTGACCTTCTACCTCGCGATCGACCGGCTGCCCCTGGGCACCGCCGTGGCGATCGAGTTCGTCGGGCCGGTCGCCGTCGCGGTGGCCACCGGGGCGGGCGGGCGCGAGCGCGCGGGGGCGGTCCTCGCCGCGGCCGGGGTGGTGCTGCTCGCGGGGGTGACGCTCGTGAGCGGGCCCGACGCCGCCGTCGGGCTCCTGCTCATCCTCGCCGCGGCCGCGTGCTGGGCGGGCTACATCCTGCTGGGGCGGCGCGTGGCGCTCGCAGGCGACGGCGTCACGCGGCTCGCGGTGGCGATGTCGGCGGGTGCGCTCGTGCTCGCGCCGGTGCTCGCGCCGCTCGGCCTGCCGGTGCTCGGGACGTGGCGGTCGGCGCTGCTCCTGCTCGGCGTCGCGCTGCTGTCCTCGGTGGTGCCGTACGCGGTCGAGCAGGTCGTGCTGCCGCGGGTGTCCGCGGCGACCTTCGCGGTGCTGCTCGCGCTCCTGCCGGCGAGCGCCGCCGTCGTCGGCGCCGTGGCGCTGCGGCAGCTGCCGGGCGTGGCCGAGGTGGTCGGGCTCGTGTGCGTCTCGGTCGCGATCGCGCTCACCTCGCGCGGAGAGCGTCCGCCCGCGACGCCGCCCGCCGGCGCCGCCGAGGCCGCCTGACCCCCTTCCCCGACATCGAGAGTCTGCGGCGAGTTCGAGAGGCAGAACCTCTCGAACTCGCCGCAAACTCTCGAACTCGGCGTGGGGGGGGGTGGGGGTGGGGGGGTGGGGGTGGGGGGTCGGGGTGTGGGGGCGGGGGTGGCTAGAGGTACTGGCCGGGGGTGCGGCTGTCGTCGTCGGCCGGGGGCTGCTGCGGGCGGGCCTGGACCGGGTGGCCCTGCGCCACGATGACGCCCGCGGGCAGCGCGCGCCGGATCTGCGCGAGCTGTGCCTGCGTGCTCATCTGCTGCGCCAGGAGCGCGGTCTGCATGCCGTGGAACAGGCCCTCGAGCCACCCCACGAGCTGGGCCTGCGCGATGCGCAGCTCGGCGTCGGACGGCTGGGCGTCCTCGGTGAACGGCAGCGTGATGCGTCGCAGCTCGGCCACGAGGTCCTCGGACAGCCCGTCCTCGAGCTCGCGCAGGGACCGCTCGTGCACCTCGGCGAGCCGGCCACGCGCGGCCTCGTCGAGCGGCGCGGAGCGCACCTCGTCGAGCAGCTGCTTGATCATGGTGCCGATCCGCATGATCTTGGCCGGCTGCCCGATCATCGCGGTCGGGTCGTCCGGGTCGACGGTCTCGTCCCGGTCGTCGTCGGGGTGGTCGTCCGGGCGGGGGATCGCGGCGTCGTCGGGTGCGGTCATACCCCCATCATGGCGCTAGCGTGACGGGCAGCACCTTCGGGAGGAACCGATGACCTGGCTCGACTCCGCCGCCCACCGACGCTGGCTCGAGGCGGAGACCGACCGACTGCTCGCCTTCGGGCGCGCCTCCCGGGTCCCGGGCGGCTTCGGCTGGCTCGACGACGCCGGGCGCGTCGACGCGTCCCGCCCGCTGCAGCTGTGGATCACCTGCCGCATGACGCACGTGTACGCCCTGGGCGCGCTGCTCGGCCGCCCGGGGTGCGCGCCGCTCGTCGACCACGGCGTCGCCGCGCTCAGCCCGGGCGGGGCCTTCCACGACGCCGAGCACGGCGGCTGGTTCGCCTCGGTCCGGCCCGCCGAGGGCGCGGGCACCGGCGGCCCGGCCTTCGTGCCCGACGACGCCGGCAAGGCCGCGTACCCGCACTCCTTCGTGGTCCTCGCCGCGGCGAGCGCCGTCGCCGCCGACCGGCCCGGCGCGCGCACGCTCCTCGACGCGGCCCTCGAGGTCCAGGAGACGCGGTTCTGGGACGAGGACGCCGGGATGGTCGTCGAGTCCTGGGACCGGACCTTCACCGAGCCCGAGGCGTACCGGGGCGTCAACGCGAACATGCACACGGTCGAGGCGTACCTCGCCGCCGCCGACGCCACGGGCGACGACGTGTGGCTGACCCGGGCCCTGCGGATCACCGAGCGCGTCGTGCACGGCTTCGCGCGCGACCACGACTGGCGCCTCCCGGAGCACTTCGACCCCGAGTGGCGCCCGCTGCTCGACTACAACCGCGACGACCCGGCGCACGCGTTCCGCCCCTACGGCGCGACGATCGGGCACTGGCTCGAGTGGTCGCGGCTGACGCTGCACGTCGGCGCCGCGCTGCGGGCCCGCGGGCGGCACGTGCCCGGCTGGGTGACCGAGGACGCCCGCGCGCTCTTCGCGGCCGCGGCCGACGCGTGGGCGGTCGACGGCGTCCCGGGCTGGGTCTACACGGTCGACTTCGACGGTCGCCCGGTCGTGCGCGAGCGCATGAACTGGGTGGTGTGCGAGGGCATCGGCGCCGCGGCGGCGCTGCGCGCGGTGACCGGCGACGTCGTCTACGACGACTGGTACCGACGCCTGTGGGACCACGCGGTCGAGCACTTCGTCGACCCGGTCGGCGGCTCGTGGTGGCACGAGCTGGGCCCGGACCTCGCGGTGTCCCGTGGCACGTGGTCCGGCAAGCCGGACGTCTACCACACGGTGCAGGCGACGCTGGTCCCGCGCCTGCCGCTCGCGCCGGTGCTCGCCCCCGCGCTCGCCCGGGGCCTGCTCGACGCGCGCCGCGGCGCCTGAGGGGCCTTCCGGGGCCCGTCAGGGCACGAGCAGGAGCTTGCCGAACACCTCGCCCGACTCCAGAGCCTCGTGCGCCCTCGCGGCCTCGGCGAGTGGCACGCGGTCGTGCACGACGGGTCGCACGCGCCCGTCGGCCACCATCGGCCACACGTGCTCGCCCACGGCCGCGACGATCTCCGCCTTCTCCGCCGCCGGCCGCGCCCGCAGCGTCGCGCCGTGCACCGACGCGCGCGCCGCCATGAGCGCGGCGAGGTCGAGCTCGGCCCGGCGGCCCTTCTGCAGCCCGATCACCTCCAGCCGCCCGCCCGTGGCGAGCGCCGCCAGGTTCCGCTCCAGGTACGCCGCGCCGACGACGTCGAGCACCACGTCCGCGCCCCGGCCGTCCGTGGCCTCGCGCACCGCGGCGACGAAGTCCTCGCTCCGGTGGTCGACGACGACGTCCGCGCCCAGCGCCGCGCACCGCGCCGCCCGCTCGGGCCCGCCCGCGGTCGCCACGACGCGCGCGCCGAGCGCGCGGGCGACCTGGATCGCCGTCGTGCCGATGCCGCCCGACCCGCCGTGCACGAGCACCGTCTCGCCCGCGCGCAGCCGAGCGCTGCCGACGAGCGTCGCCCACACCGTGCACGCCGCCTCGGGGAGCGCGGCCGCGTCGACGAGGGGGACGCCGTCGGGCGCGGGGAGGACCAGGGCGGCGGGGACGCGCACGAGGTCCGCGTAGCCGCCGCCGTCGAGCAGGGCGGCGACGCGGTCGCCCGGACGGAACCCGGCGTCGGGCCCCGCGGTGACCACCTCGCCGGAGACCTCGAGGCCGGGCCAGTCCGGCGCGCCGGGCGGCGGTGGGTAGCGGCCCTCGCGCTGGAGGAGGTCCGCGCGGTTCACGCCGGCCGCCGCGACGGAGACGACGACGTCGTCGGGCCGCTCGGGCCGCGGGTCGGGCAGATCCCGCACCTGCAGCACGCCGGGACCGCCGGGGTGCGTGATCGTGACGATTCGCATGTGGTGGAGTGTTGCAGGCGGGTGAAAAAGCGCCGATATCGTGTCCTGGGCCGACCGGGTTGCACGTTCGGACTAATGCCCGACGAGAAGAGCGCCGATGCTGATGCGACGGCGGTGGCCGACATGGACGCCGGTCGTGTTCCAGCACGTTGTGCGGAGGGTGCGCACCTTCGCACAGTGAAGGAGATGCCATGCTTCGCAGGTTGGGCATCCGGGGCAAGGTCCTCGCGGCCCTGTCCGTGCCCGTGGTCGTGCTCTTCCTGCTGGCCGGCCTCGTCTCCTGGCAGGCCATCCAGGAGGTGCGGTCCACCCGCGCCGTGCAGGACGTGCTCGAGGCCCTCGAGCAGTCGCGCCTGCTCGCGCAGTCGCTGCAGGAGGAGCGCTCCGTCTCCCTCGCGCTGTTCGGCCCCGCCGCGGCGGAGGTCAGCGCGACCACCGACCTCGAGTCGGTGCGCCAGGCGACGGACACCGCGCTCAACCGGTTCCAGCGCGCGGCCCGCGAGATCGACTTCGACGCCCTCGACCCGACCACCAAGGCCACCTTCGACGGCATGAACGCCCAGTTGGGCGCGCTGCGCTCGACGCGGGCGTTCGTCGACGTGCGCCAGGTGGCGATGCTCACGATCGACCAGGGCTTCTCCTCCCTCATCGGGTCCGTCGCCGCGTTCCCCCAGCGCGTCGCGGACGGCCTGAGCGACCGCGAGCTGGCGAAGATCGTCGCCACCGGCTCGGAGGTCTTCCAGCTCATGGAGGCCTACGAGCACGAGCAGGTCCTCGGCCGCGAGGTCCTGCGCTTGGTGCAGGCCGGCCTCATCGAGCCGACGGCGGTCAACGACACCAACCTGCAGGCCCTCTCCGACCTCATCGCGCAGAACGACGAGTTCCGCCTCGACGTGTCCGCCGCGGCCTACTCGCTCGGCACCGAGACGGCGATCGCCGAGGTCGTGCTCTCCACCAGCCAGGCGGTCGACCAGTTCCCGCAGATGCGCCGCGACCTGCGCAACCTCACCGCGGTCCGCCTGCTCAGCTGGGCCCCGGACGAGTGGTCCAGCGCGGCCCAGGCCGAGATCGAGGAGATCGCGGTCGTCTCGGAGGAGATCGACTCCAGGTCCACCGCCCGCGCGAACGTCGTCGCCAACGCGGCCATCCGCGAGGCGGCCCTGTCGATCTCGGTCACCGCCCTCGCCGTCGTCCTCTCCGTCGTCATCGCGCTGTCGATCGCCCGCGCGATCGTCCGCCCGGTCCGGCGTCTGACCGAGGCCGCGACCACGGTCCGCGACGAGCTGCCGAACCTGGTCGAGCAGGTCGCGATCCCCGGCCAGGGGCCCGACCTGCGCCTGACGAAGATCCCGGTCGAGTCCCGCGACGAGATCGGCCAGCTGGCCCAGGCGTTCAACGAGGTGAACCAGACGACCATCGAGGTCGCCCAGGAGCAGGCCGCCCTGCGCGCGTCCATCGCCGAGATGTTCGTCAACGTGGCCCGCCGCGACCAGGTCCTCCTCAACCGGCAGCTGTCCTTCATCGACGCGCTCGAGCGCGCGGAGGAGGACCCGAAGACGCTGGCCGACCTCTTCCGGCTCGACCACCTCGCGACCCGCATGCGCCGCAACAGCGAGTCGCTCCTCGTCCTCGCCGGCATCGACACCGGCCGTCGCCTGCGCGAGCCGCTGCCGACCTCGGACGTGATCCGTACCGCGTCGTCCGAGATCGAGCACTACGAGCGCATCCAGCTCGAGCTCCCGGTCGACCCGCTCATGCTCGGCCACACCGCGCTCCCGACGGCGCACATGCTGGCGGAGCTGCTCGAGAACGCGACGGTCTTCTCCGACCCGGGCACGCCGGTGCACGTCTCGACGGGCATCGACGAGGAGGCCGTGATCATCACGATCCTCGACCAGGGCCTCGGCATGACCCCCGAGGAGCTCGCGCAGGCGAACTCCCGGCTGCAGACGTCGTCCGCGAGCGACGTGCTCGGCGCCCAGCGCCTGGGCCTGTACGTCGTCGGCCGCATCTCCGCGCGCCTCGGCGCGAAGGTGACCCTGGGCCTCGGCCCGGACGGCAAGGGCACGCTCGTCACGGTGCGCATGCCGCTCGTCCTCTTCGTCAACCCGGGCGAGCTCCCGATCACCCCGCCGACGACGCACGCGCGCGTCGAGACGTTCGTCCGCCCGGAGGAGGCGGCCGGCGCCGTCCACGACACGGCGTACGCCCCGCCGCCCGCCCCGACGCAGGTGCAGGACGTGCCGGCCGGCGCGCTCGGCTCGGCGGAGAACCCCGCCGAGCCGGTGGACATCGCCGCGCTCACCGAGGGCACGACGGAGACCGGCCTGCCGAAGCGCCGCACGACCGCCGAGCCCGCCCCGGCGTGGGACATGTCCGCGGGCAACCCGGCGGCCGCGTCGGCCATCCCGCTGGCCCCCGCGCCCGAGGCGCTCGCCACCGCCGCGAGCGGCATGGACGAGGTCTGGACGCCGCCGGTCGTCGCCACGTCGACCCCGCTCGTGCCGCGCCGTCGCCCCGACGACGCCGAGGCCCCCGCCGCGCAGGCGGGTGCGGCCCCCGAGGCCGCGGCCCCGGCCGCCGAGGCGCCGGCGTCGCCGCTGCCGCAGCGCGCCCGGTCGACGGCGTCCGGCCTGCCGGTGCGCGGTGCCCCGGCCGCCCCCGAGGCGCCCGCCGCCGCGGCCCCGGCCGCGGAGGCCCCCGCCACGACCCCGAGCGGCCTGCCCACGCGGCGCCCGGCCGCCCCCGTCCCGCCGCCCGCTCCCGAGCCGACGTCGTCGGCCCCGTCGAGCGTCGAGGGCCGCACCGCGATGTTCGCCGGGTTCCGGTCCCGCCGGGCCGAGCTGGCCGCTGCCGCGGTCGCCGAGGGTGGAGCCGCCCAGGACGCGCCGACCACCGACGCCGTCGAGCGCCTCGCCGCGCAGGCGACGGGTGCCGCCGCGTTCTTCTCGCGGAACCCGCAGCCCGCGCCCGCGGAGGAGGCCACGACCGAGGCCGCCGAGCACGCCGCGCCCGCCGAGGCCCCCGAGCCCGCCGAGGAGCCGATGGTCATCCCGGCGCTCGTCGAGGACGAGGACGAGTTCGGCGACGCGGCGTTCGCCCCCCAGGCGCCCGCGGCGCAGGTGCCGGGCACCGAGGCCCCCGCGGCCGAGGCGCCCGCGGCCGAGGTCCCGGCCGAGCCGTCGCCGTACGCCGAGGCGCAGCCCTCGCCGTACACCGACGCGCAGCCGGCGTCCCCGTACACGGACGCGCAGCCGGCCGACGGCGCGCCGTGGCCGCCGGCCGTGCCCGCGGCCGCCGCGCCCGCCGCGCAGGACGACTTCCCGATCTTCGAGCCGACGCCGACGCCGACGTACGAGCCGCCGTCGGTCCAGCCGGCCGCGTCCGCCGCGCCGGTGTTCCAGCCCGCGCCCGTCGCCGAGGCGCCCGCCGCCGCGGCCCCCGCCGAGCCGGTCGCGCCCGCGCCGGCCGCGCAGGTCCCGGCGCCGGCCGCGGAGGCGCCCGCGCAGCCCGCGCCGGTGTTCCCGACGTTCGCGACGGAGACCCCGGACTTCGCCGAGCTCGTCCACGGCCCGACGCGCCGCAGCCTGCGCGAGTCGCGCGGCGGTCGTCGCCGCTGGTTCCGCCGGTCGCGCAAGGACGAGGCCGCCGAGGTCATCACCCCGGCCCCGGCCGCCACGGCCCCGGCCTCGCCGGCCGCCGGCCTGGCCGTCCCGGCGCCCGCCCGCCCGGCCTCCGGCGCCGCGCCGGTCGCCCCGTCGGCCGTCGCCGAGTCGCCGGTCCGCCAGTCCGCCTGGGGCGGCGCGCCGCAGGGCACGCACGCCTCCGCACCCGCCGCGGCGGCCGAGCCCGCCCCGGCGCCGGAGCCCGAGCGTCCGCCGCGCGTCGTCTGGACGCCGCAGCCGGCGAGCGACCTCGGCTGGCAGGCGCCCGAGGCGCCGCAGTGGACCGCGCCGCCGTCGGCGCCCGCCTCGCCGCTGCCCTCCGCGCCGGCGCCCGCCGCCGGTCCTGCGACGCCGTCGGCCCCCGTGACGCCGACCGTGCCCGAGCCGCGCGCCGCCGTCGAGCAGGCGTGGCAGCCCGCCGCGGCCCCGGGCTGGCAGCCCGAGCCGTGGCCCGAGGCGGAGGCGCCGAGCGCGCCCGAGGCGCCCGCCGCGCCGTCGGCGGCCCCGGCCGCTCCCGCCGCGTCGGCCGCGCCGGCCGCGCCGAGCACGCCCGCCGCACCGACCACGCCGACCACGTTCACGCCGGCGCCCGCCGCGCCCCCGTCCACCGGCGGCTTCGGCGGTGCGACGACCTTCACGCCGCAGCCGATCTTCGGCGTCGACGAGGAGATGACGAGCATGCTGGCGCAGCGGGCGGACATCGCCCAGCAGGCGCTGGCGGAGCTCAACCAGCTGTCGACGTACCGGCCGCAGACGGTGAGCGGGAGCGGGGCGCCCAAGCTGGCGCGCCGCACCCCGTCCGCCATCCCCGCGGCCCCGGCGATCGCGAAGCCGTCGTCGCCGCGTCCCGCGCGCGACGCGAACCAGGTCCGTTCCCTGCTGTCCAGCTTCCAGTCCGGCACCGCCCGCGGCCGGCAGCTGGCCGGGGACGGCGCACAGACCACCGGCGCCGTCGGCCGCGCCGGTAGCTCGGAGGGACCGGAGGGTCGGGGCGAACCCGTCACGACACCGGACACCGACCTGCCACGGGACACGACGTGGTGACCCGTAACCCCCTGCAGTACCAGGCCGGAGACCTTCAGGAGGACATGTGACAGCCATCAGCTCGGAAGCCGCCAACTTCGGGTGGCTCCTCGACAACTTCGTCAGGACGGTGCCGGGCACCCGACACACCCTCGTGGTGTCGGCCGACGGCCTTCTCATGGCCATGTCGGACAACCTGGACCGCACGAGCGGCGACCAGCTCGCCGCCATCGTCGCGGGGCTGTCCAGCCTCACCCGCGGCGCAGCTCGTCAGCTTCAGGCCGGGGACGTCCGTCAGGCGATCGTCGAGATGGACGAGCTCTTCCTGTTCCTCATGAGCGTGTCCAACGGCTCGGTGCTCGCCGTCGTCGCCGACACCACGTGCGACGTCGGCCTCATCGGGTACGAGATGGCGATGCTCGTGTCCCGGACGGAGACCACGCTCACGCCGCAGCTCGTCAGCGAGATGCGCAGCAGCCTCCCGGTCGACGGTGCGGTGCGGGCGGTCGGGTGAGCGGGGCCATGGCCACCAACGAGCAGCCATTCGGGGGGATGCACCGCATCTCCGGGTCGCACGCGGACGACGGCGTCGAGTACGAGACTCGCACCGTCCGTCCCTACGCGGTCACCGGTGGTCGTGTTCGGGCCGCGAACTCGGATCTTCCGCTCGAGGCTCTCGTCGAGAGCATCGAGGGTGCCGCCGGCGCTCAAGGGTTGCCTCCTGAGAAGCGGGCGATCCTGCAGCACGCAGCACACACGTTCGTGTCCGTCGCCGAGCTGTCCGCACTCCTGCGGCTCCCGCTCGGGGTCGTGCGCGTCCTGGTCACGGACCTGTCCGAGTCGGGCCTGGTCCGGGTCCACACTTCCACGCCGGTCAGCGTGCACACCGGCCAGTCCCCCGCCCTGTCCCTGAGCGTGCTGGAGAGTGTTCTCAATGGCATATCAGCCCTCTGACACCGCCGTGACGGACCGGTCCGCACCGCCTACGGTCGCCCCCACCGTCGTCAAGATCGTCGTGGCCGGCGGCTTCGCCGTCGGCAAGACGACGTTCATCGGCTCGATCTCCGACATCGAGCCGCTCAACACCGAAGCAGCCATGACCGAGCACTCGGTCGGGGTCGACGACGCCGGTGGCGTCACCGACCGCAAGACGACCACCACGGTGGCGATGGACTTCGGTCGCATCGCCCTCCCGGGCTCGCTGTGGCTGTACCTGTTCGGCACGCCCGGTCAGGACCGCTTCCTGTTCATGTGGGACGACCTGGTCCGCGGTGCCATCGGCGCCGTCGTCCTGGTCGACACCGAGCGCCTGGACCAGTGCTTCCCGGCCGTCGACTACTTCGAGTCGCGTGGCATCCCGTTCGTCGTGGCGATCAACTGCTTCGACGGCGTGGCCCGCCACCAGCTCGACGACGTCCGCGAGGCCCTCTCGGTCCCGCCGCACGTGCCCCTCATGTACACGGACGCGCGCTCCCGGGCCGCGACCAAGCAGACCCTCATCGCCCTCGTGCAGCTCGCGATGGAGCGGCTGCGGGGCTGAGACCCCTCGCCCCTCGGGGCGGCGATCAGGCGCTGACGGCGCCGGTGCGGATGTCCTCCCCGCACCGGCGCCGTCGTGTTCTGTCACTACGCTCGGGGGCGACACCCATGCGCGTCCCGGGACGGGGAGATGCTCATCTACGCCGACGGCTCGGCCCTGAGCCGGTCCGTCACCGACGACCCCGAGTCGCCGGCCTGGCGGGAGTGGTTCGCCGAGCACGCCGACGACGTCGTCACCTCCCCGCTGGGCCTGTCGGAGCTGCGGCGGGCTGCGGCGCCGCTGGGGCTCGAGGCGCGCGAGCGGGCGCGCGAGATCGCCGCGGCCGTCTCGGTGGTGCGGTTCTTCGACCAGGCGCTCGGCACGGCGTCGATGACGGCGAGCGTGCTGCCCCCGTTCAAGGCGATCCACCTCGGCGTGGCGATGGCCCACGCCGACGTCGGGGCCGTCGTCACGTACGACGCCGAGCTCGCCCAGGTGGCGATCCTGCACGGCGTGCGCGTGCTCGCCCCGGGCCGTGACGCCGAGTGGTGGGCCGGCTGAGGTCGCTCGGGCCGAGGGCGTCCGCCCGCCCGCCCGGTCGCTGCCGACGCGGCCGGTGGCCGGGGTGGTCAGGGTCGGCCCGGCGGGCTGCCACAATGGGCGCGCCGGCGTCGGGCCGGGTGGTCGGGCTGCGTGACGACGTCCGCCCGCTCGTGAGCCCGGTCGGCGCAGGGAGGGCTGGCTGAGCGGCCGAAAGCGACGGTCTTGAAAACCGTTAGGGCGGTGTCCCCGTCCTCAAGGGTTCGAATCCCTTGCCCTCCGCCCTGGGGGACGTCCGACCACTCCTGTGGGTCCCTGATGCCGTCGCATGGGCGTACGCGCGTCGCGACGAGTGGCGCTGGTCGCCTCGCCCCGGCCACCTCTGCTCACTCTCGCCGGTCGTGGGTGGACCGGACCGGCGCGCGAAGGCCGTTCGGGTGAACGTGCGCCTTTCCGGACACATCGCCCCGCTAGAGTGCGCGTGTCCTTGATCACCGACTCGCGCCCGGGCCTTCGGGAGATCGGGAGGCCCGCGATGGCCCGTCCTCTTTCGCGTCGCGCCCTCGGCGCGGCGTCCGTCGCCGTCCTCGCCCTGCTGGGGCTCGTGGGGTGCGCGTCCGAGCCGGCGGGTCCCGACGTGCCCACGGCGTCGGCACCCGACGGGAGCACGGGCGACGCCCAGCCCGAGCCGGAGCCCGCGCAGACCGACGAGGCGGACGGCCCCGCGAACCCGGTCTGCGCCGCGCTCGCGGCGTCCGGCATCCTCGAGGCGGTCGGTCTGCCGTCCGAGCTGAAGGACGTGTCCGAGCCGGGCACCACGGCCACGTGCCTCGTCGATGACGACGACACGTGGGTCAGGGCGGAGGTGTGGGGCCCGGACGCGGACCCCGAGCACCTCGCGGACTTCCCCCTCTCGCCGACCGAACGTGCCGAGGCCCAGATGGCCCTGCGCGACGAACCTCCGCTGGCCTGGTCCGGTCCGGACGACACCCAGACGTGGGCCGACTCCGCGCTCCCGGCCGGCAGGCACACGGTCCTGGTCCAGACCGCGCGCGACGGCGGCGCCGTCAGCCTGCACGTCGACGCCAGCCTCGACATCACCGTCGAGCAGGTGGTCGCGGCCGCGACCAGGCTCGCCGACGCGATCGACATGCAGGAGGCCTTCGCCCACGCCGCCTCGTACGTCCGGCCCGACGACTGGTAGCCGGGTCGCTCAGGCCCAGGCGGCCAGCAGGTCCTCGGCGGTCCACACGCGCGCGAGGCGCGGGTCCTCCGCGCCGGCCGGGCACACCCCCGCCAGCGGCGTCCCGGCGCCGACGCCGGGCACCGCCACCGCGTCCCGCGCCAGGGCGTCGACGTCGTCCGGGCCGAGCGGCCGGTCCGTGCGCCACGCGACCCGCCCGACGGCGCCCACCCGGCCCGCGGGCCGCGCGTCGGCGACCACGAAGTCCACCGCGGGCGAGCCCGAGCGCGGCCACCACCCGCCGACCACGGACGCGGCGTCGTCGGCGAGGAGACGGGCGAGGGCGTCGCGCACGACGGGGACGACGGCGGCGTCCCGCCAGGCCGGCCAGGCCGTGGCGACCCGCGCCCAGGCGAGGTCCGGGCGGCCGCGGTCCACCTCCGCCAGCGCGGGCTCGACGAACGCGAGCCAGAAGGCGACCGCGGGGTCCGCGACCCGGTAGCGGGGGTGGCGCGCCTCGATGGCCGACAGCGGCAGGTCCTGCACGACCACGCGCGACGCGACGAGGCCGGACAGGACGCGGCTGAGGGAGGCGGCCTTGAGCCCACCGGGCCCGCCGCACGCCTGCTGCACCGCGGTGAACGTGCTCGCGCCGCGGGCGATCGCGGCGAGGACGTCGCGGCCGAGGTCGGTGAGGTCCGGGTCGAGCGCGCGCGGCGGCTCGGCCACGAGCGCGGACAGCGGCGAGGCGAGGGACCGCCGCACGAACGCCTCGGCGTCGTCGCCGTGCCGCCACTCCCGCACCGCGAGGGGCAGGCCGCCCGTGACGAGGTGCGCGTCGAACGCGGGGGCGGCGTCGGCCCCGGTGGCGGCGGCGATCTCGGCGGGGGAGAGCGGCTCCAGCACGACCGCGGTCGCGCGGCCCTCGAACGGCCCGCCCGGGCCGGTGAGCGCCTCCATCGCCGCGAGGTCGGCGCCCACGAGCACGAGGAGCACCGGCGTGCGGGACAGCGCCCGGTCCCACACGCGCCGCAGGGTGGCCGCGGCGCCGTCCACGGACGCGAGCAGCCAGGGGGCGTCGTCGAGCACCACGAGGGACGGCCGGTCGGCGGGCAGGGCCGCGGCGAGCAGCGTGAGGGCCGCGACGAGCGTGCCGGGAGGGTTGCCGCCCGCGACGCTCGCCTCCGGCAGGTCCGACGCCGCGACGGACTCCGCGATCGCCGCGAAGGCGCGCTCGGGGGTGGCGCGGCGCACGGCCTGGTGCACGACGACGGGCACGCCGCTCGTGCGCGCGACCTCCTCGAGCAGGCGGCTCTTGCCCACGCGGCGGCGCCCGCGGAGCACGACGACGCGGCCCGGCGCGGCGGGGTCGGTCCCCACGGCGGCGAGCTCGGCGCGCAGCAGCGCGAGCTCGCGCTCGCGGCCGAGGAAGGTCATCGCGCGATCCCTTCGACGTGACTCACCCTGACGTAAGTCTTGTCGGCAGAACTCACGCCGACATGAGCGAACATGCCTCACCGGGGCGCGGCGGCGTCCTGACCTGCGACGACGCCGTCGCCGCTCCGGGCGCCGGGGTGTGCTCAGCCGAAGGCGAGCCCCAGCCCTCGGTACGTGGGCACCGCGCGCGGCTCCTCGCCCGGGGCCGCGAGCACGACCTCGCCGAACCGCTCCATGAGCTCGCCCGCCTTCGCGTGGCGGAACCAGACGCGGTCGCCGACGCCGAGACCGTCCGCGGCCGGCCCGAACACCGGTGTCTGCACCTCGCCCGCGCCCTCCGAGCGGCCCAGGCGCAGCCCGGGCGGGTCGACCGGCGTCGGGACTCGGGAGGCACCGGGCGGGCCGGACGCGACGTACCCGCCGCTGAACAACGTCGCCACGCCCGGCCCCGGTCGGCGCACGACGTCGAGCGCGAAGAACGCCGCGGGCCGCAGCGCGCGCCCGCCCGGCGGCACGCGGTATCCGTCGAACAGCGTCGGCACGTACAGCCCCGACCCGGCGGTGAGCTCGGTGACCGCCGGGTCGGCCGCGGTCGCCGCGAGCGAGCCCGTGCCCCCGCCGTTGACGAGCTCCACCTGCCCGACGGCGGCGGCCACCGCGGCGACCACCGCACCCCGACGCACGGCCAGCTCCGCGAGCGACGCGCGCTTGACCGCGCGCACCGCCGGCGAGGTGTCCGGCAGCCCGGCCACCTGCGCCTCGTAGAACATCAACCCGCGCACGGGGCAGCCGCGGCGCTCGGCGAGGCGGGCGAGCGCGGCCACCTCGGCGGGCTCCCGCAGGGGCGAGCGCCGCACGCCCAGGTGCGCCCGCGCGCGCCGGCCCAGCCCGGCCGGCCCGACCTCGAGCGAGGCGTCCACGTCGAGGCACACCCGCACGCGCCCGTCGCCCGCCGCGCCGGCCCCTCCGGCCGCGCGCGGTTCGCCCGCCCCCGCCGTCGCCACCGCGCGCTCGATCAGGGCGAGGTGCGCGGCGTCGTCGACCATGAGCGTCACGGCCGCGCGCAGCGTCGGGTCGGCCGCGAGCTCGGCGACCGCGGCGGCGTCGGCCGTCGGGTAGCCGACCAGGACGTCCGTGGCGCCGCGCCGGGCCCACCACAGGGCCTCCCGCAGCGAGTAGGCCATGAGCCCGCGGAACCCGGCCGCGAGCGCGCGCTCGACGAGCTCCGGCACGCGCACCGACTTGGTCGCCAGGCGCACGGGCCGCCCGGCCGCGCGGCGCAGCAGCTCGGCGGCGTTGGCGTCGAACGCGGCGAGGTCGACGACGGCGAGCGGGGCCGGTCGGCCGCGCGCGGCGGCCCGGACGTGGGGCGCGACGAGCGGGCCCGCGGGACGGGAGATCACCCGGCCATCTTGACGGGGCCCGACCCGCGCCGGTAGTCAGCGATCATGACGAGCGCCGGCGTGTGGCGGAACTGGGCCGGCACGGTGGCCGCCCGGGCGGAGCGGTTCTGGCGGCCGCGCGACGTGGACGACGTCGTGCGCGCCGTCCGCTGGGCCGCGTCGCGCGGGATGCGCGTGCGCGCGGTCGGCGGCGGGCACTCGTTCACCGCGGCCGCCGCGACCGACGGCGTCCTCCTGGAGCTCTCGGAGCTGGCCGGCGTCGAGCGGGTCGTGCGGCGCCGCGACGGGACGGCGGACGTGACGGTCGGCGCGGGCACCCGGCTGCGCGACCTCAACCGCGCGCTCGCGGGCCTCGGGCTCGCCATGGCCAACCTCGGCGACATCGACCGCCAGACGATCGCCGGCGCGATCTCCACGGGCACGCACGGCACGGGGCGCGACGTCGGCGGGCTGGCCACGCAGGTCACGGGCCTGCGCCTGGTCACCGCGGACGCGCAGGTGCGCGAGGTCGACGCCGACCACGAGCCCGAGCTGTTCGAGGCCGCCCGCCTCGGCCTGGGCGCGCTGGGGATCCTCGTCGCGGTCACGCTGCGCGTGGTCCCCGCGTTCACGCTGCGGGCGCGCGAGGAGACGTACCCGCTCGCCGAGGTGCTCGACCGCCTCGAGGGCCCCGACGGCTGGCTCGCCACCACGGACCACGTGGACCTGTACTGGTTCCCGTTCACGCAGCGCGCTCTGGTCAAGCGCAACGACCGCGTGCCCGACGCCGAGGCCCCCGGCGAGCGCCTGTCGCCCCTGCGCCGCCTCCTCGAGGACGAGGTGCTGTCCAACGGGGTCTTCGAGGCGACGAACAGGCTCGCGGCGGCCGTCCCGCGCGCCGTGCCGGCGATCAACGCGTTCGCGGCGCGGGCGCTGTCCGACCGGACCTACCGGGCGCCGTCGGCCGAGGTGTTCATCAGCCCGCGCCGCGTGCGGTTCCGGGAGATGGAGTACGCGGTGCCACGCGAGGCGCTGCGCGAGGTGGTGGCGGAGATCGACGCGTGGCTGCGACGCACGCGCGAGCCCGTGACCTTCCCCATCGAGATCCGCTTCACCCCGCCCGACGACGTGTGGCTCTCCACGACCTACGGGCGCGCCTCGGCGTACGTCGCGGTGCACCAGTACCACCGCATGCCGCACGACAGGTACTTCGGGGCCGCCGAGGCCGTGCTCGACGCCGCGGGCGGGCGCCCGCACTGGGGCAAGCTGCACGGGCTCGACGCGGGCCGCCTCGCGCCCCGCTACCCGCGGTTCGAGGCCTTCCGCCGGGTCCGTGCCGCGTACGACCCGGAGGGGCGGTTCGCGAACGCCTACACCGACCGCGTGCTGGGGCCGGTCGGCCAGCCCTGACGTCCCGGGCGCGGCTCAGGCGAGCCGGTGGACCACGCCGGCGCCGTACGTGCCGTCCCGACGACGTCGGGGCGCCTTGACGCGCCACCGCTCGCCCGCGCCCTCGACCCAGTCGAGCACGCTCGGGCCCACGTGGTTGAGGACGAACGTCGGGCGGCGCTGCGTGACGACCACGCGCGCGAGCGCCTCGGGGTCGGGGTGGCCGAACACCGCCCCGTCCGTGGAGACCAGCCACGTGCGGGCGCGCACCCGCTCGAGCCGCGCGGGGCTGGTGTTCCGGCGCGAGCCGTGGTGCGACATCTTCACCGCGTCGAACGCGTGCGGCCCGGGCCCGAGCCGGTCCAGGCCCGCCACGACCTCCTCGACCGGGGCGTCCCCCAGCAGGAGCAGCCGCCTGCCGTCGTACTCCGCGACGAGCGAGATGCCGGCGGCGTTCGCCCTGCTCGTGTCGCGCCGGTAGGGCGCGGCGGCGAGCGCGTCGACGTCGAGGCCGAGCAGGTCGGTGCGCCGCCAGGACCTCTTCGTGATCGGGGCGCCCTCGCCGGGAACGATGCCCGCCGCGGCGCACGCCTTCGCCCACTCCGGCGCGAGCCGCTCGAGCGTCGACGGCCGCGGCCCGATGACGGTCAGCCGCAGCCCGCCGGGCAGGCGCACGACCGGCGGGGGAGCCTCGTCGGGCAGGGCCACCGGGCCGCCCCGGAAGGCGCGGTTCCAGCGGCCCGGGTCGGTGAGCAGGGTCTGGGTGAGGCGCTCGCCGTCGAGCCCGCCGAGCAGGTCGTCGGGCGGCGTCGGCCCGGGCAGCAGGTGCCGGTAGCCGTTGAACCACACGTCGCGGAACAGGCGCAGGCGGCGCGGGTCCGACAGCAGCGAGACGACGCCCTGCACGTGGTCGGCGTCGACGTGCGTGACGACGAGCAGCTCGACGCGGTTCGTCCGGCCGGGCAGGGCCGCGATGCGGCGCTCGAGCTCGGGCACGAGCGTGCCGATGGTGTCCTGCGGCCCGGCGTCGACGAGCACGTGGTGGCGCTCGTCGCCCTCGCCGTACGTGAGCCACAGGCAGTCGCCCCGCTGCGCGGGCAGCATCTCCACGGTGAACACGTGCCCTCCCGGCCTCAGATCGTCCAGTCGGCGTCGCCGTAGGCGGTGAGCGCGAGCGCGGCCGGCAGCCCCTCGGCCACGGCGGCGCGCCGCCACGCGGTGACGAGGTCGCCCAGCGGCTCCCGACGCCGGTCTGCGGCCGCCTCGCGCAGCGCGGCCACGAGCCGCTGGGCGAGCCGGGCGGCGTGGGACGCGCGCAGCATGGTCAGGCTCGAGACCACGACGGCCGCGTCGCGCGCGAGGAAGCGCGTGGCGAAGCCCGCCGGGTCGTCGGCAGAACCGGCCGTGTCGCAGCCGAGCAGCACGACGACCGGGTGCACGGGCCGCCCGCCGGTGACGTGCCGGGCCTCGATGCGCCCGCGCACGAGCGTCTGCGCCGAGATCTCCAGGGTTGCGGCAGCCACGTCCGTGTGCGGCACGAGCACGAGCAGGTCGGTGTCGGCCTGGGCGAGCAGGTCCGCCCACTCCTGCCACGTGCGGGCCCGCCCCGTGCCCTCGCCGAGCTCTGCGAGCGTGGCCCGCACGTCGGCGTCGGTGACCTTGCGGCTCGCGCCGAGCACCGCCCGCGTCACGGCGAGCCGGCGCCGCCGCCGGGTGGGTGCGGCGGTGGTGAGGACCTGGCGGCCCGGGTCGTCGCCGTCGCCGGGCGCGTCGACGTAGTGGCGCTCGATCGTCGCCCGCAGCCCGAGGAACGCGGCGGGGCAGACGATCGACGTGTCGTCCGGGCCGTCGCCGCAGGCCGGCCCGCAGTCCTCGCCGCCGGCGAGCCACGACGGGCAGAGCGCGGCGTCGTCGTCGGGCGCGGGGCGCGTGTAGGCGAGCTCGAGCGGCAGGAAGATCCCCGTGCGCGCGGTGACGACCTGCAGGCGTTCCAGGGCGCCGCGGCGTGCGAACGGCAGCAGGTAGGTCTCCAGGAAGCCGTGCAGGTCGCGGCCCCACACCGCCAGCTCGACGAGCAGCCGCACCTCCGCGGCCGACGGCACCCCCGCCCTGCGCGCGGGCAGTGACGCGGCGCGCACGAGGAGCTCGCGCAGGCGCTCGACGACGGGCTCGAGCTCGCGCATCGCGGGCACGTCGACGCTCGTCGTGGTCCCGCCGGCGTGCGCCATGAGGCCGGGCCGGCCCGCGTCGTCGTGGTTCGCGACGACCGTCGCGTCGAACCGGCGCCGCCCGCGCACGTCGAGGGTCGGGTGGACGAGCGCGTACTGGGCGAGGTGGGCCGGTCCACCGACGACGCCGGTGAGCACCGCGGTCTGCAGCACCCGGTTGCGGTGCACGAGCAGGAGGCGCGCCGACACCTCGCGCGTGCCGGGCGGCAGGTGCAGCGGCAGGTGCGCGTCGGTGGAGCGCCAGCGCCGCGGCACGCGCAGCCGGGCCTGGACGGGTTCGCCGCGGGGCTCGAGCGGCACGAGCACGGCGGTCAGGCCCACCGACGTGACGCCGGGGCGCGTGAACCCGAGCTCGGTGTCGGTGAGGCTCCCGGCGGCGAGGGCGCCGTCCTCCAGCGGCCCGACGAAGACCGTCACGTCGTTGTCGCCCTCGACGAGGGTGTGCGGCCGGACGCCCGGGGCCTCGGCGTTGACGTGGCACTGCAGCCAGCGCGGGTCCGCCTCGGCCTCCTCGTCCTCGGCCGGGCGCACGGGGCGCCCGGCGGCGGGTGGCCGACCCGCGGCGGGCCGGCGACGACGACCTCGGCACCCAGCGCGGCCAGGGCGTCCTCGGCCGTCGTGGCGTCGAGCGCGCCCGCCGGGCCCAGGGCGACCACGACGCGCGCGCGGCCGCCCGTGCGGGTCGCGGCGCGCAGGAGGGGCGCCGGGAGCACGAGGAGCGCGACGTCGTCGGGCAGGGCGACGACGTCGACCTCCACGCGCGGCGCGCCCACCGCGCCGAGCACGTCGTCCGGGGCGGACAGGACGCCGATCCGCAGTCTCATCCCAGTCCTTCCTCGGGGCAGGGCAGGCCGTCCGGCGGCCGCAGGTCGCGGTCGAGCCACGTGCGCACGGCCGCCTCGGCGGCCAGGTAGCCCCAGTTGACGATCCGCCGACGCGTGCGCGGGTCGAGGCGGGCCAGGCGCGTGGGGGTGCGGGCGAGGCGCGTGGTCGCCTCGAGCGGCGCGGGCGGCCCGCCGGGCGCGGCGTAGGAGGCGCGGTCGGAGCCGATCGCCCAGAACGCGCCCGTGCGCGCGCCCGTCGCGAGCATCCCGACGACCTGCCTGCGTCGCAGGCGACGCACCTGGACGTCGATCGTCTGGAGCGTGCGCAGCGTCCCGCGGACCCAGTCCCTCGCCGGGTTCTCCGGCTCGCCGAACGTGCCGCCACCGTCGCTGACCAGCACGGTCGCACACCGTTTGAGTATCGGCTCTAGTCCCAGGTTGTCGTAGACGCCGCCGTCCGTGAGGTGCACGGTGCGGCCGCCGACGCGCAGCAGGAACGGCGAGAGGAACGGCGGGAAGACCGAGCTCGCCGCGACCGCGCGGGCCAGCGGCAGGGTCGGCCACGGCACCGCCGGGGAGCGCCAGTCGCGCATGTACGGCCGGCTGAACCGCCACAGCGCGCCCGTGGAGAGGTTCGTGGCGAGCAGCACCACGCGCGGACCCGTGGCGTCGTCGGGCAGGTCCTGCAGCGTGGCGCCGTGGAACAGGCGCCGGTCGTACGCGGCGGCGACCCGGCGGGCGATCCGGCCCGGCCACAGGCCGGTGAGCACCGCCGGGACGTCGAGCGTGCGCCCCGCGAGGTCCAGCAGCGGCTCCTCGACGAGCTCGGTGAACCGGGCGGCCACGCCGTCGCGCACGTCCAGGCGCGGCCACGCGAGGCCCAGCACGCCCGCGGTGATCGACCCGCCGGAGACCGCGGCGACCCGCGTCACGCGGGCGAGCCACCCCGTCTCGTCGAGGCGGCGCAGCCCGCCGACGTGGAAGAGCATCGCGCGGTAGCCGCCGCCGGACAGGCACAGCCCGACGCCGTCGGGCGCGCCCGCGGGGCCGTCCGGGTCGTCGGCGCGCGCTCGGGCGCGGGAGGGGGGCGGACGCCGTACGGACGTCCCAGGACGATCGCGGCGAGCCGGGCCAGGATGTGCGCATGACGAGGGGGGACGAGGAGCTCGAACCCGTCGAGCTCATCCGCCAGTCCGGTGCCGTGCTCCGGGTGGGCAAGGCGATGCTGTCGTCGGGCACCGGGTCGTACCGCGTGAAGTCCGCGATGCAGCAGGTGGCGCGCGCGTTCGGGCTCGACCGCCACGAGGCGCACGTCACCCTCACCGAGATCACGACGACGTCCCACCGCGGCGCGATCTTCCGCACCGAGGTCGCCGAGGTGCGCTCCGTCGGCGTGAACGCGCACCGCCTGGGCGAGCTCACCGACCTCACGAACAACCTGCAGCCGGGGATCACGCCCGACGACATCAACCGCGAGCTCGATCGCATCGAGTCGATCCCGCCGCTGCACAGGTCCGGCACGTACGCGCTGTTCGCCGCGGTCGCGTGCGGCGCGTTCGCGTTCCTCAACAACGGCGGCGTCGTCGAGGTCGTCGGGGCGTTCCTCGGCGCGGGCGCCGGGCAGGCCGTGCGGCGCTGGATCTCGCACCGCCGTCTCAACCAGTTCGCCGGGACGATGGTGTCGGCGGCCGTGGCGTCCCTCGTCTACGCCGGGTTCGTCGCGCTCCTCGACCTGTGGACCGGGTCCGCTGCGAGCCACCAGGCGGGGTTCATCTCCGCCGTGCTCTACCTCGTGCCCGGGTTCGCGCTCGTCACCGCGGCCCTCGACATGGCCAAGATGGACTTCTCCGCAGGCGTCGCCCGGGCCGTGTACGCGCTCATCATCATGACCTCGGCCGGCCTGAGCGTCTGGGCCGTCGCGTGGGTGACCGGCATGGCCTACGACCCGCTCGCCCCGCCCGACCTGCCCCTGTGGCAGACGGTCGCGCTGCGGCTCGTCGCGAGCTTCCTCGGCGTGCTCGGCTTCGCGCTCATGTTCAACTCCACGTGGCGCATGGCGATCGCCGCCGCCCTCATCGGCATGGTCGCGAACGTGCTGCGCCTCCAGCTCGCCGACCTGGGCGCCGCGATGCAGGCCGCGACCGTCGTGGCGACCCTCGTCGTCGGCCTCCTCGCGGCCGTGGTCGCGCCGCGGCTGCGCATCCCGCGGATCACCGTGTCCGTGCCGGCGGTCGTCATCATGGTCCCCGGCGCCGCGGTCTACCGGGCGCTCGTGGGCCTCAACGACGGCGACCTCGAGCTCGCCGTCGAGGGCGGCGTGCAGGCGGTCTTCGTGACCATCTGCATCGCCGTCGGCCTCGCCGGCGCCCGGATCCTCACCGACCGCGCGTGGGCGTACGAGCGGTGACCGACGCGGGTCGACGCGGTGGTCGATGCGGTGGTCGACCCGGTGGTCGAGTTCACCCCCCGTCCTTTGCTGGTCACCGACACCGCCGGGTAACCTGACCACCACCTGGAGACGTCGCATAGTCAGGCCTAGTGCGCGGCCCTGCTAAGGCCGTGAGGGGGGCAACCCCCTCCGTGGGTTCAAATCCCACCGTCTCCGCTCCTTGGCCCGGTCCCCCCGCCCCCTGGGTGACCGGGCCAAGTCGTTCCGGCCCTCGTCCCGGGACGGCCGTGGGGGAGGCCCCGCACGGCCCGCGTTCGGCGCGGGACCGCGGAGCATGTATCCTCGTCTGCGGCCCTCCGGGGCCACGCGCCCGTAGCTCAATGGATAGAGCATCTGACTACGGATCAGAAGGTTGGGGGTTCGAGTCCCTCCGGGCGCGCAGATCGGCCCCGAGCAGCGCGAGCGCTCGGGGCCGTCGTCGTTCCCGGGCGCCGACGACGCCGCGCGCCGCCCGCCGCGGCCTCCCGGCCCTCCGCTCCGCCGGCCCGCCGCGCCTCCCGCGCGTCCGCCGCGCCTCCCGCCCGTCCGCCCGCCAAACACCGACACGCTCGACGCACGGATCGCGCCCGCGCGGGCACCGCGTACCCGTACGCTGCCGCCCATGTCTCACCGCCCCGCCCGTGTCCTGACCTCCCTCGCCCTCGTCGCCGCCCTCGCGGGCTGCGGCACCGGATCGGGCGGGTCGGCGGACGACCCGGCCGAGCGCGAGCCCGCCGGCCAGGCCGAGGAGGCTGCGTCGTCGGAGGCGCTGGACGAGTACGTCGCCGCCGAGCGCGCGTCGCTCGAGACGATGGAGTGGCGGGACACCTACTCCGAGGTCGGCGTGCGCGGGATCGCGCCGAGCACCGTCGAGTACTCGTACACCTACCTCGAGCCGATCCCGGACACGGCGGCCGCGGCCGAGTACTTCGACAGCATGGTCGACGGCATGCAGGACCTCTGCGACACGCAGGTCTTCCCCGCGATGGCCCGCTACGGGATCCCGGGGCCGCAGTCGGCGACCTACGCGTACTACAACGCCGACGGCTCGCTCATCTGGTCGCACACCTTCACGAGCAGCTGACCCGCGGGGCGCCCGGCGCACGGGCGCCGCGCGCGGGTGAGGGCCTGCGACTCGCACGGGCGCGGGGCTCACGGGGAGCCGGGCGACCGCCACTCCTCGGCGAGGACCGCGTAGTCGACGACGTCGTGCCACACCGGGCGGCCGGCGTCGTCGGTGGCGAAGCTCGCGGCGCGCGGGTGCAGGCCCTCGCGCCGCATGCCCAGCCGCTCCAGGAGCCGCCAGGACGCCGCGTTGCGCGGGTCGCAGTGCGCGACCACGCGGTGCGCGCCCCCGGCGAAGACGTGGTCGAGCAGCGCACGTGCGGCCTCGGTCGCGTAGCCGCGGCCCCAGTGGTCGGGGTGGAAGACGAACCCGACCTCGTACGTCGCCCACGCCGGGTCCTCGGCGGGCGCGAGGTAGAGGGTGCCGAGCAGCACGCCGTCGCCCGTGCGCTCGACCGCCCAGAAGCACGGGTCCGTTGCGCGCTCGCGGGCCATCCGCTCGCACGCGGCGGCGTCCTGCACGCCGTACGGCTCGAAGCGCACCGCCTCCGGGCGGGACAGGATCGCGTGCAGCCCCGGGGCGTCGTCGGGCCGGAAGCGGCGGATCCGCAGGCGCGCGGTCGGCGGCAGCTCGGTGGAATCGGGCGCCCCTGCGGGCGTGGTGCCCGACGGCGCGTCGTGGCCTGCCATGTCACCGTCCCGGGTGCGGGCGCCCCGGCTGGGCACCGGTCACGCGCACGCTAGCCCCGGGGTCGGCGCGCGTGCCGCGGACCGAGGTCCTTCTCAGGTCGTCACCGGCCCGCGACGCGCCGACGGCCTACGACGCCGGCCGGGTCGCCTTCCCGTCGAGCCACAGCTCGGCCGACGCGTCCCGGTGGCTGCCGGTGCCGCGCGCGGTCGGGTCCGCGCTCAGCCTCGACGGGCGCGCCGTCGTCTGACCGGGCCGGTCGATCCCGCCGGCGACCGACCGCGCCGCTCGATCGCCCGCCGGCGACCGACCGCGCCGCTCGATCGGCCACGGCGACCGACCGGCCCGACACGACGCCCGGGCGCGCCGGCTGCGCCGCGTCGCCCGCCCGCGACCGGGCCAAGGGTTCGCGCTTGGCTCTGGAGCCCGGGCCCGCCGGGCCCGGAGCGTGGGACCACCGGTGACGGTCACCGGCGAAGGAGGTCCCCATGGCGACGCTCACCCCGACCCGCCCGTCGCGCGCCGGCGCGCCCCCCGCCGTCCGCCCCGTCCGCGTGCGGTCGCGCCGCTGGCGCGCCGTGCTCGAGGTCGCCCTCGCCGCGGGGCTCGGGGCCCTCATGGGCGGGGCCTTCGCGCTCGCGAGCCAGGCCGCCGACCCGGCCCGCGGGGGCGAGCGTGTGGACTTCCGCCCGCCGAGCGTGGAGATCGACCCGCTGGCACCCTGAGGGGACACCCGACCCGAGGAGCCCCGTGCCGTCAGCGCCCGTCGCGCCCGCCGCGCGCCCCGGGCGCTCGCGCCCGGTCCCCGTGCCCCGGCGCCTGCCCGACGCGGTTGCCGACCTGCGGCGTCGGGCGGGCGCCGCGGTCTTCGCGCGGGTCGCCGGTCCGGAGGGCCCCGCCAACCGCGAGCGGGTGCACCTGACCCCGGGCCCGCGGTGGTTCGCCACCGGGTCACCGATCCAGCGGGTGCACGGCGACGCGTCGATGTTCGTCGGCGGGCTCCGCGCGCTCCTGCTGCAGTCGCTGCACCCGTCGGCGATGGCCGCCGTGGCCGGGCACTCCGGCTATCGCGGCGACCCGTGGGGCCGCCTCGCCCGCACCTCCACGTTCCTCGCCTTCACGACGTTCGGCGCCGCCGACGACGCCGCAGCCGCCGTTGCCCGCGTGCGCGGGATCCACGACCGCGTCCGCGGGAGGACGCCCGACGGCGTCCCCTACGTCGCGGGCGACCCCGAGCTGCTCGCGTGGGTGCACGTGGCCGAGGTCGACTCGTTCCTGCGCGCGCACGACAGGTACGGCGCCCGGCCGCTCGACCCCGCGGGGCGCGACGAGTACGTGGCCCAGACCGCCGTCGTCGGGCGCGCGCTCGGGGCCGCGGACGTGCCGACGACGACGGCCGAGCTGCGCGAGCGCCTCGACGGGTTCCGCCCGCAGCTGCGCGCGACCGTGGCCGCGCTCGACACGGCGCGCTTCCTCCTGCGCGAGCCGCCGCTCGGCGGACGGCTGCGCCTGCCGTACGGGCTGCTCACCGCGGGCGCCGTCGAGCTGCTGCCCGCCTGGGCGCGCGCCGAGATCCGCCTGCGCGGCGCCCGGACCCCCGCACGGGCCGCGGTCGCCCGCGCGTCGGGGGCCACGGTCACGCGCCTCATCCGCTGGGTCATGGCCGCCACGCCCCCGCCGCCGTCGCCGTCGCCCGACGCGCCCGTGCGGCCACCGGAGGAGCCGCCGTCGGGCGAGCGCCGGGCGGACGGGCGAGTGGTGCGCGAGGGGCGGGCGTCCGCCCCGGTCAGTCCGCCGCGGCCAGCCGCAGGGTCTTGAGCCGGCGGATCGCCAGCCAGGCCGCGCCCACGGTGACCACCGCGAGCAGCACCAGGCCCACCGACGTCTCCACCGCCGAGTCCACGCCCCAGCCGAGCGCCCGGAACCCGAGCAGGTCCTCGGCCGGCGCGAGCGCCCACTGGCGGATCGACACGTCGCGCACGCCGGGCACGTACCCGCCGAGCACCGACTCCCACAGCAGCGCGTAGAGCAGGCCGATGATCACCGCGTTGCGGGTGAGCACCGACAGCGCGACGAACAGCGTCGTGTACGCGACGCCCGCGAGCAGCGCCGCGAGGCCGTACGCCGTGGCGAGGCGGAGGTCCTCGTCGCCCGCGATCGCCGCGCCCAGGGCGACCGGCAGCACGGCGAACAGCACCGTCGCCGCGAGGGCCACCGCGAGCTTGCCGAGCAGGACCGAGCGTCGCGGGACCGGCTTGGCGAGCATGTACACGATCGAGCCGTCGTCGATCTCCGGCCCGATGACGCCGGTGCCGATGAGCAGGCACATGAGGGGCAGCAGCGTGCCCATCGCGAAGTTGCCGGTCAGGCCCGACGACGCCGTGGGCGACGCGTCGGACGCCCACCGGGTCAGCGCGGCGAGGCCGATCAGCAGGAGCGGCAGGACGAGGAGGAGCAGCGACCGCCGCCGGCCCAGCAGACCGCGGACGGTGAGCTCCATGACGACGGGGTTCATCGGGCCACCAGGTACGCGAAGACGCTCTCGAGGGACTCGTCGGCGGGCGACACGTCGAGCAGCCGCACGCCGGACTGACGCGCCACCTGCGGCAGCGCGTGGACGAACCGGCCCCAGTCCGACGTCTGCACGGCGAGCGAGCCGCCCTGCAGCGTGACGCCGTCGGCCGCGCCCGCCGCGACGAGCGCCGCGGCGAGGCGGCGGTCGTCGGACGAGGCGATCGTGTACTGGTGCGGCCGCTCGGTCATGAGCCGGCGGATCCGGCGGAAGTCGCCCGACGCCGCGTGCCGCCCGGCCACCAGGACCTCGATGGTGTCGGCGACCTGCTCGACCTCCTCGAGGATGTGGCTGCTGAACAGCACGGTCCGGCCCTCGGCCGCGAGCCGCCGCAGCAGGTCCATCAGGTGCAGGCGCTGGCGCGGGTCCATGCCGTTGAACGGCTCGTCGAGCAGCAGCACCGCGGGGTCGTGCACGAGCGCGGTCGCCATCTTGACCTGCTGCTTCATGCCCTTGGAGTACGTGGAGATCGGGCGGTCCGCGGGCTCGAGCATGTCGACGGTCTCGAGCGCGCGGCGCGCCGCGGCGCCGGGGTCGGCAAGGCCGTGCAGCCGTGCGTTGGCGAGCAGGAACTGCCAGCCGGTGACCATGTCGTACATCGCCTCGGCCTCGGGCACGAGGCCCACCCGGCGGTAGATCTCCGGGTTGCGCCAGACCTCGCCGCCGTCCAGGCGGACGGTGCCGGCCGACGGCGCGAGGAACCCGCCCATCATCGAGATGAGCGTGGACTTGCCCGCGCCGTTCGGCCCGAGCAGGCCCGTGATCCCGGGCCCGACGGTCATGGTGACGTCGTTGACGGCGACGACGTTCCCGTACCAGCGGGAGACACCGTCGAGGACGATCGTGCTCACAGCCGACCCGCCTTCCGGTAGCGCTGCAGCAGCAGCCCGCCGAACGCGGCGAGCGCGACGACGTAGACGAGGACGAAGACCGCGCCCTGGCCGGCGTCGGTCGGCGCGAAGTCCGGGATGACCGGGTCCGCGCCGAGCAGCCACACCGCCAGGCCGTCGATGAGCCGGTACGGGTCCAGGGCGCCGGCGAGGACCGCGAGGCCCTCCGCGTCCTGCCCGTAGGCCAGCCCGGACAGGGCGAACGAGAAGCCCTGCACGACGATGAGCACGGTGATGATCGCGGCGACGCCGAGGCCGCGCCGCGGCGTGAAGGCCGCGATCGCCAGGCCCACCGCCGACAGCAGCAGCGCCAGGAGCGCCGACATCGCCAGGCCGCCCGCCCAGCCGACGAGCTGGGCGCCGACGTCGAGCTTGGCGAGCAGCGCAGCGATCAGCAGGAGCGTCTGCGGCACCGCGAGGATCGCGAACACCGCGAGCACCAGCCCGCCGTACCGGGCAGCGACGTAGTCTGTGCGCACGAGCGGCCGGGACAGGTACAGCGGCAGGACGCCGTGCCGCAGGTCCCGCGACACCGCGTACGGGGCGGCACCCGCGACGAACAGCGAGATCGGCACGTTGAACTGGTACAGGAACTGCGTGTAGGTGATCGGCGGGTCGTCGCCGCCGACGAGCAGCACGATGAGGCCGATGATGATCGGCGGCACCGCGAGGATCGCCACGAGCGCCCACGGCATGACCTTGCTGCGCGCGGGGCGGCCCAGGCCGAACACGCCGCGGACCGTGTCCACGAGCAGGGACCTGACGATCCAGCCGCGGCCGTAGCGCGGCCCGTCGTAGTGGCGGAAGCCGATGTCGTGGATGACGTCGCCGGCCGGCGCGCCCCCGGCGGGGGCGCCTGCGGGGACGCCCGGGGCCGGTGCGGCGGCGGGCTGCAGGTCGCTCATCGCGCGGCCTCCCGGAAGAGCTCGGTCAGGTGGTGGCGGCGGCGCTGCATGCGGACCAGCCCGACGCCGAGGTCGGCCGCCGCGGCGGCGACCGCGTCGAGCACCGCCTCGTCGGCGAGGTCGACGGCGAAGGTGGTCGCGCCGTCGTCGGGCACCTCCACCTGGGCGCCCGAGGCGCGCAGCCGCGCGACGACGTCGGCGGCGCGGTCGGTCACCTCGACGAGGACCGACCCGGACAGGGCCGTGGCCTCCGCGGTCGAGGTGGACCGCTGCAGCACGCCGGACTCGATGACGACGACGTGGTCGGCGATCCGCTCGAGCTCGCCGAGCAGGTGCGACGTGACGAGCACCGAGATGCCGAACTCCGTGCCGATGCGGCGGATGAGCTCGAGCATCTCGTCGCGGCCCGCGGGGTCGAGGCCGTTGGTCGGCTCGTCGAGCAGCACGAGGCGCGGGTCGTGCACGAGCGCCTGCGCGAGCTTGACCCGCTGCTTCATGCCCGTCGAGTAGCCGCCGATCGGCCGGTAGCGCTCCTCGTAGAGGCCGACGTGGCGCAGCGTGTCCGCGGCGCGCTCGCGGGCCGCGGTGCCCGGCAGGCCGGACATCCGCGCGAGGTGGACGACGAGCTCGGTGGCCGACACGTCGGGGGGCAGGCAGTCCGACTCGGGCATGTAGCCGACGACCTGGCGGATCGCGAGGCCGTCCGTGGCCGCGTCGAGGCCGAGGATGCGGGCCTCGCCCGACGTCGGCGGCAGCAGGCCGAGCAGGATCTTGATGAGCGTCGACTTGCCGGCTCCGTTCGCGCCGACGAGGCCGACGACGCCCGTGGGCATCTCGACGGTGAGGTCGGACAGCGCGGTGACCTTGCCGAAGCGCTTGGTCAGCCCGCGCGCGACGATCGCGGGACCGGAGCCGGTCGGGACGGGCTCGCTGGCGGATGGGCTCACCCGGGGCAACGTAGCCGCCGCCGCGGGAGGCGAGGAAGGTGCGCCGGCGACCGGGCGAGCCGGGTCGGCGGATCGGGCGGGTTCCACGTCTCGGGCGGGTTCCACGTCCGTCAGCCTGGCCGACCCACGCGCCGGACGGCATCGGGGGCACCCCTGAACGATCCCTGACGGCGGCCCTGATCTTCCGCCCGGGCCGTCCCGGACACCGCCGCTTCGGCGGGCGCAGGTGACGTGAGGCGGCGCGCGCGGTAGGACTGGTCGCACGGCCCGGGTGCGTGCCCCCGGGACGCCGGACGAGCGGGGGAGCCGAGCCATGACGGAGACGACGCCCCGGGGCGACGTGCCCCCGGACGACGCCGGCCTGCTCGGGCCGGCCCCCGCGCGGAGGGCGGTGCTCGCGGCGGGCGCGTCCGCCGTCGGGCTTGGACTGCTGGCCGCGTGCGGTCAGGGCGCCGGCGGCGGGGGTTCGGGCGCGCGGGCGACCCCCGGCGGGCCGCTGGTCGCGCTCGCGGACGTGCCCGTGGGCGGCGCCGTCCAGGTCACCACGGCCGACGGCGCGAAGATCGTCGTCGCACAGCCGGAGGCCGGGCGCGTGGTCGCCTTCTCCGCCGTGTGCACGCACCAGGGGTGCACCGTGATGCCCGACGGCGAGCGCCTGCTCTGCCCGTGCCACGGCTCGGTCTTCGAGTCCTTCACGGGCGCCGTCCTGAACGGGCCCGCGCGGGAGCCGCTGCCCGAGGTGCCCGTGCGCGTCGAGGGCGACGGCGTCGTCGAGGGCTGAGCCGCGGGGCGCCGTCGGGAGCCGCCGGGGCTCGCGTCGCTGCCCGCCGCCGGCCGTCCACCTGGCGGAAGCCCCCTGGTATCGCGTGATACCACGCGCCTACCGTGAGGCATGGCTCAGACGCTCCGACTCCCCCCGGACGTGCAGCAGGCGCTGCGTGAGACCGCCGCCCGCGAGGGGCGCTCGCAGAACGCGGTGATCGTCGACGCGATCCGGCGCTACGCGACCGACCGGACCCGGCGGCGCGACGAGGCGGTGCGGCGGATCGTCGCCGAGGACGCCGAGCTCCTCGAGCACATGACGAGGTGATGGCGATGGTCGACTACCTGGACCGCGAGGACGCACTCACCGCCATCGAGGCGGTGCTCGGCCGGCCGCCGGAGATCCGCGACCACGGCGTGCTCGAGGCCGCGCTGCACCGGCCGCAGGCGCAGTGGTACGGCCAGGACATCTACCCGGACCTCGACACGAAGGCCGCCGCGCTCCTGCTCGCGCTCGTGGGCAACGGGCCGCTGGTCGAGGGCAGCAAGCGCATGGGCTGGATCGCCACCCGGCTGTTCTACGTGCTCAACGGCCGCGACCTGCGGATGCCGCACGACGAGGTCCGCGCCCTCGTCACGCGCATCGCGGCCGGCGAGGAGGACGACGTCGCGGAGGTCGCGGCGACGCTGCGGCGCTACGTCGACGTCGTCTGAGCCGGGCCGCTCGGGTCCGGGCCGGGCGCCTCAGGCCCGGCGGCGCTCCAGGAGCAGGGCCGCGCCCCCCAGCACGACGGCGGCCACCTCCGTGACCGCGGAGACGACCGCCTCCATGGTCCACACCTGCTCGCGCACGCCGAAGAAGCCCACGGTCATCGACATCACGTAGGCGCCGAACGTCGCCGCACCGAACCCGACCGCGGCGAGCAGCGGCAGCCAGTGCCGCCACGTCACGAGGGCCACGCCGATGACGACGCCGGCCACCGCGTTGACGAGGAACGCCGGGCCCACGACGGCGACGTCGCGCATGCCGTCGCGCCACAGCAGCAGGTGCACGACGCCCGAGGTGACGACGGCGAGCGCGACGACCCAGCGCAGCAGCGTGGCGGTCCGTCCTGTCGCGGTCCGGTGGTGGGCGGTGCTCATGGGTCCTCCCGGGCGGGATCAGCGGCGCACGGCGACGAGGTCGAACGTCGGGCGGCCCTCGGCCCGGGCGCGCTCCTCGAACCGGGTCACCGGCCGGTGCGCGGGCCGCGGGGCGAAGCCGCCGTGCGGGTTGACGAGCAGCGGCTCGGCGTCGACGGCGTCGCGCGCCTCCTCGGCGTACGGCGCCCAGTCGGTCGCGACGTGCAGGGTCCCGCCCGGTGCGAGGCGCGAGGCGAGGAACGCGAGCCGGTCGGGACGCAGCAGGCGGCGCTTGTGGTGGCGCGTCTTCGGCCAGGGGTCGGGGAAGAACGCGTGGATCGCGTCGAGCGTGCCCGGTGGCACCCAGCGGTCCAGCAGCTCGAGCGCGTCGCCGCACGCGACGCGCACGTTGGTCGGGCCGCCGGCGGCCAGGTCGCCGAGCAGCGTCGCGACGCCGGGCACGTGGACCTCGCACGCGAGGTAGTCGCGCGCGGGGTCGGCGGCGGCCATCGCGCGGACGGCCTCGCCCATGCCCGTGCCGATCTCCACGACGAGCGGCGCCACCCGGCCGAAGAGGGCCGCGCGGTCGAGCACGCCGTCGGGCGTCAGCGGGGGCGGCGCGGTCGGGTCGGCGACGGCGAAGCCCAGCTCGGGCAGTCGGCCGAGCGCCGCGCGGCGGCGCGGGCCGAGGGCCCCGCCGCGCGGGTGGAACGTGCGGACCGGGCGGTGGTGCGCGGCGGCGAGCCCGCCGTCGGCCACGCCCACGGCGTCAGGCGTCGTCGCGTGCCTCGGCCGTGCCGCACCCGCACCCGCCGCAGCCGCAGCCGGTCGACGGGGCCGTGGCCTCGGGCTTGGTGGTGATGCTCACGGGGTTGGTGGCCATGCGTGCACGCTCCTGTCGGGGGACGGTCTGGCACCGACGGCGCCGCACCTACGGTAACCCGGGCTCGAGGGGAACCCGGCGACGCGGGGAGCCCGGGCTCACGAGGGAACCGGGTGGCGAAGCCGTGCCCCGGGTGCAGGTCGCCCCGGTATCCTCCGAGCGCCGGACCCTCGTGGCGCTCGTTGCGAACGGTGTGGCGCGGGCTGTGCCCGCGAGATCCGCGGTGCCGGCGGCGTGGTCGGTCGGTGCCGCCCGACCGACCCGAAGGAAGTCCATGCGTCCCACGCGCCGCGCGACGGTCGTCGCCGCCACCTGTGCCACCGCCCTCCTGCTGAGCGGCTGCTCCCTGCTCGGGCCCGGCGAGCCCGAGCGCGACGAGTCCGGCGCCGTCACCGAGTCCGCCGACGCCGACCCCTTCGCGCTGCGGGTGGGGGACTGCATCGACGCGGTCGACTGGAACACGGCCGAGTTCGCCTCGCTGCCCGTCGTGCCCTGCGCCGAGGAGCACGAGTCGGAGATCTACGGGTCGCTGATCATGGACGACGGCGACTTCCCGGGCCAGGCGGCCGTCGAGGAGACGGCGATCCAGTACTGCGACGCGGAGTTCACCTCGTTCGTCGGCCTCGCGTGGGCCGAGTCCCAGCTCGAGTGGGCCTACCTCGGGCCGAGCCAGGAGACCTGGGAGCAGGTGGACGACCGCGAGATCCTCTGCCTCGTCATCGACCCGGCCGGCCTCACCACGGGGTCGCTGCGGGGCGCGCAGCGCTGAGCACGGGGCGCGCCAGCGCCCGTTGAGGAGACACGACGGGGCCCGGTGGTCGACGACCACCGGGCCCCGTCGCGTCCTTCCGGACGTGCGTCGTGCCGGCTCGGCTACCTCACGCCGTGGGCGGCGGGGGAGCCTGCGGCGGCGTGCCCTCGGCCGGCGGCGTGCCCTCGGTCGGCGGGGTCGGCGGCGCGGGCGGCTCGGCGGGTGCGGGCGGCGGTGCGGCGGGAGCCGCGTACCCGGGCGCGGGAGGCGCGGGAGGCGCGTACCCGGCGTCGGGCGCCGCCGGGGCGGGCGGGGCGTAGGACGTCGCCTGCGGCGCGGCGCCGGCGGGCGGGTAGCCCTCGGGCGCGTAGCCGGCGGGCGCCGCGGCCGGCGCGGTGGCCGAGCGGCGCGAGCGCAGCACGAAGAACAGGATCAGGCCGAGCGCGACGAGCACGGCCGCGCCGATCCCGATGAGCAGCGGCAGGGGCAGGCCCGAGCCGCCGTCGATCGCGCTGCCGCGGGCGGACATCTCGTTCGTCTCCCCGAGCGCCGGGCGCCACGTCACCGTGGTGCCGCTCAGCTCGCCGTTGTGCTCGCTGACCTTGCCGGGGAACGTGATCGAGATCTGGATGTCGAAGCCCTCCATGAGGCCCGCGAACATGTCGTCCCCGCCGCCCGTGCCCAGCGAGTCGTCGCTGAGGTCCATGCGCCCGGAGACGACGAACTCGTCGCCCTCGCGGACGATGCTCAGCTCGTCGGTGCCGCCGGCGCCGGAGAAGTTGTCGAGCGCCTCGCCCTCGAAGTAGATCCGGGAGCCGATGTACTCGCCGTCGTCGTAGGGCTCGGTGCGGGTGATCGAACCCTGGTCGACGAGGTCGTCGCCCTGGAGCTCGTCGATGAGCGTGTCGGGGTCCTGGCCGGTCATCTCGGCCAGGGCCGAGGAGATGGCGAACACCATCGAGCCGTCGACGGTGTCGTCGGACTGCAGGTCGAGCTGCATGTCCATCTTCACGCAGCCGGACAGTCCGGCTGCGACAAGGGTGGTGAGCGCCGCGGCGCCCAGGAGTCGGCGTGTTCGCATCTGGCGAGACTCCCATACCGGGATGCCCGTTGGGTCCGTCCGTGCCGATTTCGCCCGGGCCGTTGCCGATCCGTTGCCTGGCGCGGCCGGTCGGATCCGCGGCGCGACCGGCTCGCCCGGCAGAGTTGAGCGGAATAGACTCAACTTCGGCCGACGTTGACGGTGTGGACGTCCCGAGGAGGAACCCGCCCGCATGGAACCGAAGTTCACCACCCGCTCGCAGGAGGCCCTGGCCGCCGCGATGCAGTCCGCGGCCGCCGCCGGCAACCCGCAGGTCGAGCCCGTGCACCTGCTCGAGGCCCTGCTCGCCCAGCAGGGCGGCGTCGCCGGGGCGCTGCTCGACGCCGTCGGCGTCGACCGCGCGGCCCTCGCCCGCCGCCTCGCCGGGATCCGCGCGACGCTGCCCAGCGCGTCCGGCGGCACCGTCGCCCAGCCGGGCCTGTCCCGCCCGATGAGCGCCGCGATCGCGGCCGCGCAGAGCGAGGCCCAGGCGCTCGGCGACGAGTACGTGTCCGCCGAGCACCTCCTGCTCGGCGTCGCCGCGGGCGCCTCCCCCGCCGCCGATGCCCTGCGCGCCGTCGGCGCCGGGCGCGACGCGCTCGTCGCGGCCCTGCCCGCCGTGCGCGGGTCCGCGCGCGTGACGAGCCCCGACCCCGAGGGCACGTACAAGGCCCTCGAGCAGTACGGCGTCGACCTCACCGCGGCCGCACGCGAGGGCAAGCTCGACCCCGTCATCGGCCGCGACGCCGAGATCCGCCGCGTCGTGCAGGTGCTGTCCCGGCGCACCAAGAACAACCCCGTGCTCATCGGCGAGCCCGGCGTCGGCAAGACCGCCGTCGTCGAGGGCCTCGCGCAGCGCATCGTCGCGGGCGACGTGCCCGAGTCCCTGCGCGGCAAGCGCCTCGTCGCGCTCGACCTCGCCTCGATGGTCGCCGGCGCGAAGTACCGCGGCGAGTTCGAGGAGCGGCTCAAGGCCGTCCTCAACGAGATCAAGGACGCGGGCGGCCAGGTCGTCACGTTCATCGACGAGCTGCACACCGTCGTCGGCGCGGGCGCCGCGGGCGCGGACTCCTCGCTCGACGCGGGCAACATGCTCAAGCCGATGCTCGCGCGCGGCGAGCTGCGCCTCATCGGCGCCACCACGCTCGACGAGTACCGCGAGCGCATCGAGAAGGACCCCGCGCTCGAGCGCCGCTTCCAGCAGGTCTACGTCGGCGAGCCGAGCGTCGAGGACACCGTCGCGATCCTGCGCGGCCTGCGCGAGCGCTACGAGGCCCACCACAAGGTCGGCATCTCCGACGCCGCGCTCGTCGCCGCCGCGACCCTCGCCGACCGGTACATCCCGGCCCGGCAGCTGCCCGACAAGGCGATCGACCTCGTCGACGAGGCCGCCTCGCGGCTGCGCATGGAGCTCGACTCCTCGCCCGTCGAGATCGACGAGCTCCAGCGCGTGGTGAACCGGCTGACGATGGAGGAGTCCTACCTCGCCGAGTCCGAGGAGGCCGAGGACCCCGCGTCGCGCGAGCGCCTCGAGCGGCTGCGCGCCGAGCTCGCCGACCGCAAGGAGGAGCTCGCGGCCCTCACCGCCCGGTGGGAGCGCGAGAAGGGCGCCCAGAACCGGCTCGGCGACCTGCGCGCGAAGCTCGACGAGCTGCGCGTGACCGCCGACCGCTACCAGCGCGAGGGCGACCTCGCGGCGGCGTCGCGCGTGCTCTACGGCGAGATTCCCGCCCTGGAGAAGGAGATCGCCGAGGCGGAGGCCCTCTCGCGGTCCGGCGACGCCGAGCGCGACGAGGCCCCGATGATCGCCGAGAAGGTCGGCCCCGACGAGATCGCCGAGGTCGTCTCGGCCTGGACCGGGATCCCCACCGGCCGCCTGCTCGAGGGCGAGACCGCCAAGCTCCTGCGCATGGAGGAGGTCATCGGCGAGCGGCTCGTCGGGCAGCGGCGCGCGGTGCGGGCGGTGTCCGACGCCGTCCGTCGCGCCCGCGCGGGCATCGCCGACCCGGACCGGCCCACCGGCTCGTTCCTCTTCCTCGGCCCGACCGGCGTCGGCAAGACCGAGCTCGCCAAGGCGCTCGCGGACTTCCTCTTCGACGACGAGCGGGCGATGGTCCGCATCGACATGAGCGAGTACGGCGAGAAGCACTCGGTCGCGCGCCTCGTCGGCGCCCCGCCGGGGTACGTCGGGTACGAGGAGGGCGGCCAGCTCACCGAGGCCGTGCGCCGTCGGCCCTACTCGGTGATCCTGCTCGACGAGGTCGAGAAGGCGCACCCGGAGGTCTTCGACCTGCTCCTGCAGGTGCTCGACGACGGCCGGCTCACCGACGGCCAGGGGCGCACGGTGGACATGCGCAACGTCATCCTCGTGCTCACGTCGAACCTCGGCTCGCAGTTCCTGGTGGACCCGACGCTGTCCGACGAGGCCAAGCACGAGGCCGTCATGGGGGCCGTGCGTGCGGCGTTCAAGCCGGAGTTCCTCAACCGGCTCGACGACGTCGTCGTGTTCGACTCGCTGTCGCTCGAGGAGCTCGGCCGGATCGTCGACCTGCAGGTCGCGCGGCTCGCCGGGCGCGTCGCGGAGCGCCGGATCACGCTCGACGTCACCCCGGCCGCGCGCGAGTGGCTCGCGATCGAGGGCTACGACCCGTCGTACGGCGCCCGGCCGCTGCGCCGGCTCGTGCAGCGCGAGATCGGCGACCGGCTCGCCCGGATGCTGCTCGCGGGCGAGGTCTCCGCGGGCGGGACGGTCCGCGTCGACCGGCCCGACGACGCCACGGAGCCCGGCCTGGTCCTCACCCCGGTCGCCTGACCCCGCCCCCACCAGCACCCGCCCCCCCACCCGCGCCGAGGTGGGTGGACCCGGGGGCGGGTGGGGCGGCGGTCCTCGCGGGCGCGGGACGCGGGCGATACCGTCGTGACGTGCGCTGGGACGACGTCGAGGCAGTTCTGTTCGACCTGGACGGCGTGCTGACGCCGACCGCTGCGGTGCACATGCGCGCGTGGGAGCGCATGTTCACCCAGTACTTCGCCGAGCACGGCATCACGCCGCCGTACACCGACGCCGACTACTTCACGTACGTCGACGGCCGGCCCCGGTACGACGGCGTGCGCGCGACCCTCGCGTCGCGCGGCGTCGTGCTCCCGGATGGGGCGCCGTCGGACCCGGCGGGCACCCACACGGTCTGCGGCCTCGGCAACGCCAAGAACGCGCTCGTCAACCAGCTCCTCGCCGAGGAGGGGGTCGAGCCCTACCCGGGGTCGGTGCGCCTCGTCGACGACCTCGAGCGGCGCCGCGTGCCGATGGCGATCGTGTCCTCCTCGCGGAACGCGCCCGCGGTCCTCGAGGCCGCCGGGCTCGGGCACCGCTTCCCGGTGATCGTCGACGGCGCCGTCGCGGCCGCCGAGCACCTTCCCGGCAAGCCCGCGCCCGACACGTTCCTGCACGCCGCGCGGCTGCTCGGCGTCGCGCCCGAGCGGGCCGCCGTGGTCGAGGACGCCGTGTCGGGCGTCGCCGCGGGCCGGGCGGGCGGCTTCGGGCTCGTCGTCGGCGTGGACCGCGGTGCGGGGCCGGAGGTGCTGACCGCGGCGGGGGCCGACGTCGTCGTGCGCGACCTGGCGGAGCTCATGGAGGGCCGATGAACCACGTGCGCAAGGACGGCGTGCCGGTCGACCTGACCGACCCCCTCGACCGGCTGCGCTTCCCGGTCGACCCCTGGCGCCTCACCGAGACCACGTTCGACGCGTCCGACCTCGGGCGCACCGAGACGCTGTTCGCCGTCGCCAACGGGTATCTCGGCCTGCGCGGCAACCTCGAGGAGGGCCGCGACTGGCACGCGCACGGCACGTTCGTGAACGGCTTCCACGAGACCTGGCCGATCCACCACGCCGAGGCGGCGTACGGCCTGGCCCAGGTCGGGCAGACGATCGTCAACGTCCCCGACGCCAAGGTCATCCGGCTGTACGTCGACGACGAGCCGCTGCTGCTCTCCGTCGCCGACCTCGCGAGCTACGAGCGCACGCTCGACTTCCGGGACGGGGTGCTCTACCGCAACCTCGTGTGGCGCACGCCCAGCGGCAACCGCGTGCACGTGCGCACGCGCCGGATGGCGTCGTTCACGCAGCGCCACCTGGCGGTGATGACCTACGACGTGACGGTGCTCGACAAGCCCACGCCCGTGGTGGTCTCGTCGCAGATCATCAACCGCACCGAGGGCCTGGACGAGTACCGGTCCCGGCCCACGCTGCCCAACGGCATGGTCGACCCGCGCCGCGCGGAGCTGCCGGTGGAGCGCGTGCTCGAGCCGGTCACCCACTGGTGCGACGAGAGCCGTGCGGTCCTGTCGTACCGCTGCGTGAACTCCGGCATGACCCTCGCGGTCGCCGCCGACCACACGATCGAGACCGACGACCCCGTCGAGGTTCTCTACGAGGCCGAGGAGCACGTCGCCAAGCAGGTCTACCGGGTGCGCGCGCAGCCGGGCCGCACGATCCGCATCACCAAGGTCGTGACGTACCACACCTCGCGCAGCATCCCCGCGACCGAGCTCGTCGACAGGTGCCGGCGCACGCTCGACCGGGTGCGCGAGGACGGCGTCGAGCAGCAGCTCCGCGAGCAGCGCGCCTGGCTGGACGAGTTCTGGGCGCGGTCCGACGTCGAGATCGAGGGCCGGCCCGAGCTGCAGCAGGCCGTGCGCTGGAACCTCTTCCAGGTCGCGCAGGCGGGCGCGCGCGCCGAGGGCGCGGGCGTCGCGGCCAAGGGCCTGACGGGCTCGGGCTACGGCGGCCACTACTTCTGGGACACCGAGATCTACGTCGTCCCGTTCTTCACGTACACGACGCCGCAGGTCGCCCGGAACCTGCTCCGGTTCCGGCGCACGATGCTGCCCGCGGCCGAGGAGCGCGCGCGTGTGCTCACGCAGCACGGCGCGCTGTTCCCGTGGCGCACGATCAACGGCGAGGAGGCGTCGGCCTGGTACGCGGCGGGCACCGCGCAGTACCACATCGACGCCGACATCTCGTACGCGATCAGCGGCTACGTCGGCGCGACGGGCGACGAGGAGTTCCTGGCCAAGGACGGGATCGACATCCTCGTGCAGACCGCCCGCATGTGGGCCGACCTGGGGTTCTGGCGCGGCGCCGGGGAGAACACGTTCCACATCCACGGCGTGACCGGCCCGGACGAGTACACGACGGTCGTGAACGACAACCTGTACACGAACGTCATGGCGCGCTTCAACCTGCGCCGGTCGGCCCGTGCGGTGCGCGAGCTCGCCCAGCACCGCCCCGACGACTACGAGCGGATGGTCGCCCGCCTGCGCCTGCGGCCCGACGAGGTCGACGAGTGGGAGCGCGCGGCCGACGCCATGGCGATCCCCTACGACGAGGTCCTCGGCATCAACCCGCAGGACGCCGGCTTCCACCTGCGCGAGGTGTGGGACCTGGCGAACACGCCCGCGGACAAGCGACCGCTGCTCATGCACTACCACCCGCTGGTGATCTACCGGTTCCAGGTGCTCAAGCAGGCCGACGTCGTCCTGGCGATGTTCCTCCAGGGCGAGCACTTCTCGCCCGAGCTCAAGCTCGCCAACTTCGAGTACTACGACCCGATCACCACGGGCGACTCGTCGCTGTCGGCGGTCGTGCAGGCGATCATCGCGGCCGAGGTCGGCTACCACGAGCTCGCGCTGCGGTACTTCCACGCCTCGCTGTTCACCGATCTCGCCGACCTGCACGCCAACACGTCCGACGGCGTGCACGTCGCCTCGGCCGCGGGCGTGTGGGGCTGCCTGGTCAACGGCTTCGGCGGGATGCGCGACGACCACCTGCACAACCTCACGTTCGACCCGCGCCTGCCCGAGGGCTGGACCGGCCTCACGTTCCGCCTGACCGTGCGCGGCACGCGCGTGAAGGTCACGGTCCGCCAGGACGCGATGTCGTTCGAGGTGGAGCAGGGCGACCGGTTCGCGGCGACCGTGCGCGGCGCGCGCGTGGTCGTCACGCCCGCCGACGGTGTGGTCACCGTCCCGCTCGACGGCCAGGGCCCGCGGATCCCGGGCGAGCCCGATCCCGAGGCGCTGTGGGGCACCCGGCGCAAGGACGGCTCGGTCATCACGGCGTCGGTGCCGCACCACTCCGGCCCGAACGGCTGAGCGGGGTCAGTCCCCGTTCCAGCCGAGGCAGAGCGCCGTGTGGTCGCCCTGGCCCCAGCTGCGCTCCGACGGCGTCCACACGACGGGGCGCAGGCCGGCCTCGACCTCGTCGGAGCCCATCTCGCACCAGGCCTCGGCCCGCTCGCGGACCTCGTCCTCGCCGGGCCACTCGCCGCTGCCCAGGTGCAGCTCGCCGAGCACCTCGGCCTCGTGCTCCGCGGAGCACGGGACGACGGTCACGCGGCCGACGACGCCGTCGTCGGGCAGGTCCTCGATGCAGTGGCCGGTGCGCACCTGCCGCGACGTGGCCGACGTCGGGCCGGTCACCTCGCCCAGCGGGCGCGTCTGGATCCAGGTGGTCAGGATCGCCCCGACCGAGCCGAGGACGGCGAGCGCGAGCACCGTGACGAGCGCGACCAGGGCCCCGCGGCGCGTGCGCCGGGGCGGGGGCGGGGCGGCCGGAGGCGTCCAGCCCGGCGCGTAGTACGCCTGCTGCGGGTAGTAGCCGGGTGGGGGCGGCGGCGCGGGCTTGCCGTACCCCGGCCCGGGCGCGTACCCGGGCCCGCCCGGCTGGGGCGCGTACCCGGGCTGCGGTGGGTACCCGGGCTGGGGCGCGTACCCGGGCGGGGGCGCGTACCCCGGCTGCGGTGCGTACCCCGGCTGCGGTGCGTACCCGGGCTGCGGGTGGGCGGGCGGGTAGCCGGGCTGCTGGGACGCAGGAGGGTGGCCGGGCTGCTGGTGCGCAGGCGGGGGGCCGTACCCGGGCGCCGGGGACGGCGTCGTCGGGCCGGGCGGGGTCGCGGGCGACCCGACGCCGCCGGGCGGTGCGAACCCGGGCGCGGGCGGCGGTGCCGCCGGGCCCTGGTCGTCGCTGGGTGGCGGAGCCGGCGGCGGTGGCGACTGATCGGCCATGGGGGGAACCTAGCGCGCCGCGCCCGGCGGCGGGCCGCGATGCCCGCGCGGGCGGTCAGTCGGCGAGGTCGAGGACCACCGGCACGTGGTCGGACGGCCCCTTGCCCTTGCGTTCCTCGCGCTCGATCGCGACGCCCGTGACCCGCGGCGTCAGCGCGGGCGAGGTCCAGGCGAAGTCGATCCGCAGGCCCTTGTTCTTCGGGAACGCGAGCTGCTGGTAGTCCCAGTAGGTGTACTTGTGCTCCTCGGGCAGGAACACGCGGGTGACCTCTGTGTAGCCGATGTCGCCGAACGCGAAGAACGCGGCGCGCTCCGCCGGGGTCACGTGCGTCTGCCCCTCGAACGCCGTCACGTCCCACACGTCGGTGTCGTACGGGATGACGTTCCAGTCGCCGACCAGCGCGATCTGCGCGCCCGGGTCCCCGGCGGCCGGGTCCACCCACGAGCGGGCGGTCTCGCGCAGCGCCTCGAGGAAGCGCAGCTTGTAGCGGTAGTGGTCGTCCTCGGGGTGGCGCCCGTGCGGCACGTACAGGCTCCACACGCGCACCCCGCCGCACGTCGCGCCGAGCGCGCGCGCCTCGGTCTGCGGGTTCTCCGCGCCCCACTGGGGCTGCCCGGCGAAGTGCGTCTCCACGTCGTCCAGGCCGACGCGCGACACGATCGCCACGCCGTTCCACTGGCTCGACCCGACGTGCGCGACCTCGTACCCCGCGGCCTCGAAGACCGAGTAGGGGAACTGGGCGTCCGTGCACTTGGTCTCCTGCAGCGCCAGCACGTCGGTGCCGGAGCGCTCGAGCCACGCCACGGCCCGGTCCGCCCGCGCACGGATCGAGTTGATGTTCCACGTGGCGATCCGCATGACCCGAAACTACCCGGCCCGGGCGACACGTACGCTGGCCCGCATGGGGACGGCACTCATCACCGGCGCGAGCGCCGGTCTCGGCCTGGAGTTCGCCTGGCAGCTCGCGACGGCCCGGCACGACGTCGTGCTCGTGGCCCGCGACACCGAACGGCTCGAGCGCCTCGCCGCGCAGCTCACCGCCGCGGCCGGGGTCCGCGCCGAGGTCCTGCCCGCCGACCTGTCGGTGCGCGAGGACGTCGAGCGCGTCGCCGAACGTCTGCGCCAGACCGAGCGCCGCGTCGGGCTGCTCGTCAACAACGCGGGCTTCGGCGTCGGGCAGCCGATCGTGGGCGGCGACCTCGCCGCGCACGAGCGCGCGCTGGACGTCATGGTGCGCGCGGTCCTCGTCCTGTCCCACGCGGCCGCCACGGCGATGGTCGAGCGCGGACGCGGCGCGATCTGCAACGTCTCCTCGGTCGCCGCGCTCACCACGAGCGGCACGTACTCCGCCGACAAGGCGTGGGTGCGCGTGTTCACCGAGGCCCTCGCCGTCGAGCTCAAGGGGACCGGCGTCACCGCGACGGCCCTGTGCCCGGGCCTCGTGCGCACGGAGTTCCACGACCGCGCCGGCCTCGACTACGGCGGCTACCCCGAGGTCGCATGGCTCAACGCCGAGCAGGTCGTGGCCGCAGCGCTCGCGGACATCCGCCGCGGCGCGGTCATCTCCACGCCCAGCCTGCGCTACACCGTGGCGTCCGAGGTCGTGCGCCTGCTGCCGCGCGCGGCCGTGCGCGCGCTCACCGGCGAGCGCGGCGCCCGGTAGCAGGCCCGCGCCGATCCATCGGTGCCGCGCCCGGGCCGACGGCGCCCCCGGGCCGACGGCGCCCCCGCTAGCCTTGCCGGCGTGACGCAGCCCGCCCTCCCCGGCCCGACGCCGCGCGCCCGCCTCCGCGAGCTCGTCACCGAGCTCGCGGTCGTGCACGGCGAGGTGACGCTCGCCTCGGGCGCCACCGCCCAGTACTACGTGGACCTGCGGCGCGTGACGCTGCACCACGAGGCCGCCCCGCTCGTCGGGCACGTCATGCTCGACATGCTCGAGGAGGCGGGCCTGGGCACCGCCGAGATCGACGCCGTCGGCGGCCTCACCCTCGGCGCAGACCCCGTGGCGACGGCGCTCCTGCACGCCGCCGCGTCGCGCGGGCAGGACCTCGACGCGTTCGTCGTGCGCAAGGAGGGCAAGGCGCACGGGCTCCAGCGCCGCATCGAGGGGCCCGACGTCGCCGGCCGGCGGGTGGTCGCGGTGGAGGACACCTCGACCACGGGCGGCTCGGTGATGACCGCCGTGGAGGCGCTGCGCGAGGCGGGTGCCCACGTCCTCGGCGTGGCCGTCATCGTGGACCGCGCCACGGGCGCGCGCGAGCGGATCGAGGCCGAGGGTCTGCCGTACCTCTCGGTCTTCGGTCTCGCGGACCTCGGGCTGGCCTGATCCGGCGGGCCCGCCGGGCGCGCCTCACGTCCGGCGCCCGGTGCGCCGATGAAGCATCGGACGTGGTCGCGACGGTCGTGGGGAGGAGGGACGCGTGGGCCCCGACGGCAGCGCCCTCTCGATCCTGGTGACGTGCCTCGTGTGGCTCGTCCCGGTCGCGGTCGTCGTCGGCGTGGTCTGGTACCAGCGCAAGCGGGACGCGGCGCTGCGCGCGTGGGCGGCGGCGACCGGGTGGACGTACGTCGGCCGCGACCCCTCGCTCGTGTGCCGCTGGCGCGGGCAGCCGTTCAACGTGGGGCACTCGCGGTACGCGCGCGAGGTCCTCGTCGGGCGTTTCGGGGGCCGCGAGGCGGTCTCGTTCACGTACGTGTACCGGACCGGCGGCGGGAAGAACCAGGCGACCTACACCTTCCACGTCGTGGCGATGCGCCTGCCCACCTACCTGCCGACGCTCGAGCTCACGCCCGAGGGCATCGGGGCGAGGATCAGCAAGGCGCTCGGCGGCCAGGACATCCAGTTCGAGTCCGAGGACTTCAACCGGGCGTGGCGCGTCCAGGCCCGGGACCTCAAGTTCGCGCACGACGTCGTGCACCCGCGGCTCATGGAGCGCCTGCTGCGCCCGGACGCCCGCGGCGTCCCGCTGCGGATCGAGGGCATGGACGTGCTCACGTGGACCAGCGGCGCGACGCGCCTCGAGGCGATCGGGCCGCGGCTGTCGCTGCTGGGCGCGGTCGTCGACGCCGTGCCGCGGTACGTGTGGCTCGACCACGGCTACGACCCGGGCCCGCAGGTCCCCGCGCCGCCCGCACCCCGACCCGGCCGGCCCGTGCCCTGACCCGCCGGGCGGACGTCCGCCGCCCGTTCCACCCGCCGACCGGCCCTGTCGCCCCGAGCCCGCCGGTTACGATCGCGACACGTCCCAACCTGGAGGTCCGCGTGGAACTCGTCGGTGTCGTCCTGCTCGTCGCCCTCGGCCTGCTGCTGCTCGCCGTGCTGTGGGGCGTCGTGACCTACAACGGCTTCGTCCGGCTGCGGAACCTCGTGCAGGAGGCCTGGCGGCAGATCGACGTCGAGCTGCACCGGCGGCACGACCTCATCCCCAACCTCGTCGAGACCGTCAAGGGCTACGCGGCGCACGAGCGCGCCGTGTTCGACGAGGTCACCGCGGCCCGGGCCGCGGCCGCCGCGCCGGGCGCCGGCCCCGCGCAGCAGGCCGTCCAGGAGAACCAGTTGACCGCCGCGCTCGGCCGGCTCTTCGCGGTCGCCGAGGCGTACCCGCAGCTGCGCGCGAGCGAGAACTTCATGTCGCTGCAGTCCGAGCTCACCAACACCGAGGACCGCATCGCCGCGGGCCGCCGCTTCTACAACGCGAACGTCCGGCAGCTCAACACCAAGGTCGAGAGCTTCCCCTCGAACATCATCGCGGCCTGGTTCCACTTCACCCGCGCCGAGTACTTCGAGATCGACGAGGCCATCCGCGCCGCCGGCGCGCCGCGCGTCGACTTCGGCACGTCCGCGGGCTGACGGGACCGCGCCCCGTCGGGCCGGGCCCGCCTCCCGCGGTCCGGCGCCTCAGGCGAGGGGCACGAGCAGGAGGACCGCGCCGAGCGCGATGCTCGCGACGATCTCGCCGATCCCGATGGCGAGCGGGCTCGGCCCCGGCCGGCGGCGCGGCACGAGCGCCGCGCGCACCGCGACGAGCGCGAGGAACGCGCCGACCCACGGCAACCACCACGCGAACGTGGCCGCCACGGCCACGTGGTAGGCGACCGAGGCCACGTACCAGGCGCGCACGCCGCGCTCGCGGATCATCGTCTTGACGTAGAACGCGGTGCCCACGAGGTACGCGGCGGACGCCGCGGCGAGCGCCCACGCCTGCGGGTGTCCCGCGCCCGCGAGCCACGAGCCCGGGTCCGGCCGTCCGAGGCCGTAGGCGACCACGGCCATGAGGCTCGTCGCGGCGACGGTGAGCAGGTCGTTGGCGAAGGCCCGCTCGGCCCGCCGCGCGGAGTGGGCGAGGCTGCCCGCGGCGAGGGGCGCGTACACCACGGCCCAGCGGGCGAGCTCCGGCTCGGCCACGAGGAGCCCGCCGCCGACGACGGCGGTCGCCGCGCCGTAGACGAGCACGGGTGGCCGGTAGCGGGGCTTGAGGCGCGACCGCAACCAGACCCCCGTCGCGAAGAAGGCGGCGTAGGCGAGGAACCACGCCGCACCGAGCCACAGGTGGACGGGGCGGGGGCCGGCGCGCAGGCTCCCGACGAGCAGCGGGAGCAGGAGCATCGCCCAGGCGCCGTGCTGGTTCGGGATCCACAGGCGCGGCGAGAACCGTCGCGTCCCCGCCGGGATGGTGGTGCGGGTCGGGGCGGTGGCGGGCATGGCCCGCAGCCTACGGCGGTCCCGCGCCGCCCTCAGCCCTCGATGTCCTCGTGGGCGACCTGCTCGCGCTCCTCCGGCTCGTCGTAGCGCTCGTCGCGGGCCTTGCTGCGCTGGCGCAGCACCTCGATCGCGATCGGGATGACGGACACGGCGACGATGCCGACCGCGATGAGCTCGATGTTCTCCTTGATGAAGACGACGTTGCCGAGCGAGTAGCCGAGCACCGTGACGCCCACGCCCCACAGCAGCGCGCCGACGACGTTGAAGGAGACGAAGTGCCGGTAGCGCATCCGGCCCACGCCCGCGGCGACCGGGGCGTACGTGCGCACGAAGGGCACGAACCTGGCGATGATGATCGTCCGGCCGCCGTACTTGTCGAAGTAGGCGTACGTCTGGTCGATGTACTGCTGCTTGAAGAACCGCGAGTCGGGCTTGTTGAAGATCTTCGGCCCGGCCTTCTTGCCGATGAGGTACGCGGTCTGGTCCCCGAGGAACGCCGCGAGGAAGAGCATCAGGCACAGGAGCCAGAGCGGCACGTGGATCTCGTCGTGCGCGGTGAGCATCCCGGCGGTGAACAGCAGCGAGTCGCCGGGCAGGAACGGGAACAGCAGGCCCGTCTCGATGAACACGACGGCCACCACGCCGATGAGCGCGTAGGAGCCGAACGAGGCGATGAGGTTCTCGGCGTCGAGCCACTCCGGTCCGAGCGCGGGCACGGGGCCGTGCAGCACGAGGCTCTGGAGCGCTGACGTCACCGGGCAAGCCTACGGGCCGGGGCCCTCCGCGCTCGCGGTCGGCCACGGATCGGGCGGGCGGACGTCGTGACCGGGCGGTGAGGGTCTCGTGAAGCGAGACCTCGGCCACGCGCGCCGCCCCGCCGGACGGGCCGCGTGGGTAGGGTTCGGGCGAGTCCCGCCGGACACGGAGGAAGGGCAGCGGTGGACAGGGAGCTGAGGCTCGAGGGGGTGAGCCGCTCGTTCGGAACGCACGTGGCGCTCGACGACGTGAGCTTCACCGTCCGGCCCGGTCGCACGACGGGCTTCGTCGGGGCGAACGGCGCCGGCAAGACGACGGCCATGCGGATCGTGCTGGGCGTGCTCGCCGCCGACCGCGGGCAGGTCACGCTCGGCGGCGCGCCCCTCACGCCCGCCCTGCGGGCCCGGTTCGGCTACATGCCGGAGGAGCGCGGCCTCTACCCGAAGATGAAGGTCGCCGACCAGCTCGTCTACCTGGGCCGGGTGCACGGCCTGGACACGGCCACGGCCCGACGGCGCACGGCGGCCCTGCTCGACGAGCTCGGCCTCGCGGACCGCGCCGACGACGTCCTGCAGACCCTCTCGCTCGGCAACCAGCAGCGCGTGCAGGTCGCCGCGGCGCTCGTGCACGACCCGATCATGCTCGTGCTCGACGAGCCGTTCTCCGGGCTCGACCCGCTCGCGATCGACGCGATGGGGGCGCAGCTGCGCGAGCGCGCCGCGGCCGGGGTGCCCGTGCTGTTCTCGTCCCACCAGCTCGAGCTCGTCGAGCGGCTGTGCGACGACCTGGTCATCATCGACCACGGCCGCGTCGTCGCGGCGGGCGAGGCGGGTGAGCTCCGGGCCGCGCACGCGGGCCGCCGCTACCGGGTCGCCGTGCGCGACGTCGCCGCCGCCGACCTGGCCGGGCGCCTGGCGGCCGTCGTCCCCGGCGGGCCCGACGCCGTCGTGCCGGTCGAGGGGGACGCGGGCGCCGTCGTCGTCGACCTGGGCGACGGCGACGAGCAGGCGGTCCTCGCCGCGGCCCAGGGCGCCGGGGCGGTGCGGGAGTTCGCGCCCGTGCTGCCGACGCTCGCCGAGATCTTCCGGGAGGTCGTGCGATGAGCGAGGTGGACGTGGCCCCGCGGGAGTGGCCGACCGTGCGCGTGGTCGCCCAGCGCGAGATCGCGGTGAAGCTGCGCGACAAGGCGTTCATCTGGACGACGGTCCTCATGCTCGTCCTCGTCACGGTGGCCACGGTGCTGCCGGTGCTGCTCACGCAGCAGGTGCCGTCGCTGCGGCTCGCGGTGCAGGGCGAGGCGGCCGAGGCGGTCGCGGAGCTGGCCGCCGAGCTCGGGGCGCGCGAGACCCCGGACGCGCAGCTGCCCGTCGCGCTCATCGGCGTCGGCGGTCTGCCTGCGGCCGAGATCACCACGGTGACCGTGGAGCCCGGTGTCGACGTCGCGCGCCTGCTGCAGGACGAGGACGTCGCGGCGGCGCTGCTCGGCGAGGACCTGGACGACCTGCACCTCGTGGGCCTGCGCGACGTGCCCGGCGAGCTCGAGACGCTCGTGCGCGCGGCCTCGAGCGAGCTGCAGGTCGCGCAGGCGGCGGCCGACGCGGGCCTGTCCGCGCAGGAGGTCGCGGCGCTCACCCAGCCCGAGCCGCCCGCGCTCGAGCTCCTCGAGCCGCGACCCGAGGGCACCGTGCCGCCGCAGCTGCTCGTGCTGCTCTTCGCGTTCCTCTTCTACCTGAGCGTGCTCACCTTCGGGACGTCGATCGCGCAGAGCGTCGTCGAGGAGAAGCAGTCGCGCGTGGTGGAGCTGCTCGTCGCGGCGATGCCGGTGCGCTGGCTGCTCGCGGGCAAGGTGCTCGGCAACACGGTCATGGCGGTGGGCCAGGTCGTCGTCATCGTCGGCGCGGGCCTGATCGGCGGGATGGTCGCCGGGCAGGGCGAGCTCGTCCGCCAGCTCGCGGCGTCGTCGGGCTGGTTCGTGCTGTTCTTCCTGCTCGGCTTCGTCATGCTGTCGTGCCTGTGGGCGGTGGGCGGCTCGCTCGCCTCCCGCGTGGAGGACCTCAGCTCGACGACGGCGCTCATGCAGATCCTCGTCATCGTGCCGTTCTTCGCGGCGGTCCTGCCGATCGACGAGGGCACGCAGCGGGTCCTGTCCTACGTGCCGTTCACCGCCCCGCTGCTCATGCCTGCCCGCATCGTGCACGGCGCGGTCGAGCCGTGGGAGCCCGTGGTCGCGGCGGTGCTCGTGCTCGTGACGGCGGCGGTGCTCGTCGTCCTGGGCGCGCGGCTGTACGCGGGCTCGGTGCTGCACACGTCGGGCCGGATGAAGGCCGCCCAGGCCTGGCGCGGCCTCGGCTGAGGCGGACGAGGCGGGGCAGGGGCGGCCTCGGCGTCGGCCGGCCCGGGTCAGGCGACGCGGCCGAGCGCGACCGCGGCGAGCATGAGCGCGGCGACGGTCTCGCCGTCGCGGATCGTGCCGTCGGCGACCATGCGGACGACCTCCGGCCAGGGCACCCGGTGCACGGCCGCGATGCCCTCCTCGGCCCGCCGCTCGCCGTCGGCGGCGCGCAGCCCGCGCGCGAGGAACACGTGCTCGGGCGCGACGCAGACGCCGTTGAGCGCGTCGACGTGGCCGATCTCGCGCCACTCGTCCGCGACGAGCCCGGTCTCCTCGAGCAGCTCGCGGCGCGCGGCGACCGCGGGCTCCTCGCCGTCGGCGCCGCCCGCGGGCACCTCGAGCGACCAGCGCCCCACCGTGTAGCGGAACAGCTCGACGAGGACCACCTCGCCGTCGTCGGTGACCGGGACGACGAACACCGCCGGCCCGATCTCGACGACGCCGTACACGCCCGGCGTGCCGTCGGGCCGGGTCACCTGGTCCTCGCGCACCCGGATCCACGGGTTGGCGTAGGCGGTGCGGGAGGAGAGCGTGCGCCAGGGCTGCATGCGCCCAGCCTGGCAGAGGGCAGGATGGCGCCCGTGGACAGGGTCGGGGACGCGGCGGAGCGGGCCGCGGACGAGGTGCCGGGGGAGGTCGGCGTGGGGCCGTGGCCCGGCGGCGAGGCGGCGTGGCCCCGCCTGCCCGACGGCTCGCTCGACCCGCGCTACGACCCCGAGCTGCTCGCCCGCGGCGACCGCCGCAACGTCGTCGACGCCTACCGGTACTGGACGGTCGAGGCGATCGTCGCCGACCTCGACACCCGGCGGCACCCGTTCCACGTCGCGATCGAGAACTGGGTGCACGACCTCAACATCGGGTCGGTCGTGCGGACGGCGAACGCGTTCCTCGCGGCGGAGGTGCACGTCGTCGGGCGGCGCCGCTGGAACCGGCGCGGCGCGATGGTCACCGACCGCTACCAGCACGTGCGCCACCACCCCGACGTCGCGTCGCTCGCGGCGTGGGCGGCGGGGGCGGGGCTGCCGCTCGTCGGGGTGGACAACGTGCCGGGCTCGGTGCCGCTCGAGGGGTACCCGCTGCCGCGCGCGTGCGTGCTCCTGTTCGGCCAGGAGGGGCCGGGCCTGTCCGACGCCGCGCGAGAGGCGTGCGACGTCGTCCTGCACATCCGGCAGTTCGGCTCGACGCGGTCGATCAACGCAGGCGCGGCCGCGGCCATCGCGATGCACGCCTGGGTCACGCAGCACGCCTGAGGCCGGTCCCCGGGTCGGCCGGACGTCCCGGCGCCGGTCGGGCCGTCCGTGGGACGATGGGGGAGACAACCCCTCACGGACTCCCAGGAGTGTTCATGGCCATCGCCACGCCCGAGGTCTACGCCGAGATGCTCGACCGCGCGAAGGCGGGCTCGTTCGCCTACCCGGCGGTCAACGTCACGTCCTCGCAGACGCTCACCGCCGCCCTGCAGGGCTTCGCCGAGGCGGAGTCGGACGGCATCATCCAGGTCTCGGTCGGCGGCGCCGAGTACGCGTCGGGCGCCACGATCAAGGACCGCATCGCGGGCTCGCTCGCGCTGGCCGCGTACGCGCGCGAGGTCGCCAAGAACTACCCGATCACCGTCGCGCTGCACACCGACCACTGCGTGAAGAAGAACCTCGACAGCTGGGTCCGCCCGCTGCTCGCCCTCGAGGCCGAGCAGGTCAAGCGCGGCGAGCTGCCGACGTTCCAGTCGCACATGTTCGACGGCTCCGACATCCCGCTCGACGAGAACCTCGTCATCGCCGCCGAGCTGCTCGAGCTGTCGCAGGCCGCCCGCACCATCCTCGAGATCGAGGTCGGCGTCGTCGGCGGCGAGGAGGACGGCCACGAGGCCGCCATCAACGAGAAGCTGTACACGACCGTCGAGGACGGCCTGAAGACCGTCGAGGCCCTCGGCGCCGGCGAGAAGGGCCGCTACATGACGGCCCTGACCTTCGGCAACGTGCACGGCGTCTACAAGCCGGGCGCGGTCAAGCTCCGCCCGTCGATCCTCAAGGAGATCCAGGACGCGGTCGGCGCGAAGGTCGGCAAGGAGAAGCCGTTCGACCTCGTGTTCCACGGCGGCTCCGGCTCCTCGCCCGAGGAGATCGCCGAGGCGGTCGACAACGGCGTCATCAAGATGAACATCGACACCGACACCCAGTACGCCTTCACCCGGCCCGTCGCGGACCACGTGTTCCGCAACTACGACGGCGTCCTGAAGGTCGACGGCGAGGTCGGCAACAAGAAGACCTACGACCCGCGCGCGTGGGGCAAGCTCGCCGAGGCGGGCATGGCCAAGCGCATCGTCGAGGCCTGCGAGCAGCTGCGCTCGGCCGGTCAGAAGATCCGCTGACCCGACGCACCAGCGCTGCGACGACGGCGCCCGCCCCCGCGAGGGGACGGGCGCCGTCGTGCGTCAGGGGCTCGGGCCGCGGGGCCTCAGGCCGCGTCGTCGGGGCCCTGCGGCGTCGTGCGCGGGATCGTCGGCAGGCCGTGGTCGGGCTGCTCGGGCGCGGCGCTCGCGTGGGCCGGCTCGTCGTCGACCAGCTCGAGCAGCTCGCCGATCTTGGTGACCTCGAGCAGGAAGCGCACGGGCTCGGGCGCGTGCAGGACGCGCACCCGCTCGGCGCTGCGCGACGCGAGGCGCGCGAGGAACGCGATGCCGGACGAGTCCATGAAGGTCACGTGCTGGGCGTCGACCTCGATCGGCAGGCCGGTCGCCTCGGCGTCGGCGGTCGCCTCCTGCAGGTCGGCGGACAGGTCGGCGTCGATCTCGCCCGAGACGACGATCCGCGTGCGGTCCTCCATGACGATGACGTGGACGGACGCGGGCTCGGGGAGCGCGTCGGGCGCGGCGCCCTCGTCCTCGAGCACGTCGGGGGCCAGGCGCTCGTCCGGCGTGCCGGGCTGCCGGCCCTCGTCGGGGGCCTGACCCAATTCCGTCGGCTTGCTACCGTCTGGCACGTCGCTCCCCCCCGATGTGCCGGTCCCCGCCGCCGCAGGATGGGGCGAGACGACCGGTGAGGCGTCTGGTCGAACGCTAGACGATCGGAGGTGGTGGTGGTCAATCCGGGCCGCTCCCCGTCCTCCGGCGCGTCGGACCCGGTCACGCCCCCGGCGCCCACGCGCGACGAGCTCGCCGACGTGCGCGAGCGCGCCATCCGCGCGACCGACGTCTCGCTCGTCATCACCCGCGCCGCGCCCGGCGCGCCGATCGTCTGGGTGAACGAGGCGTTCACCCGCACCACCGGCTACACGCTCGAGGAGGTCGTGGGCCGCGGCCCCAGCGTCCTGCACGGCCCCGGCACCGACCTGGCGGCGGCCGCGCGCATCGGCGAGGCGGTCCGGGCGGGGCGGAACACCACCGTCACGCTCCTCAACTACAAGCGCGACGGCACGCCGTTCTGGAACCAGGTCTCGGTCTCGCCCGTGCCCGACGACACCGGCCGGGTCACGCACTGGGTGGGCATCCAGGTCGACGTGACCGACCAGGTCCTCCACTCGGACGCCCAGCAGCGTTCGATCGAGGAGGAGCGCCGCGCGCGCAACGGCCTCGCGCTCGTCACCCAGGTCTCCGACATCCTGTCCGACCTCGACGACCCCTACGTGCTGCGCGAGATCGCCGCCCTGCTGCGGGCGGAGGTCGTCGACTGGGCGGGCTTCTTCCTCGACGACGGCGGCCTGCGCCCGGCCGAGGGCATCGACCGGGTGCACGCGTCCGTGCCCGCGCGCCAGCGACCCCGGCCCGCCGAGGAGGCCCCGCCGCCGGACCTGCCGGGCGACCCGGTGCAGGACCTGCTCGACGGCGTCGTCGAGGGGCCGATCGAGCTGTCCGTCGCCGACCGCTACGCGGGCCGCACGACGGCGGACCTCCTGCGCCGCCTCGAGCACGCCGTCCCGCCGTGCCCCGCCGGGCGGCCGCCGACCGTCGTCGTGCACCCCATCGGGGGCCGGCGGCGCGTGCTCGGCGTGCTCGTCACGGTCCCGCGCGGCGAGGCGGGCCTGGCGGGGCTCGCCGACCACGACCGCACGGTGCTGTACCTCGTGGTCCGCCGCGTGGGCATGGCGGTCGAGAACGCGCGGCTGTACGAGCGCGAGCACCGGCTCGCCGAGACCCTGCAGCGCGCGATGCTCCCCGAGCAGGCCGAGGTGCAGGGCCTGGACGTGTGGACGTACTACGCGCCGGCCTCCGGGCACGCCCAGGTGGGCGGCGACTGGTACGACGTCCTGCAGCTCTCGCCCGACGTCGTCGCCGTGGTCATCGGCGACGTCGTGGGGCACGACGTGGAGGCGGCGGCCGCGATGGGCCAGCTGCGGTCGGTCGTGCGCTCGTACGTGTACGAGAAGGAGGACCCGGCGCTCGTCCTCGACCGCGTCGACCAGATCGTCACCGGCATGCGCATCCCGCGGTCGGCGAGCCTCGTGCTCGCGACGCTGCGGCGCCAGGGGGACGGCTGGGCGGTCCGCTACTCGCGCGCCGGGCACCTGCCGCCGCTGGTCCTGCGCGGCGAGCACGCCGAGCGGCTCTCGGCCGCGGGCGGCGGGCTCATCGGCTTCGCCTCCCACCCGCGCGAGGCGGCCGACGCCCACCTCGGGCCGGGCGACGTCCTCGTCCTGTTCACCGACGGCCTCATCGAGCGCCGGGACCGCACGCTGCGCGACGGCCTCGACGCGCTCGCCGAGGTCGGCGCGCGCACCGCGGGGTCCGACGCCGCCGGCGTCGGCGAAGAGCTGCTGTCGCGCCTGGCCGACGAGCCCGAGGACGACGTCGCGGTCGTCGTCGTGCGCGTGCCCGACCCCCGCGCCGAGCCCTGCGGCACCGGCCCGCGGCGACGCCGGTGGTCGCTGCCGAGCGAGCCCGCGTCGATCGGCCGGGCGCGGCACGCCGTCGTGCAGACGTGCGCCGCGTGGGGGATCCCCGGGGCGTCGAGCGCGGAGCTCGTCGTGTCCGAGCTCGTCGCGAACGCGGTCATGCACGGCTGGGGGCACGTGGTGCTGCGGCTGTTCGACACGGGCGAGGGCCTGCGGATCGAGGTCGAGGACGCCAACCCCGCCCCGCCCGTGACCACCGACGGGCACCCCGGCCGGATCGGCGGGTTCGGCATGCGGATCGTCGAGCGGCTCGGCGACTGGGGCTGGCGGCCGTCCGGCGAGGGCAAGCTCGTCTGGGCGCGCGTGCGCCCGCAGGACTTCGGCCCGTCGCGGCCGACGACGACCAGCGCGGGCGACGAGGACGCGTCGCCGCGGGAGGCCTGAGGGGCCGAGGGACCTCAGCGGGTGGCGCTGGGCTCCGGCCGCACGCCGGGGCAGGTGTGCTCGGTGTCGAGGCGGAACAGCTCGAGCGCGCCGCACACCTCGAGCACGAACAGCTCGCGCTCGGAGCACCCGCGCAGGACCGTGGCACCGCCGCGGCGCCGGCTGCCGTCCGCCAGCGAGATGAGGAACGCCGCGCCCGTCGAGTCCATGAACGTCACGCGGCACATGTCGATGACGAGCAGCTGGCGGCGCAGGCCCGTGACGCGGGCCGTGATCTCGGGGAACTGCTCGCGCTCGACCAGGTCGAGATCCCCGCTGACGGTGAGCGTCGTCGTCGTCGGAGACATGGCGACTTCGATCATGGACGGGGCTCCTCTTGCCCTGCGGCGGGCTCCACGTGCCCTCGGGGTGCGGGCCTCGGTCACTGTAGCCCCGCCCCCGGGGGGTCGCACGGGGAGCGGCGGCGAGACGACCGCACCGCCCGGCCGGGCAGCCGGTAGCCTCGTCCGCGGCAATCTCGCGGGCCCGCCCACCGGGTGGGGCGGCGGGCCGCGGCACTCTTCCGGATGGGGACGACATGCCAGCCGTCGTGGTGCTCGGCGCCCAGTGGGGCGACGAGGGCAAGGGCAAGGCGACCGACCAGCTCGGGTCCCGTGTGGACTACGTGGTCAAGTACAACGGGGGCAACAACGCCGGCCACACGGTGGTGATCGACGGCGAGAAGTACGCGCTGCACCTCCTGCCGTCCGGCATCCTCTCGCCGGGCGTGACCCCGGTCATCGGCAACGGCGTCGTCGTCGACCTCGCGGTCCTGTTCGCCGAGCTCGAGGCGCTCCAGGCGCGCGGCGTCGACACCTCCCGCCTGCTCGTGTCCTCCGCGGCGCACATCATCGCGCCGTACCACCAGGTCATCGACAAGGTCACCGAGAGGTTCCTCGGCAAGCGGCGGATCGGCACGACCGGCCGCGGCATCGGGCCCGCCTACGCCGACAAGATCAACCGGCTCGGCCTGCGCATCCAGGACCTCTTCGACGAGCACATCCTCGAGCAGAAGGTCGAGGGCGCCCTCGACCAGAAGAACCACCTGCTCGTGAAGGTCTACAACCGCCGCGCGATCACGGTCGCCGAGACGGTCGACCACCTGCTCTCGTTCGCCGACCGCGTCCGCCCGATGGTCGCGGACACCCCGCTCGTGCTCAACCGCGCGCTCGACGAGCGCCGGACGGTCCTCTTCGAGGGCGGTCAGGCGACCATGCTCGACGTCGACCACGGCACCTACCCGTTCGTGACGTCGTCGAACGCGACCGCGGGCGGCGCGTGCACCGGGTCGGGCGTCGGGCCGACGCGCATCGACCGCGTCGTCGGCGTCATCAAGGCCTACACCACCCGCGTCGGCGAGGGGCCGTTCCCGACCGAGCTGCACGACGACACCGGCGAGTGGCTGCGCGCGACCGGCGGCGAGTTCGGCGTCACCACGGGCCGCCCGCGCCGCTGCGGCTGGTACGACGCGGTCATCGCCCGTTACGCGACGCGCGTCAACGGCCTCACCGACCTCGTCCTCACCAAGCTCGACGTGCTCACCGGCCTGGAGAGGATCCCGGTCTGCGTCGCCTACGACGTCGACGGCGTGCGGTACGACGACATGCCCGCGGACCAGAGCGCGTTCCACCACGCCCGGCCCGTGTACACCGAGCTCGACGGCTGGGACGAGGACATCTCGCGCTGCCGGACCTTCGAGGACCTGCCCGCGAACGCCCGGCGCTACGTCCTCGCGCTCGAGGAGATGAGCGGCACGCGCGTGTCGGCGATCGGCGTCGGGCCGGGCCGCGACGCCACGATCATCCGCCACGACCTGCTCGACTGAGCGCTCGACCGAGACCGCCGCGCCACCGCGGCAGCAGCACAACGGGAGGCCCCCGCGTGAAGATCCTCGTCATCGGCTCCGGCGCCCGCGAGCACGCGGTGGTGACCGCGCTCGCGGCGGGCGGCTCCGGCGTCCACGGCGTGCCCGTGCCCGACGCCGAGCGGCCCGAGCTGCACGCTGCCCCGGGCAACCCCGGCATCGCCGCGCTCGCCACCTGCCACGACGTCGACCCGCTCGACGGCGCCGCCGTCGCCGACCTGGCCGTGCGGCTCGGTGTGGACCTCGTCGTCGTCGGCCCGGAGGCGCCGCTCGTCGCGGGCGTGGCCGACGCCGTCCGCGCGGCCGGGGTGCCGTGCTTCGGCCCGAGCGCGGAGGCGGCGCGGCTCGAGGGGTCCAAGGCGTTCGCGAAGGACGTCATGGCCGCCGCGGGCGTGCCGACCGCGATGGCGCACGTGTGCGCGACGCGCGAGGAGGTCGCCGAGGCGCTCGACGCGTTCGGTGCGCCGTACGTGGTCAAGGACGACGGCCTGGCCGCGGGCAAGGGCGTCGTGGTGACCACCGACCGCACGGAGGCCCTCGCGCACGCGGTCGCGTGCCTGGAGAAGCGTCCCGGTGGCACCGTGCTCGTCGAGGAGTACCTGGACGGCCCCGAGGTCTCGCTGTTCTGCCTGTGCGACGGCACGACGGTGGTGCCGCTCGCCCCCGCGCAGGACTTCAAGCGCGCGCTCGACGGCGACACCGGCCCCAACACGGGCGGCATGGGCGCGTACTCGCCGCTGCCGTGGGCGCCCGACGACCTCGTCGACCAGGTCGTCACGCGCGTCGCGCAGCCGACCGTCGACGAGATGCGCCGCCGCGGCACGCCGTTCGTCGGGGTGCTCTACTGCGGCCTCGCGCTGACCCGCCGGGGCCTGCGCGTGGTCGAGTTCAACGCCCGGTTCGGCGACCCGGAGACGCAGGTCGTGCTCGCCCGCCTGGCCACCCCGCTCGCGCCGGTGCTGCTCGCGGCGGCGCAGGGCCGGCTCGACCAGGCCGCCACGCTGCACTGGCGGGACGAGGCGGCGGTGACCGTCGTCGTCGCCGCGCACGGCTACCCCGGCGCGGTGCGCGCGGGCGACGTCATCGAGGGCGTGCCCGACGCCGAGGCGGTGCCCGGGGTGCACGTGCTGCACGCGGGCACGGCGCGCGAGGCCGACGGCGACCTCGTCTCCGCGGGCGGTCGCGTGCTGTCCGTGGTCGGCGTGGGACCCGACGTCGCGGCGGCCCGCGCGACCGCGTACGAGGGCGTCGCGCGGATCCGCCTGCGCGGCGGGCACCACCGCACCGACATCGCGGCCCGGATGCCCGTCCTCCCGGTCGACGCGTGAGGGCCGACGCGTGGCCGGGGGAGCGCCGGTGCGTCCCGGCGCGGGCGGAAGGGTGAGATCCGTGCCGCGACGTCCGATTCGGGCCGGTACCTTGTCGCCCATGCGTCGCACCACCCCGGGCCCCCGCCGGGGCCGCACCCAGGGCCGCACCGCCGTCGCGCTGGCCGCGGCCGCCGCCGTCGCCGGGCTCCTCGCCGGCTGCACCGGCGACGAACCGCAGCCCACGCCGAGCGCGACCGCCGCGGCCCCCACGCCGACCCCCACCCCGACCCCCACCCCGACACCGACGCCGACGCCGGACCCGAACCTCTCGATCATCGCCACGGCCGCGGGCGACACGGTCGAGGTGTTCGCCGAGCCGGGCGCCGCCGAGCCGGCGCAGGTCGTGACGGCGGACCAGGTCGTCTCGCTGCCGGGCCGGATCCCGCTGACGTTCCTCGTCATCGAGCAGCAGGGCGACTGGGTGCACGTCCACCTGCCCGTCCGCCCGAACGGGTCGACCGGCTGGCTGCGCGCCGGCGACGTCTCGCTCGCCACGACCGACTACCGCATCGAGGTGCGCCTCGACGAGCACCTGCTGCGGCTGCACAAGGGCGACGAGGTCGTCATGGAGGCGCCGGTCGGCGTCGGGCGCGCCGAGGTGCCCACGCCGGGGGGCGTGTACTACATCAAGGAGCTGCTGCAGCCGCCGACGCCGGGCGGCACCTACGGCGCGTACGCGTACGGTCTGTCGGGCTACTCGCCCGTGCTGGAGTCGTTCGCCGGCGGCCAGGGGGTCATCGGCATCCACGGCACGAACCAGCCCGAGTCGATCGGCACCGACGCCTCCCACGGCTGCATCCGGATGCACGACGAGGACATCACGCGCCTGGTGAACGAGTTCGGCCTCCCGCTCGGCACCCCGGTGGAGATCGTCGCGTGACCGTGCCCGCGACCGCCGCCCCACCCGAGCTGCCCGGGTGGGTCCACCGGTACTCCGGGAAGGTGAGGGACCTGTACGTCCCGGCGCCGGGGTCGCCGGTGACCGAGGCGCACGGGGACGTGGTGCTCGTCGTCGCGAGCGACCGGATCAGCTCGTTCGACTTCGTGCTCCCGACGACGGTGCCCGACAAGGGGCGCGTGCTCACCCAGCTCACCCTCTGGTGGTTCGAGCGGATCGCGGACATCGTCGACACGCACCTCGTCACCGCGCAGGTCGGCCCGACCGGGGTGCCCGACGCCGTCGCGGGCCGGGCGATGGTGTGCCGGCGCCTGGAGATCGTGCCGGTCGAGTGCGTCGTGCGCGGCTACCTCGCCGGGTCCGGCCTGGCCGAGTACCGGGCGGGCGGCGCCGTCTGCGGCGTGCCGCTCCCGCCGGGGCTCGAGGACGGCTCGCGCCTGCCGGAGCCGATCTTCACGCCCGCGACCAAGGCCGCCCTCGGCGAGCACGACGAGAACGTCACGTACGAGCAGGTCGCGGCGACCGTGGGCGCGGACGTCGCGGCCTGGCTGCGCGACCGCTCGCTCGCCGTGTACGCCCGGGCGGAGGAGATCGCGCGCGAGCGCGGCGTCCTCCTCGCCGACACCAAGCTCGAGTTCGGCCGCGCGGTCGACGGCCCGCACGCGGGCGAGCTGCTCCTCGGCGACGAGGTGCTCACGCCGGACGCGTCGCGCTTCTGGCCGGCCGACGCCTGGGCGCCCGGCGGCCCGCAGCCGAGCTTCGACAAGCAGTACGTGCGCGACTGGCTCACGTCGCCGGCGTCGGGCTGGGACCGGCACGGCGGCACCCCGCCGCCCCCGCTGCCCGAGGACGTCGTGGCGCGCACCCGGGACCGCTACCTCGAGGCGTACCGCCGCATCACGGGCCGCGAGCTCGACTGACCCGCCGGGGCGCCCACGGGACCCGCGCGGGGTGACGCGCGACATCGGTCCCGCCCCCGCGCCGCCGCGCGCGAGCAGGATGGGCACATGCGTGCGACGGTCATCCACGGTGGTCTCGACGTCCGGCTCGAGGAGGTGCCCGACCCCGTCCTCGTGGAGCCCACGGACGCGGTCGTGCGGGTCCTGGTGGCCTGCATCTGCGGCTCCGACCTGTGGCCGTACCGGCGACCGGGTCCGCGCGAGGGCGGACCGGGCCGGATCGGCCACGAGTTCGTCGGCGTCGTCGAGGAGGTCGGTGCCGAGGTCCGGGCCGTGAAGCCCGGCGACGTCGTCGTCGCGCCCTTCGTGTGGAGCGACGGCACGTGCGCGCACTGCCGCGCGGGCGTCTACACGTCGTGCCTGCACGGGGGCGACTGGGGTGGCCCCGGTGTCGACGCCGGCCAGGGCGAGAAGGTGCGGGTGCCGCAGGCGGACGGGACGCTCGTCGTGGCCCCCGTCGCGCCCGACGACGCCCGCCTGCCCGCGCTCCTCACGCTCTCCGACGTCATGGGCACCGGGCACCACGCGGCGCTCGCGGCCGGTGTCGGCCCGGGCTCGCACGTCGCCGTCGTGGGCGACGGCGCCGTGGGGCTGTGCGCGGTCCTCGCGGCGCGGCGCCTCGGCGCCGAGCGCATCGTCCTCATGAGCCGGCACGAGCAGCGGGCGGCGCTCGGCCGGGCGTTCGGCGCCACCGACGTCGTGGCCGAGCGCGGCGAGGAGGCGGTGGCCGCGGTGCGCGAGCTCACCGACGGGCTCGGCGTGCCGCACGTGCTCGAGTGCGTCGGCACCCAGCTGTCCTGGGAGACCGCCGTCGGGATCGCGCGCCCGGGCGGCACCGTGGGCTACGTCGGCGTGCCCGTCGAGGTCACCGCGCTGCCGCACTGGCGGATGTTCGAGCACAACGTCGCGGTGCGCGGCGGCGTGGCGCCGGTGCGCGCGTACCTGCCCGAGCTCATGGCGGACGTGCTCGACGGGCGCCTCGATCCGTCGCCCGTGTTCGACCTCGAGCTGCCGCTCGACCGGGTGGCCGACGGCTACGCGGCGATGCACGAGCGGCGCGCGATCAAGGTCCTGCTGCGGCCCTGAGCCCGGCGGGCGGACAGGGCCGCCCGAGGCACCGGCGTCGTCGGTACGCTGAGGCCGGCCGCGAGACCGCCACCGCAGCACGAGCCCAGCAAGCACGAGCCCAGCACAGGAGCCTCCGTGGGACGCGTCGTCGTCGAAGTCATGCCCAAGCCCGAGATCCTCGACCCGCAGGGCAAGGCCGTCGCGGCGGCCCTGCCGCGCCTGGGCTTCCACGGCTTCACCGGCGTGCGCCAGGGCAAGCGGTTCGAGCTCGAGGTCGACGGCCCGGTCACCCCGGAGGTGCTCGAGCGGGTGCGCGAGGCCGCGACCACGCTGCTGTCGAACCCCGTGATCGAGGACGTCGTCTCCGTCGAGGAGGCCGAGTGACCGCGCGGATCGGGGTCGTCACCTTCCCGGGCAGCCTCGACGACCGCGACGCCGCCCGGGCCGTCCGGCTCGCGGGCGCGGAGGCCGTCGCCCTGTGGCACGCCGACGCCGACCTGCACGGCGTGGACGCGGTGATCCTCCCCGGCGGCTTCTCCTACGGCGACTACCTGCGTGCCGGCGCGATCAGCCGGTTCGCCCCCGTGATGGAGAAGGTCGTGGACGCGGCGCGCGGCGGGCTGCCGGTGCTCGGCATCTGCAACGGCTTCCAGATCCTCTGCGAGGCCCACCTGCTCCCGGGCGCGATGATCAAGAACGACCACCGCACGTTCATCTGCCGCGAGCAGGTGCTCTCGGTGGAGAACACCGCGACCGCCTGGACCCGCGAGTTCGCGCCGGGCGAGCGGATCACGGTGCCGCTGAAGAACCAGGACGGCCAGTTCGTCGCCGACGACCGCACGCTCGACGAGCTCGAGGCCACCGGTCGCGTGGTCTTCCGCTACCAGGACTGGAACCCCAACGGCTCGCGCCGCGACATCGCGGGCATCACGAACGCGGCGGGCAACGTCGTCGGGCTCATGCCGCACCCGGAGCACGCGGTCGAGCCGGGCTTCGGGCCGGACTCGCCGGACGGCCCGCGCCGCGGCACCGACGGCCTGCGCTTCTTCACGTCCGTCGTCTCCGCGCTGGTCGCCTGAGGCCCGTGGGCGACGCGCGGGGCGGGGCGTCGCCGCCGGTCGACGACGCCCTGCCGCCGGTCGTCCGGATCGACGCGGTGCCGTGGGACGACCCCGTCGCCGTCGGCCTGCGCCGCGAGCAGCTCGCCGAGCTCGCCGCGCTCTACGGCGACTTTGGCGACCTGCCGCCCGACCTGCCCGCGGACCAGGTGCTCGCGAGCCTCCTGCTCACCGTGGACGGGACGCCCGCCGCGTGCGCGGGGCTGCGCGACGCGGCCGTGCACGGCGAGCGGTTCGCGGGCCGGGTGGGCGAGATCAAGCGGATGTTCGTGCGCCCGGAGTTCCGGGGCCGCGGGTACGGGCGCCTGCTGCTCGCGCGCCTCGAGGCCGTGGCGGCCGACGCCGGCCTCGCCCGCCTCGTCCTCGAGACCGGCGTGCTCCAGGACTCCGCGGTCCGCCTCTACCGTGCGGCCGGCTACCGGCGCACCCGCCCCTTCGGCCCGTTCGCCGACGACCCGCGCACCGTCTACTACGCCCGTTGGCTCGCACCCGACGCCGCCACGCGCCTGCTCGTCCTCAACGGCACGGTGGGCGCGGGCAAGACGACGGTCGCGGAGGCGGCCGCGGACGTGCTGCGCGAGGCCGGCGTGCCGTACGCGTGGATCGACGTCGACGCGCTGCGCCGCGTCCACCCGACCGCCGACGACGACCCGTTCGGCCAGGAGGTCGCGCTCGACCACCTCGAGGCGATGGCGGGCGTGCTCGCGCGGCGCGGCTACCGGCACGTCGTGCTGGCGGAGGTGATCGAGCACCCGGCGGACCGCGAGCGGTACGAGATGGCGTTCGACGGGGCCGAGCTCGTCGTCGTGCGCCTCGTGGCGTCGGAGGCGACGCGGCTCGACCGCCTCCGCCGCCGCGAGCCCGACCCGTGGCGGGAGTGGCACCTCGCCCGCACGGTCGAGCTCGCCGCGATCCTGGAGACGGCCGGCGTGGACGACGCCGTCGTCGACAACGAGGGCGACCGCACGCCGCGCCAGGTCGCGGCCGAGGTGCTGGCGGTCGCGGGCTGGCGCTGAGCCGCCTGAGCACGCCGGGTGCGCCCGAGCCCCGAAAAGCCGTGAGGCCGGGCCGCGCCCCACGGGTACCGTCGGCGCGTGCAGCACGACCTCACGCTCGCCGGTCACGGCGTCCGACTCGTGCCCGCCGCTCCCGAGCACGCCGCGGACCTCCTCGCGCTCGTCGACGCCGACCTGTGGTTCGGCATGACGACACCCCCGCCGACGTCGGCGGCCGGGGTCGCCGCGGCGATCGAGGAGGCGCTCGCCACGCCGGGCCGGTACCCGTTCACGGTGCTCGGCGACGACGGCGAGGTCCGCGGGCAGACGTCGTTCTACGACGTGGAGGAGCGGATGGGGCGGTGCGAGATCGGGCACACGTTCTACGGGCGGGCGTGGTGGGGCGGCCGGACGAACCCGGCGTGCAAGCTCCTGCTGCTCACGCACGCGTTCGAGACGTGGGGCATGCACCGGGTCGCCCTGCGCGCGGACGCCCGCAACGCGCGCTCGATCGGCGCGATCACGCGCCTCGGCGCCGTCCCGGAGGGCGTCCTGCGCGGGCACCGCGTCGCGGCCGACGGCTCGCGCGGCGACACCGCCTACTTCTCGATCCTCGCGCCGGAGTGGCCCGCGGTGCGCGCGCGGCTCGAGGCGCGCCTGGCCGCCTAGCTCATCCGCACGCTGCCGTCGTCGTCGACGACGAAGCCGGGGTTGTGCGCGACCTCCCACAGGTGGCCGGCGGGGTCGGCGAAGTAGCCGTGGTAGCCGCCCCAGGCCGCCCGCTGCGCGGGCTTGACGATCGTCGCCCCAGCCCGCTCGGCGGCCGCGAGCGCGGCGTCGACCTCCGCGGGCGAGCCGACGTTGTGGGCGAGGGTCACCGCGCCCGGCGCGGCGGGCGCGCGGCCGTCGCCGACGTCGGCCGCGAGCTCCTCGGCGCCGTAGAGCGAGAGAAGGACGCCGGGCGCGACCTGGATGAAGGTCACGGCGCCGGCGACGTCGAGGACCGGGGTCCACCCCAGCCACTCGAGGTAGAAGCGACGCGCGGCGTCGAGGTCTGGCACACCGAGAGTCACCAGGCTCAGTCGCTGCTCCATGGCGGTCACGCTAGGACCGGCCGCTGACACGATCCCCCCGCGCGGGGAGTCCGGGGCGTCGCCCGCGGGCTCAGCGCACGACGATCCCGAGGTGCGCGGCGAGCAGCGGGGCCAGCGCCGCGAGCTGCTCCTCGCTCACCACGGCTCCCGCGAGGCCGCCGAGCCCGTCGACGTGCGACAGGTCGGCCCCGCGCAGGTCGACCTCGGTGAGGTGCGCTCCGGTGACGTCGATCCGGCGCACGCGGCTGCCCTGCACGACGACGTCGCGCGCCGTCGCGCCGGCGAGGTCGAGGTCGTCCACGGTCGTCCCGACGAGGCGCAGCTCGCGGATCGTCGTGCCGCGGAGGTTGAGGTAGTCGATCCTGCCGCCGGTGACCGTCACGCGGAGGAGGTCGCCGCCGAACGCGCGGAGCGCACCGAGGCGGCAGTCGGTCAGCGCGACGTCGCGCCACTCGGCGTCGGGCGCGTCCAGGGTGTCGGCGCGGACCTCGACGAACGAGGTCTCGAGGACGTGCGCGCCGCCCAGGCGCACGCCGTCGAGCACGCAGTGGTGCAGCGCGCACGAGAGGAAGCGGGCCTCGCGCGCGTCCTGGCCGGTCAGGTCGCGGTCGTCGAGCTCGAGGAGCTCGTAGTCGCCCTCGCGCTCGAGGTCGCCCGTGAACAGGTCCACGCCGCCAGCGTGCCACCGGGCGCCGACGCGCGGAGGCCGGTCGGCGCCGTCGCTCGCCGCACGCGGCCGTCGGCTCACCGCCCGCTCACCACCGGCCGCCGCCGGCTCACCGCCCGAGGTCGTCGGCGAGGCGGGAGAGCACCCCGACCGCACCGGTGGCGTACGGGCTGATCCACCTGTCGTGCACGGCCCGGATGGGCAGCACGTCCAGGTGGTTCCAGCGCTCGCGGCCCTCGCGGCGCGCGACGACGAGGCCGGCGCGCTCGAGCACGCCGAGGTGCTGCATGGTCGTGCACCTGTCGAGCTCGGGGAAGGCGGCGCAGAGCTCGCCGGTCGTGCGGGGGCGCTCGGCGAGCAGGTCGACGATGCGCCGGCGCGTGCGGTGCGCGAGGGCCTTGAGGACGCGGTCGAGCTCCTCCTCCTCGGTGTCCGTCACCGGGCACCCCTTGCGCGATGACATGTTATAAGTCTATAACACTTCTCTCGGGCGGGTCACCGCCCCGACCGCGAGGAGGAGCCATGTCCACCACCCCCGCCCCGGAGCTGACGTTCGAGGTGGCGGCGCGCGTCGCCAAGCCCGTGCACGAGGTGTTCGAGGCCGTCGTCGACCCCGGCACGCTGTCCCGCTACTTCACCACCGGCGGCGCGCAGGGCCGCCTCGAGACCGGTGCCACCGTGCAGTGGGACTTCGCGGACTTCCCGGGCGCGTTCCCGGTGCACGTCGTCGAGGTCGTCCCCGACGAGCGCGTCGTGCTCCGCTGGGAGGGCGTCGACGACGGCGGCCCGCCCTACGAGACGACGGTCACCATGACCTTCGCGGGCCTCGAGGACGGCCGCACGCTCGTCACGATCGCCGAGCACGGCTGGCGCGACACCGACGCCGGCCGGAAGGGGTCGTACAGCAACTGCGAGGGCTGGACCCAGATGCTGTGCGCGATGAAGGCCTGGCTCGAGCACGGCGTCGACCTGCGCACGGGCTTCTACGTCTGACTCGCGCACAAGCCCAGGGGGCTCAGGCGAGCGGTCCCACGCTCCCGGTCAGGTGCGGCCTGCGCGACCAGGCGGTGTACGTGAACCCGCCCGCCGCGCCGTCGTCGGGCGCGATGCGCACCGACACCGTGGCAGGCAGCGGCACCGGCGCGGCGAACTCCACGTCCCACGCGTAGGCGTCGCCGCGCTCCGGGCCGACCTCGGCCAGGGCACGTGCCGCCGTGTACATGCCGTGCGCGATCGGCCGGGCGAACCCGAACGCCCGTGCGGCCAGCCGCGAGGTGTGGATCGGGTTGCGGTCGCCGCTCACGGCCGCGTACCGGCGGCCCAGGTCGGCGTCGAGCCGCCACAGACCGGTCGGCCGCGGCGCGACGAACTCCGGGCGCGGGGACTCCTCGGCCCGGTCGGCCCCGCCGTCGGGCAGCCGGACGCCCTTGGCGAGGTACGTCGACACCCCGCGCCAGACCACCTCGTCACCCGCGGTGAGCTCGCCCACGAGGTCGACCGTGGCCCCGCGCCGGTGCGGCGCCAGGCACTCGGCGCGCAGGCGTGCCTCGAGCACCTCGCCCGCGTCCACGGCCCGGCGCAGCTCGACCCGGTTCGCCAGGTGCACCATGCCGAGCGCCGGCAGCGGGAAGTCCGGCCGCGCGAGCAGCGCGGTGTGCAGCGGGAACACGAGCGTGTGCAGCCAGCCCGCGGGGACGGCGTCGGCCACCGGCTCCCCGACGAGCTGCTGGTAGGCGGCGAGCCGCTCGCGGTCGGTGCGCACGTCGCGGCGCACGAGGACGACGTCGGGCAGGCCCCCGCCCCGCTTCCCGCGGCCGGCCGCGAGGAGCGCGAGGGCGGAGGTGCGGCCCGTGACCTCGACCGTGGTGGTCATGCGCCCACCATGTTCTGGCCGCAGACCCGCAGCACCTGGCCGTTGATCCCGCCCGCCTGCGGGGAGGCGAGGAACGCGATCGCCTCGGCGACGTCCACCGGCTGCCCGCCCTGCTGCAGCGAGGACAGCCGGCGCGCGACCTGCCGGGTCAGCGGCGGGATCTTCGCGGTCATGTCCGTCTCGATGAAGCCGGGCGCGACCGCGTTGATCGTGCCGCCGGCCTCGGCGAGCCGGTCCGCCCACGCCTGCACCATGCCGATGACGCCCGCTTTGGACGCGCCGTAGTTGGTCTGGCCGCGGTTGCCCGCGATGCCGCTCGTCGAGGCGACCCCGACGACGCGCGGCGCCGGGCCGAACGCGTCCGCCTCGAGCAGCGCCTCGGTGATGCGCAGCGGGGCGAGCACGTTGACGGCGAGCACCGGGTCCCAGCGGTCCGGCGTCATGTTCGCGAGCAGCTTGTCCCGCGTGATGCCGGCGTTGTGCACCATGACGTCGAGCCGGCCGTGCCGGGCGGCGACGTGCTGCGCGATGCGCGCGCCGGCGTCGTCGGCGGTGACGTCGAGCTGCAGGGCCGTGCCGCGCACCTCGTTCGCGACCCGCGCCAGGGCGTCGCCCGCGGTCGGGACGTCGACCGCCACCACGGTGGCGCCGTCGCGCGCGAGGGTCCTCGCGATCGCCGCGCCGATGCCCCGCGCCGCGCCCGTGACGACGGCGACGCGGCCGACGAGCGGGCGGTCCCAGTCGGTCGGCGCCTCGCCGCCGTGCGAGACGACCTCGAGCGGCTGACCGTCCACGTAGGCCGACCGTCCCGAGAGGAAGAACCGCAGACCGCCGAGCACGGACGCCGACGTCACGGCCACGCCGTCGCGCACCACGAGCGCGTTGGCGGTCGCGCCGCCGCGCAGCTCCTTGGCGAGGGAGCGCAGCATGCCCTCGACGCCGCGCCGGGCCGCCGCGCGCACCGCGTCGCCGCCCGCGCCCGACGCCGGGCGGGACAGCACCACGACGCGCCCGCCCCGGGCGAGGCCGCGCAGCACGCCCCCGACGGCGAGCGCCGGGCCGCCGAGGTCGGCCGGCGAGGCGACCTCGGTGAGCACGAGGACGACGGCCCCGACGCGCTCGTCCTCGGCCGCGTGGCGCCGCACGTCGAGGTCCCAGCCGACGAGGGCGTCCGCGACCGCGTCGGCGTCGCCCTTGGAGGCGTCGTCGTGCACGACGAGCACCGGCCCCGGCACGAGCGGGGCGCCCGGGGAGTACCGGCGCAGCAGCGCCGGCCGGGGCAGACCCAGCCGCGTGGCGAGCGCCGCCGTCGGGCCACGGTTGACGAGCTCGAGGTACCTGTCGCTCACGCCGCCGCCTCCAGGATCATCGCGTAGCCCAGGCCGCCGGCTGCGCAGACCGACACGAGCGCGCGGCCCGAGCCGCGCTGGGCGAGCAGCTTCGCCGCCGTGGCGACGATGCGGCCGCCGGTCGCCGCGAACGGGTGCCCGGCCGCCAGGGACGAGCCGTGCACGTTGAGCCGGGCGCGGTCGACCTTGCCGAACGGGCCGGGCAGGCCGAGCCGCTCGCGGCAGAAGTCGTCGTCCTCCCACGCGGCGAGCGTGGTGAGCACGGTCGAGGCGAAGGCCTCGTGGATCTCGACGACGTCGAAGTCCTCGAGCGTGAGCCCGTTGCGGGCGAGCAGCCGCGGCACGGCGTACGCGGGGGCCATGAGCAGCCCCTCGCGGCCGTGCACGAAGTCGACGGCGGCCATCTCGGCGTCGACGACGGCGGCGAGCGGGGGGAGCCCGTGCTCGTCCGCCCACTCGCGCGTGCCGAGCAGCACGGCGGAGGCGCCGTCGGACAGCGGCGTCGAGTTGCCCGCGGTCATCGTCGCCGGGGTGTCGAGGCGCGTGCCGAACACGGGCGGGAGCTTGGCGAGCTTCTCCATGCTCGTGTCCGGGCGCAGGTTGGCGTCGCGGACGAGGCCGCGGAACGGGGTCACGAGGTCGTCGAAGAAGCCCGCCTCGTACGCGGCGGCGAGGTTGTGGTGCGACGCCATCGCGAGCTCGTCCTGGGCCTCGCGCGTGATGCCCCACGCGGCGGTGGTGAGCGCCTGGTGCTCGCCCATGGACAGGCCGGTGCGCGGCTCGCCCGTGGTCGGGGCGACGGGCGCGAGGTGGCGCGGCCGGATGCGCGCGAGCGCGGCGAGCTTGGCCTGCGGCGTCCTGGCGCGCGTGAGGTCGAGCAGGGCGCGGCGCAGCGGCTCGCTCACGACGACGGGCGCGTCGGAGGCGGAGTCGACGCCGCCGGCGATCGCCGAGTCGAGGCGGCCGAGGCGGATCTTGTCCGCGAGGCCGACGATCGTCTCGACGCCGGTCGCGCAGGCCATCTGGACGTCGTAGGCGGGGGTGTCGTGCGCGAGGGCCGAGCCGAGCACGGCCTCGCGGGTGAGGTTGAAGTCCTTGGAGTGCTTGAGGACCGCGCCCGCGGCGACCGCACCGACGCGCTCGCCGGCGAGCCCGGCGCGGGCCACGAGGCCGTCGATCGCCGCGACGAGCATGTCGCGGTTGCTCACGTGGTTGTAGTGGCCGCCCGCCCGCGCGAAGGGGATCCGGTTGCCCGCGAGGACGTACGCCTGTCGCGTCGTCACGGGCGGTGCGGAACGGGGGGCCCGGGCGCGGGCCGGCCGGTCGGGGGTGTCCGCCATGGCGGTGTCCTCTCGTCGTCGAGATCGTGACCTTGGTCCCGTGACCTTCGGGGTCTCAGGTGGTAGTGCCCGAAACCCACAGTACTTGATACCGTCGGTTTCGTGACTCCGATCACGCCGGCGACGACGCCGACCCCGCCGACCGACGGCCGCACCACGCGCTGGGCGGACCACCGGGCCGCGCGGCGGGCGGAGCTGGTGCACGCGGCGCGGCGCGCGGTGCACCGCCACGGGCCGGACGTCTCCATGGACGAGATCGCGGCCACCGCCGGGACGAGCAAGTCGATCGTCTACCGGTACTTCGTCGACAAGCCCGGCCTGCAGCGCGCGGTCGGCGCCGCGGTCGTCGCGCAGATGCACACCGCGCTCGACGAGGCCGCCCGGGCCGCGGCGACCCCGCGCGAGGCGCTGCGCGCGATGATCGACATCTACCTCGAGATGGCCGAGGCGTCCCCGAACGTCTACTGGTTCGTCACGCGCCCCGTGAGCGAGGACGCGAGCGCGCCCCTCGGGCACTTCCTCGAGCAGGTCGCCGCGCTCGTCGCCCGGCCCTTCGCGCAGTCCTTCGCGCGCGCCGCCGACGGCGCAGGCCTCGCGGACGTGTGGGCCGCCGGGGCGGTCGGCTTCGTGCGCGGCGTCGGCGAGTGGTGGCTCCGCCACCGCACCGACCCGGACGCCCCGACGCGCGAGGAGCTCACCGAGCGCGTCACCACCTGGCTCTGGACGGGCCCCGTCGCCGGGCTCGCCCGCCGTCGTGCAGACGACCTCGGCACGAACGACCTCAGCACCAACCTCGACGAGGAGGAACGGTCATGACAGTGCTCTCGGATCGCCGGCCGAAGGAGCAGGGCCGCCAGGCCGAGCCCTCCGTCGACGTCGCGCACCTGGAGCACGTGCTCCTCGGTCGCTGGCGCGACGTGCGGCGCGACTCGCGGCGGTTCCTCGCCGACCCGCGGCTGCACAAGGTCGAGGGCATGCCGTCGGCCGAGCACCGCGAGCGCGTGCTCGAGCAGCTGCACATCCTCGTCGAGGAGGGCGACGTGCTGCGGGCCTTCCCGGCCGAGCTCGGCGGCAGCGACGACCACGGCGGCTCGCTCGCCCGGTTCGAGGAGGTCATCACCGCCGACCCGTCGCTGCAGATCAAGGCGGGCGTGCAGTGGGGGCTCTTCGCGTCCGCGATCCTGCACCTCGGCACCGAGGACCACCACCGCCGGCTCCTGCGCGACGCGATGACGCTCGCCGTCCCGGGGTCGTTCGCGATGACCGAGATCGGCCACGGCTCGGACGTGGCGAGCATCGCCACCACCGCGACGTACGACCCGGACACCGAGGAGTTCGTCATCCACACGCCCTACCGGGCGGCGTGGAAGGAGTACCTCGGCAACGCCGCGAAGCACGCGACGGCCGCCGTGGTGTTCGCGCAGCTCGTCACGCGCGGGGTGAACCACGGGGTGCACGCGTTCTACGTGCCGATCCGCGACCCGAGGACCGGTGAGTTCCTGCCCGGTGTCACCGGCGAGGACGACGGCCTCAAGGGCGGCCTCAACGGCGTCGACAACGGGCGCCTCGCCTTCGACCACGTGCGCGTCCCGCGCCGCGACCTGCTCAACCGGTACGGGGACGTCGCCCCCGACGGCACCTACTCGTCGCCGATCGCCAGCCCGGGCCGCCGCTTCTTCACGATGCTCGGCACGCTCGTCCAGGGCCGCGTCTCGCTCGACGGCGCCGCGACCAACGCGGCCAAGCTCGCCCTGATCATCGCGGTGACCTACGGCAACCAGCGTCGCCAGTTCACCGCCGCCTCGCCCACCGACGAGGTCGTCCTGCTCGACTACGCCGAGCACCAGCGCCGGCTCCTGCCGCGCCTGGCCCAGACGTTCGCGCACGCGTTCGCGCACGAGCGCCTGCTCGAGGCGTTCCACGGCGTCTTCTCGGGCGAGCACGACACCGACGAGGACCGCCAGGACCTCGAGACGATCGCGGCCGCCCTCAAGGCCACCTCGACATGGCACGCCCTGGACACCCTGCAGGCCGCGCGCGAGGCGTGCGGCGGTGCCGGGTTCATGGCCGAGAACCGGCTCACCTCGCTGCGCGCCGACCTCGACGTCTACGTGACGTTCGAGGGCGACAACACGGTCCTGCTCCAGCTCGTCGCCAAGCGGCTGCTCGCGGACTGGTCGAAGGAGTTCGCGAGCATCGACGCGTCCGGGATCGCCAAGTACGTCGCCGGCCGCGCCGCCGACGCCGCGATGCATCGCACGCCGCTGGCCAGGGTCGTGCAGACCCTCGCCGACGGCGGGAACGTGCGCCGGTCGGCGGGCCGCCTGCGCGACGCCGAGACCCAGCGCGACCTGCTCACCGACCGCGTCGAGACGATGGTCGAGGAGATCGGCACGGCCCTGCGGCCCGCGATGAAGGCCCCGCCGGAGGAGGCCGCGCGGCGCTTCAACGCGCAGCAGCACGCGCTCATCGAGGCCGCCCGCGCGCACGCCGAGCTGCTCCTGTGGGAGGCGTTCACGGCCGGGCTGGCCAAGGTCGAGGACGCGGGGACCCGGCAGGTGCTCACGTGGCTGCGCGACCTGTTCGGCCTCACGGTCGTCGAGCGCAACCTCGCCTGGTACCTCATGCACGGCCGGCTCTCCGCGGGCCGCGCGCGGACCGTGACCTCCTACATCGAGCGCCTGCTCACCCGCCTGCGCCCGCACGCGCAGGACCTCGTCGACTCGTTCGGCTACGGGCCCGAGCTCGTGCGCGCCGCGATCGCCTCGGGCGTCGAGGCGCAGCGGCAGGAGGAGGCCCGCGAGCACCAGCGCCGGGAGCGGGCCAGCGGCAGCGCGCCCGTCCCGGAGAAGTCGCTGCGCAGGTCGGAGCGCACGGTGGGCTAGCTGTACTGGCCCACCGCGTGGTCCAGCTGGGCGACGACGGCGGCGGCCACGGTGCCCGGGTGGCGCTCGGGCAGCCAGTGGCCGCCCTCGACGGGGATCGTCACGAGCGGCGCGCGGACCCACGCGCGGGTGGCGCGCACGCTCGCGTCGGCGATGAACGGGTCGTCGCGGCCGTGCACGAGCACCGTCGGCACGCGCACCGCGGGCAGCTCGCTCCACCCGCCGCCCGGGATCGCGCGGTACCACGCGAGCGCCGCCGACAGGGCGCCCGGCTCGAGCATGCGCGCGGTGTCGTACGCGGCCCGCTCGGACGGCAGGCCGGTCCGCACGAGCGCCTCGCGCAGCCGCGCGCCGTCGTCGGCGAGCAGGAGGCGCTCGGGGAGGCGGGGCAGCCCGAAGACGGCCATGTACGCCGAGCGCACCGCCTGGACGCTGCGCCACGCGGCCCGCGACACCGCCCGCGGGTGCGGCGACGAGAGGGCGGTGAGCGACACCGTCCGCTCGGGGTGCCGGGCCGCGAACGCCCAGGCCACCCCGGCGCCCCAGTCGTGGCCGACGACGTGCGCCGCGTCGACCCCGGCGGCGTCGAGCAGCGCGGCCACGTCCGCGACGAGCTCGCGCGCCCCGTACGCGCGCCGGTCGGCCGGCCGGGCGCCGGGGGAGTAGCCGCGCTGGTCGGGGGCGAGGGTGCGCAGGCCCCGGGCCGCGAGCCGCCGCGCGACCTCGGCGAAGCACGTGGCGTCCTGCGGGAAGCCGTGCAGGAGGACGACGGGCACGCCGTCGGGCGGACCGGCCTCGTGGACGTCGAACGTGAGACCGTCCCGGGTGAAGGTGCGCACGCCCCATCGTCGTCCGGCGGCGGCCGGCGCGCCATCGTCCGGCCCGATCGTGGGTGGTGGGCGGACGCGCGGGCGTGCGAGCCTGGCCCGATGGCGGCCGAGGCGTTCGAGTCCACCTCGACGTGGCGGCAGCCCACCCCGCCCCCGGCGTCCGCGGCGCGGACCGCACTGGTCGACCGCCTGGCGCGCCGCGTGGCCGTCGTCCGGCCCGGACGGGTGAGGGTCGTCGTCGACGGGCTCACCGGCAGCGGCAAGACGAGCCTCGCGCACGAGCTCGCCGCCGCGCTGCGCACGCTCGGCCGCCCGACGCTGCGCGCGAGCCTCGACGACTTCAAGAAGCCCTGGCGCGCCGCGGTGGCCAAGGGCTACGACCGCACCTCCGGCGAGGGCTACTACCGCAACGCGCCGGACGTCGCCGCGGCGCGGGACCTCCTGCTCGTCCCCGCGGGCCCGGACGGCTCGGGCGTCGTCGCCCTGTGCGCGCACGACCCGATCACGGGCGAGGACCACCGCGCCGTCACCGTCGCCGCACCCGACGACGCGGTGCTCGTCGTGGACTCGGTGTTCGGGATGCGGCCCGAGTACGACGACCTGTGGGACCTGCGGATCTGGCTCGAGGTCCGGCCGGAGGTCGCGCTCGCCCGCTTCCTCGCGCGCGACGCCGACCGCGAGGGCCGCGCCGAGGCCGAGCGCCTCCACCGCGCGCGGTACGACGTCGCGGAACGCCTCTACCTCGCCGAGGTCGACCCCGTGGCGCGCGCCGACGTCGTCGTCGACAACACCGACCTCGCGGCACCCGTGGTGCTGCGCTGGTCGTGACGGGGTCATCCCCCGAGGAGCGCCGCCTCCAGCAGGTCCGCCCGCCGCTCGGCCCACTCCGCGTCGCGCCGCCAGAACCCGCCGTGCCCCTCGTCCCACAGCCGCGCCCACGGCTGCTCGCCGGTGAGGGCGCCGTGGGCGAGCAGGTCGTGCATCGACCACGCGCGCGGCGCGACCGTCGCGGCGAGCCGCGCGCGGCCGGCCTCGTCGAGCCCGTAGCCGTCGGCGAGGGCGCGCAGCCGCGCCGCCACGACGTCGTCGGGCGTCGTCGGGCGCAGCGGCACGAGGCCGAGCGCGAGCCAGGCCAGGTCCCACACCCGGGTCCCCGGGCCGGCCGTGTCCCAGTCGACGAGCACCACGCGGTCCTCCGCGACGACGAGGTTCCACGGCGCGAGGTCGTGGTGGACCACGTGCTCCGCACCGTCCGGCGGGATCGGGGTCGCCCACACCGCGTCCGCCGGCGGCTCCCACCCGGCGAGCGCGTCGTGCAGGTCGCGCGCGAGCCGGCCCGTCGCGCGGGCGTCCATGTCGCCGCCCTCGACGACGCGGCCGGGCACCCACTCGAGGACGTGGCGTCCGTCGTCGTCCACCCCGAACGAGCGGGGCGCGCCGCGCAGGCCCACCTCGCGCAGGTGCTCGAGCAGCGCGTGCACGGCCGGCGTCTGCGGCCCGGCCTGCTTGCGCACGGTGTCGCCCACGCGCACGACGGCGGTCGCCACGTTCCCGCCGGACAGCGGCTCGGCGTCCGGTCCGCCCGGGATCACCCGAGCACGTCCGCGAGGTCGTACCGGACCGGCACCTCGAGCTGCGCGTACGTGCACGACGCCGGGTCGCGGTCCGGGCGCCAGCGCACGAACTGCGCCACGTGCCGGAACCGCACGCCCTCCATGTGGTCGTAGCGCACCTCGACCACGCGCTCGGGGCGCAGCGGCGTGAAGGAGAGGTCCTTGCCCGCGGCCCACCGGCTCGTCTCCGCCTCCCGCGGCGTCCGCGTGCCCGCGGCCTGCGCCGCCTCCGTCCACGGGTGGTCGGGGTCGTCCGCGGGGACCACGAGCGGCTGGAGCTCGCTCCACAGCTCGCGCCGCCGCGCCATCGGGAACGACGAGGCGACGCCCACGGACGCGAGGCGGCCCGCGTCGTCGTACAGGCCGAGCAGGAGCGAGCCCACCGCGTGGTCGTCGTTCTTGTGCGTGCGGTACCCGGCGACCACGCAGTCGGCGGTGCGCTCGTGCTTGATCTTGAACATGACGCGCTTGTCGGGGCGGTAGGGCAGCGACGGGTCCTTCGCGACGACGCCGTCCAGCCCGGCCCCCTCGAACCGCTCGAACCACGCGCGCGCCTCGGCCACGTCCGTCGTCGTGCGCGTGACGTACACGCCGGGCCCACCCCCGCCGACCGCCGCCTCGAGGCGCGCGCGCCGCTCGGCGAACGGCAGGCCGGTGAGGTCCTCGTCGCCGAGCGCGAGCAGGTCGAACGCGACGAGCACCGCCGGGGTCTCGCGCGCGAGCAGCCGGACGCGCGACTCGGCGGGGTGGATGCGCTGGAGCAGTGCCTCGAAGTCGAGCGAGGCGCCGTCGGCGGCGGGCACGACGACCTCGCCGTCGAGCACGACCCGCTCGGGCGCCTCCCGCAGCACCGCCTCGACGACCTCGGGGAAGTAGCGCGTCATCGGCTTGGTGTTGCGGCTGCCGAGCTCGACCTCGGCGCCGTCGCGGAACACGATCGTGCGGAAGCCGTCCCACTTGGGCTCGTAGACCATGCCGGGCGGGATCTCGGGCACCGCCTTCGCGAGCATCGGCAGCACGGGCGGCATCACGGGCAGGCGCATCGCCTCAGTGTGTCCGCCCCCGCCGACGCCGTCGAGGTCGGGCGCGGGGTCCGCCCGGCCCGCCCAGCCCGCCCGGCTAGGGGTTGCACTCCGCGAGGAGCGTCTCCAGGAGCCCGACGTCGGGCCGCCACGGCTCGAGGTTCCACGACTCCTTGTCCGGCGCGCCGATCGCGTGGCACGCGAGCTGCTCCCACATGCCCGGCCCGACCGCCTCCGGGCCGAGGTCGCCGAGCGCGCGCCACACCATCGCGGTGCCGGCCTCGCCCGCCGCGCGCGCCCACGGGGTCGGCACGACGGCGAGCGACCGGCCGCCCTCGCGCTCGCCCCACGTGGCGCCCGCCAGGGCGGTGCGCCCGAACCACACGACGACGGGCTCGTCCGGCGCGGCGGGGTGCGCGCGCACCACGAGCAGGTCGCCCGACGCCTCGACCGTGCCCGCGGGCAACGGCGCGATGCCGACGCCGTCGGTCACCCCGGGGACCGGGGCCACGAGGACCGACCGGTCGCCGAGCACCTCGAACGTCGCGCCCTCCGGCGTGGCGAGGCGCAGCAGCACGTCGCCGTCGGGGGTGTCCGCGGAGCGGCTGAGGGTCCAGCGTTCGCCGTCCGGGTCGGGGACGGCGTCGAGCCCGCCCGTCACCCAGGCGTGCAGCCCGCCGATCCGCGGGTCCGGCTCGGCGCGGGCGCGCACGTCGTCGGCGGTGACCGCCGGGGCGGCCGACGTCGTCGGGGTGGCGTCGGGTCCGGACGTCGGCGCGGTCGTGGCCGGGGTCGCGGTCGGCCCCGACTCCGTGCGGCCGGCGCCGGCGGACGGGGCGCACGCCGCGAGCACGAGCGCGACGAGCGCGCCGGCGGCGAACCACGTCCGACGGGGCACGCGCCCACTCTGCCCGACCAGCGCCGGGACCGGGGTCGCGATCAGCCGCGCCCGGGACCGGGTCGCGATCAGCCGCGCCCGCGCCCCCGGCCGTCCCACCAGCGCCACCACGGGCGCTCCGCCTCGCGCTGCCGGCGCTCGGCCTCGGCGGCCTCCGCGGCGGCCCGCTCGGCCTCGGCCTGCTCGGCGGCGAGCCGCTCGGCCGCCTCGCGCGCGGTGACGGCGTCGGCGTGCGCGCGCCGCAGGGCGTCCGCCGCGCCGAGGTAGGCGGTGAACGCCTGCGTGGTCCGCACGTCGAGGGCCGGCGTGTCGCCGAGCGCGGCGAGCGTGGCGGCGGCCGACACGAACCGTGCGCGCGCGTCCTCGTTCGCCTCGGGCGCGGCGGCGAGGGTGGCGGCCGCGGCCGGCACCGACGCCTGCACCGCGAGCCCGACCGCCGACGACGCCGCCCCGACCGCCCCGGTGAGCTCGCCCGCCCGCCGGGTCGCCTCGGCGCCGAGCCCGGCCAGCCGGTCGAGCTCGCGCGCCACGCGGGCGCGCAGGCCGGCGACGTCCGCCGCGTCGACGTACCGCTCGGGCAGGTCGCCCACCTCGACGCGCAGCGTGGGCCCGGCGGCGGCGTCGGCGCTCTCGAGCAGCGACTCGAGCGCCTCGGTCGCCTGCGCCACGGCGGCGACCGACTCGGCCGACAGGTCCGCGTCGCGCCCCGCGACGAGGTCGGCGAGCGCGCGGGCGTGCCCCGCGGCGGGCCGGGCCGTCGTCCGCGCGTCGTCGACCGCGGCGACCTCGCTCCGCGCGGTCTCGAGCGCCGCGGTGAGCGCCGCCGCGGCGTCCTCCCCCTCGGCGCGCAGCGCGCTCGCGGTCGCGGTGCGCGCGACGAGGACCGTGCACAGCACGACGGTGACCACGGCGAGCGCCGCGAGCACGAGCAGCGTGCGGCGTGACCAGCCGGGCGACCATCCCGCCACCTCGGGGTCGCGGCGCGGCAGGGGGTCGCGGCGCGGCAGCACGGGCACGCGCACGGGGCGCGTCCCGCCGTCGCGCGTCCCGCCGTCGGGCGCGCCGGCACCGACCGGTGGGGCGGCGCGCTGCGGGGACGTCTCCGCCCGGCGGGCCGCCTCGCGCAGCGCGCGGCGCGTCACGCGGATCTCCACCGTCGCCTCGTCGCCGCGGGTCGGCGCGTCCACGCTCACGGCGCGACGGTAGCGGCATACCGGGACAGACCGGAAGACGGCCGGACCCCGGCGGAGGGAGAGGGGGCGTCGGCATCTCGTCCGGCCCCCGGCCCGGGGGACCGCGTCCGGCGCCGCTGCGCGGGTGTGTCCACCTGGTGCCGGGCCCGCTCCCGGGCCCGCCGCCACGGGTAGCCTGTGCCGCGTCATCCGGCGTCACCCAGCACCTCGCAGTGCCCGGCCCGTAGGGAAGCCATGACCGAGACGATCCACGACGGCGACGCGCGACCCCGCGAGGCGGTGACGGACACCGTCGAGCACGCCGCGGCGACGCCCGAGGTCCGCCTGCCGTACCGCGACCTCGGCCTCAAGGACGACGAGTACCAGCGCATCGTCGACCTGCTCGGCCGCCGACCCACCGCCGCCGAGCTCGCCATGTACTCGGTGATGTGGTCGGAGCACTGCTCGTACAAGTCGTCGAAGATCCACCTGCGCCAGTTCGGCGAGAAGACGTCGCCGGCGATGCGCGAGCACCTGCTCGTCGGCATGGGCCAGAACGCGGGCGTCGTCGACGTCGGCGACGGCTGGGCCGTCACCTTCAAGATCGAGAGCCACAACCACCCGAGCTACGTCGAGCCCTACCAGGGCGCCGCGACCGGCGTCGGCGGGATCGTGCGCGACATCATCTCGATGGGCGCACGCCCCGTCGCCGTCATGGACGCCCTGCGGTTCGGCGCGATCGACCACCCGGACACGGCGCGCGTCGTGCACGGCGTGGTGTCCGGCGTCGGCGGCTACGGCAACTGCCTGGGCCTGCCGAACATCGGCGGCGAGGTCGTCTTCGACCCCTCCTACCAGGGCAACCCGCTCGTCAACGCGCTCTGCCTCGGCGTCCTGCGGCACGACGACGTGCACCTGGCCAACGCGACGGGCGTCGGCAACAAGGTGGTCCTCTTCGGCGCGCGCACCGGCGGCGACGGCATCGGCGGCGCCTCGATCCTCGCGAGCGAGACCTTCGACGACGGCGGCCCCTCCAAGCGCCCGAGCGTCCAGGTGGGCGACCCCTTCATGGAGAAGGTGCTCATCGAGTGCTGCCTCGAGCTCTTCGCGGCAGGCGTCGTCGAGGCGATCCAGGACCTCGGGGCCGCGGGCATCTCGTGCGCCACGTCCGAGCTCGCCTCCAACGGCGAGGGCGGCATGCACGTCGACCTCGAGAAGGTCCTCCTGCGCGACCCGACGCTCACCGCGGGCGAGATCCTCATGTCGGAGTCGCAGGAGCGGATGATGGCCGTCGTCCGCCCCGACCGGCTCGACGAGTTCCTCGCGATCACGGGGAAGTGGGACGTCGAGACCGCGGTCATCGGCGAGGTCACCGACACCGGCCGGCTCACGATCGACCACCACGGCCAGCGCATCGTCGACGTCGACCCGCGCACCGTCGCGCACGAGGGCCCGGTCTACGACCGCCCGTACGCGCGCCCGGCCTGGCAGGACGCCCTCCAGGCGGACACGATCTCCGGGCCCGACGGCGCCGCCCGCTACCCGCGCCCGGTCACCGGCGAGGAGCTGCGCGCGACGCTGCTGCGCCTGGTCGCCTCGCCGAACCTCGCCTCGAAGGCGTGGGTCACCGACCAGTACGACAGGTTCGTCCAGGGCAACACCGCGCTCGCCCAGCCCGACGACGCCGGCGTGGTCCGCGTCGACGAGAGCACGGGCCTGGGCGTCGCCCTCGCGGTGGACGGCAACGGCCGCTACGCCAAGCTCGACCCGTACGCGGGCGCGCAGCTCGCGCTCGCCGAGGCGTACCGCAACGTCGCCACCGTGGGCGCCCGCCCGCGCGCCGTCACGGACTGCCTCAACTACGGCTCCCCCGAGGACCCGGACGCGATGTGGCAGCTCGTCCAGGGCATCACGGGCCTCGCGGACGCGTGCCTCGAGCTCGGCGTGCCCGTCACCGGCGGCAACGTCTCGCTCTACAACGGCACCGGCGAGCCCGGCCGCATCGACTCCTCGATCCACCCCACCCCGGTGGTCGGCGTCCTCGGCGTGGTCGACGACGTCGCGCGCGTCGTCCCCTCGGGCTGGCGCGTCCCCGCGCAGGCGATCTACCTCCTGGGCACCACCCGGGGCGAGCTCGACGGCTCGGCGTGGGCCGACGTCGTGCACGGGCACCTCGGCGGCCTGCCCCCGGAGGTGGACCTCGCGGCCGAGCGCGCGCTCGCGCACGTGCTCGTCACCGCGGCGCGCGACGGCCTCGTCGACGCCGCGCACGACCTGTCCGAGGGCGGGCTCGCCCAGGCCCTCGTCGAGGCGTGCCTGCGCTACGGCGTCGGCGCGGAGGTCGACCTCGCCGTGCTGTGCGAGCGCGACGCCGTCACCCCGTTCGAGGCGCTGTTCGCCGAGTCCGTGGCGCGCGCGGTCGTGGCCGTGCCGCGCAGCGAGGAGGTGCGCTTCGCCGACGTGTGCACCGGCCGCGGCGTGCCCGCGCTGCGCATCGGCGTGACCGACGACGCCGGCCCGGCCCTGGTCGTGCGCGGTCTGTTCACCGTGGGGCTGGACGAGCTCGCCGACGCCCACCGGGGGACGCTGCCGCGGTACTTCGCCTGACCCGCCCGTCCCGGCCGCGGGCGTGTGCGCCGCCGCGGCGCCCGCGAACCGATCGTGTGCGCCGCTGCGGGCGCCCGCGAACCGATCGTGAGACGCCGCCGGGCGGGACGGGCGCGTCGGCTACGGTGACCCGTGGGCAGTGCCCGGTCGCGCGGCGTCGTCCGCAGGGCGGACGGGACTCCCGTCCCAATCTCGACATCAAGATAGTGGTCAGCATGGAGTGCGGCCCGCGTGGCCGTACCGGCCCGCGCCGACGACGCCGTCCCACCCCGACCGCGCGCGTCCCCGCGGGTGTCCGGACGGGCCACCCCCGACCGCCTCGCCTGACCACCCCGGGCCACGGCACGGCCCGGCCTGAAGGAGCCACTCCATGGACAGCGCCCTCGAGCCCGTCTTCGCCCAGGTCCTGCGTCGCAACCCCGGCGAGGTCGAGTTCCACCAGGCCGTGCGCGAGGTGTTCGACACGCTCGGGCCGGTCATCGCGAAGAACCCCCGCTACGGCGAGCAGGCGGTGCTCGAGCGCCTGTGCGAGCCGGAGCGGCAGATCATCTTCCGGGTGCCGTGGGTGGACGACAACGGCCGGGTGCAGATCAACCGCGGCTTCCGCGTCGAGTACAACTCCGCGCTCGGCCCGTACAAGGGCGGCCTGCGGTTCCACCCGTCCGTGTACCTGGGGATCATCAAGTTCCTGGGCTTCGAGCAGATCTTCAAGAACGCGCTGACCGGCCTGCCCATCGGCGGCGGCAAGGGCGGCTCCGACTTCGACCCGCACGGCAAGTCCGACGGCGAGGTCATGCGGTTCTGCCAGTCGTTCATGACCGAGCTCTACCGGCACCTCGGCGAGTACACCGACGTGCCCGCGGGTGACATCGGCGTCGGCGGCCGCGAGATCGGCTACCTGTTCGGCCAGTACAAGCGGATCACCAACAAGTACGAGTCCGGCGTGCTCACCGGCAAGGGCATCGGCTGGGGCGGCTCGCTCGTGCGGACCGAGGCCACCGGCTACGGCACGGTGATCTTCGCGCAGGAGATGCTCAAGACCCGCGGCCAGACGCTCGAGGGCAAGCGCGTCGCCGTGTCGGGTGCGGGCAACGTGGCGATCTACGCCATCGAGAAGGCCCAGTCCCTCGGCGCCACCGTCGTGACGTTCTCCGACTCCTCCGGCTACGTGTACGACGAGGCCGGCGTCGACCTCGACCTGCTCAAGGAGGTCAAGGAGGTCCGCCGAGGCCGGGTCGGCGACTACGTCGCCGAGCGCGGCTCCGCGAAGCTCGTCACCGAGGGTTCGGTGTGGGAGGTCCCGGTCGACGTCGCCCTGCCGTGCGCCACGCAGAACGAGCTCACCGGCGCGGACGCGCGCGAGCTGCTCAAGAACGGCGTCCTCGCGGTCGCCGAGGGCGCGAACATGCCGACGACGCCCGACGCCATCGCGCTCTTCCAGGAGGCGGGCATCCTCTTCGGCCCGGGCAAGGCCGCGAACGCGGGCGGCGTCGCGACGTCGGCCCTCGAGATGCAGCAGAACGCCGGGCGCGACTCGTGGACGTTCGAGCACACCGAGGCCCGCCTGACCGAGATCATGACGAACATCCACGCCGACTGCGCCGCGACCGCGGAGGAGTACGGCCAGCCGGGCAACTACGTGCTCGGCGCGAACATCGCGGGCTTCCAGAAGGTCGCCGACGCGATGCTCGCCTTCGGCGTCGTCTGATCGCGTCTCCCGTCGTCTGATCGCGTCCCCGGGGCGCCGGGTGGCAGACCCACCCGGTGCCCGGGGTCAGGGTTCGAGCACGAACCCGCCGACCCGGTCCTCGGGCTCGGGCGTCTCGCCCGTGGGGCGCTGGTAGTACCCCCACGGGAACCGCCCCGTGCCCACGCGCTGCCAGCCCTCGGCGATCAGCCGGGCCTCACCGCGGCCCGCGAAGACCCGGCGGAACTCCCACTGGGTGTCCGTGTGGGCCATGAGGTACACCGCGGTCCCCGCGCCGACGATGCGCCACCCGTGCCGCCCCGCCCGGGCGAGGCGGTCCATCTCGGTGAACGCGGTCACCGGCCCGAGCCGCACGACGCGCTCGCCGTCGTGGGGCTCGTCCCCGTGCGTCCCGTCCGCCCGTCCCTCGCCGTCGTGCGCCCCGCCCGGGTCGCCGGGTGCCGGGGCGGGCCCCCCGGCGGGCGCGCCCGCGACGCGGCGCACCTCGTCCTCGGTGAGGCCGAGCCGCTCCGCGACCTCGGGCCAGTCGAGGCCAGCCGCGCGGGCCTCCTCGATCGCCGCCGCGACGGTCGCCCGCAGGCGCTCCGCCGGCGACGCGTCCCTCTCGTCCGCGCCCTGCGCGTCCATGTCCCTCGCCTCCACCGGTCCGTGGCACAAGTGTCCCCCTTCGGCCCCGTCGGGGTGCCCGGTCGGCGGCCCGTTCGTGGTTGTCTGTGTCCCGTGCCTCCCCGTCGCCGTACCGACCCCGACGCCGGCCGCGCCGCGCTCGCGGCCTGGCTCGCCGACCCCGACGCCGACCGCGCCGTCGTGCGCACCGCCGTCCGGTTCACGCTGGAGGAGCTCGCCGCGCGCGTCCCGGGTGGCTCGGTCGAGATCCGCGTCCCGCCCGACGGCGCCGTGCAGGCCGTCCCGGGGCCGGGCCACACGCGCGGCACGCCCCCGAACGTCGTCGAGACCGACCCGCGCACGTGGCTCGAGCTCGTCACGGGCCGCACCGCCTGGGCGGACGCGGTGCGCGACGGCCGCGTGACGGCGTCGGGCGTGCGGGCCGACCTGGGGCCGGTCCTCCCGCTGGAGGGGCTCACATGAGCGACCGCAGACCCCCGCGCAGGTGGGCGAGGAACGTCGGGTCGGCGTAGGCCTCGTCGGCGTGGCCGAGCGAGGTGTACCAGGTCCGCCCGGCGCCGTACGGCCCGTGCCAGGCGACCGGGTGCGGGTCGCCCATCGTGCCGCCGTCGTAGGTCGTCTCGTCGACGGTGAGCAGGACCGTGCGGTCCTGCGGGCGGCGGTCGAAGTTGTACCACTCGTCGGCGTGGGTCCAGGCGGGCGGCAGGTCGCGCGTCGAGGGGTGGTCGGCGTCGGCCACGCGCACCACGCCGCTCTGGAGCTCGGGGTGGTCCGTGAAGCGCGCCCCGGCGATGGCGGGGAACCCGTCCCACGACGGCTCGGTGAACGTCGCCGAGTGGATGCCCGCCCAGGCCCCGCCGGCGGCGAGCCAGGCCGCGAGGTCGCGCCGGCCGTCGTCGTCGAGCACGTCGCCGGAGGTGGAGAGCCACACGACCAGGCCGACCTCGGCGAGCGCGTCGGCGTGGTGGGTGGCGGGGTCCTCGGAGTGCACCACCTCGTGCCCGTCGGCGGTGAGCAGCGTGGTGACGGCCTCGACCGCGCGGGGGATCGAGTCGTGGCGGTAGTCGGTGGTGCGGGTGAACACGAGGACGCGCATGGCGCCATCCTGCCGGGTGCCGGGCGGGACCCCGGCCACCTGTGCCCCGCCCGGCGCCGGCCCGCCGGAATGCGTGTCTGAGCGTTCGCCCGGTCGAGTGTGATTTACATACGTCGCATCACCCGAGTGGCCGAATGGTGAACCACGGGACCGCCATATGAACACGCCCCGCACGAATGCAGAACGGTGACCGCACTTCTCTGGTCATTCCGGGCGTACCGATCTAGCGTGCCCGCGTCAGGGCGCGACAGCGCCGTTCGCCCGTGGAGGTCACATGCTCACCAGGCGTCTCGTCCCCGTGACGGCAGCCGGCACACTCGCGCTGGCTGCCGTTCTCGTCCCGGCAGCCGCGCAGGCGGCGCCCACCCACACCATCGCCGAGGTCCAGGGGACCGGCGCGGTCACCCCCCTGCTCGGCACGACCGTCACGGTGCAGGGTGTGGTCACCGCCGACCACCGCACCGGCGGCTACGCCGGCATCTACGTCCAGACGCCCGGCTCGGGCGGCGAGGCCGACGCCACGCCGGGCGCGTCCGACGGCGTCTTCGTCTACCTCGGCTCGCGCACGACGCCCGCCCAGATCGGCGACCTCGTCGAGGTCACGGGCACCGCGAGCGAGTACTTCGACCTCACCCAGGTCAACGCCTCCGGCGCGCCCGACCTCGTCACCGTCGTCACGCCCGCCGCCGAGCTCGACCCCGCGCTCGTGCCCGCGCCGGTCCCGCTGCCCGACGACGTCGTCGGCGACGCGCGGGAGCCGTTCGAGGGCATGCTCGTCGCCCCGCAGGGCACCTACCGGGTGAGCTCGATGCACGAGGCCGACCGCTACGGCTCGATCTGGCTCGCCGCCGGCGACGTGCCCGTGAAGAGCACCGAGCTCGCGCGCCCGGGTCCCGACGCCGACGCGATCGCCGCCGCCAACCGCGCCGCGACGATCATCCTCGACGACGGCCGCAACGCGCAGACCACCACGGCGACGCAGCCGTACCTCACCGCTGACGAGGTCGTGCGCATCGGCGACCGGGTCGACTTCGGCGACCTCACCTACGTCCTCCACTACGGCTTCGACAGGTGGCGCCTCCAGCCCACCACGCCGCTCTCGGCGACGACGGACGACGCCCTCGAGCCGACGTTCGTCGAGGAGAACCCGCGCCCGGCCACGCCCGCCGACGTGGGCGGCGACCTGACGCTCGCCTCGTTCAACGTCCTCAACTACTTCACGACGTTCAGCTCCGACGACCCCGACGCCCGCGGCGCGCGCGACGCCGCCCAGTTCGCGGTGCAGAAGGCCAAGATCGTCGCCGCGCTCCTCGCGCTCGGTGCCGACGTCGTCGCCCTGCAGGAGATCGAGAACTCCACGCACTTCGGCGACGGGACGCCCGACGTCGCGGTGGCCGACCTCGTCGCGGCGCTCAACGCCGAGGCGGGCGAGGACGTGTGGGCCTACGTCCCGACGCCGGACGTCCTGCTCGACCCGGCCGTCCAGCCGGGGACCGACGTCATCATGAACGCGATCGTCTACCGCACCGACGCGGTCTCCCCGGTGGGCGACCCGGTCGCGCTCGTCGACGCGGCGTTCGACAACGCGCGCGAGCCCATCGCTCAGGTCTTCGAGCCCACCGGCGGCGGCGAGCCGTTCGCCGTCGTCGCGAACCACTTCAAGTCCAAGAGCGCGCCCGAGGGCGAGACCGGCGAGCCGGCCGACGGGCAGGGCTGGTTCAACGCCGACCGCGTCGCGCAGGCGCAGGCCCTCGCCGCGTTCGTCGCGGACCTGCCGGTCGACGACGTCGCCGTGCTGGGCGACCTCAACGCCTACGCCCAGGAGGACCCGATCGCGACCCTGACCGACGCCGGGTTCGTCGACCTCGTCCCGACCCACGCGGCGGGCCAGTACACCTACACGTTCGACGGCGAGCTCGGCTCGCTCGACCACGCTCTCGCCACGCCGTCGCTCGCGGCGCGCGTCACCGGCGCCGACGTGTGGGACATCAACGCCGACGAGTGGTTCGGCCGCCAGTACTACGGCGGCGCCCCGGAGGTCGGCACGATCTACCGCGCCTCCGACCACGACCCGATCGTCGTCGGGATCGACGCCGGGTCCGCGACCGGTCCCGTCACGATCGACCTGCTCGGGATCAACGACTTCCACGGCCGGCTCGAGCCCAGCGGGGCCTCGGCGGGCGCGGCGGTCCTCGCGGGCGCGGTCGACACGTTCCGCGCGGCGAACCCGAACACGTTGTTCGTGTCCGCCGGCGACAACATCGGCGCGACGACGTTCACGTCGTTCATCCAGGACGACGAGCCGACGATCGCCGCGCTCAACGCCGCGGGCCTGGACGCCTCGGCGCTCGGCAACCACGAGTTCGACCGCGGCCGCGCCGACCTCGACGAGCGTGTCCTCGACCTCGTCGACTTCCCGTACCTGTCGGCGAACGTCTACGACCGCGCGACCGGCGAGCCCGCGTACGACCCGTACTGGGTCACCGAGGTCGACGGCGTCCGGGTGGGCTTCATCGGCGCCGTCACCGAGGCGCTGCCGTCGCTCGTCACGCCGGCGGGCATCGCGACCCTGGAGACCCGCTCCATCGTGACCGAGGTCAACCGGTTCGCCGACCAGCTGTCCGACGGCGACGAGTCCAACGACGAGGCCGACGTGCTCGTCCTCGTCGTCCACGAGGGCGCCGCGCACGACGACTCCCTCGAGGAGGACCCGGCGTTCCTCGCGATGCTCGAGGGCATCTCACCCGAGGTCGACGCGATCTTCTCCGGGCACACGCACCTCGCGTACGTCTTCGAGCAGACCGTCGACGGCGGCACCCGCCCGGTCGTGCAGTCCGGTCAGTACGGCGAGAACCTCGCGCGCGTGACCCTCACCGTCGACCGGGAGACCGGCGACGTGCTGGACCACACCGCGGAGCTCGTCCCCCTGGCCGGCAACTTCCCGGCCGACCCGGAGGTCGCCCAGATCGTCGCCGACGCCGTCGAGGTGGCCGAGGAGCTCGGCGACGTCTCGCTCGGCCAGATCACCGGTGACCTCATGCGGGCCCGGCAGTCCGACGGGACCACGGAGAACCGGGGCGGCGAGTCGCCGCTCGGCAACCTCATCGCCGACGTCCAGCTGTGGGCCACGAGCGAGCTCGGCACGCAGATCGCCTTCATGAACCCGGGCGGCATGCGCACCGACATCACCTACGCGTCGTCGGGGCCGGACGACCCGGACGGCAACGTGACCTACCGCGAGGCCGCGAACGTCCAGCCGTTCGCCAACACGCTGGTCACGATGACGCTCACCGGCGAGCAGGTCGTCCAGGTGCTCGAGGAGCAGTGGCAGCCCGCCGGCGCGGCGCGGCCGTTCCTGCGCCTCGGCACGGCCGGCATCACGCACACCTACGACCCGACCGCCCCCGAGGGCGAGCGGATCACCCAGGTGTGGGTCGGCGGCGAGCCGCTCGACCCCGCGGCCGAGTACCGCGTCGTCGTGAACTCGTTCCTCGCCTCCGGCGGCGACAACTTCTTCACGCTCGCCGAGGGCACCGACAAGGCCGACTCCGGCCGCGTCGACCTGCAGGCGCTCGTCGACTACCTCGCCGAGTTCACGCCGGTGAGCCCCGACCTCGCCCAGCGGGCGGTCGGCGTGCACGTCGCGACGCCGGTCCCCGAGGGCGGCTTCGCGCCGGGCGCCTCGGTGACGGTCGAGCTCTCCTCGCTGCTGTTCTCGGCGGGGGAGCCGCAGGGCGACGAGGTCGTCCTCACCGTCGGCGGCACCGAGGTCACGGCGACGATCGACCCGACCGTCGTCGACACGACCGACGAGGTCGGCCGGGCCAGCGTGACGTTCACCGTCCCCGCGGACGCACCGGCCGGCGACCTCACCGTCGAGGTGACGGTCCCGAGCACGGGCACGGCGACGTCGTTCACCGTCCCGGTGGCGGCGCCCACGGGCGGCCCGGCGTGCGTCGTCGAGTACGACGCGGTCCGGGTGCTCGGCATCCTGCTGGGCGCGGTGAAGATCACCAACACCGGCACCGAGCCGTTCGCGCCGTGGACCCTCACCTGGTCCTACACGCGCGGCGAGCAGGCCGGGATCGGCGTCGGGGCGAGCATCAGCCAGCGCGGCGCGGACGTCACCGCGCGCGGCACGATCCTCACCCCGCGCATCGACCCGGGCCGGTCGACGGCGTTCGCGTTCATCGGCCTCGCGCCGAGGAGCACCGTCGCACCGACGGCGTTCTCGCTCAACGGGGTGCCGTGCACGGTGAAGTGATCACGGCCGCGGCAGCGCCCTGAGCGCATCCACGGGCGGCGCCCGGCTCCGGCCGGGCGCCGCCCGTCCCTTCTGCCCGGGCGCGTCGCCGCGCCCGACCGCGCCTACGATCACGGTCATGCCTCACCACGCCGACGGACCCGACGCGACCCCCGGCGACGCGACCCCGGGGGACGCGACCGACGCCGAGGCGACCCCGGTCGGGGCCGTCGCCGAGGTGCGCCGCGCGCCGCGGTACCGCGCCTTCGCGCTCGCGGGCGCCCTCGTGGCCGCTCTCGTCGGCCTGGTGGTCGCTCTCGTGGCGGGCGACGACGGCGGCACGGCCGCCGTCGTCGTCATCGTCCTCGGCGCCGCCGCCCTCGGGAGCATGCTCGGCACGCTCGTCGCGACCCTGCTCGACCGGCGCTGATCGGGAGCCTGCGGTTCCTTGACGCCCGTCATGGTCGGGCCTCGCGCGCCTTCCTACGGTCGGCGTCACCGGCGACCCCCCGGTCGCCCGTGACGAGAGGACACCACCATGCGCACCGTCCTGCGGAGCACCGAGCTCACCTGCCCGTCCTGCGTGGCGAAGATCGAGCGGCACCTGACCCGGCTGCCCGGCGTGACGTCGGCGGCCGTGCACGTCACCACGGGCCGGATCGTCGTCGACCACGACGGCGTGCCCGACGACGACCTGGTCGCCGCGGTCGCCGAGGCCGGCTACCGCGCCTCCCCCGGCGGGGTGCGGTGATGCCCACGCGTGGGGCACGGGTCGCCTGGGCGAGCGGCGCCCTCGTCGCCGCCTCGGCGGTCGCCGGGCTCGTCTCGCCGGAGGCGCGTCTCGCGCTGCTCGTGGCGGCGACCGTCGTCGCCGGCGTGCCGATCGCCCGCCGCGCGCTGCTCGGGCTGCGGCACCGCACCGTGGGCATCGAGCTGCTCGTCACGATCGCCGTCGTCGGGGCCCTCGCCATCGGCGAGGTGTGGGAGGCCGCCGCGGTCACCCTGCTCTTCGCGGTCGGCGGCGCGCTCGAGGCCGCCGTGCTCGACCGCACCCGCCGCGCCGTCGGCGCCCTCGTCGACCTCACCCCGCGCGAGGCGGTCGTGCTGCGGGACGGCGCGCAGGTCACCACCCGCCCCGACGACGTCGCCGTCGGCGAGACCGTCGTGCTCAAGCCGGGCGCGCGCGTCCCCGTCGACGGCACGGTCCTCGACGGCGCCGTCGTCGTGGACGAGTCGTCCGTCACCGGCGAGTCGGTGCCGGTGGAGCGGGTCGCCGGCGACCCCGTCGTGGCCGGCACCGTCGTCGCGGCGGGCGCGGCGCACGTGCGGGCCGTCGGCGTCGGGCCGGACACCCTGCTCGCGCGCGTCATCGAGCGCGTGGAGGAGGCTCAGGAGTCGAGGGCACCGGCGCAGGCGGTGATGGAGCGGTTCGCCCGCGTCTACACCCCGGCCGTGGTGCTGCTCGCCGCGCTGGTCGGCGTCCTGGGGGACGTGCGCGCCGCGCTCACGCTCCTCGTCATCGCGTGCCCGGGCGCGCTCGTCATCTCCATCCCCGCCGCCCTCGCCGCGGGGATCGGCGCGGCCGCCCGGCGCGGCGTCCTCGTCAAGGGCGGCCGCCACCTCGAGGCCGCGGCGCGCGTCGACGTCGTCGCCCTCGACAAGACGGGCACCCTCACCACGGGCCGGCCCGCCCTCGCCGAGGTCCTGCCCACCGCGGACCTCACCGCCGACGAGGTCCTGCTCTGGGCCGCCGCGGCCGAGACCGCCTCCGAGCACCCCCTCGCCACGGCGGTGCTGCGCGGGGCCCGCCACCTGGCCGTGCCGGCGCGCGTCGACGCGGCCGAGCCCCTCCCGGGGCTGGGCGTGCGCGCCACGTGGCGCGGCCGGACGGTCGAGGTGGGCAGCGTGCGCCACCTCGCCGGCCTCCCCGGCGCCGACGCCGCCGCGCCGGTCGCCGCCGAGCAGGCCGAGGCCGGGCGCACCCCGCTCGTCGTCGCGCTCGACGGGCGCGTGGTCGGCGTCCTCGCGGTCGCCGACACCGTGCGCCCCGGCGCCGCCGACGCCGTCGCGGCCCTGCGCCGCGCGGGCGTGCGCCATGTCGCGATGCTCACGGGGGACGACCCGCGGGTGGCCCGGGCCGTCGCGGCGCGCGTCGGCATCGACGACGTGCGGGCCGGGCTCCTCCCGGAGGACAAGCTCGACGCGGTCGGCGCGCTCCGGGCCCGCGGCCGGGTGGTCATGGTGGGCGACGGCGTCAACGACGCCCCCGCGCTCGCCGCGGCCGACCTCGGCGTCGCGATGGGCTCCGGCGGCACGGCGGTCGCACTCGAGACCGCCGACGTCGCGCTCATGACCGACGACCTCGGGCGGCTCGTCGACCTCGTCACCACGGCCCGGCGCACCCGGCGCGTCCTCGCCCAGAACCTCGTCGTGAGCCTGGCGACGGTCGCGGCGCTCGTCCTCGCCGCGCTCGGCGGGCTGAGCATGGGACACGGCATGCTGGTGCACGAGGCGTCGGTGCTCGTCGTCGTCGCGAACGCGGTGCGGCTCATCCCGCGCCGGGGAGCGGCGAGGCCGTCCACGACGCCGGACACCACCGCCGGGACGGGAGCGAGGCCCTCATGGCAGGACGCCGGCACACGCCGGTGAACCTCGGCTGCGCGGAGCCGCACGCGTGCTCGCCCGCGCTGCGCCGGCGCGCGCTCGCGGGCGCCCCGATGTTCCGCGCGCTCGACGACGCCGCCCTGGCCGACGTCGACGCCCGCTGCACCGCCGTCGGGGTCGCCGCCGGGGAGGTCGTCCACCGCGCCGGGGACCCCGCCGACTGGCTCCTCGTCGTCGCCACGGGCCGCGTCAAGCTCACGCGCCCCGCGGTCGACGGGACCGAGGTGCTGGTCGACCTCGCCCGGCCGGGCGACGTCGTCGGGATGCTCACCCAGCTCGGCGAGTCCGCCTACCCGGAGACCGCGACCGCCCTCACCACGACGTGCCTGCTGCGCTTCGGGGCCGAGGACTTCCGGGAGGTGCTCAGGAGGCACCCCGAGGTCGCGCTCGCCGCGCTCGACGCGACGGCTGCGCGCCTGACCGAGGCCCGCGCGGCGCTGCGTGCCGTCGCCGCGGGCACGAGCGAGCAGCGGGTCGCGGCCACCCTCGTCCGCCTCGCCGACCGCGTGGGCGTGCCCCGGCGCGAGGGGCTCCTGCTCGACGTGCCGCTCACGCGCGCCGACCTCGCCGCGATGGCGGGCACGACCACGGAGACCGTGAGCCGGGTGCTCAGCCGCTGGCGTGCCGACGGGCTCATCACGTCCGGGCGCGCCTGGGTCGCGCTCGTCGACCGGGAGGCGATCGCGGGTCTCGCGGGGTGATCGCGTGGCCGGTCGGGCGTCTCATGGCCTCGCAGGGTGCCCCGCGCGTCCAGCCCCCGGGCCGCCCGCCCGCCGCCGCGGACCGTGTGCCACCATGGGCGGGTGCCTCGTGGTGACGGTCGACTGAGCCACGACCTCCTTCCCGGCGAGAAGGGCCCTCAGGACGCCTGCGGCGTCTTCGGGGTGTGGGCGCCGGGCGAGGAGGTGGCGAAGCTCACCTACTTCGGCCTGTACGCGCTGCAGCACCGCGGCCAGGAGTCCGCGGGCATCGCGACCTCCAACGGCGAGCAGCTGCTCGTCTACAAGGACATGGGCCTCGTCTCCCAGGTCTTCGACGAGACCGCGCTCAACGCGCTCACCGGGCACATCGCCATCGGGCACACGCGCTACTCGACGACCGGGGCGACCACCTGGGAGAACGCGCAGCCCACGCTCGGCCCCACGGCGTCGGGCACGGTCGCGCTCGGCCACAACGGCAACCTCACGAACACGCTCGAGCTGCTCGACCTCGTCTCGGAGCGGTACGGCCCCTCGGGCCGTCGCACCGTGGGCCGGTCGACGAGCGACACCGCGGTCCTCACCGCGCTGCTGGCGGGCGACCCGGATCACACGCTCGAAGCCACCGCGCTCGAGGTGCTCCCGCGCCTGCGGGGTGCGTTCTCGCTCGTCTTCATGGACGAGCACACCCTCTACGCGGCGCGCGACCCGCACGGCGTCCGCCCGCTCGTCCTCGGCCGGCTCGAGCGCGGCTGGGTCGTCGCCTCCGAGACCGCCGCGCTCGACATCGTCGGCGCCGCGCTCGTCCGCGAGATCGAGCCGGGTGAGCTCATCGCGATCGACGACGACGGCCTGCGCAGCAGCCGGTTCGCCTCTCCGACGCCGCGCGGCTGCTCGTTCGAGTACATCTACCTCGCGCGCCCGGACACCACGATCGCCGGCCGCTCCGTGCACGCCGCCCGCGTCGAGATGGGCCGCGCGCTCGCGCGCGAGCACCCCGTCGAGGCGGACCTCGTCATCCCCGTGCCCGAGTCCGGCACGCCCGCCGCGATCGGCTACGCCGCCGAGTCCGGGATCCGGTACGCGCAGGGGCTCACCAAGAACGCCTACGTCGGCCGCACCTTCATCCAGCCGTCCCAGACCCTGCGCCAGCTCGGCATCCGGCTCAAGCTCAACCCGCTGCGCGAGGTCATCCGCGGGCAGCGGCTCGTCGTGGTCGACGACACCATCGTGCGCGGCAACACCCAGCGCGCCCTCGTGCGGATGCTGCGCGAGGCCGGCGCCGCCGAGGTGCACATCCGCATCTCCGCCCCGCCCGTGCAGTGGCCGTGCTTCTACGGCATCGACTTCGCGTCGCGCGCGGAGCTCATCGCGAACGGGCTGTCGGTCGAGGAGATCGGGCGCTCGATCGGGGCGGACACCCTCGGGTACCTCTCCCTCGAGGGCATGATCGCGGCCACCGAGCAGCCGTCGGCCCGCCTGTGCACCGCGTGCTTCACGGGCGAGTACCCCATCGAGCTCCCCGCGTCGCACGCGATCGGCAAGGACCAGCTCGAGGTCCTCGGCGCGCCCGAGGACGGACTGTCGTCGCTGCTGCCCTCCGCGGGCGGCGCAGGTGCCCTGGAGCGGCCGTGAAGATCACCTACGCATCCGCCGGCGTCGACACCGCCGCCGGCGACCGCGCCGTCGAGCTCATGAAGGACGCCGTGCGCGAGACCCACGCCGGGAACGTGCTGGGCGGCGTCGGCGGCTTCGCGGGCCTCTACGACGCGTCCGCCCTCACCCGCTACCGGCGGCCCCTGCTCGCCACGTCCACCGACGGCGTCGGCACCAAGGTCGCCATCGCGCAGGCGATGGACGTGCACGACACGATCGGCTACGACCTCGTCGGCATGGTCGTGGACGACATCGTCGTCGTCGGGGCGGAGCCCCTGTTCATGACGGACTACATCGCGACCGGTCGCGTCGTGCCCGAGCGGGTCGCCGCCATCGTGCGGGGTATCGCGGAGGCGTGCCGGGAGACCGGCACCGCGCTCGTCGGCGGGGAGACCGCGGAGCACCCGGGCCTCATGGCACCCGACGAGTACGACGTCGCCGGTGCCGTGACCGGTGTCGTCGAGGCCGACGCCGTGCTCGGCCCGGAGCGCGTGCGGGCGGGCGACGTGCTCGTCGGCATGGCGTCGTCGGGCCTGCACGCGAACGGCTACTCGCTCGTGCGTGCGGTCGTCGCGGCGTCGGGCTGGGCGCTCGACCGGCACGTCGACGAGCTCGGCCGGACCCTGGGGGAGGAGCTCCTCACCCCCACCCGGCTCTACGCGCGGCCGTGCCTCGACCTCGCCGCCGACCCGGCCGCGCAGGTGCACGCGTTCAGCCACGTCACCGGGGGCGGGCTCGCCGCCAACCTGGCGCGCGTCATCCCGGCGGGCCTGCTCGCCGAGGTCGACCGCTCGACGTGGACCGTGCCGCCCGTCTTCTCACTCGTCCAGCACCTGGGCGGGGTCCCCTGGTCGGACCTCGAGGCGACCCTCAACCTGGGGGTCGGCATGGTTGCCGTCGTGCACCCGGACGGGGTCGCCGCCACGCTCGCCGCCCTGACGGCGGCGGGCGTGCCGGCGTGGGTGCTCGGTCGTGTCACGCACGACGACGGGCATGCGGAACGAGACCTCGTGCGGGGCACGAAGGGCGTGCGGGGCGGAGCGGTGCTCCTCGAGGGGGACTACCGGACGGGGTGAGCCGTCAGCGCTCGTCCTCCCAGTCGTCGTCGACCTCGTCCTCGTCGAGGGGGTTGTCGGTGGCGACGCCGCCGCTCTTCAGCTCCTGCTCGAGGGCCCGGTAGTCCGTGGCCGGCGTGAAGTACTTCAGCTCACGGGCAACCTTGGTCTGCTTTGCCTTCTGACGGCCGCGCCCCATGGCATCGACCCCCTCTAACGTGGAAGCGGGGCGGCACCGTGCTCAGCACGTGCGGCCCCGGGGTGCTGGTGTGTTCGTCATGCAACGGTACAACGTCCGGCGGCCCCGCGGCGAGCTCCGCCGGTGCCTCCCCGGGTCCCGGGACGGGGCTCCTGCGGGATTCACACGACATCTTCATGGATTTCCCAAGAAGACGGAATCCGCGCAGGTCCGAGATCATCCGCATGGATCACGCCCGCGATCGAACCTCCAGGTGCCCGATCCGCACGGATTTCGTGGATCTCGCCCGAAACCGGCGGCAACACACGGATGCTCCCTATGTGCGCAACTTTCGTCCGACTGAGAGCATGGGGGTGTCGGGTCCGATCCTGGGAAGGGCCTGGAAGGAGGTTCTCTCGTGAACCCACGTCAGAGCGAGACGGACACGCTGCTCACCCCTGCCGAGGTGGCCGCGCTGTTCCGTGTCGACCCGAAGACGGTCACCCGGTGGGCCAAGGCCGGGAAGATCTCGTCCATCCGGACCCTCGGCGGCCACCGTCGTTACCGGGAGTCCGAGGTGCGCCAGCTGCTCAGCGGCGTACCCGAGCAGAGGTAGTACCACCGCCGTGTCCGACGGCCGCCAGCCCGGCGGCGTCGGACGCGGTGAGAATGGCCGGGTGACGACGACCGCCCTGGCCACCCGCCGGTCATCGCGCCGGCCTCGCGGCGAGGCGCGTGACAGGCTCACCGACACGTTCGCGGACCGCGAGGTCGCCTACCGTGCCGTGTCCTCGCGCGACCCGCGGTTCGACGGCCGGCTCTTCGTCGGCGTGCTCAGCACGGGCGTGTACTGCCGCCCGTCCTGCCCGTCGCGGACCCCGCGACCCGAGAACTGCGTCTTCCACCGCACCGCCGCCGCGTGCGTGGCGGCCGGCTTCCGCGCCTGCCGACGCTGCCGCCCCGACGCCCAGCCCGGCACGCGCGACTGGGACCTCGACGCCGACCTCGCCGGCCGCGCCCTGCGCCTCGTCGAGTCGGGCGTGGTCGACGCCGAGGGCGTCGGCGGCCTCGCGGCGCGCCTCGCCGTGAGCCCGCGCCACCTGCACCGCGTCCTCGTCGCGCAGCTCGGCGCGGGCCCCGCGGAGCTCGCCCGCACCCACCGCGCCCAGGTCGCCCGGCAGCTCATCGAGGACACCGACCTCCCGCTGGCCGACGTCGCGTTCGCGGCCGGCTTCCGCAGCGTGCGGCAGTTCAACGACGTCATGCGCGCGCACACCGGCATGCCGCCGTCGGCGCTGCGCCGGCACCGCGCCGCGCGGCACGAGGGCGCGCTCGAGGTGCGCCTGCGGCACCGTCCCCCGTTCGACGCCGACGCCTGGTTCCGCCACGTCGCGGCCCGCGCCGTGCCGGGGCTGGAGGTCACCTCCGAGGACGGGGCCGGCGCTCCCGGGACGGTGCGCCGGGTCGTGCCCGGCCGCTCCGGTCCGGTCCTGGCCGAGGTCACCGGCACGACGGTCCGCCTCACCCTGGCGTCGCTCGGCGACCTCGCCGGTGCGGTGGACCGGGTGCGGCGGTGGCTCGACCTCGACGCCGACCCGGCCCGCGTCGCGGACGTGCTGGCCGCCGACCCGCTGCTGGCGCCCCTCGTGGAGGCCCACCCCGGGCTGCGCGTCCCGGGCACCGTGGACGGCGCCGAGCTCGCGCTGCGCACGGTCCTCGGCCAGCAGGTCAGCGTGGCCGCGGCCCGCACGCTCACGGCGCGGCTCGTGACGCTGGGCACGCCTACGCCGTGGGGGCTCTCGTCGTTCCCGACGCCGGCCGCGATCCGCGACGCCGGCGTGGACGCCCTCCGGTCCTTCGGCCTCACCGAGGGCCGGGCCCGGGCGCTCCACGCGCTCGCGAGCGCCCTCGCCGACGGTCTGGACCTCGGCCCGGGCGCCGACCGCGAGGCGGCCCGCGTGGCTCTGGGCGGGTTGCCCGGCGTCGGGCCGTGGACCGTCGAGTACGTGGCGCTGCGCGCGCTCGGCGACCCCGACGCGTTCCCGGCGGGCGACCTCGTCCTCCAGCGCGCCCTCGGCGTCGGCTCGGCGCGCGAGGCCCTCGCCCGGGCGGAGTCGTGGCGGCCGTGGCGCGGCTACGCGGCGCAGCACCTGTGGACCAGCGTGGCCGAGGCCCGGGGTGGCCGTCCCGGCGCTCGGCTCGACCCTCAGCCCAAGGAGAAGGCCTCGTGATCACCACCCTGGACACCCCGGTCGGCCCGCTCACCGTGACGGTCGGGCCCGACGGCGTCGTGCGGCGCGCGCTGTTCGGCGCGGGCCCGGGCGCGGTCTTGGGCGCGGGCGAGGAGGTCGTCCCCGCGTCGCACCCCGCCGTCGTCCCCGTGGCCGACGCCGTCGCCCGCTACTGGGCGGGCGACCTCACCGCGCTGGACGGCGTCCCCGTCGCGCAGCCGGGCGGACCGTTCCGGCAGGCGGCGTGGGCGGCGATGCGGTCGATCCCGCCGGGCTCGACGGTGTCGTACCGGGAGCTCGCCGCGATGGCCGGGAACCCGATGGCCGTGCGCGCGGCCGGCTCGGCGTGCGCGCGCAACCTCGTGGCGCCGTTCGTCCCGTGCCACCGCGTGGTGCGCGCGGACGGGTCGCTCGGCGGCTACGCCTACGGCCTCGACGTGAAGCGCGCGCTGCTCGCCCACGAGCAGCGGTGGTCGTAGCTCCCGGGCCATCCCTACGGCGGGCGCGGCTGCCGGGCGATCCCCACGGCGGGCGCGGCTGATCCCCCGTGGTCAGAGCTTCCGGGCGATCCCTACGACGACGGTCAGCGCCAGCGCGGCGCCGGTCCCCAGGACGACCCATCCCCTGCGGGTCGGCTCGGGCTCACCGGCGGGGCGCTCCTCGCCGGTGACCTTGCGCTTGATCTCGGCGAGGGCGAGCTTCGCCTCGTCGAGCGCGTCCTGGGCCTGGGTGCGCGGATCGAGGCGCTCGGCGAGCTGGTCCACCGTCTCGCGGAGCTCGGCGCGGGTGCGGGCGATCTCGGCCTCGATCTGGGCCGCGGGGTCGGCGGGGCCGTTGCTCACGAGTCCTCCTTCGCGAGGCCCTGGCGGACGGCCTCGATGTCCAGCTTGATGTTGGCCTGTGCGCGCTCGGGCGTGGGCGGGCTGCCCTTGGCGAGCATCCGCTTGCCGACGAGCGCGAGCACCACGGCGATGAGCAGCAGGGCGCCGAACACGATGAGGGCCGCGATCCACGGGGCGAGGGCCTCGGAGATGAGCAGGATGATCGCGGCGAACAGCACGCCGACGGCCCAGAACATCACGACGGCGGCGCCGGCGAAGAGTCCGAGGCCGATGCCGGAGTTCTTGGCCTTCTCCTTCATCTCCACCTGGGCGAGGCGGATCTCGTTCCGCACGAGGGTGGAGAACTTCTCCGAGAGGGCGGAGACCAGCTCACCGAGGCTCGGTCGGCCGTCCGTCTGCGTCGTACCGGTCACGTGATCACGCCCTTCGTCCGTCCCATGCCGGGGACCTCGGCCAGCCGCGATGGGCTGGGACGGTCTCCATTCTGTGCCACCGTCATGGGACGCGCATGATCTTCCGGGTCACCGGTCGAGCGGGGGCCGTCGCGGCCGATGTCTGGCGCGCGCGAGCGCTACCCCCGCGCCTGGTGCGCGCGAGCGCCACGGCCGCGCCGGGCGCGCGAGCGCCCCGCCCGTGCCGGGTGCGCGCGGCGCACCAGGTCGCGCCACGGTGCGTCAGGTCTCGCGCCACGGGCGCATCAGGTCGCGCCCCGGCGCGTCAGGGCACGCCGTCGACCAGTGGTTCGAACAGCGGCTCGGCCGTCCGCGTCGCCGGTGGCGCGCCGGGCCGTGTCGACGGCGCGCGACCTCCGGGCCGTGTCGTCGGTGCGCGTCCACCGGGTCTCGTCGTCGTGACCAGTGCCGTCGTGGCCGTCTCCGGTCGTGACCGGGCGGGCCCCGGCTCCGTGCGGCGACTCGACGTCCGTCGACCGGAGACGACGGTCCCGTCCCGGGTCGTGAAGACGTACCCGACCGTCCGGCCGGTGGCCCGGGCCTCGTCGGCGTCGAGCGCGTGGCGGCGCACGGTGAGGTCGAGCCGGTGGATGAGGTGGTGGTGGTACGAGCAGACGAGGACGCCCTCGGCGACCGCCGTCTCCCCGCCGTCGCGATCCCACCACGTCATGTGGTGGACCTCGCACCAGCGCGGCGGCATCTCGCAGCCGTCCCAGCCGCAGCCACGGTCGCGGGCGATGACCGCCCGGCGCTGCACGCCGGTGTAGGTCCGGGCGGTGCGCCCGAGGTTGATCGGCTCGGACTGCGCGTCGACGACGATCCGCGTGAGCTCGCAGTCGCAGAGCGCGCGCGCCGCCTCGCTCGGCGGCACGGGCGTGCCGTCCTCGAGCGTGACCGGCGGGACCGGGGCGCTCGCCTCGGTCGGCGCGCCGCGCGTCGCACGCAGGTAGGCCCAGGTCTCCTCCGACATGACGAAGGAGACGTGCGGACGCACCGCAGCGCCCGACGTCGTATCGGGCAGGCTCAGCACCTTCTCGGCGAGCGCGTCGAGCGCGTCGGCGCGGCGCTGCTCGGGGGAGCGCTCGTCGTCGGCGGCGGGACGCGGGCTCAGCGCCTCGAGCGCGAGCCGCAGCCGATGCCCGGCCATGCGGTCGAGCCGGCCCTTGATGCGCGTGCCGTCCGGCGCGTCGACGACGTGGAGGAACCGCTCGGCCCGCTCCGCCCGGTGCGCGCGCTCGAGCTGCGCGGCGTCGTTCGCGGCGGCCCACGCGTCCAGGGCGCGGGCGAACCGGCCCGCGTCGACGCGGCGGGCCATGTCGAGGACGCGCTCCTGCTCCTCGGGCGACTCGAGCGCCGCCCGCACCGCGGGGGAGGCCTGTGCCGCGACCTTGCCGAGCACGTCCACGTGCTCGAGGCTCACCTCGCCGTTCACGGCGGCGTCGCGCACGCCGGGCATCGCGCCGAGCGTCTCCGCCCGTCGCTCCTCGACGACGGCGGCCCGCCGGCCCTCGCGCGACGTCCGGCCTCGCCAGGCCGCGAAGGAGGGGTCGCCCGTCGAGCGCCACGCGCCCGACTCCTTCTCGGCCAGCAGCAGCGCGGACCGCGCGGTGGTGAGCGCGGCGACCGCCTCGTCCAGGGCGGCGATGGTGGCGCGCCGCCGCGCCGTCGGCCACTCCGCCGCCGACGCCGTCGCGGCCACCGCGTCGCGGGCGACCTCGCGCAGGGCGCGGCGGAGCCGGTCGTCGACCGTGCCCTCGCGCAGCCCGTCCATCGCTCACCTTTCGTACGGATGTACGAATCATAGCGAAGTCGGGCAAGTGGGACAAGGCCCTGGCGAGCTCCCGTCGAGGCCGGCTGGCGCGGCGAGGCGGCCCCGGGCGGGGGCGGCCCTGGGCGGCGGGCGGCCGACGGCGTCGGGCGCGTCAAGGCCGACGCTCGGCGGGCGCTCGGGGGTCAGGCCGGCAGGGCCCCGCATGCCTGGGGACGGGCCCCTACGGGCGGGATCGCTGTGGACGGCCCGCTGTGGACGGCCCGCTGTGGACGGCCCGCTGTGGACGGCCCGCTCCCGGCAGGGCCACGGAACCGTCTCCGGATACGCGAACGCCCCGCACGGGGCGGGGCGTCATCGTGTGGTGGCCACTGGCAGGGTCGAACTGCCGACCTTTCGATTTTCAGTCGAACGCTCTACCAACTGAGCTAAGTGGCCGGTGGTCGACCCCCCGGCTCTCACCGGGCGGCCGCCGAGCGACCCCGACGGGACTTGAACCCGCGACCTCCGCCGTGACAGGGCGGCGCGCTAACCAGACTGCGCTACGGGGCCTTGCGATGTTCTGTTGTGCTGTTCGTACCCCCAACGGGATTCGAACCCGTGCTACCGCCGTGAAAGGGCGGGGTCCTGGGCCGCTAGACGATGGGGGCCCGACCGGGCGCCCAGACGTCGACGCGCCGAAGACCTCCGAAAGCATACGGGCTGCGCCCGGTATCTCCAAAGCGAGGAGGCCGGGCGCCCGACGCCGCCCCTCACGGCGGTCCGGGACGCCCACCCGGGGACCCCGTGCCCGGGCAGAATGGCGCCGTGGTGAGGATGTCGCGCGCGGAGTTCGAGGACGCCGTCCGCGACGCCCTCGACCTCATCCCGCCGGAGCTCGCCGAGCAGATGGACAACGTCGTCGTGCTCGTCGAGGACCGCCCGCCGCCCGGCGAGCCGGACGACCTCCTCGGCCTCTACGAGGGCGTCGCCCTGACCGAGCGCGACCACTGGTGGGCCGCCGGCTCGCTGCCCGACCGCATCACGATCTTCCGCGAGCCCACGCTCGCGATCTGCGACACGCGTGAGGAGGTCGTCGACGAGGTCGCGGTGACGGTCATCCACGAGATCGCGCACCACTTCGGCATCGACGACGAGCGCCTCCACGAGCTCGGCTGGGACTGACGCCCCGACGCCCGAGCCCCGGCCCCACCGAGGCCCCACACCGAGCACCCACCCCAGAGACCACTGAGACCCGAGGAGGCCCCGTGCGCATCGGCGTCGTGCTGCTGCCCCAGGACCGCTGGCCGGCGGCGCGCGAGCGCTGGCGCCGCGCGGAGGAGCTCGGCTTCGACCACGCGTGGACCTACGACCACCTCGCCTGGCGGTCGCTCGCCGACGAGCCGTGGTTCGCCACGGTCCCGCTGCTCGCGGCCGCCGCGACCGCCACGGAGCGGATCCGCCTCGGCACGTGGGTGGCGAGCCCGAACTTCCGGCACCCGGTGCCGTTCGCCAAGGACGTCATGGGTCTCGACGACGTCAGCGGCGGTCGCCTCGTCCTCGGCATCGGCGCGGGCGGCAGCGGGTTCGACGCCGAGGTGCTCGGTCCGCGCCCGACCCCGGCCGAGCGGTCGGCCCGGTTCGCCGAGTTCGTGGGCCTGCTCGACGAGCTCCTCACCCAGCCGGTCACCGACCACGAGGGCGCGTTCTACACCGCCCGCGGCGCGCGGATGATCCCCGGGTGCGTGCAGCAGCCGCGCGTGCCGTTCGTCGTCGCGGCGAACGGCCCGCGCGCGATGGCGGTCGCCGCGCGGCACGGCCAGGGCTGGGCGACGACGGGTCCCGCGGTCGTCGAGGGCCCGACGGCGCAGGCCTGGGAGGCGTGGTGGGCCGACCTCGCCGGGCTGGTCGCCCGCTTCGAGGACGCGGCGCGGGCCGCGGGCCGTGACCCCGCCGACGTCGACAGGTACCTCAACCTGGACTCGTCGCCCAGGTTCTCGCTCGAGTCGGCGGACCTGTTCGCCGAGTGCGTCGAGCGGGCGCGGGCGCTCGGGTTCACGGACGTGCTCACGCACTGGCCGCGCACCGAGGGGATCTACGCGGGCCGCGAGGCCGTGCTCGAGGAGGTCGCGGCGCGCCTGCTCGCGCTGCGCGACGCGTGACCCGGACCGAGGGCCCGCCGGTCGCCCGGCGGGCCCTCGTCGGTGCGCCGCCCCCCCGGCCGAGCGTCGACCGCGTGCACCGTGAGCACCGCCCGGGCCGGTACGTGGCACGACCCGGGCGGTGGTCCGGGGGATCAGAGTGCGGTGCGGCGCCGCGACCCCATGAGGCGAGCGGCGATGAGGACGCCGATGACGGCGAGGCCGATCTGGAGGATGAGCTCGATCCAGTCGATGCCGCTGGTCTCCTCCACGCCGATGAGCGACGCGATCCAGGTTCCCAGCAGTGCGGCGAGGATGCCGATGATGATCGTCACAAGGATGGAGATGCGCTGACGCCCGGGCGCGAACAGACGGCCCAGAGCGCCGATGATCAGGCCGACGACAAGGGCGCTGATGATGCCGCCGACACCCATGGTGTACCCCTTTCGTTGATGGCGGGTCATGGGACTCGCTGACCCAGATCTCGGACGCTAGGTCCCATTCCCGGGCCCCGCACGTCGAGAGCGCTCCTTCACCCGGTCGGCCCCGCCCGCCCGACGCCGACGGCGCACCCGCCCGGTTCGTCCTACCCTGGGGCGGTGCGCGCCATCGTCATCGCCGCCACGGACTCCGCGTCGTCGCCCGTGGTCGTGCTCGCCGTCGCCGGCGCGCTGATCGCGGCGCTCCTGCTCGCCGAGGTCATCTCCGCCGTGCTCCGGGGCGCGGGCCGGCGCCGCTGGCTGTGGGCGCACCTCGCGCGCCGCACGCGCATGCCGGTGCGGGCGCTGCTGGTGGTCGTCGGGCTGTGGGTCGCCCTCGGGCTCGCGCTGGACGGGACCCCCGCCGGTGTGGACCGGGTCGCCTCGGTCGCGGCGGTCGCCGCGGCGACGTGGCTGCTCCTGGTCGTCGGGCCCGCGTGGGCCGACGACGTGCTCGACCGGCACCGGATGGACACGCCCGGCCACCGCCACGCCCGGGGGAGCCGCGCCCAGGGGGCGGTGCTGCGCGCCGTGGTGCGCGGCGTCGTCGGGCTCGCGGGGGTCGCGACCGCGCTCGCGGTGCTGCCGGAGACGCGGCCGGCGGGCGTCGCCGGGCTCGCCCTGCTCGCCCTGGTCCTCGCGGTGCTCGCGGGCGCCGCGGTCCCGTGGCTGCGTGACGTCGCGGCCGGGCTCGAGCTCGCTGCCACGGACGCGCTGCGGCTCGACGACGTCGTCGCGGTCGACGACGTCTGGGGCCGGGTGGAGGAGATCACCCCGACCTCGGTCGTGGTGCAGGCGTGGGACGACCGCCGGGTCGTCGTGCCCGCGCGGCGGCTCACGCAGGAGGCCTTCGAGAACTGGACGCGGCGGAGCGCGGACCTCGTGGGCGGCGTGGACCTCGACCTGGACCCGACGGTGCCCGTCGCGGACGTGCGGGCCGCGCTGCTGCGCGCGGTCGAGGGCAACGACCTGTGGGACCGGCGCGTGGCCGTGCTGCAGGTCGTCGACGCGACCGGTGGCCGGGTGCGGGTGCGCGCGGTGGTGAGCGCCCCCGACGCGCCGCGCCTCGCGGACCTGCGCTGCGACGTGCGCGAGGCGCTCGTGGACTGGCTCGCCCGGACCTACCCGCGCGCGCTCGCCTCCGGCGGCGCGTCCGCGGCGGCCCCGGGTGGCCAGCACGCCGCTGCCGGCCCCGGCGTGCCCGACGCCGGTCGCCCGCCGTCGCCCGCGGCCCCCGTCGGGCCGGAGGGCGTGGCGGGTCCGGGCAAGGCGCCGGGCGAGACGACCGTGCTCGTGGACCCGCGCAAGGACTCGCGCCTGTTCACGGGCAGCGTCTTCGCCGTCGAGCGGTCGCAGGCGTTCACCGGCCCGGGCCGCGACGTGCTCGCCGAGCGCGACGAGGTCGGCGCCTGACGCCGCCCGACGTCAGCGCGGCAGCGCGATCCCGGTGAGGTCCGCGAGCCGGTCGAGCAGCCGCTCCTGCAGCTCGACGTCGAGCGCCTGCGGGTTCGGCTCGAGCACCTGGCGGCGCTTGAGGAACCGGCCGCTGACCAGCGCGTCCGGGTCGTCGCTCGTGGCGAGCCAGACCTGCGTGTCGGCGCCGCGCTCGACGTCGTCGGTGGCGTTGGGGCCGCCCAGGCGGGTGCGGATCCAGCCCGGGTCCACCGCGTTCGAGACGACGCCCGGCCAGAGCCGCGCGATCGCGAACGCGAGCATGACGTCCTGCAGCTTGGAGTCCGCGTACGCCTGCATGCCGTCCCACGGCCACTCGATCTCGTCGGGCTCGGCGTACCCGTTCGCCTGCAGGCCCGACGTCGTGAAGACGTAGCGCGGCGCGCGCGGCAGCAGCGCGGTGAGCACGTAGGGCGCGACGGTGTTGATCTGGAAGATCCGCTCGATGCCGTCCGCGGTGAGCACCTTCTCGGGCGAGCCGCCGCCGACGCCGGCGTTGTGCACGACGGCGTCGTACGGGCCGATCGCGGCCGCGGCCTCGGCGAGCGCCCTGGTCTGGGCGAGCGAGGCGAGGTCGCCGACGACGACGTCCGCCAGCCCGGGCAGCACGGCGCGGACCTGGTCGGCGCGCTCGCTGCTGCGGGCGTGCCCGACCACCTCGTGCCCGGCGGCGAGCAGCTGCCGGGCGATCTCCCGTCCGATGCCTGCGGTCGAACCGGTGACGAGGACACGTGCCATGGGATCTCCTGGGGGTGCGGTGCCGGGCACAGTCTGGCACCGCGGCGCCGTCCTGGCGCGATCCGTTCGTGCGCGGCTGTCCGGCCACTGGACGATCACGGTCCCTGCGGTTGCGGCCCTCGGTGGGCCCGGGAGAGGTTGGAACGTCCAGACGGTCGCCGGTGGTGGCCGGAACCGACGGAAGGAAGTACCAGCATGCTCACCCTGACCGACAACGCCCGTCTCGCCGTGCAGGACATCGCCGCGCGTGCGGGGCTGCCGGAGGAGGGTGGTCTCCGGATCGCCGAGTCCGAGCAGGCGGGCAGCTTCGAGCTGTCGCTGGTGGCCGGGCCCGTCGAGGGCGACCAGGTCATCGAGGCCGGCACCGCCCGCGTCTACGTGGAGCCGGCGACGTCCGGCGTCCTCGCCGACCAGGCGCTCGACGCCGTCCCGTCCGCCGAGGGCACGGGGTTCCTGCTCACGCCCCAGGTGGACGCGTCGTCGAACGGAACGCTCGCCTGAACTCGTCCCGGCTCGGGGCGTCGCCCAGGCGACGTCCCCGGGACCGGCGCGGCCGGCCGGCGGTGACGCCCCGGGCGGGCGGCAGACCACCCGGGAGGCGACCACCCGGGAGCCGACCGGCGTCGGGCGAGACCTGACCGACGCCGCTCAGGCGGCGCCCCGCGCCCTCACGAGGGCGGCGATGGCCGGGCAGCGCGGCGCCGCCGGGAGCGGGCCCGGCCGGCCGATGAGGTAGCCCTGGGCGGCGTGCGCCCCGAGCGCCGACCAGGTCGTGAGGTCGCTGACCTCCTCGATGCCCTCCACGACGAGCTGCGCGCCCGTGCGCTGCGCGAAGTCGATGAGCGCGCCGGCGAGCGCGCGCCGGAGCGGGCTCGCGCCGACCCCCTGGGTGAGCGAGATGTCGAGCTTGATGGTCTCCGGGCTCAGCTGGACGATGTGCTGCAGGCTCGCGAAGCCCGCCCCGGCGTCGTCGACCGCGATGCGCACGCCGAGGGCGCGCAGCTCGTCCACGATGCCGAGGAGCAGGTGGTAGTCCTCGACCATCGCGTGCTCGGTGATCTCGAGGACGAGGGGGCGGCCGCGGTGCTCCGCGAGCAGCGCGTGCAGCTTCGGGTCGCCGAGCGTCGTCGGGGACGCGTTGAGCGAGACCGCCACGTCCGTGGGCAGGCCGTCGAGCGCCTCGAGCGCACGGGCGATCGCCGCGATCTCCAGATCGGTGCCCAGGCCGGCGCGCTCCGCGGCGCGGAACCAGACGTCGGGCGTGCGGGCGGGCTCGGCGTCGAACCGGGTGAGCGCCTCGACGGCGACGAGCCGGCCGTCGTCGAGGGAGTACACGGGTTGGAAGACCGGGTGGAACCGCCCGCTCTCGAGGACGCCCGGGACGAGCGGGACGAGGGACTCGTCGACGACCTGCTCCGCCGAGGAGCGGTTCATCGCGCTCGCGACCTCGTCCGAGAGCTGGTGCTCCACGAGCCGGTCGCGCAGGGTGCGGGCGAACGCGGCGGCGGCGCCGATGAGCAGGAACATCGCGCCGCGGAACAGCCAGGAGCCCGTCTGCTGCGGCTCACCGGTCACCGTGCTCAGCGGCATGATCGGCCCGCAGAGGAGCGCGGCCGCGAGCGCCGTCGCCATCGTCCCGCGCCAGCCGAACGGCAGCACCGACGCCAGGATCGGGATGTAGAAGAGGTGCGGCAGGGCTCGCTGGCTGCCGCCGCTCGCGTACGTGGCGATCCAGCACACGGCGAGGAGCACCACGAGGAGGAGCGCGGCGACCCAGGACGGCATCGCGGCGCCGTGCCGCACGAGCCAGTCGACGAAGCCCTTGTCCCGGTCCGCGCCCGTGCTCACGGCGTCCCGTGGGGCCACAGCCACCACCTCCGTCGCTCTGCCTGCCGAGCCGGCCGGCACCCGCCCGTGGTCGACGTCGCGCGTGCCTGCCCCCTCACATCGGCACCATCATGGTGTCACCTGAGGAGGTCTGGTGAATATCACCGGGCCGGTTGGGGGTGATTCCGGGGGAGCTGGCTCCCGCTCGGGCGGCTTGCGCCGCAGGAGCCGCAGGTCCCGGGTGCGGGGCGCCCGGACGGGGGAGACTCGAGGGTGAGGTTCACGAACCAGAGAGGCGGAGTGATGACTGAGATGACGAGCCCGCTCGACGAGGCCGCGAAGACGGCGACCGCCGCCGCCCTGAACCGCGTCCTGGCGGATCTCATCGACCTGACCCTGGTCGGCAAGCAGGCGCACTGGACCCTCGTCGGCCCGCGCTTCCGCACCCTGCACCTGCAGCTCGACGAGCTGGTCGACGCCGTCCGCGTGCACGCCGACGACGTCGCCGAGCGCGTGGTGACCATCGGCGTGACGCCCGACGGCCGCGCCGCGACTGTCGCGGCCGAGTCCGCCCTGCCCGAGCACCCGACGGGCTGGGCGAAGGACACCGACGTCGTCGACTACTTCGTGCGCGCCCTGCGCACCACGATCGACCGCCTGCGCGAGGCGATCGAGGAGACCGAGAAGACCGACGTCGTCAGCCAGGACCTGCTCATCGGGATCACGGCCGACCTCGAGAAGACGATGTGGATGTTCCAGGCCGAGCGCTGACGCGCTGAGCGGCGCGGCGGCCGGAGTCCCGGACCGGCCGCCCCCGCGAGCGGCCCGAGCGCGGCGCCCCTACCGTGGAGGAAGGGGCGCCGCGCTCGTGCGTCGGGGGCCTCCCGAGTCGCGTGCCGGAGTCGGGCCCGAGGAGGCCGTATGAGCACGGAGCGAGCCGAGCGGATGGCGCGGGCCAAGCGGCCGCGCAGCCCCCTCGCGGGGTCCTACGGGCACCCTGTCCACCCGATCCTCGTGACCGTGCCCATCGGGGCGTGGGTCGCGAGCCTCGTCTTCGACCTCATGGCCGCCTTCGGCGACGAGCCCGAGGTCTTCGCGCGCGGCGCGTACTGGCTCGTCGTCATCGGGATCGTGGGCGCGCTGCTCGCCGCGCTCGCCGGGCTGCTCGACCTGACCGTGATCCCGCGCGGGACGCGGGCGTTCCGCACCGCGCTCACGCACGTGGCGATCAACAGCGCGGTCGTCGTGCTGTTCCTCGTGAGCCTCGTGCTGCGCAGCGCGGTGGGCACGGACCGGTCGAGCACGGCCGCGGTGGGGCTGAGCATCGTCGCGCTCGCGCTGCTCGGCGTGTCCGGGTGGCTCGGTGGGCGGCTGGCGTACACGTTCGGCGTGCGCGTCGCAGGCGAGGAGACGCAGGCCGACGCGTACCGGTGACCGGCAGGGACGGTCAGGCCCCGGCCATGCTCAGGGCGTGCAGCGCGGCGCCCTTCGCCTCGTCGGTCACGACCTCCGTGCCGGTGGTCGTCGCGGACCTCAGGGCCTCGCTCAGGCGTGCGATGAACGCGGCGACGTCGTCGCCGCTCCCCAGGTGGACCTCGCCGTCCCGGTACTCGGCCTTGAGGTCGCGCACCTCCTACAGGCTCCATCGGTGCTGACGACGTAGTGCACCGTCCCGAAGTCGTACCTCCGGCCGGCGACGACCCAGCCGGTGAGCGTGCCGACCTGCGCGGGGGTCGGGTGCTTGCGGAACAGCCCGCGGGGCCGCCCGGCGGTCGGGTGGAGGACGGGGACCTGCCGCGGCTGTCCGCGCTGCGCGAGGAGGGCGGCGGCGGTCGCCAGCGGGTGGGGATGCCACGTCCCCGGCCGTCCCGAGAGCACCCGGGGGCCGAACCGGCTGCCGCTGAGACCGGGCGGCGCCCAGAGGTCGTCGCGGACCAGGTCGCGGACGACCTCGATCGGGTCGTGGTCGGCGAGCTCGGCGGCGAGGGCGTGGGCGGCCGCCTCCGTGCGCCTGTCGTCGCACGCGGCGCACGCGATGCGCGGGTCCGCGCCGAGCAGATCCCGGGCCCGCCGGCCGATGGCGGTGCTCACCTGGCCGGGTGCGAGGTGGTCCGGCACTGAACCGCCCCGGCTTTCGTGGAGGCTCTCAACTCACGGAGGATGAGAGTCGTGGCAGCACCGAGGAAGTACCCGGACGAGTCCCGGGAGCGGGCGATCCGGATGGCGGTGGACCTGCGGGGTGACCCGGCCACTCGCAAGGGGGCGGTGGCCCGGGTCGCTGAGCAGCTGGGCATCAACCCCGAGACGCTGCGGAACTGGGTCACCCAGGCCGAGGTCGACGCGGGCGTCAGGCCCGGGACGACGAGTGCGGAAGCGCAGCGGATCGCCGAGCTCGAGCGGGAGAACCGGGAGCTGCGCCGTTCGAACGCGATCTTGCGGTCGGCATCGGCTTTCTTCGCGGCGGAGCTCGACCGCCCACATCGGTGATCGTGGAGTACATCGACGACCACAAGGCCCGGTTCGGGGTCGAGCCGATCTGCAGGGAGCTGCAGGTCGCCCCGAGCACCTACTACGCCGCCAAGGCCCGACCGCCCTCGGCGCGGGCGGTCGCCGACGCGGAGCTGACCGAGGTGATCGCCGCAGAGCATGTCGCGAACTACTCGGTCTATGGGGCGCGGAAGATGTGGAAGCACCTGCACCGCCTCGGCCGGCCGGTCGGGCGGTGCCGGGTCGAGCGGCTGATGCGGGCCGCTGACCTGCACGGGGTGGTCCGTGGGCGGGCCAGGCGGACCACGATCCCGGGCAAGGACGGGTGCCGGGCCGGTGACCTGGTCAACAGGGCGTTCACCGCGACCGCCCCGAACCAGCTGTGGGTCGCGGACTTCACCTACGTGCGCACCTGGGCCGGGTTCGCCTACGTCGCGTTCGTCATCGATGTGTTCTCCCGGATGATCGTGGGCTGGAAGGCCGACACGAACATGCGCGCCACGCTGGTCACCGACACCCTGGAGATGGCGGTGTGGTCCCGCGGCCGCGCCGGGGTCAGCGACCTCGCCGGGCTGATCCACCACTCCGACGCGGGCGCCCAGTACGTCAGCTTGGCGCTGACCGAGCGGCTCGCCGCTCTCGGCATGCGGGCCTCGATCGGCACGGTCGCCGACGCCTACGACAACGCCCTGGCCGAGTCGACCATCGGGCTGTTCAAGACCGAGCCGATCCGCCGCCGAGGGCCCTGGCGGACCCTCGACGACGTCGAGATCGCGACCCTGGAGTGGGTCGACTGGTTCAACAACACCCGCCTGCACACCGAGCTCGGCGACATCCCACCCGCCGAGCACGAGACCAACCACTACCGTCAGAACCCGACGTCGACGACCCTGGAAACCAAGGAACCGAGCCTCCACTGAACCCGGGGCGGTTCACAGGCGCTTGAGCGCCAACCCGGGGCTGACTCTGCGAGTTCGGTCGTGCGGCGTGTGGCCTGCTCTCAGGGTGTCCGTTGCGGGCGTTGGCGTGTCCAGCCGACCTCGGCGACGAAGCCGATCCCGAGGAGCACCACCGCGGCACCGATCCCTCGGGGATCTGCTCCGTCGATGAGCAGCGGCCACGCTATGAGGTCGCCCTCGGGGCGTGCCAGTGTCAGCGTCGGAATCATCCACGCCAGCGGGATGAGGGCCGCGATCGTCGCCGGGAGCAGCGACCTGGCGATGAGGCCGATGGCGAAGAAGCCGACGAGGTTGCGGGTGAATGTGAACGGGTGGTCGGCGGTGCCCATGACGGCCGGCATTCCCTCCGCGAGCACGAGAGCGCCGCCGACGAGCCCTGCCATGAGCGCAGCGTCGTGTCGGCCCACCCTGGCGGAGGTGAGCTCCGCTCGCGGCGTCGGGCTGATGAGTGCCGTGAGAGTGCCAGTTGCAGCGAGCGCCGGGATCACGAGGCGCAGTGGCGCACCCTCGCTGTTGCGGTAGAGGAGGTTCAGCGAAGGCAAGTTCCCGGCTGCCAGCCCCGCCGTCGCCGCCAGTGCCGCGATGGCCCCCGCGCACCAGCCGGCACGACGGGCTCGGAGCCACTCCTTCACGGCAGCGAGCCCGGGTCGCAAGTACGGATGCTGTCGACCAGCACTCCGAGCCGCTGATCGAGTTCGGCAGAGGGAACGTCGAGGTAGTCGTACGGGGGGTCGATCAGGTTGGCCGAGTACGTGAAGCCTGAGGTGCTGATCCACCACCGAGCCAGCGTCAACCAGGCGTTGTCGATTCGGCTGTCCATCGTCCCGTTGACGATGCACGGCTCGACGGAAGGCAACGCCGCTGTGGCGAGGACCTCGGGGAAGGCTTCGGCTGATGTCTGCGGCGTGATCGACATCAGACCGTCTCCGTACGTGACGGGACCGCCCGTACGTTCGGTGACGGTCGTCGGGAGCTCCAAGCCGTGGGCTCGAGCCGTCTCCCTCAGCCCGGTCCAGACGTCCGCGAGCCTCGGGAGGGCAGCCGCGTTCTCGGGCCAGACGCACACCTCACCATCGGCGGCCTGGGTGCACTCGACATCTCCGGTGCGCGCTGTGGCGGGAGACCAGTCGAGATCCCGCACCAAACCGGTGCTGACAGTCCAGGCCACTGCGAGCACGGCGGCCGCACCGATGAGACCGGGGAGCGCGCGGCCCGCACGTAGCGTCGCCAACAGGCCCGCGACGATGGTCGAAACCGCCATGAGCAGGATCGCCGTCAGGACGCGCGGGCTGACCCGATCCGTCGAGTTGCAGCAGCTGTCCACGAAGACGAGGTGCCGCAACCAGAGCGGCTCGGCGAAGGTGCGGGGGAAGGCCAGCACCACGTACGAGCCCAAGAGGGCTGTCGGGGCCGCAACCACCTCCGGGAGCCCGCGGCCGAGCGCTTGGCCTACGGCGCTCGCACCACCCGCGGTCAGTCCCGCGAGCGCGATCAGTTGCCAGCCATCGAACCCTGACGCGTTCGAGCTCAGCCTGACCATGAGCGAGGACAGGCTGAGGGCCACGAGCGCGATGACGACATGGATGGCGCACACGCTGGCAGCGAGCGCGGCTGAACCACGTGACCCGGTGCGGACGCGTTGAGCATTCCTTCGAAGAGAGGCTCCGGCAAGAACGCCGGCCACGGCTGTCGCGGGCGCGAGGAACATGATGACCTGCACACCCTGGACGGCGGCATTGAGGAACCGACCTTGGATCGTGTTGGGATCGACGACCAGGGCCCACCAGATCGCCAGTGCGAGGTTCAGGGGCAGCAGCCAGCGCCACCGTGCCAGCCCTGCGAGCACCGAGATCACGCGTTGACGTCCGGAGCCAGGGCCAGGTACGCACGCTCCCCGCGGCGGTCACCCGGTTCCGCGAGACCCAGGAACTGCTCGGTCGTGCCCTGGAAGATGATGCGTCCCTGGTGCAGCACGACGACCGTGTCGAACGCCTCGTCGATGTCGTCGACCTGGTGCGTCGAGACAACGATGTCGGTGTCGTCGACGGCGGCCAGAACGGCCCTGAGCCCCTCGCGCTGCGCGGGGTCCAGGCCGACAGTCGGCTCATCGAGCAGAAGCACGCGTGGGCGATGAACAACGGCTTGAGCGAAGCAGAGCCGGCGCTGCTGGCCGCCTGAGAGCCGGCGTGCGACGTGGTCAGCAAGCTCCGCCAGGTTCGCTTGCTCGAGCGCCGCGTCCACCGCGGTGCGACGCTCGCGTCTCTCTACGCCCTTCAGCCACGCTGCCAGCGCGACGTTCTCGCGCACCGTGAGGTGGGGGACGAACTCGTTCTGCTGGGGCATCCACCCGACACTCCGGCGGTACGCGGGCACACCGCGCCGCGAGGGCCATGTGGCTCCACTCAGCGCCACATGGCCCCCGCGGGGGCTCAAGCCGCTCGCTCCGATGGCCAGCAGCGTCGACTTCCCGGCTCCGTTCGGTCCGAGGAGCGCAGTCCTGCCACTCGGCACGTCCCAATCGAAGGAGTCCAGGACACGCGTCCGGCCGTATCGGTGCGTTACATCGACGAAACGCACGCGCGACTACCAGCTCACGTAGATCTCGGCGGCGGAGAATGTGTGCTTGTAGCCGTTGACTAGACGGTAGGCAAAGTTGTAGTTGCCTGCCGGCGGCCTGCTCCAGCGAGCGTAGGAGTACTGATTTCCCTTGCAGTCCGTGGTTGTAACGCGCCCGTAACTGGTGACTGGCCCGATGTTGCGCTTCAGGAGCTCGTATGTCGGCTGGGCGTAGGAGAAGAACTGCTGATTGTCCCAGCAGGACCACGACCTGATGACCGTCTGGTTGGCGTCACCGTTGGTGTCCTCCCAGACCCGCGACCCGAAGCCCGGAGCGACGTTGTCGAGGCTCGAGGTGAACGAACCGGCAGCGTAGGCTGTGCCAGTTGCCCCCATCGTCGCGGCGAGTGCGAGGATGAGGCTGGTGCTCAGCCTCCTCGATCGACGTGCGTCACGAGTCGTTGTTGACACGCGAACGCGCAACATTTCCTGTTCCCCCTGTCGGAATGCGCCGTCATGAGCTGGCGCTAGGCCAGACGCTAGACCCCCGTCGCATTGGATCGCAAGAGTTCGTGCCGGCTCGGGATGAGCCGCCCTGGGTCTGATTGTCGCGCGTCAGACTTAGTGGCAGGGCCCGTTTCTTGCGGGTCTGACCTGCGAAGGAGTCTGATCGATCATGGCGAGGGCGCCGGCGTTCCCGGCTGAGGAGAAGGTCCGGATCGTGTTGTCGAT